>APMI01000876.1_pt1 | contig 618173 bp, 472 predicted proteins | sample 667938 | NCBI WGS metagenome assembly APMI01 (sample SAMN01084076, study PRJNA167559) | wastewater metagenome | biome: Wastewater | place: Denmark: Ejby Moelle, Odense | collected 2011-11-28 | reverse complement strand
ACCATATTGACGGAGTATTGTCCCACCGACGATACCCACGCCTGCTCATCATACCTCCACCTCTGCCACCACCAAAATTTGAAAATATTATAATCAATAAAACAATAATAAAGATCCCTACAAGTAAACCATTGCTGCCTTTTTTATTTCTATCGGCATACCCCTGCGGAGCCTTGTATTCGCCGGCGGCTGCTTTAATTAAATTATCTGTGCCTTCATCAAGACCACGGTAAATATCATTGGCTTTGAAATTTGGAATGATGTTGTTTTCAATGATATTCTTCGCTGTTATATCAGGTATGGCCCCCTCAAGTCCATACCCGGTAGCAATCCACACTTTGCGCAGGCTACGTTCTTTATCAATTAAAACAACCAGCACAATGCCATTATTAAACTCCTTTCCCCCCACTCCCCATTTGCGGCCAAGCGCTGTTGCAAACTCACTAATGTCATAATCGCCAATATCACCAATAGTTATGATTGCAATCTGGTTGGAAGTACTATCATCATAGGCCACCAGTTTTTTTTCCAGTTCATCTTCCTGTGATGCCGAAAGAACACCGAGGTAATCATTCACCAACTTTGGAGGGTTGGGTACCGCCGGAATGTATTTGTCAATACCCTGTGCTTCTGCAATGAATACAGAGACGACAAACAAAAAACTGAGTATGTTAAATTTTAAAAACTTCATTTGTGTTACCGCCCGAAAACAATATCATCGGGCAATTCATTTTTATCCTCGTTTTCGTAGGGGAAATGTACTACCAAAGCATCGCCAATCTGTTCAATAATTTTCACAATTGCTTCTGTATAATTTTCCTTACTGAATGAAGAAAGCATTTGTTTCACTTCGTTATTCCAGAATTCTGTTCCTACCTTTTCGTGAATGCCTTTATCACCGAACACAGCCAACTGCCTATCTTTCATGGCAATGTATAAAAGCACTCCATTCCGGTCTTCTGTTTTATCCATCTTCAGCCCAAAGAAAATTTCAGCAGCACGGTCAAGCGCATTAACATAGCTGCATTTGCTTTCCACAAACAAACGTATTTCGCCCGATGTTCTTTTCTCGGCCACACGTATTGCCTCCACGATTGCCTGATTTTCTTCAACAGAAAACCAGTTCTTGGGTTTGGAGAAGAATGAAAAAATGCTCATTGTTAATTTAGAATTTTACTTCAGGAGCTTTATCGCTACCAGGATCGGCGGTAAATCCATCTTTCACTTTAAAGCCAAACATTCCTGCCAGCATATTCATTGGGAATGAACGCACTTTGGTATTATAATCTCTTACAGCACTATTAAAATCATTACGGGCTACTTTAATACGATTTTCTGTTCCTTCAAGTTGTGTTTGCAGATTACGGAACCCTTCATTGGCTTTGAGATTTGGATAATTTTCAACAACTACCATCAACTTGCTTAATGCACCACTTAATTCGCCCTGCGCCTGTTGAAATTTTGCAATATTTTCGGGAGTAAGATTGTTCGGATCAACCTTTATGTTGTTGAGGTTTTTGTAACGGGCTTCAACAGTCTGAATAAGTGTCTGCTGTTCAAAATTAGCTTCACCCTTAACTGTGTTAACAAGATTCGGGATAAGATCAGCCCTACGCTGATAATCGCTCTGAACATTATTCCAGGCATTTTTTACAACTTCATCTTGTTTTACCAATCCATTGTATCCATTACAACCCATGAATAAGAAAATAGCCAGAACGGCAACTACAATAATTGTGATAATGCTACCGGATTTCATTTTACAAAAGTTTGATTTAAAATTAAATTTAGTGAATGCCTTTGATTTGAACATTAAATCTATCACAAAGAATGCCACGTTATTTTCCTGACACTGTGTCGTTTTTAAGCATACCGCAAACAAAAAGCCGCTGTATATAACAGCGGCCATATTAGTTAAACCAAGCTGACTTTATTCGCCATCTCCTCCCATTCTCATACCTCCGCCCATACGCCTGAAATTGTTTTGCTGCATCTGACCCGACGCTCCTTTAAACTTATTAAAACGGTACGTAAAGCTGAACATGAAATATTGGGTAAGACCATTGGTGCGACTGTCGGTAACATAATCACCCGAAACGGTACGGCTGATATTGGTGTATTGTTTAAATATATCGTAGCCGGAAATTTTAAGCACCCCGTTTTTCTTTTTTAAAATTTCTTTTTCAAGTGAAGCATTCAACATGGCTACATTTTTCTGCAAAGAGGAACTCAATCCCTTATAGATGTAATAATCAAAATCCCAACGAAGAATAAAACCTGCACCAAAATCAACCCTTGCATCATTGCTCAAAGTAATTGAATGAAGCCGGTTAACATTGCTGGTAGCGGAATAATCTGAATAATTGAGGTTATAACTTCCTCCCGTTCTTAATTCAAGCCACTCAAGGTTATATTCAAAATCCAACCCCTGAGTCCACACCCAGTTATGACCTATATTTTTTACATCGCTGCCAATAATCTGTGAATTACCGGTTGTAGTTACATCATTGAATATGCTGACATTATTATTATAGTTCACCATACTTCTTGTACTGATAACATATTTCCTGTTTTTGTACGGTTTGGAAAATGTAAAAAAGAGATTAGTATTGTAATATCCATTTACATTAACAGGTGTGGTAAGCGTTGCTCCTGTGGCGGTACCTGTTGAATCTTTATAGTTGGTTACTTTATTTACAATCTGATCGTTAACAAAATTGTAGGATAAGTTTATAAGGAAAATTCTTCCGGAGCTGAAATTAAAATCATTAAAGCTGGTGTTGAAAGTATGACTGGTTGAGGGATTCAGATTGGGGTTACCAATTGATTTTTTCAACTGGCTGCTTTCTTCAAGTACTGGTTGTAACTGATCATAGCTTGGCTGTTTTGCACTTCCATTATAGTTAAAATTAAAGGTTTTTGTTTTGGTGAAATTATATACAAAACGTGCAATGGGAAACCAGTTAAAATTTTTAATGGGGCTGAATGCACTGTCTTTGGTAACACTATATCCTTTCAGTAGTACCGGCTGAAGTAAAACACCAATTGAATAATTGTATTTTTTCTTCACAGTACGCATTGCAGCGCTGATCCTGTTGTAATTAAAATCATTTTCATAATTATTACTCAGGTAATCGACAAAAACATAATCACTCCCTGTTGATGGAGTTTTGGAATAAACTTGTTTGTTATTTGCAGAAAAATTCCTGTTGAAATTATAAGTCAGGTCAACAAAACGGTCGGAAGAAAGAGGTTCTGTGTAAGTAATTCTTGCATTAAAGCCGCTGTTGCGGTTATTCTGTAATGTATTTCTCAACTGCAACGAATCGCTTACCCATGCACCGGAAGCATCATACATGTGTGTCTGGTTGTTTTTATACTGATCGCTTTCATTTCCTGAAAGGTTTAGTTCGCCTCTGAAAGAAAGGTTTCTTCCTCTTTTCTGGAAGCGGTGATTATACAGTAAAGATGTACTGAAACTGGGTGTATTTGCTGTAGAGGTTGTTTGATTACTATCGGCCCGTGTTTGGATTTTAGATGTGTAGTATTTTGATGAATTATCAGTATAAGTATTCGTTTCCGAATATGAAAAGCTTGGGTTGATTTTTACGTAATTGAATGAATCAATCCATAATTCGAGATTTCCAAAGGCCCGGTGCGTTCCTCCTTTTCTTGTTGAAGTTTGTTCTGTATTTGTAAGAATTGAATAAATGGTTTGATTGCTTGAGGTTAGCGATTCAGTTAATGTATTTCTGTCGGAATAAGTATAGCTGCCGTAAAAAGAATTCCGTTTGCCGAAATCGGATCGGAAATTCAGCCCGGCAGAGTTAAGCTTGGTAATTCCTGTCTGGCTTAATCCTCCACCGCCACCACCCAATGGCTGGCCACTCCCTCCGTTATCGGATGAGCGGAATGTTGAAGTATTATTATTATTACTGTTGAGTATTAAAGAAAGCTGCTGGTTATTATTAAACCTGTTAATAGCCGCTGCTGCAATATAGCGGTCATCAGTACCATAACCAGCCATTGCACGGCCAAATACACCTTTATTTTTATCTTTCTTCAACTGTAGGTTAATTACTTTTTCAGCATCACCATCACGGATACCTGACGCATTTGCCTGATCGCCATAATCATCCACCACCTGCACTTTATCAATCATATCGGCAGGTATTTCCTGGGTAGCAGTTTTAGGATCGCCAGAGAAAAAATCCTTTCCATTCACTTTTACTTTTGTAACCTGTTTACCATGTGCTGTAATATTTCCTTGCCTGTCAACGGTAACACCCGGAAGTTTTTTTAATAAATCTTCAGTAGTTGCATTGGGCTTTGTCTGAAACGCACTTGCCCTGTATTCAACAGTATCTTCTTTCATTGTAATAGCCGGTGCCTCTACTACCACTTCGTCCAGCTCTTTAAAATCAGCAAGCAGAACAAGATCACCAAGATCAATATTGGATACTCCGGCAGAAGGTTTAAAAAAATTTTTGCTCATAGGCTTATACCCGGCATACGAAATAATAAGAGTATAAGCTGATTGCGGAATCTTTTCAAACGAAAACTCCCCATTGGATTTAGTTATTGTTGCAACTGTATCTTTAGGCACATCCTTTTCTACCAGCTTAACCGTTGCTTTTTCAAGCCCCTTTTCTCCTGTTGAATCGGTCACTCTTCCTGTAATTCCTTTCGATTGAGCCATTAATTGCATCGATGTAAAAAAGCCTAAAGCAATAAGCAGTATTTTTTTCATAAAAGTGATTGTTATGCGAAATACGATTTTTTTCGTTAATTACTTATTTTCGGGTTTGTTAAATAAATAGACGGCAAACTGCTGAAATGCTTGCTTAAGCCTGTTTTTTCTGTACAAGTGGCAAAACTATCAGTTCAACGGCTGCTCGCTATCCGTGCAATTGGGTAATCAGATTTTTCATTACGTTTATTGTGATTTGATTAACACAATAAATGGAGGCAAATAATTCTTTTGAACCTGTTTTCGTATTAATGGTGTGAGGCCATAACAGGCTTTAACTGTGTTTATGATTCATTACCTTTGCGGCCTTGGAAAAAAGAGTTCTGTCAAAATGGCTTTCTTTTAAGCCTTGCACTGTATTTGACAGGATAATACATCAACAAAAAAATTGACGCATTAATAAAATACTATGTTAGGCTTCTTATCAAAAATCTTTGGTGGCAGTAAAAGTGAAAAGGATGTACAGAAACTTTTGCCTGTAGTTGAAAAAATAAACCATCATTTTAAGGAATACCAGTCTTTATCAAACGATCAGTTGAGGAATAAAACGCAGGAATTCCGTCAGCGCATCAAAGAATATCTTACTGAAATTGATGCTGAAATTTCCACTTTAAATACAAAAGCAGAGGCATTTACTGAAGATGAAATTCATGAAAAGGATGCCACCTACCAGGAAATTGACAAACTGAAAAAGGAAAGAGATAAAAAAATTGAGGAGATTCTCGAAAAAATTCACCCGGAAGCCTTTGCAGTAGTTAAAGAAGCTGCACGTCGTTTCTCTGCCAACGAAGAGTTACAGGCAACTGCAACAAGTCTCGACAAAGACCTCGTTATTAAGCGTCCGCACATGCGTATTGAGGGCGACCAGGTTTTTTACAGCAAATCATGGACGGCGGCTGGCGGGCAAGTAACCTGGAACATGGTTCATTATGACGTACAGTTGATTGGTGGTACCGTACTTCATCAAGGTAAGATTTCCGAAATGGCTACCGGTGAAGGTAAAACGCTTGTATCTACCCTGCCTGCTTATCTCAACGCTTTACCCGGAGAGGGTGTTCATCTTGTAACTGTAAACGATTACCTGGCACGTCGTGACAGTGAGTGGAATGGAACCTTATTTGAATTTCTTGGTTTAACTGTTGACTGTATAGATAAACATCAGCCAAACAGTGAAGACAGAAGAAAAGCATATTTGGCTGATATTGTTTATGGCACCAACAATGAATTTGGTTTCGACTACCTGCGTGACAACATGGTAGTAAACTCATCTGAAAAAGTACAACGAAAGTTACACTATGCAATGGTGGATGAAGTGGATAGTATTTTAATAGATGAAGCCCGTACACCATTAATTATTGCCGGCCCCGTTGGAACAGGCAGCAATGAACAGCAGTTTCATATAATGCGCCCTCGCATTGAAAAACTGGTTGATGCACAAAAACGTCTTGCACAGCAATATCTAAATGAAGCAAAAAAATCAATTGCCGAAGGGGATGATGACCCTAAAACAGGTGGCCTTGCATTAATGCGTGCATGGAGAGGTTTGCCAAAATACGGCCCGTTAATTAAATATTTAAGTGAACCGGGTATTAAAGTAAAACTGCAGAAAGCAGAAAATTATTACCTGCAGGATCAGCAACGGGAAATGCCAAAAGTAGATGAGGGACTGCTGTTCCATATTGATGAAAAAAACAATTCAGTTGATTTAACAGATAAAGGTCTGGCCATGCTCACAAAGGAAAATGAAGATCCAAATTTCTTTGTGTTGCCCGACATCAGTACATCACTCGGGGCAATCGATAAAAGTGAACTTTCAACTGAAGAAAAATTACATAAAAAAGAGACTTTCTTATCTGAATATTCAGCAAAAGCAGATCGAATTCACACAGTACTGCAGATGCTGAAAGCATATACCCTGTTTGAAAAAGATGTTGAATACGTTGTTCTTGACGGGCAGGTAAAAATTGTTGATGAGCAAACAGGCCGTATTCTTGACGGCCGTCGTTACAGCGATGGTTTACACCAGGCAATTGAAGCAAAAGAAAATGTAACAATTGAAGCTGCCACTCAAACTTATGCCACCATTACATTGCAGAACTATTTCCGTATGTACCACAAACTGGCTGGCATGACCGGTACTGCTGAAACAGAAGCAGGCGAGTTCTGGGATATTTATAAATTAGATGTGGTAACTATCCCCACCAACTTACCAATGGTGCGTGACGATAAGCAGGACCTTGTATTTAAAACCAAGCGTGAAAAATACAAAGCTGTTATTGAAGAAATTGAAGCCATGCGTGAAGCAGGAAGACCGGTGCTTGTAGGTACAACATCAGTTGAGGTAAGTGAGTTGCTGAGTAAGATGCTGCAGGTGAAAAAAATTCCACACAATGTATTGAATGCAAAACAACATGCCCGTGAAGCACAGGTTGTTGCCGAAGCCGGTTTGCCAGGTGCCATCACCATTGCAACCAACATGGCTGGTCGTGGTACCGATATTAAACTCGGTGCAGGCGTAAAAGATGCAGGTGGGCTGGCAATATTAGGCACAGAACGTCACGACAGCCGCCGTGTTGACCGCCAGTTACGTGGCCGTGCAGGTCGCCAGGGCGATCCCGGATCTTCTCAATTCTATGTTTCGCTTGAAGATGATCTGATGCGTATGTTCGGCAGCGAACGTATAGCCGGTATGATGGATAAACTGGGTTATAAGGAAAACGAGGTTATCCAGCACAGCATGATTACTAAATCCATTGAACGTGCACAAAAAAAGGTAGAAGAAAACAACTTTGGTATTCGTAAACGTTTGCTTGAGTACGATGATGTAATGAACAAGCAACGGGGAGCCGTTTACACAAGAAGAAACCATGCGCTGAGCGGTGAACGTCTTACACTGGATATTGACAACGCATTTTATTCTGTTGCAGAAGGCTTGATCGCTTCGTTCAAAGAGCTGAACGATCATGATGGCTTTAAGATGGCTTGTATAGTAAACTTTGGAATCGATACACAAATCACACCCGAACAATTAGACAAAGCCGACAGCAATGATCTTGCCCAGGCTCTTTATACCGAAGCTAAAACTTCTTATTTGCGCAAGTGCGATGTGATTAAGAAAGATGCGTTGCCTGTGTTCCAGAACATCCGCCTTACACAAGGTTCTCATATAGAAAATGTATTTGTTCCTTTCAGCGATGGTAAACGTGGATTACAGGTGCTTGCATCCATGCAGAAAACGATTGATACAAAAGCGCAGGAACTGGTAAGTTCACTGGAACGTACCGCCACACTTGCATTTATTGATGAAGCATGGAAAGAACACTTACGTGCAATGGATGATCTGCGTACATCTGTACAAAATGCAACCTACGAACAGAAAGACCCGCTGGTAATTTACAAAGTGGAAGCATATACGTTGTTTGAGCAAATGAACAGCGATATTAATAAAAACATTGTTTCCTTTCTTGCACATGCAGGGCTGCCTGTAGAAGAAAATAACAGCGGACAGATACGTGAAGGCCGCCAGCAGAAAACCGATATGAGTAAACTGCGGCAGAAAAAAGATGAGTTAGTTGCTTCAGGCAATAATAATGATCTGATGGAAACACCTGATTATTATGATCCTTCTGCCAATGTAAAACAGGAACCTGTAATTGCAGGTCCAAAGATTGGACGAAATGATCCTTGCCCTTGCGGAAGCGGAAAGAAATATAAAAACTGCCACGGAAAAGAATCCTGATTATAAGCCTCCAACCGGAGGCTTTTTTATCTGTGCAGGTATCATCGTTAATAAAACTTAACATTTACATTTGTCCTTACAGAAGAAAATATAAAAACGCATTTTATGAATATTGCATCTTATATCGATCATACTATTTTAAAGCCTACTACCCTTGTTAGTGATATTGAACTGCTTTGCACAGAAGCAACGATGTACAAATTTGCTGCGGTATGTGTGCCGCCTCCGTTTGTAAAGTTTGCAAAGGGGCTTACTTCCGGTTCAGGTGTAAAAACTGCTACCGTTATTGGCTTTCCGTTTGGCTATTCAGCCATTGAAGCTAAAGTAACAGAAACATTACTGGCCATTGTAGATGGTGCGGAAGAACTGGACTATGTGGTGAATATTTCTGCCATTAAAAATGGCGACTGGAATTTTCTGAAGCACGAAGGTGAAGTTCTTATCCCGATGGCTCATCAAAAAGAGAAGCATGTAAAAATGATTATTGAGAGCGGCGTGTTAACTGATGATGAAATTATCAGGTGTTGTGAGATTTATGCAGAACTTGGCGCAGATTTTGTAAAAACATCAACCGGGTATGCAGAAAAAGGGGCAACTCTCGAAGCTGTGCAACTGATGAGGAAGCATTTGCCGTCTGAAATAAAAATTAAAGCATCAGGCGGAATACGGACGTATGAATTTGCAAAGCAATTGGTTGAAGCCGGAGCCGACAGATTAGGTTGCAGCGCAAGTGTGAATATTGTTAAGGAAAGCATGCACCAGCCATAACCCGATTTTTGAATGTTGATTCTGAAAAACAACCGCAATAAATTAAATAAATACAGATCGATGAAAAAGCTTGTCCTGATTGTTGGAATAATTTGTTTTGCTGTTTCTGTAAATGCACAGATGACAAGAGATACTGTTAACAGCTTTGTTTATGTAACAAAAGACAGTCGTTATGATATTCTTGTAAAAAAGAAAGCAGAGATTAACAAGAAAGCTGTTGATTCAAAAAAACCAACAAAAGGTTATCGAATTCAGGTCCTTAACACAAACGACCGCAATCAGGCGCTGGCAGCAAAATCGAAACTTCTTTCACAATTTCCGGAGCATAAAACTTACTTAATGTATCAGGCACCTTATTTTAAAATACGTATTGGCAACTTTGTTGAGAAAAAAGATGCTGATGATTTAAAACGTCAGCTTGCACGTATGTTTCCAACAGGAGTTTTTGTTATACCAAGTGATATTGAAACAAAACCGGAAAAAGATAAAGACGATTTAAAATAAACCGGCAGTTATCCTTTGCCGCTCTTTTGTATTTTTGTGGATATGCTCAAGGAAAATATACAATCTCTGGCAAAAAAATATAAAGAAGAGTTTATTGCAGTACGCCATCATCTTCATGCCAATCCCGAACTCAGTTACAAGGAATTTGAAACGTCAAAGTTTGTTCAGAGTAAATTAACCGAATGGGGCATTCCTTTTGTTATAATGGCCGAAACAGGTGTTGTTGGGCTGATTGAAGGAAAAAATCCATCTTCCAGAATCATTGCCCTTCGTGCCGATATGGATGCGTTACCAATATTGGAAGAAAATAATGTCCCCTATAAGTCAACAAAGCCCGGTGTAATGCATGCTTGCGGGCATGATGCACATACAACCTGCCTGCTCGGTGCAGCAAAAATTCTGAATGAATTAAAAAGTGAATGGGAAGGAACCGTAAAGCTTGTTTTTCAACCCGGCGAAGAGAAAAATCCGGGTGGCGCAAGTATTATGATTAAAGAAGGTGTACTGGAAAATCCAAAACCCCAGGCCATTATCGGGTTGCATGTTCATCCCGGTTTGCAGATTGGCCAGCTAAGCTTTCGTAGTGGTAAAGTAATGGCCAGTGCAGACGAGTTATACATAACGGTGAGGGGAAAGGGAGGTCATGCAGCATCGCCGCACCTGGCAATTGATCCCATTTTAATTGCTTCACATTTAGTAGTGAGCCTGCAGCAAATCATCAGCCGCAATCTTAATCCGCATAACCCATCTGTATTATCTATAACAGCATTTAATGCCGGTACAACAACCAATGTAATACCGAATGAAGTAAAGTTAATGGGAACCTTCCGTGCAATGGATGAAGAATGGCGCTTTAAAGCCCATGAACTTATTCGCAGAAATGCAACGCTGCTTGTTGAGAGCATGGGTGGTTCTATTGATTTATTAATTGATGTTGGTTATCCTTCAGTTTACAATAATGAAGTATTGAATGAACAGGTAAGAGCAACAGCAGTTGAAATGATTGGAGATGCGCATGTTGAAGAAACTGAATTACGCATGGGTGCTGAAGACTTTGGTTATTATACACAACAGATTCCCGGATGCTTTTACCGTCTGGGTGTAATGAATAATGAAAAAGGTATTAACAGTGGCGTGCATACGCCTACTTTTAATATTGATGAAAATGCAATTGAAACAGGTATGGCAATGATGGCGTGGATAGGAGTTTCTGTTCGACCATAATCAAACAAAAAAATCAGGAAAAGGGAGATGTAAAGCATTTCCCTTTTCTTTTTTATAAGTATCATTCCCCCTATTTATTTTTCTTTAACTCATATGTGACTGACAACTATTCTGTTATTTAGGTCATCTTTCAAACACATAAAAAATTGTCATACATTTAATCAGCACTAAAAACATTTTCTATGCCTATCCGAATGACAGATGATCCACAAGATCAACAGGAACAATACAACAATGATAACTCTGGTGGCGGTGGTGGAAATTTTCCCATTGGTCCAGGCGGTGGAAGTGGTGGTGGATTACTTAGCCTCTTACCATTGCTCTTGAGTTTATTTGGAAGAGGAAGAGGTGGCGGTGGTGGAAAAGGAATTATTATCTTGCTTGTACTCGCAGCAGGTGCTTATTTCTTTTTCAGCCGTACAGGTTGTAATATGAGTGACATTTCCGGACTAACAACCGGCGGCATGTTAGACCCCAAAGAGTTTGAAAAAGCAGAAATATATGAATCACTTTCTGATGATGACGGTAAGAATCCTTTGCCTGAAGCTGCTAACCTGCAACGTTTCTGCCCTACCCCGCAAAACCAGGGATCGCAGGGCTCCTGTGTTGCATGGAGCAGTGCTTACGCTGCACATACAATTTTAGAAGCCACAAAAACAGGAAAGCAACCAAATGAAGTTGCCTTCTCTCCATCGTTTATGTACAACCAGATTGGCTTGGATGGATGTCAGGGTTCTTATGTTGAAAGAGCAATGGAATTTATGGCAAAAAAAGGCGGTGTTCCGTATAATGAATTTCCTTACACCGATCAGGAATGTTCAAGTCAGCCAAATAATCAACTACAGCAGGAAGCTTTGCAATTCCGCATGCGTGGATTTAACCGTTTAAGTGCAGGCGACAGGAATGATGCAATTGACCTGCGTGCAATAAGAGAAAACTTAGCACAAGGAGCACCGGTAGTAATTGGTATGATGGTTGGACAAAGTTTTATGCAACCGATGATGGGCCAGGATTTATGGGTTCCTGCAAGTGGCGATAAAAGCATGATGGGATTTGGCGGCCATGCAATGTGTGTTGTAGGCTATGATGATAAGAAATATGGCGGCTCATTTTTATTAATGAATAGTTGGGGACAGGAATGGGGCAATAATGGTTTTGCATGGGTTCGTTACAACGATTTTAAATATTTTGTAAGAGAAGCTTATGGTGTAAACCCTATGTATGCTGGCAATGCCGGTGTTCAGCAGTTTGCATGTGAAATTGGATTGGTGAGAGTGGAATACGATGGAAAGAAAACAGTTGCCAAAGACAATATTCCGTTGCGTACAGGAAGTGGTAACAGGTTTGAAACAACGGCTCCTGTTCGTGCAGGCACAAAATTTAAAATGGAAATAAAAAACAGCACTGATTGTTATGTTTATGTTTTTGGAAAAGAAACCGATGGAACAAGTTATACGTTGTTTCCTTATCCAAGAACCGATGACCCAACAAAAACCAAATATTCACCTTTCTGCGGAATTACCGGCTATCGTTTATTTCCGAAAGATAAAAGCATGACACCCGACAGTTTAGGAAATCGTGATGTAATAGCTGTTGTTATCAGTAAGAAAGAATTAAACTGGCATGCACTCAATCGGCAGATGAGTGCAAACCCTTCAGCCGATTATGGAACAAGAATAAACAACGCTTTAGGTTCATCGCTTATTCGCAATGTTCGCTATTCGTCCACAGGAAAAGGTGCCATGCGTTTTGATGTTACTGGCGACTCTAATGATGTAGTGGCTTGTATTGTGGAAATAACGAAATAAGAAACATGCTGAGAGTTTTAAGATTGACTTACCATAATTTATAAAAATGAACCCGGCATCATCTGAATTTATTCAGCAAATGGCACACCCGATTAAAAGCAGGATGTTTTTGCTGCTGAAGTTACCTTCTGCTTTTTTCAGCGGTGTAAGAATAACATCACTTACAGGTGAAAAATGCGAAGTTCGTGTTCCTTACAAATGGTTTTCGCAAAACCCGTTTCGCTCAACTTATTTTGCCTGCCTCGCTATGGCCGCAGAAATGAGTACCGGAGTACTGGCATTAATGCAGGTTACAGGAAGAAAACCATCAGTTTCTATGCTGGTTATAAATCTTGAGGCAAGTTATTTTAAGAAAGCAACTGATGTTACCACATTTGTTTGTGAAGATGGCAAAACAATTGAACAGGTGGTTGATGAAACCATTGCAACAGGTGAAGCAAAAACATTCAGAGCGAAATCAGTTGGCAGAAACAAAGCCGGTGAACTTATTGCTGAATTTTATTTAACATGGTCTTTTAAGGCAAAAAGAAATCAATGATTATTTTTAATTGAAGATTGCTGAACATTCAATTGTTACATCAAGTTTTATCATGAAAGAACAGGAAAAATCATAGAAAATTTATTACTACTCTACGATTTTTTCCGAGGCTGTCATGTATCTGAAAACAAATAAAAAAATAGCATATGAAAATAGCATTTCACGGAGCCGCAAGAACAGTAACAGGAAGTAAACATGTCATTTCTCTTTCAAACGGGAAAAAACTTTTGCTTGATTGTGGCATGTTCCAGGGTATGGGAAAGAACACTGATTCTCTCAACAGGGAATGGGGCTTTATTCCTTCTGAAATTAATTACATGATTTTAAGTCATGCTCACATTGATCACAGCGGGCTCATCCCCAAACTTGTAAGTGATGGCTTCCAGGGAAAAATTTATTGCACACCCGCTACACAAAAACTGACAGAGGTTCTGCTTGAAGACAGTGCAGAAATTCAGCAGGATGACGTAAAATATGAAAACAAACGCAGAGCTAATGAAGGCTTACCCTATTTGAAACCGTTGTACACTATTGAAGACGCAAAAAATGTAACCGGCCATTTTGTGAATGCAGAATATGGAGAATGGTTCAGTATTGATGAAAATATTGAAGCCATGTTTACTGATGCAGGGCATATAATTGGCAGCGCATGCGTTCACCTTAAAATAACTGAGAATGGAAAAACCAAGGGAATTACCTTTTCGGGTGATATTGGCCGTTACAGGGATGTGATTTTAAAATCGCCACAGGAATTTCCACAGGCCGATGTAATTGTAATGGAATCAACCTATGGCAACAGCCTGCACGATAATGCAGCCTCAAGCCCCGACCAGTTATTGCAATGGATTATTAAAGCATGCCTGGAGAAAAAAGGAAAACTTATTATACCTGCATTTAGCGTTGGAAGAACACAGGAAATTTTATTCGACCTCAACCAGCTTGAGCTCGAAAAACGCCTACCTGATCTGGATTACTTTGTTGACAGTCCGTTAAGTATTGAGGCAACACAAATAGTAAAAAGCTTTCCTAAACTTTTTAACAGCCGGATACAAAAAGTGCTTGAAAGTGACAGTGACCCTTTTGCTTTTAAGGGTTTGAGATATATAAAAACAGTTGACGAATCGAAACTGCTCAATTTCAGGCGTGGACCTTATGTTGTCATCAGCGCCAGCGGAATGGCAGATGCAGGAAGAGTTAAACATCACATCAATAACGCAATTGAAAACAGCCGCAATACAATATTGCTAACCGGTTATTGCGAACCACATTCACTCGGAGGTAAATTACTTGAAGGAAGAAAAGAAGTAAAAATATTTGGAGTAGAAAAAGAAGTACATGCTGAAATAGGGCAAATAAAAAGCATGAGTGCGCATGGCGATTATGAAGATATGAGCCAATGGCTTGCCTGCCAGAATCCTCAACAGGTAGAAAAACTTTTCCTGGTACATGGGGAGTATAATGTACAGGTAGCTTTTGAAAAGCGGTTGTTCAAAAAAGGGTTTAAAGACATTACAATTCCTGAAAGACATTTCGAAATAGGTATTTAACTGTAATAAGAAAACCCCGGCACTTAGTCCGGGGTTGCTTAAAAACCCATGCGGGTTTTGGGTAAAGCGATTAGCTGTTTAAAAAAGGTGTTTGGAATTCTTTGTCAGCAACCTGATCCGTACTTATAATAAACTAATTTGCTTTAATAATTTTAGATGATGATGTTTCGGCACCGTTACTTACTTTAACAATATAAGTTCCTCCGTTTAGATCCTGAACATTAATTTGCTGTATCTGTGCAGCTTTTGTATTGTTCACACGCTTAACAAGCAGCCCGTTTGAGTTGTAAACCTCATAAACAACCTGTTTTTCCTGCCATTCTGCCGGAATCATTACACGCACTTCATTTGTTACAGGGTTAGGGAAAGTAGAAAGCTTGATTTTTGTATCGTTAGCTGAAAGGCGAATCATTCTTATTTCTGAATACGAATATTTCCCGTCAATATCCACCATCTTTAACCTGTAGTACACTACTGAGGATGTATTATTCTGAAGATTATCTTTATAAGAATAGTTAAAAGTATAGGAAGCGTCCGAATTAGCATCTGCAAACATCACCCCAGCATCAGAAAAGTCTTTTCCATTTGTACTTTTTTCTATTACAAAATGGCTGAAGTTTGTGTGGCTGGTTGTTGACCATACAAGCTCACTGTTGTTATTTTTTAATAACGCCTGAAAACTTGTAAGAGTAACAGGCAATGGAGTACTCATAGCATAATTCTTAATTAAAAGACTATACTGACGAACGCCGTTAGAATTATTTTCAGTAATTGCACCAAACTTTACTTTAACCGAAGAAACATAACCATTGGTAACCTGGCTCATTACTTCTTTCGCAGAAGTATCAATATTTCCCTTGGCAATTCCAGAAATATTACGGATGTATGTTTTGTTTGCACTGTTTTTGATGTTAATCTGTGGTGCATTTGATAAATAAAAGCCCGCTGCAGCAGGAGCTGAAAATTCAGCAAATTCTTTAACAGAATTATTACCGTCGATATCAAGAATATTACTGTTCAAAGCTCCAAAATAAAAAGCTGTACCGGTTTGGCTACTTACGAAATCTATTGAAAAAACTACGTATGAGGTTCCAATATTGCCTGGCTGAAAGGAAGGCTGAAAACCACTTGCAATCCCCACCTGGTTATCATCAATTCGCATAATACGACCACCATTCACAATACTGTCAATTTTTACATACGCATTCACACCGCCTATTACATTATTATAGCGGTAAACAGCACCTTCCTGTAGGTCAGTTCCACTAACAAGAACAGGACTATTAAACGATAACTGGGCAAAACTTACTTGTGAAAAAAGGATAAGAGAAAAAATAACCGTAAAAATTTTTACAGTTCTGTTTACTGTTGATAAATAAGGCATATACATTGTTTTAATAAGGACGAATACGGGGATTTTCTGGAGAGAGGACTTTAAAACTGCTTATTTGCAGACGGGAAAGTATTTGCTGTTGCTAATGATTTCCCTTTAGTGGTGCAAAGATGCACCGAGAATTTATCATAAGCAATAGTATTTCTACGATTCAGAATAAGTTTTTTTACGATATGGTAATTTTACAGATTCAAGTAGTTGAAAATCAAACAAACCACGAATCAATTTTCTGAAAAAATACTTTAGAAGGAAGGGAAAAAAATAAAAAAAGATAGCGAGAATAAAAAAATCCTGCTAAAAAGCAGGATTTTTTTGTACCACGTACGGGATTCGAACCCGTGATTCCTCCGTGAAAGGGAGGCGTCTTAACCCCTTGACCAACGCGGCGCTTATTTTTTGGGACGGCAAAGATAGGTGTAGGTATGTTTCCTGCCAAACAATTTTGAAAATTACTCTTAAGTTTCTTTTTAAAGGTTTGCCATATGAAGTTTTGAAAATGATTGCTGGAGCAAAAAGGCGGAAAGAAATGAGATTAATTAGCACTGTATATGCCATATATCAGCACAAAAACTAACAAACTTTATCTCTAAACTGATTAACTTCGCTCCGCATTTTTAAAACCCCTAAAAATTTTACTATGAGTACAGTTAAAGTAGCAATTAATGGTTTTGGCAGAATCGGACGTTTAGTTTACCGCCAGATATATAAAATGGAGGGCATTGATGTAGTTGCAATCAATGATCTTACATCGCCCAAGGTATTAGGCCATCTGTTGAAGTATGATACCGCACAGGGGCGTTTTGATGCTGATGTAAAAAGTACCGAAAACTCAATTATAGTTAATGGAGATGAAGTAAAGATTTATGCACAGAAAGATCCTTCACAAATTCCCTGGGCATCACATGATGTGGATGTGGTTCTGGAATGTACAGGTTTCTTTACCGATAAAACAAAAGCTGAAGCTCACTTAGCTGCCGGTGCAAAGAAAGTAGTTATCAGCGCTCCCGCAACTGGCGATCTTAAAACAGTTGTATTTAATGTAAACCATAATATTCTTGATGGTAGCGAAACAGTAATCAGTTGTGCAAGTTGTACAACTAACTGTCTGGCTCCAATGGCTCAGGTTCTTGATGAAAAATTCGGTGGAATTGTAAATGGTTTAATGACAACCATCCACGCTTATACAAACGATCAGAACACACAGGATGCTCCTCATGCAAAAGGTGACCTGCGTCGTGCCCGTGCAGCAGCTCAGAACATTGTTCCTAACAGCACAGGTGCCGCAAAAGCAATCGGGCTGGTTTTACCTAATCTGAAAGGAAAATTAGATGGCAGTGCTCAACGTGTTCCAACTTTAACCGGTTCATTAACTGAATTAACTGCAGTTCTTGGCAAAAAAGTTACAAAAGAAGAAATTAACGAAGCAATGAAAGCTGCAGCTAATGAAAGCTACGGTTATACTGAAGATGAAATTGTAAGCAGCGATATTATTGGCATGAGCTTCGGTTCTTTGTTTGATGCAACGCAAACAAGAGTACAGACAGTAGGTGACACTCAGCTTGTTCGTACAATTTCATGGTACGATAACGAAATGAGCTACGTTAGCCAGCTTGTTCGCACTCTGCACTATTTTGCAAAACTGATTAAATAATCATGACTGCAAATAATAAAATTTTAAAGGGATACTTCGTATGGAGTATCCCTTTTTTATTATTATTTGCCTGTAATAATAATTCAACATCTGCTTCAGAAAGAAAAGATCCGCAAAACAGCGAATGGTATGTTGCATATAATACAAAAGATAAAAAAGTCAACAATACCAATAAACTGGATGTGTATGTTCTCCGTTTTTATCCCGATAGTACTTACACCTTATGTGCCGATCTTTTGTTTGAACAGGGAACCTGGAAGTTTGATGCGCAAAAGAAGCTGATAGTATTAAGTCCTGATATTAAAAATGAGGAACTTTCTCAACGTTATTTAATTGATCAAACCTCGCCTGATAAAAAAATAACATTCAGCTTTTATCATCAATATCCACCTGATACACAAAACCCCGACGAAGTAATCCAGGTGCAGTCTGTTACAAACCAGTCATCCTTTGATCCATACAGTAAAGCATCAAACGCCTGGAGACAAAAACCGTTGCAGCCTGAAACACAGCAGCAGGTTAAACAGCGTACTATTGCTTATCTCGGCTTTTTGAAAGCACTTTATACTCACGCCAAAGACAATAATTTTGACGATGCCGGAGGAAGATGGTATCCGAAGCCTCTAAAATTTTACAGTAATAAAGTGAGTATGGCTTACGCCAACGAACTGTACGACTGGTACAATTGTTTTTTTAACGAAAGCCAGGCAGTGGATGCTTACAAACTTATTGGCGGAGCATTGATGAAAACAAAAATTGAAGGAAAAGATGACTTGAGCAGAAACATTAATTGCGTAGATCAATTACTGAATGAAATAAAAAAATAATTACCAACCGCTGTTATTAAACATGTAATAACTTCGTTTGGCTTAACAATCACTGAATAAATATCGTTTTATGAGTAAATTTTCAAACTACAATTTCGCCGGACAGAAAGCACTGATCCGTGTTGATTTTAATGTACCACTTGACAAAGAAACAAGAGCTATTACTGACGATACAAGAATGAAGGCAGCAATGCCAACCATTAAGAAAATACTGGCTGATGGCGGCAGTGTAATTCTGATGAGTCACCTCGGTCGTCCAAAAGAAGGCCCTGAAGAAAAATCTTCGTTAAAACACCTTATAACTCATCTTGGCGAATTGCTTGGTGGCAATACACCGGTTTTATTTGCCAATGATTGTATTGGCGAGCAGGCTTACCTTACAGCTTCAATGCTGAAGCCGGGTGAAGTACTGCTTCTGGAAAACCTGCGTTTTTATAAAGAAGAAGAAAAAGGAAACGAAGAGTTTGCCGCCAAATTAGCCAAACTTGGTGATGTATATGTAAACGATGCATTTGGTACTGCCCACAGAGCACATGCTTCAACTGCTGTTATTGCAAAATTCTTTCCCGCTGAAAAGAAAATGTTTGGCTTGCTGATGGAAGGAGAAGTTGCCGCCGGTGAAAAAGTTTTATTAAATGCAGAAAAACCATTTACTGCTATAATTGGTGGTGCAAAAGTGAGCGATAAAATTCTCATCCTTGAAAACCTGCTTGAACGTGCAACTGATATTATTATTGGTGGTGGTATGGCTTATACATTTATGAAAGCAATGGGTGGCGAAATTGGAAGTTCACTTTGTGAAGAAGACAGAATTGAAACAGCAAAAACAATTCTGGAAAAAGCAAAACAAAAGGGAGTGAGCATTCATCTTCCTGCTGATTCAGTGATTGCAGACAAATTTGCTGCCGATGCAAATACCGCCGTAGCACCAAGCAATCAGATTCCTTCGGGCTGGATGGGTTTGGATATTGGCCCCGATGCAACTAAACTATTTACCGAAGTTTTAAGCAAATCAAAAACCATTTTATGGAACGGACCAATGGGAGTTTTTGAAATGGAAAAATTCCAGAAAGGTACTATTGCTGTTGCCCAGGCTGTTGCTGATGCTACAGGCAAAGGAGCCTTCAGCCTTGTTGGCGGCGGCGACAGTGTAGCTGCAGTTAATGATTTTGGCTTTACTGATAAAGTAAGCTACATTTCAACCGGTGGCGGTGCAATGCTTGAATTCTTTGAAGGAAAAACGCTTCCTGGTATTGCTGCGGTTAAAGACTGATTTTAAAAATTACGAATAAAAAAGGCAGTTCACCGGAACTGCCTTTTTTATTTTTAATGAAATCAATTATCCAAACATCTTTCCACATCTTCAAAACACTAACTTTATAATTCGTTTTGTATCACAACTATTTTCAACAATTTTTTCATTTAGGCTGAAGCAGAGTAAACAAAATATAGCTTTATGATCTTACGTGTTATTTTATCGGGGATTACTATTCTGCTAACTTCAATAGTTGCACAGGCTCAAAGTAAGAAGCCGAATATCATTTTTATTCTGTCTGACGATCATGCATACCAGGCAATTGGTGCTTACGGTAATACACAGGTACAAACTCCAAACATCGACCGGCTTGCACATGAAGGAGCAATGTTCACCAATACATTTGTAACAAATTCAATTTGCGGGCCAAGCCGGGCAACTTTTTTAACAGGGAAATACAGTCATAAAAACGGCTATCCAAGAAACGAGCAAAAATTCGATGTAAATCAGTTTACGTTCCCACAACTGTTGCGGCAAAACGGTTATCAAACAGCCTGGATTGGCAAGTTGCATCTGGGCAGCCTTCCAATTGGGTTTAACTATTTCAATATTCTTCCGGGACAGGGACAATATGTAAATCCTGATTTTATAAATACCAAGAATGATACTGTTCGCTATACCGGGTATGTAACAAATTTAATAACAGATTTTTTATTTAACTGGTTACAGATAAGAGATACAAGCAAACCTTTTTTTGCTGTTGTTGGCGAAAAGGCAACGCATCGTGAATGGTTGCCCGATATTCCTGATCTTGGTGCTTATGATCAGATTCAGTTTAAGTTACCATCAACATTTTACGATACGTACAACAACAGACCGGCAGCTCAACAACAGGATATGAGCATTGAAAAAACAATGACATTGCAATACGATCTGAAAATACACCGATCATTCATCTACAACAAAGCAAAACCTGATTTCTTTGCCAAAAGGTTAAAACCTGAACAACAGCAAGCCTATCAAAACTATTACGACAAAATCACGAATGAATTTGATCAGAAAAAGTTTTCAGGCAAAGCTCTCACTGAATGGAAGTTTCAACGCTATATGCGAGACTATTATTCAACTGCAAAATCGTTAGACAGAAATATTGGGCGCATACTCAACTATCTCGACAGTGCAGGCCTGAGCAGCAATACAATTGTTATTTATGCTTCCGACCAGGGATTTTATCTTGGCGAACATGGCTGGTTTGATAAACGCTTTATTTATGACGAGTCGCTGAAAACTGCATTCCTCATGCGTTATCCCGGAGTAATAAAGCCAGGATCGGTTGTAAACCAGATTGTATCAAATATCGACTGGGCTTCTACTGTACTGGATATTGCAGGCATAAAGCCGCCTGCTGAAGTTCAGGGAACTTCAGTTCTTCCATTGCTAACAAATAAAAAAATTACCGGATGGAGAGATGCTTTTTATTATCATTATTATGAATACCCCGAGCCACATAAAGTATCACCTCACTTTGGATTGAGAACGAATGATTATCTCCTCATACGTTTTTATCATGGTGTTGAAAGCTGGGAGTTGTTTGATCTGAAAAAAGATCCGCACCAGCTAAAAAATATTTACAACAATCAAAAATACTTGGTCATTCAGAATGCATTGAAGAAAAGACTTCGTGAAGAAATAATAAAGTTTGACGATAAAGAAGCCCTGGACATTTTTGATAAAGGAGAAATAAAATAAACCCGAAACTATTTGCATCAATTGCTCATATGAAAGGATAAAAATTCAGTCAGGTGTAAAAAACTTACCTTCGCCGCCCTTTAAACAAAGATTATGAAACTCGAAGATGTGATCCGTTCCCGTAGCGGCAACTATTGCGAATTGTGTAAATCTCAACAAGACCTGTCGGTTTATGAAGTACCACCACAGGACCAGTCAAATGCCGAAAACAGTGCCCTGCTTTGCAGCAACTGTCTGGCACAGGTTGAAAAAAAAAGCTGAACTCGATCAGCAACACTGGCATTGTTTAACTGAAAGTATGTGGAGCGAAGTACCCGCCGTTCAGGTGCTTGCATGGCGCATGCTGAACCGCCTGCGCAACGAAAGCTGGGCAGCCGATAACCTCGACATGCTTTATCTCACCGATGAAACACTTGCCTGGGCCAAAGCAACCGGAGATCATGAAAACGACGGATCAGTCGATCTGCATCGTGATTGCAATGGTGCCATTTTGCAAAACGGCGATACAGTTGTACTCACCAAATCGCTGGATGTAAAAGGCTCAACCCTCAATGCCCGTTTGGGAACAGTGGTGAAAAATATCCGACTTGTGGCCGATAATACCGAACAGATTGAAGGAAAAATTGAGGGACAAACCATTGTGATTCTCACCAAATACCTGCGCAAGCAAAACGAAAAGCAATAAAGAATACCCCCTGAAGGTTTTAAAACCTTCAGGGGGCTGTTTACCCGTCAATCTCTCCCATCATCCTTCGTTGCTAAAGGCAGGATACTCCCACCTTAAAGCATAGATAAAGCATACTTAAAGCATTCGGGCCTTACCAAACAGCCCAACCGGAATAAGCTAACATCTGTATTGAACCATACTTTCAGCCCCTTTTTTCTGATCCAAAACAGCATTTTTTTCCTCCCCTTTTTCCTTTTCCACAAATTATGTCCTGATTGACTGTTTTCAGGTGCTTTCCTTTACCTTTGCCGCCTGAAAATAAACGTGTAAACCATGCCCGGACAATTAAAAGAAGTTCGTAACAGGATTAAAAGCGTACAAAGCACGCAACAGATTACTAAAGCCATGAAAATGGTGAGTGCTGCCAAACTGCGTAAAGCACAGGATGCTATTATTCAGATGCGCCCTTATGCTCAAAAGCTACAGGAAATGCTGAGCAACATTGTAAGTAACAGCGATGGCGATGTAAGCATGAAACTGGCAACTGAACGTCCGGTAAATAAAGTATTGGTTATTTTAATCACAAGCGACCGTGGATTATGCGGCGGCTATAATGCAAACCTTGTTAAGCTGGCCCGACAAACCATTACAGAACAATATGCAGAACAAAATCAGAAAGGGAATGTAACCATTTGGGGCATTGGTAAAAAAGGCGGCGAAACTATGCAACGCACAGGCTATAAAACCAATGAAGAGTACAGAGATATTTTCCATCACCTTTCATTTGAAACAGTTCAGCAGGCTTCTGGTGCCGCAATGGCAGCTTTTATAAGCGGAGAATTTGATGTGGTTGAACTGGTGTACAGCCAGTTTAAAAATGCTGCAACACAAAATTTCAAACTGGAACGCTTTCTTCCCATTCCAAAAGTGGAAAAGAAAGAAGGAAGCAAAACAAAAGCCGATTTTATTTTTGAGCCAAACAAAGAAGCATTAATTACTGAATTAATGCCTAAAATTCTCAATACACAATTATTTAAAGCGGTACTTGATGCAAACGCTTCTGAACATGGCGCAAGAATGACAGCTATGGACAAAGCAAGCGATAATGCAAACGAGTTACTTCGTTCATTACGCATCAGCTACAACCGTGCACGCCAGGCTGCCATTACAACTGAATTGACTGAAATTGTAAGTGGTGCAGCAGCATTAAATGGTTAAACTGTTTAAAGTTTAAGGTTTCTAGTTTTGTCAACCTTTAAACCTTAAACCTTCAACTTTAAACGATTGAATTCAAATGGAATTAAGTGTAATTATCCCACATATTGAAGCGCTGATATTTTCTGCAGAAAGGCCACTCACAACATTGGAGTTGTGTGATATGGTGAATAATGCATTGGGCTTTATTGAAGACCGTGCAACACTTGACCAGGCTGAAGCTTCCGTGGAAGCAATTAAAGAAAAATATGCTTCTGAATTTTACCCGTTTGAGGTAAGAGAAAGTGGTGGCGGCTGGCAGTTCCTTACCAAAAAAGAATATCATAAAACTGTAGCACAGATCAACGGCGATAAATTCCTCAAGCGCTTAAGCACTGCGGCACTGGAAACTCTTTCAATCATAGCCTACAAGCAACCTATTACCAAAGGCGAAATGGAAGCAATACGTGGAGTAAACTGCGATTATGCTGTACAGAAATTGCTGGAAAAAGAACTGATTGTAATTCTTGGCCGTAATGAAAAAATGCCCGGACATCCATTGGTTTACGGTACGTCACGTTCGTTTATGGATTACTTCGGTATTAACTCACCGGAAGATCTACCAAAGATTAAAGAAGTGGTGGCTGATGAACTGATTGAGCCAACAGGTGTGCAAAGCGACACATTACAAATTCCCGGCGATGAAGAGCAGGAACTCACTTCAAGTGAAGCATTGGTTGTAACTGAAAATGGTGATTTGGTTGAACAAGCTGTTGAAGAAATTGAAGTAAGCGTTGAAGAAGTATCCGAAATTTCAAACGAAGGAGAAGTTGCAGAAGAACCCACTGAAACAGTAGATGAGGTGGCCGATGCGGAACCTGTTGATCTGGAAGCAGCAGCAGATGAAGAATCGCCTGAACTGGAAGATTCAACAGATGAATCTGTAAATGATGAAGATATTGTAGAAGAAGAGAAGAAACAGGATGATGAAAAAAATGAATCAGAACAGCAGGCCTGATTTATGAATAAACTATTTAAAAGCCGCTGATGCGGCTTTTTTTCTTATAAAAAATGAAATGGCTCAGGTGCAGTAAGCGCCCCGACCGAAATCTGAAATCGAAACATGGAAACGTCAATAACAAAAGATCAGTTAATACAAATTGCAGAGCAATACGGCACACCTGTATATGTTTATCATGCAGAAAAAATTAAAACGCAGTACGAAAAACTGGCAAGTGGTTTTGCTTCATTAAACACAAGAATATTTTATGCCTGTAAGGCTTTAACCAATGTGAGTGTGCTGAAATACATCAACAGCATTGGCTGTAATGTTGATTGCAGCAGCATTAACGAAGTAAAGCTGGCACTGCATGCAGGTTTTGCCCCTGTAAATATTCTGTACACCAGCAACGGTATTGCTTTTGATGAAATTGAAGAAGCTGTTGCAGCAGGTGTGCATATTAACATCGACAGTTTATCAAATCTTGAAAAGTTTGGCAGAAAATATGGCCATAGCTATCCTGTTGGTGTGCGTGTACGTCCAAATATTATGGCCGGGGGAAATATTAAAATTTCAACAGGTCATAACAAAAGTAAATTCGGTATTCCTGTTGAACAACTGGATGAACTGAAACGCATTGTAAAAGAACAAAACATTTTCATCCGCACTTTACACCTGCACACAGGAAGCGATATTAAAGAAGCCGAAGTGTTTATTAAAGGCATTGAAGTATTGTTTGATCTGATTCCGCATTTCCCAGAACTGGAAGTGATTGATCTTGGCGGTGGTTTTAAAGTGCCGTATCATAACAATGAAAAAGAAACAGACATTGCTACACTGGGGCAGAAGCTGAAAGAAACATTGGATGCTCATCCATCTGCAACTGAAAAAAAATTACAAGTATGGTTTGAGCCGGGTAAATTTCTTGTGAGTGAATGTGGTTACCTTATTGCGAAAGTGAATGTAATTAAACAAAACAGCGACATTACAATTGTTGGTATCAACACAGGGCTTAACCATTTAATTCGCCCGATGATGTATGATGCATATCACTACATCACCAATCTTTCAAATCCTGACGGGGAGAAAAAATATTATATGGTTACAGGTTATATCTGCGAAACAGACACGTTTGCAAGCGACCGTCTGTTAAATGAAGTAAGAGAAAGCGATTATCTTGCTATCCATAATGCAGGTGCGTATGGTTTTGAAATGAGCAGTAATTACAATTCAAGATACAAACCTGCTGAAGTATTGGTGAAAGATGGCAAAGCACACCTTATCAGAAAGAGAGATGATTTTAATTCATTACTGCACAACCAGGTTGAAATAGATTAGAGTTGAGGGATTTTTGCCACAAAGACTGAAAGACACAAAGTAGCACGAAGATTTTTTAGAACAATAAGGTTTTTAAAACCTTATTGTTCTTTTTAATAGTGATGAATGGCTGCCGGATGCGCAGGGTTTAGTACGCAGCGAAGCAAGTACCGTAGCAAAGCGAAGCCTGCAGCAGCCGGAACTGAAGCCTGCCAATGTAACAACTGTTGAGAGCCCATACAAAACAAACAATGTTTAACCACTGATATAAAACACTTTTTTTACTGCTTACAATCTAAAAAACCAGTTCTTCAATATTCGTAACTTGCCTGAACTTTTTATAGAAAAAAATAGCTGTCATGACAAAAGAGGAAATGCGTAGGCAGGAAGCGCTGGAATACCATGCCAAAGGCCGGGCCGGAAAAATTCAGGTAATACCAACAAAAGAAGCCAAAACACAACACGATCTTTCATTGGCTTATTCGCCAGGTGTGGCTGTTCCATGTATGGAAATTCACAAAAATCCCGAAGACGTTTATAAATACACTGCCAAAGGAAACCTTGTAGCGGTTATCAGTAACGGAACAGCAGTACTTGGTTTGGGCGATATAGGCCCCGAAGCCGGTAAGCCCGTTATGGAAGGGAAAGGGGTACTGTTTAAAATTTTTGCCGACATTGATGTGTACGATATTGAGATTAATGAAAAAGACCCCGAAAAATTTATACAGATTGTAAAAGCACTTGAACCAACATTTGGCGGAATTAATTTAGAAGATATTAAAGCCCCCGAATGTTTTATTATTGAAAAAAGGCTGAAGGAAGAAATGAACATTCCTTTAATGCATGACGACCAGCACGGCACAGCCATTATTAGTGCGGCAGCTTTATTAAATGCACTTGAAATACAGGGAAAGGAAATTGATAAAGTAAAATTAGTTGTGAACGGCGCTGGCGCTGCAGCCATTTCATGTATCAGGTTGTATGTTGCATTGGGTGCAAAAAAAGAAAACATCAAAGTATTCGATAGCAAGGGATTAATTCATCATAAAAGAACTGATCTTGATGAACAGAAAAAAGAATTCATCAGTTTTTCTGAACCAATGACTTTGGTTGAAGGAATAAAAGGTGCTGATGTATTTATAGGGTTAAGCAAAGGCAATGTGGTATCAAAAGAAATGGTGCAGAGCATGGCAGCAAATCCCATTGTATTTGCAATGGCTAATCCCGACCCTGAAATTACGTATGAAGATGCAACATCAGCTCGTCCTGATGTAATTATGGGTACAGGCCGTAGTGATTATCCTAACCAGATTAATAATGTACTTGGCTTTCCATACATTTTTCGTGGTGCGTTGGATGTGCGTGCCACAACCATTAACGAAGCCATGAAACTGGCTGCAGTAAAAGCTTTGGCTGAATTAACAAAAACGCCTGTGCCTGATATTGTGAACATGGCTTACAATGACCAGAATATTTCTTTTGGCCCAACATACATTATTCCCAAGCCTCTTGATCCCCGCTTGTTGAGTTATGTTGCGCCTGCTGTGGCAAAAGCTGCTATAGAAAGCGGTGTTGCCCAGCATGAGATTACAAACTGGGATGAATATGAAGTGCAATTAAACAAACGCCTTGGTTTAGATAACCAACTGATGCGTGCTATTGGAAACAAAGCAAGAAAAGATCCGAAACGTATTGTATTTGCTGATGCAGAAAATGCAAAAGTGCTCAAAGCAGCTCAGTTGGTGTATGAAGAAGGAGTGGGGTATCCCATTTTGCTTGGTGATGAAAGAAAGATTAATGAAATAGCCGACATTAACAATATTGATCTTGAAAACATTCAGATCATTGATCCGAAAATCAAGGAACTGGAGGCAACCAGAGAAGAGTTTGGTGAAATTTATTTTAAGAAACGCCAGCGGAAAGGATTAAACCATTACGAATCAAGCAAAGCCATGAAAGAACGTTCGCACTTTGGTTGTATGATGGTTGAGACCGGTAAAGCTGATGCAATGATTAGCGGGCTTAGCAGAAAATATTCCGACACAATTCACCCTGCCCTTGAAATTATTGGCATGGACGAAGATGTAAAGAAAATTGCCGGAATGTACATTATGCTTACAAAGCGTGGCCCGCTGTTTCTGGCCGATGCAACAGTTAATTTCAACCCCACTTCTGAAGAACTTGCCGATATTACACAATTAGTGGCTAAGGAAGTACGGTCATTTGGTATTACTCCACGTATTGCTATGCTCAGTTATTCCAATTTTGGCAGCAGCCCATCACCCGAAGCTAAACTCGTTGCCAAGGCAAGAGAAATTGTAAAGCAGCGTGAGCCAAATCTTGTTTGTGATGGTGAAGTACAACCAATTGTAGCATTCGACAGGGAAATTCTTAAAGAAAATTACCCCTTTAGCGAACTGGTGAATGGCGAACCCAATGTGCTAATTTTTCCTAACCTTGCAAGCAGCAACATTGCATACAACCTTCTTGAACAAGTTGGTGATGCAGATGCAATTGGCCCTGTTTTGCTGGGTCTTAAAAAGCCGGTTCATGTTTTGCAGTTGGGCAGTTCAGTAAGATCAATTTTTAACATGGCTTTAATTGCCGTTGTTGATGCACAGATGAAAAACAAATCGTAGGAATTATTAAATAATCACATACAAAGTTGCTGGTAATTTCTATCAGCAACTTTTTTTATTTCTGCTTCATTATTCAACCGGCAAATGGTTGTTATTCTGAATTTGTATCTTCACGTTTCGGAATATAGTCCGTCAGTTTACATACTTTAGTAACCGATATTATCAGTATGAATTTTTTTACACACTTAGGCAGGTTTCTTTTAATGATAAAGGGGATGTTTTCAAAACCGGAAAACCATCGCATGTACTGGAAAGAGCTGATGCACCAATGCAATGAAATTGGCATCCGTTCTGTAGGGATCGTTGTTATTATTTCCATATTCCTTGGTGCTGTTACTGCCGTACAAACAGCCTACCAGTTAATTTCTCCTTTAATTGCGAAAACAGTAATTGCAGTAATTGTACGTGACAATATCATTCTTGAACTTGCGCCTACATTAATCTGTGTTGTTCTGGCAGGTGTGGTTGGCAGCCGTATTGCAAGTGAACTGGGAAACATGCGTACAAGTGAACAGATTGATGCACTTGAAATTATGGGAATTAATACTAAAGCGTACTTAATAATGCCCAAAATTCTTGCTGCTTTAATAGTGGTGCCATGCCTCGTTGTACTTGCTGCAGTTCTTGGAATATGGGGAGGTAAAATAGCAGGCGAATTATCAGGCATTTTGCCTGCCGATATTTATAATGAAGGCTTATTGGAAGATTTTATTCCGTATAATGTATTTTTTGCTTTGAGTAAAACATACACTTATGCGTTTATTATTTCAAGTGTGCCTGCTTATTACGGCTATCATGTACAAGGTGGGGCACTCGAAATTGGAAGAGCAAGTACAACATCAGTTATTGTTAGCTGTATTTTAATTTTATTAGCCGACTATGCGTTGGCCGCAATTCTTTTATAACAGCATGATTGAAATAAAAAATATACACAAAGGCTTTGGCGATAAAACGGTTATTGAAGATGTTTCTGCAGTTCTGGAAACGGGTAAATGCAACCTCATTATTGGCGCAAGCGGAAGCGGAAAAACTGTTTTAATGAAGTGTATTGTTGGTTTGTTTGAACCGGACAACGGCGAAATTATGTATGATGAGGCGAATTTCACCACCATGTCTGCTGAAGAAAGAAAACAAACCCGTCAGCAGATTGGAATGCTTTTTCAGGGTTCAGCTTTATTCGATTCCATGACAGTGGAGCAAAATGTGATGTTTCCGCTTGACATGTTTACAAACTTAACCGGCAAACAAAAACATGAAAAAGCAGATGAGGTTCTGGCCCGTGTAAACCTTACAGGTTCAAATAAAAAATATCCTGCTGAAATCAGTGGGGGCATGAAGAAACGAGTAGGTATTGCAAGAGCCATTGTACTTAACCCAAAGTTCTTGTTCTGTGACGAACCTAACTCCGGCCTTGACCCAAAAACATCTTTGGTCATCGATAAACTGATCAAAGAAATCACCATTGAATACGGCATGACAACGGTTGTAAATACCCACGACATGAACAGTGTAATGGAAATAGGCGACAATATTATTTTCATGCACCAAGGCAGAAAAGAATGGGAAGGAACAAACAAAGACATTATTTTCAGCAAAAATGAAGAACTGAATAAATTCATTTTTGCATCCGATTTTCTGCGGGATGCAAAGGACATGCGTATGCTTGAAGCAAAAGGAAAAATCAGTGACAACAGAAATATGGATGAACTGCTGAAGTAAGCAGGTTGATAACAGAAATTATTTACCGGTTATTCAATAAGCATTCATGAATTACAAATCGTTTTTACTCATTCTCGTTTGTTTATTTACAGCGCCATTACTTGCTCATGAATTCTGGCTGCAGCCTCAGCAATTCCTGTTTAGTGCAGGAGATGAAATAAATATCAGGTTTCAGGTTGGTGAAAAATTTGCCGGAAACAACTGGAAAGGGTCGTACCAAAAAGTAAAAGACATCAGGCTCTATTATGTTGATGTTACAGATGACCTGAGTGGTGCTTTAACGGACGACGAAGGTGATTCGCTGCAATTTTCCATGTTTGAAGAAGGTACAGCAATGATTACGTTCAACAGTATTAATTCTTCCATACAGCTAAATGCAAAAGAATTCAATGCCTATCTTGAAGAAGATGGACTGAACGGTGCTATTGAATACAGAAAAAATCATAACGAAACCGACTCTTCAGCTAATGAACTATACCAACGTTCAGTTAAAACAATTGTGCAGGTAGGATCAAAAAAAACAGATGTATTCAAAGCGCAGACAAACCTTCCGCTTGATCTGATACCACAATCAAATCCATACACAATCGGCAATAATCAAACCATGAACATGAAAGTGTTGTTTATGGGGAAGCCATTAGCCAATGTAAAAATGAAAACATGGCAACGTATTGCCGGTAACATAAGCGACAGTAGTTATATCACAAATGAAAAAGGTGAATTCAGTTTTCCGGTAAACACTGCCGGAGAGTGGATGGTAAGCTGTGTACACATGATTCGCCTCGATAATAACAGTGATGCACAATGGCAAAGCTATTGGGGCAGCGTAACCTGGGGTTATACAGGTTCCGCAGCTTCCCGTTTAACCAGCAGGTAGCTTTCGCATCAGATATAAATCGTTTCTGAAGAAACAAAAAGCCACTTTCAAACTACATTAAATAACCACATTAAACTATTTTCATCAGCCATCCATCCCCTATCTTTGCCCAACTTTAAAATTGTCATATGAGCATCCTCGTAAATAAAAATTCCAAAGTTATTGTTCAGGGATTTACAGGCACGGAAGGAACCTTTCATGCAACACAAATGATTGAATACGGTACCAATGTTGTAGGTGGCGTTACCCCGGGGAAAGGTGGCACAACACACCTCGACCGCCCTGTTTTTAATACAGTGGAAGATGCGGTAAAACAGGCAGGGGCAAATGTGAGCATCATCTTTGTTCCACCGGCATTTGCAGCCGATGCTATTATGGAAGCTGCCGCTGCAGGCATTGAACTGATTGTTTGTATTACAGAAGGCATTCCTGTTCAGGATATGGTGAAGGCGAAAAATTACCTGTTAAGTACCAATGCGAGGCTGATTGGCCCTAACTGCCCCGGTGTTATTACTGCCGGCGAATGTAAAGTAGGTATTATGCCTGGTTTTGTATTTAAACAGGGACGTATTGGAATTGTTTCAAAAAGCGGAACCTTAACGTACGAAGCTGCAGACCAGGTTGCCAAAGCAGGGCTTGGTGTTAGCACTGCAGTTGGTATTGGTGGCGATCCCATCATTGGCACAACAACAAAAGAAGTGCTTGAACTGTTTATGAATGATGATGAAACCGATGCAGTTGTTATGATTGGTGAAATTGGTGGTGGTATGGAAGCAGAAGCTGCCCGTTGGTACAAACAGAACCCAAAGAAACCGGTTGTTGGTTTTATTGCCGGACAAACAGCTCCTCCGGGTCGCCGTATGGGGCATGCCGGTGCTATAATTGGTGGCGCTGAAGATACTGCTGCTGCCAAAATGAAAATTATGACCGAATGTGGTATTCATGTTGTAGCAAGCCCGGCTGACATTGGCAAAACAATGGCTGGGATTGTAAAAAAATAATTCATTTCAAATTTTGTTCAACCCTGCAGCTACTGCGGGGTTTTTATTTTAATCACATTAAACAAAAAATGAACAACCTGTATATACAAGATCAGTCATTCTCCGGAATTGATTCTAGCAAATCAGCAATTAAGCTGGCCGACTATGATAATTGCAAATTCATCAACTGTAATTTTTCCGAAACCGATCTTTCTAAATTCACATTTATTGACTGTGAGTTTGAAAGCTGCAATTTAAGTACAGCAAACATCAGCAGTACTTCGTTTCAGGATGTAAAATTCAGTAATTGCAAAATGCTGGGGCTTCATTTTGAAGACTGCAACCTGTTTTTATTAAATATGTCGTTTCACCATTGTATTCTTAACCTTTGTTCATTTTACAAACTGAAACTGAAAGAATGCAACTTCATCAATTGCAGTCTGCAGGAAGCTGATTTTACTGAAGCCGATTTAAGTGGTGCAGCATTTCACAACAGCAATCTTACAGGTGCAAGATTTGATCACACAAATCTTGAAAAAGCCGACTTTCGTTCAGCTATGCAGTATTCTGTTAATCCATCCATCAATAAAATTAAAAAGGCAAAATTTTCTATTGATGGAATTAAAGGACTACTTGACCAATACGATATTATTATTGAATAAAAAACCTCCGCCGTGGCGGAGGTTAAAGGAATAGATGCTTCTGCTTAATAAGTACTGCTTTACTGTTAATCTCTGTACCCGGCAATATATTGAGTAAGTTCTGTTTTACTGTTTCCAAAATCAAAGACATCATTTACCACAAAATAGTTGCCTCTGTCGGTTGTATAACGGTATGCAAATTTTGCAAGATCAAGTTTGTTGCGTTCAAAATCAAAGAGCAATGCAAGATCTTTCACCTGCTCAGAAGAAACATTATTCTGTGGAAGTACCGAACGTAGCAGATCAAGGCGCTTGTTGTCGAAACTTTCATTTTTTACCTGCTGCTTCAGTTGCTGAAACGAATTAGTACTCATTCCATAATTACGCCCGTTATTCCATCCATCGTTATTACGGTTATCCCGGCCACTGTTCCATTCGTCATTATCCTTGCTGTTACGATCCCTGTTATTATTCCAGTTATCATCATAACGGTTATCAATAGCCTGTTCATCAACAAACACTTTTCCGAAACGATTAATGATTATATCGGTATGAATACCATAACGTACATTCAGGCTGGTGTTATAAATCATCTTTCCATAACGATTAGAAACATTTCTGCCCCATCCACGGTTATCGTAATTTTTATCTGTTACATAAATCTGTAAACGGTGAAAGCCCTGGCTGAGATTACCAACACGAATTTCGTTGTTGTTATTCTGCATTTCACGTCCATCAATTAACACACGTACAGGAGTATTACTCATGCTTGTAATGCTGAGGCGTGATTGTGCCATTGCAGCAACAACAATTAAGTTTAAAACCAGAATTGAAATAAGAGTAAAAATTTTGTTCATATAAACCTCCTTTGTTTCCTGTACATATTCCAACCACATGCCAGTCCGGCATTTACGATTGGTAAAGATTCGTTAAAGGAAATTGTGCTTCTCTAAAAATGATGCAGCAACAGTAAAAATAAAAAAGAGAATTTATGCAATTCAGCATCCGATTGCATCCTTTAAACGTAATATGTTTTACCTTACATTAATAAAAATTGAAGCCATGTTGCTGAAAAGAATCTTACTCGTTAACCTTCTTCTTATTTCTTTCTTTACAATGACAAACGCACAGAAAAAATTTAACTATACCGATGCCTGGAAAAAAGTGGATGAACTTGTTTCCAAAAAAGGGCTGACAGAATCGGCGTTGAAGGAAGTACAGAATATTTATACTGCTGCAAAAAATGAAAAAAATAATGCCCAGCTCATCAAAGCTCTTGTATTCCGCATTGGTCTTCAACAACAGAAAGAAGAAGATGCAGATGTAAAAGCCATTTTTCAATTAGAAAAAGAAGCAACAACAGCAACTGAACCTGCAAAATCCATTCTGCTGAATCTTACTGCAGAAGCTTACTGGCAGTATTTTCAGAACAACCGCTGGAAATTTTACGACCGTTCCAATACACAATCATTCAACAAAGAAGATATTGCTACATGGACAATTGATGACCTGCATAAAAAAATGTCAACCTTATATCTTGCTTCACTTCAGCAGAAAAAAATATTGCAGCAAACAAAGCTCGCTGAATTTGATCCAATCATCACAAAAGGAAACATGCGACGGCTTCGCCCAACGTTGTTTGACCTGCTGGCTTTTCGTGCAGTAAGTTATTTTGAAAACGATGAACGCAGCATTACTAAACCAACTGATGCGTTTGAAATGAATTCACCTGCTGCATTCATCACTGCGGCAGAATTTATTAAGCAAAAATTTGCATCAACTGATTCATCTTCCCTTCAGTTCAAAGCATTGCAGTTACTACAGGAAATCATTGCCTTTCATCTCAACGATGCACAACCCGATGCACTGATTGATGCTGACCTTCACCGTATTTCATTTGTCAACAGAACTTCAACACTTGAAAACAAAACAGAATTATACCGCACCGCTTTACAGCACATCATCAACAAATTCAAAAATGTTCCGGCAGCAGCACAGGCTTCGTTTTTACTGGCGCAGGATTATGCAACTTTTGCAGCAACTTATGATTTCAAAAAACACAAAAGCAATGATGAGCTGAATCCACGTTATTATTATCAGAAAGCAGTTGCCATTTGCAAAGAAGTTTTAAAACAAAAAGAAGAAAGTGAGGGAAAAGTGAATTGCGGCAACCTGCTGAATAATATTCAGGAATCAGATATCTCCATTATATCAGAAAAAGTAAATATTCCCGGCAAACCATTCCGTTCATTGCTTACTTATCGCAATGCAGCAAAAGCATATTTCCGTATTGTAGCAATCGATAAAAAAGCATTTGATGAGATGCAGAACATCCGCTGGCAGGATGAATTCTGGAAAAAAATTACAGCAATGCCTGTATTGCAGAATTTCAGTTACGCTTTACCTGCAAGTGAAGATTATCAAAAGCACAGTGCAGAAATAAAAACAGATGCATTGCCCGCAGGCACTTACCTGATTATAGCAAGTACAGATGCAGGTTTTGCTCTAAAGAAAAACACGCTTGCTGCACAGTTTATTTATGTAAGCAACATTGCATGGATACATCATAATGATGAATTTTTTGTTGTGAACCGTGAAAGCGGTCAGCCGTTGAAAAATGCATCAGTGATTTTATGGGAGCAGGCCTACGATTCGAAACAAAGCAGGTATGTACAGGTAAAAGCAGGAACTTATACAAGCAATGCAAATGGAAATTTCAGCATTACAAAAGCACCGGGAAATAATGCTTATACAAGAACACTTGAAATAACGTATCAAAACGATCATCTTCATCTTGATGACAGGGCTTATGTGTACGTGTATAAAGACGAAGCAGAAGAAAAGATAAATGAGAAAGAAGCACGCCGTGTGTTTTTCTTTACTGACCGTTCGATTTATCGTCCGGGGCAGACAGTCTATTTTAAAGGAATTGTTACAATAACCGACTCAGACAACAAAAAGCCAAAAATTGTAAGTGGGTTAAAAACTACTGTTGTTCTATATGATGCGAATGATGAAAAACTGGATACACTGGTTGTAACAAGCAATGAGTTTGGATCTTTCTCGGGTAAGTTTGTTATTCCCACTGGAAGAATCACGGGCAGTTATTCCATCCGGGAAATCAGCACAGAAACTGTAACTGAATTTTCTGTGGAAGAATACAAGCGTCCGAAATTTTATGTAGAATATCAACCGGTGAAACAAAGCTTCAGAGTTAATGATGAAATAAAGGTTACTGGTAATGCAAAAGCATATGCCGGTAATAATATTGATGGTGCATTAGTGAAATACCGTGTTGTTCGTGAACCCAGATTAATTTATCCATGGCTTTGCTGGCGTTGGGGCTGGCCGCAAATGGATGAACAGGAAATTGCTCACGGCGAAACAAAAACAAATGCTGATGGAACATTCAACATCAGCTTTACTGCAATTGCCGATAAGAAAGTAAGAAAAGAATTAAGCCCTGTTTTTGATTACAGAATTATTACTGACGTAACAGATCTCAACGGTGAAACAAGAAGTGCAGAAACAACCATTACTGCAGGGTATCAGTCATTACAGCTTTCGGTTTCGTTGCCACAAGGTGAAATGATGGTTGCAGACAGTTTAAAACAAATCAGCATCAGCACGCAGAACATGATGGGTGAATTTGTAAAAAGTAAAGTAACTGTAACAATTCATAAATTAAATGCTCCGACAAGATTAATCCGAGACCGTTACTGGCAGCAACCTGATCAGTTTTTGTTCAATGAGAAAGATTATATCGCTTCTTTCCCGAATGATGAATACAACAACGAAACAGAAAAAGAAAGCTGGGAAAAAACACAAAAAGTTTTCGAACGGACTGACAGCTCGGCTTCGAACTCTCAATTTACAATTATCAATTCTCAATTTTCGCCCGGTTGGTACATCATTGAAGCCACAACAACCGATAAAGATGGTAACGAAATAAAGAACCAGGCCTTTGTTCAGTTGATTGACGGCAAAACAAAAAATCCTGTTTCGCCTGAATATGTATGGAATCTGCCTGCAGTTAAAACAGCAGAGCCCGGCACAACAGCAACACTTTCATTTGGCACAAGTGCAAATGAAGTGTATGTAGTTGAGATCAATCCAAATGAACAAACAAGCAATCTCCGTTATTACCAGTTAAATAATGAGCAAAAGCAAATCAATGCGGCTGTTACTGAAAAAGAAAGAGGAGGTTTTGGTTACAGTTACTCGTTTGTAAAAAACAACCGCTTCTTCAGTTTTACACGTTATGTAAATGTACCGTGGACAAATAAAGAATTAAACATCAGTTATGAAACCTTCCGTGATAAAACCTTACCCGGCAGTGAAGAACAATGGAAAGTAAAAATAAGCGGGTATAAAGCAGATAAGGTTGCAGCAGAATTACTCACAAGTATGTATGATGCGTCACTCGACCAGTTTAAGCCGCATCAATGGATGAAGCCGGAGTTGTTTTCTTCTAATTATTTTAATAACAACTGGAACAGTGGAGGATTTGCAGTAACAAATTCTTTAAATAAGAATTGGAACGAGTATGAATGGAAGAGTTTTGATAAAAGGTATGATGAGATGGTTGGAAGTGTTAACAGAGGGCCACTTTATTATGCACTGCAAGGAAGACTTCCTGGAATAAAGATCAATAATATGATGATGCAGAAACAAGAAGCAGCGGATATGAATTTTTCAGGAGCAGCACCGGCGGCTGATACTGCACAATTCAGATTTAATTCACAAAAGCCATTGGGTATATTAAAACAAACTCCATCTGTAAAAGTTGACGAACAACAACAGCAAAAGCAAAACAACGATGCAATCAAAATCCGCAAAAACTTTTCTGAAACTGCATTCTTCTTTCCTGATCTAAAAACAGATTCGGCAGGTAATATCACATTCAGCTTTACTATGCCTGAATCATTAACACAATGGAAATGGCAGTTGCTTGCACATACAAAAGATTTATCAATTGGAGTTTCAGAAAGATCTGTCATCACACAAAAAGATTTAATGGTGCAGCCATTTGCTCCACGATTTTTACGTGAGGGTGACCGTTTTGAATTCACTGCTAAAATCACCAATCTTACAGATAAGGAATTAAGCGGTGAAAGCAATCTGCAATTGTACAACACAACAACCATGCAGCCGGTTGATGGATGGTTCCAGAATACGTTTCCTGTGCAGCATTTTACTGTTGCAGCCGGGCAAAGTACTGTTGTGAAATTCAGAACAGAAGTGCCTTACAACTTTAATGAAGCACTCACCTACCGCATTGTTGCAAAAGCTGCTGATAAAAGTGATGGCGAAGAAGCAACACTTCCTGTTCTTACAAACCGCATGCTGGTAACTGAAACATTGCCTTTACCTATGCGTGGCGATGGTACAAAGAATTTTTCGTTTACCAAACTATTGCAATCAGACAAGTCGGAAACATTAACGCAGCACAAGCTCACAATTGAATACACAAGCAATCCGGCATGGTATGCTGTGCAGGCTCTGCCATACCTGATGGAATATCCATACGAATGTGCAGAACAAACATGGAACCGCTTTTATGCCAATGCACTTGCATCGCACATTACATCAAAGCTTCCACGCATTAAAGAAGTATTGGCAAAATGGAAAATCAACAATTCATCTGAGCTGCAAAGCAAACTACAGACAAATGAAGAACTGAAATCTGTTTTACTGATTGAAACACCATGGATACTTGATGCGAAAAATGAAGAGCAACAAAAGAAAAATATTTCCTTGTTGTTTGATGCCATCCGCATGAGTAATGAACTGAGCAAGAACATTGCAAAGCTGCAGGAAATGCAACTTGATAATGGTGGATTTGTATGGTTTAAAGGCGGCCCCGATGACCGTTACATCACTCAATACATTGTAACAGGTATTGGTCATTTAAAAAAACTGAATGCGTTGCCTAAAGAACAGGAAAAAGCAATTGATGAAATTCTTGTAACCGCTGTTCCGTATCTCGATAAAAAAATAAAAGAAGATTACAACAACCTGCTGAAATATAAAGCCAATTTAAAAAACAACAACCTTGGCTATACACAAATTCAGTACTTATACATGCGCAGCTTTTTTAAAGATGTTCCGGTTGCTGCTGCAAGTCAGAAAGCATATAACTATTATTTTAAACAAAGCCAGCAATACTGGTTGCAGCAAAGCAAATACATGCAGGGAATGATTGCACTTGCGTTGCATAGAAGTAACGACAGTAAAACATCTTCAGCCATTGTAAAATCATTGAAAGAAAATGCATTGATAAATGAAGAGATGGGTATGTACTGGAAAGAATTTAATGCAGGATATTACTGGTACCAGGCACCTGTTGAAGCGCAGGCTTTAATGATTGAAGTATTTAATGATGTTACAAATGATCAGCAGGCTGTTGCTGATTTAAAAACATGGTTACTGAAACAAAAGCAAACACAAAACTGGAAAACAACCATTGCAACAGCAGAAGCATGTTATGCATTATTGCTGCAAGGCGGCAAATGGATTGCAACTGAACCTGTGGTTGAAATAAAAGCTGGCGATCAGATCTTCAGCACATCAACTGAAAAAACAGAAGCAGGTACAGGATATTTCAAAAGAAGTTTGCAGAGCGATTTTATAAAAACTTCAATGGGAAATATAAAAGTAACTGTCAGTAACAGTAACAATCAACCTTCGTGGGGAGCAGCCTACTGGCAATATTTTGAAAACCTTGATAAGATTACTTCTGCTGAAACTCCGTTGAAGCTGCAGAAAAAATACTTTGTCGAACGCAATACTAACAACGGTCCCGTTCTCACTCCGGTGAATGAAGGTGATGAACTGAAAGTGGGCGATAAAATAAAAGTACGTATTGAACTCCGTGTTGATCGTAACATGGAATATGTACACATGAAAGATATGCGCCCAAGTTGCATGGAACCTGTGAATGTGTTAAGCGAATACAAATGGCAGGGCGGACTTGGTTATTACGAAAGCACAAAAGATGCCAGCACCAGTTTCTTCTTCAGCTGGTTGCCAAAAGGAACTTATGTGTTTGAGTACCCGATGTTCATTACTCATGCAGGTAATTACAGCAGCGGCATTACAAGTATTCAGTGTATGTATGCTCCTGAATTCAGCACTCATAGTGAAGGCGTGAGAGTAAAAGTTGGAGAATGATTGATTAAATTCTAAAAAGAAAAAGGGATAGTACATGCTATCCCTTTCTCTTTTTAAAGAATATTTTCTTTCGATCTGGTTTATAAATCTCTTTTGCTTTCAATACAAGCATATTCATTTCCTTTTGCCATTTATCATTTGCATTAACAGAAACGCTTAACAGCTTAATTAAATCCTCCCAGCTATTGCTGTTTACATAAGGAGATTGTCGGAGCAGCAATCCAAACCAGGTAACGGCAGAAGCAAAACGATAACTGCTGTCGCAAAGAATAAGTGAGCGGTAATTATTATTTACAGTATATTTTTCAGTCTGCTTTTCTTTTTCACCAAACGGCAGATAATTTAAACCAGCTTCAGCAATCATTGCATTTACAGGAACAGAATCATTCTTTAATTCCACTTCAAAAACAGAAACAATTGAATGGCCTGTACCAATTTCTCCTCCTTCAGCAACTGTACTGCTGTCGGCCATTGCATCTTTCCGGTTATCATAGCCAATCAACCTGTATTGCTTTACATACTGTGAATTGAATTTCACATTTAAAAAAGCCTGGTCGGCAACTGCATACATCGTTTGCATTAATTCCTTCACCAAAACTTTTTCTGCTTCCTGCACATTATCGAGATAAGCAAAATTTCCATTACCCTTCTTTGCCATCACTTCCAGTTTGGAATCTTTGTAATTGCCCATGCCTACACCAAGACAAGTAAGATAAATTCCTGTTTGCTGTTTTTGTGCAATTAACTGCATCAACGCTTCATCACTTACTTCACCTACATTAAAATCACCATCAGTTGCAAGTATTATCCGGTTATTTCCTCCTTTAACAAAAGTTCGTTGAGCAAGTGTGTATGCCTGGCGTATAGCTGATTCACCAGGTGTGTCACCACCGGCAGCAAGTGAATCAATCACACCCATTATCTTTTTCTTTTCAATGCCTGATGTTGGCTGCAGCACCACACCAACAGAACTACCATATACCATTATTGAAATAGTATCTTTTGCCCGCATGTTTTCAACCAGCATGCGAAATGCAGTTTGCAGCAACGGCAACCGGTTGGGCAATTCCATGGAGCCGCTTATATCGATGAGGAAAACAAAATTACCGGGAGGAAGTGAATCGTAATTAATTTTTTTAGCCTGCAGCTGAAGAAACAATAATTTATGCAAAGGATTCCACGGACAATCGGTAAGCTGTGTTTGAAAATGAAAGATTTTTCCCGGCTGTGGTTCGGGTAACTGCTGGGGAAAATAATTCAGCATTTCCTCAATACGCACTGCATCTTTTGGCACTGCTGAATTGAGATTGATAAAACGCCTGATATTACTGTAAGATGCCTTATCAACATCAAGCGAAATACTTGTTAACGGATATTCAGATGCCGAGGTAAATACATTTTCAACAAGCTCAGAATAAGTTTCGCCACCAGCATTAATAAACGATGTTTTATCAACAAAACTGTTTTGTGTTACTGAATGTAATTTCTTTTTCACTGCAGTGCCTGCAAATGTGATTTTTAATTGTACATGATTAAATTCCTTTGCATTGAGTACAATTGTTTTTTCTTCATAACCATTTAGGAAAAAACTCACCGTATCGGCCAGCCGTGAAGAAGGTATACCAAAGTTGCCTCCAGTACCGGTATAATAAAATGAATTGGTGGAATGAATATGAATGCGAACCAGTGAAAGCGTATTGTCCTTATTATCTTTTACTTCCCCACGAAAATAATACTGGCTGTCCGCATGTATTGCAGAAACAAGCAAGCACATTAAAAGATAAAACCAGTATCGGGTCATACCATATTCTGATCTGCCTGTTAGTTAAAGCAGATCAGGCAGGATTTTCTGTAAGCTGGTAGATTTCTTTGAGGTTGCGGCCAAGGCCATCATAATCCAAACCATAACCAAGTAAAAATTTATCAGGAACAGCAAAACCAAGATAATCAATCACAATAGGAAATACGGTTGCCTCGGGCTTATGCAGCAGCGAAGCAATTTTAAGAGAAGCAGGTCGTTGGTTTTTGAGTTGAGGCAAAAACTCATTCATTGTTTTGCCAGTATCAATAATATCTTCCACAACCACAACATGCCGGTCAACAATATCAGTATCAAGCCCAATTGCAGTTATTACCTGCCCCGTTGATTTGGTTCCTTTATATGATGCAAGTTTAATAAAACAGATTTCTGCATCAATAGTAAGACACTTAAACAGATCTGAAGCAAACATGAACGAGCCGTTGAGAATAGAAATAAACAGAGGTCTTTTTCCGGCATAATCTTTATCTAATTGCTTAGCAAGTTCCTGCACACGGGCAAGCACATCAGCCTCTGACATGTAAGGAATAAAATATTTATCGTGGACTTTGATTACAGACATGTGATAAGTTATTTATTAATGATGAGCTCCATTCCCTCTTTTATATCTGTTCCCTCAAGATGGTTCCATTGCTGCAGATTACTTAAGGTTACCTCGTATTTCTTTGCAATACTATATAAAGTTTCTTTTGGCTGTACTACATGTACTTCAATTTCAGCAACAGCTTTATTATTTTCATTTGCAGGAGCTGCCGCCGGCACAACAGCCGCAGTCATTTTCTTTGCGCTGAGTTTAGGTGCGGCAGGAGCCTGAGCCTGCAGGTACAATTGCTCACCAACTGCCGGTTGCTGATTCACAGTTAACATGTTTAGCTGCAATAACGCATCTAACCGTATTCCCTGTTCCTGTGCAATATCATAAAGCGATTCACCTTCCGTTACCACATGAAACTGGCTGGCTCCTGTTCTGCGTTTACGTTGCAGGTAAATTAACTGATCTTTTTCAAGTGCTTCGGCTTCCTGCAGATCATTGAAATCGTATAACCACTTCAGCGGCACATTATATTGCTGTGCAATAGCAAGAAAAGGAGTTCCTTTTGTTGCATACATCACTCTTGTATCATTAATTTTAAATTCACCTGAAGGATAATTTACAACAGGTTTCTTTTGTACTTCTACCTTTACAACCGGGGGCTGCTGAACAGAAGCAGTTGGCTTTTCAACAGGTAACGAAACAACAGGTTGCGGAACCGATGTCTGCTGTACCGATGGTTGTTGAACAGTCTGTTCATTTTTAGCCAACGCATCATCGGTATTTTTTTTGCCCATTGCAATCAAAGAATAATCATTGAGTTTATAGGTTTCAATATACTTAATCAGCATTTCAGGATAACGTGGATTGGTTGCATATCCTGCTTTCTTTAAACCGTAAGCCCATGCTTTGTAATCAAGCGGATCAAGTGTAAAAAGCGAAGCATAGTTTTTTCTTGTACGTAAGAAATCAGAATGATCAACGTATGATTCTTCTGCACTTCCATATTTTCTGAAACATTCACCTGGAGCATCGTCATCATGACTTACAGTAGGCCCTGTCCATGTTTCTTTACACTTAATACCAAAATGGTTATTTGATTTTTTAACCAACTTACTGTTGCCATTCTCTGTTTCAAGAATTCCCTGAGCCAGCGTTATCGATGCAGGTACACCCGAACGGATCATTTCCTTCATAGCAATGTCCTTGTACATATTCACATACTCTTCAATGGAAATTGTCTGGGCATTCAGTACTGAAACAGAAATTAAAAACAAAATCAAGTAAGCAAATTTCTTCATCGTATATTTTTATTTTTTACGGATGATGGTTAACCCGTCTCTCATTGTTAATATTACTTTTTCCATTTCATTATCAGCAGCAATCAGTTCATTAAAAGCATGAATGGCTTTACCGTTCTTTCCCTTAATATTTTCAGCCAGCACATCGCCATGAAAAAACACATTATCAGCAAGAATAATTCCGCCTTTTCTTAAACGTGGTTTCACCAGTTCATAGTATTTTGCATAGGAAGGTTTATCTGCATCAATAAACACCAGATCCCATGTTTCATTAAGCTGTTCAATAATTTCAGCAGCAATACCAACGTGTAATTTTATTTTACCGGATAAACCTGCTTTTTCAAAATGCTGTTGTGCAATAGCTGCATCCTGTTCACGCTTTTCAATGGTATGAAGCATCCCATCGGCTGCCAGTCCTTTTGCAAGGCAGATTGCACTGTAGCCAATCATCGTCCCGATTTCAAGTATTCTGCGTGGCTGAACAAGTTTGCTGATAATTTCAAGGAACTGCCCCTGGAGATGCCCGCTCATCATGTGCGGCTCCGCATGCGACTGAATCGTTTCATCTGTAATGTTTTTCAACAAATCATCTTCCTGCGAAGAAAATTTTTCAGCATATTTTTCCGCCAGCGGATGAATTAACTCCAAGTAAAAAAATTTGTGCAAAGATAGAGCACATGCCTCAAAGGGCAAAGAACTCGCAAACAGGAGTATGTTAAACTGTTGCCTTTATTTGCTTATGCGAAATCATCATCAAACCTGCAAAAGTGAGCAACCCGTTCATGATAAGCAATTCAAGCCCAATTTCGAACGAACCAAATAACTGCTTCTGATATTTATCAATAATGAAGCATATAATGGGTGCTGCTATGCATATAACCGGAACGAGTTTATCTTTCACAGCCCGTTTTGTAATAATTCCAAAACTAAACAGACCAAGCAGAGGACCATAAGTATAAGCTGCAACTTTCAAAATCACACCAATCATGCTCGGCTCATTTACCCATTTATAAACAAGCACAAGCAATAAAAATAAAAACGCAAAACTGAGATGTACACGCTGGCGGGTCTTTTTCTTTTCCGCATCACTCATTGAAGTATTACGTTGTATTCCAAGAATATCAATACAGAATGAAGATGTAAGTGCAGTAATAGCTCCATCAGCACTTGGAAATAAAGCAGAGATCAATGCAATAATGAAAATAATTGACACAACCGGCGGCATGTAATGAAGTGCAATAGCAGGAAAAAGCTTATCGCCTGTTGCAGTAATATGCTGTTGCTCAGCAAACATATGCAACACACCGCCCAAAAACAGGAACAGCAATATAACCACCAGCATAATAATGCCCAGTGTAACCACATTTTTCTGCGAATCTTTCAGTGTTTTTACAGAAATGTTTTTCTGCATCATTTCCTGGTCCATTCCAGTCATAGTAATGGTAATAAATGCACCGGCAAGAATTTGTTTAACAAAAAAGAATTTACTTGAGGGATCGGTAAAAAATATTTTTGAGTACCCTTTTTCCTGCATTACATTTAAACTATCAAAAAAGCCAAGATGCATCTGGCTCAATAAATAAAACACACAAATTATCAACCCGGCAAGCATCCCTGTTGTTTGTAACGTATCCGTCCATACAATGGTTTTTACACCTCCTTCATAAGTGTACAGCAAAATCATCAGTAATATAACAAGTGTGGTTAGCCAGAAAGGAATATGTATTGTATCGGGCAACGCATCCTGCAGAATTTTCACAACAAGATATAATCTTGCCGTTGCCCCCAAAGTTCTTGATAAAATAAAAAAAGAAGCGCCTGTTTTGTACGAAGTAAATCCAAGTCTCCCGCTTAAATAATTATAAATAGATGTAAGATTGAGCTTATAATAAAGCGGCAGCAATACAAATGCAATGGTGAGATAACCGATCAGATAACCTAATGTAATCTGAAAATACGCAAACGATTCATTTGCAACAGCACCGGGCACACTTACAAACGTAACTCCACTCAGTGATGTACCAATCATTCCAAATGCAACAAGCATCCAGTTACTGCTTCGGTTACCAATAAAAAAAGAATCGTTATTCGAGTTCCTGGAAGTGTACCAGGCTACTGTAAGAAGTACAAGAAAATAACCAAAAACAAAAGAAAACAATAATACCGGCGACATACAAGTTGGTTTAAAAATGAAGATAAAGAAATAATCTTATGGTCATTCAGTTTACTTACTTTGCAGCATATTTTTATATTATGCACTATTTATCGCTTGCAGTTTTTTGTGGATCCAGATCGGGTTCCGACCCGTTATTTACGGTACATGCAAAAGAACTGGGCATGTTAATGGCCGAAAAAAACATTACACTTGTTTATGGCGGAGGTGGTATTGGTTTAATGGGGGCAGTTGCTGATGCTGTAATAGAAGGTAACGGAAAAGTAATTGGCATTATACCTGAAATTCTTCTTGAATGGGAAGCACAGCACAAAGGATTATCCAATCTTATTGTTGTGGAAGATATGCATGTGCGTAAAAAAAAGATGTATGAGCTGTGTGATGCTGCTGTTATTTTGCCCGGCGGAAACGGCACATTGGATGAAATGTTTGAAATGCTTACATGGAATACACTCAACATTCACAATAAAAAAATTTTCCTGCTGAACAGCAATGGATATTACAACCATTTAATTGCTCACATCCGCCACATGCAGAAAGAAGATTTTTTATATGAAGATTTTGAAGAAAGAATTGAGATTGTTAACTCACCATCAGAAATTTTTAACGACCACGCTTTTTATCCCGCAGATAAAAAGTAAATGTTGTTCTGAGTACTGGCTGCAATCGTCCGTAATAGTCAATATATGGCGAATTTACATCTCTCAGAACATCCACCATTATACTTGTACTGAACTGTGAGCGGCCAACAAACCTGCTGCCATAACCCCCACCAACCAATAAACTTGGGGCACTTAACTTTTGCCTTCCTGTTACAGTATTGTTTTCCTTTATACTGTAGTTTATACTGTTATATTCAAACTGCCCCCCAATAAAAAACATGTTTGCGGGCCATATACGAATGAAAGGACCTCCCCCAAAAGTAAATTGCCTGTAAACTATTGAACTATATTGATCATTCTGTGTAAAATAGTTCACATTAGTTGCTAACCCTGCATCAATAAAACGATTAAAGCTGTATCCAATTTCCGGATTCAGTCCAAGTATAAAACCATTAAAGAAACCAAGATTTACACCTGAGCCAATAAATACCTTTTCCTTATCAAATCCTTTTGTGTCCTGAGCATTTAACTGCAAACTTATTGCTGCCATGCAAAACAAGAAGACTACTTTTTTCATAAATTTTAAAACGAATGAATTGATCACAAAAATAAGAAGCCGGATGAAATGAACGAGAACTCTGTTCAACAGGAAACGTTAATAAAATGTAGGGCACATACTTTGACGGCGTTGGCTTTTGTCGCCGAAATATTCATTGTAATACCCGTTTTTGATTAATGAAAATTCAGCAGCTCCGAACGTACTGTTATATTTCGACAGGCTGCTTACTGTTGCATCGTAGGTAAAAGTAAACCGAATGTCTTTCCATTCAAGCCCGGCCATGGCAACTGCTGCATCACCCCACCGGTAATAAGCACCGCCGAACACTACAACAGCGCCATCGCCTGTTACGTTATATGCAAGATTGCCTCCAAACACTAACTCATTGGCTTTTGCCTGAGAAGAGAAGTACGCATTCGGGTTCGCTATCCAGTCGCCATTAATTTTAAAACTTCCATTTAAGAACCCAATGTATCTTCTTGGCACTTCATTCGTACCATTGCTGAAGAATGTTTCTTTTGGTTTATTGATATGATGCACTGATAGCCCCGCATTGATATATGTATTTGCTGTTGGAAAATAAGCATAGTTCATCCCAACCTGTAAATCAAAATAAGAAGAAGCAGGATTAGTGATTTTTGATTCGCCATTAGGAATACCGGCATCAAAAAATTTTCCGTTCCATTGATTGTCGAATGTAAATTTTGTAAGATCAATACGTTTGTTTGCATAACCAGCATTAAACGCTGCCGAAACAAGACTGCTCAATCCTATCATCTGGTGATAAGCAACCGATGCGTAAATTTTATTTGAACGGAGATTACCACTGCCCGCAACATCGTTAAGAAGCACTGCTCCTAAGCCAACCCATCCGTTTTCAATTTTGTTTCTGAACACCTGTGCATCGCCCCAGGCACTTACGGTTTTAAACGGAACAGGAACAGATGTCCATTGATTTCTGTAATTCAGACCAACCCTGTAATCTGCTTCCGGAATAAAACCCGTATTTGCAGGATTTGTTATCAGAGGCGAATTCATAAATTGAGAAAAATGAAGATCCTGAGCATACGAATACATGCCAACCATTAGCAATACTGCAAACATCAAAACTCTTTTTCCTCTCATTTTAATCATTTTACTTTAACCCATTAAATTGTTAAGCACATACTGCCGGTTATCTTATTAAAGTTACATCTCCCTTTTTCTTTTGCTTTTCGCCGGTAAAATATTCTACATCCAATGTCCACGCATATGCATCCATCGGTTGCGAAATTCCCTTGTATTTACCATCCCATCCAATGTTCTGCGATCTGCTTTCAAATACCATTAAACCCTGCCGGTTATAAATTCGTAAAGTCATTTTTATAATACCAAATCCTCTTACCATAAACACATCATTTACACCATCACCATTCGGAGTAAATGCACTTGGCAAATCATTCACCACGTTGATGATTGATTCCACAGGAATACATATTGAATCCTGGCAACCGGCAGCATTTGTTACTGTTTGACAAACGATGTTGATGGCAGGTTTAACATACTGGTGAATTGGGTTACTTAATGCTGAAGTATCGCCATCGCCAAAATCCCATAACCATTTCACAACATCAGCCGAAGCTGTACTCGTAAACCTTGTTGGCGTATTTTCCTGTGAGGGATTGGGATTATAATAAAACCCTGCCGTTGGTGGCGCTATCACCGAAAATGTGTGTGTTGCCGAATCTTCCAGGTTACAACTGTTGCTGTTATATACATATTGAGTGATTGAATAAGTACCAGGCGTGGTGTATGTAAAATCAGGAAGATTTTTTGTTGAAGTCTGACCATCACTGCTGACCCATAAATAGCTCAATGCACCGGTTGACAAATCGGTTACATTAACGGTATCCGGTACACATACTCTGCCAACACTAAAGCCAGCTTTAACCTGATCGATCACCTGGAAACTCACAATGCCTGCTGAATCGCCAAGATTACAATAATTGCTGTCGATAAGTACAAGACGAACATTGTATGACCCAACTGAAGGGAATGTATGTGCTATTGGCGGAGAAAAACCAGGTATTGTATCATTCTTACTGCCATCGCCCCAAACCCACATAAATGATTTTGGACCGAATGGTTTTGAAGCAGTAAGAATATCGCTTGTATTTGTAAAGTTGAACGTAAGACTGTTACAACTTTGCCTTGTAAAATCAAACCCAACCTTTATTGAATCAGTTGTAACACGAATACGCATCAGGGCAGAATCTTTTACGTTACAGGACGAGCTGTCAATACCAATTACTTTCACATTAAAATAGCCTGATGTAGTAAATGTATGTGTATATGGATTGGTTACTGTTGTGTCATTTTTCGTTCCATCTCCCCACATCCAGATGTATTGTTTTGCCATTTTGATTGTATCAGTAAACTGAACTGTAGCAGGCAAACAAAAATTTAACTGCTTAGCACCAACAGCCCTGATAGAAACATCCACACCGGCAAGATCGAAACGCATTTTAACCATTCCTAAATTACATTCAGCACCTGTTACAGCCGGGTTTGTACTTCCATATACACCTGCTGTAATTGGAAAAGAAGAAGTTGTAGGAGTGCCTGTAGGTACAGCTTTACAGTTTGAACAAATTGCCTGGTAAATTACTCCATTGGCATCAAACCGGCTGGTTCCTCCATCAACATGCTCCCAACTTCCATTTCCTCCAACTTGTCCAAAAAAAGATCCATATAATTGGGCTGATGCATTTTTCTTTAAAACAAAGAAATAAAAATCACTGCCATCTGTATTTTTTTGATAGGCATCAGCAGTTACAGGCAACCCCACAGTTCCCGATGTTAAATAATCTCCATAATTATTATTTGCACCACCGCCCCATCCCGACACATATACATTTTCGCAATTGTCAACAAGAAACGCTACGGGTGAAATATTGGGATTTGCAGCATTGGCTGTTCCGAAAGTTGTTAAATAAACAAGAGCACTGAGATCGGGCTGAAACTTTGCAATAAACTGACGGGCATTTGTAACCGAATATGCTGCATTAACCGGTGTCATTGTTCCTGTGGTTGTTCCCATTACATAAGGAAACCCTTTCTGATCGAACTGAACACCGTATATTAAATCAATCCTGTTTGTACCCAAATAGGTACTTCTGTCTAATGTTACTGATGTTCCCAGGTCAGTAAGCTTCGCTAAATAACCATCAGCTACATCTCCGCCATAAGTTGGCTGATAAACAGTGCCTGTTTTAGTGCCGGGAAAATCAGAACTGGCGGTACCACCGCCTACATAAATATTTTGAGAATTAAGGGGATCAATTGACAAAACAAAGCCCGCATCGTCTGCTGATCCACCCAAACAAGTACTCCAGATTACATTATCAGCATTTGGTGATAGTTTAACAACAACAGCATCCTGTTCACCGGCATTACTCGTTTGAAATGCACCCTTCGTATAAAAGCCCGATCCTGCTGTTTTAGTTGAAGATGCCAGATAGATGTAATTATTTGGCCCAATTATTACTTCACTCCTGCCGTCATCACCATAATTACGCTGAAGTGATTTTGCTCCGGTTCTTGATGGGGCTATGTTCACTCCATCATCTCCACTACCCCCAATTTTTACAGACCCCATTATTAAAGTACCTGTAGCATTAATCTTTGTAACAAAAATATCATAAGAGCCCAAAGTTCCAAACGTTGCAGTAGTTGGAAAATTTGTTGAACTCGTACGCCCTGCTATTACAAGATTACCCGAAGCATCGGCAATTAAACTATGTGGCTGATCCATTCCGTCGCCGCCAAGATAGGTCGCATACATCAGTGTCCTGCCATTAGCTGACAAACGAATAATTCCTATATCAGGAGGTGGAGAGTTACCAGCAGCAGGCCCACCCCCGCTTGTTTGTATTGCCCCTGCGCTAACAGGAAATCCGGTTGGCGTTACAATTCCGCCTCCATAAAAACTTCCGTCGGGTCCCGGTGTTGCTGTAAAGCCCCAATTATCGCCCCGGCTTCCACTGAAAGATGAAAACACAAGCGTAGGATCAATAATCAAAGTTGTTTTATTGTCGAAACTCTTTACATCAAAGCTTACAGTACTTCCGGAAATTTTATATTTACAGCTTACAGTTTCTCTTCTGCCACCTGTAAACTGGTAAGAATAAGGTTTCAGTTCACGGGCTTCACCAACCGAAGTGCCAATAATCAGTTCATTATTACGGATGCTGAGTTTATCGGCACCTTCATAATTCATTAAAATTTTTGAAACATCTGCGCCGGGATAAACAATTAAATCATATTTCAACTGATCATTTACCACATAATATCTTACATCAATTCCGGGATATACGTTCTTGTATGTAATTGCCTGATAAAGTTTACAACTACTGCCCCATTTTGATGGATCGTTACCAATAAAATAGTTTTCAACACCGGGCAATTGCTTTTCCATTACTGGCTTTGAATTGAAATTGCCACCCAGAAATTTCACTCTGTAAGCATGAGAACGCATTATTACTGGCGCAGGCTGGCTATTGGTATCTTTTTCAAGCCTGGATGAATGACCATGATTATAATCAACAAGCTTTTGATAATCTTCCGGGTTATTCATTAAAATCGTGTAACCGTCTTTTGCAAGAAAGAAAGTGCTGTTGCCTGTATTTGTTTTAAACAATACCCGTTCATCCCACTGCCCTTTATTTTCTACAAATGATATTTGAGAAAATGCAGCAAAAGGCAGCACAAACAGCAAAACCTGTAAAATTATCTTTCGGAGAAATGTTATCATGTAAGTTTTTTCCAATACAAACGAACTTTGAATTTACTCAATTAAAACGGAAAAACACATCGGGTTATTTCGTCAGGCTACAAGGCTCCATTCTGTTTTTCCTTTCTTTGACAAAAGATAATTTTTTAACAGCAAATTTTCTGCCGAAGAAAGATCAGGATCATTTATCAACAACTCATCACAAATTTTCTTTGCCAGCTCAAGCAATTCCTTGTCCTGAACAATGCTTGCCAGCTTAAAATTCAATACCCCGCTTTGTCTTGTACCTTCAATATCACCCGGGCCACGAAGCTCAAGATCTTTTTCTGCTATCAAAAAACCATCATTTGTTGCACACATAATCTTTAACCGTTCACGGGCATCATTCGTTAATTTACTCCCTGTTAAAAGAATGCAAAAACTTTGTTCGCTTCCCCTCCCAACCCTTCCACGAAGCTGATGTAATTGTGATAACCCGAAACGTTCAGCACTTTCCATCACCATCACACTGGCGTTTGGCACATCAACCCCAACTTCTATTACAGTTGTTGCTACCATAATCTGCGTATCGTTCTGTTTAAAACGCATCATGTTTGTCTCCTTTACCTCGGGCTTTTGCTTTCCATGCACCATACTGATGTAATAATGCGGTTCAGGAAAAAAAGCCTTTACTTCTTCATATCCCTTCATCAGGTTTTCAAAATCCAGCTTGGAACTTTCTTCAATTAAAGGATAAATAAAATACGCCTGTCTGCCTTTTGCTATTTCCTGTTTCACAAAATCCATTACCGCAGGCCTTGATGTTTCATAGCGATGAACAGTAGTAATGGGTTTACGTCCCGGAGGCAACTCGTCCATCACACTATAATCAAGATCGCCGTAAGCCGTCATTGCCAGTGTACGTGGTATTGGTGTTGCCGTCATTACCAGCACATGGGGCGGTATGGTTCCTTTCAGCTTTAATTCGGCTCTTTGCGCCACGCCAAACCTGTGTTGTTCATCAACTATAGCAAGGCCAAGGCTTTTAAACTGCACAACTTCTTCAATGAGTGCATGTGTGCCAACCAGTAACTGTACATTGCCTGTTATTAACCCCGCAAGTATTTTTTCACGCTCAGCTTTTTTTGTTGATCCTGTAAGCAGTTGAATGTTTACCGGCATTTCTTTCAGCAACTTTGAAATACTGTTGTAATGCTGTTGAGCCAATATTTCAGTAGGTGCCATTAAACAGCTTTGAAAATTGTTATCAGCCGCCAGTAACATTGATAAGAGTGCAACTATCGTTTTTCCGCTGCCTACATCTCCCTGTAATAAACGGTTCATCTGGTGCCCCTTTGCAGTATCCTGCCGTATTTCCTTCAACACTCGTTTTTGTGCACCGGTTAATTCAAATGGCAGATGGTGATTGTAGAAATTATTGAATAATTCGCCTACCTTATCAAATACAACTCCTTTTGAAAAACGATGGCGGGCTCCTTTTACCAATGCCATGCGTAATTGAGCAAAGAACAGTTCTTCAAATTTTAACCGCCTCAATGCTTTTTCATATTGTTCATTATCGGCCGGAAAATGAAGTTGCCTGTATGCATCATATCTTGATGGAAATGCCTGTGTTTTAATTAAGTCCCCGGGTAAGTTTTCCGGCAGGTCGGCAGGGTGTATTTGCGGCAAAAGCATGGCAGTAAGCTTGGCAATACTCCGCCCGTTTAATCCCTTGGCCTTTAATTTTTCTGTTGTTGGGTAGATGGGTTCGAGAACAGATTTTCCATCGGCATTTTGCTGCGTAAGCACTTCAATTTCCGGATGAACAATTTGTGGCTTACCCATGAAAAAACTAACTTTTCCAAAAACAAGATAGTCGCCCAGGATTGCAAGCTGTTTCTGTACCCAGTTTATTCCCTGGAACCATGTCAGCTCCATTGTGCCACTTGCATCTTTTATATGAGCAACAAGCCGCTTTCCCTTTCTTTCACCAATAATTTCAAAATCGGTTAACCTGCCTGCAACTTGTACATATTCTATTTGCGGAGTTACTAATGCAATGGGCGTAATTTTAGTTTTATCAAGATGGCGGTAAGGGAAATGCTCAAGCAGATCATTAAACGTAAAAATACCCAGCTCTTTTTTTAATAAATCGGCACGAAGCGGCCCCACACCTTTCAGGTATTCAATGGGGCTGATTAATATGGAATTGCTCTGTTTTATAAGATTGTGAAATTACTTTTTGAGAACGAACCTGCCAATTTGAAAAACAAACCAACCAGTAGAAATCATTTCTTTTCTTTTGCAAAATACCCAATCAAGGGTATTGCCTTTGAGGGTTATCAATGGTAATATTGTTCATTAAATGAAAACGATATTTTTCATTATGCCCAAAATGAGAATTCTTTTTATACTCTTTGTTACTTTTCTTTCATTACAAGTTGATGCCCGGCAAGAGCCCAAAAAACTGGCACTGATCGTAGCTATTTCAAAATATGCCCCTTCAACCGGATGGAACAATCTCAATTCGGCCAATGACATTCCTTTGGTGAAAGAAGCACTCAAGCGTCAGGGTTTTAAAGAAGAAAATATCAGGATCGTTACTGATAAAGAAGCTACCAAACAAGGAATACTCAATGCCATACAGCAACAGCTAATTGATAAGGCTAATTCCGGCGACATTTGTGTGTTTCATTTCAGCGGGCATGGTGAGCAGGTTTTCGATGATAATGGCGATGAAGCGGATGGCTACGATGAAGCACTTGTTACTTACGACGCACCAATGGAATACCAGCCCGGTATTGAAAAGCATTTGCGGGACGATGATTTTGGAATGAAGCTTGAGCAGATAAGAACAAAGCTTGGCAGCAATGGCAACTTACTGGTAATTGTAGATGCCTGCCATAGCGGAACAAGCACACGTAGTGGTTTGGGAAATTATCGTGGTACCACTACAAAATATCAACCCAAAGGATATACACCAAAAGTAAACAGCAAAGTTGTAAACGAAGGATTATTCAGTCTTGGTGAATCTAAACCGGGTCTTGCTCCTATGAGCGCTTTCTTTGCATCAGCAGCATCAGAGTTAAACCAGGAATGTGGTGATGAACATTGCGGAAGTTTGTCATTGGCATTTTCAAAAGCGTTGGCGAAAGCCGATCAACATACAAGCTACCGTTCTTTGTTCGATAACATACGGCTTGAAATGAGCAAGATGGTTCCCGGACAAACTCCCAATGCTGAAGGCGATCTTGATAAAGAAATTTTTGGAGGGAAAGCGTTAGGCAAACCCAATTACTATGTGGTCGATCAAATTATTGATCCCAAAAAAGTAACCATCAACTGCGGGAAAATTTATGGCCTATTTGCGGGCACTACAGTAAAAGTTTATCCATCAAATACCTATAACCGTGAAACCACAATGCCAGTTGCAAAAGGAATTTTAACAACAGCAGGCGATTACAGCAGCGAACTTGAATTAGATACACAGCTAAGTAACGATCAGTTGAAAACTGCATGGATATTTCTTGATGAAGTAAACTTTGGTGATTTGACAGTGCCGGTTGTAGTAAAATCAAAAGATGCATCTGTAAAAAACAAACTCACTGAAGCCATAGTAAAAATTAAACAGGCAAAGATTGTTGCAGAGCAAGGCGATGTTTTCATTGAACAGGGAAGCGAAGGATTTAGTTCAGATTCTATTTATATATCAACAAGTGCCGATTACCGTTTAGGCGTTTGCAGTAAAGAACTGAGTAATGAGGAGCTTTATTCTTTTATTGCTGCTAAAATAGGAGCTTATGGCCGTGCAGCTTATTTACGCAACCTCAATATGAAAAATGAGGAGCTGAATGTTGTGTTTGAATTTATTCCTGTTGATTATAAAAAAGCAGAAGGCAACAATAATGCAATCATTAAAGATTTACCGGTCAAAACAATAAAAGATGCTTCCGGGAATATTGTATTTCAACATAACGACCGTTATAATCTGCGAATCATTAATAACGGCCAGGAACGTTTGTATTATAATATTCTTGAGATACAGCCCGACAACATTGTGAACGTTTTATTCCCCGCCCCAAATCAGCAGGCAACAGACTGTTTTATTAACCCTGATGATACTGTACGTTTAACCAGAATTTTCAGAATTGGGCCTCCAGATGGAATGAATGTGATTAAACTGATTGCTGCAAAAACGCCTTTAAATCTAAGGCAGGTATTTGCTGCACAGGGAGGAACAAGAGGTGGTGTTACCAAACCATCTAACCCGTTTGAAAAACTAATGGATGGAATTAATAAAACAGAAGGTGTTCAAAGCAGAGGAAGTGGTGAAGAAACAATTCAGCCCGATGCCGTAAACATTTATTCGGTACCGTATAAAATTGTTGAAAAAAAACAATAAACAAAAAAATTGCAATACTTCTAATTTTTTATAAACTTTCATTTTAAACCAATTAAAAAAAACAAACACATGAAAAAGGTATTATTTCTCGTTGTTGCTGTGATAGGTCTATCACTTGCGTTTTCAACAACTGCTAAAGCACAAACTCAACGTAAAAAAGTTGCAGTAACTGCCCAGGAAGTTAAAGAGAAAAAAGATATGCCCGGGCCCGAAGCCGGCCAACGCACAAAGAAAACCCGTGGTTATTGTTATGCTTATTTCGATAACTATACAGGTTTTTATGTTGACATTTGGGTAGAAGGAATTTATCAGGGTCGTCTTTCTCCTTATGCAACTTCAGTTCGCATTGATGTATGGGTACCAGGCAACTGGACAAAATGGTATGCTGAAACAACCGACAAATCGTTATACTGGAGCAACAGCAGCTATTGCAACGACAGCAGAACATTTACACTTAATCTGAAAAGATAATTTAATCAATTAGGAAAAAGGGTATGAACTTGAAGTTCATACCCTTTTCGTTTATACCTGTATTGAACATGAAGTTTTTCCGGAAATTATTTACTGAATACCTACTCCTCAACCTGTTTATTTTTGGTTGCATCTCTCTTCTGTCATTGTTTGTAATCAACACTTCTTTTTTCGATCCCTTCACATCCGCATTTGAAGACTTTTCTTTAACCGATCTTTATTACACAAAAGTTAAAGACAGGAATGACATTTATAAAGGACCGATTGTTCTGATTAATGCAGAAGACAGGAGCCGACCTGAGCTTGCGTTATTACTTCAACAAATACAAACAGGAAAACCAAAAGTAGTAGCACTTGACATTTTATTTGCACAGCGAAAAAATGAGCAGGATAGTTTTCTTAAAACAGAATTTGAAACGCATAGTAATTATGTGTTTGGCTATATTGCTGATTTTGAAGACGAGAAACAATCTTCTTACACAAATAATTTCTTTACCCAAAACAGAGATGGCTTTGTAAATATGATTGGCGAAAACATTGAATACTCAACAATTCGCCATTACTTTCCGTTTTATGATAACAAAAAATCGTTTACAAGTGCTATCATCAGTAAATACGACAGTTCACTCTATCAGAAATTATTAAATAGAAAAAACCGGAAAACCGAAATACATTATACCGGCAATCTTTCCAATTTCACTTATTTTAATTTTGATGAGGTGCTAAATCCCGAATTCAACACTTCTGTTCTACAAAACAAAATTATCCTGGTTGGCTATCTTGGAATACCCGGCACAAATAACAATACAAGAGTTGATGAAGACAAGCAATTTACACCTCTTAACAGCCGGCTTTCCGGCCGCAGTTATCCTGATATGTATGGATGTGTTATTCATGCAAATATTTTACGAATGATTATTGATGGCAATTTCATTCGCATTGTTCCTGAGTGGGCAATGACTGTTATTTCTTTTATCCTTATATGGATTTTTCTTCCTTTTTTCTGCGGACTATTTTTTAAAGGCGACCTCTGGTTTAATACAATCGGCACGTTAATACAACTGCTCGGCAGTGTTCTGATTGTTACGCTTAGTATTCTCACCTATCGCTATCTCGATACAAGGTTTGATCCCGGCTTGCTTACCGCCTGCTTGGTTTTACTCCCGACTTTCTTAAATTTATACGAGGCTTTACTGAAATTTATCCGGTATAAACTCAAGTTCAGCTTCAGTTCGCCTTTTCTTGGAAAAGAAGACAATGACTAAATTACTATTCATAATAACTGTTTTTTTATTTCTGCAGCAAATCTCAAAAGCAGCAGAAACCAAGTATCTCTTTTATAGTGTAAACAAAGAAGTGTACAGGGTTAATGGAAATAAAAAAGAAAAAGCAATCAGGGGTATGTTTCTTACTGTTGAGCAATCAATTATCATTTCACCTCTGTCAGAGATAATGCTTGTTCAGAACGATGGCAAATCAATGTTGCTTGAAAAACCAGGGACTTATACGTACAGCCAGATAAAAAAAATATTTGGTTCAGCAAAATCGGGAGGCATGTCAAAATTTTTCTCTTATGTGTTTGAAAAATTTCTTGCCGGTGATGATGATGGAGATAAACAGAAAGTCAGCGCCGCTGTTTTCAGAGGACGAAATGTTATGACAAATCCGGATGACAGCAGCTTCATTTTTTCTTCTGCCATTTTATTCAAGTGGAACCCTGAACAGAAAAACATTCCATACAAATTAAAAATATGGTGCAATGGTATTTTATTCGACACAGTTATAAAAAACAAGTCAGATTTCTTATTGACAGAAAAGAGATTCATCAGAAGCTATCCTGTATTCATTAAATGGATCGTTCTGCCAACCGACAATAAGCAAAAAGAACCTACTCCTTTTGTACACCTTCTTCCCTTAAAAAAGGATATGGCAGCTATTAAACAACAATTAAAACAGATAGCATTGTCTTATTCAAAAAACAAACAGCTTCATGATTTAATGAAAAAAGATTTGTTGGAAAAATGGCTCCTTGAATACAAACTGCTTTAATTTTTATCATTACCAAGGAGAAAAAGCAAAGGAATTTTCAATCGTTTTTGCCACGCATTTTCAGAATGATTTTCACCGGGAAATTCTTTCGTCTGCCAATTAGCATTGTTATATCCTGCTTTTTTCATAGCCTCATTCATTTGCAATTGAAATGGCTTATACATTGAATCAAGAGTGGCAGTTCCATAATCAAAATAAATTTTATGACTTGCAGGAGAAGGAAGGTGTTTACTGAAATACGACAGAAACACTGCAGGTACAGGATTGTTTTCAGTTGTAAACAGGCCTGGCCAATGAGTTGACAAACAAGCAGCACCCCCAAAAACATTTGGATATTCGCAAATAGCATAGAGAGAAACAAGCCCTCCCATACTTGAGCCTGCAATAAACGTGTTACTGCGGTCTTTTAATGTGGAAAACCGTTTGTTAATAAATGGCATTAACTCCGTAACAATAAACTTCAGATATTTATCCGATTGTACAGGAGCAGCAAACAAAGCAAAATCCTTGGTTTTTGTTGCAGTATAAATTGAATCCTGCCGATTTTTTGAAAGCTGTTCAAACGGCTTTTGAGGAAAATAATCAGCATGTCTAAATTTGGAATCATTCCAGATTGCTACTACTATAGAATTTTTTATACGGTTTTTTCTTATCAATTCAGTCATGGTTTCATCAACACCCCACTCCTGTTTATTCCATGTTACAGACGAATCAAACAGCATTTGCCCATCGTGCATATATAACACAGCATACTTTTTTAATTTATTGTAGCCATCGGGCAACCAAACATCTATATTTCTTGCCGATATATATTTTGAGGAAAAATGACTGAATCTGATAATACTTCCCCCGGCCAGATTTACGGTCTGTGATAAAACAGTAAACGCAGGCATAGTTGACAGGACGAGTATAAGAATCTTGCGCATAACCAGATAAGTTTATACAATAAAAATTAAATCAACTGCTTTTCCAGCGCATAACGGGTAAGATCGGCATTTGCACGCATATTCATCTTTTCAAGAATACGGGCTCTGTATGTGCTCACAGTTGTTACACTTAAAGAAAACTGAGCAGCAATTTCGCTTACAGATTTTCCTGAAGCAATCATTTTAAACACATCAAATTCACGGTCAGAAAGCTTATCATGCAATTGGTCCGACTTGTTTTTTTCTGTGAGTTTGTTTAATTTTTCTGCAACTGCCGGGTTAATAAATTTCTTACCGGCCATAACAGTTTGAATTGCCTTAATAATGTCGTCATGAATAGTATCTTTTCCAAGATAACCAGATGCACCTGCCTTAAACACACGTAAAGCGTATTGCTCTTCAGGATGCATACTCATAATCAGCACAGGCAATTCAGGATGTATCTGTTTTATTTGAACAAGAGCATCAAGACCGCTCCTTCCGGGCATGCTAATATCACTGATAACTAAATCCCAGTTTCTTCTTATAACTTCATTTATCAGCGATTCCGCATCATTGGCCTCTCCTATTTCTGACGAAGGATATTCTTCCAGCAAAAGCATCTTAAGCCCCCGCCTTACAATTGCATGATCGTCTGCAATGAGTATTTGCATATTATCCTTTTTTATTTAGAGATAAAACCCAATTGAAACAAAGCTATTATACAGCAAAAATTATTCATCTGATTTACTAACAGGAATTACCAATTCAACCGTTGTACCACTACCTTCTGAACTGCTGATTTTGTAAGTGCCGCCTAAGGCCAATGTTCTTTCCTGCATACCGAGTATTCCAAGCGTCTTTTTTTTCCTGATATGTTCTGGGTTAAAACCATCACCATTATCACTAACAGTAAATATTATATTCTCATCATCATTTATTAATGTAATATTTATTTCGCTTGCATTTGCATGCCGAACAATATTCGTAAGGCTTTCCTGTAAAATACGGAATATACTGGTTGCAGCAGCAGGAAGTATTGGCAAATCGGAAGTTGTTTCTCCCGTAACAAAACTTACTTTAATGCCAGATCGTTTTTCAAATTCCTGAAGATGCCATTCAATAGCAGCAACCAACCCAATATCATCGAGCAAACTCGGGCGCAGTGATGATGAAATACGCCTTACCGAATTAACTGTTTCATTAAGCAACTCAAGCATTTCGCTAATACGTATGCTCATTGCTTCATCTTCTGTAAGTTTGCTTATCCGTTTCTTTAACCAGGACAAATCAAGTTTAAGTACAGTAAGCTGTTGTCCGAGTTCGTCATGAATTTCCCTGGCAATATGTGCCCTTTCCTCTTCCCTGATATTCTGAAGATGAGACGACAAGGTTCGGATAGCAGCATATGAATCTTTCAAACTCTTCTCTGCTTTTTTACGATGTGTAATATCATGAACAAAGGCGAGAAATTTTCCGTTGGAAAGACTTTTTGCATTGATTTCAATATCAATAATACTTCCGTCTTTTTTACGCATTCTCCGCTCAGACCTGCCACCACCATTACTCATTACTTCGTCAAACTTAAAAGGCATCTCTTTTAATTCTTCCGGAAGAGCCAGATCATAAATTGTCATATTCGACAATTCATTCATGCTGTATTGCGATAACTGGCAACCTGCTCTGTTAACTACAATAAATTTTCCTGAAAGGTCTGCAATAAATATTCCATCAGTTGCATGTTCTACAAGTGTTCGGTAATTTTCTTCGCTTGCATATAATGCTTCCTCTGCCTTTTTTCTATCTGTTATATCCATCATACTTCCGGTCATAAGTACAGGAAGATTATCCTGATCTCTGGAAATATAACATCTGTCATAGATAGTCATATAATCTCCATCCGGTCGCTTAAACTTGTACTCGGAGATAAACACATTTGTATTTGAATTTAGTGCAGTTTGCTGTCTGTTTATCAACTCCTCTCTGTCATCGGGGTGAAGGCGTATAACCCATTCATTGAATTTTGGTACCGGATCGTTGGCTGTTAGCCCATATAACTTCTGATGATTTTCATTTGCCCACAGATTTCCATTTGTGAGATCCCATTCCCAGATGGCATCGTTTGTTGTGCTAGCAATTCTGGAAAACCTGTTATTTGATCTTACAATTTCACATTCCTCACTAACCTGTTTCGTAATATCTCTTGTAACAGATAATGCAAAATTAATTTCACCTTCTGCATTATAATAAGGTACTGCAATCATTTCGCACCAGTAATTTGTTCCCTTAGGTGTAATAACCTGGTATTGCAATTCACCGCTACTGCCTTCAAAAACCGACTTTATAAGATTTGAAACCGATTCTCTGTACGGCACTGCAATTATTTCAAGAATACTTTTCCCTAAAATATCTTCCGCATTTTCAACTTCAATAAGTTTTAATCCGGCTTTGTTTACACTAAACAATTCACAGGAAGGGCCGAGTAATTTTATACAATCGGGATTAGTATCTAAAATAGCATGTAATTGCTTTTGATTTTCGCCTAACGCATTTACAATGTTTTTTCTTTCACCACTGCTTAAAATGGTATTTATTAATAATTCGGCACTAAGGTTTTCATAAGCAAGACAATCCTGCAGGCCTTCTTTAACAAGATTTCTGAAAGAGGCCACCGACTGTATATCACAAATTATTATAACCGGAAGATGAATTGCCACTCGGTTTATTTCGGCAAAATCTTCACTGGTTTTCATTACTTCTTCATCATTCTTGCAGAGTATAATTGCGTCGGCAGATATTGGATGATGTTCATTTTTCAGCTCCTGAACCGATTTATATTGAACAATATCCTTTACATCAGCTAACGCCGAAAATAGAACATCCTTTACTTTTTCAAAAGTATCGCCGATACTGTTGACTATTATTATGCGGTTAAGATTGTTCATTTACCTATACAGAATTTAGAGAATATATAATCCAACCGGTCTTCATTAGTAATTTCTCCTGTTATTTCTCCAAGGTAATGCAGGCAGCGCCTGATATCAGCAGCCATGAGGTCGCCCGACAATTTATTTGTCAAACCTTTATATATATCATCCAGCGATGTTTGAACCTCTTGTAAAGCGGCGAAGTGCCGGGCATTTGTTACAATTGTATTTTCAGAATGCACATTGCCCTGCACAACTTTATCAACTAATCGTTCTTTTAAAACATCCAGATGTTTATCCGATTTTGCAGATATAAACAACACACCAACTCCCGAAAATTTCTGTTGCGCTTTTTCTGATCCGGGTAAATCCGTTTTATTCCCAACAGCAATATAATTCGTATTCTGCTCATTTACCAACTGAAGAGCCTCTTCAACTTCTTCCTGCGATTCAGTACTTACATCAAAAAGGTAAAGCACAACATCGGCATCTTTCATTTTTTTAAAACTACGTTCAACACCAATGGTTTCAATTTCATCGCTACTTTGCCTTATTCCTGCAGTATCAATCAGGCGAAATAAAATACCATTGATATTAATCACTTCTTCTATTGTATCTCTTGTTGTTCCGGCTATTTCGCTCACTATAGCACGATTCTCATTAAGTAAAGAATTAAGTAATGTGGATTTACCTGCATTCGGCTTTCCAACAATGGCAACGCTTACTCCATTTTTAATTACATTACCTAATTGAAATGAGTGAAGAAGATCAGCAGTTACTTGTTGTGCATGTTCGACTAACTGAAAAAATTTTGTACGATCGGCAAACTCTACATCTTCTTCTGAAAAATCAAGTTCCAGTTCAATGAGTGCAGAGAACTGAATAAGTTGTTCTCGTAATTCTTTGAGCACATCGGAGAAACCTCCCCTGATATTATACAATGCTGTTCTTTGTGAAGCTTCTGTGTTACTTGCAATTAAATCTGCCACTGCTTCAGCTTGCGTTAAATCAAGTTTTCCATTTAAAAAAGCACGTTGTGTAAATTCGCCCGGCCTGGCAAGCCTTGCTCCTTTCTTTACAAGTGTATTAATAACCTGCTCCTGTATGAAGGGCGATCCGTGGCAAGAAATTTCAATTACATCTTCGCCTGTATAACTTTTAGGATTTTTAAACAGCGAAAGAACAACTTCATCAAGCAACTTATCATCGTCATTTAAGTACCCAACATGTATTGTATGTGAAGGCTGTTTATATAAATCTTTAGAAGGAAAAATTTCATTAACAATTTCAATTGCTTTGCTACCACTTATACGAATAACCCCAATGGCTCCAATACCATGAGGTGTTGCAAGTGCTACAATTGTATCATCCCAACCGGATAGTTTTCCCAACATTGCACAAAAGTAAACCGATGTGGTGGAAATGCCTTGTAATTAGGGCTGTTTCTAGTCAAGTAAAACGTATTTTTTTATATCGTTTACAACCATTTCATCCAGTACATCAACAATTTCTTTATATTGGGTATGAGCAGTTGGCTGAATGATGACAGTATATTGTCTGTCGTTTCCAAACTGTTTTAAAATACGCTCTCTTTTGCTGATTAACTCATCCCGCAAAGATGGCTTTCCATAAAGATATGCCACTCCTTTTGCCAACACATGTTGCTCATTTCCTTCGAGGTAATCAACCACTCCATTTTCTTTTAATGTTAATGTAATGGTTGCAGACACTGGCGACTCAATTCCATTTCCCTTATCAGGAACGTTCAGGCCAAATGCTTTGGGCCTGCTCATTTCAGTTGTAAAAACAAAAAATGTGATTAATAAAAAACCAAGATCAACCATTGGAGCGAAATCAATCTGAAGTGACTTTTTGCTTCCTGATATTTCTATAGCATTCATAACAGTTGTTTTGTATAAGATGTGCCATTAAAAAAAATCCACATGATTTATCAAAACAAAAATCCTCACCGGATACCCGATGAGGATGTGCTCGTATTTCTTCCTTATTAATAAGGTTCAAATCATTTCATTCATCAGGTAAGCGGAATGTGATTTTCTGACGGCGCCATGCTTTCACCGGCTGACCATTTTGTATAGCAGGAATCCATTGCGGCCCTTTTTTAATTGCATTTACAGCTACTTCTGCAAGTTTTGACCCTTTCATATTTAAAGCTTCCACATTACTTACGTTGCCTTCCCTGTCAACAATAAACTGCACCTCACAAGTACCCGACTGACCATCGTCCTGTAACTCATCCATATGCCTTTCAACCTCACGTTGCACATACTGTTTCCATTTTTCATCGCCGCCAGGAAACTTTGCTTCAATTTCCACTTTTGTGAATGGAGCATCATTCTCAACCTGTTTTGGAGCTTCCACCACACCGGTTCCTTCATCTACTTTCGGAGGATTGACCAGATCAACTTCTTTTACTCCTTCCTGATCTATTTTGCCAACATTCACTATTTCATTCTGATCCTTCACTTCATTCTTCTCATTAAACTTATCATCTTCCACAATTTTGGGAGGTGTAACCCTGTCAATCTGAACCTTAACAGGGTCTTGTTTGGGTGGCGGTGTTTTAGGAGTTTCAATCTGCTGAACGGGCTTTTCCTTTATTGCAGAAAGATTTACTTCCCGCATATGAACCCCGTTTCTTTCGGCATTGGCAACTCCTCTGCCAACAATTACCAACAGGAAAATAAGGATAGCCAAACCTCCGGTTGATAAAAGTGCTGTAGCAAGCCGTCTGTTATAATTTTTTCTTAGCTCGTAAGCTCCATAATCTTTGTTTCTGCCATCAAAAAGAATGTCAAGAAAATCGGCGTTTAAAATTTTATTTACATCCATAACAAACAGTTTTGTTTGCTTATTAGATGCCCTCACCAACAAAATCCACATTGCAAAAAGGATAAACTAAAAACAAAAATCCCCACCGGAAACCCGATGGGGAAGTTGCTTGTATATTCCTTCTTGAAAAAGGTCTAAGGTTGTTCGTCTGGTAAACGGAATGTGATTTTCTGACGGCGCCATGCTTTTACCTGGCGACCGTTTTGAATAGCCGGAATCCATTTGGGCCCACGTTTGATTGCGTTCACCGCAACTTCAGCAAGCTTGGTTCCTTTCATTGATAATGCTTCCACATTACTTACGTTACCTTCCTTATCCACGATGAACTGAACTTCGCAAGTGCCAGATTGGCCATCTTCCTGCAATTCATCCATGTGGCGTTCTACTTCACGTTGTACAAACTGGTTCCATTTACCCTCACCTCCAGGAAATGATGCTTCCACTTCCACTTTAGTGAAAACCTGGTTTTCATCTTCTTTAGGAGCTTCCACAACTTTTGTTTCCTGCTCAACTTTTGGAGGATTTACCACTTCAGGATCTTTGATACCTTCCTGATCAATTTTACCTACGTTAGTGATATTTTCCTGTTCTTTAACCTCATTTTTTTCTTCAAATTTTTCATCTTCAACAACTTTAGGAGGAGTGAATTTGTCAATTTGAAGTTTTGGAGGTTCCTGCACCGGTGGAGGTGGCGGAGGTGGCTCAATTTTTTGCTGCTGCTCTTCTTTCTTAATGTCGGCAAGTGTAACATCCTGCATCTTCACCTTATTTTTTTCGGCGCTCGCCACACTTCTTCCAACAATTACCAGCAAGAAAATCAACAACGCTAAACCTGCTGTAATCAGCAAAGCTGTTGTAAGCCTTTTCTGATAATTTTTTCTGAGTTCATAAGCACCATATTCTTTATTTCTGCCTTCAAACAGAATATCAAGAAAATCAGCACTTAAAATTTTATTTACGTCCATAATTAACTGTTGTGTTTGTTATTAGATGCCAATCAGGAAAAAATCCATACATCTCTTTATTTCTGAGTTGGAGAAGCACCGGCTCCTTCAGTTATTTCTATGAGCTTATTTTCTCCTGGATCAATGTCCACAATAGCATATTTTTTAATTTCTGCTATTTGCATTTCATCCAACATATCAACCACATTTTTATAACTCGACAGTTCGTTTGGTTTAATAATAACCACCAGATCTTTTGCAGGAGTATTTTCCTTCTTTTTCAAAAGTTCAGTACGAATATCTTTCGTATTAGATGATTTAAAATTAGAACCATCCGGTGCTAACTGCCCTTCGTAATAATAAACATGGTTTTCCTTACTCAGTAATATTGTAAATGCACCAGAAGCTTTTGCTTCGTTCTTTTCTTCATCTTTGGCACTGTCATCGGGCACTTTAAGATTAAACGCTTTGGGTGTACTCATTGTAGTGGTAAACACAAAGAACGTAATAAGCAAGAACCCGAGATCAACCATCGGTGTCATATCCACCCTTGTATCCTTACGTGCCTGTTTTTTGACACCTGGGCCTTTTTTATGACCACCACTATCCGGTGCTGATACATCTGCTCCCATTGTTCAGTTATTTAAAATGAATAATTATTTTTTTGCGTTATGTGTTTTATACAATGGCGTTCCTTCGGGAACTCCTTCTAAAGCTGTAATCAGTTTAAAAGAGAAAATACCATTCTTTTTAAATGCAGCAAGTACATTTTTAAAATAAGGATATTTTGTTCCGTTATCACCATTGAGCATCACGTTTTGAGGTTTACGCCCCCCTGTTGCTGTAAGCAGCGCATTGATATAATCATTTAACTGATTATTTACACTGTCCTGTACAGGAATGCCGGGTTGTTTAAAATTCTTAAACTCATCGTCAGTCAAATTCAGGAAACTGGGAAGTTTTTCCACCGGCACACCTATACCACCAACAGAAAACCTTTTAAAGGCAGAAATCTGTGCAGGAGTTAAGTTTAATCCCTTTTGGCGGCTCAATACTTCAGCAGTTTGTTGTGCTTTTTCCTGAGCTTCTTTATCGGGGCTAAAACTTATATATACTTTTCCATCTTTATCAAATGACACTTTAAACACATCATTCTCGGGTTGATTTTCAGATGAAACCGATTTAGGGTTCTGCACCTGTACAATTTCCGGTGGTTTAAATTTTGTTGCCAGCATGAAGAAAGACAGGATGAGGAACGACACATCCACAAAGGCTGTCATATCCACCCATGTACTTTTCCTTGCTATTTTATTGAGTTTCGACATTACTTGAAAGTTTTGTTATAAGATTCTGTTTCAGTTTAATTCCATATAATCAACGACACATTTCTATAACAATGCTGATTATTTATACAGAGAAGCAAAACTTTGAGTAAGGGTGAAGCTTGTTTCATCAATACCATAAGTGATACCATCTATCCTTGTTGTAAACACGTTATACATGATCAAAGCAAAAGATGATGTAGCGATACCAGCAGCCGTGTTATACAAGGCTTCGGAAATACCTACCGCAAGATCAGAAGCGTTACCACCAGCACCTTCATCACCAAGAGCAGAGAATGAACGGATCATACCAGACACTGTTCCCAACAGGGCAATCAAAGTACCAAGAGATGTGATCGTTGATAAGAAAACGAGGTTTTTAGAAAGCATTGGCAGCTCAAGCGCTGTTGCTTCTTCAACTTCTTTCTGTATAGCAGCCACTTTCTGTTCTGTATCCAGCTCCGTTTCATGAGTCATTTCATTATATTTCTTTAATCCTGCTTTCATTACGTTTGCTACAGAACCTTTTTGCTTGTCGCACTCAGCTAATGCTGCATCAAGATTTTTATTAGCGAGATGATATTGTACTTTGCGGATGAAATCGGTAACATTTCCTTTACCCATAGCTTTTGAAATAGTAAGGAAACGCTCAATAGAAAATACCAACACCATTAAGAATAAGCCAAACAGTACGGGTACAATAATACCACCATCATACATACGGTATAACCCGTTGATAGGTTTTTTGTGAGTAGGCCAGAAACCACCGGAAAGATCGGGTTCTTTAAAGCCAGAATTAGCACCAAGCACATAACGCCAGATTAAATAACCTGCAATAAGACATACGATGGGCGCAATCCATGAAATAATGTTGCTGTTTTTTTTAGCTTGCCCTGAAGTTGCAGCCTTTGCTGCAGTAGGTTTAGTCTCAGCCATGACAAATTGATTTTTTGGTTTTTTAATTAATTATTATACTGTTATAATTATTGGTACAATTCTGCGAATAACTTCCAGGAATAGAACCACAACCCTCACGGGGGTGGCACAAGTTAGGGAAATATTTATTTTCAACAGCCCACTCCTTTTTATTTTTTTAATTTCTTTTTTTCACTTAGTGGTTTGCAGTGTCATTTTTAATATTTCGTTATCATTTCCACCACTTATCAATTACACAACCAGTTTGTACCAGATTAACACAAAAAGTGTATTTAACTGTTATCTTCAACTATTAAAAACTATCGTAAATATGAAATTACAATTAAGGGGATGGTTGTTTGTTTTTGTTTTTTTGGGTTTGATAAAAACCGGATTTGCGCAAAACAGACCGGCTGTTCCCAGTAACCAAACTCCCGCAACTGCCCCTACTGCGCCGCCTGCGGCCCGTACTGCACCCAAACCTTATAAAGAAGTAATTACGGATAAAGCCATTACCGATGAAGGCATGTTCAAAGTACATCGCATTGAGGACAAATGGTATTTTGAAATCCCCGATTCATTATTGAGCAGGGATATACTTGTGGTATCCCGCATTGCAAAATCAGCAGTCGGCTTAAGCAACGGCTTCAGCGGTTATGCTGGTGATATTATTAATAACAATGTAATCCGCTTTGAAAAAGGACCATCCAACAGAATATTTTTGAGGAGAGTATCTTTCGATAGCAGAGCACAAGATACAGCAGGTATGTATAAGGCAGTGGTAAACTCCAACACACTGCCAATTATGCAGTCGTTTGATATTAAAGCATTTGGTAAAGATTCTGTTACAAACACAACCTCTTCTGTTATTGAACTAACCGATTATTTAGCCGGAGATAATGATGTAATGTTCTTTAACCCCGGGGCAAAATCAAGTTTACAGCTCGGCGCAATACAAAGCGACAGATCTTACATCCAGAATGTAAAATCATACCCCATCAACGTCGAAATTAAAACTGTTAAAACTTATTCCCGAGGCACTGCTCCTTCTGCAGCTGGAAATCCATTTGCAGGCAGTGCCAGTGGCTCCGTATATACTCTTGAGTTAAACAGCTCAGTTTTACTTCTCCCCAAAAACCCGGCTAAAGCCAGGATGTTTGATGAAAGAGTTGGTTATTTCACAAGAAACTATACAGATTTTGATGCAAACCCTCAAGGTGTTAAAGACATTCAAATGGCTGTAAGATGGAAACTTGAACCCAAACCTGAAGATGTAGAAAAATATCTTCGTGGCGAATTGGTTGAACCTCAAAACCCGATTGTTTATTATATCGATCCTTCCACTCCAAAAAAATGGGTTCCGTATCTTATTCAAGGTGTAAACGACTGGCAGGTTGCTTTTGAACAGGCCGGTTTTGAAAATGCCATCATGGCCAAAGTTGCTCCTTCTCGCAAGGAAGACAGCACATGGAGCCTTGAAGACGCACGTTTCAGCGCCATCGTTTACAAACCATCTGAAACGCAAAACGCAAGCGGACCAAATGTACATGATCCAAGAAGCGGACAAATTCTTGAAAGCCACATCAACTGGTATCACAATGTGATGCAGTTGCTGCACGACTGGTATTTTGTACAAACCGCAGCAGTTGATACAGGTGCAAGAACAATGAATTTCAGTGATGAACTGATGGGGCAATTGATCCGCTTTGTGTCTTCGCATGAAGTTGGTCACACATTAGGCCTTCGTCACAATTTTGGTTCATCTTCAACTGTTCCTGTTGACAGTCTGCGCAATAAAAAATGGGTTGAAGCAAATGGCCACACACCTTCTATTATGGATTATGCACGTTTCAATTATGTTGCACAACCTGAAGATCATGTTGACAGAGTTGGCTTGTTCCCACGTATTGGCGATTATGACAAATGGGCAATTGAATGGGGTTATCGCTGGCTGCCTCAATATAAAACGGCAGATGAAGAGGTGCCCTATCTCACAAAATTGACCACCGAGAAGTTGAAAAATAAACGTCTTTGGTTTGGCACAGAAATGAATCCTGATGATCCTCGTTCTCAAAACGAAGATCTTGGTGATAACGCAATGAAAGCAGGTGCTTACGGAATTAAGAATCTTCAACGTATTGTTCCTAATCTTCTCAACTGGACCAAACAACCAACTGAAGGTTATACTTCTCTTGATGAAATGTATTACCAGATTGTTTCGCAATTCGGACGTTACATGGGCCATGTTGCAAAAAATGTTGGTGGCATTTATGAAACACCAAAAATTGTTGAGCAAGGTTCGCCTGTTTATGAATACACGCCGAAAGCAACACAAAAAGAAGCTGTAAACTTTTTAAACCAGCAGTTGTTTACAACGCCAACATGGTTGATCAATAACGATATTTTTAACCGTACAGGCGAAAATCCACAGATACTTATTGCAAACAGGCAGGAAACCATTATTAACCGCCTTGTTAATACAAATACATTCAGCAAGCTGTATGCAATGGAATCTGCATTGGGTAACAATGCTTACAAAGCAACTGAACTGATGGATGATTTGCGCCGTGCAATATTCAGTGAAATCTACAGTAAGAAAGCAACTGATGTGTACCGCCGCAACCTGCAGAAAATGTTTGTTGAACGCATCATTGGTTTATTACCTTCTGCAACTCCGCAAAGTACAGGCACAGGAGGCATTACGATTGTTTTCCAGATTTCGCCATCATTGAGTGTAAAAAACACAGATACTTATTCTGTTCTTAAAGGAACTCTACGCACACTTCGCAACGATATGCGTACAGCGTTACCAGGCATTTCTGATAACATGACCAAACTTCATTTACAGGACTTGATTGACAGGATTACGCAAGCAATTGAACCTAAATAGTGTTCTGTTTAAAAATGTTCAAACCTCCTCTGTTCAAGGGAGGTTTTTTTATTTGTGCAGAACCACGTTGTTTTTTTATGAATATATGCTAAGCTAATATGTGGCAATTCTTTTACATTTAGAAAAAGGATTGTATTTTGTTACAAAAATAAAAAGTGTACTATATTAAGCTATTACGCCCTAAGGATTGGGCAAAAAATCTTTTCATTTTTTTACCCGTCTTCTTTTCGGGTCATTTATTTAATACTGACAAGCATTTGCAGTTACTGCTCGGTTTTTTTGCATTTTCGTTTGTAGCAAGCAGTATCTATATTATTAACGACTACAGAGATATTGAAGATGATAAAAAACACCCTGTAAAAAAGAACAGGCCACTTGCATCAGGCAAAGTATCAAAGCCCGCTGCTGTAATTATTTGTCTGTTCCTGTTAATTAGCGGTTTTGGAATTGCCTGGTTCTTAAGGGATAAATTCTTATTTGTTTTAGCTATTTATTTTTTAATGAATCTTGCCTATTCTTTTGCGTTAAAAAAAATACCGATTCTTGATATTATGATTGTTGCCATTGGCTTTGTTCTTCGGGTAAAAGCAGGATCAGTAGTTGCCTTTATTCCCCTTTCAGAATGGATTGTGATAATGGTGTTTCTGCTGGCTCTTTTTATGGCAATTGGCAAAAGAAGAGATGATGTTCTGCTCAAACTCAATTCCGGTGTTGATATGAGAAAATCAACAAAAGGTTATAATCTTGATTTTTTGAACGTTTTGCTGGCACTTGTTTCATCGGTAATTATTGTTGCTTATTTTATGTACACCATGTCTGATGAGGTTACACACAGGCTGGGAACATATCGTTTATATTACACTTGCCTTTTTGTTTTTGCCGGCCTGATGCGGTACTTACAGATAATTTATGTTTCAGGAGAATCTGGCTCTCCAACGAAAATTCTTTACAAAGACAGGTTTATTCAGATTTCTCTCTTACTATGGGTAGCCAGTTATGTTTTTGCAATTTATTTTAAGGATATTACTTTTTTTAACGAATGAAGCCGGGAATAGCCTTTTTTGATTTTGACGGAACAATTACAACCAGAGATACGTTAATTGAGTTTATCCGTTTTTATAAAGGAAGCTTTTCTTTATACACAGGCTTCCTGTTAAACTCGTATTACCTGCTTGCATACAAACTCAAAATCATCAGTAATCAAAAAGCAAAAGAAAAAATCCTGCATCATTTTTTTGGGGGGATGACGGTAAATGAATTTGAACAAGTATGTAAAGATTTCACTGCAAAGAAATTACCAGGGCTAATAAGAAGCCGGGCTGTTTCCGAAATAAAAGATTTACAGCAAAAATCAATTGAAACAGTAATTGTATCTGCCTCGCCTGAAAATTGGGTTATTTATTTTGCCACTGCAATGAACATGAAGCTACTTGCCACAGAACTTGAGCTTTCTGATAACAAAATAACCGGCAGAATAAGCGGATCAAATTGCCACGGAAAGGAAAAAGTAAAGAGAATTCATTCAACTTTTCAGTTAAACAATTATAAAGAAATTTATGCCTATGGTGATTCTTCTGGCGATAAACCAATGCTATCATTGGCACATCACAGTTTTATGAAACCATTCAGGTAAAACAATAATTATATATTTAACAGTTAATCAAAACCATGGAAACAATAAACCAAAATGAACAAGCTTTGATCATGGGCAGAGACTTTGTTATAATTTCCATTCAGCCATGGTATTACGAATTGGGGAGTAATTGTAAAAACATTGCACTTGAACTTGCCAAACACAACCGGGTTCTTTATATAAATATTCCAATTACCCGAAAAACTTTCTATAGCAAAACAAACACTTCTGGTGTAAACAATCATTGCAATATCATAAAACAAAAAGGAAACAAATTAGAACAAATAGGCCATAATCTCTGGCAGTTTTACCCTACCACACTCATTGAATCAATTAACTGGCTTCCTTTTACATCTGTTTTTGCTTTTATTAATTCAATTAATAACAAAAGATTTGCGTCAGATATAAAGGGAGCAATTGCTAAACTGAATTTTAAAGAAGTTATTTTATTTAATGACAATGATATTTATAACGGATTTTATCTGAAAGAACTCCTTTCACCTTCGTTGTACATTTATTACATGCGTGATTTTTTACAGGGATACAGCTTCTGGAAAAAGCATAGCAGTGTTTTAGAACCAAAACTGATAAAGAAAGCAGATTTAGTTGTTACTAATTCTCTTTTTTACAAAGAATATTGCATTGGTTTTAATAAAAACAGTTTTTATATTGGTCAGGGGTGTAAACTTTCTTTATTTGACCCTGAAAATGCAGGAAACTCTCCCGACGAAACAGCAAAAATTTCGAACCCAATCATTGGCTATGTAGGGGCACTTGATTCTTCACGGCTGGATCATAACATAATAAGAACAATAGCCGCTTATAACATCAACTGGAACGTGGTTCTCGTAGGTCCCGAAGATGAAGAATTCAGGAAAAGTGATCTTCATTTACTCAGGAATGTTCACTTTTTAGGAGCAAGGCCTATTGATCAATTGCCTGCATATATAAACGTGTTTGATGTTTGTATAAACCCCCAGCAAATCAATTTTATTACAAACGGAAACTATCCTTTAAAAATTGATGAGTACCTAGCAATGGGAAAACCAACTATTGCAACAAAAACAAAAGCGATGGAGTTATTTGAAAATTATGTTTCACTTGCTGATTTGCCAGAAGATTACCCCAAATTGATCGAACACCTGTTAGCCAATTCTGCCGATCATGAATCTGTTCAGGTTAGAATTTCCTTTGCACAAAGCCATACGTGGGAAAATAGTATTAAATTATTGTACGATGGCATAAAGAGAAAATAGTTTAGCTAATAAAAATTAAAAACATTTAAATTTCATACCTTTCTTTATTATTGCTTTTCGTAACTTTAAGCAAAACATTTCATTTTATCCTTTTATCCGCCGGAATAATCTTACTTATTTATCTCTCATTCCTATTGAAACCATTTTTTGATAACAAAATTTGAATTTAAAATTAAAAGGATACATATGAAACACAATTTTACATCTCTTTATTTTACCGCAATTTTTGCGTTTATTTTTGCAACTTCATCTGCTCAAACTACAGGTGATTACAGATCAGTTAACGCACCTAAAAGTGGTGCTGGTGGCTTATGGAGCGACATAACTAAATGGGAACGTTATGATGGTTCAAGTTGGGTTACAGCCACTGCCTACCCAACTTCTGCTGATGGTGTGATTACAATTAGCCAAAATGATAGCATAAGAGTTGATGTACCTATTACTGTAGATCAAGTAGTTATTGCAACAAATGCTATACTTGCGTTGAATTATACTGTTAACAATACTCTTACATTGAACAATGGAGCCGGGGATGATCTTGTCGTAAATGGCACTCTCCTTCTAAGATCATTTAACACAATAACAGGTGGAGGAAATATCATAGTTAATGGCTTTTTTAACTGGTATAGTGGCATTTTGGATGCAGTAACAACAACAGCAGTTGGTTCAGTTACAACTCTTGATCTTGATTTTGCCAAGGAACTCCAGAATGATTTGACTAATAATGGAACTTTTAACTGGATACGTGGAACCACATCTGGTGGTATTTTTTTTAGTGACGCAGTGTTCACCAACAATGGCACAATTAACGAGGCTTTCCTTGCAAATGGAGGATTTGATAATACTGCAGGGATAAATTCTTTTATCAATAATGGTGTATTTAATAAAACGACTGCTTTTACTTTTTTTAACACAAATGTTCCATTTACAAACACCGGCACTTTAAAAGGAATTGGCACATTCAGTCTTACCGGTACAGTTATTAACTCTGGCGTGACTGCCCCTGGAAACTCGCCTGGAATACTATCAGCAACCCCCTCATTACTGCAAGCACAAGCTGCATCGCTAAATATTGAGGTATTGGATGGTACAGGTGCCGGAACCGGCCATGACAGACTTGATTTATCAGGTGATGTTAATTTAGCAACACTTACATTAAATATTTCCGAAAATATAACTGCGCCTTTACAAGCGTATACTATATTAACTACGAGCGGAACATTTACAGGGACTTTTGCCGCAGTTAATAAACCAAGTGTGTATACAATATCATATAATCCTACAAGTGTGGTTATAACAAAAACATCTTCTTCTCTCCCTGCTCTTTGGGGCGATTTTTCTGCTATTGCAAAGGGCAATGTTATTAATTTAAGATGGAAAACCTTGCAAGAAATAAACACCTCTGTTTTTATTGTTGAACATTCAACAGATGGGAAAAATTTTAAACAAGTGGGAATTGTGTTAGCTAAGGAAAATACATTCTCTGAAAACAACTACACATTTACACATACAACACCATATTTAAATGGAAGCAATTATTATAGACTGACTTTAACCGATCGTGATGGTAGTAAAAGTTTTTCATCTGTAAGAACAGTTAAGTTTGCAGACAGCAAACTAAAATTACTGATAACAGTGCCTAACCCAGTATTAAACACAATCTATTTATCTGCACAGAAAAAAATGGAAATTAGACTAACTGATCTTAATGGAAAAGTAGTGGCGAAACGATTGTTATCCGAAGGTAACAACCAGATTGATGTTATGGGTCTTAGTGCTGGTCTTTATATTTTAGATGCTTATATTAACGGTGAAAAAGTAGATTCACAAAAAATTATTAAGCAATAATAAAATTACAATACTTACGCCAGCAAAAAACCTGCCGATGGCAGGTTTTTTGCTTAAACTAGCTTTTTTGCTTGTACTGAAAATTATTACATTTTATCAATTATCTGCTGTCCTTGACTTAATGCTGTTGTTGTAATTCTCAATTAGCCAGAGCATCATAGGCAGAAATACAATAACATCAGGGACTAGAAACAACCTTGCTTGATATATTACCACTGAATAAACATGAACCGCAAACCACAAAGGAACGATAGTCATAAACCATGTGCGGAGTAAAAGAGGGTATCTTTTAAATGTGTATAAAATAATAAATGGAACCACACTTAATACCCCTAATATTTCAAAATAGGCTTTTACTGCAACAGCACTAATCAAATTTAGTTTGATCATTTCCCATCCGGGCGGAACTTTCCATACCTGAGGAGTCTCATATCCATAATAGAACCTCATCGAAATGAAAATCGTAATAAAAATAAAATACATCACAAAAGTCAGCAACCAAACATTCCGCGCCGGAAAGCAAATTTCACGGATATTCATTTTCCTAAGATGGAACTTCTCAAAACTCGTTTGCGACACAAAATATAATGCTGGGATAAGCAATGCTGTTTCACGGTTAAAAGCAGCTAATATAATTAAAGGAATAAACCAAACAGGCTTCACTTTATAAACAATAAAACATGCGGCAAGTAAATAAAAAACATTGTCAAGGTAAGTATTAAAGGTAAGATCACTGGCAATAACAGCATTTCCCATAGCAAAAGAAAGAAACATCATCGCAAAAAATACAAGCCAGTTATTTTTTATAAAAAAACGCCACAAACAAAATGCAAAAACAAAAACCAATAAGTTGAGACAAAACCTGAAAAACACAAAAACGATCATATACTTCAAAGCACCTTTTGTTTGCAGTAATTCGAAAAATTCCTTTGTTTCAGGAGTTGGTTCTGATGTTTGTGTAAACTGAAAATGAAACTTTTCTTCAACAGGATATATTTTGTCAATTGTATGATTATAAACCCACATCATTCCTTCAATAATAACAGGACAAAGCATCCTGTACTGCCAAGGATTATAATATTCAGATCTTCCTTCAATTAAAGCAATATGTCTTTTGTAAGTAGTAACAGCCTCCCCGTTATAAAAATTTTTATAAATCGGGTACAGGGATAAAAGAGAAAAACAAAAAACAATAAATAAAATTTTTTGCCTACGGTTTTTGTGCAACAATTGTATAATGGTGGTAAACATACATCTTCTTTTTTTCGAATTCAGTTATAATAAGGTTGTTGTTTTCAAGCCATTCTTTTGCCTTGGAAGACGTTAATTCATTCCCGATTTCTCCAGCGAAAATAAGATCATGCAACTTGTTCATATAAACAAGTGGTTTACCTCCATCAATATCCTTCAAAACAAACCGGGCACCAGGTTTCATCTTTTTTATCAAATCCCTGATAAAGCGTTCCTGCGCATTTTTGGGAACATGATGTAAAACATCATTCAGGAATATTATGTCCATTTCTCCAATTTTATCGGGGAAATGAATTCCGTCAAATAGCTCGAATTGAAAATTAGCAGAGCCGTATTTTTTAAAGAGTGATTCTGCATTACTAACTAATCTTTCATTTATCTCAATTCCGTATACTGCAGAAGGGGAAGCAAATCTTGACAACAGCAGGCAAAACTGGCCGGAACCACAACCAACATCACCAACTTTCTCACCCGCATTAACAAGGCTTATCAGCTCTGCAAAAGGGCAAACTACTGGTCTGTAAATAATTTTAAGTCTGTCTAATACCCCCGAGCCAAAATTCAGAGATTTCAGATACTTTAACAGCTCCTTGTTTGAAATATTTTTTTTCATCGCTTCTAACTCGTAATTGTTTTTTTAACCTGCTGGTAATTAGTCTGCTTCTTAGTGATTGAAAAAAGAAACCAGAGGGGGCCATCCTTGATCAGCAAATTGTAAAATACAATACATACTGAAATACTGATAATTATTCCTGCAAAAAGCAGGATTATTGGGTTTGAAATCAGAAATAGTTTCATTAAAACAATACGTACAAAAGCGGCTACAAATACATGCATAACATAAATATACAGAGAATGAAAACCGACTACCCGCAAAAATGAAAATACATTCGTTTTCTGGATGTTGAATGCAAGAATAAACATAAACAAACACCCAATTAATGACACTAATATAAACAACCCTCTTCCAGTAACATCAGACAAAAAATATTCTTCGCCTTTATGCAGATAATAAATTTGCACCAGTACAAAAACAGGTATACTCAGGAGCAAAACAGAAACCCTGCCCAGAAATAGCTGAGTTTTTTCATTGAAAAAAAAGTTCGAAATAGCATCACCCACGGCAAAAAATATGTAAAATTCCATCCAGTCAGACATCATACTGGCCTGATTGAAATATCGTGATAAGAAGTATAGAATAATACCAAGCAAAAGCTGTTTCTGGTGATTTAATTTCAATTTCACTTTTATTAAAGTGTAAATTATAGTAACATTAAACAAAGCAGGTAAATACCAGAATTGATCCAATTGTCTTGGATGATACAAAATATAAGTGTAATCAATTAAACTCCTGCTTGCGTTTGTAAAAGAGGAAAAAACAATTTGTAAAGTAATCTGTAAAAAACACCAGATAAAGTAAGGATACAGGATTGTTTCAAACTTATCATGAACCAGTTTAGCCAATGTTCTTTTGGCCAAACTCGAATTGATAAAAAAGGCTGAAAGAATAAAAAAGAGCGGCATTCTGAAACTAAAAAAAATCATATTTGCATTTACGAGATATTCAGGAACAGGCAGACCTGTTCTTTCTACACCTATAAGAACATGCCGGTACACAACCAGTAATATTGCAATTCCTCTTACATAATCAACCCATTTGTACCTGCTTTTTTGCAGATATTCAAGATTAAAAGACTTATTTATTAAATAAGAGAGAGTGGTTGATTTCACATTTCAAAAATTAACTGATCGGAAATATAAAAATTTCCTTTCTTAGTTTTTAGTTGTATTTAATTTATTTGGGTGCTGTAATTTCTTTAATTACTTCATCTAAGCTTCTTCCGATTAACCGTTCTATTTCAATCTTGAGTAAATCTCTTTCAAGTTCAAGGTTTATTTTTTTTGTTAACTCTATATTATAAAGTTTTTGGGCGGTATTATAGTCTTCAATTTTTATTACACTATTCCTGAACTGTTCCTTTGCCTGTAAATAAGCTGTTTCTTCATCATCAACTGTCTGGTTCTGGATAGCAATCAGTTGTCCATAACTCAGGTATTGCCTATATTTACTTATCACTTCAGCTCTGATATTACGAACAAGCTGCTCCTGTGTAAAATTGCTGATTGCGACCTGCTGCTTTGCCGCTTTTACCCTCGCCCCATTTGAAAATATTGTTCCAAGAGGTATTGTGAAGCCAAGTGTCGTTCCCGGAAAAAAAACTGATCCATTTTGATTTGCTTGCGTATACGTTTGATTGTTATAATTAGCATTTAATGTAAATGAGTTCACCCATGTATTCTTTTGACCACGAAGTTGGTATTCGTTAATCTTACTTTGGCTTTGTGAACTTTTAATTGAAGGCCCCTCCAGTGCAAGTTCAATAAGCTTCTTTTCTATTGAATCTTTAAACACATAAGCAGAATCAACTTCCTGCAAAAGCTTATTAACTGAGTCTTTTTTTTGAGCTGTTACAGAAATCGGAGCTAAAAAAAGTAAGCACAAAAATGAAAAAAACATTATTCCTTTCATAGCATAAAAAATCTTTCTCATACAATTTGCGGTTGTGTTTGTGATATTTGAGTAAACTCTGTTAATCTTAAAATAATCGAAATTAAAGGGTAATAAATAACAACATCTGTTATCTGACCAATTGCTACCTGCGCAAAATCTCCCACATAAAAGCAAAATAAAGCAGCCGTGCATGCAGCAAATAGTGTTTTCTCCCTTGAGCCCTTTGCGGAAAAATATCCACTAATTCCGGTTTTAATAACACTAAAATATAAAACTAAAAATATGATAAAACCAATCCACCCAAGCTCTAATGCTTTTTTCAAATATCCACTGTCGGGGGGGAAACCAGCTAAAGGATGATTTGGGTGATAGGTTAAGCCTTCATCACCTGTAGTGCTTAAGCCCCCCCCAAAAGGATGTACATATATATATGGCTGAATTGACTTCCTGTTTTTTTCTCTTACTAAATAGGATGGGTCTTTAGTTCCCCCACGCAAAGTTTGAACAAACTGACTGTCTTGGTTAAATCCCCCGAAAGGTAAAAATGGTAAAACAAGAAGTATAGCCAGACCGATTACAGCAAAAATGCGGATACGTTTTTGATTAATTGCCATTAAAAAGAAAAGTACTAACCCGGCAACAAACATAACATTTGCTGTGCGTATTAACGAATAAGACATTGCTGCTAACATTAGTGCAACGCCTGAGAAAAAAGTAATTCGCTTTACAAGCTTTTCCTCCATCATCGCTAATGCAGCATAGAAAACCACACCTATTGACATAACAATTGAAAGAGAAAGTGCATCAGGAAAAACAGACATTCTTCTTGCACCTCCATTTACGAAAGTCATTCTGAATCTCCTTGGATCCATCCTCAGCCAATCTAATTCAAAATTGAAAAAGCCATGCCACTCCTGAATACATGCATAAAGAGCGACCAGGACACAACTGATAAATAAAATGTTGACAAACCTCTCAATTTTTCTTTTATCAGAAAAAATAATATAGCAAATGAGTAAAAGTAAAAATACACTCAGAATTTTCCTCACAACCGGAATAAATCCGGTTATTGAAAGTCCGGCAAAATTAAAAATCTCAAAAAAAGTATAAACATAAATCGCCACAAGAAGCGACCCAACTCTTGTGCTAACGAGTCGTTTTGTTTCAATGCCGATTTTTTCTCTACGAATGATGAAACCAAAAAATGTTACACCAACCAATATATCAGAGAAAACTCCTATAGGGAGAATGTTTTCAAAAACAAGTCGGTTAAAAAAACTGATAAAAAAAGAATAAAGAAGTATAATGTATAATCCTATCTCTGCATTCAAAATGCACAAAGTGATTACCGCTACTCCAATTATCAGTGCCAGTAATCCAAAACCAAGCGGCAGATGCTCTGCCATCAAAAAACCTGAAATAAGAGCAAATGACAAAGGGAGTAAAATAATCAACCACTTGCTAAAATTGTTTCCAGCAGAAAATTTCTTCTTATCCTGAACGTTGGAATATCTGTGATCTTTAACCTTTATTTCATCAGTAAAGGGCATGTATTAAAAAAATAATATTTTAAAAAATATTGCAATAAAGATCAGTGCAACAATCGTAATCAAAGCTTTTTCGTGAAACGTCTTAAGTCTTTGTTTAACATGCCTGTTTCCTTCATGGTTTTGATACATACTCTTAAATCATTTTACAATTGAAGAAATCAGGCTGTATTTACATTCTGCAAATCAACCATATTTAAAACTGAGCCGGTGTATTTATCACCAAGAGTTTTGAAGAAATAAATTGATTCATTGTCGATCTGTTTCACAGTAGTAGATGCCGAAAACACACCAATAACTCCATCTACATACTGCGAAAGTTCTTTAGCGTCTGAAAAATCATTTAATGGCGGACCTTCAAGGAATATATAATCAAATGCAGTTGTCAGTTCGTGCAGATGTTTCAGTAAATTATCTACGGGTAAAATTTCTGATGGCGTAAAATCTCCTGCCTGACATCCAATAACAAAAATTCTTTTATTATCATCAATTGTAACGGCCTTCTCCAATACCTGTTGAACAAGAGGTTTGCTATTGTCATACTCCAACTGTTCCAGCGATGGCACAGCACCAAGATAAATCGTCAGATCATTATTACAGAAATTCGTATCAATAATTAAAATTTTCTTTTTGCTCATGCTAAAACTGTAAGACAAACCAGTTATAATTGTTGTTTTGCCCTGTCCTTTTTTTGTGCTTGCAAAAAGTACAATCCGTTTTCCGCTGCTTTCAATTTCATACCTGAGTTTACGTAAACATTCTCTGAAAATATTATGCTGTTTTGTATACCGTGGCGCATCATCTTTTTTAATTACTATATCGGCAATTTTATTTTTCCGCAAGTCCATCAGGTTAATCATGTTGATGAGCTTAAGATTAACAGCCTTTGCAAAAATGCCGGGTGTTTTTAATGATGAGTCCAGATAAGCCAAGAATAAAATAACAAGTATAGATGCCAGTAAAGCAGCGCATCCTGCCAACCCTACAATTAATAAACGTTTGGAAGGTTCAGGGGAAATTGCAGGTTGCGCCATTAACAACTGGCGAAAGTTATTGGCAGATGAAGAACTTGTTTCATAAGCATCGGTGTATTTCTGTTTGGCCTGTAAATATTCTGTATTAGCCTGTTCAACATCCTTTATTAAAGTTTCGGCAGAAGCACCACGAGCTGCATTTGAATTAGCCGCCCCTCTCAGTATGCTAATCTTACTTTTTAAAGAATTGATATTATTAATACTCGTTTGTATATCTATTTGCAAGTCATTTTTCCTTGCTAGCAATTCTGTTTTTGTTTCAGGAAGTTTTTCAGTAACAGCAGGGGTACTTGGTTTTGTTGCTGCAACTTTATCCTGATATTGCCTTTTTAATCTGTTGTACTTAGTAAAAAGAGCCTGATCGTTAGATCCTGAAGAAACATAGTTTCTGTACGCTTCATTCATCTCGTTGCGTAAGACAATCAACTCATCATTTACAGCATCCGGAACAATTGTGGAAGAAGATTGAGAATTAAAATCTGCCAGTCTGTTTTCTACTTTGTGTAATGATGCCTGCTGGTTAGCCAGATTTGCCTGTTCAGTTGCAAGAGATTGTTCAAAATTTGAAATAAGATCATAAGTGCTTGTGCTTTCCATGTTAGCACTTGCAATACCCGCACCTGCCATCAAAGCTTTTTTAAAATCCAGCTCTTCTTTACGCTTAACCATTATATTTTTTAACGTATCTAACGACTCCTGAGAAGTTGTACTCCTGATCTTTTTATAATAACGGATAAACTGCTCGTATAAATTATTAATTGCAAAAGCAGAAAGTTCAGGGTTTTCAGAAATGAAATCCATTTGAATATAATCAGTATGCTGAACTCTGTAAACAACAAGTTGTTTCATGATAGATTTGTAATCATATCCATACAAACTGAGAAATTCAAGCATTTTTTTCTCATCGGGCTTATATGATGTTAACAGGTTCATACGTTCAAGCCTGTCACTGAAAATCCTTTTCGCTTGTTCCTTATTGATTTCTTTGTACAGAGCGCTTTCCTTATCCTTTTCTTTAAGTTGTGTGAATGGCTCTTTTTCTTCCAGATCGTGTAAAATCAGTTTATAAGCAAGAAGATTAATGACAGATGGAGAAGTGATAGTTACAATTGCATTGTTAAACTTTGTATCTGCTTCATACAAATCAAAATTATCTGTACCAATAGCAATTTTATCGCTGATAGTAAAACCAGTGGAAATTTGTGTAAATGACCGGTATTTCTTTTTGTTGTTCTGGGTCAGAAAAAAGGCCAGCCCAGATGCAAGGAGGGAGGCAAATATGATGATCCATTTTCGCTTTAATAATGTCCGGAACAAATAAATAATATCCATGTTTCTTTAAGTCCTTTTTGTTGAATTTAATAAAGGATTTTTAGGATTTACTATTGTCTCATGGAATATTGACGGATTTTCGAATGACATAACGCCTTGATTAGCTTTGTCTTAGCTGCGTAATAACGATGTATTTCAAGTATAAAAATAGTAAACTGGGGGAAGTTACACAACTTTTTGGTTAAGATTCAGTTTTTTAGTGAGATATTAAGCTGGTTGATCTTACTGTACCGGCGCTTACGTCTGAGCTCTCTTTGCTTTATCCCAAAGCGCAGACTGATGCCCTTTTAAAAACCTCACAAATCCCAGCAAAACGGAGTAATTCATAAAAACGAAATAATAAATAAACTTAACCGGTTTGAGTTTAATTGAAACGGAAGAAATTGAATGAGCCAGAAACGCCGAACCGTAAAAAATAAATTGCAGAATGAGTACAGACAACCAAAAAAAACTCTTTGAACTTATTGCAATTACAATATTAGTCAAGAGAATCAGTATCAGGCAAAACGGACTGGCCCCCCACCGAAGAACCCGGTGAGAAAAGTATAAAAAAAACAAACGGGGGTGTTCCCAGAATCTGAACAAACTTTTTAGCATAACAATTGCCTGGAACCCGCCGGCCGATATTCTTACTTTTCTTTTTTTCTCTTCAGATACTGATGCAGAGGGAAGTTCAGATGCAACAGCATTTTTTTCATAAAGAATTTTATATCCTTTCTGTGCAACTTTCAAACTGATTATGAAATCATCGAGAATCACTTCGGGAGAAACCGGTTCAAACAGTTGTTTGCGTACTGAAAACAATTCACCGGCTGCACCAACTACTGAATAAAAATCTGAATCATTTTGTTTCAGGAAAGATTCATACTTCCAGTAAAGTCCTTCACCGGCTGTTTTTTCATCTTCGCTCCAAGATGCCCGAATCACTTTTTTTTCTCCGGCAACTCCTCCAATTTTTTCGTTGTAATAATGGCGAACTATATTTTTAACCGCATTTTTATTAACATCTGTATTGGCATCATTAAAAATTAAAATATCATTATGTGCAAGCTGAACAGCTCTGTTAAGGGCAGCAGATTTCCCCTGGCGCTGACTTTGATGAAGTAAGATTACACCCTGATAGTTTCTCACAATTTCAGGAGTCCGGTCAGTTGAGCCATCGGTAATAAAAATATATTCAATTAAATTCCGGGGATAATCAAATGAAAGGCAATTATTAATTTTGGATTCAATACAATCTTCTTCATTATATGCCGCAACTATAAAAGAAACACTTGGGTAAAAGTCCGGAGCTGATGATTTCTTTTTTCCAAAAAACCTGTTAACCAGAAATGCAATAACAGCATAACCGATATAGTTATACAAAACAATAGCAAAGCTAATCCAGAATAATAATTTCCATAGCAGCATTCCGAAAATTAAAACTAATTTTCCGTTTATGAAATATTAACTTTAATAAATTGTACTGCTGCATTAAATGCACGTCATTTTTATATTTTCATGAAAACATCTTTATAGTTACAGGCATTTGAAACAACCATTATAAACATTCATCAACATTACTGAATATGGCTTTTGCATTTAAACTTCTAAAATTCGATCAATCAGCCGGACAGCTTTCAGACAAAAACACTACTAAAAAAAATCATTTCATCTTATTGTCAATTCTCCTTACAGGTTTTATAGTTAGAGCAGTAGTTTGTTTTTTTGTTTCGGAACTGCATGTACAAAGAGATACGCTTGGCTATCTTGAACAAGCTGATACCTTGCTGTCAGGTGGGTACACAAATTATTTTCCGAATGGTTTCCCATTCTTAATTGCCTTAGCAAAACTTATCTCTCCTGATCATTATATTACTGTTCTGCTATGGATTAATATTCTGCTTTCCACAACAAGTATTTATTTTCTTTACCATATTGTAAGAAAAACATCCGGAGATATTAAAGTGTCTTTACTGGCTGCGTTGGTTCTTGCTTTTTTTCCAACACAGATAAACTACGTTCGATGGATACTTTCTGAAACACCTTCAACATTTTTTCTTATAGGTTTTTTCTTCTTTTATTTACAAAACAAAAACTTCTCTGCAGGCTTGTTTATTGGTATTGCATCAATTATCCGAACAGAGTTATTTATGATATTACCTCTTGTAATGTTTACAGAACTGCTTGCATTCAGAAAAATAAGAGTATTTCTTATTGCAGGGTTGCTCATTCCTGTATTACTGACAGGATTTTATTGCAAACAAAAAACAGGCAAGTTTGCAATTTCCGGACATGGTAAAGTAAACGCTGCATATTCAATAACTGCTTCAGGCAGTTTTATTGACTGGTATTATCTTGATAAACATCCGGAAATAAAAAACAGCAGCGACGCACTAAAAATGTATTTTGAGAACATGAAAAAAGAACCAGTTCAATTTATAAAAAACAGAGTTGCAAATTTGTGGGAACTTTGGGGACTTTTTCCATCGTCTTCCTCAGGAAACCGGGGTATTGCTTCGAGAGTCTTTATTGGTTCCACAAATCTTTTTCTGCTTGGTTTTGGATTATTTGGCTGGTGGAAACAACGAAAAAACTTCAATGCATTTATTTTAATCTTCCCTTTTTTTGTTATAACATCAATTCATGTAATGATGTATGCCCTTCCAAGATATACTTATCCTGCTGAGCCTTTTATGATTGCACTTGCTGCTTCTCCATTTTTTCCTTTTTTGATTAGGGTTCTTACAAAAGAGAATTTAAGTAAATAAACAAAAAAAATCTCCACGCATTTGGGGATTTAAAGAAGGCGGTTTGAATTCAAACCGCCTTGCCTTCTTTTTAAAAATTTAATAATTATCGTTTTATCATTTTCATAACCTGTTCAGCACTGGTACCACAATTGACATAAACGAAATAAGTTCCTGATTGCAATTTGCTTACATCAATTTGTAAGTTGGTCTTGTTGTCTGTGCGAAGTATTTGTTTTGTGAATACAAGTAAACCATTGACATTATAAATTTTTACAAACAACCAGCTCTCTTTTGTATTTGTTGTTACCTCAAGCATAGTTGTATTTTGAGCAGGGTTTGGAAAAAGTTTTAATGAAGTAAATGAAGTTGTTGTAACTGTTGAATTCTGTTGAACAACAATATCTACCGTATCTTTTCCTGTAGCTCCGCCATTATCTGTTACAGTCAGTACAAACTGGTAGGTTCCTTGTGCTAATCCTGTTACTGTTGTACTCGCTGATGATGGTGAGGTGATCGTTCCTGATGACGGGCCACTCAGTTTCACCCATCCGTAACTGCTGATCGTTCCGTCTGCATCACTGCCGCTGCCACTCAGTGTTACACTGCTCGTTGGTAAAGTGATCGTCTGGTTCACTCCCGCATTCGCTACTGGTGCCTGGTTCGATGCTGCATTCACTGTTACCTGTACCGTATCTTTTCCTGTAGCTCCGCCATTATCTGTTACAGTCAGTACAAACTGGTAGGTTCCTTGTGCTAATCCTGTTACTGTTGTACTCGCTGATGATGGTGAGGTGATCGTTCCTGATGACGGGCCACTCAGTTTCACCCATCCGTAACTGCTGATCGTTCCGTCTGCATCACTGCCGCTGCCACTCAGTGTTACACTGCTCGTTGGTAAAGTGATCGTCTGGTTCACTCCCGCATTCGCTACTGGTGCCTGGTTCGATGTACTTGAACAATTTGTAGAAAAATATACTGGAATTGTCGGTTCTTCAATAATTACATTTGTTGATCCTCCAGCGGTTGCAATATTATTACAGATATAGTTCCCGCTTTTATGAAATGTGTTCTGGTAATCTCCAACAACAATTCCCCCAGCTGAATTTTTTCGCTTTCCTAATGAATTTGCAGACACATAAAAGTGAGTACTATCTATCGGGTCTTCAGTTGGTTTTGTATATATACAAATTGAATAAGGCCATGTAAGCGTGTTGGTGGTTACAGCTCTTGTTGCAAACTGAATAATATCTGTACTCCAGTCTCCATAACCGTAGTGATTCAAATATCCACTGCTATCAATTACATTATTTTCAATTCGCAAAGTATTGCCTGTACTGCTTGCACCAAATGAACTGATGCCATAAGTAAGGGTGTTTCTGATATTGTTATTGTAAACCCAAACATTGCTGTAAGTACCCAAATTGATGCCAGCTCCCTGCTGCTCATCTCCACCCATGCCATTATGTGATATCGTATTACTATAAATTTCACTTAACCCTGTGCTTGCCGATGCCAATTGTATTCCAGCCCTTCCGGTACTATCAACGATATTGTTATAGACTTTAATGTTACCCATACGAATTGGCCGGGGATAAGTTGTAACTCCGTTGCAAACCACAGGCCTTACATCATAACTGTTCGGGCCATTATCAGGAGATGTGTTGCCAATATACATTCCCTGATTCCATGTCTTTACAACTTTATTGTTATGAATATAAATTGAATCGATTACCCAGTTTGGATAATTATAAAGAGGATCACAATCTCCATCTTCCTTTATGTTCATACCAATTCCAGCATGGCTGATTGAAACATTTGTTACTTCAATATTTTTTGAACGGCCTTCAATTGACACCGCAAAAGTTCCATTTACAATTGTTCCGGTTGGATATGGTTGTATGTGAAATCCATACGTTACACCAGGAGTTCCAGTTCCAAGTACTTTGATGTTAGTGCAACTCCTCAGTTTAAGTTGTGCATAATCACCTGTAAGCTTTGCCTGCCCATTTTTATTCATAATAATAATCGGACAAGAAGGTGTTCCACTCTTTCCTTCAATATAAATATAGCTCCAGGCTTTTGTTCCATCAATAAACAAAGTATCACCTGGTTGAAGATTGTAATTATTCCAATACCCAGAATCCTGCCCGGGAACAGGCATATAGGCATTTCCTGTGCATGTTGGTGGTGCAGATGCGGCAACTACAGAAACAGTAACCTGATCTGTACTAGCACCATTATTAACCGACAATTGAAATACATAAGTTCCTTGTATTAGCCCTGAAACTGAAGTATTAACTGTAGAAGGAGATGCAATTGTTGGGTTGTTAGGGCCTGAAACTTTTGTCCATGCATAAGAGGTTATTGAACCTGAACTTCCATTTCCACTTAAAGAAACAGCAGATGAAGGCAATGTAATTGTTTGGTCGGTTCCGGCATTAGCTGAAATTGAAGAAGATTGATTGACGGTAACAGTTGTGAATGCCGAAGCATTTTGACCATGGCTGTCTTTTACAGTAACCTGAAAAAGATAGGCTCCTGTAGTAAGCCCTGAAATAGTTGTATTATTGCTTGTGCTGTTAGCAATTACAACCGGAGATGATTGATATGGTGAAAAAATATTTTTTGCAACCACTTGCTCAAACAACATCCTATGGCCTAAGTTGTTAAAATGAATTCCATCTCCATATGAATATTCAGGTATAAAAGAAGTTGTGTTACTAACAACCATCCCATCATAAAAGTTAATTGCATTTGAGCCGAAAGCATTAAGGATACTGTCTCGGATAGTTTGCAATTTTAATTGTACAGAAGCCGTAAAATCTATTCTTGGTTGTGTTGTTGTAATATAACATTGTTTACCAGCTGCGGCAACAGTATTATAAATTGTTCTGAAAGCCATCATAATTTCCGGAATACTCAAAACATCATATCCATTTGTCGGGAAATTAACAATAACTATGTCAGGATTTAAAGCCAAAGCTGCTGTAACGTTATGAACAGGGTCAGGACTAGCCTGACTGCCTGTTGGAATATAGCCAGTAGGCATTGCATTAAACACAGATGTTGTAGCAACACCAAGGTTACAACTTGATGCCGATGAAGTATTACTTATAAGTCCATTTTTAACTCCCCAGTTATAAAAACGGTAGCAAACAGCACTGTCTTCTGTTGTAGCCCCAGTCCCAGCCGTTGTACTACTACCAATCCAAACTACCTTTTTAGCAGTCTGCCCGGGTGTTTTTAAATTATACCAGTTGGTTGCAACAACTGAAGCACCTGTAACAACAGATGAACTTGTAACATTTACTGATGATACCGGCAATGTAATTGTTTGGCTACCACTTGCTGTAATTGTTGGGAAACTATATGTAGAAGATTGTGGAACCGATGGTTGTTGCGAAGGTTGTATGTTTGTTCTTTTGTTAAGCAAAAACCATTCATATAAGTTTAAACTATCCTGGGTAACACCCGACCCCATGACAGATGAGCCAATGCTATTTGGAGCTACAGGAACACCACCAACAGCACAACCACTTGTACAATTACCTGTTTTTCCGTAATAGTTCACTGTTGGCCTGAATGATGGATCATAAGCATAGCCCCACACCGAATGACCAAGGCCCGAAACAACAGTAAATTTATTAGCTGGCTTGGGGCTCAACATGTTGGTGCTATCATGATAGGCAAGATCAGTTGAAAGAAACTGATCCTGTTCACTGGCTATTGTCCAAAGTCTTACGCCGTAATTTGATCCATACCGTAAACCAGCTTCAACCTGTACATCAGTATAACCATTTGCGGCACTTACACCTGCTCCATTAGCAGTTGCCATTGCTGCGAACATTTTAATAAAGTTGGAATCCCTGCTTCCAAAAGTTGTAAATACACCATCGCCACCTGCTGAAAGTCCGGTAAGATAAATTCTGCTCGAATCAACTCTGTACTTTGAAAGAATGGAAGGAAGTATATATTTTAACTCACTATAACTGTAGCTCCAGTAAGGAGCCTGGGGAGATACTACAATGAAGCTATCGGTTTTTCCTGTTAAAGGATTTACTGCCACAGCATTCCAGCCATCAGCTATTCGACCACTAATTGCTCTTGGAGAAGCACTATAAAGTTTTGACAAATCTGCCTGTGTTGAACCTACTTCTCCAATACCATGCAAAGCGATAATTAATGGATAACTTCTGTTAGTACTGTTGTAAGTTGAGGGAACCCAGGTAAGTGCGTAAGTAAGTGTTCCTGAACTGCTTTTTGAAAACTGATCAACGATCTGACGCCCCATAATTGTCTGTGCCTGCGAATAACCTAGTTGCAACAGGGCGATTAATAGAAATAGTCGTTTCATAGTCTGGTACGGATTTTTAGGATTACCAATATTGGATTTTTAATAACTGTAAATTGGATCATAAAGACTGCTTGCTCTTATAGTTTCAATATAATTTCCCGATAATATATTACACCTGAAAATTATGATAGAAATTTTGCAAACTTCATGCCAACAAACTACAATTTAAGAACACTGTTTCCCCAAAAATTCAATAACAACGGGCATTTGAGAGGAACTATCATGCGCTTATTGCTAACAAAGATATTAATAAATATCCGGTGTGAAAATGCACTAGTACCCAATTTTTCAGCAGGTAATTCATGAAGAAAAATCGTACGAATACTAAATAACAATACGTTATAATAATTCGAAGCACAATTCGGGCATAAAAAAAACGTTTTTAAAAAGCCTTGTACTCACTTCAAATAATGCTTATTTTTCCGTTGGTATAAGGAAACACTTAAAAAGTAACTAAATACTATTATTAAACAAGGAGCGATTATGCAATCCTTTCAAAACAAACATGCTTTCTAAACACTTCTCTTCATACTGGTTTCGTTCAGGATTCTTTTCAATTCTGCAACGGTTTGTATTAATTCTTTTTGGTTTTCTGAATTTTTTTCTTCTTATCCGGAGCCTTTCTATTCAACAAATGGGTGTTTGGGCACTTTTTCTCACAATTATTACTGTTTTTGAAAATACCAAAACAGGGCTCTTAAAAAATGCACACATAAAATTTGTAACAACTCAGCAGGTTAATGATCAAAAAACTGCAATTGCTTCGTCTTCGTTTCTAATTAATTTGCTGATTACCTTATGTGGCATTGTTATTATTCTGGTGGTTGGCAAGCAAGTTGGTGTTTTTTTTAATTCAGAAACAGAATTATATACCATTCTGATTTGGTTTATCCCGGGCTTATTATGCATGATTTTTTTCTCCCACCTTGAAGCTGTTCAAAATTCTCATTTTGACTTTAAAGGAGCTTTTGCGGGAAACCTTGCGAGGCAAGTGTGCTTTTTTATTGCTGTAATCACTCATTTTATACTTAAAAAGCCTTTGAGTATGCAGTTGCTTGGAATATATCAGTCTGTAAGCATTTGCATTGGAACTATTATCCTTTTCATTCTGAGCAGAAAATACCTGTTTATGAATTTTAATCCCTCATTAAAGTGGATTAAGCAAATAATAAATTATGGAGGCTATATTTTTTTTACAGGTGTAGCATCAAACTTATATTCCAACATTGATCAGTTTATAACGGCTGCAATAATTCCCGGTTCTATTGCCTTTTATAACGCAGCAAAAAGAATTAATGGTTTTATTGATATACCTACTTATACAGCTGCTGATATTCTTTTTCCAAAAATGTCATTGGCTTCTGCCCAAGAAGGAATTAATAAAATAAAATATTTTTACGAAAGAATGGTTGCAGCAGTATTTGCGATTATCATCCCGGTTTCTATATTGGTAATCATCTTTGCCAAGCCGATGGTATATATTATTGCCGGGCCAGCTTATGCTGCATCTGTTCCCATATTACGCATATACATGGTTATAAGCATTATTGGTGTTATTCAACATCAGGCTTCAATTGCTTTTTATGCAATCGGAAAAACAAAACTTTGCTTTTTACTAAACACACAGCAGTTGCTTTTAAATTTGTTAATTGCTTTTGTATGCCTGAAATTAATTGGCTTCTATGGAGCAGTAACAGGAGCTTTTATAACATCAATCATTAATATTCTTATCTGGATGTATTTCATAAAAAAAGAAATTAATCCGTCGTTCAAACAGATTGCTGTTTATTCAAAGGAATACTATTCGAATGTTTTTCATTACTTAAAAAAACTATCCAGAGCCGGAAAACAACATTAATACCTCTTTGAAGAATGGAAGGCAGAATTTCAATTTTATCAGGTGTATAAAAAACTATAACATTTTTTTGTACCTCTTCCCATGCAGATAGATGCCAATTATGGTATAACGGACTAAATAATGGTAACTCAAAAGTGAGAAGAAAAGTGCTACAGAAAAAACAATAGGCATACGTAAAAAAGGAGGAACAATGGAATTTAATAACAAAATCTGCATTGATGCCGCAATTACTAAATGAACAAGGTAAACCCAATAAGAAGAATCTGAAAAATACCGCCAACTTTTACTTTCTGAATTAAAGTATTTCAGAAAAAGCCCAATAAACCCCATTACTAAAAAAAAAGTTTCAACAGCCACAAGTAAATAAGCAAACACACCGGGCTGCATCTCCTTATATATAAATCTAACAATTGAAATAACCGATCCTGTAACAAAAAGAAACCAGGCATTTTTATTTACTGAAAACATGCCCTTAACATTCATTTGCAAAAACCATCCTGTAAAAAAAAACAATCCATAATAAAACAAATAAGTAAAATTTGGCTTTATACCAGTATACACAACTGGTGTGTACATATGAAATTTCTGAAGAATAAGCCAAAGTATTCCTATACCAGCAGAAACGTGATAAAAATTAATATTCCCATTTACAATGAACAAATTGATAAAACGAGGATGCCTTATTTTTTTTGCACCCCAATAAAAAACAACTGTTATAATATAGAAAAACAATAAGTAATACAGAAACCAAAGATGTGCAAACCCATTCCAATGTAACATTTGCATTAAACTCAAAGTCCATGCTTTTTCTAAATTCATTTTTTCCAGGTAGAAAAAATTATAAAAATGAAAAGGTAACAGGCTCAGAGGCAATAAAAAAAATACTGAAAACACAAATGGAATAAAAATGCGTTTAAACCTCTGATTAAGAAAATATTTCAAACCATATTTGAGAATTACCAAACGGGAAAAAAAACCTGCTATCAGATAAAATAACGGCATTCTGAAAATATGTATATACTCATACAGCCAATCAAAAAAAACATAACCAGCTTCTGTATCATGCGGCCAATTTGCAGATGGGGTAGCTTTATATACAATTAACGAATGCAAAACAACTCCCAGCCACATAGCAATTGATCTCAAGGCATCAAAACCATTTATACGATCTTTAATGTTCATAATATTTTTCAAATATCTGAAAACAAATAATAAAATAATAAAAAAGGAGGATGCAAGACATCCTCCTATCTGAAACATTTAAAATAAAGGCTACCTGTTAATTTGCTTTAATCAACTTCACTACTCCTGAATTTCCACTGCCGTCATCAAATCTTACAAGATAGATTCCAGGCAACAATTTTGTCGGATCTATCCCAAGTTTAAACTGATTATTACCGGCTGTTAAATTGCGAATTTCTTTTATTAAAATTTGTCTTCCTGAAATATCTGTTACAACAATCTTCACCTTTTCTTTTGTTTTATCTGAAGAAATTGAAATAACAGGATCAGTATTAAATGGATTGGGGAATACCTGGACATTAAGTCCATTCTTAGCAGATTCTGACACCTCCCTGTTAACATTATTATTCTTAACAGTTGTTGTTGTAACTGATTTATTCGATATACGACCCGCTATTATCGTATTTCCGCTTTGTGAAGAGCCAGAAGCCCCGGTACCTGTTATTCCCAGTTGGAAGGCTTCAATAACCACTGCCCCAATATAGGCAAAAGGAGATGCTCCGCCAGCCTGAATTTGGATAAGAACCGAGCCGTTTTCGTCTGGCACCACATTGGTAAGCTGTACCGTCGTGGAAATATTATTAGCAGCATTTAATGAAACACTTGCGCCGTTAATTGTATAAACAGTTGTTCTGTCAGGAGTATAACCTCCTCCATCTCTGCTTGCAAAGAATGTAAAGTTATACGCATTATTCAGGTTCAAACCATCTATACGCAACATAGCTACTGTGTTTGCATCTAACCACCATGTACTTCTGATAACATTATCCGGATAAACACCACTATTGTTTCCCGTATTCATTCCGTAAGGATTAACTCCATTAAATGCATTTCCGACAACCGACATTGTAATACCTGAAGTGTTCCATAAATTATTCTTCAGATTATATACATCTCCTTCAATTGGCCCTTCGTTGGTATTATTCCAGGGATTTTCTGCCGGATTCTCCTGATTAAAGTTAACAGATACAGAATATTGAATAGCTGAAGCTCCAACTATATTGCTAAAATCAGAATAAGTATCAGTTGAAGTTTTTGCCCTGACTTTATAATAATAAACAATGCCTGATGATACAGTGGCATCCACATAAGTAGTTGCATTGGCCGCAGTTGCCTGAATAAGGCTGTATGTGCCGTTGTATGATGTTGAGCGGTAAACTTCAAATCCACTTTCATTACTGGATTTATCTGTCCAATTTAACTGAAGTGAAGAAACAGATTTGGGTGAAACAGAAAGTGATGCCGGTGCTAACGGAACACCGCTATCTGCATATGCCTGAATTACCAGAGCATTAATATACCCGTATGCAGCATCACTGGCTTTAGTAGCCGTAAATTCAATGACCCCGTTGGCATCAGGAACAACCCCCTGTAATTGTACAGTATTAGATGTATTATTTGCCGCATTAAGTGTTACAGACAAACCACCATAACTGTACGTTGTATTTCTGGTGTCAGTAATCGATCCTCTGCTGGCAAAGAAAATAAGGTTATATTTTGTGCCAGATACTGTTAGTCCGGAAATGCGTATTTTTTTTGCAGTGGTTGACGCAGTATAGTACGCAGTACGCATAACACTATCAGGATAAACTCCTGTATTATTTCCTGTAGATGCCCCTACATCATTTGCGCCATCCCATGCATCAACCAATGTTACTGAAATATTTCCGGCAATTCCAAGATTATCTTTTACTGATGAAATAGTGATTCCTGCATTGGGGCTGTTAGTAAAATTATTCCACGGTGAACTTACAGGCATTACCTGATTAAAGTTTATATAATAGCTGGCTATATTGTTTTCTGCTACCTGAATGCTGAAAATACTTGATGAAGTAGCGCCATAATTATCAGTAGCTATTACTGTAATACCGTTGTACAATCCAACATTTGCAGTTGCCGGAGTAATATTGATAGTACCAGTTCCGTTTCCTGTATTTGTAAATACAGCAAACGAAGGTAATCCGGTTACCGATAACGAAATAATATCTCCGGGACTATCGTTTGCAATAACATTAACTGAAGTGGTCTGGCCTGCTTTCATTTTAACATCAGGAATTGCGGTAATACTCGGGCCGACATTTGGCATCACCACAGAAACAGTGTCGCTTGTTTGTGATGAGCCAACATTATTTACTGCTACTACATAATAATAGTAAGTAGCATTACCTAATACTGTTGCATCAGTATACTGAGTCTGATTTGCATTGTTGCCAGATGGATTTAATAACGTATATGAACCGCTCCTGTTTGTTGCTCTGTAAATCTGGTAAGCAGTTTCATTAAATGCCGCATCTACCCAGTTTAACTTAACGCTGTTTGTCTGTACTACGGTTGAAACATCCCTTGGTTTTGCAGGAACCAAACCATCATCATACAAACTTTCAATAACCATTGCATTAAGGTAACCATAGGAAGATGAAGCTCCTTTTTGCAGCGTTACTATTAATGACCCATCTGCTGCAGGCTGCTGATTATAAATTGTAACAGTATTCTTGCTGTTATTTGCTGAGTTCAGGGAAACACTATTCCCATTGATTTTATAAACAGTGGTTCTGTCATCATTTACAGATCCTCTGCTTCCGAAAAAGGTAAAGTTATACTTGTAAACAGGATTTAAACCATAAACTTTAATTGTTTGAGTAGCATCATTAGTAAAGTAACAGTTCTGCATTACATTATCCGGATAAACTCCTGAATTATTTCCTGTATTTACCCCAAACGAGTTAACTGCATTACCTAAGTTTTGCCATGGGCTGGTGATTAATAAACCTATCCCGCTGTTGACTCCTGTTTCATCATTCATATTCGGGAAATTGTCATTTAATGACGGGGTTGCTTTATTTGTATTGTTCCATGGAGCAGAAGCAGGTAAAGTGCCGTCATTAAAGTTGATATAAACCTTACGGTTAGGATTAACATCATTAACTGTAATTGTAAAAGTAACTGAAGAAATGCCGCTGTTGCCGTCAGATACAGAAGCAGTAACATTATACTGACCATTATCTGAATAATCTGGCAACAGATTGATTTGTACATCATTTCCATTTACTGCTGGAGTTGCAAAAGAAGGTAATCCTGTAAATGACCATGTAAGTACATCTCCTGCATTTTGATCAGTTGCACTGAGATTGATCTGAGCAGATTGTTTTTCATTAACACTCACATTACCGCCACCTGCTATTACAGGCAAATAGTTATCATTTACGGTAAGATCAAATGAGGTATTGCTGGTGCCTCCCTGAGGATCAGTTGCCGTGACGGTAATACCGGAGTACACTGCCTGAATCGAAGGGTTGGTGAATGTAATATAACCCGTTCCATTACCGGCAGATGTGTATGTTGCAAAAGATGGCAGGTTTGAGAAGCTGATTGTAAGCCCTTCCGGATCAGCATCTGTAGCCTTTACATTAACCTGTAATGTAGCATCATAACGCATAAATTGATTTGCAATGGTCGTTACAACAGGTATACTGTTTGTTGTTTTAGCGCTATCCTCATTGCTGAATGCAGAAGCCCCACCATCATTAATTGCTTTTACTTTATAATAATTAATCGTATTTGCAAACAGGCCGTCATCTGTAAAACTTACTGTATTTGCAGGCAGTGTTGCATACATGATATAATTTGTATTGTCACTGTTTGATCTGTAAAGTTGATATCCCGTTTCGTTGGCTACATCCTGCCAGTTAACATCAATTCTGCTTCTTGAAATACCTGTGGCGGATAAATTTGCAGGGGCGGCAGGTACAGCAGGCAATGCCAATGTTGAAGCAAATGATTGAGCTAATGGAGAATTATTCATCAAGTTTGCAATATTTGCATCACTCAACGCAACTGGGTAAATCTGGAAATTATCGATAATTCCGCCGAAAAATCCGCTTCCTGTATTAAACGCATTTGTTCCATTTACTGTTCCTATTCTTGATCCGTTAGTTGTTGTAGTAACAGATGAAAATGGCAAAGAATTATTTGCAGCCACCTGAACACCATTAATGTATAGCTTTATTGTATTTGTGTTATATACAACAGCTATATAATTCCAGTTTGTACTGGTATATGATACAGATATATTGTTTCGGACATTGTTACTGGCTACTCCTGCATAAAGCAGGGTGGCATCTAAACGTACGGCCAAGCCATCATCGTTACCGCCAATGTCAAAAACAATTCTGTTACCTGTATTATTGTTCGATTTCATCCAGAATGCCACTGTCTTTTGACTATAAGCATTTTGCAGAAATGAAGAACTTGCCGGTATAGTTACATATTGTGACGAGCCATTCAGTTTCAATGAATGTGATCCCTCTTTCTTATCAGTTGCTTCAAAAGTTGGACTAAGATTAGGCGTTAATGTGCGTCCATTACCGCTGGAATCGACGTAACTATTATTCAAATTCCATACAGCCTCCGGCATATTGAAATTGCTAACCAATTGGGATTCGCCTGACTGACCAATTGCTCTTATCTGATAATAATATTTTGTTGAAGCGTTTAATCCAAAAGTATCAATAAATGAAGTTGAATTTGCAGCAGAAGTTCCTATAGTTAAATATCCCGAGCTTTGGTTTGTTGACCTCCATATTTCAAATCCTGATTCATTACTGCTATTATCCGTCCAGTTTAAATTAATTTGTCTGTAGGAAACCGCATTAGCAACCAGGTTAGATGGATTGGATGGCAGTGTGCCAGTAGTTGTCGCATCACTAAATACACTATTGGGTATCGTTACAAAAACTCCGTTCGCTTGCTGAGGGGAATTCCACGACAAAGTCATTGACTCTCCCCCACTTTGATCATAGTAAGCGATAGCAATCGGATAAGTACCGGCAGTGAGTGAAATCACAGCGGATGTTCTGTTTTGGGTGCCATGTAAACCATCATTGTTAACAAGCGGTGTACCACTGAAACTATAAGGCGATGTTGTCCCGTTTAGGCTTCCTAACCAAAGCCTGCTCCCATCATCTGAATTTGTTCTGAAATAATAATTTCCAGTTACAGGTATATTAATAAATCCCTCCCACAAAAAGGCAAAATTATCGTTTTGAGTTCTTGGCGTTAATGCTATGTTTGGCATTGTACCAACTGATACAGGAGTAAGAGTATTGAAGTCGGGAAGTGTACTCCAATTACCTGTGAATGTAAAATACTTGTAGCCTATTCCTGAAAGCAAGGCCTGTCCTGTAACCTGGTTACTTGCAGCGGAAACATTATTTGCGGCATCTCTTGCTTTTACAACAAAATTATAAGTCTGTCCGGTTAGTAAGTTATACACTGTAAATGATGTTCCGCTTGTTACATAAGACTTCTGACCATTAACATATATATCATATTTCACTACGCCAATGTCATCTGTAGAAGCAGTCCAGTTCAAAGAAATACTATTTCTGGAGGTCCCTGTTATTTGAAGGGAGGCTGGCGCACTAGGCGGATTGGTATCTGACTGAGTTGTTGCACTGGCTTCATCTGACGCAGGTGCTGCAGATGTATTGTTTACAGCCCTTACTTTAAAATAATATTTTTTACCAGGTTCAAGTGCTGAAACTGTATATGTTAATATATCCGCATCAGTTAACCCTACATAAGTATATGGTCCGCCAGAAGTAACTGCCCGGTATATTTCAAAATTTGTTTCATTATACTGCGGTGCTGGATTATTACTCCAATCCAGCCTGATGGATGTTTTTGATAGAACAGTAGCAATTACATTAATTGCTGCATCAGGTTTATTTATTCCATTAGCATCGACTACAGTAAATAATGGTGAGAAAGAAGAAGAACAACCATACAATTCTGTAACCTTTACTTTATATTCACCAGGTGTTGTTACTGTTAGAGTATTGCTTGCAGACAAAGTTACACTGTTTCCTTCTCTTTGCCAGTCGTATGATTGATAACCGGCAGGCACTTGCAAGGTAACAGACGGGCTAGCTAAAGAAGGAATGACTTTACTGTTTAACCCCTGAACCGAAATTGAAGGAGAAACGGTTGGCGTTTTGATTTTAACGACAACCGGAGTTGGTGACCATTCGGACCAAAGCGTTCCTTTTCTGATTCTGGCTGTATAGCTTCCTAATGCTACATTTCCGTTTATTGCAGTTCCGGAAACATTTAATGTATTGCCTGTGGCACCAGAAATCAGAACTCCGTCTTTTCTCCATTCATATTGATCAAAACCTAATGTAAGCCCCAATGTAATATTTATTGCATCACCTTCACAAAACTCGGTTCTACCAAATAAAGGCCATGGGTTAGATTTATAAGCCCTGTTAACAAATGGATAAAAATCAGATTCAGCCCAAGCTGTGTTCCATGTTCCATGAGCCAAAGTTGGATATAGAGTGTATTTAAAATTTCCCCCTGCATTTAAAAAAGCATCTCTTACAGCTTCTGTTGTTTCTTTTGTGGGAGAAGGATCAAGTCCGCCCTGAAAAATCCAGATAGGAGTAAACTTTAATGGTTGTATTACTGAATTCTGAGTGTATAGTAGTGTACTAGATGACATAGGAAGAGCAGCAGACACATATGCCGGATTTTCCATCAACATTTCCCAAGTTCCGGCACCGCCTGCAGATAGTCCGTTTGTAACAATATGGAAAAAGTCCAACTTGTTGTTTAAAATCATATAATCAATAATACCACGTATAGCATCATAAGCAGGGGTAGCCCAGTAGCCATTAGTAGTTTGCATAACTAAAATGTATCCGTCAAATGTTCCATTATCAACATTATTCTTAAATTGTTCTCCCCCGTGCAGTAACGAATATTCATTATCGTAAATAGTACCAGCTTCACCAAGTCCATGGAAAAAAATTATCATCGGATATTTTTTCCCATCTAACAAAGAAGGATTATAAGTTTTAGGGAATTTTAGTCTGAAAGCAAATCCATTATAATAATACGCTTTGTAGGAATCTGTGTTCCAGTTATTTAATCTTTTAGTACGTACCCATTTACTAATTGTACCCCATGAAGGCAAGGCTGGGGGTGTTGCAGAATTGTAGGTTACTACAGCATCAGTTGGGTCCAGAATGCTTTGTGAATAACCTGTCAAGCCAATAAAACTTAATAATAAAAAAGACACTAGTACTACAATTGTTACATATCTCATAATCCTACTCTGATTTTGATAAGATAATAATAGTTTATTCTCCAGAGGAATATTGACAATAGCTTTTAGTAGGATAGATATTTATGGTAACTGCTGGCAAAAGGAAGGAAATTCAAAGGATTTGATGGAATAATTTTTGGGGTTTTGTAGAATTATGGAGAAGGTTGGCTTTGTATTGAGTACAAAATCTGTTGCAAGCTAATATTTTTCCTGACAATTTCTAAATTAATTGCTTCTTTTTTATTAAAATGCAGATATAAATGTAAAAATACCACATATTAGGATGATTTTTCAACTTTTCAACGCAATTCTTTAATTACATAATATTTAATATTATTGCAACTGCCGAATTTGTTAACATCATTTTACTTAGCCTGTATATATAGAAGCACAAAATGAATTCATCAAAGCTCAAGAAAGTATTTATTGTTATCACATTCATCATTTGCTTGAGTTGTATCCCTACTGCTTTCATCAGATATATTTCTTCACCTGCTCTTTGGAGTTTTTCAATACTAGGTCTAATCTTTCCTGTATTAATTATGGGCGTGCTGATTGTATTTATTATTTGGGTATTAAAATGGTCGAAATGGGCAATGATGCCTTTTTTTACACTACTGATGTGCTGGCAACAAATAAGCATTGTTCTTCCATTGCGTTTTCGCAAGGACTTTCAGAGCATCAAAGATGAACAAACTCTTCGCATACTTTCCTGGAATGTTTCAAGGTGGGATGAACGAAATAAACTTAAAAGAGGAGGAGAAGGCTTTCGCCCACTTATGCTTGATTTCATCGAATCAACAGGAGCAGATATTCTCTGTTTGCAGGAGTTTTTTGAATGTACCGATCCTGAATTTTTTGCAGCAAATATCCCCGCATTAAAGCAAAAAGGATACCCTTATTACTACTTTTATCCGTCCTCAATAATTTTTGATGGAAAGTTTCAATACGGATTATGCATTTTTTCAAAATATCCTTTGGTTAATTCATTTGCATTTGAAAATTTGAAGGGTGAGCATTCGGAAGGAATCATTTTTTCGGACATTGTATTTAAAAAAAACATAATTAGAATTTTCAATACTCATCTGGAATCCCCTGGACTTAACAAAGAAAACTATTCAAATGAAGGCAAACTCAATTTGTCCTTTTCTGTCTTTTCAAAAATAAAAAACAGCTACAAACTCAGAAACCTGCAGGCCGAACAAGCAAAATTGCATATAGACAAAAGCCCCTTCCCAACAATCATATGCGCTGATTTGGGGGATGTGCCGAATTCTTATGCGTATACAAGGCTGAAGTCGGACTATCAGGATGCTTTCCTGAAAAAAGGGAATGGGTTAGGAAGAACAATAAGCCATTTATCCCAAACGTTAAGGATTGATTATATTTTTGTTCAAAAGAAACTGGAAGTAAAACAGTTTACTATTGAACACTTGCCATATTCAGACCATTTCCCTCTTATTTCAGATATTGTAGTTCGTACCACTTTCCGGTAGTTTTTTAAAAAAAAATGAATTACTATTTTGAAATAAATATTTTTTTTATACTTTAGTTGCTGAAATAAGTATAACTACTGATTATTTATACCCAAATATCTTTAAGAATAGCCTCGTTATTTTCAATTTCCCGGAACTTAATGTTCAATCTCCTATAGGAATCGAAAATTTACCTGTTGCGAGCCATACAGCATGACTATTCCAAATCCTTGATGTTTTTTAAAGACGCTTTGTTTGATACCAAGCAAGGTTATGATGTTTTTGATATGAACAAAGCAGTATTGAGCCTTAACATCAATAAAACAACAAATGCGCTAATGAATGAAATCATCAGCGAGAAATTTGAATTAATTGAATTGGATGATGTTTTTGAAGCAACAAGTGAATTAAAAAAAAGAAACGATATCAAAGTGATTATTGTAGATATAGAGCAAGAAAATTCCGACTATTTAGATTTTGTTTATCATGTTAAAACAAGCAGATTTTATAACAAACCTATGTTGATACTTACAAACTACCACAATAACGTACTCAATGACAAACTCAAAGATTTGCAGATTGAATGTCTAATTTATAAACCATTTTCTCCTATGGAAGTTTTAAGATATATAGAAAAAACCCTTTTAAGTAATAAAGCGCAGTAAAAATATTTAAAACCTTATTTATGTCAAGTAAATCAAATTTATTAACGCTTAGCCACGAAAGTACTCAGCTTTTGGGAAATAGTTTTGCTATCGAAAGCGCTTTGCATACAAGCCCTCTCTCTTTTTTCTTTATCGGAAATAAACATAAAGGAATCCAGTATTTTGAAACACATTTTAAATCTGGTGTCTTTGCCACATGTTTTGACAAAGGAATTTCATTAATTTTCAAAGCCTCTCTTAATAAACAGTTACCTGATGTAATTTTTATTGATACTCCCCTTGACAGGCAGAAAATGAAAGCATTTGCTTTTGTACTTAAAAGCAATCCATTACTTTCAAAAATTCCAGTTATTTATAATGATACACATCTTGATGCAGACATGGTATATGACCTTGTAAGTAACGACCTTATTGACGAAACCACAGACATTTATTACTGGAACAAGAATTTTGAAAACAAATTGATATTTCTTAAAAAACTTAAGAAATATCAAATAAAATCACTTCACAAAACATCCGTAAATCATTCACAATCATCAGTCTGGCAAAGTATTAATTCGTTTCTCAAAAGAGCATTTGATATTGTTGTGTCAGCAATGTTTTTGTTAATACTACTCCCTCTCTTTGCCGGAATTGCAATTGCCATCAGGCTTGAATCAAATGGACCGGTATTTTACAATTCGCTAAGGGCTGGAAGAAGCTTTAAAGTATTCAAGTTTTTTAAATTCCGTACAATGGAAGTTGATGCAGATAAGAGAATCGATCAGTTGGCACATCTTAATCAATATGAAAAAGATTCTTCAGGTGCAAGATTCATGAAAATTTGTGATGACCCTCGAGTAACCAAGATCGGCAAGTTTCTTCGAAATACAAGTTTAGATGAATTGCCACAATTACTTAATGTTTTGATCGGTGATATGTCATTGGTTGGAAACAGGCCCTTGCCTATTTATGAAGCAGCATCTCTTACAGGAGATGAAGCAGTTGAACGTTTCATGGCTCCAGCAGGAATTACTGGCTTATGGCAGGTTGAGAAAAGAAGCAACCAAAAAATGTCGGCTGAAGAACGAATTCATTTAGATATTGAATACGCCAGACATCATAACTTCATATACGATATGTTTATTTTAGCCAAAACACCAATGGCCCTAATACAAAAAACAAATGTTTGACTTATGTAAGCACAAAGCCAACTGTGGAAGATTTGATTTTTCTACTCTTGGTTAATGATCCTTACCCAAAAACAAGATTATGGAAGAAAAGAACCTACCAAAGGTTTCCATAGTTACTTTAACTTGGAACACAACAGAAATTACAATAGAATTCTTAAAATCATTAAACCAGCACTGCACATACAGTAACCTGGAGGTAATTATTGTAGACAACGGCTCAGAAGAAAATCCGGAAGCTGCCTTTAAAGCTGTTTACCCTTCTGCAATTATAATAGTTAATGAAAAAAACCTGGGGTTTACAGGTGGTAATAATGTTGGCATAAAAGCGGCAACAGGTGATTTTCTCTTCATAGTAAACAACGACACAGAAGTTACTCCAGGTTTGCTGGAAGGGCTTCTGGAAATTTTTGACAAATACCCCGACGCAGGAATCGCAAGCCCGAAATTTCATTATTTCTATCATAAAGGAACAATTGAATATGCCGGCTACAATACAGTAAATGTATTAACAGGTCGTAATGGTATGATTGGCTGTGCAGAAAAAGATGATGGCCAGTACAACGAAATCAAAACAACAAATTATGCTCATGGCGGGGGAATGATGGTTCCCCGTAAAATAATTGACGAAGTAGGCGGCTTGCCTGAAGAGTTCTTTATCTATTATGAAGAGTTTGATTGGTGCGAGCAGATAAAAAGAAAAGGGTACAAAGTATATTACCAGCCAGCATCACTTATTTACCATAAGGAATCAATGACAACAGGTAAATCAAGTCCATTCAAAACTTTCTATCATACCAGGAACAGGATTTTATTCATGAAGCGGAATATGAAATTATCCAATTACCTGATTTTTCTTGGTTATTTTACTTTATTAACTGTTCCAAAAAACACAGTTACCTTTTTACTCAAAGGACAGAAAGAACATCTCAGATACTTCTGGAAAGGAATTCTCTGGCATTTCAATAAAAAAATCACTTTTAATTAATCTGGATTATGTGTGGCATTACAGGATTTGTGGACTTCAATAAAAAGACCTCTTCATCAGTTTTAAAAGAGATGACAGATGCGTTGCATCACCGGGGCCCTGATGATGCCGGTTATGAAGTATATGAAAGCACAAACTGCCATATTGGGTTTGGGCAAAGGCGTTTATCAATTCTTGATCTTTCTCCCCTCGGTCACCAGCCAATGCACTCAGGAGATTTTATAGTAAACTTTAACGGAGAGATTTACAATTTCAAAGAAATCAGAAAAGAGCTTGAAGCAAAGGGTTATTCATTTACTTCATGGTCCGATACAGAAGTTATTTTAAAAGGATATGACTGCTGGGGAATTGACGTGATCAATAAGTTTATTGGGATGTTTGCAATTGTACTTTATGACAAAAAACTTCAGCAAGTTATTTTAATACGAGACAGAGCAGGTGTAAAACCATTATATTATCATTGGAAAAATGATTTGTTCTTGTTTGGATCTGAACTTAAATCTTTTTACAAACACCCTTCTTTTCAAAAAGATATTGATATAAACAGTTTGTCGCTTTTTCTGCAATACAGTTACATTCCTGGTCAACATTGTATTTTCAAAAACACCTTTAAGTTATTGCCGGGACATTTTTTAACAATTAGTCTTAAAACAAAAGAGCAAAAAACACAAAAATACTGGGAGGTTTTTGATTATTACAACAAACCAAAACTCTCAATTTCTGATGAAGAAGCAATTGAACAAACAGACAGTATTCTGAAAAAAGCATACGAATACCGTATGGTTGCTGATGTACCGGTTGGTATTTTTTTAAGCGGAGGTTATGATAGTTCAAGCGTTGCAGCTTTATTACAAACAGGCCGAACTGAAAGGCTCAAAACATTTACGATTGGCTTTCATGAAAATGAATTTAACGAAGCGCCAGAGGCAAAAAAAATTGCAGAATATCTTGGCACTGATCACACCGAATGGTATTTAACTGCTAAAGAAGCTGGCGAAGTTCTTCCATTGCTTCCGGAAATTTATGATGAACCATTTGCAGATAATTCTACTGTACCAACAGTGCTTGTAAGTAAACTTGCAAAGCAACAGGTAAAAGTTGCCCTAAGTGCAGATGGTGGCGACGAAATTTTTGGCGGGTATAATAAGTTTAACCAGGCAGAAAAATTCACTACTCAGATTCCAAATTCGCTTCAATCACTAATAAGCGGAGGAATGTCTCTGATTAACCCTGCCTATATCCCTTACTTCAATAACAAATACAATTTTACCACACGGTATGAAAAAATGAAGTTGATCTGGAAAAGCCATGATCCTGTTCAAGCGGTAAAATATATAAGCCAGTATATCACCGAATCTGAGACAGAGTCATTCCTTTCAAAACCATTTCAACATTATCACACATTTTTTGAAGATGGCAGTTTACTTGAAAAGAATGACGGTGTTGTAAACCGCTTGCTGGCAGTTGACTATAAAACGTTTCTTGTAGATAATAACTTAGTAAAAGTTGACAGGGCTACCATGTCAGTAAGCCTTGAAGGCAGAGAGCCAATGCTTGATCAAAATGTTGTTGAGTTTACAGCAACTCTCCCTTCGTCATTTAAAATAAGAAATGGAGTTAACAAGTGGCTGTTGAAAGAAGTAGTTCATAAATACCTACCAAAGGAATTAATGGAAAGGCCCAAAAGACCATTTATTGCCCCTTTAATGGTATGGTTTAAAGATGAACTGAAAGAACAATTGCAATACTATTTAAGTGCTGGAAGTTTAAGAAAAAGCGGGGTATTTAACCCTGAACCAATTGTTCGTTTAAGGGACGACTATTTAAAAGGCAAAAAAATCAACTATCAAAAGCTCTGGCATGTATTGATTTTTCAATTATGGTATAACAGGTGGATTGAAAAGTTATAACTTGTAACAGCTTTTATTAAATTAAACAATCCTGAAACTGAAAAATAATTCAGGAAAACAAAAAGATAACTTAAGATGAAAACAAGTGTACTAATAACAGGAGGAGCCGGCTTCATCGGTTCGCATGTGGCAAGGCATTGTGTGAACATTGGATTTAAAACAATTGTATTGGATGATTTAAGCGGCGGATTTGAAGATCATATTCCTGAAGGAGCCGAATTTATTAACGGCAGTGTTACCGATCATGAACTGATAACAAAACTTTTTGCTGAACATAAGTTTGAATATGTTTATCACCTTGCTGCTTATGCTGCTGAAGGGCTATCACATTTCATCCGCAGGTATAATTATAACACCAATTTAATCGGAAGCATCAACCTGATAAATGAATCAGTAAAACACAAAGTAAAATGCTTTGTATTTACATCTTCTATTGCAGTATATGGTAAAGGTCAATTACCAATGACAGAAGAAATGACACCGGTTCCTGAAGATCCATATGGTGTTTCAAAATATGCTGTTGAGCTTGACCTGCATGCTGCTCATGAAATGTTCGGTCTTAATTATGTTATATTCAGGCCTCACAATGTGTATGGAGAGAATCAGAATATTGGAGATAAATACCGTAACGTAATCGGTATTTTCATGAATCAGATTATGCAAAATAAACCGTTAACTGTTTTTGGAGATGGAACACAAACAAGAGCATTCAGTTATATTGATGATGTAGCTATACCAATTGCAAAATGTGTTACAATTAACTCATCATACAACCAGGTATTTAACATTGGAGCTGATAAACCATACACAGTTAATGAACTCGCACATGTTGTTGCAGATGAATTTGGAGTAAGACCTTCCATTAATTATTTATCGGCCCGCAATGAAGTGCTTCATGCTTATTCAGATCACTCCAAAGCACACCATGTATTTGGCTACCTTACAGGAATTAATTTAAAAGAAGGAATTCACAGAATGGCTGAATGGGCAAAAAGAGTTGGGGCAAGGCAAAGCAAAGAATTCGGCAATATTGAAATTGCTGAAAAATTACCCGATGGATGGGGCATCCAGAAATAAAAGAACTAAAAAATGCCAGCAGCAACTAAAATAAAAGTTTTGGAATGCATTCGCCAGGGACAAATAGGTGGAGGAGAATCGCACCTGCTTAGTTTAGTTGAAAATATGGATCGTAACCGCTTTGAACCAGTTGTGCTTTCTTTTACTCCCGGCCCAATGGTTGATCGCCTTAAAGAAATGGGAGTCGAAACACATGTTATTTATACCGAAAGACCTTTCGATATTTTTAAATGGAAAAAAGTAAAAGATTTTATCAGGGATAAAAAAATCGATTTGGTTCATGCACATGGAACAAGGGCTAACTCAAATGTTCTGTGGGCTTCAAAAAAACTGCAGATACCTGTTATTTATACCATTCATGGCTGGTCTTTTCATCCCGATCAAAAAATGATTGTGCAGAAATTAAGAATTGCAGGTGAAAAATATCTCACTTCAAAATCTGACCTTAATATATCTGTATCAAAATCAAACCAGCAATCAGGTAAAGAGTTCATTAAAAGTTTCCACTCAGAAGTTGTTAATAATGGAATTGATCTGCAAAAGTTTAATCCCGATAAACCACACAAAGATATCAGGAAAAAACTTGGCATATCCACTGAAGAAATACTGGTTTTATTCATTGCCCGTTTTACTCATCACAAGCAACCTCTTACTTTAATAAATGCTTTTTCAAAAGCGTTGAAAAATTATCCTGAAATGCATTTGCTCATGGTTGGCGATGGGGATCAGAAAGATCAGGCCACACAATTAATCCAATCACTTAATCTTGAAAAAAAAATAACATTACTACCTTTCAGGCAGGATGTTCCCGATGTATTGGCATCAGCAGATATTTATGTACTACCATCTTTGTGGGAAGGATTACCAATTGGCTTACTCGAAGCAATGAGTATGCAAAAAGCAATTATTGCAAGTAATGTAGATGGTACAAGTGAAATCATTGAAAATAATGTGAATGGTATTTTAGTTCAAACTGACGAATTAATTGAAAACACGGCTAATGCAATTGTAAGCCTCTGCAAGAACAAAACCTTGCGGCAGGCATATCAGCAAAAAGCAAAGGAAACTATAGCAGAAAAATTCAATGCATCAACCATGACAAGACAAATTGAACAATTATATCTTGATGTTTTTAAAAACAAAGCAAACAAATAAGAATGGAATTTGAAAGAATTGCAGACATCAAAAGATTAAAATTTATAATCGAAACCCTGAAAGAATCTTTACCTGATAAAGCCGAGGTTCTTGATGTTGGTTGTGGCAATGGTGTTATTTCAAGGAGTCTTGGTGCAGAAGGTTTTAATGTAAAAGGAATAGATATTAGTGATAAAACCATTGCAAAAGCAAAAGCCCTCAATAAATACCCAAACGTACAATTTGAAGTAAAAAGTGCTGAACAACTGATTGCCGACGGAAGTAAATATTATGCAATTATATGCAGCGAAGTACTTGAACATCTGCATGAACCGGGAAAGCTTGTTTCAACATTACATGAAATACTTGATAACAAAGGAGTGCTGATCGTTACTGTTCCTAATGGTAGAGGCCCGAGAGAATTATTTGTAACAAAACCGGTTATTTCGCTCAGCAAAAAAAATAATTTTTTCTGGAAGGCTTTACAGAAAATAAAAAGCAGTTTAGGATACAAAGGGACAACTGTACAATCTGATGCAGATGATCTGACACACATTCAGTTCTTTACAAAAAGAACACTGCAGCAATTAGCAACAAAAAACAATTTTACCATTATAAAGTTTGGCAAAACAAATTTTATTGAAGATGTATTTCCGTTTTCTTTTTTTGCCAAGCGCATGAAGTTTTTGCAAAAGATGGATTGTGCAGTTGCTGAACTGCTCCCCTATAGATTCACAGGCGGCTTTGTAACTGTTTGGGCAAAAAAATAATTGGCTCATGAAGAGTGTTGGGAAAATATTGACATGGCTATTCGATATAATTCAGGTTATTGATGCTGTTTATCTTCTCATACCCTTTGTGTTGCTTATTATTTATTTTTTTTACAAAATTTTTCATATTCAAACTGCAATTCAACACAAAAAGAAAATCACAAATCAAAATTTTCAGTTTGGCATTATAATTACTGCACATCAAGACACCAAACTAATTCATCCATTAATAGATTCAATTGAAAAGCAATCATACAAAAAATATAACGTTTACATAGTTGCAGATGATTGCGATATCAGTAGCATCAGTTTTAAATCAGACAGTATAAAACTACTTCAACCGGAAGAGCCTCTTAATTCCAAAGTCAAATCAATACAATTTGCACTAAATAATTTTTCTATCGAAGATGATGTTGTTTTAATTCTTGATGCAGATAATCTTATTCATCCTTCTTTCCTTTGCGTACTAAATAAATATTTTCAAAAAGGATATAAAGTTGTTCAGGCGGGGTTTAATCCAAAAAACACTTCAACCAACTTTGCTAAAATGGATGCAATAGGTGATTTATATAACTTTTTTGTAGAAAGAGAAGTCAGGATGATGATTGGATTGTCTGCAGCTATATGGGGTTCAGGGATTGCTATTGACAAAAAAATTTATAGCGAAGTAGAATTTACAAACTTTTTAGGCGGCTTTGATAAAAAACTACAGGCCTACCTGGTACAAAGGGTTGAAACAATTGCTTATGCACCCGAAGCAATATTATTTGACGAAAAGACATCAACGCCAGATTCATTAGAAAAACAGCGCATCAGATGGATCAGCACTTACTTCAAATATTTCAGTGAATCAATACAGATTTTTCTTACTGGCATTTATAACAGAAATTTCAACCAGATTTATTTTGGATTCAACACATTAAGACCTCCGTTGTTTATTATTTTGGAAATAGCGTTTGTTACGACGGCTATTGATTGGTTTATCAACAAAACATTATATTATGACTGGCTTTATCTTTTGGCTTGTTTCTTTTTCACTTTCCTATCCATCATTATAATTAAAGGAAAAGACAGCAGGCTAATCAAAACAATTTTCCTTCTGCCTTTTTTTGTTTTTAAACAAACAGTTTCTCTTTTTAAACTTAGTAAAGCCAAAAAAACATTTCTTAAAACAGAACACAGTAATATAATATACATTGATCAACTTATTGACCCTAAAAACACCATCAAACAATGTCGCTAATCATAAAAGTTATAGCTGGAATTTACTTTCTTCTGCAGTTTTTATTTGCAGTATGGATGCTTCTGCCAATGACATTACTGATTATACATTTACTTTTTACCAGGAACAGAAAGCTACTTGGTAAGAAATTTCCAGTTTTAAATGAAAAGAATTATGATTTTGCTGCTATTATTACGGCGCACCAGGACACAAGATTTATAAAGCCACTTGTAGATTCTTTCCTTAAACAGAGATATGGGAATTTCATTGTTTACATTGTTGCCGATGATTGCGACGTTACGGATTTAAACTTTGAAAATGAGCATATTAAAGTACTTAAGCCTGAAACACCTTTTCACGCAAAAATTAAATCAATAAAATTTGCTGTTGATAATTTTGAAAGGGCACATGATGTTCTTGTGGTTTTTGATTCAGACAATCTTGTTCATCCTGATTATTTCTATAACCTGAACATGTATTTCTGCTGTGGTTTTAAAGCGGTACAAACACATATGCTTTCAAAAAACACTGATACTGTATATGCCAGGCTTGATTCAATTGGTCATATATATAACACATTTGTTGAAAGACAATCAAGAATGGAAACCGGATTATCCTCAAGCATTTTGGGGCTTGGTATTGCAATTGATACAGAGCTGTATAAAAAAGTTTTGTACAAAGATACCTTGGGAGGCTTTGATAAGAAATTACAAGCTGATCTTATAGAAAATACAACACAAGTAGCTTTTGCAAAAGATGCAATAGTTTATGATGAAAAAGTGAATGACGGAAATACACTGGAGAAACAACGCACCAGATGGATTTATACTTATTTTAAATACTTTTACATTAATTGCAAATTATTTTACAAAGGTCTCAAACAATTAAATTTTAATAAACTTTTTTTTGCATTTACTGCACTTCGCCCTCCATTGTTTATTACCATTTCAACAGCTCTTTTATTTTTCGTAATTGGATTGCTGTTGAATATATGGATTGCTTTATTCTGGCTTTCCCTGATTTTAATTTATACTATTTCGTTCATAGCTATCATACTCACTCAAAGTATACAGAAAGGGATGGGGCAAGCCTTATTGTATATTCCGGCAATCGTTTTCAGACAGGTAAAAGCCTTTTTTAACATTAAGAAAGCCGGTAAAGATTTTTTGAAAACTGAGCATACAAAAGTTATTTATATTGAGGATGTATTACAAAATGAAGTTATTTAAAAAAATATATTATTCTGCTTCGGCACAGCTCCCAACAAAACTTGTGCAGAAAATTTCACCTTCCTCTACGCTGCTTCCTTATCACCATCTGGTATCGGATGAAGATGTGTTGCATATAAAACATTTGTACAGTTATAAAAGTGTAAAGCAATTTACTGATGATCTTGACTGCCTGTTAAAAAATACAAAACCTATTTCAGTTGATGATTTAGTATCGTCTGTAAAGAATGGAAATGAGCTGCCAAAAAAATCTTTTCTGCTGACTTTTGATGATGGCTTCAGTGAAGTGTATAACATCATTGCCCCCGTTCTGCTAAAGAAGGGTGTGCCTGCAATATTTTTTATTAACCCTGCTTTTATTGACAATAAAGAACTTTTTTACAGATGTAAAATCAGTTTACTTGTTGAACACATTTTAAATTCAGATCAACAATTAACTAATCATGATCTATTGTCGGTAGCTGGTGAAAAAAAATCCATTTTTACCAAAGAACAACTTATTGAATTTGTAAAATCTGTTACCAATCTTAATAAAGAAAAGCTGGATGATATTGCAGAACTTCTACAATTTTCATTTTCTGATTATTTAAAAAAAGTTCAGCCTTTTTTAACCACCTCCCAACTTCAAGCATTAAATAGTCAAGGTTTTTCGATTGGAGCACACAGTTGGGATCACCCTTATTATAATCTCCTAAATGATGAGGAAAAAATCAGGCAAACTGTCTCCTCACTAAATTTTGTGAGCGAAAAATTCAATCAAAAACATACTTTATTTTCATTTCCACATTCCGATAGTTCATTATCTCAATCTTTTTTTGATCAGCTTAAAAAACAATGCGACATTAATTTACTCTTTGGAATTCAAAATCAAAAAGAAGAAATGAAAAACAAGATGTTACATCGTTTCAATGCTGAGCGTCCCAGCTTATCAATGAGTAAACAATTAAACGGCATTTTACTTTTGATGCTTGCACAACGTATTTTGGGAAAAGATAAAGTTTTAAGAAAATAAATTGTATAAAAAAAGTCCCTGTTTAAGCAGGGACTTTTTCTCTATCTGTTCAGTTCTTATTTGTCTGTTGATTTATCTTTCTTTTCAGCACTCATCATTTCCATCAATTTCAAACCAAGCAAACCACTGATTGAACCATCTGTTCCGTTGCTTCCACCAATGATTACATCAGGTATTACTTTGATATTGCCTTTACCAATTTCTTCAGTGATTTTGTATTTGGTAAAGTTATCACCACCCATTGCTTTAACCTGCAGTTCATAAGCTTCAGCAGTTGATTTACCAATCGCCATAATTTTTTCTGCTTCAGCCAAACCGGTTTTTGAAATACGTTCAGCATCGGCAGATGCATTCAGTTTCGTTGATTCAGCCTGTGCACCGGCTTTCATCTTAATGGCTTCACTTTCGGCATTTGCACGCATTTTGGTAGCTTCTGCTTCAGCGTTTACATTCAGTTTTAAACTGGTTGCATCACCTTCGGCTTTTTTAACGGTAGCATCGGCAGTGCGTTGAGCAATTTCAACACTTTGTTGAGCTTTTACAATTTCCTTCTGCATATCAGCAATAGCAGTTTCTTTTTCCACCCCTTGCCTTTGTTCCTGTGCTATTTTTTGTGTTTGATATGTTTTCTGTTGTTCTTCTGCGATCTTTCTGTCGGTTAATGTTTTCATTAACGCTTCAGGAGGAACAATGTCGCCAATCAACGTGTCAACAGCATTAACGTTGTAATCATCAAGCACGGCTTTAATATGATCTTTCGCAGCTCCTTGTCTTTCTTTACGGGTTGATAAAAACGAAATCACATCGCTATCCTGCGCACTGTTACGGAAATAGTTACCAATGGTTGGTTCAAGCACCTGGCTAACAAGGTTGCTCATACTTCCAAACCGTGCAATTACTTTTGGTGCTTCGGTTGCAGGAATATGAATAATCTGTGCCACATCAAGGTTGAAAGGGAAACCGTCTTTTGAACGCACTGTTATTGTTGACAGGTTTTTATCCAGTGCATGTGCTTCACTTCTTGCATTTGCCCAGTTTAACACAAGGTTGGTGGTTGGTACAAGTTCAACTTTCATGGTGTATTTGTTGATGGGATATTTACCAGGGCCAAGAGGTTCCATCCAAACGCCTTTAAATCCTTTTGATACAATATTACCGTGCTTGAAAGTTTCTCCTGTTAAATCCTTGCCATCTTCACCAATATAAGATATTACAACACCAACATGACCAATAGGAATATCCGTCATCGGGATTTCTTCCAGTTGTATTGCCCAGGGGTTGATGTAATACGAACCTGCAAGTATCACTTGTGGTTGCAAACCACGATTACCTCCGTTGTTTAAAAACGAGTCAATATTCTGGAAGTTGTTATGCCCTTCCACATATTTACCGGCAATTGAACCTATTGGAATTGGCTCACCATCCAATGCAGTTACAATACCCACCATGTTTTCGTGAATGATGGTTTGATCGGTAATGCTGATGTCGAACAAATGACGGTTGATACGGTAAGAACCGGCTGTGATGTAAGCTGTTTGCCTACCACGCTGGCCATTTTTTTCAAGAAATGAAGTTGCATCCTGGAAGTTATCACAATCAACACGACGTGCAAGAATATGACCGGTTGGAATTTCGGTACCGTCTTTACTCAGCACGAGTGCAATTTTACCTTCGGGCACAACAGTAAATGGAACCATATCCACACCATATTGCCAGGGCCACATAAACCAATATAAACCCGGTGCCAATGTTTGAGCCTGGAAACCGGCTTCACCTTTGGTTGCAATAATGCGGCCATCGGGTAATTCACGGTTTGAACCAAACAGCACAAACTTTTTTGTAACAAGACCAATTTTGTCTTCAGGCACGATAACCATACCAAAGAAAACACGCAAAACAAATTTGTAAAAAATGAGTGAAAACAGTAGAACTAACACCCACCAATAGGCGAAAAATAAAGCAGAGATGTCCATAGTTGTTTAATTTAAAAATGAAAAATAATTGTTGTAAAATGAATGGAACAGTAACAACAGTCAGTTAAACTCACATTGTGAGTAAGTCGGTGCACCTTGTTGAAAACTTACGCAGATGTTGATTGTTTGGGCTAAGCAGTTGAAGCTGTTTTGAGAGAGAAGCAAAAATGTGCTACATATGAGGTTCCGTTTTTTCGGAGACGTAAAGTTACACAGCAGCAAAAGATGAGCGGTATTCATTCGGGAAGAATGGGAAGTACGTTTTCACAACTGGTAAAGTATGTATTATGAATGGTAAGGCAAATCCTCTTTTTTACTGCCCGATTATTTTGCTGAGAACTGCAGCGTCATGCGAGTAAATATCTTTCCGGAACTGGAGTTCTCCGGTTTTACCATCCACAAAAGCAGTAAAGTAGCTGATAAACACAGGCACTTTCTGGTTTAACCTTACCTGAACTTCTTTATCAAGGTTCATCAGACTGTCAATTTTCTTTTCAGGATAGTTTTTATCATTCCGTAACAGGTAAACCGCCAGCCTCCCAGGCTCGCTGAGACGAATACATCCATGACTGAATGCTCGTTGGGTGTAACGGAATTTATCTTTTGAAGGAGTGTCGTGAAAATAAATATTGTAACTGTTCGGAAACAGGAACTTAACTTTTCCAAGCGCATTTCCTTTGCCGGGTTTCTGCCTCAGCTTACCCGGCGATACGTATTCAAAATTGTTTCGTTTTAAATAGGCTGAAGACTTATTACTCAACTCATTTTTGTAAATACTGTATGGTACATTCCAATAAGGGCTGAAAGCAATTGTTGTAAGTGTATCATTAAATATCACAGTTTTTGTTGCATCCTGGCCAACCACAACACTCATTGAAAAATTCAGTTCGCCATTTTCATAAACATACATACGATAATCGGGAATGTTTACAGCAATATAATCAGGCCCGGGATTATACGGTATCCACCGGCTGCGCTGCATGTTTACAAGTATCTGCTCTATGCGTTTCTTTACAGGTATATTCAGCTCTGCGGTTAGCGATCTGTCAATTAAAGCCGTATCGGTTAACCCGCAATTTTTTCTGAATCTTTTTACGGCTGCCGCCAATGCAGGGTTAAATAAAGTACTGGTATCGTCTTTGGAAAAACCATCAGACACAGCCAGTCGTTTTTTTATACTGACAATTTTTTCGGAAGCATCACCGGGCAATAATTTTTTTATAGTACTGTCAACCAAAGGCCAGCCACCAGCCGAATCAATCGCCCTGTATTGAAGCAGAAACTTCTTCAGCAAATTATACTGCGCATATACCGGTTCGTGATCAAATATATTTTTATCGCCATCTTTTAAAACATTATTCAGGTATTCGTCGTAAGAAACTTTTCCCGGCCTGATGTTCCATCCCAGTTCCTTCAGTTCGTCTTCATTAAATGACCCGTATATCTTCTGTGCGTATAAAAAATATTGTGCAGAAAGCATCATTTCGGCATAAATGATTGTGCTGTCGTTCATCATCTGCCTGCCGCTTAACAACGACGCATCATCATATAACTGGTTAAATTCTGTTCGGTAAACAAGGCTTCTATTTAACCCGTCATCAGAAAGATTATTAATGCGGTTGTGCAGGTTTTGAGCTGCGGCTGTAATACCTGTTGAATCGAACCATGCAAACGAAAAATTCCGTTCACGGTAAAAACCGAACCACTCTTTTTCTATTGACTGAAGTAAAGGATATTTCCCCAAAAAGGCTATTGCAAAAGCAGAATCAAAAGTTGTTGCCGAGGCCGGTTCCATCTGCTGTGGAATTGTTATATCCACATCATGAACAATGTTTGGCGACTGCTTTTTTTCATCATTACACGATTGAATCAAAACCAATAACAAAATAACCTGAAAGAGAACTATTAATCCTGCTTTAAACAACTTCATCATAAAGCAAAATTAAAGGAAGGAACTAATTTTTGGGTTACTCGTAACGGAGAGCGTTAATAGGATCAAGTTTTGATGCCTTGCTTGCAGGATATAAGCCGGCAACCAACCCTGTGGCAAAACAAATAAATACACCCGCTGCAACCCAACCCCATGGAACTACAAAACCGGTTTTAAAGAACATGGCAGCAAGATTGCCAACAAGGATTCCAAGAATAATTCCAATTGCAGCTCCAAGCAAACTGATAAGAATACTTTCCCAAAGAAATTGTGTGCGGATGGTTTTTCCTTTTGCACCGATTGATTTTGATAACCCTATTTCCCTGGTGCGTTCGCTTACCGCAACCAGCATAATATTCGTGAGGCCAATAGCTGCACCAAGTAATGTAATAGCACCTATAATGTAGGCTGCCCAGCGAACATAACGAAGCGTTTTCTTAAACGATTCAACAATACTGTCGCTACGGTCGATATAAAAATTATCTGCTTCTTTGATGTTCAGTTTTCTTACAGTACGGAATACGCCTGTGGCTTCACCAATAGCAGCATCCATTTGTTTAAAATCGTTTGCACGAACAGTAACATTATAACTTCCCTGGTTGTTAAACACTCGGCGAACATTGTTATAAGTAATAATGGCAATGTTATCAAGCGCAAGAAACGAACTGGCACCTCTTTCTTTCATGGTGCCAATAACCCTGTAGCGGCCAGAACCAATGCGGATAATTTTTCCTATAGCATAGGCGGGCTTATCTTTAAAAAGCTTCCGTACAAGGTCGCTGCCAATAATGACTACGTTACGACCGCTTTCAATATCCAGTTTATTAAAATCACGCCCCTGATCCATTACATAACCACTGTTAAGGAGATAATTTTCATCTCCACCAATTACACGTACGTTCGGATTTGTTTTTACATCATCAAAAAAAACAGTTGCATTACCATTCGCAAATTTGGAGATGCTTACTGTTGCAGGAAAGCTGAAGCGATCTTTAAAATTCCTTGCCTCATCAAAAGAGATGTACCTGTCCAGGCTTGAATTCTTTTGCCTGTTACCGCCTTTCTTCTGGCGGGTGAGATCACTGCGTGGAGGTCCACCAAACCTGACATTTCTTTCCTTATAACGAATGCTGAATGAGTTAGCCCCGAGAATAGAAAAATTTTCGGTTAAACTCTGGTTCATTGCTTCGATAGCTGTAATAATTCCAATCAAAGCCATAATGCCAAAGGCGATGATGGAAACAGTAATCCCGGTTCTCAGCCTGTTGCTGCGAACGGTACGCCACGAAAGATCAAGAATATCAGTGAATGTCATAAAACAAATTCGTACCGAAATTAAGAAAGCTGGCCTGATAAACAAGTCCTTTCCATAAACGGTAAATGTGCGAAGGTTACCATTCAGGTTTGCTTTCTGCGAACTTCTTTACTTTTTAGGCTCTTCTACCTGGTATTCCTTCAGGTGTTTGTAAGACATTACACCGTTCTCCACCTGAATAGCCCTGAACTCTTTGAATGTACTATCGGCATCGTAAAAACCAATTACACAGGTCAAACTATCGGCACCTTTCTTTAATTCAGGTTTGGGCATAAAGCCAAGATTAGGTAAAGTGAAGATTTTGTTGCCCGAAGCATCTTTATAACTGAAACGTACTTCGTAATCGAGTGATTTCTTTTGTTCAAACAGTGCAACACGGAATTCAGCCTTTGGATCTTTCGGATCATTAAGGTTTACAACATACTCTTTTACTGCAATGGCATTCACCACAGCCCTTTCAGGGGTGAATGGTTCTGTATCGCTTTTCTTTGCAGAATTGCAGGATGTAACAGCGATTGCGGCGATCAGGAAAATATATTTCATGATAAGAAGGGGGTTATTTAACGAAACGGTCTTACAAGCAATTTAATTTCACACAAAGCTCGCCAGGAAGACAACATAAAAAAAGAAAACACAACTTTGTGAACTTTGCCTTCTTTGTTTCTTTGCGTAAAACAGTCTTTGAAGACGTTCTGCTAATTCATTATACAACTAAATTGATCATTTTATTTTTTACATAAATCACTTTCTTCGGCTGCTTACCATCAAGCCATTTCAACACCACTTCATCTTTTAGTACAATAGCTTCCACTTCCTGCTGTGTAATATCAAGTGCCAATGTAATTTCTGTTCTTGTTTTACCATTAATGGCAACAGGATATGCTTTGGCCGATTCCTTCACATACTTTTCTTCAAATTTGGGGAAGGTTGCATCTAAAACACTTCCGCTGTTGCCCAGCAAACTCCACAACTCCTCACTCACATGCGGCGCATAAGGTGTAAGCATGATGAGTAACTGTTCAAGAATTTCTTTTTTGCTGCATTTAAGATCGCTGAGTTCATTAACTGCAATCATGAATGTACTTACTGCAGTATTGAAGCTGAAACGTTCAGTATCGTCTTCAATTTTCTTAATACACTTATGCAGCACTTTCAATTCTGCATCATTTGCTTTTTCATCATTCCACACCTGTCCTTTCACCTCATCATAAAATAAACGCCAGAGTTTTTTAAGAAAACGGTGAACACCTTCAATACCCTTTGTATCCCAGGGTTTGCTGATTTCAACCGGGCCAAGGAACATTTCGTACATACGGAAGGTATCTGCACCGTATTTATTTACAAGATCATCGGGGTTAACTGTATTGAATTTGCTTTTGCTCATCTTCTCAACTTCAGACCCACAGATATATTTGCCATCTTCTTCTAAAATAAATTCAGCATCTTCATATTCACCATTCCGCCATTTTTTAAATGCTTCAATATCCAGTTCGTAACCATCTACAATATTTACATCAACATGTACCTGGCTTATATTAATTTCTCTAACTACTAAATCTTTTCTATCACTATAAATCTTTCTGAGAATTTCGTTTAATACATTTTTATACTTCTTATTTGCATCAGAATCTGTTTGAATTTCATTTGCAATTCCTTTTGAAAATAGTACTGAACACAATTTTGAATTATCAAAATCTGCACTCCCACTTATTGACCACATAAGCCTATACACAAACCTCGAACTTCCCTGTATCATTCCCTGATTCACCAATTTCCTGTACGGTTCATCATGACCAATATATCCAAGATCAAACAACACTTTCGTCCACATACGGCTGTACAACAAATGACCTACTGCATGTTCTGTACCTCCAATGTATAAATCAACCTGTCCCCAGTAATCACTTGCTTTTCGGCTGCAGAATTCTTCCGTATTGTGCGGATCCATGTAACGCAGGAAATACCAGCTGCTGCCTGCATAACCAGGCATTGTGTTTGTTTCCAGTAAGCCCCCATCCCCTGAAGGGGTTTTGTAAGAAGTATAACTGTTTACCCACTCTCCAATGTTGGCAAGCGGACCTTCGCCTTCCGGCCCCGGACTATAACTTTCAACATCGGGCAATGTTAGTGGTAAATCTTTTTCATCTAAAGCATAAGCAACACCATCTTTCCAAACTATTGGAAATGGTTCGCCCCAATAACGCTGGCGACTGAAAGCCGCATCACGCATTTTGTAATTTGTTTTGCGGATGCCGATTCCTTTTTCTTCCAGTTTGTTAATCACCACTTCAATGGCATCACGCATCAGCATTCCGTTGAGGAAATCGCTGTTTTCAAGAATAGCATCTTTTGTTGCGTTGGCTTCTTCCCCATCATAATATTTACCAATAATGTTGGTGATGGGAATATTAAAATGCTTTGCAAATTTGTGATCCCGTTCATCGCCGCAAGGCACAGCCATAATGGCACCTGTTCCATAACCGGCCAGTACATATTCGCTGATCCATATAGGAATTTCCTGTCCGTTAAATGGATTGATGGCATACGCTCCGGTAAACACACCGCTTATCCTCTTTTCGGCCATGCGTTCACGTTCACTGCGGCTTTTTACATAAGCAAGGTATTCATCAACAGCAGTTGCCTGCTCTGCCGATTTCATATCTTCCACTATATCCAGCTCAGGAGCAACAACCATAAAGTCAACACCAAAAATTGTATCGGGGCGGGTGGTGTACACACGCAGACTTTTCACTGTTCCGTTTTCACTTTTCACATCAAAGTCAATTTCCGCACCACTACTCTTTCCAATCCAGTTGGTTTGCATTTCCTTCATGCTGTCGCTGAATTCAATGCGATCCAGTCCTTCCAGTAAACGATCAGCATATTCTGTAATACGCAAATACCACTGGCGAAGTTTCTTTTTCACAACCGGGTGGCCACCACGTTCACTTACACCATTCACAACTTCATCGTTGGCCAGCACTGTACCTAATGCTTCGCACCAGTTTACTTCGCCATAGCCACAAAAAGCCAGGCGGTAATCCATTAAAATGTTTTGTTTGGCTGCATCATCAAACGCTTTCCATTCATCAGCAGTAAAGCTGAAAGCTGAAGGCTTAATGCCCGAAGCTGAAGAACCTTCTTTTTCAAACGATGCAATTAAATTACTGATCGGTTCTGCCTTTTGCATTTGCCTATTAAAAAAGCTGTTGAACAGCTGCAGGAAAATCCATTGTGTCCATTTGTAATATTGCGGATCGCTTGTTTTTACCTGCCTGTCCCAATCAAAACAAAAACCAATATTATCAAGCTGTTTTCTGAAGTTGGCAATATTCGCATCGGTACTTACAGCCGGGTGTACGCCATGTTCAATAGCATATTGCTCGGCCGGCAAACCAAACGCATCGTAACCCATTGGGTGAAGTACATTGTAACCCTTCAGACGTTTAAAGCGTGAAAAAATATCGCTGGCAATATAGCCTAACGGGTGTCCCACATGCAGTCCCGCACCACTTGGGTAGGGAAACATATCCAGCACATAAAACTTAGGTTTACTGCTTTCATTGCTCACCTTATAAGCATTGGTTTGGTTCCAGTGCTGCTGCCATTTCTTTTCAATCTCTCTGAACTTGTATTCCATTTCTTAATTATTCTTGTAATATTTTTTTTGAACTTAGCTGCATTGCATCTATTAAGCACCTGTTGCCACGCTCGCTTGTACTGCAACAATTCTATTCAAATCTTATGTACGATGTAAGCCAACTTTAAACCCTGTTCTGCTACAATTCTAATCAGCCTCTACGCAAAACACGCCCAACCTCAAACCATAAACATCAAACCTTAAACAGCATTTGTTTTCTGTGAAAGAAGACTTAAAAAAAATCTTTCTTCACCTATTCTGCATCATCCGCAAAATAATGACGGATGACAACCGTTAAGTGGGCAACAAATTTAAGGATTGCAGGTCGAAATCTGTTAAATTTGCCCGCTGCCCATTCTCAAGTAATGGGAAAAGCAAGTATTAAGAACTTTCAAAACTGAAACAGTATGTCGCACGGACAGGTACAAAGCAAAGCATCACTGAAACGTTCAAAACCTTCATATATCTCTACCATTATAGGCGTTGCAGTTGTACTGTTTATCCTGGGTATTCTCGGGTGGATTTTTCTCAACTTCCAGAAAATGAGCAGTGGTCTTAAGGAAAATATTAAGATGTACGCCTGGCTGTCAACAACCAATCAAAAGTCAATCGACAGTCTTACAACTTATTTCTCGAAACAGCCTTACATTAAAAGCTACACTTATGTAGATAAAGAAAAGGCAAAAGAAATTTACAGTAAGGAAAATGCAGAAGACTGGGGCAAAATTCTTGATCAGAATCCCCTGCCTGCGAGTATCGATTTCTTTACCAAGTCGGATTATGTAAACAAAGACAGTCTTGCAGTAATTTCTGCCGATCTGATGGCGAAGTTCCCGGGCACTATCAGCGAAGTACAATATCCCAAAGCGGTTATTACAACCATCAACGAACGTTCCCGAACCATTGGTATTGCGACATTGATTGTGGGTATTATTCTGAGCATTATTGTTATTATTTCCATTGATACAACCATCAGGCTGGCCATGTTCAGCAACAGGTTCCTGATTAAAACCATGCAGATGGTGGGTGCCACCCGTGGTTTTATTGTGCGGCCAATGAACATCCGGGCCATTGTAAACGGGTTAATCAGTTCGGCTATTGCCATTGGCGCAGTATGGGCCGTAATTGCCTGGATTGAAAGCCTGATACCCGATTTAAAAGCACTTCGTGATCCGAAGCTTTACCTGCTTCTGTTTGGTTCAATCATTATCATTGGCGTGGGCATTTCGCTCTACAGCACCCACCGCAGCGTAATGAAATACCTGAAAATGAAGCTGGATGATTTGTATTAAAAACGATGACTGATGATCGTTTGCCGATGACAGCAATAAGACAACCTAACGGTAAACGACCAACAACCAACGATCAACGATTTTCCCTTAACTTGCAGCACTCAAACAAAGAATATGAGCCAGAAAAAAATAGCAACCATTTTTACAAAAGATAATTACATGTGGATGGCCATTGGAGCGGCAGTAATTCTGCTTGGCTTTCTTTTGATGATTGGTGGCAAAAGTGCCGACCCGAACGTGTTTAATAAAGATGAAGTGTACAGTTTTCGTCGTATTACGCTTGCCCCCATTCTTATCATTGGCGGTTTGATTTTGGAAATCTACGCCATTATGAAAAAACCAAAAGAGTAAAAAAAATCAATTTGAAAAAAAGCTGATTTGAAAATTTGAAAATTGTAAGCCTTCAAAAAATCAAATCAGCTTTTTTGCAACTATACATTACTCACCGTGTTGCTGCATTTTCAAATTCACATATCTTCAAATTTTCAAATTATCAATGAACACATTTCAATCAGTAATTATTGCAATTGTAGAGGGCTTAACTGAATATCTGCCCATTTCCTCCACCGGGCACATGATTATTGCAGAGCGTTTGCTCAATGTTCAGTCCGATAATTTTACCAAACTCTTTACCGTGGCCATACAGCTTGGCGCAATACTGAGTGTTGTTGTTTTGTATTGGAAAAAATTTTTCGATTTTACCAAGTGGCAGTTTTATGCAAAACTGATTGTGGCGGTTATTCCCGCATTAGTATTAGGCAAACTCTTCAGCGATAAAATTGATGAACTGCTTGAAAGCCCTCTCACTGTTTCCATTACCATGCTGGTTGGTGGCATTATTTTACTCTTTATCGAAAACCTGTTTAAAGAACACAGCATTGCCGAAGAAAAAAATATTTCATTCGGTAAAGCATTTATTATTGGTCTATGGCAATGTATTGCCATGATACCCGGTGTAAGCCGCAGCGCTGCAAGCATTATAGGTGGCATGCAGCAAAAACTTACCCGTCCGTTGGCTGCTGAATTTTCATTCTTTCTTGCAGTGCCTACAATGGCAGCCGCAACCGGTTATTCACTCTTCTTAAAACACTGGAACGAAAACGGAGTTGAAACAAAAGGCTACCAGTTAATACTTTCAAACCACAACAACCTCTATGCTTTTATTATTGGAAATGTTGTTGCCTTTGCAGTAGCGCTGCTGGCAATTAAATTCTTCATTGGATTTTTGCAGAAACATGGTTTTCGGTTGTTTGGCTGGTACCGTATTATTGCCGGCACAGTATTACTGGCCATGATTGCTGCCGGTTATCTCAGCTAACCATATCAAAAGAATATCCTATTTTCACATGTTGCCGGAATAGTAATACCGGCCCGATAAAAAACCATCAACTATATGCAGACAGCTTCAAAAAAAGTTGTAAACGGCTGGGCTATGTACGACTGGGCCAACAGTGTTTACAACCTTGTAATTACTACCACTTTTTTCCCTGCTTACTATGCTGCTGTTACATCATTAAAAAATTTTCCTGAAGGTATCTCTCTCTTCGGCAGAAAATATGTTAATACAGAGCTGAAAGATTACGCCCTTTCAGTTTCGTTTTTTATTGTGGTGCTGATGCTGCCCATTCTTTCTTCCATTGCCGACTATAAAGGCAACAAGAAAAATTACATGAGATTTTTCTGTTATCTCGGAGCATTAAGCTGTTCTGCCATGTTTTTCTTCGATAAAAACAATGTGTATTTAGGTCTTGTTTGTTTAATGCTTGCAGGAATTGGTTTTTACGGTTCGCTGGTTTTTTACAATTCTTACCTGCCTGAAATTGCTGCTGAAGAAGATATGGATCGTGTAAGTGCAAAAGGGTTTGCAATGGGTTATATAGGCAGTGTTATTTTACAAATGATTGGTTTTGCAATGGTGATGATGATGGATGATAAAGAAATGGCATTGAAAATTACTTTTCTCCTGGTTGGTATCTGGTGGATTGGTTTTGCCCAAATTCCCTTTTTCCGTTTGCCTATGAGCAGCAAGCAGGAACGTAAACAAAGGAAACACGGATTGCTTAACGGTTATCATGAACTACAGAAAGTATTTCACCAGGTAAGGGAAATGCCTGTTCTGAAACGTTTTTTACTATCTTATTTTTTTTACAGCATGGGTGTGCAAACCGTTATGCTTGTTGCAACCGACTTTGGAATTAAAGAATTACAACTTCCGAACGACCGACTTATTATAACCCTTGTCATTATCCAGATTGTTGCCATTGGCGGTGCTTACTTAATGTCAAAACTTTCGTCCATGTTCGGCAACCTTACCGTACTGATTTTTACTGTTTTACTTTGGGTGGGCGTTTGCGTATATGGCTATTATCTGCAAACCGAAACACAGTTTTATATACTTGCTATGATTGTTGGCATGGTGATGGGGGGCATTCAATCGCTCAGCCGTTCTACTTATGCCAAGCTCATGCCTCCAACAAAAGATACTGCATCGTTTTTCAGTTTTTATGATGTTACTGAAAAGCTGGCAATCGTTATTGGTCTGTTCAGCTTCGGATTTATTGAAGGCTTAACACACAACATGCGTAATTCTGTACTTATTCTCATCATCTTTTTTATACTTGGAGTAATTGGATTAATTTTTACACTGAATAAATACAAAACACTGAAATTACAAGCATAAAAATTCAGAAACAACAACTTATCACATGAAACTTTATTCAGTTAATACCGGCTATTTCAGGTTAGATGGCGGCGCAATGTTTGGTGTTGTGCCAAAAGTGATCTGGAACAAACTAAACCCGGCCAATGAAAACAATCTCTGCAACTGGGCCATGCGTTCATTGCTCATTGAAGATGGCAACAGGCTTATACTTATTGATAATGGCATGGGCGATAAACAGGATGAAAAATTCATGAGTCATTATTATCTTAATGGCGATGATACATTGGAAAAGTCAATGGCCAAATATGGATTTACATTTGATGATGTAACAGATGTAATTCTCACACATCTTCATTTCGATCATTGCGGTGGTTCTATCATTCGTAAAGATGACAAACTTATTCCTGCATTTAAAAATGCAACATACTGGAGTAACGAACATCACTGGGAATGGGCAACCAAACCCAACGACAGGGAAAAAGCTTCTTTCCTCAAAGAAAATATTTTACCCATTGAAGAAAGCGGTCATCTCAAATTTATGTTGCCTGGCGAATCGGCCTATCACAAACTGCCCACAACAGCATTTAATGAAAACATGTCCATCCGTTTTGTAAACGGGCATACCGATAGTATGATGCTGCCCCAAATAAAGTATGGCAATAAAACCATTGTGTTTATGGCCGATCTTATTCCTTCGGCCGCACATCTTCCTATTCCTTATGTAATGGGGTACGATATGTTTCCCTTAACCACGCTTAACGAAAAGAAAACTTTTCTTACCGAAGCACTGGAAAACGATTATATTCTTTTCTTCCAGCACGACCCTGTTATTGAATGCTGCACATTGCAACAAACAGAACGGGGAATAAGAATGAAGGATCAGTTTGCGCTTAGTGAGTTAAAATAAAATTATTATAATTGTTTTTCCCTGGCTTTAATAAGCGAACGAATTAGTTCGGCTAAAGGAACGCTACTTTGATACGCATCCATTTCAATAATTTTTCCTTCTGTATCAAGTATTACATACCTTGGAATGCCATTCACCTTAAAAATTGAACTTAAAAGAAAATCTTCATCAAAAACATTAACACCCGGATAATTAATTTCTTTTGCTACCTTTTTCCATTCGTTAATATCGGTTTTGTAATCAACTGAAACAGATACAAATTCAATCGGCAAATCTTTAGTTTGATCAATCGCTTCCCTTAACTTAGGAGGACTTATAGCTCTGCAAGGCCCACACCATGTTGCCCAGAAGTCAATTAAGAGATATTTCCCTTTGAATTTAGAGAATGGAATTTTATTACCAGACATATCTTTTAGTTCAACATTATAAATTGATCTGCCTCTAAGCCATTTTTCAGAAAAAGAGCTGTCAGTATATTTTTTTATGAACTGCCAATTGTCTGAGTTACGTATTATTCTTTCTGCAATTAAAATTCCGAATTCACTTTGTGCCACTCTTTTGGAAAGAAGATCAAAATAAGCAGCAACAGTATCTGGCTTAATAAGATAAAAATATTTAAACAATAAAAAAGCGCTGAAAAATGAGTTTTTGTTTTCTTTTATATAGTTTAATGCCATTAATGCCCGCACATCCTTTATAGCTTCCATTCTCGCCGCAATCTCTGCACGATTTTTTTGAACAGTTGCACTTGTGTCGTTACCATATTCTTTATTTATACCAGCCAACTCCTTCCTATATTTTTTTTCAGTTATAAAAACAGATGAATATTTCTTTTCCCATTGCTCTTTTTCTACCTGTGATTTTGATCCGGTTATCTGAATATTTTCAGGAACAGAATGCTCCATAGAAAATGAAACATTCATATTACCCGGTTCAATAATAAACCGTATAACCGTAGGACCATCAACTTCAACTCTATTTTTTATATCTGTAAAAATCATACCCTCTGAAGCCCTGTTTATTGTCCCTGAAAAAGTAAAAAAACCATTTTTAAGTACAACTAACACAACGTTATCATTAAAACAATTTCCAAAACGAAGTTTCATTGTATCAACCAAACTATTTCTAACTCTTATTGTGATAGTAACTTTACTACAGTTTGGCTTAAGCCTGAACTGACAGTTAGCTTGATATGCTGTAATTAAAATAAGAGGTAAAAGAAAAATTCGAATCATATATTTATCTTAGGTTTTGCATTTAATTACTAGTATAAAGAATAGACTTGGTACTGTTATCCTGTGATTTTACATGAACAAGCAGCTTTTTTCAAATTTACGCTATAAATAAGAAAACTGAATGTATTAAAAACACTCTGACACAAATACCACCTCTTTCTACCCAGCTCTAATTGTATCAGGTGTTTTTAAAAAAAAGTGCAGTTAATATCTTTCAAATAATCACCAAGTACCTGCTCAGATATTTGAGCTTAGGTTAAGAACTCGCAAATAAATACTTTTTAACCAGATGGTAGCACTTACCCAAACAGTAGCAGTCTGTTATTTTCTCCTTAAAAGGAGTATCTGTATCTCTTATTTTTTTTCTATTAAACCTGAAAGAGGGTGGCGGGTGTTACGATAGCCCATCATATCAACTTTTATACTGCCAACAGAAATGGGTGTTTCAATACGTACAGGTATGCGGTTGGGATCATCGCTCACCCACACATTCATTTTTTCACCACCACTGAAAACCGACCCTTCAATCAGCATGGGTTTAAATCTTATAGCATTAAACTTACCGTATTTGGTTTTAATTTTTTCCTTCCCCATATAACGTATATACAAGGGGTACACTTTATCATCAATAAACATGTTGAAAGGAATTTTTGCACCAGGCTTGTATTTATTAAAATCAATATTGCGTGCATAATAAATGGCACTGATTACATCTTGTGTACATTCTGGCACTTTAAATGTTCCTCCTTGTGATGTAGCTGTGTTTGCGGCATCGTTAAACGTTACAGTTTCAAATTTCTTAAAATCGCCTTCAAGAATATTACGTACAAAACGGTGTGGCTTTAAAGTAGCTGTATCAACGTAACTTTCGTAATGATCCCGCACTTTAAAAAAGCCATCAAAGAAAGAGTTGGTTTTTCCCGCAGCATCAATATGATAAACCGGTTTGTTTGCATAACGTTCCAGCGCAACGTTAAAATTTGCTTCGCCGCCATAAACATAAATACCGGCAAGGGTATAATATACATGGTAATTAAGCGATTCGCCGCTGAGAAAAGAGGTGTTCCTGATTCCGCAAAACTCATTATCGGCCGTAACTGGCTGGTACACTGATGCAGGTGTTGGTGAAAAGGAAAACAACAAAATAAAAAGCATTACCACAACATACTTCATCGTTATTCTTCTGTTTGTTTTTTCTGTAAAATACATTAATCTTTTGCTAACGTTCTCTGAAAATTCTGACGGTGAGTATAAGCAGGCTTCCCAGTAAAGCCGGAAAAACAAGATTCAAAATCCAGATCCCTATTGTTCCGGCAAGTATTGCTATACTGTTTGCACTGAAGATACCCATAATACTTACTACCACTTTTCCTCTTATCCCCACCTCGGCAATTGCAAAGCTCGGTACAATTGCCATAATTAAAAAGATTAATGCAATAGACCAAAAACCCTGCCACCATACAACCCCTACCTGCAGCGCCTGCCACAATAAAACATATTGCAATGCAAAAACAACAAAACGCAAAAATGAATAGAATAATATCTGAACATATACCTTGTTTGGTAAATTATCAAGATCGTTTACCACAGCCAAATTGTTTCTGAACCAAGGAACCCATTTGAGCAGTTTAGCAAGCCAGTGCATTCTGAAATAAAATACCACAGTTAAAACAGCACAAAACAAAACAAGCCATTGAAATACCTGTAATAACAAGCCGGATAAATGTGTATCGCCAAGCTGAACCGCAACTATTTCATTCTGCAACACAAGTAATGCCACCCAGCCTAACACCAACGTAATTAGCAACTGACCAACACTTGATACCAATGTTAAAGCCACGCCAAGAATCCGGTACTGCGGTTCGAGATAAACAATTCTGCCACCATACTCGCCTATGCGGTTAGGTGTGTTTACAGAAAGTGATAAGCCACTCAGTACAGATTCGTATGCTTTTTTAAAAGAAAACGGCTGATAGTTATTTACAAGCAAATACCATTTATACGCTTCAATTCCCCAGTTAACTGGCATGAGTAAAACAGCCAGCCAAAGTTTCCAGCTTCCTGTTCCGGCAAACGCATTCTTTATCTGTTGCCAGGCTTTATCAAGATCGGGCTGATGTTTTACTTCATTGTATAATGAAATGCTGATCCATACAAATACCGTCGGGCCAAGGAAGTAATTAATAAAGATTTTGAAATTCCTGTTCAGTTTGTGTTTATTTGTTCAAAAATAAACCGCCTCTTGCAAACTTTCTCTAAAATCATTCTTGGCATTGATCCCGGTACGGTTGTAATGGGGTACGGACTGATTGGCATAAAGCAGAATAAACCGCAACTGATTGAAATGGATGTACTGAAACTGAGTAAGCATAAGGACGTTTATATACGCCTGCAGTTGATTCATGAAAAAGTGAGTGAAATTATTAAAATACATCAGCCAACTGAATTTGCCATTGAAGCTCCGTTCTTTGGAAAAAATGTGCAAAGTATGCTTAAGCTTGGAAGGGCACAGGGCGTAGCCATTGCAACAGCAATGAGCAATGGTTTATCGGTTACTGAATACTCACCCAAAAAAGTAAAGCAATCTGTTACGGGAAATGGTAATGCCGATAAGGAGCAGGTTTGGAAAATGCTGCAGCACCAGTTGCAGTTTAAAGCAAAACCTGCCTATTACGATGCAACTGATGCCATTGCTGTTGCATTATGCCATTATTTCCAAACAAACGGTGCCTTAAAATCATCAGCAGGCAAAATGAAAAACTGGGAAGATTTTTTAAAACAAAATCCGGGGAGAATTAAAAAGTAAATAGAAAAAACCACAATTTCGTTATCATATATTCATCACTTCCTCAATCTGTTCTTCGCATTTTCGGTAATGTCATTAAAAATAAAACAGCAGGAATATATCCCAACAGGTAAAGCCAGTTGACATGATCGAATATCAAATCAATTAATAATTTTAAAGTAAGAGCAATCACAAAACTGATGGGGCCCCATTTTTCCATTGACCATGTACCGCTTAATCCAACAAAGCAAAATACAATCATCAATGCATTAATGGCGGGATAAAGTGTATCAATACCACCACGCAAGGCAAGGTTGCCGGTGAATGAATAAACAATTTCCCACAGGCCAAATGCAAAAAGTGCAATACATAAAGCTGTAATCAGTTTTGGTCGTGGACTTTTTCTTTTTCCTTTCTTTTTATATCCGTATTCATCGTAACGAGTATGAGTCATTTCCGGTTATTTTAGTTTTTCAATTATGGTTTGCTGAATAGTTTCAAGCCGTTCATCAGAAAGCTTCAGTTTAGGACGTGTAAAATTCAGATCATCGGCCGAATTAATAGGAACCAGGTGAAGATGTGCATGAGGCACCTCAAGACCAATTGCAGCAATACCCACCCTGTCACAATCAAAAGATGATTCAATGGCTTTTGCTATTGGCCGAGCAAAAACAAGCATCTCTGCAAGAAAAGCTTCATCAAGATCAAACAGTTTATTGGTTTCTGTTTTTGGAACAACCAATGTGTGCCCTTCTGTCATTGGAAAAATATCAAGAAAGGCAAAGAACTTATCGTTCTCAGCAATTTTATAGGATGGTATTTCACCAGCAATGATTTTTGAAAAGATCGTCATACGTTCAAAAAATTTCGATTTTGGATTTATTACTGTTGATTGTAATTAACAACTTATGCCGCAATACAAATCATATTTTTTATGCTTTGTAAAAGTAACTGATTTATCTTAATCACCATTTTCTGCAACAGTCACTTTATTCATTAACTCAAATCTGTTTCAATAAAAAAGCGGATGCTTTAACACCCGCCATTTGAATTCTGTATTCAATTATTCTGCTTTTAAACAGCAATATTTTCCACTTTAAACTTTACAATGCCTGCAGGCACCTGTACCTCAGCCACATCACCAACAGATTTGCCAAGCAGCCCCTTTCCTATTGGCGATGAAACAGAAATTTTTCCTGCTTTCAGATCGGCCTCCTTTTCACTGACAATCTGGTAAGTAATCTGCTTTTTTGTAGCAAGATTGGTTACGGTTACTTTGGTAAGAATAGCAACCCTGCTGGTATCTATTGTTGATTCATCCACAATACGTGCGGTTGCTATCATACCTTCAAGCTGCTTAATTTTAGCTTCAAGAATGCCTTGAGCTTCTTTTGCTGCATCATACTCGGCATTTTCTTTAAGATCGCCTTTTTCACGGGCTTCGGCAATGGCTTTTGATGCTGCGGGACGTTCAACAGCCCTCATGTGCTGTAACTCTGCCTGCATTTTCTCCAGTGTTTCTTTTGTTACATACTGAATACTCATAGTTCCTCCTTTGTTTTCAGTTAAAACTGTTTCCCTTTTTCCGGCACGACAAACAGATTTTGGTTCTGTCGTACTATACGGGGCATAAAAAAATAACAACGCTCCAGTTTTTGCTGAAGCGTTGTATGTTTCGTGAAGGGCAAAAATAAACACTTTTTTTTAATATAGAGCAAGGGATCGTTAAAATATACGGAGGTGGCTGCCTGCCATATCGAGTGCTTGTTATTTTCTATAGCAACTCCTTAGCTGTCCTAAAATGGGTATTAGCGCTTATCTTTACCTATAAGTTTTACATATCAGTTCAATAACATAATCTTAATTTAACAGTAGAAAGAATTTGCTCTAAAATTTTTACCAATTTTTTTAGCAGACTAAAATTATATTAACTTTGCTTTCCCTTAAATTTTGTATTTTAAGGCGGAGTTTATGGATGAAAAGAAAAACATAAAATTTAAAGCATATTCTAGTGAACAAATTGAGCGCATAGGTAATGTGATCCTTTTTTTTACTGAAAAAATTCAACCTTTATACAAAACCAAATTACTTAAGCTAATATATCTGCTTGATGAATTGTCCATTTTCAGGAATGGAATCCCAATCTTAGGACTTGATTATAAAGTTTGGCAGGCAGGTCCTGTTAACAGTGATTTATATGAAGAATTAAATCAGCCATATCTACTGGATTCCTTTATTACTCTTCTACAAAATGAGCAAGGAATAAAAGTAATCGCAAAAAAGAAATTTTCGGATGAAGAATTTAGCGAAATGGAGATTATTTTACTTAAAGAAATAGTAAATCGTTATAAAAACACACCTGCTGAAAGACTCGTTGAAATTACACATCGCAAATCAGCTCCTTGGTATATTATTGCTTTGGAAAACAACTTACTTGATGCGTTTACTGAAAAAAAAATAAACACAACCGATATTCCTGTTGACCTTACATTATTGATAAAAGATGATCCGCAAAAAATGGCTATGTACAAGGAAAATATAGAAATCCAGCAATTCGCTAAATTTTTACACAGGTAGGCGCATGTTTGAAGCAGGCAACTTATATTACTTTAAACCTTTTTATTTTGCAGATGGAAATTCAAAGCCCAAGTATTTTTTAACACTTTATGCAGATGCCAATGCTGTAATTGTTGCATCTCTGCCATCAAGCGTTGATTATGTGCCATCTCATATTGAGAAAAAGCATGGTTGCTTAAATGATTTACCAAGCGATTTTAACGCCTACTACTGTTCACCAAATGTTAAAGTAACAAACAACAATTGGGCTTTCCCAACTCACACTTATTTATATGGCCTATGGGTAAATATGTTTTCACTATCTGAGCTTGAAGCCAATTATCAAGTTGAAGGAGTCGATTACGAATTTATTGGAAGAATAACAAAAAATGAGTTTAATGCAATTCTTCAATGCTTTTTATCTGCAAGAACGTTGAAGAACAAAATAAAAAGATTGTTACAAAGAGCTACATATTGATCAAAAATATTGCCCATAAGTTTAATTGAATAAGCTATCTCATTTATTTGACTTAGTAATTAAATCTCTTTCTTAGTTCTCTTTTAGTCTATAGTTTTACCAAATGAACAAAACAGCAATTTTCCTTATCGGCCTTTTTTTAACAATCAGTAGTTCGGCTCAAACTCAACAAAACAACAACATTAATATTGGTGCTGAACTGGATTTTCTCCCTTATGCAACCGGCGGTTACTTTGGTGCCGTTTGGGCCGGTAAAAACAACTGGCGGGTAAGAGTACTGAATGCAGGAGTAAACATGCCCGATATTGTAACGGCAAAAGGTTTCACCAACCGCCATGTAAACAGCATTGCAATAATTACAGATCATTTCTTTAAACCCGGATGGAAAGGTTGGTGGATTGGAGGCGGATTGGTTTACTGGAAAAGCAGCATTCAAACAACAGCCCGTGAGCAAACATCTCATTTCAGTAATGTTTTACTAAACGGAAGCGCCGGTTATACTATTGCATTGTACAAACATCTTTACTTATCGCCATGGGCGGGGTTAAGCATACGTACAGCAGGTGATAAAAATGTAGCAGTAGATAATAAAAGCTATACTCTTCCCCTAATAAATCCTGAAGCTTCGCTGAAAATAGGCTGTTATTTCTGATAAACAAGAAGTGGATTATTTTATTATCAGAATATTCCCTTTCCGTTTTTCTCTTGGTTTTCCTGCGAGTGAAAACTCTGCTGTCCACACAAACAAGCCTTGATCGTTGTGTTGAACATTTGTTTTTCCATCCCAGGTTTTAAACGGATCAGTAGAATAAAAAATCAATTCGCCCCAGCGGTTGTAAATACGCAGTTCATAATCACTCAAAGATGAAACACTGCCTAATGGGCCAAATGTATCGTTTAACCCATCGCCATTGGGTGTAAATGCAGAGGGGAAGTAAACACCAATGCAGGAAAGATCAATATCAACCGTAATGCTTGTGTCGGCTGTACATACATCGGTTCCCGAAACAGTAACATTATATGTACCAGCATTAAGATTTGTTGCAGTTGCTGTTGTTTGAGCAGGTGTTGTTGACCACAAATAATTAAACGCCCCCTGTGCCCCGTTTACGTTCACAGTTACAGAACCTCCTGTGCCTGTGGTGCAACTTGCATTACTGAGTACTGAAGGAGTGAGAGAAATAATCTTTACAATATTTGTAATTGTTGATGCTGCATTTCCCGGGCCACTTACGGTAAGAGAAACATTGTATTCACCTGCTGCTGAAAATATATGCTGAGGATTTTCTAATAAAGATGTATTGTTTGTTCCAGAAGCAATATCACCAAAATTCCAGTTGAACGATGTGGGGCAAAGCGATGATGTATTGGTAAACTCAACAGTATTTTCATTTAGACAACTGAACGTAAACGATGCGTCATTTGCAGGTGTTTCTTCAATTTTAAAATCATCAACCGCAAATCCGTCATAATTATTACACAATGTACCCGCACCAAAAATAAAGCGGAAAATAACATTTTTCATTCCGCCAACAGCAGGTAAAGTGTGCGATGCAGCAACCCATTGATTACTTCCGTTTCCGCCCCGGCAACTTCCTGAAGATGTTTTTGAATTACCCGACCAGCCCTGCCTTGTTGATGTAAATGGCGAAAGATAAGTTACCGGATCCTGGTTGTACCAGTTTGATGTAATACAATCCTTATCAGCCGTAGAACCTACAGTTGTCCACGTTATTCCATTATCAGTTGAATACTGAAACGCAGCACCGTCATACTGCTGTTCTGTTTCCCAGAATATTTTCATGCTGATATAAGGATACTGCAGGTTGGTAAAATCAAAACAGGGGCTTTGCAGCCACGATGCTTCACCATTAGAGTAAGCAGTTCCTGTTAATCCGGCAGTTGACCAGCATTTTGTTCCGCTTGCAGCAGCCTGTATAACGGGTTTTGAAACAACACCCCATGCCCATGAAGAACCGGTGCCGCCTGTTGTCCAGTTTCCATTACTGCTTTCAAAATCCTGCTGATAAGGAAAAACCGAAACACATTGTGCAGTTGCTTTGTGCATAAGAACAAGCGATAAAAAAACAGTCACAAATAATGCGAGCCGTTTGATTTGTACGGACATGCTTGTATTTTCTGTATAGTATTCAGCTTTCAGCAACATTAATTCAAACCAAGTTTATCAACAAGAACTTTGCTCATTTTATAAAATGCCTCATGCGAATAACCTGCAATATGCGGAGTAAGAACCGTATTGGTTTGTGCTGAAAGCCAGTCAAGCTCTGCCAGTTCATCAGCAGTATAAGTATCCAGCTTTTCATTTTCAAGCACATCCAATGCAGCCCCGCTGATGAATTCATTCTTCAACGCATCAATTACAGCCTTTGTATCATGCACTTTACCACGGGATGCATTTATAAAAAAAGGCTTTTGTTTCATTGCCTCAAAAAAAGCATGGTCGGCATAATGAAATGTTTCGTCCGTTAACGGAACATGCATGCTGATGACATCACTGTATTTCAGCACCTGCTCCAGAGATGCTTCTTTAATTGTATTGCCACCAAAACCAAACTGGTATTTATCATGTGCAAGAATAGTTACATCAAAACCTCTCAGCTTTTTTGCAAAGGCCCGGCCAGTATTACCAAAGCCGATAATGCCGACTGTTTTACCACCCAACTCCCATCCCCGGTTTGCATCACGCTGCCAGATATGTTTTTTAACTTCATCAAAACTGCTGTGAATTTTATTCATTAAACACAGCAACATTGCCAAAGCATGTTCTCCTACTGCATCACAATTACCTTCCGGGCTGCTTACAATCTGAATGCCTTTACTTTCGGCATAAGCAACATCAACCAGTTCAAGGCCACTTCCAAGGCGTGCAATCCACATCAGCTTACCTGCTTTATCAATCAATGAAGCATCTACTTTAATACTTGTAGCAATAACAATCCCTGCAACATCTTCACCAATTAAAGCCATCAACTCAACATAAGTGATCTTTGGATTATACTCCACTTCAAAACCTCCCTGCACTAATTTCTCACGCAGGTATTCATGACATTTTGCTGTAACAATTACTCTCATGTGTTTTTAATCGCCTCTTTTTGCTTATTTCATTTTAAACGTCAGTTCAGCAAATTGCTGCACACTTAATTGCTCTGCACGTTTATTAAAAATTTCATCTTTCAAAAATTCCTCATCAAACAAACCTCTCACCCCGTTTCGCAGCATTTTGCGGCGCTGGTTAAATGCTGTTTTAACAAGCAATGAAAACTTCTTTTCACTTACCATTTCAGGAATATATTTCGCTGGTTTCAGTTTTATAACACCGCTTTTAACTTTTGGTGGAGGATTGAACGAGTTTTCACTTACATCAAACAAATACTCCACATCAAAATAAGCCTGTACCAGAACACTGATGATGCCGTATGTTTTACTCCCTTCTTTTGCAGCAACACGTTGCGCCACTTCTTTCTGAAACATTCCTACAATACAATCAACCTGCTCTTTCCATTCAAGCAATTTGAATAATATCTGTGTGGAAATATTATAAGGAAAATTTCCAACAACCATAAAATGCTGCTCAAAAGGAACTGAACTATCGAGAAAGCTTTCATGGATCAGCTTTCCCTTAATAGATGGATATGTGTGTTCGAGGAAATCTACTTTTTCTTTATCCAGTTCCACTGCTTTAAAATCAATACCGGGCAACTGAAGCAGATATTTAGTTAATGCTCCACCTCCAGGACCTACTTCCACCAAATTTTCAGGATGCTCGTCGAGTACTGCATCAACGATTCTTCTGCAGATAGCTTCATCCTTTAAAAAATGCTGACCAAGAGATTTCTTTAACGTGTATTGCACGCTGCAAAAGTAGCAGTAAAAAGCCCTTCGTAAAGGAAGGGCTGTAGTTTTTTATTGAGAAATGATAACTTTTGTACGGTAAACGGCTTCATTAAGTTTTACCTGAACAATGTATTGTCCGGAAGCCCATTGCCTGTTCCGGTTAATAACCCACTCGTTAATTCCGGCATTTGCATTTTCAACAGAATAATACAAAACAGCTCCCGAACTGCTGATGATACTGATTTCAGCTTTTGCTTGCTGGGCAAGTGAGCAGTTTAATCTGAAAATACTTGTAACAGGATTAGGATTTATTTTTAATTGTATATCCTGCAAAGGCCGTATCATCAGTTTAACAGTGTTACTGTACAAAATTAATCCGCCGTTATTGCGGTATTTTAGCCGGTAAAAAACTTCAGGTGGATTTAATCCTTGCAAATCATCTGTTTCAGAATATGCACCGGAAACAGTATGATACACCTTTTTTAAAGTATAAAAATCAAACCCGTTAAAACTTCTTTCAATTTCATAATACTGCCCTTGAGCATATTCACTGCAATTCCAATTGAGCAATACCTGAGAGCTCTTCAATAATTTTCCTATGAAATTCCGTGGCTCAAACTTTAAAATTTCACAACTGTTATTTTGATTTATGACAGCAGTATCGGTTGCATAAACAGACCCGCAACTATCCATTAATTCCTGTGTAACAACATACGTACCGGGTTGATCAATTGTAATAGTATCGCCACTAATAGTTCTGCTTACGATATGCCCATTGGTAGTTGACCATGTATAAAGAGAAGTTGCAACCGGATTGGTAAGCCATATTTCCCCAACACCATTCTGGCAAAGTGTAGGAAAGCTGGTAGAAAGTTCAGCCCGGGGTGCACGGAAAAAAGCGAACGGGCCTACAAAATCCTTTAATTCAGCAGTAAATGAAGTTGATGCTCGTGATTTTACTAAAATTCTTCTGAAAGGTAATGCGCATGCATCATTCATTATAACCAAAGGATCAAGACCAAGTTTACTCAGGTTTACAGAAAACTCCATAAACTGCTTGGCTGAATAGGTTGTAGCTAAAGTATTGTTCTGTAAAACAACTCCAAAAGCACCTGCCCATGCATTATTTGCGCATTGCAGACCGGTATAAAAGTTACCTGCTGTTTTGGGAGAAATACTTGCATAACCATACGTTGCGCCGGATGAAGCCCCATCAAATTGTCCACCCCAGTTAAACGCTACTGGAGTAATTGACAAAGAACTCTGATTAACCCATATCCTCGCTTCAAGCAAAGACAAAGATGAGCTTCCATATTCTGCCGTGAAGATAATGTCTCCTGCTTGTGTTACATTGCCTGCCGCATCAAACTGCCAGGATGTATGCCCCGCATCGGGACCATAACCATAGAACCTAAGTGAATTATGATCATAGTAAATGTCGGTTTGGTACATCTCAAAATCAAAATACCTGTTTCCTGTTGTATTGTCAACTGATACACCCCCAAACAGCCAAAGCGAATCGGTTGTATATGGCCCAGCCCTGCGAACGTGCATATACATATCAAGAATATCATTCTTATCGGGGATACCCTGTGAAACAGGAGTTGACCATGCGGACGGGCTCATACCATTTTTATTACTACCTGATGCAAAAACAGTTGAATCATCACCATGATGATCCCGGATAAAAATGCCATCAATCCACATGTAATTATTTACTATAGAAAATTGCGGTTTACGCATGCCACGGAAAAACGGCTGCATTCGTGATGCCGGCTGGGAAACATAACGTGCCAGCATAGCTGCTGCACCGGTTGTATCAATAACAAACTCACCACCACCACCAACAGTGTTACTGAACCAATCGTCATTACCTGCCTGCAGAAAACCATTAAAGAAATTACTGCGCAGATCTGCATCAACACCAAAATTGGCTTTGATAACAGGGGTTGTTATTTGTGCTGCAGCCTGTTGCACAATCAACAGCAAAAATAAAATGCAGTGTAGAATTAGTTTCATAGACAGGATTTTAAAAAAGGCACTCAGGCAATATCCATTACCTGAACTAATGCGATTAATTAATTATCGCTTGGCAACCATGTGCAACATTTCAACAGAAGATGTTGTTACTGATCCATCGAGGTTATGTGCTGTAATACGGTAATAGATATAACCGGGGAAACAAGACTCATCACGAAACTTGTAAGCAGCCTCGCCATTGCCATTTACTTCAGCAATCGTTTCAAAGAAAGAGCCATCCCAGGAACGTTCTACAACAAAATAAGAAACAGCAGGGTCAGTTACCGACCAATTAAGCGATGCATCCCTGCCCATTCGATGAACACGGAAATATCCAAAGCTCTGAGCTGCTTTAACACTAATTAATTGAGGTTGTAACTTACTGCAGAATTGAATTGAATTACCTGCATTTAATTCGGAAGAGATCAGCAAAATAGTTGCAATGATGATAACATTTACAGATTTCATGGGACTAAGATTTAAACCACAAGGTAAATCCTATTATTACTAAATCCTAACTTTTGCAAATGAAATAACACTATATGAGATATTTTTTTCTCCTATTAAAAATGCAGGAAAACACCTATTTTTCAAAATAGTAAATTCTGCAACCGGGTATAAAAACAACAAAAATACTCTCGGTCAATCGTTACATTTGTATGAATAACAGCACATATGACAAATTCTGATAATAAACCAGTAGTTGGATTCAGTTGCGGCGATATTAACGGCATTGGTACTGAAATCATCATTAAAGCACTTAGCGACAGCCGTATCCTTGACTTCTGCACGCCCATTATTTTCGCTTCCAACAAACTGATTAACTTCTACAAAAAGTCAATTAACGATGGCAATTTCAATTATCAGTCGGTCAAAGACTTTCAGCGACTTAATACAAAAATGGTGAACGTATTTAATTGCTGGGAAGATGAAATAAATATTACTCCTGGTCAACTGACTGAAACCGGTGGTATATATGCAATTAAATCTCTTACTGCTGCTGTAAGTGCTTTAAAAGAAAATCAGATTAATGTACTTGTTACTGCACCCATTCATAAAAAAAATGTGCAATCAGAAACGTTTAATTATACAGGTCATACGCCTTATCTCAAAGATGTGTTCCAGGCAAATGATGTGGTAATGTTTATGGTAGCAGATAACATTCGTGTTGCGCTGTTAACAGAACATGTTCCTGTTAATCAGTTATCATCACACATCTCAAAAGAAGCAATAGTAAGTAAACTAATCCTGGTAAATGAATCACTAAAAAAGGATTTTGGTATTGAAAGACCAAAGATTGCCGTATTAGGATTAAATCCACACGCCGGTGATGAAGGTTTAATTGGAAAAGAAGAAGAAGAAATTATTAAACCTGCCATAAAAGAAGCGAAGCAAAAAGACATACTAAGTTTTGGACCATACAGCGCTGATGCGTTTTTTGCCCGTGCACAATTTGAAAAATTTGATGCTGTACTTGCAATGTATCATGACCAGGGACTAATTCCTTTCAAATCGCTTGCCATAGGGGAAGGAGTAAATTATACTGCCGGGCTTGAAGTAATACGTACCAGCCCGGATCATGGAACAGCATTTGACATTGCAGGTAAAGTAAAAGCCGACGAATCATCCATACGGGAAGCGATGTTTGTTGCTATTGATATTTTCAAAAACAGGAATAACTATGCCGATGCAAGAAAAAACCCGATGAAAAAGCTAAGTGCTTCATTACTTGCAAAAGCTGTTGATGAAAAAATTGAAGAAGAATAAAAGCTGAATACACATTTTAGGTTTCAGATTTAACTTATGAATGCCGATAGCTTTTTTCAAAAAAACATTTGCTCAAAAAATGACTTCTTATTTTGGTAAATACGTTTGTAAAGCTTTTACATAAACTTCAAACGCCTTAATTCCTTTTGAAGTTATTTTACACATTGTTTGAGGATAATTGTCTTTAAACTGCTTGGTTACTTCTACATAACCTGCATCTTTCAGCTTAGTAATCTGTACACTCAGGTTACCTGCAGTTGAGCCGGTTTGCTCTTTAAGAAACGTAAACTCCGCTTCCTTTACACTTATAAGCAAACTCATAACTGCAAGCCTCAATTGTGAATGTAATATAGGGTCAAGTTCTTTAAACATTCTTTTCTTCGCTGTGCGATAAATATTTTTTTCTTAAAACAATTCCCGGGATAAACCATGCAAGCGTTGCTGATGCAGCCATCAGCACAAAGTCAAATTTAAGTACTGTAAACACACTGATGAGAGAAGCAACCCAGCAAAAAATTCCGCCAATAGTCATCAGCTTAAATTTACGTGAAGCACCTGTAACAATTGTAGGATAACCATACAGAAACATAAGATAGCTTGTACCAAAAGTCATAAAATGTGGCACATCGGGTTTGCCTGTTATTTCCCTGTAATCATTCAGAAAAGTATTTAATTGTTCTGCCGCAACATTATTAATAAAATTAACGAGAAACACTCCCACACCAAAACACAACCAAACGTAATTCATCATTTCACTATCCCAGCCTTTGGCCTTTCTTTGCTTTCGCTCCTTAATTGACAACAATATCTGCGGTACAAGTGCTGCAAGAGTAAGAAACCATATATCAAATGGCAACTTAAAATCAAATTCCAGTTGCATGTACTGAACAATGCTGCATACTGTTATAACTGATCCCCACAGAACAGGACCAATACCTGTATCAACAAATTCATTTTTTGCCCTGTTGATCATTTGCTGAATAATCAGCAGGCTTTCCTGTTCAGTTAATTCTTTTTCAGCCATAACTGTTTTGTTTTATTGCCGGTATGAAAAATTGTTAGAATCGTCAAAAATAAAACAGTCCCGAAGTATTTCATTCGGGACTAATACACATTATTTACACTCCTGATAGGCCTTTTCTGTTTGTTCTTTACCCCAGTCGGGATACATTGGCGATTTTGGCTTAAATGTTTTGAATAATTCCAGCGATTTTTCAAAAATTGGTTTTGCATTTTCACAACCACCTCCAAACTGAGTTGGTGTTTTACTTACATTTTGCGCCTGCCACATGTATGGACGAGGATTAGAAGGATCAAGCTGCTTTGATTCTTCAATAAACTTATTCAGCATCGTTCCATATTGCATGTATCTGCTCATCGGATCAACCACCATTCTTAATGTTGCAATCATTGCCTTCAGTAACGAAATCTCTGAATTGCTCTTTTCAAGGTTCTCTGCCTTTGCAACTAATGAATCACACTGGTCGGCAACCTGGTCGTACTGCTTAGGATCATTTAACATAAACGCATACCACACTTTAGTTAAAGAAGCGTAATAGAACGGAAGCCATTGATTCTTCTCAGCGTTGGCAATACGCTCAAAGGCATTTGAAACATCCAGCATTTCTGCAGGCGATTTTGCTGAAGCCAGCGCTCCGAAATTTTTCTGCATAGCCCCTGCATATTTTTCACTCTGAGCCGAAGCCGTGATAAGAACTGCAAAACAAAAAAAAGTACTAAGTAATTGTTTCATTGTTGTTGATTTAAATTGATATTATTATAAGTTATTGTTGATTGCATCTTCCGAACGGTCAACCCCGAAGCTGATAAAAGCGCCAATGAAAATAAACATTCGTGAAGGAGCAACCAGTTCCTGCTTATTCTTTCCATTGGTTGAGTACGAATAACCATAAACCTGCTTAATGTTGAAAATATTACTGATGCTGAGTACATACACTGCGAAAGATTTTGCATTTTTCTTCCCTATGTCGGGGAGAAAGTTCAAAGCAAAACTCACATTATGGTAATCGGTCACATTTCCCTTATCAGCAAAAAAACTCTTGTTATCGGTATCGTACTGAATATTATAATACGGACGGCCACTTGAATAATTGTATGAAATATTGAAGTTGGTTTTAAGAGATGTTACAAATTTTTTTGCTACAACTGATGCTGTATGATGTGCAGCAAAATTTGGTGTGATGGCATAAGGAAAATTCAGGAAATCTCTTTTTGTATCAAGATACGAATAGGAAATCCAGTAGTCGAGATTTTTAATATTCTTTTTATCTCTCCAGAAAAATTCAAAACCACTTGCGTCGCCAAATCCATTATTATTTGCGGCCAGTTCCCTTCCATTCACATTTGTTGTTTTAATGAGCTGTGCATATTTTTTATAGAACACTTCGGCACGGAATGTTGTAAGACTGGTTGTTTTCTGATACTGAGCAATGTAATGCTCTGCTTTCATAAACTTCATTGAATTTACTGCAGGCAAATATTTCATTTCAGGATTCTGGTAAAAAATTCCATAAGCAAGCGATACCTGACTTTGCTTCCCAAGTTTATATGCCAATGAAACCCTTGGCGCTACATTAAACTTTTCCAGCCAGGCAGCATATTCTGCCCTTGCTCCGAATTTTGCGGCAAGGTTATTCGTGATATATACATCCTGTTCTGCAAACAAGGCATAATTATTTGTAACAAACCTGCTGTTATATTTTAACCCATTATAAACAGTATAAATACTTTTGTCATCACTGTAATTATATTCAGTGCCAAAACGCAACGCACTAAGGCTTCTGAATTTCTTTTCCAATACAATACGGGCATTCAGATACAATCCCTTATTATCTAACTGAAATGTTTTATACTGTAACCCATTCAGCAATACATCCTTCTTTTGCTGATTCTGCATACCAAATCCAATTGTATCATGGTTTGTTGAAAACGAAACACCTGCACTCATTTTCCATTTATTTTTCAGATTTTCCTTCCACGAAAGATTGTGATACATATTGTTGTTCTTCATTGAGAACTTATCCAAATAACCTGCCGAATCAAGACTATTACTGGTAAATGCAAGTCCGTTAGATGTATAATAGCCATAATACTTCAGCATTCCATTTGCTGACGTTTTAATACGGAAGTTTGCATCAAAATTATGACCACCCGGAGCTTTTGAATAATCCTGCCTTTGCTTTAATACTGCAAACGCTGCGCTAAGATTTGAATAATCATAATTAAATCCCCATGAAGATTTCTTATTTTTCGACAGATGTTGTAACCCTGCACCAGCACTAATTACAGACAAGTTTAAAGTAGCAGATGATTGTTCAGGCAGATCAACAGATTCAAGAATCAAAGCCGAAGATAATGCCTGACCATATAATGCACTGTAGCCGCCTGTACTGAAAACCGTGCCTTTAAAAATGGATGGAGAAAATCGCCCCCTCGTAGCAATTCCAGGTACACTTGTATAAAAGAAATTGTTCACCAACGTTCCATCAATAAAAGTTTTTGTTTCAGCCGCTGTACCGCCACGTACAAACAAACCTTCCGACTCACCAACCTGCTGTGCACCAGGCAGCGTTTTTAATGCCCCGGTTACATCAGCATTTGCACTGGCAGTAGTTAAAATATCGATTGAAGTTAAAACCGCAGCAACACGTTTTCTGTCGCTTGCTTCAAATGAACCCGCTGTAATAACCACAGCACTCATTTCAGTAATTTCCTGCTTCATCTGTATTGCCAATTTCAGCTCACCCGAACCAGTAAGCTCAACAGGCATTTCAACCGTTTTATAGCCAACTGATGTTACAATCAGCAACTGCCTGCCTTTATCGTATGCTTTAAAAAGAAATCTGCCCGCTGAATCGGCAGTTGCTCCATCGTACGAATCTTTTATTGTAAGTGATGCGCCAAATACCGGTTGCTTTTTGGCATCTGTTATAATGCCGGTTATCAAAGTTTGCCCTTTGCTGATACCGGTTATTATTACCAAACTAAAAAACAGAAAAAGAAATTTCATAACAAATAGTAGAGCACAAACATAAAGTAGTTTATTTTATAAACCAAATATTTTATTTGTGTTTATTTTTCTATTAAAAAAGCCGCCCCTGATGGGGCGGCCGTATATTGGTTTTTGCAGATAATTCTATTGCTTTACAACTTTTCCATAAAACACCTGGTTGTTACCTTCATCTTTCACAACAACGAAATACATTCCGCTTGGCAAACCGCCTATCTGAATTTCATGATAACTGCCTGAAGCTTTCGATTGTTTCAGCACCTGACCGATGGAAGAAATCACCGTAATAGTTTCTTTCCCGGTAAGCCCTGTTACCCGTGTAGCAGATGTTGTAACGCTTGGATACAAACCGATTTTAGCTTTATTACAATCCATTGCTACAACAACCACATTACTGTATTCAAAAGTTCCGTCAACATCAACCATTTTCAGACGATATTGATTCGACCCCATTACTGCTGCACCATCGAAAAACGTATAAGAACTGTTCGATCCTTTTGAAACAACCTTACCAATAGAAACAAAGCCATTGCCTGTGTTCCTTTCTACATCAAAATGGCTCACCTCATCTTCAAGGGCTGTATTCCAGGTTAATACAGTATTGCAATTCTGTACCTTGCCGGTAAAGCTTGTCAAATGCACTGGAAGAGGGCCATCGGCAATTGTAGTGATACTCCATCCAATATTATGTCTGTCGCCAACATACTGCACTGCATCAGACCATTTTTGGTTTGCCTTTTTCCCACGCATATAAACCTTGAAAGTAAGTGACGTAATATTTGCTCCCATTATACGAACGCTGCCACTACCAGCTAAATTTCCATTAGCACCATCAAGATCAATACGGTCGCCAGGGTCAAATGTGTTTACAATTTTCCAGCCACCAGCAGGCATTGAACCAACAGCATCAGTTGTAACGGATAATGGATCGGTACCACTAAGCCGTTGCATTGTGTAACCGGTATTTACTAATTCATATTCTGTTGTAAATGCAAGAAAAGTACTGGAATTAACATCTACGTTAGTTACTACATTTCCTCCTAAACCGGTAATGTGCATTATTGGATTTGTAACTGACCGACTGAAGGTGAAAGTTACTGTTCCCATATAATAACTAACACTCGGGGCGGTTGAAGCGTTACTGTTTGCTGCAAAAATTCCTTCGGCAGAAGTAAACATAGAAAGAGCACCGTTGCTGATTGCATTGTTACTGCTTTCGGCTTCAATTCCTGTTCCTGTTGGAGAAGGAGCTGCGGTGTAATAACTGTTTAAAGGTTCGCCTACATCATTCATTGAGACATAAATAGGATGCTCTGTAGGTTGTTTTGGTTTTTGTGTTGAACTCACTCCAAACATTAATCCATTGTCTCCGTTTCCTGACACATCAAGATATTGTTGATCCGAGTAAGAAGCTGTAACAGTTAATAAAGAAAAATTTGGATAATTACCACCTGGAATATTTTCAAATAACCAAGGCTGTGTTGAATACACAATTCCACTATTTGTATTAGGCCGCTCTTTACGGAACATTTCATATGATGTTTGCGCTGCAACACCTATTGAAAGCAACAGTAAAACAGCAAGCATTTGTAGTTTTAGAATTCGTTTCATATTGTTTATTTAAGTTTGAGAGTTATGAAATTTTAGTCAACGTTTCCGGGTCTCACATATACAATACCAAAGTTTACATCTGTTACATTCCTGTTCAGATATATCCATGCCGATTTAGAATCAATTGTTCCATCTGAACCGGCAGAAGACCCAATATGTTCACCAGTAGGATAATAATATGAAGGGAGTGATGCGTTAACAGGAGCTGTTGATCCCACAGCTACATAATCTTTGCTCAGCATTACATAATACGTATTGCCGCCCTGCAGATTGGTAAATGAGAATGTGCCTTCATTTGCTGAAAGAACTGCAGGCAATTGCTGGATTGCATCTACCTTACCTGTTGTTGCATTAACCAGCAACACATATTCAGTTGGATATGGTGTGATATTAAAACCATTTACAGTATTATCAGTCAAACGGTTTGCATCATAGAACAAATTCCCGCTGATGCTGAACATCTGATCTGAACCTGAAGGAGTAATACCAAAGTCCAAGGTGAGGTTACCATTGCTGCCATCGCCATCAGTTGTTGGTTCTCCTCCAGTTGTTAATGTGATATAATTACTTCTTAATTCATTCCCAGCCAGTACAACTCCGTTATCATCATTATCCACATCATTGTTTGGAGTAGCAGATGCAGTACCTGCCCCTGGTACATATCCCGAAGGCATAACAATTCCTGCTATGTAGTTACCAGGAGTTAAATAATTAAACTGGTAGGTTCCGCCTGATGCAGTGGTTGTACTTAGAATTACATCTACAGCAGTAATAGCATTATCTCCATTCAGATCATCTGGCTGATTGTCGCCATTTGCATCAAAATAAAGATTAACCGTTACTCCGTTAATGCCAGATTCATTTGTATCATAAATACCATTATCATTCAAATCAGCCCATACAATATTTCCAAGACTTAACGTTCCACGCAACCCAAAATCAAGTGTCAGGTTTCCGTTATTTCCATCTCCATCAGTTGTTGGCTCAGCGCCTGTTGTTATTGTGATGAAATTACTCCTCACCTCGCCGCCAACCGTATTGACACCATTATTATCAGTGTTGTTATCATTATTTGGCGATGCACTTGTTGCAGTTGCTGTACCAGCCACATACCCGGATGGAACCGCTACTCCAACAATATAATTACCAGGAGTTAACCCTGTGAATGTATAAACACCTGATGCACTTGTTACAGTTGAGGCAACTACAGCTCCATCAGGAAGATTATCGCCATTTGCGTCGGTATATAATTTAACTGTTACTCCATTTATACCCGGTTCGCCAGCATCCTGAATTCCATTATTATTTACATCGGCCCATACGTAATTGCCAATCACAAGCTGATTGCTCATAAAGCCTGCATCAACCGTAAGATTATTTTCATTGGCTGTAAGTGTTACGCTTACTGTACCGCTTACAGGATCACTGTCCTTTGTATCATCACCACCCTGATTAGCAGGTGCAGCAACATAACCCGAAGGAGTTGTGAAACTTACTGTGTAAATGCCAGGAGCAAGATTAGCGAACAAGTAGTTTCCGTTTGCATCAGTTGTTGCTGTAACTGTTGCGCCACCAGAGTAAGTTAATGTAACTGTTACATCACTAATTCCTGCTTCACCTCCATCTTGTATCCCATTACCATTTGCATCATTCCATACTTTGTCGCCTATGGAACCCGTACCCTTCAAACCAAAATCCAAAGTAAGGTTTCCGTTATTTCCATCTCCATCAGTTGTTGGCTCAGCACCTGCAACTAATGTGATATAATTACTTCTCACTTCACCATTTACCATAGTAACTCCGTTATTATCTGTATTATCGTCATTATCGGGCAATGCTGATGTTGAAGTTGTAGTTCCTGCAACATATCCTGAAGGCAAGGTTACTCCCACTATGTATTTGCCAGGGGCAATCCCCGCAAACGAATACAATCCGTTTGCATCAGTTGTTGTTGTTGCAAGTGCAGCCCCATCAGGAATATTGTCAGCGTTTGCATCGGCGTATAATTTAACAGTAGCGCCATTTATACCCGGCTCTCCGTTATCCTGCACGCCGTTGTTATTCTGATCGTTCCATACATAATTACCAAGTTTTAAAATGAGCGGAACAAAGCCCGCATCAACAGTATGATTCCATGTTCCGTATGGCACACTTATATTTGCAGCAACTCCATTTACCGGATCACTGTCTTTTGTATCATCTGTTCCCTGGTTTGGAGAAGAAGGTGAATAACCGGAAGGAGTAACAAACTGCACATTATATGTAGTAGTTCCGTATTGTGCCGGGTCATAAAAATAATAGTAGCCATTTGCATCGGTAGTAGTTGTAGCAAGAACAGTTCCTGAAGTTGTTTTCAATTTAACTGTTACACCTTCAATACCTGTTTCTCCAGCATCCTGTATTCCATTCCCATTTGCATCGAGAAAAACGAAATCACCTAAACCATTATCTTTCCAAATGCCTAAATCACATGTGGCATTGTAATTTGTATTAACAGCACCGGTTCCATCAGGTTCAGTGGAAGATGAAAGTGTAACAGGCAAAGTTGATATAGTATGAGTAGTTGTATTCTGTGTTATTCCATTATTATCCTTATCAATATTATTATCGGGGTCTCCACCATTTATTGTACTCTTGTAAAACCATGTTTGATCCCCGATTGTTACAAAATAACTGCCTGCTGCAAGATTTGAAACAATGTACTCCCCATTATCATTCGTTGTAGTAACTACAGGAGTAAAGCCTGCATCAGCTACACCATCATTATTGTTATCCTGATAAACTGTAACAATAATCTGTCCCACACCGGGTTCACCTGCATCCTGTAATCCATTATCATTTTTATCAAGCCATACTGTATTTCCTAATGCCAATCCTGAATTTGGCGTTACACAAAAGTCATCAAGATATAATTGGCCGTTTGCATCTTTCCAGAATCCCACAGTAGCATATACCGCTCCTGCAGGTGCTATTGCTGAAACATTGTATTTCTGCCAGCTTGTAGATGTTACCTGAGTGTAACTTTCAACCCCAATTTTTTGCCAAGAGGAATTGTAAAAACTTATATCAATATCGGCCCATCCGGTTCCTGATAATACTTTTGCAAATGCAGTAACACTATAAATTTTTCCTGCAGTTACGTTAAATGACTGCCCTGCTCCACCTTGCAAACCGCTGGCAATAGTTGCAGATTTTGAACCTGAATATACTGGCGATGTAAGAATAGTTGTGTTTCCCCAATTATCCCAACTGGTAAGCCCACTTTCAAAACCCGGGTTGGAGATAAGATTGCCTGTACATGCACAGCAGGCTGCACATGTAATATTTCCATTGAATTTTGCAATATGTAACTCCCCTGCATTGGGTTTTGTAAAACTTTTTGCCACAACCTGGCCTGTAATATTACCTGAAGCAGTATATGTAACTGACGCATTAGGAGCAAAAACTGATCCTATAATTAAATTTGAATTTGTAATTGCAAGAGATGTAGTATTATAAAAATTCCAGATTACATATGGAGCAATACTCGTTTCCAGGTAATTGTCAGATTGAGAACCCACAACAATTTTTACATTACTCCAGGAAAATGTGCCCGCCGCATCAACATTAATAACTAAGGGATTTGAAGCAGACGGAAGATTTCCTGTAAGATTAATCTGGCTGTAAGTGTTCAACGCTGAACCAGATACATTCCATACATTGGTTGAAGTTGAATTCAAATTCAATGTAGCTTGCCCTGTTAACAAGGTTGCAGTAACATTTCCGGCACAGCCTGCCATTGTAGTTGCCTGTGTCCTGAAATCTGTAAATGCTGTACTGAAATTTACAAGTGAAGTTGAATTCTGTACAGATGAAGCCGACTGAATCGTAGAGTTTACTCTCACATATTGAGTTGATGTTGCTGTAGGCGGGTTGCCTATATCTATTCCACCGCCATTAGCGACAGCACTACTTCCTGAAAGAGAAGAAAATCGAACATAATGATCATCAGTAAGGCTGTTTTTACCATCAACTTTAAAAATGTTTCCGCCATTAAGCCCGGTAAGTCCGCCACCAACAACTAAAGCATATTTAATTCCACTAATGCTTACATACGGCTGACCGCCGGTTGCATTATTTGCGGTTCGCTGTGCATTTCCTTTTACAACCAGATTGCCACCAACAGCAATTGCGCCTTCTATATCACCGGCAGTAATGCTCAAATCTCCTTCTGTAAAGATGTTAAAATCCTGAGCAGAAGTAAGTGGATTTTGTGCAAACAAGCTTGAACTATTGGCAAAAAACATCATGAGCAGAACTATCGGAATCTGCAAATACGATCTGATTTTTTCAGAGTAATTTTTTTTCATTTAACGTCAGTTTTAGGGTAACTAAACGGTTAAACAAAAGACAAAGGATCCAAACAAATACAGCTTTTTCGGGGAAAATTGGAAATACGGATCAATCAGATATTTTGGACTTTAAGCACTTATGAAAGCCATCCAAGCGAATAAACTTCTCAACATAACGTAATTAGGTTGAGTTTACTTTTAAAAAAAACGTTACTAAATATTCGCTTACAACAATTATTACATTGCCGGAAGCAAATAACGGGTATTCATTTTTTCGACCTGAATAATAAACTTTCAGCTTAATTTAATTAAGCCATCAAAAAAGAAATGATAAGGAAAACATGTCTAAAACAAATCTGCAACAGCAAAAAGCCCAGACAAAAATTGATAAGGTAACGGAATTCAGAAGGATTGGAGAATTTTTCAGCAGGATAATGTGATTCCGATTAAAAACTATTAAAGAGCTGTAAAATTATGGAATTAAAATTAAATTCAAATTTTTTTTGCGTTTTTGCTAACCCTATGCCGTTATAAGAACATAAAACAGGTTTCCGCAAAGACAATAAAATTTTTTCAGTTTATGATATACTGCCTAATGTTGCAACATTAACGTACAAGATTGGCTTTATACCCCGATATTATCCGACCATGCAAAAGCATACTTATTTTACAAACTGCCATTTCATTTCTGCATCATCCCAATTAAATTCATATACAGTTTCCTGTTTTTCTGTAGGTGCAGTAAGATTAAAGTTAAATTCAACACCATAAATCTGCATTCCACCAAATTGAGTAAATCTGAAACGTCGTACTTTATCATCACCCCTTGGCCCGAGATTAAGAAGAGATAATACCACTTTCCGCTTACCTGAAAACTCTCCCTTTTTATTAAGTGTAATGGCATAAATATCACTTGTTCTTGCACTACCCATGTAAAGAGTTCTTTTACCCGGTGCATAAGAAATTCCCATTCCAAGTATGTCAATACCTGTAATTTTATCAATCACTTCTCCGGTTGAGGCATCAAGCGCATACACAACACCTCTTTCATGTGTACGATCACTTCCCATGACAGAAGACGCATACAATGTATTTGTTTCACACAAGTAAGCCAACCCAAGTATTCCGTAAGGATTCTGAACTGTAACTGAATCAGAAACGGGCAACTCTGCAAATACACTCATAATTCCCGATTCTGAATCGACCCGATAAAGCATGTTTTGTTTTGCAGTAGGATTATTATAAACATTTACCACTGGTACCGGGCCAACAAAACAATTTCCAAATTGATCAAGCTGTATTGGCCCCATCCATCCTGCTGCTTTCCATGACGGATGCTGATACCGCCTTGGTTCTCCCTGGTTTTGCAGCTCAATTAAAACTAACCCCATCGTCTTTTTCTCCGAAGTACTGAAGGCAGAACGTGCTGGATTAAACCCAACAGCACGAACAAAAGAAGGTAGCTTCTTACAATCATTGCTCTGAAATTCCACTTCTTCATTACAGGAAACAAAAAAAGAAGAAACAATCAACAATGTTATTGTAAGAAAAAGAAGACGCATAAAAACCGGTTTATTATTTTTTTGCAGGTATAAACATTGGCCCACAGAAACAAGGGAAAATCTTTGTTTCGTAAACCCCTTTGCTGTTCAGCACATTTTCGGCCCAGCAATATTCATTTCCTTTCCTGTCATCATTACGTAATTGAGCAACATACCAAACTATCAGTGACGCATTTTGAATGTCTTCTGCATCGGGCTCAATAAATTTTTCAGGCCCTTGCCTGTAATCGGCATTGCAACATGGGCCAATTGTTACCAGATCGCTTTCTCCTTCATCTCTTGCATTATCATGCTTTGAAACATACACATAAGCATAATCGCCTCGCCCACCATCTTTAAACTGCCCTTTTCCCGGCTCCATAAAGTAACTTCCTTTTGCACCATCAATTCTGTATTGAAATCCTTCCGGCGTAAACATGGTTGCAGGCCCCTGCAATTGCCATTGTTCTTTTTTCCATTGCATCCAGTTGCTATTTTTCCATTCATAAAAATTACTGTGATCGTCAGCAAATGCAATGCGAAAAACAGGACGGTAGGTTGCTGTACTGCTACACCCTCTTCCAAGACTTGCAGCAGTTATCCTAAATCTGCCATCATTATAAAACTCATATCGTTGCCTGTAATTATAACTGCACGGGGTTGGCCACCCCTCAGAACGGAAAGTCTGTTCTAGTACAAACCCAATTTTTTGCTCTGCATCATCCAGCAAGTCAACAATCTTTGGCGGTTCCCAGGCAAGTACTGCAGCCTGGCTGAAAAAAGGACAGCCTACTGCATCACTATAACCAAAACCATCTGATCCGCTATAGTTAACATGAACATCAACAAGTTTAGCGTTACGCAAAACAGGTTTACCATTATATAATACGTTGTTTATTCGCAAACCATCACTGCTTGTAAGCATATACTTCATCTCCCATCCGTTACGGGCAAGCTTTTGTTCCTGCTCACAGAAGCAGGCTGTTATTTTATCATCCTGTAGTTTACGTTCAGAAATCAAGGGGGCTGCAGGACCCGTTTTTCCTGAATAGATCCAACGAACACCCACCAGCCTGTAATCTGTAAGATCAACAATTGCCCAGAGCGTTTTTTCACCAAGAAGAAAAGTAGGTGCAACACACAAATGCCGGCTTCGTTCACAACGTGTTTGGTTAAGCGACGTTTTATAATACTGGGCAAGCAGTTTTTTTTCATCGGGTTTAAATCCTAATGCTTTTTCTACTTCAGGTGATTCCATTGCAATTTTGTTTGCCATAGCTACAAGGCTTGGGGGCAAATCGGGCTGGGATTGGCTGAAATAAAATCGGTTTAATACTCGCTGCGTACCAGCATCAACAATAGCAACAGAAGTGTTGTTTAGCGCATAATTATACATTTCAACCCGGTAGCAGTCAGCAAGATTGTATGCCAACTTTATACCAGCCATATCGCTTTCTCTTGCCTGGTGAATACCAAAAATTTCATTACGAAATGGAAGATGTGTTGCCGGATCAAACAGAAATTGTGTAAAAACAGAATCATTCAGTGCCACTGATTCTGCAAGTTTCTGTTTTCCAGAAGCGCTGTCGGCATAGAGTAAAACAGGCTTTTTTTGCTGAAGTGCATCTTTAATTTTATCAACCCGCTGCTGCACAAAAGGAAAAGTAATTAAGGTATCGGCCGCAGCCAGTACCGATTCAAGTGCATCTTTATCATAACCTTTATGTTCTGTAACACTATTGCCGCTGTTACAACTATTGCCAAAAACAATAGCAGCAGAAACAATAAAAAAATTAAACCACCCTCGTATTATTTTATTTTCCATGGATTCTGGTACTCCGTTCTATATAAAATTGTTGAATCAGTTAAGCACAGAAGAAAACGAATTAAATCACTCCGCTCCTGTAAAGATAATTTGAAACCTTGTATGAAAGGATGTTTGTTTTGCTGATCAGATACATTCCCTTTTTCAAACATATATACAACTTCCTGTAAAGACTCCACACTCCCGTCGTGAAAATAAGGAGATGTAAATGCAAGATTACGTAATGTGGGAGTTTTATATTTACCTATATCATTACTGTTCCCTGTTTTTGAAGCTAATCCCTTATGTATAAGTGTGTCGGAGAAAAAACCGGTATTAAAGTGCGGCGAAGATTTAAATGCCGGTTCATTAAAATTAACACCACTATGACATTGATTACATTTTAACCGAGCTGACTGAAACAACCGCATGCCACTTATCTGACCGGAATCTAACGCCGTTTTCTTACCTCTGTAAACATAATCATCATAAGGCGAGTTAAACGATACAATTGTTTTGATAAATGATGTAATACTATACTGCACATGTTTTACTGTAAACAATTCACTTTGCTTTGCTCCTGGAAATGCTTTTGAGAAAAGCAACTGATAAAAACTATCTGCCGACAAACGTTTCAGCAATTCTATTTCGTTGTTTTTCCAGCCAAGTTCTACAGGCTTATCTGCAAACATTGGATTATTTATTTGCTGTTCGGGAGTATGTAAAGAAGAATCAGCATAAGTAAAGTATCGGTTGAACACCAGATTGATAAGCGGAGGAGAATTAAACAAAGTTAAATCGCCATAAGCACCAACAGAACGGCGATAAGTATCGGTAAAAGAAAAACGTGGATCATGACAACTGGCACAGGATTTTGTATTGTTAACCGACAAGCGTTTATCGTAAAACAAATAACGGCCTAATTCAACTTTCGCATCAATTATCGGATTTGATGGATCTGAATAAAACTGATTCCTGATTGCCGGCGGAATTTCCTCTTCGTTTTTTTCAATTACAGTTTTTGAATTAAAACCAGTACAACCAGATTGTATAATAATGTACAACCAGACTCCAACAAACAAAACCTGTTTCATAAATTTTACTTCTTCCCAATTTTATCTTGCAGCAGTTTCCTGATTTCATGAACCTCATCGCTGTTACTGAATGCGTCTTTTGGTATCAGGAAAAAAGAACGGTCGTCAATATACAAATGAAAAAAATCTGGAGTTTCAAGAAAGTACTGAAAGGATTTATAATTCCAGTCCTTACTGCCATTCGGATTTTCAAGATGCATATACGCATCCATAAATGTAAGCACAAACGAATCCTTAAATGTTTTGGCTCGGTTATAAACAAGCATGGGCAAAATAAACCAAAATGCCATCATCAATGACATCCATAGAAATGAACTGAGCAGAAATGCTACAGGCGATACTTTTTTAAAAAAGAACATGGCAGCCGCAAACAAAGCAAACACATTTACTAATATCATAAGGATGCGTATTTCTTTTTTTGAAATAAAATGATAGCGTAATGCACGCATTACCTGTTTGCGGTTATATTTAAACGATATTGTCATATTACTATTTGGCTTCTGTTTTCAACTCATTTTCATTAATTGACCATTCTCCGAGTTTCTCTCCTTTTACCCCAAAAAACTCAACGGTTAGTTTACGATGATTTCTTATTCCGCTAAAACTGAACTTTGCATAATTCTGTTTCTGGTCAATCCCTATTTCACGATAAGGGTTATTTTTTTCAACACCACCAAATACATGTGTACCTGATGTAAGCGGAGAAGAAGTAACATCAATTAAAGGATAAGTGCCATCCCGTTTTACTTTAATGATTTCGCTATGATGCCTGTCGCCAGTTAAAAACAACACACCATCAACGGCATTACCTTTCAGAAAGTTCATCAGATCATAATACTCGGCAGGAAAATCAAGCATACGGTCAAACGGCGAAACAGGATTCAGCACCTGACTACCTGTAGCAATAATTTTGAATGTTGCTTTACTATACAGCAACGAATTTTTGAGCCATTCCATTTGTTCTTTGCCCCACATGTGCTTATCCACATTGGGCTGTCCGTTAACAGAATCTTTTGTTTCATCAGCACTGCGGAACCAACGGTCATCCATCAGGAAAACATCAACGTCACCATAACTGATCATTGAATAAATTCCCTGCCCGTTCATTCCCCATGAAGTATTGCACCAATAATTAGTGAATACTTTTTTTGAAGCATCTTTCAAAATATAATTACCGCCAATATCATTGGGGCCAAAATCATGATCGTCCCAGATAGCATATTGCGACATTGATTTTAAGAAGTTTTGTATAACGGGAATTTTCCGGTCGTGATGCGCTCTGCTCCATAATCCCCATTCGTCAAAATAATCCACTTCTCTTGTGTACCATTCATCGCCCAGCCAAACCATAAACGCTGCTTTTTCTTTTGCCATACTTTCAAAAATGGACGAATCACCGCCATAAGGCTTACCGGGACGGTCAACAGCAGGTTCATTAATATATGCACAGGATCCTGTAAGAAAAGAAAAATCAGGAGCAGGTTTGCGCCATTGCCATAGATCTTTTGTAGTAAACGCTCCGTCGGCCTTTAATTTGTTCAATGCAACAACCTTATTGTTCACCAATACCTGGTATTCATAAGAAGTATTTACTTCCAGATTAACCAAATCAAAAATCAACGGCGAAAACCAGTCATTTACCGATGATGTTTTATTCAACAGCATGGCATGCGCCATATCACCTTTTTTCCAGTAAGCAATCGTTGCTGAGCTTCCCGGCTTTACTTCAATCCAGATTTTTGCTGTACGATATTCTACCGGGCCAAGCATTGGGCCGCTTACTAATTGAGCAGAACCTGTTGCTGTAAAACAAACAATTAACAAAACGCTGAAATAAAAATGTATTTTTTTCATAAACAGATGTTATATAAAGTTTCCTGTAAAGCAATTGCAATGTAAATAAACTTTGGTTATCCGCCCCGATACGCCTGGTTATCTTATTCTTTATCAGTTTACTGATTTCAGGAATCTTATTTACAGATAGTATCTACATTTACATTGTATTACCAAAATAACAGCACATGAAATGCCTCATTATTGACGATAATAAAATTGCCCGGACCACGATGAAACAACTTGCAGGCCAGGTAAAGGATCTGCAGGTTGCAGGAGAATGTACAAACGCAATGGAAGCACATCGTTTTTTACAGGATGAGCAGGTTGATTTATTGCTGCTGGATATTGAAATGCCAGAAATGAGCGGGCTGGAGTTAACCAAAAACCTTGGTACAAAAAGGCCAATCATTATTTTCACCACTTCAAAAAAAGAATACGCAGTTGAGGCTTTTGAATTAAATGTTGCTGATTACATACTTAAACCAGTTACCCCTGCCCGTTTTTTACAGGCAATAGAAAAAGCAAAAGAAATTCTCGAAAGCAATAAAGAAGAAATAAAATATACCGATGACGAATTTCTGTTCATAAGGGATTCAAATGTTATTCGCCGGTTAAAGATGAATGATCTACTTTACGCAGAAGCTATGGGTGATTATGTAAAGCTGCATGTTGATAAAAAATTTTACGCTATTCATACAACACTCAAAGCTGTAGAAGAAAGGCTGCCTGCTGCAAAGTTTATCCGGGTACACCGTTCATACGTAGTAGCAGTAAATAAAATCGACAGTTTACGGGATGGCACAATTATTATAGGCGACAAATCGATCCCCGTTGCCGATGCTTACAGAGCTGTACTTAATAAACGCATGAACATTTTATAGTCGGCCTGCAACTCCTTACCGTTCCCAACCATTAAAAACAGTCATTCATCTACTGAATATCCTTTGTTACCGATTACACTTTACAATTGTAGCCGGTAATAAGCAATTTTACAGCGGTGTTTATAAATGATACATTGGCAGTTGCATAAAGTGCTGCAGGTTTTGGTTAAAAGGCCGCATTTTCATGCGGCCTGATATTTTTGACTTACCATGAAAGCAAAATATTACATATTATTTCTTGTATTTACCCTGCTGTTGGTTACGCTGTTTTACATTTTACTATCAGGTATCGACAAAGGCACTCACTGGTTTGTGAATGCCATTGTGGGTGTTGGCATTTGTTTCTCAATTATTATTCTTTCAAGAATTTTCTCCAGCTATATGAAAATTCCTTCCGGCAAGAACAGTTAACTTTCTTTATTGTAAATTACTGCTTCTTAATGTTATGTTACGCCGCCATTTTAAATATCTGCTATTGGCAATTTTCTTAACTGCCATTTTGCTGATTGTATTTATCCAGTTCAACAGCAACAGGAGTATCAATCAGCTTATTAACGGCAATGAAAGTCTTATTCACGAACTGCAGACGAAAAACAAATTGCAGCAATTAGAAAATGAAATTGCGACGGTAGAAAATAAAATACGCTCCAAAATTCTTCAGAAAGATACATCTGGCATCAGCAACATCAAATCCGAACTATCACACATTACAACCACTCTTACTGAGCTTGATAGTATGGTAAATGATAAAATATCCGACTCACTTGTTTCTGTTTTACAACAAATGGTGAACAGAAAAGTTGCTCACAACCTTACTATTGCAGATACGTTTTCACTTAAAGGAAAAGAAGTTACCGAAAAGATGTTTGCAGAACAATCACCACATCGCCTTACCGATTCCATTAAGCAGATTGTTACAGTAATTGAAGACCAAAGACATGAAACAGTAACACGCCTTACCACCAAAGCCGATGCAGATGGCGCAAGAGCAAAAGCACTCGGAAGCATTCTTGCCTTAATGGCTGCCCTTGCTGCGTTGCTGAGCTTCGGGTACATTTCATTCAAATTCAGGCAGCAGCAGCAATTGATCCGCAGGTTGAATGTTTCAGAAAAAAAAGCAAAAGAAGCCGCCCAGCTAAAAGAGAATTTTATGGCAAATATGAGTCATGAAATACGTACGCCCATGAACGCAATCATCGGGTTTACCGGTTTACTGCAAAAAAAACCACTTGATAAAGAAGCAAAAGAATATGTTGAAACAATTCATCAATCGGGCGAAAATCTTTTAACCATTATAAATGATGTACTTGATCTGTCGAAGATAGAGGCTGGTATGATGCGTTTGGAAACAGCACCATTCTGCCTTCCGGTTGTAATTGAAGGTATTGAAACAATGTTCAGTGAAAAGCTGAAAGAAAAAAATATTACACTTGCAACAGATGTGGACGAATCTGTTCCTGAATGGCTGACAGGTGATGCTATACGACTTAACCAGATTTTAGTCAACCTTGTAGGGAATGCTATAAAATTTACCCGAAAAGGCGGCATTTTTCTGAAAGTGATTCTGAAAGAAACAGCAGATGAGTTTATACGGCTTCAGTTTATTATAAGAGATACTGGTATTGGAATGAATGAAGAAAAACTTCAACACATTTTCGAACGTTTTAGCCAGGCTGAAGATAATATTACAAGAACGTATGGAGGAAGTGGCTTAGGTCTTGCAATTGTTAAAGACCTTGTTGAACTTCAGAAAGGCGAAATTGAGGTTGAAAGCAAACCTGAAAGCGGCAGCACTTTTTATGTTACCCTGCCATATAAAAAAACAGACAAGCAGCCTGTAACGGTGAAAAAAGAAAAACACTTTGTTTCGGGAGAGATAGGCGCTGCCGTCCTTATTGTTGAAGATAACCTGATCAATCAATCGCTGATACGGCACCTGTTTAATTCCTGGCAACTTCCGTTTGCGATGGCTGTCAACGGTAAGGAGGCTATTAATCTGCTGAAAGAGCAACATTTCGGTTTGATTCTGATGGACATTCAAATGCCGGAAATGGACGGTTACACTACCACACAGATTATACGCAATGAACTGAAGCTGCAAACTCCGGTTGTTGCTATGACAGCACATGCACTGGCTGGCGAAAAAGAAAAGTGTATGATGAATGGCATGAATGACTATTTATCGAAACCTATTCGTGAAGATGAATTATATAATGTAATTGCAAAATACACTCAAGTTACTTCTGAACTAAAAATACCTGAAAGAACGCCCGTTAAAGTTCGTGGATATACAGTCATCAACCTGGAATACATGAAAGAAATCAGTGCAGGAAATACAGAATATGAAAAAGCAGTTACCGAACAGTTCCTTGAAATTGTGCCTGAAAGTATTGCTGTATTGCAAAAGGCATTTAAAGAGAACAATTTTCAATTACTGAAACAAACAGCACATGATTTAAAAACATCGGTTTCAATTATGGGGTTAACACCACTTCTTGATACCATCCTCAACAAAATTGAGTTTACATTTCAAGGAGATGAGAACCTGCAGGAAAACATCTCCCGGCTTATATCTGTCTGCAACCGGGCAATGGAAGAAGCAAAACATTTCTATGAAACGCTGGAGTAATATTGGTCTATCAGCATACGTTTATACCCCTTTTCTTTTATATGGGCTATTAATTTGGCCTGTTGACCGATTCTCATTTTCATCTGAACAATATTGCATTTAGCTTCATAGTGCAATTCAATTCATAACCATAAAAAAAGAGAAATGAAAAAGTTATTGTTAATGATTATAACTCTTGCCGGTTTTTCAATTGCAGGTTTTTCACAAACTACTGCCCCGGTAAAAAAAGAGCCCGTTAAAGCAAAATCAACCCCTGCTGTAGTTCAAAAGAAAACAGAGGTTAAAAAGGCTGACATGCCTAAAAAAGAGCCGGTTGTTGCAAAGAAAAAAACAACCCCTCCAACTGACAAAGCAGCAACAACTAAAAAAACCACTCCGCCACCGGCAAAAACAACAGCCCCCGGGCCATTGAAAAAAGATGGAACACCCGATAAGCGTTTTTCAGAAAACAAACATTTAAAGAAAGACGGAACACCGGACAAAAGATACAAAGAACACAAGAAAGGATAAACAGATATGATGTAAAAAGCCCCGTTCGGGGCTTTTTAGTTGTATTTATTTCGTTCTGAAAAAAACAGGCTGCAACGCCAACAAAAAACAGCCACTTTCTTTTATGATTTAACTCTTTTCAGAAAAGAAAACGCCACTTCAAGAAAAGTGGTGTTTCTGCTATAAACGAACTTTATTTCTTAGCTATCCATTCCTTCTTTAACTCATCTGCAGAAAGAACGCCTTTATATCGCCACACTTCCTTTCCATCTTTTAACAGAATAAATGTTGGCAATCCATCGGCCTGTACATAATTCATCACATCAGTATGCACACCTCCATCAATTTTAAATAAGAAAACATCTCTGTTGGCCGCTGTAAAATCATTAATAATCGGTTCCATTTTTTTACATGGCGGGCACCATTCAGCGCCAATATCAACCAATACATATTTTTTACCGGCAATCTGCTGGTTGTACTCATCAATCGTCATTTGTTTTACATCAGGAGCGCCTTCAAAAGGTTTTCCAAAACGCTTCCATGTTGAAAATCCGCCCTGCAGTTCACTTACATTGGTAAAACCGTTTTCCACCAGCCATTCTGCAGCTTTATGACTGCGTGGACCTGCTGCACAGTAAACAAGTACAGGTTTGCTTTTATCTAAAGCGGCTGTACGTTCTGTAAATTCAGTTTCATTGTTCCAGTTTGCCTGCAAAGAGCCCTTAATATGCCCCATACGATATTCTCCTGCTGTACGCACGTCAAGCAACTGAACATCCTTAACTGCTGCGGCCTGTTGAAATTCTTCAACTGTTAAATACTGACTGCTTTGCTGGGCACCTGAACTGCAGCCGAATAATAAAAGCAAAAACAAAAGTGGCATATTTCTCATGTCTCAATTTTTTTGGATGCAAAACTATACTTTGTAAACATTAATATTGTAAGCAATCTCACCACAAACTTCATAATTAACACTTATCTTCGCACGTTTTTATGCTTAACAGGGTTATTTCTTTCCTGCATGATTTTATTGACTGGTTTTATCCGCCATTCAAAAAAATTATGCCTCTTCAAACATTCCGCTATGCTGCATGCGGGGGAGGAAATACCATTCTTGACATCACGCTATTTTACATCAGTTACAATTTCATTTTGCACAAGCAAATGCTTGAAACACCTGTAATGACATTGAGCCCTCATATTGCTGCTTTTCTCATGGCATTCTGCGTAACTTTTCCGGTTGGTTTTTTCCTCAGCAGGTATGTTGTATTTGAAGGAAGAGATGTACGCAAACGGGAACAGCTCCCTAAATATATGGTTGTAGTTGCAGGTTCCATTCTGCTCAATTATTTTTTCCTGAAAGTATTTATTGAAACATTTGGCATGTATGCCACATTAGCCAAAATATGCACAACCTTTTTTGTTGTGGCATTCAGCTACTTTTCTCAAAAGCATTTTACATTTAAATAAACGGCTCTGTTAAACAGGTGTAAACAGCTTTCTTTCACCATGTTTATCCCTTACTTTTGTTATCATCAAAAATTCCGGTTATGAATATCAACAGAAAAGTTTCTACACTGGATGAATTCACTATTCAGCAGCTACGCAATTTCCCTCAGGCAACAGGCGAACTCAGTAGCTTATTGCGGGACCTTGGCCTTGCTGCAAAACGTGTAAACGTGGAAGTGAACAAAGCCGGACTTGTAGATATTCTTGGCGATGCAGGAAGCATAAATGTGCAGGGCGAAGATGTAAAAAAGCTGGATATATATGCTAATGATCAGTTTATGAAAGTACTTCAGCATGGAGTTAGCTGTGCCGGTATTGGAAGCGAAGAACTGGATGATATAACTATTTTTAACGACGAGATCAGTAACAACGCCAAATACATTGTATTGATTGATCCGTTAGATGGAAGCAGCAATATTGATGTAAATATTTCCATTGGAACAATCTTCAGCGTGTACAGGCGTGTAAGTGAAAAAGGCAAACCCTGTACAAAAGAAGATTTTCTGCAGAAAGGCCGTAACCAGGTTGCAGCAGGTTATATTGTTTACGGAACAAGTACCATGCTTGTATATGCTACAAGAAGAGGTGTAAACGGCTTTACGTTAGATCCCTCCATTGGTGAGTTTTGTTTAAGTCACCCTGATATTAAGTGCCCCGAAAAAGGAACAATTTATTCTGTTAATCATGGCAATTTTTTCCGCTACGATCATACAGTAAGAAATTACATAAATGCCTGCCAGAAAAAAGAGAAGCAGGATGGCGGGCCTTATACACAACGCTATATAGGGAGCATGGTTGCCGACGTTCACCGCAACCTCATAAAAGGAGGTATTTTTATGTATCCGGGCACAGTTGATAAGCCAAAAGGTAAGCTGCGTTTGTGTTACGAATGCAATCCCTTTGCCTTCATAATAGAAATGGCGGGAGGGAAAGCTACCAATGGAGAAATTTCAATTCTTGATACAGAAGTAATTGCACTGCACCAGCGAACACCTTTCTTTGCTGGAAGTAAATTAATGATGGAAGAACTTGAATCCTATCTAACTAAATAATACAATTATGGCAAAGTTAAATTCAATCGGATTAGACGAAAAGAAGTCACACCAGTTGGCAAATAAGCTCAATAAATTACTTGCCAGCTTCCAGTTGTTTTACATGAACACCCGTGGCTTTCATTGGAATATTAAAGGCGAAAAGTTCTTTGAACTTCATCTGAAATTTGAAGAATTATATACCGATGCGTTAGTGAAAATAGACGAAATAGCTGAACGTGTTTTAACACTCGGACACACTCCTATGCACACCTATTCCGACTATTTAAAAACCACTTCCATTAAAGAAGCAAAGGATGTGAGTGATGGAAAAAAAGCTGTGCAACTGGTAGTTGATGCATTTCAGCAACTGCTTATTATTGAACGTGAAATACTGGAACTATCTGCCGATGCAGGCGATGAAGGAACTAATGCACTGATGAGTGATTATATTCGTGAACAGGAAAAAACAGTATGGATGTATTCTTCATTCCTGAAAAAATAATATGCAGAAAATCATTATTGACGTAAAAGAGTTAGTAAAAAATTATGGCAGCTTCCAGGCTGTAAAAGGCATAAGCTTCAATGTATTGGAGGGTGAAATATTTGGTTTGCTTGGGCCAAACGGTGCCGGCAAATCAACCACCCTTGAAATTATTGAAACACTTCGTGAAAAAACAAGCGGTACTGTATTTGTTGACGGATTAAACCTGGATAAAGATGCAAACGAAATAAAAAAACTGATTGGAGTTCAACTTCAAACATCCGGTTATTACCCGGGACTGAATTTAACAGAGCTCATCCGCCTGTTCAGTGGCTTGTATAATCGTGAAGTTGAACCAATGGAATTACTGAAAACTGTGAACCTGGAAGAAAAAGCGAAAGCCCGTTACAAAGAACTCAGCGGCGGGCAAAAGCAACGCTTTTCAGTTGCAACCACACTTATTAACGAACCAAAAATTATTTTTCTTGATGAACCTACCACCGGACTTGATCCGCAGGCAAGGCGTAATTTGTGGGAGTTAGTAAAAGGTATCCGGTCAAAAGGAACTACAGTGATTATTACAACACATTATATGGATGAAGCAGAGTATCTGTGTGACCGTGTTGCCATTATCGACAGTGGCAAAATAGTTGCACTTGATACTCCTGCCAAACTTATTGACAATTTACTTGCAACAGGCTTTGAACGTCCTGTACAGGTAAAACAGGCAAATCTTGAAGATGTTTTTATTTCTTTAACCGGTCATGCTTTGCGTGACGAATAAATCAACATTTATAAAAATGCGCATTTTATTTTTAGCTATCACAGTTTTTACATGTTTAAACATTTCAGTTGCTCAGGTAAAAAAAGCACCTGTTAAAAAAACAGCCACTACAAAACAACCTGTAAAAAAAGAAGAACCAAAATTTGTTTTAAAAAACGGTATTGACAGTTTAAGCTATGCAATTGGCATGAATGTAGGATCGAGTATGAATGCCCAGGGCATTGACCAGATTAACTACATCGCTTTTAACAAAGGCATGGCTGATGGCATTAAAGAAAACCCAAAAGCATTAATGGATATTAACACAGCAGGCATGACAATACAACAAAAACTACAGGAGTACATGGCAAAGAAAATTGCCCCTGTAAAAGAAGAAGGCAAAAAATTCCTGGCAGAAAACAAAAAGCAACCGGGTGTTGTTGAATTGCCAAGCGGCATTCAATACAAAATAATTTCGCAGGGAAATGGTATTAAGCCAACCCTTGAAGACACCATTAAAGTACACTACAAAGGATCTACAATGGACGGGAATGTTTTTGACGATTCATACAGTCGTGGTGAGCCGGTTGAATTTCCTTTAGGTGGTTTAATTGAAGGATGGAAACAAGGGCTTGTACTGATGCCTGTTGGAAGCAAATGGCAACTGTTTATTCCAAGTGATTATGCTTATGGCGATATGGGCAGGCAACCTACAATTCCCGGTGGTGCTTTACTGATTTTTGAATTGGAATTACTGGATGTAAAACCGGTAAAGAAATAGAAAGTTCATAGCAGATAGTTCATGGTTCATCGAAAATTCCATGAACCATGAACTATTAACCATTAACACAAAAAATATGGATCCACGTTATCCCATTGGTAAATATGAACCGGCACCCTTTAGCCAGGAGTTAAAAGAACAACGTTTGGCTGATATTAAATTTTTACCGGGGCTTCTTGAAAAAGCAATTGAAAATTTAGACGAAGCCCAGCTCAACACGCCATATCGTGAAGGAGGATGGACGGCTCGACAAGTAGTGCATCATGTTGCCGACAGCCACATGAATGCTTTAAGCCGTTTAAAATTTACTTTAACAGAGCAGAATCCCACAATCATGGGATACAATGAGGAAGCATGGGCAAAAACAATTGAATATACAATTGTCCCAATTAATATTTCGCTTACCATGATTCATACACTGCACGCAAAAATGGATGCACTGTTTGCAAGCTTAAGTGATGAAGACTGGAAACGTACTTATATCCATTCCGAATCAAAAAAACAATTTGATCTGTGGTATTTGCTGGGCATGTATGCATGGCATGGCAAACATCATGTAGCACACATCACATCGTTAAGAGAACAAAAAGGATGGTAAAAAAGCAAATAGTTCATGGTTAATAGTTCATAGAAACGCTGCCTTTAACCATAAACAATAAACCATTAACTATGAACAAATGAACTGGAAGACCCTTTCTTCTAAATATTTATTCAGGCATAACTGGCTTACACTTCGTGAGGACACTTGTGAACGGCCTGATGGAAAAATTATCTCACCTTACTATGTGTATGAGTTTCCCGAATGGGTGGCTGCACTTGCACTAACGAAAGATAACAAAGTGATTCTTGTTAAACAGTACCGTCATGCACTTGGGGAAACATTACTTGAACTGCCGGGCGGATGTGTGGATGACACAGACCAATCGTTTGAAGAAGCCATTGCAAGAGAGTTATTGGAAGAAACGGGCTACAGGTTTGATAAAATAGAATATATCTGTAAAACATCAGCCAATCCATCAACCAACAATAATATTCTGCGGGCTTATCTTGCAACAGGCGGAGAAAAAATTGCCGCTCAGAAATTAGATGAAGGAGAAGATATTGAAGTGTTGTTGCTGAGCATTGAAGAAGTGAAACAGTTGCTTCGTGAAAACAAATTAATGCAAAGCATGCATGTTACTGCACTGCTGTATGGACTGGAAAAATTAGGTGAACTGAAGTATTAACGCCTCGTTGGACGACAAGATGAAAGCTTGTTTTAAATCCCGTCAGACGTGGGTGTCAGACGGGTGATATCAACTTCTCCTGCTAAAAACACACTTCCGCAAATTAAAATCAAATCATCGGTTGAAGCATTTTGCAGTGCAATATTCAATGCATTGTTTACATCAGGATAAGTTTCACCTTTCAATCCAAACACCTCAGCTTTTGCCTGTAGCTGATCTTCGGGCAAGGCTCTTGGCAAATGTGCATGAGTAAAATAATAGGTTGCATCTTTTGGCAACAGCGATAACACTTTTTCCACTTCCTTATCCTTCACCATGCCGGTAATGATGTGCAGTTTATTATACGTTGTTTCCGCAAGCTGCGCAACGATCTGTTTTATTCCATCTTCATTATGGCCAACATCAACAATTACAGAAGGATGCTGATGAATGGTTTCCCAACGTCCATGCAGACCATTGATTTTTTTTACCTGCGATAACGCAGTATGAATTTGTTGTTCACTGATATTCCACCCTTGCTTCTGCAACAGTTTTATTGATGAAAGAGCGGTCAGAATATTTTTTGTTTGATAAATGCCCGGCAAATCAAGCTTGTACGATTGTTGATGTTTTGATTTCACATCTTCCGCTTCAACAAATAAATAACCATTGCTTTGTTCTTTGCTGATGATATTGAATTCATCGGTTGCAAGATGCAAAGCAGCTTCTTGTTCGATGGCTTTATTTTCAAACACAGGTTTTGTTTCAGCAATTACTTCACCTACCACAACAGGTATTCCCGGCTTGATGATACCGGCTTTTTCACCTGCAATTTTTTCCAGCGTATCTCCTAGTAAGTTCATGTGATCCCAGCCAATGTTGGTGATGATGCTTAACTCAGGTGTAATGATATTGGTACTGTCGAGCCGGCCGCCCAAACCGACTTCCACCACTGCAACATCCACCTGCTGCTGAGCAAAATAATCAAAGGCCATGGCCACAGTAATTTCAAAAAAGGAAGGATGAATCAGATCAATCTGCGGCTGAATGCGTTCAGTAAACTCCACTACAAATTCTTCGCTGATCATTTCACCATTTACTTTTATCCGCTCACGGAAATCATGTAAATGAGGCGAAGTATATAATCCGGTTTTATATCCCGCCATTTGCAGCACTGCTGCCAGCATGTGACTCACTGATCCTTTACCGTTTGTACCGGCAACATGAATGGTTTTAAATTTTTGGTGCGGATTGTTCAGTGCTTCGCATAGTTCAATGGTATTGTGCAGGTCTTTTTTAATTGCAGCAGCACCAATTCTGCTGAACATGGGAAGACGGGTAAATAAATAGTCAACTGTTTCCTGGTAATTCATGAACGTCAAAGATAATTGTCTGAACCATGATTTGGGGAGATTATTGGGATTAATAAGATGAGAAAACAAGAAGATTTTTTTAAACACAGAGGCACGGAGTACGCAGAGAATATTTTGCCGGGAAGTCGGAAAGAAAAGAAGAATACAATATTAAAGTTTAAATCTCGTCAGCAGCCTGGTCCTGATGGCGGTTAAAAAGTTTTGAGAAGAATTAAATTAACTTTATAAGCATATATTTACTTCAATTGAAAACTAAAACCAAAGCAAACCTATGCAACAGAACTTTAAGTTTCATCCTTGGTTAAGACTTGGGCTTATCGTGTCCAATTCGCTTTTACTTACTACGACTTCCCTGAACTATTGCCAGCACAAAAAGACAGGGTTTACAATCGATCTATTCTTACATCTTTTTATTGGCTGCTGCTTTGCTTACTTAATTGCAAGAACATTATTTTACAAAAACTATATTGTCGTTTCGGCAAACAGTATTCTTATCAGGGATTCGTTTTGGACCAAAACAATTATGCTTGATGAAATCAGCAATTTAACTCTGGTGAAAAACAAAGAAAATGAAATTAGAAAAGTGCGTCTTGTTTTAAAAAACGGAAAACAGGCGAGAATTCTGAAAGGGAATATGTTGGAAAAAGACTTGTTTTCTTTTATTGATCATTTGGCAGGAATTGGAATACCCATCAAGTATGCAATTAAGAAATCACACCTGCTGCTTTGAAAAACCGGACGTACAAGTGAGTGAAACAACAGGCGATGCTACGGAGTTCTGTGGTTGGCAACACAATTATTTCTTACCTTTTTGCAAAGCAATTAACAATTAGCGGTCAGGTCGCTGGGAGCGCCCCGACCTTAATGATAACTATCAGCTTTTTAAATGATTTAGTGACTGATCACAAAAACTAAAACTTGTTAGTTTTGCTTCTCCTTCCTAACGATAAATTTGCCATAATGGAAGAAAAAAATATTTCTGCTCCAGCGGCTGTAAAACAGCGCAAAGTAAAAGGTAAGGTTGTAATTGATATACAGCGTTGCAAAGGTTGCGAACTTTGTACTGATGCTTGTAAAGAACATGCACTTTCGCTTTCATCAACCATTAACAGCAAAGGTTACCGCTACATTATTGCCAACAACGATTTGTGTACCGGTTGTGTAAACTGTGCATTGGTTTGTCCGGATGCTGTGATAACAGTCTATCGAACCAAACCGCAAAAGAAACCCGTTGAGCTGGGCAGAGAAGAAGCAAAGCAAATTATTGAGGATGCTTTTAAAAAAGAATTACGCAGTGAGTAACTGCAATAACGATACATTTTAATTGCATATGGAAACAAAACTGATGAAAGGAAACGAAGCATTGGCAGAAGCTGCAATACAGGCAGGCTGTGATGCTTATTTTGGTTATCCTATCACTCCCCAATCAGAAGTTCTTGAATATTTGGCAAGAGAAATGCCTAAACACAACCGTGTTTGCCTGCAGGCAGAAAGTGAAGTGGCTTCTATTAACATGGTGTATGGTGCTGCCGGTGCAGGCTTCAGGGTAATGACAACTTCTTCATCGCCGGGTTTTAGTTTAATGCAGGAAGGTGTTTCGTACATTGCCGGCGCTGAACTTCCGTGTTTGCTGGTGAATGTAAACAGGGCAGGTCCTGGTCTTGGAACAATACAACCCGGACAAGGCGACTATTTCCAGGCAGTGAAAGGTGGTGGTCATGGCGATTATAAACTGATTGTACTTGCACCATCATCGGTTCAGGAAATGGCCGACTTTGTTTTTCTTGGATTTGATCTTGCAGAAAAATACCGCAATCCTGTTTTGCTTTTATCGGATGGTGCAATTGGGCAAATGATGGAGAAAGTAACATTCGGCCATCATGAAGTACACATCTCAGAAAAACCATGGGCAACAGTTGGCAAACCTGCAACAAGGCAACGCAACTACATTACATCGCTTCATATAAGACCTGAAGAAATGGAGAAGCACAATCTCCGTCTTGAAGAAAAATATCAATCAATCAGGGAAAACGAAGTTCGTTATGAAGAAACGAATACAGAAGATGCTGATTACATTTTTGTAGCGTATGGTTTAAGTGCAAGAATCTGTAAAAAGGCAATGGATCTTTGCCGGGCGCAGGGATTGAAAGTTGGCTTGTTTCGCCCCATTACTTTATTCCCCTTCCCTTATGACGCATTGAACAAACTTGCTGATAAAGTAACCATGATGATGACGATGGAACTCAATGCAGGACAAATGGTGGAAGATGTAAAGCTTGCAGTAAACGGAAAAATTCCGGTTGATTTTTACGGACGTATGGGAGGTATGATACCCACACCTGAAGAAATAGTACATCATTTTGAAAACGTAATTCATCCAACATATGCAAACTGAAGAAATGATACTACCCGAAACAAAAGTGACCGAATTGCCCGCAGCATGCAGCCGTGAAGAAGAATATGAACTGGTGTATCAACGTCCTTCAACAATGGTTGATACAACCATGCATTATTGCCCCGGTTGTGCACACAGCCTTGTACATAAGCTAATTATGGAAGTAGTGCAGGAAATGGATATACAGGAACAAACGATTGGCATTGCGCCTGTTGGCTGTTCTGTTTTTGCCTACGATTATATGGATATTGATATGCAGGAAGCTGCACATGGAAGAGCTGCTGCTGTTGCCACTGCTGTAAAACGTTTAATGCCGCAGCATTATGTGTTTACTTACCAGGGCGATGGTGACCTTGCAGCGATTGGTATTGCAGAAACTATTCATGCAGTAAACCGTGGTGAAAATATTTTGATTGTGTTTATGAACAATGCAGTGTATGGAATGACGAGCGGACAAATGGCACCAACTACTTTAACCGGGATGAAAACAACCACAAGTCCTGATGGAAGACAAAATGAAATATATGGTGCACCAATGAAAATTGCTGAACTGATGGCGCAATTGCCCGGTGCCTATTTTGTAACAAGGCAGGCTGTGAATAATGCAGGTGCTGTAAGACATACAAAGAAAGCATTGCTGAATGCATTCAAATATCAACAGCAGCATAAAGGAACATGCTTCGTTGAAATACTGGCCAACTGTCCGTCGAACTGGAAAATGACACCTCTTGAAACATCGCATTTTATTGATGATGAAATGATGCATGCTTTCCCGTTAGGAGACATTAAAGTGCCAAAAGGCGATTTGAAAATTTTTTAAACAAGTAAACAATGCTTGAAGAAATTATTATTGCAGGTTTTGGCGGACAAGGTGTTCTTTCTATGGGAATGACACTTGCCTATGCTGGCATGGTGGAGGATAAAGAAATTTCATGGATGCCTTCTTATGGTCCTGAAATGCGTGGAGGTACAGCTAACTGTATTACAATTTTAAGTGACGAAAAAATAAGTTCACCCATCATTGCTGCGTTTGATACAGCAATCATTCTCAACCAGCCTTCGATGGAAAAATTTGCAGGCAAAGTTAAACCGGGTGGTGTGTTGCTGTACGATTCTGCAACAATCATTCATGCAGTTGAACGTACAGATATTGAGATCGTCGGTATTCCTGCAACAACAGAAGCTATAGCAATGAAGAATCCACGCATCATGAACATGATTATGCTGGGAGCTTATCTTCACCTGAAGCCAATTGTTGCATTGGATGACATTATGAAAGCACTGGAAAAAGTATTACCTGAAAAATACCATCATCTGCTTCCGTTAAACAGGCAGGCAATGGAAAGAGGAGCTGCGTTAGTGCAGGAACATCATCAGCTTGTCTGAACCGGGATCGTTGAGATGCTTGGGACGGATTGGATATAGAACCAAAATACATATATACATAAAAGCACAAAGTAAAAGAGTAATTGGTCTTTATACTTTGTGCTTATTTTTTTCTCTGTGCCTTTTCCTACAACGGAATATTTCCATGCTTCTTTCTTGGTTGCTTGGCTACTTTATTCTCCAGCATGGCAAAAGCCTTGATGAGTTTTTTTCTTGTTTCTTTTGGTTCAATCACTTCATCAATAAATCCACGTTCAGCAGCTGTGTATGGATTGGCAAACAACTCTGCGTATTCTTTTTCCTTTTCTGCAAGTTTGGCTGCGTGATCTTCTGCTTCTGAAATTTCTTTCTTGAAAATGATTTCGCTTGCACCTTTTGCGCCCATCACTGCAATTTCTGCTGAAGGCCATGCATAGTTCATATCGGCACCAATGTGTTTGGAATTCATTACATCATACGCACCGCCATAGGCTTTGCGTGTAATCACTGTTACTCTGGGCACAGTTGCTTCGCTTAATGCATACAACAGTTTTGCTCCGTTTGTGATAATGCCATGCCATTCCTGGTCGGTACCGGGTAAAAAGCCGGGCACATCAACCAGCACCAGCAATGGAATATTAAAGCAATCGCAGAAACGTGTAAACCTTGCTCCTTTCTTTGAACTTTCAATATCCAATACACCGGCAAGACTCATCGGCTGATTGGCAACAATACCAATACTTCTTCCTGCAAGCCTTGCAAAACCAACCACGATGTTTTCTGCATAATACTTATGAATTTCAAAAAACGAGTTGTCATCACAGATACCATTGATTACATCCCGCATATCATAAGGCACCATTGCACTTTCAGGAATAATATTTCCCAATGCTTCTCTTGTTTCATCAACAAAAGTGTAAGGCAGTTTGGGTAATACATCTTCACAGTTCTGCGGCATATAGCTCAGCAGTTTTTTTACCTGCTGAATACAATCCACATCATTCACAGCAGTTAAATGAGTAACACCTGATTTTGTTGAATGAGTTGATGCTCCTCCCAGTTCTTCAGAAGTTACTTCTTCGTTGGTAACTGTTTTTACAACATTTGGCCCTGTTACAAACATATAGCTTGTGCCTTCAACCATAATAGTAAAATCAGTCATTGCCGGCGAATACACTGCACCACCAGCACATGGCCCCATGATAGCAGAGATTTGTGGTATTACACCTGATGATTGAACATTGCGGTAAAAAATATCCGCATAACCTCCCAATGAACGAACACCTTCCTGGATACGTGCACCACCAGAATCATTCAATCCAATCATCGGTGCGCCATTTTTCATTGCCATATCCATAATGCGGCATATTTTTTCAGCATGCGTTTCTGAAAGTGCTCCACCAAAAACGGTGAAGTCCTGTGCAAATACATACACCAACCTTCCATTCACAGTTCCATAACCGGTAACAACACCATCACCATAAAACTGCTGATCTTCCATTCCAAAATCTTTGGTGCGGTGTGTAACCAATGCTCCTATTTCTTCAAACGAACAGGGATCCATCAACAACTCAATCCGTTCTCTTGCTGTAAGCTTTCCTTTCTTATGCTGTGCTTCGATTCGCTTCTTACCACCACCCAGTTTTCCTGCTTCAATTTTTTGTTTTAATATTTCAAGCTTTGATTTCATAAAAATTTTTTAATTACACACAATCTTTAATTCTCAACCATCAATTTTACTTATTAAGTTGCCAGCCTGCGTTTCCAGCTCGCAGATTTATTTTCAACAGGTTTCAGCATTTTTTGTTTTTCCATCCAGCATCGCAGTGCAACAAGTGCTGCTACTTCTGCATTGGCCCTTTCTTTTTCTTTTATTTTCTCAGGAGTGTAATAATTTTTGACAAAGTGTGTATCAAACTTCCCGGAGAAAAAAGCATCATGCTCAAAAACAAATGTGCCAAACGGAAGTGTGGTGGTTACTCCTTCTATTTTATAATCCTTTATTGCCTGCAGCATTTTCTGAATGGCTTCTGTTCTTGTTTTACCATGAACAACTAATTTTGAAATCATAGGATCATAGTAAATAGGGATCGTCATTCCTTCTTCATAACCATCATCCACTCGCACTCCTTCGCCCGTTGGTCGTTCATAACGAATCAATGTTCCAATGGATGGCATGAAATTATGAAAGGGGTCTTCAGCATATACACGTAATTCAATAGCATGACCATTCAAAACAAGATCTTCCTGCTTTAACAAAAGTTCTTCACCTCTTGCAATTTCAATCTGTATTTCCACAAGATCAAGACCAGTAATCATTTCTGAAACCGGATGCTCCACCTGTAACCTTGTATTCATTTCAAGAAAATAAAAATTGAGTTTATCATCCATTAAAAACTCAACTGTTCCCAAACTGCAGTAGTTACAAGACTTTGCAACAAGCACAGCAGCTTCTCCAATTTTTTCACGAAGCTCAGGTGTAATAATAGCTGATGGTGTTTCTTCCACTACTTTCTGATGACGGCGCTGAATACTGCACTCCCGTTCAAAACCATGAATTACATTACCAAACTTATCAGCAATAACCTGCACTTCAATATGCCTTGGCGAAGTCACATATTTTTCAATAAACACTGAGCCATCGCCAAATGAAGAAGTTGCTTCACTGATAGCCCGTTCCATCTGCTCCTGCATGTCTTCTGCTTTTTCAACAATACGCATGCCCTTACCACCACCACCTGCCGATGCTTTAATTAAAACGGGATAACCAATTTCATCTGCAATTTTTTTTGCCAGCTCAACATCTGTAATTGCATGATCGACACCCGGAACCATAGGAATATTATACTTCTTCACACTTTCCTTTGCAGCAAGTTTTGATCCCATGATACGCATTGCATGAGGGCTGGGGCCAATAAATGTAATACCTGCATCTTCCACTTTTTGTGCGAAATCGGCATTTTCGCTGAGAAATCCATAGCCAGGATGAATGGCATCCACATTGAGCTCTTTACAGGCGGCAAGAATTTTATCGGCATTAAGATAAGATTGATTGGATGGTGCCGGGCCGAGAAACACTGCTTCATCTGCAAACAACACATGCGGCGCATAGCGATCTGCTTCTGAATAAACAGCAACAGACTGCAAACCCATTTTGCGGATGGTACGCATAATCCGCATTGCAATTTCACCACGGTTGGCGACTAATATTTTTTTCATTGAAGAATGGTTAACGTTTTTAGTTTATTGTTTGTGGCTGATTTGATCTTTGCCTCTCCCCACAACTCAGGTTTTCTGTGTTGAATATTTTCATTCCAGTTCCACAAGTATTTGTCCTTTCTCCACGGGTTGTCCTTTTTTTACCAGAATTTTTTTAATAATGGCTGTGCAATGCGTGGTAATGGAATTTTCCATCTTCATCGCTTCAAGAATTAAAACACGTTCACCTTCATGTACTTCCTGCCCAACTTGTACAGCAATATCCAGTACAAGCCCTGGCATGGGCGCTTTAATTTCTTTTTCATGTTTAGCTGAAACATTGTTGAAACCCATTGTATCAAGCATCTGATCGAGTTCGTCTTTTATTTCAACCATATAAGGTTCACCATCAACTTCAATTTTGCTTTTTTTAGCTGTAAAATCACACTCAAGCAGCTTTGTATTCACTGAACGATAATTTCTTATAAGATTATACTCGCCGGGAGCTGTTTGAATAATATTGGCTTCAATACTTTCTTTTTCCGTGAATAAAAAAACAAACTCATTCACTTTTACCTGGAAGGTTTTTATACGGTCAGTCATAATAATAAATATGATTTATTAAGAGAGAGTTGGCAACATCGCTTTCCATTTAAAAACAGGCTCAAAAAACTGCCTGCTTGTTATTGTAAGTTGATTTCTTTTATCTGGATAAACTATGACATTACTCATCATTTTTCAGAATTCAGATCAATTTACAAAAAAATACCCCGCAGGCAAATTGCAACGGGGTATTCGTGAAATCGAACTTCATTATTTTGCTCCCGGAGGGCATTTTTCTTTCAGGAACGAAGTATATAATTTCATTAAATGTGCAAACGTTCCCTGCCCTTCACTAATACTGTGCGTACGGTTGGGGTAAGGCATAAACTGGAACAGTTTGCCATACTTAATCAGCTCATTCACCAGCGCTTCAGCATTACTGTAATGTACATTATCATCGCCAGTGCCATGTATATACAATAAATTTCCTTTTAGATTCTTTGCATAGGTTATTGGCGAACCTTTAATAAAATCATCTTTATTTTCCTGTGGCAAACCCATGTAACGTTCCTGGTAAATATTATCGTAATACAGTTGATTTGTTACGGCTGCAACAGCAATACCTGTCTGGAAAATATCCGGGTACTGAAACAGCAAATGCAAAGTTGAAGAAGCACCACCGCTCCATCCCCATACAGCAACTCTCGACTGATCGAGATATTTACGTTGCTCCAGTAATTTTTTCATTCCCATTGCCTGGTCACGGATATTCATGCGGCCAACCTGTTTGTATATTGCTTTTCTCCATTCGGCACCTTTTAATGTTGGTGTACCACGACTGTTTAATGAAACATAGAAATATCCATCATTATTCATGCTGCCATACATAAAATTATTGCCAGCATAAAAATTATCTTCAACAGTTGTTGCTGCCGGTTCACTATACACATACAATACAACAGGATATTTCTTTGTACTGTCGAAATTCTTTGGCTTGCTCATCCAGCCATCCATTGTTATACCATCTTCGGTAGTTACAGTAAAGAACTCAAGATTATCCCGTTTTACAGGTTTCATCTTTGTAAGTAAATCATCACCCGCAATGGCTTTGTGCGTTGGCAAAGTGATCATTTCGGATGAAGGCATTACTGTGTGACTTGTAAAACTGTGCATCCCGAATTTTGCATTGGGCGAAAGTTCGTATGTATTTGTTCCATTATAACCTTCAGGCGTTACACGAACGGCTTTGCTTTTGCCATCCATTTTTACTTTGTACAAATAACGTTGAATGGGGTTATCGGGCGAAGCAATAAAGTATAATTCATTGGAGGCTTCATCAACCGCACTGATGGTTTCAATATCGTAGTTACCAATGGTGAGTAATGTTTCCTTACCATCCCTTGTTACTTTGTAAATATGCCTCCAGCCATCTTTTTCGCTCACCCACAAAAAAGCTGAATTATTGTTGATAAAATCCCAACCCCTGGGATCATCATCATTCCACCTGCTTTTAATATCAATCCATGCTTTATCTGTTTCGCTGTAAAACTGTTTTGCTTCGCCGGTAATTGTATTGCAGAAATATAACTTGCTTTCGTTTTGTTTACGGTTGAGTTGCTGTACCACAATTTCATTTGCTGCACCCCATTCCATACGTGGCAGGTAATTATTTGCAGGATCGCCGGGGATATTCATCCAAACAGTTTTGCCGGTTTCAACATTCACCACTCCTATTTTTACAGGCGAAGGTTGTTCTCCAACCTTTGGATATTCTACCGGAATAATTCTTGAGTAAACAGAATCAGTTGTGTTGATCATGTAATAATCACGAATCTGGTTTGCATCCACCTGCCAGTAAGCAAGGCTTTTACTATCGGCACTCCAGCGAAAACCATCACGGGCACCAAACTCTTCTTCATACACCCAGTCAAACGTTCCGTTGATGAGTTTTTTTGTATTGTTGGTTGATGTTACTGCCGTAGTATTACCTGTTGCAATTTCTTCCACATAAATATTGTTTTGCGAAACATAAGCGACTTTCTTTCCATCGGGCGAAAGTTTTGCGTACAATAAGGACTGAGACGGGCGGCTCTTTCCAACCTGTACCAGTTTATTTGCGGTTGCATCATACAACCAATAATCGCCTCTTGTATTGTAACGCCATACACGGGCAGCGTTGGTAAAGATCAATACCTGCTGTTCATTTTCACTCACTGCAAAATCAGCAACAGTAATTATTTTGCCTTCACTGTTTTTTAATGAGGCTGCAGAAGCTATTACTTTCTGCGCACCTGTTTTAAGATTTGTTTTTACAATGGAGCCATTGTCATTTTCATACATCGAGATGCCATCATTGGCCCATTTAATTTTGTCTGCTTTAAACTGAGCAAAAGAAAAAAAAGAGAAAAGAATAAAACAAATGGCCAAAAAGAAAGATTTCATAATCATGAATTAAGTTCCCGAAAATAACCAAAAGAAAGATGTGATGAATTTGTAATTTTATATAGTGAAAGAGCTATCATTAAATAAAACTTTGTTTTGGGATATTGATGTTGACAAAATAAACCCTGATCAACATAAAGATTTTATCATCCAACGTGTATTTGTAAGAGGTGGAATGATTGACATAAAACGTCTGTTTAGTTATTATTCAAAAAACGAAATTGTTACCTCATTAAAAAAAAGCCGTGAATTAGACAAGGTAACACATAATTTCTGCATCAATTATTTTCATATTCCTAAAGAAGAAATGAATGCTCCATCTGAATTCTATTAATGAAATAACATACTATCTCCTTCAATCACTTTTTTCCAAAGATTACCTGAAAGATTTTGCATTGGCAGGAGGCACATCACTTGCTTTACAATTGGGTCACAGAAAAAGCATTGATATTGATTTGTTTTCATTTGATGATGCTGAACAAAATGCCGCTCCGGATTTACTTCTTCCATTTCCTGAGTGGAGAAAAATAAAAACTTTCATTACAAAAACAGTAAACGATTACAAAATTTAACATGCCCGAAAAAGAAAAACTACGCATTGATAAATATCTCTGGGCAATCCGGTTGTTTAAAACCCGTAGCCAGGCAGCAGCAGCATGCGAAAGCGGTAAAGTAAAATACAATGGCGATTCATGCAAGGCTTCGAAGCTGGTGAGCTTAGGTGATGAATACGAAGTAAAAACAGAAGCCAAAAGATGGCGGATAAAAGTGAGCGGCCTTCTGCACAACCGTGTACAATACAATGAAGCTGTTAAATATTACATTGACGTTACTCCTGCTGAAGAGCTGGAACGCATTCAGTTCATCGCATCATCCTTTCATACAGGTAAGCGTTTGAGCAAGGTTGGCCGCCCCACAAAAAAAGAACGGAGAGACCTGGACGATTTTATGGAAGATTAATTATCCGTTGGCGGAAGATCATTTACACTGTAATAATGATTTTCAATTTCAAAATAATGAACTTCCCTGCCATTAACTATTTTATTTCGTTTGATCTTATCGGGCAAACCGTTGTAATTGTAACTGATATCTTCAATCCATAAAACACCGGTTTTCTTTTGTCGCAAAACTTTTTTTATAATCAACCCGCTGCTGTTATAAATACGCTCCAGTTCAAACTTTGCATAATATGGTTTATCGTTTTCTTTATTCAGAATAATGGCTTTTTCAACACCATCACCATACAATTTATAGTCAGCACGGATAACTGCCACACCATTCAGCATTATCCTTTTTGAAAACACATTAACAACCGAATCCATCCTGTACTCCCATTCGGGAAATGCAGGATAGATTGACCGGTGATCTTCAAACAGGTAAATATCATAATTAAAGAAGTGACGGGTAAAATCATCCTTCAACGAAGTGCATGTTCCATCAAAACCAAATTGCAGTGAAAATATTTTGGGTTCAGGAATTTCATCCGGCCACAGATGTATCACCTGTTCTTTCAGTATCTCACCCATGTAGTCAATCTGATCTTTATATTTAAGACCAATACCTGCCATTTTCCTGTAATAAAATCCATTCGCAGCGGGTATAGCTTCCGACGAACCTGCCTGTTTTCCAATATCATTAATCATTAAAGCATCAATACCCTCTTTCTGCGCCTGTTGTTTCAGCAACTTCAGCATTTCATCTGAACTTACCGAAGCCAATGCTTCCACTTCAACTATCTTAACACGGTAATATGGTTTAACTGGTTTTTCGCCTTGAAAAAAAACATCAACCTCATGTGTATGTGGACGCAACGGAATTGATGATAATGAATTTTTGGGAGGCACGAAATATTGTCCGCTTTGATAAATTTCGCAGGATGTAAACATCAGTAACACCAAACTAAAAGTGTAAAACAAACGCATAGGCTAAATATTTCACTAAAAGTAAAATAGCATTCTAAAAACAAATTGTTAATTAAGTTTGCAGCATGAACATCCACATCATTTCTATTGTGCCTGAACTGCTGGAAAGTCCGCTGAATCACTCAATCATGAAACGTGCAAAGGACAAAGGTCTGCTCAATATTACTGTTCATCACCTGCGCAAATGGGCAGTGAATGAATATGGACAGGTGGATGATTACCAGTATGGCGGTGGTGCAGGTATGGTAATGATGTGTGAACCATTGGAAAAAGCCATTCTTGAATTACAACAGGAAAAAAAGTTTGATGAGATTATTTATCTCACTCCCGATGGCGAAACCTTCAAACAAAAAATGGCGAACCAGCTTTCATTGAAAGAAAATATTCTCATCATCTGTGGTCATTACAAAGGCATTGATGAACGCATCCGTGAACATTATGTAACCAAAGAAATTTCCATTGGTGATTATGTATTGAGCGGTGGCGAACTTGCTGCTGCTGTTCTGGTTGACACTGTTGGCCGTTTAATTCCCGGAGTGCTGAATGATGAAACTTCTGCATTAACAGATTCGTTCCAGGATCATTTGCTGGCACCTCCTGTTTACACAAGACCGGCTGATTACAACGGCTGGAAAATTCCAGATATTTTACTGAGTGGCGATTTGAAGAAAATTGAAGAATGGCGTTACGAACAATCGGTTGAACGCACAAAGCAAAGACGACCTGATTTACTCGAAGGTGAATAACCAAAACTTATCTTTGCAGCATGCAACAATATTACAGCATTGGTCAGATAGTTGGCACATTTGGTTTAAACGGAGAAGTGGTACTGAAACACAATCTCGGCAAGCGCACTTCATTAAAAGGACTGGAAGTATTGTTTGTAGAAGAAGCAAAAGATAAATTTCTTCCTTACTTTATTACCGGCACAAAAATTAAAAACGAAGCTGAAGTATATATTGCTGTTGAAGGAATTACATCGAAAGAATCAGCAAAAAAAATTACAGCAAAAAAAGTGTGGCTGCGTGAAGAAGACTTTAAAAAACAGGCCGGCAAAACGGCACCTATTTCACTGATTGGTTACATGATGATTGACGGAACAAAAGAACTGGGCAATATCATTGAAGTGATTGAGCAACCTTTGCAAATCCTCTGCAAACTTGAAATAGAAGGAAAAGAAGTGTTGATTCCGCTACATGAAGAAACCATCCGCAGTATCAATCATAAAAAGAAACAGGTAGTGGTTGATTTACCTGATGGATTGCTGGAAGTGTATTTGGGATAAAATTATTTCTCCGGCAAATTCCTCAAAAAGAAATCACGCACATTTCCTCCCATAATCATTTCAATTTCTTTGCGGTTAAATTTTTCGTTCAGCAATGCGTTTACAATAAGCGGCAGCCCTGTTACATCAAAATGAGTTTTGATTGCTCCGTCGAAATCAGAACCAAGCGCCACTTTATCTACACCAATTTTATCAGCCACATAACGGATTGATTTTGCAGTAGCAGTTGCATCTGTTCCGCACACTGCTGTTTCCCATAAACCAATTCCCACCAAACCATTTCGCTGGCCAATGGCAATTAAATGAGCATCGGATAAATTTCTTGTATTGTTACAAACGCCCTGCACACCCGTATGTGAAACAAGTACAGGGCTACTTGTAAAGGCAAGTACATCATCAATTGTTTTGGGTGAGGCATGTGCCAGATCAATAATTACATGCAGACTATCCATTTTCTTCACAAGAACTTTTCCCTTTTCTGTCAATCCTCCTTTCGTTATTCCATGAGCCGAGCCAGCCCAGGCGTTATCAAAAAAATGTGCAAGACCAATATAACGCACACCTGCACTGTAAACTTTATACAGGTTTTCGATGTCATCATTTAAACAATGCGCTCCTTCAATACCCAGCATACCTGCTGTAATGCTGTGGTTTGTTGTACGATCAGCAATATACTTCTGCAACTCCGTTCTGCTTGTAATTACCCTGAACTGTCCGTTTGATTTTTCTGCAAATACATGTAATTCCTTACACTGATTCAGCGCCCTGTTTGTAACATTAAACCATGTATTGAAAGGCCGCAGTTGTGCAAAGCTCAGCAGGGTAATATTATCGGTTTTATCATCGTTGTGTTCAATGTTCATGTGCTTGGGTGTTTTACTTACAATGGTAAACACCTGCAAAGCCATATTTGCTTTGAGCATACGTGGCACATCAACATGCCCGTACTGATGTTCAGCAAGCAGATTCCTGTCCCATAGCAATTCATCACAATGCAGATCGGCAATAAAGGGAACAGAATCGTACCAAAGCGGCTTAGATGGATTAACTACTTTTAACGTAACAGCATTTTTTGATTTATCGACCATACCCGGCACAAAGCCGAAAAACACAACGGCAGCAATAACAAGAATAAGCAGAAAAATACGGGCCACTTTCTTTAGCATAACATTCAGTTGATTGATGAATGAATATAAGCATTCTCATCATATTTCAAAGAATCATACTACCTTGCCTTTTTATTGTATCGTTATGAAACGAATTTGCTTGCTGCTTCTGCTTGTTGTCTGTACCCGTTTATTGGCAACAGCACAAATCTTATCGTCTTCCAATCTCCCGATTATTGTAATTAATACCAATGGGCAAACGATTGTTGACGAGCCCAAGATAACAGCCGACATGGGTATCATTTACAACGGAGCCGGCATCAGAAATAACATCAGTGATCCGTTTAATCATTACAACGGCAAAATCGGGATCGAAATAAGAGGACAATCTTCTCAATCGTTCCCAATGAAATCGTACAGCATTGAATTAAGGGATAATGCAGGCAACTCAACCGATAAATCATTATTCGGTTTACCAAAAGAAAGTGACTGGGTGATGTATGCGCCTTACACCGACAAAACCCTGATGCGCAACTTTCTTGCATATACCATGAGCAGGGAAATGGGGCATTGGGCTGCAAACTGCCGCTATGCAGAGGTGATACTTAACGGTCAGTACATCGGGATTTATGTATTCATGGAAAAAATAAAACGCAACAGTGGCCGGGTGAACATCAGTAAAATGGCAACAACTGATATCAGCGGCGATGCTTTAACAGGTGGCTATATTTTCAGCATTGATAAAGAAGCCGATGGATGGGTCTCTTATTTCAACCCACCTTTTGGTACTAAAAACCAGTTTATTCAATTCAGTTATGTTTATCCTAAAATAACTGCAATAACTTCTGAACAGCAGGATTATATTAAAAGCTATGTTGACAGTTTTGAAAATGCCCTGTATAATTCAAACCAACCTGCAAGAAAAAATGAATGGAGGAATTTTGCCGACGAGGCATCTTTTATTGATTATTTTATTGTAAATGAAGTAAGCCGGAATGTTGACGGATACAGACTGAGTGCCTTCTTTTATAAAGACCGGAATTCAAAAAACAGGAAAATTTTTGCCGGGCCTGTATGGGATTATGATCTTGCCTTCAGAAATGCCAATTACTGCAACGGCAGCAATATTAATGGATGGGCTTATGATTTTAATAATACCTGCACCGAAGATTATTGGGAAATTCCATTCTGGTGGTACAAGCTTACAGAGGATGAAACCTTTATGTCGAACCTGCGTTGCCGCTGGAAACAATTACGCCAGACAACATTGAGTAATACCCACCTTTTTTCGTTGATTGATTCAATTGCCGGTTTAACAAGCGAAGCAAGAACACGACATTTTCAGAAATGGCCAATACTCGGGCAGTATATCTGGCCTAATCCTGAACCAATTCCTGCCAGTTATTCAGGTGAAATGGATTATCTAAAAAACTGGCTGGGTTCAAGACTTGAATGGATTGATAACAGCCTGCCAAACGAAGGCAATTGCTATGATTATCCTGCCAATGCAAAGGAAACAATCATCATCAGCGGTTCGCCTAATCCGGTTCAAGGCAATTATACTCTTGTAATAAAATCAAAAACACAACAACAAATCAGCATTGTTGCAACAGATATAACAGGGCGAACAGTTTACAACAATCTCTTTACTGCAAATGCAGGTTATAACCAGCTTGCTGTACCGATGCAGGCATGGCAAAGAGGTATGTACATCTTCAGGTTTATATCAGCAGCCAAAGAAAAAATTGTACAGAAAGTAATGAAGATGTAATATTTATTTCATTGTTTTCACAATTTCGTGAATGCCTTGCTGATAGCTTGTAGCGGAAAAGCCAAAACGTTTTTGAAACTTACTGCTGTCGAAAAAATAATCCTGGTTGTTCTGGTACTGCATTTCAACCAGCTCTTTTACCATTGGTGAAAAGAGACCAAACAAACGCATCATCCATTTTTTTAGCAAATAATAACGTGGCTGTACATTCATTGCCGCAGCAATTATTGTAATAAATTCTTCACCAGTAAGTTTTTCATCTGATGTTGGCAAATGCCATACTTCACCAAAAGCATCAGATGTATTACCAAGCAATGCCGTTGCTTTGGCTGCGTCGGGTGTGTAAGTAAACGAATGTATTTTATCATCAACTTCCTGCCAGAAAGCCTTACGGCCTTTTTTAAAATTATCAATCACTGAAATTTTTAATGCGCTTGAGTTAACATCGGGACCATAAAAATCTGCACTTCTTGCAATCAATGCAGTCAGCTTTCTTTCTTTCACTGCATTCATAATCATCTGCACAAGTTGTAATCTTACTTTTCCTTTTTCACTTGGAGGATTGAGTGCTGAATTTTCTGTCATGTGCGGAATTTCATCTGCAGCATACATATAAACATTGTCTAAAAAAACAAGCTTTGCTTTGTGCTGCACACAGGCATCAATTACATTCTGCATCAGTACCGGCCATTCTTTTTTCCATACTTTGATATTGTACAAAAGCCCAACAGTTAAATACACTACTTCCGATCCTGCAACAGCCTGCATCACTTCTTCTCTCTTAGTAAGATCAGCAGTAAATAATTCATCTGCATCATTTACTTTTTTGGGATTTCTTCCAACCAAACGGATGCGATTGGTATAAGCGGTTAATTCTTTTGCTAATGGAGTTCCGATTGCGCCGCCTGCGCCAAGTATTGTTTGCATAACAAGTAATTTTATGCAAAGCTACCCGGCTGCTTTTTCAAAAACATTGACTTAGGTTAAGACTTTGCAGCCACCATCATTCTTTTCTTAATGCGGCTTAAACTTTCAGGAGCAATACCAAGATATTGCGCTATTAATTTCTGTGGTACACGCTGAAAAATATCAGGACGTTGTTCAAGCAATTCGTTGAATTGTTTTTCGGGAGAAAATGACAGCAGGTTCTTTGTACGCCTTATACTTTCTGATGCCACACGCTCTACAACAATTCGGAAGTACTCTGATATTGCAGGAGAAAACTTAATCAGTTCCACCAGGTCAACACAGGTTATTTCATAACAAACTGCAGCTTCCAATGTTTTGATGGATGATGCAGATCTTGTTTGCTGGGAAAAGCTTTCAAGATCAGTTACAAATTCATGTTCAAATGTAAAATTGCAGGTACGTTCGTTGCCTGCTTCATCAATATAAAACTGGTGCAATCCACCACTTTGAACAAAGTACACATAATGAGCAACTTCGCCTGCACGCAGCAGCACATTGTTGCGCTTGTATTTCTTTTCTTTAAAATAATAAAGCGTTGCAGCTATTTCCTCATCGGTAAGTGAAACAGATTGTTGTACAATACTGATTAGTGGATGTATGTTTGGCTGTAATGTCAACAATATTCTGCCTTAAAATCTTGGACAGCTAAGTTTTTTCTTATTTGGATCAACATGTTTTTTAATCCAGATCAATGATATTTCCAGACCACCCTGCCTGCGTGATGCTGCTGCAAGTCTTGATACATTTACATCATAAGAAACACCCAGTCTGTAATCGCCAAACTCAAGCCCTGCATAAGGAATAATTGCATCGCCTAAACGAAACCATGCTCCTGCATAAACATCAGTTGGTTTTTCAAAATCGTCATTTACTGTAAAACCAACGGCTGTACCCAGAATTGTTTCACTTGCACCTGCCTGCCTTTGGTAATTGGCACTTACAAATAATGTTGTTGCATCTGCAATAGGGAAATAACCTCCGCCATGAACAGTAAAACGGGGATTTAGTAAATAGGTAGCTCCCTGAAAACTTACTTTTGGACGATTGATGTGGTACATTGATGCTCCAAGATAGAAATTGTTATAATCGCTGGTAGCACCACTGTAAACAAACCCGGCATTTACATCGGCATATCCAATATTTACAAAACCTTTATTGTTGAACACTTCCGATGTAACACCGGTAAACCCGATGCTGGTGAGTTCATCTGCAAAATCAAGTTTATTAATATCCAGCCTACGTTGCGCATAGCTGCCGCTGAAACCTACACCAATCTGGTGATAACCACTTTCATCAATTCCTTTATGATATGCAAGCGAACCGGAAACAAAACTGCTTTTCAGAATGCCATCGCCGTTTATATCATACATGCCCATTAAACCCACACCAAACTGGTCAAACTCTGGTATGCGGTTACCAAGTATTCCAAAATCGGCCGAAATTGTATTTGTTCTGAAAGCATTGTTGATTGTTGGCCACTGGTTCCGGTAATTTACTGCAACACGGGCAGTGCCATTAAACTTTCCAGTTAACGCAGGATTAAGTGTTAATGGTGATGCAAAGAATTGAGAGAAATGGGGATCCTGTGCAGAAGCATTCTGCACAAGTAAAACGATTATAATAAAGGGTATAAGTTTTCTCATCAGGGAGAAGTTATTTTTTTCAGACGTTTTTCAGTTTTATTTTGCTGCTTTACTTATTTGTTAAACCTTTTTTAGTTTTGAATTTTGGTTCCGTATGACAAATCGCCTGCATCACCCAAACCCGGCACTATATAACCTTTTGCAGTTAGTTCATCGTCAATTGCTCCGCACCAGATTTTTACTTTCGGCTCACTTCTCTGTACATATTCAATACCAACTGTACATGCAATTGCGCAAACAATATGTATATCAGTGGGCTGGCCTTCGGCACGTAAATGCTGTACAGTTTTTACCAGTGAACTTCCGGTTGCCAGCATCGGGTCGGCAATTATCACTACCCTGTCTTCCAGAATCGGGCAACTTACATATTCCAGGCTTATTTCAAAACTGCCATCTCGGTTATGTTTACGGTAAGCTGAAATAAATGCGTTGTCTGCCCTGTCGAAATAATTCAAAAGTCCCTGATGTAACGGCAAACCGGCTCTTAATATTGTTGCCAGCACCGGTTGTTGTTTCAGTACTTTGGTAAGCGATGACCCCAACGGTGTGGTGATTTCTTTTTCTTCCCACGCAAGCTCTTTGCTTATTTCATAAGCGGCAATTTCACCTATACGTTCCAAGTTGCGGCGAAACCGCATACGATCTGTCTGAATTTCTGTATCTCTTAATTCTGCAACCCAGTTGCTTACCAAAGAATGCTGTTCACTTAAATTAATCACCATAATGTAAGTTCTTGTATCGTTTATTACAGGGATGTTCCGCCAAAGTTGTTATTCATTTTTATCGAAAACCCGGCTTATTGACGGTTTTAATAGATGCCTGCTTAATTTTACAAATCTAAATGATAATGACTGAACCCCGTAATCATTGGGGAACAAAATTGGCCATCTGCATAAAATTCAACGCAAATGATATATAGGGCAATGGGTTTAATGAGCGGCAGTTCACTCGATGGGCTGGATATTGTTTTTACAGAATTTGAAGTTCAGGGAAGTAAATGGAGCTACAGGGTAATATGCAGCGACTGTTATTCCTACAGTAACGAATGGACAGAAAAACTGAAGAATGCACCCATGCTTTCTGCTATCGATTATATGCAACTGCACAGCGATTATGGTCATTTACTTGGGCAGATGGTGAACAGGTTTATTAACGAGTACCAGCTTCAGTATAAAGTGCAACTGATTGCTTCGCACGGGCACACCAGTTTCCATTCACCTTCCACAAAAATGACGCACCAGCTTGGAGATGGCGCTGCAATTGCAGCAGAAACCGGAATAAATGTTGTGAGTGATCTGCGGGCAATGGATGTTGCTCTCGGCGGGCAAGGTGCCCCCATTGTTCCTATTGGAGAAAAATTACTATTTACCGATTATTCTTACTTCCTCAATATTGGCGGCATTGCCAACATTACTGCCAAAACAGATCCGTTTGTTGCTTTTGATATTTGTCCGGCAAATCGGGTGCTGAACCTGCTTGCCCTGCAAACCGGTAAAGCATTTGATGCTGGTGGTGAAATGGCAAGAAGCGGAACAGTGAATGAAACTTTATTACAGCAGTTAAATGCGCTGCACTATTACAGTCAGCCCTATCCTAAATCGCTGGCGAATGAATTTGGAACAGGGGAAGTTTATCCAATCATTCAGCAATCAGGTTGCAGTATTGCTGATGCACTGGCTACCTACACCGAACATATTGCCATGCAGTTGAAACATGCAGTGGAGATGATTCATCTTTCATCAACAGAAAAACAAAAACTGCTGGTTACCGGTGGAGGAGCGTTGAATACTTTTTTGATTGAACGCATGCAATATTATCTTCCATCAGTAGAAATAACTGTACCCGGTGCAGAACTCATCAATTATAAAGAAGCCATCATTATGGCATTGATTGGAGTATTGCGTTGGAGAGAAGAAAAAAATGTACTCAGCAGTGTTACAGGTTCTGTACGCAGCAGTGTTGGCGGTGCTATTTGGATGGGACAGGTATAATTTTTTTGTCAACCGCTGTTAAAAGCAAATACTAAAGACCAAGAATTGATTTGAGTTTTGGATAACCGGCCCTGCTTACAGGAATCTTTGCGCCTGATTTCAGCAAGGCTATATGATTTTCTTTTTCGTAAGGATCAATTCTTGTTATTTCCTGAATATTCACCATGTACGAACGGTGTGTGCGAACAAACAGCGAAGCATCGAGTACATCTTCAAAATAACCCATGGTTTGTTTTTTGAGAAAAGCACCTTCGGCAGTAATAATTTTTACATAATCATCAGCCGCTTCCATGTAATGAATTTCCTGCACAGGAATAATTTTGATTTTGCTACCGGTTTTTACAACAACCCGTTCATTTTGCTGCGGATGCCTGGCTGCTTCTTTCAATAAATTTTCTGTTGCTTTTGTATCGGCTGCATTATTTTTTTCCATCCACTTGCTGATGGCTTTATCAAAACGCTCCTGCGAAAAAGGTTTTAATAAATAATCAACCGCATTGGCTTCAAAAGCCTGCATCGCAAATTCATCGTAAGCGGTTGTAAAAATTACATGCGGCGGATTTTCAATCAGCTCAAGCATTTCAAAGCCGGTAATTTTGGGCATTTGTATATCAAGAAAAATCAAATCGGGCTCATGTTGCTGTACTGCTTTTACACCTTCAAATCCATTGGAACATTCTTCTGCCAGTTGCAATTGTGTATGCTTCTCCAGATATTCTTTTACCACAGCCCTTGCCAGCGGTTCATCATCAATAATCAAAACTTTATAGCTCATTGTTGTACTTCTTCGTTAATGGTTTGCCATTGCGGTATCATAACAGTTGTGATAAAGATATTTTCTTTTGTTTCAGTTTGCAGCAATTCATTACGGCCAAATAAAAGAAAAAGTCTGCGCTGAACAGAACTCAGTCCAAAGCCGGTTCCTTTTTTTGCGGGAGAGGTTTCAGCATCAAAAGGATTTTCAACTGCAACTTTCAATTCATTATCTACCACCATTGCTTTAACCGTTATCTGAGTTGATTCAGTAGTATCGTACAAGCCAAACTTAATGGCATTCTCCACCAATGGCTGCAACAGCAAAGCAGGCAACTGCATAGTGAGTGTATCCACATCGGCCTCAATTCTGGTTGTAAGCCGGTTGCCAAACCGTACTTTTTCAATATCAAGATACAACTGCAACGAATGCAGCTCTTCATCTAATTTCACCCATTGCTTTTCTTCTTTCTTTAATGTGGTACGCAGAAATTCCGAAAGCTGCTGCACCATTTTTCGTGCTTCATCAGGTTTTATTGAAATCAATGCATTAATTGAATTCAGTGCATTGAATAAAAAATGAGGCTGTAACTGCTGACGAAGTTTGTACAATTCAGCATCACGGGTTAATTTTTCAGCTTCATTTTTTTGTTTATCTGTATCGGATTTTTCCTGCCAGTTGTAATAAGCATACGCAAACATTGTAACGCATCCGTTAATAAGAAAAGCAATTCCAATACGCAGAGGAAGTGTATTGTTAAGCATTTCCCGGTATTGTGCATTACCTGGATAAATTACATTCATGATAAATGATTGTGCAAAAAACCATGCAGCAGTTAACACAATAACAAGCAAAAACAAATTAAAAATCCCTTCTTTACGGGGCAAATAATACCGCATAATTGTAAACACCAGCCAGGCACCCCATATCAGCAAGGTATTGCTTACAATACTGTCTGTTAATGCAGCAAACCAATCAAGACCCATTTTGTACAGCACAAGCTGGTGTGCTGAAATCCATACAAACCAGAATATACTGAAGGGCACCATGAACTTTTTTGATTGAAAAGGAGAAACTGCCACAAAAAACTATTTAAGATTGAAAAATTTCAACTGCATCATTCAACAAATCGTTTGAACGGAGTTTAGCCAAATAAATAAATGCGTCAGCATCTTCTTCTTCTCTTGTTCCTGAAAACAATTCAGCACCATCCAGTTCTGTATTAAATGGATATATATCTGTAACTGCAACCATCTTCCAGCAGATCATTTGATTCGACAAACTGAAAAAGCTTTCTTCTTCGTTTTTAGCAAGTGTATTTGCTTTTGTAAAAGCAGCAGCTTTATCTGCTGCCTGTATCAGGCGTATCTGTTCTTCAAATTGTGCAGGATGTTTTCCATTACCGCAAATAACCTGGAAAATTATTTTTGCAAGAAACCAGTTCATTGTACAGTTGTTTTGAATTGAAAGTATTTACTGCTATTAATAAGCCGATTTAATATCAATGCCACCGAACATAACAAAACCATCAAGGATTAAAATCTTATCGGCACTAACACCTGATGTATGCGGACGTTTATCTTCAATACCGCCAAACACTGCTGTTGCATCAGAACGTATCTGCCAGTGTGAAGGAACAATTAGTGTACACCCGCCAAACATACAGGTAACATCAAGCCTTGCTTCTTTATCAAAATCCGCATTCATTAAATTAATTTCAGCACCACCAAAAATTGCTGCTATATCCCCGCCCTTTAAATCTTTGGCGTAAACATTTTTTTTAACGCCACCAAATACAGCCGTCGCATCAATTACTTTGTCTGAGCTGTATGATCCTGATGAAGACATTGTTGCCTGTGCATTAGTAGTGTATGAATTCTGGGTGGTTGATTGCGTACTGGTTGTATAATTATTCTGAGATTGTGTTTCATCTTCAATCCATCTTCTTTTTTTCCGGCCAAGTAAAAAACTAAGGCCTATTGCAATCAAAATTACCGGCCAGAAGAATTGACGGAATTGCCAATCAGGATTAGCATGCGTTACTAAAAAGTAACCGCCGATCAACATCATAATCCACCATGTATTATTCCTGAAACCATCTTTTGCACCAATCACCAATCCTACAGCAATCAAAATCATTGGCCATGTAAACAGGTATCCGGGAACAACCATGACATTAAGGTTACGTAATAAAATAAGGATACCCGCAACAATAATGATTACGCCCAAAAGAAGCCGATCATTTACCTTTCTTTTTCTTCTCTCAAAATTTGCCATAACTGTAAATTTTATCTGGTTGGTTATTATTTCTGTATTTCAGTGAAGTTATTGGTTTGCTGTTTTTCTTCTTCTTTTCTTTTATTATTAAGCACAATCATTAAACCAACAGCAATTAATACAGCCGGGAAAAAAAGATGACCGAACCCCAAAAAAAGAAAATTGTGCGGCATTAGAAAAACACCTCCAATCAACATGAATATCCACCATTTGTTATTTTTAAATCCATCACGAAATCCAAGTACTAATCCAATCAGGATCAAGATCAAAGGCCAACTGAAAACAAAATGGGGAAAATAGAAAAAGTGTGACCTGCGCATTAACAGAAAAAGGCCAATCAGAAGGATGATAACGCCAAGTGTAGTGCGGTCATGAACTTTTTCTTGTCTTCTTTCAAAATTTGCCATAACAATTAATTTTCACCAAAATTATTATGCAGCAGCCCACCAGTCAACAGAAGAAAGGTTAAGAGAAACGGTTTGTCGGTTAACGACAGGTTGCCGTCGGTAAACGGTAACTCCAATTCACGTCACAGGGGTTACTGACATTAGTCATTCATTAAAAAACCCTTCATCGCTACCTTAAATGGCTGTACAAAAAACAAACATGCTCACTTTTTCGCCCAATATATACAAATTGCTTCAACACGAAAACATTGAAGATAACAAACAGCGTTTTCAGCAATTGCAAAATCAGTTTGCATCTGAATTTGCAACAATTTTTCCCGATAAGATGGCATTGAAAACAATTGTTGTTATTCCAAGCCTTACCGTTGACCAGGAAATTTTAACGAAAGTAAGAGGCCACTTTTTTTACGAAGAACGGCTGCTTTGTTTACTGATGCTTCTGCGTATGCCACGCACACATGTTATTTACGTTACAAGTGTACCTATTGATCCTGTAATTGTTGATTATTACCTGCATCTATTGCCGGGCATTACCGGCTTTCATGCAAGAGAACGGCTAACACTGCTGAGTTGTTTTGACGCATCGGCCAAATCATTAACCGAAAAAATTCTTGAACGCCCACGGTTAATTGAACGAATCAAAAATTGTATCCCACAAAATTCACCGGCACACATCACCTGCTTTAATACAACTGAACTTGAAAGAGTTCTTGCCGTAAAACTTGGTTTACCTGTTTACGCCTGCAATCCCGATCTTAATTTTCTTGGCACAAAAAGCGGAAACCGTAAAATATTTAAAGCCTGTGGCGCTCCCGCTCCTGATGGTTTTGAAGATGTGCGGAACAGAAACGAAATAGTTCACTGTCTTGTGCAGTTAAAAAAAAGCAATCTGAAACTTGAGAAAGCTGTTATTAAAATGAATGATGGTTTTTCAGGTGATGGAAATGCTGTTTTCTTTTATGACAATGCTGTTGCAAACAATGATCTGGAAGAATGGATCTCCAAAAAATTCGAAGATCAGTTAAAAGTTATTGCTGCGCAACTCGGCACCTCAACATTCATCAGCAAATTTGAAACAACAGGAGGAATTGTTGAGGAGTTTATTGAAGGGGAGATAAAAGCATCACCTTCTGTGCAATGCCGCATTAATCCGTTAGGACAAATTGATATTCTCTCCACACACGATCAGATGATGGGTGGTGAAGACGGGCAGGTTTTTCTTGGTGCCACATTTCCTGCCAATGAAGAATATGCAAAAGAACTTGCAGTGATTGCGTACCCTATTGCAGAAGAATTAAAAAAACATGGTGTACTTGGCCGGTTTGGAATTGACTTTGTGAGTGTAAAAGAAAACAATCAATGGAAACATTACGTTGCAGAGATTAATTTACGCAAAGGCGGCACAACACATCCGTACATTATGCTGCAGTTTTTAACTGAAGGTGATTATGATGCAGCTTCAGGAAAGTTTTATATGAACGATGGCAAACAACGTTACTATATTGCCACCGACAATCTTCAAAGTGATTCATATAAAGGGATTACACCTTATGATTTAATGGACATCGCCATTTACAACGGACTTCATTACAATGGTGCAACAGAAGAAGGTGTAACCTTCCATTTAATCGGCGCACTATCGCAATATGGCAAAGTGGGTGTTGTTTGCATTGGCAGCACACCCGACCGTGCAAAAGCATATTTTAATAAAATAATTGAAGTGTTGGATAAAGAATGTAAAAGTCACAAAGAAACCGATTATTCATAAACCAGAATATCAGCGTAAACAAGCAAATTTGATTTGTCTAATTTTAACCAGGAGTATTGAAGAAGATTCGATTGCCGCATCCATGTTGTTTTACTATTTTGGCTTCGTTTAAAAGCAATTTGTGGTTGTTTGTAGTCAATGGTATCTTCCTGAATATTTAACCATTGCATAGAGATAAAAAAAGAACGTTGATCAAGCACTTTATTTGGTTCAGGAATATCAACAACTAAATATTTCCCTTTCAAAATAATTGAAGACAGAACTATATCAGTCTGTAACAAATCATCCCCAGGGCTTCCATCACTATTTACGTTATAAACATGAACACGTACAGGATTTACATTTCCTGTTTTGGCATTTTTAGTATAAACTCTGAAGTAAATACGCTGAATGGCATATTTTTTAAATTCTTCGGGAATCGTAATATGGGTAGCATATTCCGAACGATACCCATGACTTGCAGCCATTGAAAAGTCCTTCTTTGCATTTGTTATTCCCACTTGAATTGTTTTAAACTTACCTACATACACACTGTTCAATTCAATTGGTTTATGAACAAGGATAATTTCAGAAAGACCGGTAGATAAGTCTATAATTTGCTTGTCAAAATAACCAACACATGTAATTAAAATCGTGTCATTCTTTTTGGGAACATACATAAATTCACCAGAACTATCGGCTTCGAAGAATAATTGATTCCTGACATTTACAGTTGCAAAAGGTATCCGTTCATTCGTTGCAGAATCAATTATCTGGAATTTTCGGATTTGTTGAGAATTAGCTGTAATGCAGATTAGCAGCAAACAGGTTAATAAATTGTTTTTCATTTTCATTATTTCAGAACAGGTTACTTGACTGACTGAAAATAAGTAACAATACAAAAACCCGAATAGAAATAATGTTAAAGTTGTTTTACAAAAATTTTATCCCTTTCATATTATGTTTAAACAACTCTGATATTAATATAAAACATTACAACCCGTACTGATCCACCACATACAACAGCAGCACCATATTAATTGCACCCAGTTCCAGTTCACGCTTACTTACTGCTTCAAACACATCATTACCTGCATGATGATGATCGAAGTACCGTTGTGAATCAGGACGAAGTCCGCTAAGCAATGCTCCGGTTTCTTTCAGCGGGCCAATATCAGCACCACCGCCACCTTCAGCAAATTCACATATACCATAAGGTTTAAACAGAGGTTCCCAGTTCTTCAATTTCTGCAATGGTGCGCCACCACTTGTAAATCCAAATGAACGTGGTGTAAAACCACCGGCATCGCTTTCCAATGCAAAAATGTATTTATTGTTTTTATCTGCTGCCGCAACTTCGCCATATTTCTTTCCGCCACGCAACCCGTTTTCTTCATTCATAAACATCACCACACGAATGGTGCGTTTTGGCTTTATACCAAGTGCTTTATACACACGTATGATTTCCATACTTTGAATACAACCTGCACCATCGTCATGTGCGCCTTCCGCTAAATCCCATGAATCAAGATGACCGCCTACTGTAATAATTTCATTGGGAAATTCTGTTCCTTTTATTTCACCAATCACATTATAACTTTTTGCATCAGCCAGCATTTCACATTCAGTTCTGAAAAACATCTGCAACCCTTTTTTCTTCTTCAGTTCATTACTGATATATTCTGCATGACGTGTTGAAACTGCAATGGCAGGAATTTTTGGAAATGAATCATTATAGGTTGTTGTGCCGGTATGCGGATAATCGTCGATATTACTTGCAAGCGAACGCACCATTGCTCCAACTGCCCCATACTTTGCAGCCATGGATGGTCCACGTCCACGATATTGACCAGCCTCGCCATACGAACGGAATGTTTCAATATTGGTAGGATTCATCGGGAAATTATAAAACACAATTTTTCCTTTCACACCTTTCTCTCCCAGTTCATCCAGTTCTTTAAACGAATGTACTTCCACCACTTCGGCTTTAATTCCTTTTTTACCTGTGCCAACACTGTTGCCCAATGCACAAATGTTGAGGTTTACCGGTTTGCCATTTACATCAACAATAAAAGCACTTTCTTTTGCACCACGTACCCAATGCGGCACCATACATTCCTGCAGGTACACGGTATCCGCACCCAATTCTTTCATCATTCTGTACGTTTCCTTTACGGCTTTTTCAGCTTGTGGCGAACCGCTTAATCTTGGCCCCACTTTTTTACATAAAAACCAAAGGTTCTGGTAAGCTTTGCTGTTGGTAAACACATCATCTGAAATGCGCTTAAACATAGCAGAATCATTTGTTTGAGCAACTAATTCAATAATTAAAAAAAAACACAGGAGTGAGCTGATAATATATCTCATGCAGTATGATTTAGAATAAGCCCAATGTAAAACAACTCCGGCAACCGGCAAAAAAAGGATTGAATGATGACTGTAAAATTTTACAAACGGCAGCATACTGGAATATGTACTGATTTGAAATGACTACCTTCGTCGTCTTAACCTGTCAATTTATCCTGCCCGTTTAAATGGCATGATAAATGTTGAACAGTAGCAAAAAATAAGGAAAATGAAATGCCCATCAACAAAGCAGACCAAATTGATGATGAATATCTGGGCGTACTACGTAACAATAAAAAAACAGCCGCAAAGCGGCGCACTAAAAAAATAACACATGAAAATTGGCATAGTTTGTTATCCCACATTTGGTGGTAGCGGTGTTCTGGCAACTGAACTCGGAAAAGCACTTGCCGACAAAGGTCACCTGGTGCATTTTATTACCTACCAGCAACCCGTACGCTTAAGTGGTTTTTGCGCCAATATATTTTATCACGAAGTAAGGGTACCGCATTATCCTTTGTTTGATTACCCTCCTTATGAAACTACGTTAGCCAGCACAATGGTTGATGTGGTGATGAACAACGATCTTGATCTGTTGCATGTACATTATGCTATTCCGCATGCCTCCGCTGCATTTATGGCCAAGCAGATTCTTCGTAAGAAAGGAAAAGACATCCCGGTTATTACAACATTACATGGCACCGATATAACACTGGTTGGCAAAGACAAAACATTTGAACCCGTTGTTACTTTTTCCATTAATGAAAGTGATGCCATAACAGCAGTTTCAGAAAACCTGCGTAAAGAGACTTACCATAGTTTCAATATTGAAAAAGAAATTGAAGTCATTTACAACTTTGTTGATGTAAAACGTTTTTCTAAAAAACCACTTGATGCTTTTAAGAAAGCCATTGCCCCGAATGGCGAACGTATTCTTGTGCATGCTTCCAACTTCAGGAAAGTGAAAAGAGTGAACGATGTGATCAGAACATTTGCCGGCATAAGAAAAGAAGTTCCTGCAAAATTACTGATGGTGGGCGATGGCCCCGACAGACCTGGTGCTGAAGAACTTTGCCGTGAACTGCATACCTGCGACGATATCCGTTTTCTTGGTAAGCAGCAGGAAATGGAAGACATTCTGGCTATATCGGATTTATTTATTCTTCCTTCAGAAAGCGAAAGTTTTGGATTATCAGCATTGGAAGCAATGGCAGCAGGTGTTCCTGTTTTATCAAGCAATGCAGGCGGTTTGCCTGAAATAAACATTAACGGCGAAACAGGCTATATGGCCAATGTGGGTGATATTGCAGGCTTTGTAAAAGCAGGCATTGATATTCTGAAAGGAGATGAAACGCTGAACAACTTTAAACAAAAAGCAAAGGAACATGCAGAGAAATTCGATATTCACCACATTGTTCCTTTGTATGAAGAGTTATACGAACGCTTTGTTCACGCCGCTGTTTAATTAATTACTGCGACGTAACCAGCCGGAAGGATTTAAAAACTGATTTTCTCTTGAAAGAATAAAATCAATCTGACCTTCACCATCGAGATTGGTACCAACACGACCAACTGTTTGACCGGTTTTAATATTCTGCCCTTTACTTACGTTCACACTTGAAAGGTTACTATATGTAGTGAAGTATTTACCATGCCTTACAGTTACCGCACTCATTCCTCCCACATCAAACACACTCACAACTTCACCATCAAAAACAGCTTTTACGCCGGTTCCAACTGGAGAAGCGATGGTAATAAAATCCTGAGTTCCTTTAATATTTGTACCAGGAACAACATACGGACCAAAGCCAATGGCTACATATCCATTATCAACAGGGAATGGCAATCTTCCTTTATTAGTTTCAAAACTATTACCTAATGCTAAATCTTCCTTATTATATTCAAGATAGCTTACATCCTTTTTCACTACTGGTGCTGTTGTAGCCGGAGTTGTTTTGGGTGTGGTAGCAGCAATTGATGAATTGTTATTTGCTACAGGATTATTTTTTGCATTTTCTCTTGCTTTTGCATCGGCATCGGCTCTTGCCTTTGCGTCTGCTTTAGCTTTCGCTTCGGCTTCTTTTTTTGCTGCTGCTATTTCCCTGTTAATAATTGCTGTAATAGAAGCCTGTAACGATTGTGCCTGTTTTCTTTTTGCGGCAATATTCTTACTGATTTCTTTTTCTTTATTCTTAAGGTTCTTCACAACATTATCCTGTTCCTGTTTATCCTTTACCAGTTCGCCCATTTCTTTATTCTGATCCTGGAGTACAACATTTTTCTGCTTCCTGTTATTGGTTAGTTGTGTAATTTTTTGTTTATAAAGCTCTTCTGTTTTAATAATGGCATCTAATTGCTGTGCCCGGTAATTCCTGTATGCACGCATGTATGAAATACGCTGAACAGCATCGTTGAAACTGGTGGCCGAAAAAAGGAAGTTGAGAAAATCATAACTGCTCCTGTTTTTATACGCATATACCACATTTTGTGCATAGTTCATTTTCAGTGTATCAAGATCTCTTTGCAAACGGCGCATTTCAACATAAGAAGTGTTAATGTCGCCGTCAATTGCCCGCACCTGTTTATTAATAGTGGAAATAACCTCGTTACGCAAACGGATTTTATTCTGGATGAGTGTTAACTGCCCTATACTTTCTTTTTTGTTCTTCTTAATTTCATTGTACTGGTTATTGAGCATATCAATTTCCTGCAATGTTTGTTTGCGTTTTTTCTCCAGCTCAGTTTTATCCTGGGCAAAAGCAACAACATTCAGTACAACGAAGGCCGTAAACAAAAAGAATTTCCGCATAGGCATGGTTTAAAAAGTACAAAATTAAGGTTTCAGGTGTGCATTTATTGCCGTTTTTAATTGACACATGCTATTCGCCGAAAAAATTATCATTGTATTTATTAAAAGTACTTGATAATTTTTTCAGCTTATTTCAGGTTAAAAAGAGTAAACGCACTGTTCTGCGAAAACGTATCTCTCCCTAAATTCTTTTGAATTTTTTAGGAATTGAGAATGGAAAACTTAACACTTCATTGAACTTATAGTCTTTAAACTTTAACTGAACATCTAATTTATTCTGCTGTGAAATAAAAATTTCTCTGTACGCAGAAAAGGGGAATCCTGCCTTTGTTTCATATTCCGTATAAATCAAATCGCAGGTTCTGTTAAGAGAAGGATCATTGTCATCCAGTTTACTTTTCTCAATTAAAAAGTTATTGTTGATGGAGATGAGATTTTTAAACAAAGCATCAACACTCAACAATGTATATCCCCTGTCATTGTTTGTGTAGGAAGTAATACTGTCTCTGTTAAAGAAAACCGGGTTGCCTAATAAAAGATTCTGCAGGTCAGCAAAAGCAAAGGGAATCTGGCTCAGCTCCTGGATATGAGATAAAGGGCGAACCTGGTACGTATTGGCCAGTTTATCTAATACTTTAATGCTGTCGGGAGTAATCAGCACACGAAAGCCCTCAATGCCCAGTTCATTTCCCAGTGAAAGCCATATAATACTGTCTTTCTGCATGCGAACATTGGCTACAAAATCGGGCTGTCGTCCTTTTGAATTAAAATAATCAACCTTAATCTTTGCTGAAAATGTAGTAAACTCAATTCTGTTTTTCTGAACACTTGAAATAAGGTTAGTAACCATACGTACTGTATCAGCATGAGTTGGCAACAAATCCGGTATTATAGTTGCAACAGTATCTTTCTTAACAATAGCCTGTTGTAATTTCCTGGTTGACCGGCAGGCAGAAAAAATAACAATAAGCAAAAGCAATCCTGCAGCAAAAGAAAATTTCTTCATGAGTTTTATTGTTTTCCAGTACTGCCAAATCCTCCGGCATTACGGGTTGTTTGATCAATTTCTTCGGAAAGCATCCAGTTTACTTTTTCCACTTTCTGAATAACCATCTGTGCAATGCGCTCTCCGCTCTGGATGGTGTGCGGTTGTTTATCAAGATTAATTAAAATAATTTTTATTTCGCCCCGGTAATCGGCATCAATTGTACCGGGGGTATTAAGACATGTAATGCCCTGCTTGGCAGCAAGTCCGCTTCGTGGTCTTATCTGCGCTTCAAACCCATCAGGCAATTCAATATAAAGTCCTGTGGAAATTAATGCACGTTCCATTGGCTTCAGTTCAATTGCAGCCTGCAAATAAGCTCTCACATCCATTCCGCTTGAGCCCTCTGTAGCATAAGTGGGTAAAGGATTGTTCGAGCGGTTGATAATTTTTACCGTCATGATTCCGTTTTTTCGAGTAATACAGTGGCATTTGCAACAAGCCCTTCTTCTCTCCCGACAAATCCCATTTTTTCAGTTGTGGTAGCTTTAACTGAAACAGCATCTGCATCCAGTTCAAGAATAGCGGCAATTGTTTGCTGCATCAGGCTGATGTAAGGCTTTATTTTAGGTGCCTGCAGGCACAAAGTACTGTCAACATTCACCACACGATACCCTTTTTCCCTGATTTTATTGTATGATCGCTGCAACAGTATCTTACTGTCAATATCTTTAAACTCGTTTGATGTATCGGGAAAATGGGTTCCAATATCGCCTAACGCAAGGGCTCCAAGTAAAGCATCGCAAATGGCATGAAGCAACACATCGGCATCGCTGTGCCCCAATGCACCTTTGTGATGCGGAATTTCCACACCCCCAATAAAAAGCTTCCTTCCTTCAGCAAGCTGATGGTAATCGATACCAGTTCCTATTCTCAATGCCATATTTAAAAATAAAAAAGCGAAGGTAAATTACCTCCGCTTTTAACAAAATATCTTTTAGAACCATTAATCATTTGTTATACCGGTTCCGCCATCTCCACCAAGATCAAATACAAGGCTGAAACGGGTGGTATTGCTTAACGGATTACGGGTTTGACCCTGACCTGAAGGAACAAGATAAGAGAAATTAAAACCAAGACGATTGTATTTAACACCTAAACCCACACTGAAATATTTGCGGTTTCCTTTAGTTTTTGATTCATAGAAGTACCCAGCCCTTGCAAAAAACAGATCATTATAGCTGTATTCGGTGCCTGCCGATATCTGGAATTCTTTCAGTTCTTCACTAAAACCGCCAGGAGCATCGCCAAACGATGAGAACCAACTGGCCGGAACACTTTTATTACGGTAGTTTTCAAGCGCACTGGCAGTAGTATCGGTTGGAGGAGTGGGAACCATCAGTTTATTTATATCAATACCGAAACTGATTTTATTTGTTTCATCAATTGTTTTCTGATAAGCGCCGCCAATACCAAAATTTGCAGGAATGTAATCTTTGCCTCTTGCATCATTTGTATATTGAATTTTACTACCAAGATTGCTGAGAACAGCACCGGCAGTAAACCCGTTGCCTTCTTCGTTTATTCCATTATAGAAAAAAGAAAGATCGCCGGCTACAGCAGTACCGGCCTTATAGGTTACACCACCTTCACTGTAGCCACTCGCAAGATTTGAATAAATGAACCGCAATGCAACTCCAATGCCAAGTTTATCACTCAAACGGCGGCTGTAACCACCATCAATTGACCATTCACGGGGCATTGCAGTTTTAATTGGATTACCTGAATAATCGGTGAACTGAATATTACCTAAGTTGAAATAACGCAACGAACCGGACACAGCCTGATCTTCATTAATCTGATGATACCCTGCTACAGCGCCAATAAATACATCATTTAATCCAAGATCTTTTAACCATGGGGTATATGTTAAGCCAATAGCTGATGGCTGTGATGCAAAAGGAATTTTTGCCTGGTTCCAGAACGATGCATTTGCATCGGCCGAAGTGGCAATACCAACATCTCCCATACCTCCTGCACGGGCATCGGGCGAAATACGGAGCATTGGAACTGCGGTTGTAACTACATTAATGGATTGCGTGGTTTGGGCAAACAAGGCTACAGAATAAAAAGAGAGAAAAAAAGTCAGGATAAATCTGTTTCTCTTCAGCATTTTGATTTGGGGCATAAAAAGTTTTTTTCAATAAAGCTTAGTAAGACAGGACAGATAGCATTTAAAGGACAACCAATTTTTGCAGTGCGGACTGCTTTTTACCATTTGAATCTTTTACTTCCAGTTGGTAAATATAAACTCCCCTGCCTATTTTCTGTCCATAATCGTCCTTCCCGTCCCACTCAATTTCAAAAGAACGGTTTCCTTCATTATTTATTGTGCGGGTAATTGTTTTTACAACCTTTCCCGAAACAGTGTAAATACGGATTAATATCTGCAGATTATCGCCCGGCCTGTTATGCTCAAACATGAATGTTGTTCTGTTTGTAAACGGGTTGGGATAATTATAAACATGCGCCAGCTTTAAATCTCCGTCTTTTACCACTCTGAACTCAAGTTCGTATTCACCGCTGTTATTCTGCACATCCCAGGCTTTTATTTTCAAGGTATGGTTTCCCTCGGTCAGGTTCTGAAGCTGAAATCGTACTGTTCCTTTCTGGTAGCTGTCTGTTTCAGCTTCATAGTAGTCGTTTAAAACAAAATACTGGTTGTTGTCATTGTCAATTGTAGCTACCAGGTCGTGACCAATACCTGTTGAAACAGTATTAATTCCGCTTGAATCGGATAATTTCAGAAGTAAAACCGGGTTTTCATTGGTAATCCCGCCATTAACAAACTTTTCATCATTTAGCCACCCTTTTATTACGGGGCCAATATTGTCAGTAACAGGATTGTTTGATGCTCCGCCAACTATAATTGAAGTTTCAGCTCCAGCTCCGTCTTTCACTCCATCTTCCGTATAATAGCTGATTTTTCCATTGCCATATTGGTAATTAATATCTTTAGGAACAACAAAACTGTAGCTGAATTTTCCGTTTACAACTTTTGCCTTACCTCTGAAAATGATATTTGACTGATTGCTGAACGAAACAACCGGACTTGCCGCATCATTCCCTAACGTTTTAGACAACTGGGGTTTATCAAAAATTACAGGATATACATTACCGTTAAAGCTGGTAAGAAGATTCCCTGACACATCAGTTACTTCGCCCTTAATTGTATAACGATCCAATGCTTTCAATGTGTCGGAAGAAGGCGGCTGATTATTGATTTGTTTTGAACGTACTTTTAATACAGGAAAGGCCAGCCGTAACGCAGGATCGCCCAAAAGGGTAAACTTGCGGTTATTGATATAATCGCCGAAGTTCTGGTATGTGTAATTCTTTGCCCTTTTCACCGCCTCACCTAATGTTGGAAAAACTCCATTCTGATCTGTGGCCAGAGCCATTTTCAAATAATTATTGTTGATGATCCGGTTACTGAAAGCAAATACAACTCTTGTAGTGGTCATCATGGCAATTGCACCTGTTTTTTCTTTCAGCAGAATGCTTTCTCCAATTGAGTTATTTAAAGGATCGTCATAAGGAGCAAAATCACATGTAGCAGTAATAAACAAGGGGAGTTTGTTTTTGTTGGTCCAACTGTTTACCATATCCGGGTCAAGAATATCTTCTTCGGCAAGTCTTTTTGAGCCTCCATGACCGCTGTAATTCCATATCAAGGTTCCCGAAAAAATATTATTATTGATAGCTGTATTTACATCTGGATAACGGCTGCCGCCACTGCCGCTTTGCTGGCGGTAAGCATCAAGATAAATCTTTGCAATATTAAAATTATTGTTCTGCTGAATGAGTTGTGCATGCAGTTCAGCATCACTCAGGTGGATATTATTATCTTCATCATCAGCCACCAATGTTATTTCATTTCGCCAAGGGCCAAAACAATCTTTATCGCTGTAATGGATAATTTTATCAACTACATAACGGGCTTCATCAACCGTTTTTGCGGGAATACGTCCAATGCCAATATCCAGCATATTTACCGGGTACGACTGATTGATGTTATCCCCATTATCCAGAAAACCAAAAAAATCATCAGAAGTATAAGTCGAGAGCGGATCTAATGATGAAGCACTTTCATAACAGGGTACAAGATTTGTATTACTCTTGATCCTGTTCTGGTAATCGTATGAAGCATCACCAAAAAGCAGCAAATACCGGGGTTGTTTTGAGGTGTCACCACCCGCCCTGTCGTAAAACATTTTTACAAAATCTCTTATTGCAACCGGATCGGGTGTACCCGAAGAAAATTCGTTGAACACCTGGTCTGTAGTGGCAACCAGCACGCTTAATGATTGATTTTGCTGATGCCATGCAGCCAAGCGCTGTGCTTCGGTTAGCAATAAAGGATTTACAACAATCAGGTACTCTTTTTGTGATGAGCTATGCAGATTCTGGTTGCTGACTTTACCAATTGCAGTTGGCACAAGAAATTCCTGCGGGTTAAATGCAACATACTCATGAAGTTGCTCATTACGGTTAATAAACCGGAATTCGTTTCCGGTAATATTTCCCTGAACATTAGCTGGCCTTAGCTGATCCGTAATATCCCAAACTACTGTACCGGTTGATGCCGACTGAAGCCTGAACTCGGCTGCATTTCCTGCCCCAATAGATTCCCAATCCAGGAACAAAAGCTGATTCACCCCATTCATACTTAACTGCCTTACAGGGAACAGCTCAAACCAGTTCAGCCAACCCTGAGCATTTACGCTCAACGGCTGGTAGGTATATTGAATAGTAATGCCTGGCTGATTTGATGTGAAAGAAGTAACAAGTTCGTGAGGTGATGCAATGGGGTCGTAAGTTCCTGTGCCAACCAGTTGAATGGTTTGCTGCGCAACTGCAACATCATTTGCCTTAACAAGAAATGAGCTGTTACTGCCGGTACTCCTTGCCGCCACATTTGAAACCATTGTAACAGGAGCAGAAGTTACAAGATTGGGGAAACTTGCTGAAAAATTTCTGGTAAGGGTTAAGCCGGGTACATTACTGAATTCTTCACCATACCATTCCTTACCGCTTTTTAGAAAATTTACAGTATCCAGTTCATAAGCATATCTGTCTTTGAAACTGGTTATTACAGAGCCGGGCAATAAACTACTGTTGTTGATATTTTGTACCCGCAGGCCGGTTCCGCCAATAGTAATAAAAAAGAATGCTTCTTTTGAATAAAGATTTTTCTGGTGTCGAAAGCGCTGGTTAACCGAATCTTTTACCCAGGAATCAGGCCCGGAAGCATAAAAAAGAAAATAATCTGTTCCACTAAAAAGGCCATCTCCACCATCAACCACCTGGATGGCATTTTCAGAAAGATCATCTGCACGGGAAATATTATTTGCCTCAGATAGCATTTGCCCGCCATTCCCATACAATCGTATGCTGTTGCTTGATAAGCCGGAAGTACTGATACCTAAAGACTGCAAAAAAGCAGCATCAACTTTATAAACACCGGCTTTTTTTACTGAAACCTTATACCAACTGCCATTTGCAAGCACTGAATTGTTGCTGTAAACACGCTGGGCAGTGCTTTTAAAGAAGAAAAAAATCGCCAATAACAGTGCTGTGTAACGCATAGTGTCGTGAACAAATATAAACGATTCAGTCTGGAGATGACATATTTCAAAAAAATGCTGCAAATGCCCGTATTTCTACTAAAAAAAATAAAAGCGGAAATACTAAAATTTATACATTGAACGTTTAATGTGCAATAATTTCAAAAAGATTACATTATGTTTGTGATGATCTCATACCAAAATTTGGGATGAAAATCCAATATAATAATTTTGAATTTCACTCGTTAACTATCAAAACGAAAAGATGAAAAACCTTTTCCGCATTAAAAATCTTGGAATCCTTTTAGTTGGGGCCGCATTGTTATCTTCCTGTAACTTATTTAAAAAGAAACCGGAAAAATCAACCAATACCGGATGGACTTACAATGATCCTACAGGCAGTGGTTTCCGTGTTTCAAAAGAAAAAGAACAAAAAACCGGGCCCGGGCTTGTTTTTGTTGAAGGTGGTACATTTACAATGGGTGCCACTGAAGAAGACGTGATGCGAGACTGGAACAACAGCCCACGCCGTGTAACAGTTGCGTCATTCTACATGGACGAAACAGAAGTTGCCAATGTTCACTACCGTGAATACCTCTATTGGCTCAACCGTGTGTTTATGGATACAGCCATTACCAACCATGCTTTGCCAGATACATTATGCTGGAGAAGCGAACTGGCTTATAATGAACCTTATGTTGATTATTATTTCCGTCATCCATCTTATAATTTATATCCCGTTGTAGGTGTTAGCTGGAAACAGGCTTATGATTATTGTTTATGGCGTTCAGACAGGGTGAATGAAAACATCCTGTATGAAAAGGGCATTACAAACAAAAAAGCCGAAATGCAGAAACAAATGCAGGGTGGCGGTCAGGATAACTTCAATACAAAAGCTTATTTGTTAGGCGAATACCAGGCAACTCCTGGCAAATCGCTCAAAACTTATAAAGATCCTCTTACAAAACAGGTTCCCACTTCTATTTCATTTGAAGAAGGAATTCTTCTCCCAGACTACCGTCTGCCAACAGAAGCTGAGTGGGAATATGCTGCATACGGGTATATTGCACAGAACCCGAACCCCCGCCGTAGCGAAAAACGTCGTGGGGAAGAGTTAACCGCAAACAAACAAGTTTATCCATGGGCACAGAACGTAAATGGTCTTCGTGATGCAAAACGCAGTTCGTGGCAAGGACAGTTCCTCGCAAACTTTAAGCGTGGCGCAGGTGATAATATGGGTGTTGCAGGTGGTTTGAACGACCGTGCAGTTATACCCGGCCCAATTAATTCATTTTACCCTAATGGGTTTGGCCTTTATAACATGGCAGGTAATGTAAGCGAATGGGTTGCCGACGTTTACAGACCTCTTACTCCTACTGATGGCGATGACTTTAATACTTATCGTGGTAATAAATTTCAACGCATGGATTTGAGCACAGGAAAACCCGAAAGAGATTCTCTTGGTCGTATTAAGTACCGTGATGAAACTGAGGAAGAAGTGAAAAATCGTAGAAATTACCAACAAGGATATGCCATCAACTACCTTGATGGTGACTCATTGAGCCAGGTTCAGTATGGTTATGGAATTACAACATTGGTTAGTGATAAGAGCCGTGTTTATAAAGGTGGTAGCTGGAACGACCGTGCATACTGGTTAAGCCCCGGAACACGCCGCTTCCTTGAAGAAGATCAAAGCAGCTCTACCATAGGTTTCCGTTGTGCAATGACCCGATATGGCAGCCAGGAAGGTAATGGACGAAAAACCGGCAACTGGTTCCAGAAAAGGAAACAAAACAACAGGAAAAGAAATTAAGTTATTGAATGTTAATAAAACCCTTTGCGATTGCAAAGGGTTTTTTAGTTTATAAAAATAAACCTCAATTGATCATCTATCCTGCTTCAAGATAAAAAAACAACAAATATTCAACATCATTTTTATCCCAAAAGCTATCTTTGAGTTTATGCTGATACAGGAACTTTACCAAGTATTTCTTCAACATCCGTTTATACAGACTGATACAAGGAAACTAAAATCAGGCGAGATTTTTTTTGCTTTAAAAGGAGACAACTTTAACGGTAACAGTTTTGCCCTGAAAGCCATAGAACTTGGAGCTGCGGCTGTAGTTGCAGATGAGGAAATACAAAGTGAAGATAAGCGGATATTTAAAGTGGATAATGTGCTGCAAACGCTTCAGCAATTAGCCAAATATCACAGGCAGCAATTTCATATACCTTTTATTGCCATTACGGGAAGTAATGGTAAAACAACTACAAAGGAGCTTATACATACAGTTCTTTCATCTCACTACAAAACATATACTACCGAAGGGAATCTGAACAATCATATTGGTGTTCCTCTTACAATTTTAAAAATAAAACCCGATGCAGAAATAGCCGTTATTGAGATGGGCGCTAATCATCAGAAAGAAATTGCTTCCTATTGCAAATACACATTGCCTACGTTTGGCCTTATAAATAATATTGGTAAAGCACACCTTGAAGGTTTTGGTGGAATTGAGGGAGTAAAAAAGGGAAAAGGCGAATTGTATGATTTCATCAGAGAAACTAACGGATCAATTTTTATAAATTCAGACCTTGAGTATCTGAAAGAAATGAGCCGTGGCATTAGTAAAAAAATAACATACGGCACTTCTGATGCTGAAACTACGGGAAAAATGATTGAAAGTGATCCTTTCATAAAAGTAAAAATTGATCATGACCCTGAGATTAATGTAATTCATACCCAACTTGTTGGAGAGTACAATCTTCCCAATATTCTCGCAGCAGTTGCGGTTGGAAAATACTTTAAAGTGCCTGCTGAAAAAATTAAGCATTCTATTGAAAGTTACATCCCCTCAAACAGCAGATCCCAGCTAATTGAAAAAGGTTCAAATAAAATTATTCTGGATGCGTATAATGCTAACCCGGCGAGCATGAAAGCTGCTATTGAAAATTTTGCCAAAATCGACGCTCCTAAAAAAATGCTGATGCTTGGGGCAATGGCCGAACTTGGGCCTGAAAGTTTAGCTGAACACCAGGAACTGATTAACCTAATAAACAGGTACAAATGGGAAAAAGTAGCACTGGTTGGTGGTGATTTTGAAAAAACACATGAGAATTTTCTTTTTTTTAAAACCTCTGATGAAGCCAGCCATTGGTTTCACAATCAATTACTTGAAAACACTTATATCCTTATCAAGGGATCACGCAGCATGAAAATGGAAAAACTTTTAAATTAATTAGTTGTTATTTTCGGATGTTTCCGTAATTTTACGGTCTATTCTTATCCTTTAGAACAACCTCCATTTCCAATTTCCCCCTATAATACAGAGTCCAACCCGCTGAAAAGAGCCGTTTAATGTTTACGCTAAATTTTAGTTCCGTATATGAAACGACTTTTACTTTTATCTTTTTTTATCATTTTTTCACTCAGCATTTCTGCGCAGGTGTATTGGCCTTATAGCTTCAAATATCCAACTTGTGCAACAATGACTACAAATTGTACAAAATGGCCTGTACATACCACAGGAACATGGTATTGGAACGACCCTAATACTTGGAATGGGGGCACAATTCCAAAGGATGATGATATAGTTTGCATTCCAACCGGGTATTCTGTATACGTAAAAAACAATGTTTATACAAGCAGCACTTGTCCCACTCCTTCTGATTCTACTCAATCACCTCGTCTTAACATATTTGTATGTGGTTCGATAGTTTTTGAACCTTCGGGCAAGTTATACTTAGCTTGCTTTAGTTTTATTCAGATTTGGCCCGGCGGTACTGTGTATGCAGCAAACGGAAGTTCTGATTTAATTCAAATTGGACCAACAGTACTTTGGGGAGGGCCTGGATCAACAACACAGAATAATCTTACCGGACCAACTTATGTTGCAAGCCCATCAATTGGTCAAGGTGTTTTGCCCGCAATGTTTGATTTTATAAAGGTCAATCAAACCAATCCATATCAAATCACAGTCGATTGGGGAACTATACAGGAAATCAATAGCTTAGTTTTCATTGTTGAAAGAAGTGCAGATCAGAAAACATGGTCTGAAATAGGCACTGTAAAATCGGTTGGTAATTCTTCTATAAAAACAAGTTATTCTTTTACTGATAAAAACCCGCTATCCGGAACAAGTTTTTATCGCCTTAAACAGGTCGATATTGATGGTGCATTTGCCTATTCCGATATTGTTAATGTAACCAAAAGCCAGTCGGCAAAAAATATCAGCATTTACCCAAATCCGGTTTCCGGAACTGCTAATATATATTCAAAAACAAACTTTAAATCAGGGCAGCAAGTATTTTTGATTGATGCTTCAGGTATGAAGGTGAAAACATTTAATACGGCAATAAACAGCAATACTATTCAGATTGATTTGTCGATGCTCAGATCAGGTCTTTATCTTTTACAGGTTGTAGAAAATGGTTCTGTTGTAGAAAGCACACCGTTAATAAAGCAATAACAAATAGCAGCTTTAAACTTATTTTAAATGGCCATCCTCGCAGATGGCTATTTTTTTTCCTGGCACAACTCCACCAAAACGCCATTGGTTCCTTTAGGATGAAGAAAACATACGAGCTTATTATCTGCACCACTCTTAGGTATTTCATTAAGCAAAACGAAACCCTCAGCCTGCAATCGATTCATTTCAGCTTCAATATCGCTTACATCAAATGCTATGTGATGTAAGCCCTCTCCTTTTCTTTCAATAAATTTCGCAATTACTCCACCCGGATCGGTACTTTCCAACAATTCAATTTTTGTCTCTCCTTTCTTAAAAAAAGCAGTATTCACTTTTTCCGATTCAATACTCTCTGTTTTATAGCATACTGTATTCAGCAGTTTTTCGAATAGAGGGACAGATATATCCAACTTTTTTACAGCGATTCCAATATGTTCAATCTTTTGCATGATTTTTTTGAAAGCAATTTACACAGCATCGGTATAAATTTGTACGATGGCTGTACAAAAATCTGTTCTGTATCTTGACTACAATTCCACTACTCCTGTTGACCCAAGAGTGCTGGAAACAATGTTGCCATTTTTTACAGAAAAGTTTGGAAATGCCTACAGCAATTCACATGCTTATGGTTGGATCGCAGCAGAAGCTGTAACAATAGCCAGAGAACAGGTTGCCAATTTAATAGGAGCAATAAAAGAAGAAATCATCTTTACTTCCGGTGCTACAGAAAGCATAAACCTTGCTATTAAAGGAGTAGCAGATGCTTATAGTGGAAAAGGCAATCACATCATAACATGTACAACAGAACATAAAGCTGTTCTTGACACCTGTGCATCTCTTGAAAAAAAAGGATTTGACATCACTTATCTGCCGGTTAATCATGAAGGAATGATTGATCTGAGCCTGCTGAAAAAAACGATTAAGCCTGATACGATTCTGATATCACTCATGTATGCCAATAATGAAACCGGTGTTGTGCATCCTATAGCTGATATTGGAAAGATTGCGAAGGAAAGTAAGGTTTTGTTTTTTTGTGATGCAACGCAGGCTGCAGGAAAAATCCCGATCAGCGTTTTAACTGAAAATATTGACCTGCTGGCTTTTTCCTCGCATAAACTATATGGCCCAAAAGGTGCAGGTGCTCTTTATGTAAGAAGAAAAAATCCAAGAGTTGCCATAAAAGCACAAATTGATGGAGGTGGACATGAAAGAAATCTGCGTAGCGGGACACTCAATGTTCCAGGAATTGTTGGATTTGGCAAAGCCTGTTCATTAGCAAATGAAGAAATGGAAATGAGAGTTGCCAAAATGGCATTGCTGAGAAATACATTAGAGAAAGGTTTGCTTCAGCTAAAAGATGTAACAATTAATGGTTGCAAAAAAAACCGTATTCCCAATACAACCAACCTGAACTTTAAAAAAATTCCAGGTTCTCTTTTGCTTCCCCGAATTTCAAAAAAAATTGCAGTTTCGGCAGGTAGTGCCTGTACAAGTGCTTCACAACATCCAAGCCATGTGCTACAGGCAATGGGGCTAACACCGGAGGAATGTAAAAGCTCCTTACGTTTCAGCATTGGTTTAACGACAACAAATGAGGAAATAGAAGATGTAATAAAGGAACTAACCAAAATTATAACTGCATTAAGAACTGACACTGCAGAATAACAGTACAACAGCCGTCTTTTTCATTTTACTTAATTTTGCATTTATAAAAGTTGGAATCTTTGATAGAAAGGTTCAACAGATGATAAACAATAATAAACCGAATTATGATTTTTGTTACTGAAAAGGCGAAGGAAAAAGTTGCGGTGCTTTTACAAAAAGCAAATGTGGAAAATGAAGATGCTTATTTTTTGAGGGTAAGTGTTGTTGGAGGAGGATGCAGCGGTTTGAGCTATAAACTTGATTTCGATAACGAATCAAAACCTGGAGACCAGATATTTGAAGACAATGGAGTTAAGGTAGTAACCGACATGAAAAGCCTTCTTTATCTCTATAATACTACTCTTGATTTCAGTGATGGTTTAAACGGTAAAGGCTTCCATTTTAATAATCCAAATGCAACACGAACCTGTGGTTGTGGCGAAAGTTTCGCTGTATAATATCACAATGTGTAAAAACAAAAGCCCCAACGCAAAGGTCGGGGGCTTTTTAGGCAGTTGGTTTCGGGTCGTCATTTTTTGACAAAAGGCCTTGTAATGAGCCCATTTTTATCCAGAATACGCAGATAATACATTCCCGCTTGCAATTGAGATATATTAATTTCAGTTATAAACTGAATGGCATTTACCTGTTTTAGTACCTGGCCGGATATATTGACAATATCAATTCTGTAAATGCTGCGTGGTTCTGAGAAATTTATAACAATTTTTTCTGATGCCGGGTTCGGGCTTATCCTGATTTGCTCACCAAGCCCGTACCATACTTTAACCGACTGCGAAATTTTTTGCCTGTTTTGTTTATCGTAAACCTGAATTCGGTAGTAATTCCATCCATACCAAGGCTTTGTATCGGCTTCAGAATAGGAGGCCAGATTAAGAATTACTTTTGAGCTAACTACCTTCAGCACCTCAAAATTGACTCCATCTTTACTACGCTCAAGAATATATTCATCCTGATCGTTGTTATTCATAACACTCCATTCTATTAAAACATCTGCTTTTCGTGAAACGGCAGAAAATGAAACAAGATTTAAAACCTGAGGTAAAGGGTTATACCTTACATCGGTTGTTCCTAATGAAAATGGACTGAAAGAAGAAACTGCATTCCAGGTTACAGTTCCGGCAGAATTATCCCCGGTATAACCTCCATTGTTACCATGGGAATTCCATGTTCCCGAAACAGCATCAAAATGTGCTATAACAAGGTATTGAGGATTGTTAACATAGGCCTGGTTACAAGGACTTTGTGATGACCAGCTAAGTGTAACATTTGCGGAGGATGAGCCGGTATTTCGATCAAGTTTCCAGTATTCACATTGACTAACCCATTGCAAAGGCGGAGGCCCCGGAGAATTAACTGCGCCCAGTAAACGGGAATTTGCACGCATAAACTCAGCAGTAAACGCATTTGACGGATCAGATGAAAGCCCTGAAATTCCAATCAACCTGTAATGAGGCGTTGTGAAAACCAATTTACCAACAGGGAAACTAAAAGCATCATCCCCTATTTTTTTCACCGGACCGTTTACAAAAGAAGATGTACTTGCTCCGGTTGCATTGGCATTATCAAATACAACCAAAGGATTATTTGCCGACGAAGTAATAATGCCTTTATTAAAAGTAACCAGCTTAATAATTCCAACAGGGCAATTAAGTGTTATGATTTCGGCTCCTGTTGATTTATCGACCACAGCATAACTGAAGTTTTGTGTGGGATCTGTTGGGGTAATGGCAATATTTGGTGTGCTGATTGATGCATTGGCTGCACCTTTAAAGAAAACAGCCCTGTCATTATCTGTATAAAAACTTCCGTTGTACCTGCTGAAATTTCCGTACAACCACAAATCGCCGCCAATTGATGAAGATAAAGACAATTCACTTGAATTAGATAACGCATCAACCGAACCAATAATCAAATTACCTCCAACGGAAAGCGGCTTATTCATACTGTTATTCATATAAACCTTACCCCAGCCTGTAGAATTGCCAATTGTAAGGTCTCCTCCCATTTCAAGCTGTGCAATTGAAATTGAATTTGTATTCAGATCAAGTATAGTATTGGCCTGCACCGTTACATTGTAAGGATAACCCGGTAGTCCAACTGTATTTCCCCACTCCGCATTTCTGGAGTATGTTCCCCCGGTATTATACACAAGAGACGACCCGGAATTATAATAAGGAGCAGCAGTTACGAAAGCACCACTGTTTAGCTGTAGCTGGTTCATAATAGCCGCTGTGTGAGTATTGGGCGAACCATTAAAATCAACACCTCCATTTAAAATTACCGAATACAAACTTGGATTTTGCTCAGCATATCCGTTTGTTGAACCTGCCCCTGTAAATTCTATATTACCTGCACTGGCACTGTTTGGATTATTTCCGCCGTTGCCATAAACAATCCCGTTATTTGCAACTTTTAATGTTTGATTGGTGCCTGATGCAAAAAAACCGTTATTGAGATACAACAATGTTGCAGTTGTATTATTAATGGATAATGTAACTGTATTATTTCCACTACTACCTGTATTTGCAACAGTAAGCGAATAAACTGTATTTGCAACGGGTGTTGTTGTGAAATTACCTGTTACCTGGTTTTCACTTCCGTTATATATGTAATTAGCGCTGCTGCTGTAACTGCGTCCTGTTGTCTGGATGTTACCTGAAGCTGATCCGGAAGTAATTCCATTGGGCGAACCAATTCCTAATTTACCATCAGCAGAAAGGAAAAAGTTTGACGAGCCCGACACCACAAAAGTTGAGCAGTTTAAAGTAGCACCGCTATTGACATTAAAGGGAAAAGCGGAGCCATTGATAGTTTTGTCTGATATAAGCGAAACAATAGCCGGACTTATAATTTGCAGGCCGTTGCTATTTCCCAAAGTTATTATGCCCGAACCTCCCAACTGAGCCGATGTTCCATTTATGATAAATGAGCCGGAAGTATTATCCTGTACCAACGCACCTGAGCCAATAATTCCATCACGAAATGTCTTTGTTCCCGCACTTCCCCAGGTTACAGACCCATTCATTTCCAACAAACCATTTATTATGGTGTTAGAGGCCCCACCAATAGTTCCCATTGTTGAACTGATTTTGAAAATTGGCTTTTCTGAGTTGTCAGGGAAAAAAGTAATCCCGCTTGTATTAAAAGCTAAAGTAGTATTCCAATTAAATATACTGCCCGTTTTAAATAATACTCTTGTATTTGAACTCCAGGCAATATTGTCTGCTGTTCCTCCTGAATTTCCATCAGCTCGTATAGAAGCGCCATTTTCAACAACATAAGTCCCTGAACCTGCCGGCACTGATCCGTAAATAACATATGTTCCATAAATATCCATGTCCGTACCAGTACCATCGTTAAGCGTAAACGTATTAGTATTGGTATGAATCAGTATTCCACCGCTTTCAATTATTAACTGATCGGCAGATATTGAAGCATCAATCGTAACAGTGTGCCCGTTTTTGATTGTAATTGTATTAGCAGTGCTTGTTGGGTTAAGCGTAGCCGTTATCCAGTTAACAGCATCAACAGAAGATTCCCATGTGTTTGCGGTTCCCCAGTTTCCCGATTGACGAGAACGAAAGTAATCTGTTGAATTTGATGCACAATAGCCATTCTGAGTTATACTGACAGATGATGAAGCAGATGTTACAGCAGGATTACTACTTACAACCCGTACAAAGTAACCTGACCCTGTTAATAGCCCAGCAGGAATTGTAAAATCGATTGTTCCTGAATTGGATGTACTGCTTAGTGTTCCAATAGTTGTTGGAGAACTAAAAGAGCCGGCAGAATTGGACAATTGCACAGAATAAGTATTACCCGTGTTAAAGATTCCGGTTGAAGAAAAATTTAAGGACGAAGAAGATGTAGAAGAGCAATTAGCCAAAGCAAAAGAACTGGATGCTAAAGAAGTTGTTGAGATTGTATTAGTTGAAACAACAGAACCATTGAAAGAAAAACTATTAACACTAAAAGTTCCACTACTACCTGATGCGTTCCAAGCGTACAGGCGAAAAGTTACAGAAGAACTAATATTCTGATATAAAGCCGAGCTAAGGTCAATAGTTGCCCCTGTTGAATTTGTAATTGAGCCAATATTAGAAGCAAATCCATCTAAGCTTGAGCGAAGTGCAAAAGTAATCGGCCCTGTACCTGAAGTCTGTGAAGTAAAAACAAAACTATTTAAATTAAGAAGAAAGGTAGAGTTAGGAGTCAAAGTAAAAGAAAAGTAATCGTTCACATCTAAAGTGGCACTATTCCATCCGCTGGCATTATATCTATCTACTGCTGTAACTGCAGATATTCCAGTACCACGCCCTATTCCTGAAACATTAAGATTAACATCCACAATGTCCCCGCTTGTAAAAGGATCAGACAAACTTGGATCTGTTGAAGTTATTGGATTAGTCCAAACGCTTTGTGCGAAGACAGAATCAAAAAAACCTAAAAAAATAATACAAAGAAAAATTCTGTAATAAAAATTCATTCTTTTAAACAATAACTTTCCCATCCGGTTTTCAATTTGTTGTTATCAAAATTGATTGCCGTCAGCTCTCAGGTAAAATTTGGAGGATATGGGTTTAAAAAAGGTGAAATTTTTACAGGGTTGGATCATGCTGATTAAGATGGCTAAAATAAGTTTTTAAGTTCAAAAATCACTTATTATAAGGGTGAAAAATTAACATTATTTCACTTAGCCAATCCCGCCTTGTAACAGATTATTTGCTCCTGTTCATTTCATTTTTATTAAAAAACCCGGAAAGTCATTCATTTTAGTAAAAGCTTCTGGCAGCAACTTACCCGTTTCCTTTATTTTTGCTGCCTATGTGGGCAATTTGTAAAAAAGAATTCCGGCAGTTTTTCAGCAACCTTACAGGGTACATCACCATCATCCTTTTTCTTTTATTGAACGGGCTCTTCCTGTTCGTTTTTTCAAGTTTTAATATTCTTGATTATGGTTATGCAACTCTTGAAAATTTTTTCAACCTGGCCCCCTATATCCTTTTATTGCTCATCCCATCGGTAACCATGCGCCTTTTCCCCGATGAATGGAAAACCGGAACCATTGAAACATTATTTACACGACCGCTCACACCCTGGCAGATTGTTCTCGGAAAATACATCGCTTCGTTAATTGTAGTCATCATTGCCATTCTGCCAACACTCACCTATTATTTTGCCATGAAAGCCTTGGCTGCTGAAGGTGCTCTGCCCGACACTGGTGGCATCATTGGCTCGTATATAGGTTTGTTATTCCTGTCGGGGGCATTTACATCGGTAGGGCTTTGCTGCAGCAGCTATACAAGTAACCCTGTTGTTGCTTTTTTACTCAGCGCTTTTTTTTGCTTTGTTTTATACAGCGGCTTTACCGCATTAAGCAAACTGGTTGGCTCAGGAGCCGATTACTACGTTGAAATGCTGGGTATGGATTTTCATTATCGCAGTTTATCAAAAGGAGTAATCGATAGCAGAGATGTTATCTATTTTCTGAGCATTACCTTTTTTACACTTTTTTTAACCGTTCAGCATATCAGCCGCAAAAAGTAACAAGATCAACAATGAAACTATTTTCCAATAAATACGGGTGGCTTGTATTACTGGCAGCGCTCTTTGTTGTAAACATGCTGGCAGGTTTACTTAAGTTCAGGCTCGATTTAACTAAAGAAAAAAGGTATTCACTTTCGCCTCAAACAAAAATATTATTAAAAAATATTGAGGAAACAATTACGGTTGATGTGTTTCTGAAAGGCGACTTCCGATCATCTTTCAGAAAACTGAAAAACAGCACAAGCGATCTTTTAGATGAGATGAAAGAATACAGCGGCAACAAGCTGCAGGTAAATTATAAATCGGTTGATGAACTGTTTACAGATGAAGCAAAGGCTGCCATGCTGAACAATGTGCTGAATGATTTAAGATATAACGGAGTTAATATTGACAGTTTGAAACAAGCACGCCCAAATTTTAATGAAGAAGTAACGCAGCAGCTTATTTCAGATTCGTTGAAAACATTGGGCATTATGCCTTATACACTTGAAGTGCAGGAAAAAGAAGAAGCAAAAACACAGCGTGTTATTTATCCATCGGCTATCATTCATTACGAAGACAAAATTATTGCTGTTGATTTGCTGAGTGGAAAAACGGAGTATAGTCGTGATCCCTTAACAGGCCGGTTGGTTACCGACGAGGCAAAAAGCATCAGCAATGCCGAAGCCTTACTTGAATTTAAATTTGCAGACGCAATTGAAAAAATTCAGCGAAAACAAAAACCGGTTGTTGGCTATTTAACAGGAAACGGAGAACCCGGCGGTCCAGAAATCTATGACCTTGTACAGGTATTAAGCAGCGATTATAATTTTCATACGTTAGACCTGAACAGCCACCCGGTTATACCTAAAGAAATGTCGGCTGTGTTAATTGTAAAACCGTCACAACCTTTTTCTGATTCTGCAAAAATGAAAATTGACCAGTACATTATGCAGGGTGGAAAAGTGATCTGGATGCTTGATATGCTGTATGCAGAAAAAGACACTCTTGCATATACAGCACAAACACTTGCTTATGACCGGGGTTTAAATCTCGATGATATTTTGTTTAAGTACGGCATTCGTATCAACAGGGATTTGTTACAGGATCAGCAGTGTGATCTAAGCAAGCTTGTTGTTGGTAACGCAGGTGGTCAGCCGCAACTGGCCGATGTTCCTTTTAACTATTATCCGCTGCTGGTTGCAAGTAATCAACATCCCATTACAAAAAATCTTGAGCCTGTTTTAAGTCAGTTTACCAATACGCTTGATACTGTTAAAGCCGAAGGCATTACCAAAACAGTTCTTCTCTCATCCAGCGAAAATGCAAAGTTTGTAAGTACACCTGCCATCATCAGCCTGCAGGAATTAAGAACAATTGAGGATGTAAAACTTTACAATAAAAAAAATCTTCCTGCTGGTATTTTGCTTGAAGGCAAATTCAATAGTTTCTATGCAAACAGGGCTTCTGCTGAAACAAGGCAATATTTTACTTCTAACTACGGTTCATTTCAGTCGCAGTCGCCGTTAACACAACAAATTGTTATTGGCGATGGCGATATTGTGTTAAACAGCTATACACAAAAAGAGCCGTTCCCTATGGGTTACAGCCGTTCGCAGGAACGTAGTTTCTCCAATAAAAATTTTTTACTGAACTCGCTGGAATATATGACGGGAAATGCAGGCATCATTTCATTGCGAAACAAAGATGTGACACTGCGGTTGCTCAATCCTCAAAAAGTAAGTGAGCAACGTTTGTTCTGGCAAATCATTAATATCATTGTTCCTGTTATACTCATCATCTTCGCAGGTATTGTGTACCTTCAATGGAGAAAAAGGAAATACGGAAAAGCATAAAGCTTTCTCCTTTGTTTTGAAACTTCAATCATGAATCCAACACAAATTACTTATCTCGTATTTGGCATAGTGCTATTACTTGCTGTTATTTTCGATTTAGGTTTACTAAGCAAAAAAACGGCTCAGCTTACAACAAAAAAGGCTTTAGGTCAAACAATCTTCTGGGTTATACTGGCTTTAGCTTTTGGAGTTTTTGTTTTTTTTGAAGACGGGAAACAATCGGCTCTTGAATATCTCAGTGCTTACTTAATGGAATGGAGCCTCAGCATCGATAACATTTTTGTTTTTGTTTTAATCTTCAGCTTTTTTAAAGTAAAAGAACGTTTTATTCCAAGGGTATTACTTATTGGTATTCTTATGGCTATTGTTTTCCGTGTCATCTTTATTACTGTTGGGGTAGGATTAGTAAACAGGTTTCACTGGCTGCTGTATTTCTTCGGCGCATTTCTTATTTATACAGGATTTAAAATGTTTACCTCTAACCAGGAAGAGGAATTTGACCCAAAGGAAAGTTCTGTTTTCAGATTTCTAAAAAAGTTTTTGCCAATTACGATGGATGATGGCGATGGCAAATACCGTATTAAGCAACATGGCAAACCGGTTTATACTGTTTTATTTGTAGTAATTATAATGCTTGCTACAACTGACATTGTTTTTGCACTCGATTCAATTCCGGCTGTAATGGGCATCAGCCGCAATGTTATGATCATTTACACATCAAATATTTTTGCAGTACTTGGTTTACGGTCGTTATTCTTTTTGCTGAGAGGAGCAGTAAGTAAATTTGATTTCCTTCAACAGGGCATTGCCATTGTGTTAGTATTTATTGGCTTAAAAATGCTGGGCGAAGAGCTTATTAGCACTGTAGTTGACAAACCAACACAGGTGCTTTTATCACTTGGAGTAATTGTTGTTTGTATAGGTGGCTCAATGATTTATTCTGTTTACCACAAGAAAAAAGGAACTCCGCCCGATATGCCCAAATAGTTTTTGCATCTTTGCGTAAATGAGCTTCTTTACTATTGACAAAATAGCATCTGTTTTAAATGCTGTTTACCTGCAAAAGGCAAACATTACCGATAACATTGAGTATTTACAAACCGACAGCCGCCGTATCATTCATCCGCAAACAACTTTATTTTTTGCTTTAAAAACAGGCAGAAGGGACGGACATGATTTTATACATGAGTGTTACAATAAAGGTGTAAGAAATTTTATTGTTCAAAAACACATTTCAATAAGCGACTATTCTGATGCAAATTTTTTATTGGTTGATGATACACTGAAGGCCCTGCAGCAACTTGCCGCCTTTCACCGTCAGCAATTTTCCATTCCCGTAATTGGCATTACCGGCAGTAACGGAAAAACAATTGTGAAAGAATGGCTCAACCAGTTATTAGCAGAAACACTGCCGGTTGTACGAAGCCCCAAAAGTTATAATTCACAAATTGGTGTTCCATTGAGTGTGTGGCTTATGAAGCCCGTACATCAATTGGGAATTTTTGAAGCCGGTATTTCACAAACAGGCGAAATGATTCATCTGCAGAAAATCATTCAGCCTACAATTGGCGTACTGACTAATATTGGCGAAGCTCATGAACATGGCTTTGAAAGTAAACAGCAAAAGCTCAATGAAAAACTGCTGTTGTTTTCAACCTCCGATGTAATCATCTGTTCAACAGAAAAATTAAACGGCCTTACAATCAACAGCAAGAAATTATTTACATGGGGGCAGCATAAAAACAATAACATTCAGATAACAGGTATAAAAACAAACGTTTCATCAACAGAAATAGAATTCAGCTACAAAAACGATCCTTCATCCATCACAATTCCTTTTATTGACTCAGCTTCTGTTGAAAATGCTTTAAGCTGCCTTGCTGTTTGTTTATATCTTAATGTGTATTCTTCCGCAATAAAAGAAAAATTCAGTCAGCTACGCCCCGTAAGTCTGCGGCTTGAACTCAAAAGCGGCATTCACAACACTACAATTATTAACGACAGTTATAGTGCCGATTTAAGTTCGTTCAGCATAGCACTCAATATGCTGCAACAACAACAGCAACACAAAAACAAAACATTAATTATTTCTGATTTCCCGGCATCGGCAGAACAGGAAAAGGAAGTTTATACATCATTGGCAAAGCTGATTCAAAGTCATGCAGTTAACAGGCTTATAACTGTTGGCGAAAAAGCAAACTATTTTTTTAATCATCTGCTTCCCGGAATGCAGATGCTTCATTTCGCATCTACAAAAGAATTAACCGGGCAACTTGCATCTGTAAACTTTCATAATGAAAATATTCTCATAAAAGGTGCCCGTGCTTTTGAACTGGACAAAGTAGCGCTTTTACTTGAACAGAAAACACATCAAACCGTTCTTGAAATAAATCTTTCGGCCATTACAAGAAACATTAAGGAATACCAGAAACTGCTGAAACCATCAACCCGGTTAATGGCAATGGTAAAAGCATTTTCGTATGGAAGCGGCAGTTATGAAATTGCCAATCTTTTACAGTTTTTACGAGCCGATTATTTAGCTGTAGCATTTACCGATGAAGGCGTTGAATTACGTAAAGCAGGCATTACTCTTCCAATTATGGTAATGAATCCTGAGCCATCCAGCTTTGATGCAATGACAGAGCATAACCTTGAACCTGAATTGTTTTCATTTTCTATTCTCCACGCATTTGAAACTTATCTGGAAAAAGAAGCAATTACAGATTATCCTGTTCATATAAAAATTGATACTGGCATGCACCGGCTCGGATTTATGCAACACGAATTACAACAGTTGTGCATTGATCTGAAAAAGAAAAACTATTTTTCTGTACAATCAGTTTTCAGCCATCTTGCTGCAAGTGAAGATGCTGCTGAAGATGCCTTTACACTTCGGCAGGCAGAAGAATTTGAATACGCCTGTAATTTTATTGGTAACGAACTGAACTATTCTTTTATCAGGCACCTTGATAATTCAAACGGAACAATGAGGCATCCGCAACTGCAATACGATATGGTTCGCCTTGGTATTGGCATGTACGGGATCAGTACTGCTGCCGGAACACTTCAGCTTGAAGAAGCACTAAACTTAAAAACCACAATTGCCCAGATAAAACATTTACAGCCGGGCGATACTGTAGGATATAACCGCAGAGGCATTATTACAAAACCATCAGTTACTGCAACTGTACGGATAGGATATGCCGATGGCTATCCACGCAGTTTAGGAAACGGAAAAGGTTATATGCTTGTTAATGGTCAAAAAGCCCCGGTAATCGGCACAATCTGTATGGATATGACCATGCTTGATATTACAGGCATAGCCGATATTAAGGAAGGTGATGAAGTAACTGTTTTCGGCGGAAGCCTTTCCGTAAACGAACTCGCAGCATGGAGCCACACAATTCCTTACGAAATAATGACCGGCATAAGCCAACGGGTAAAACGGGTTTATTTTGAAGAATAAAGGCACAAAGGCAAATTTTGGATTTCAGATTTTCAATTTCAGAAAACCATAAAAACACTTCCCTTATTTTTTATGAAAATATCTTTTATGTTGTTTTCCGCCGTGCTTGTTTCGGTTTAGAATAACACGCAACTTAAATTGTACCCGGTTCAGAGGCTTCCATCTAACGCCTGACGTTTCACGGCTCACTATTCACCATTCACCTTATCTTTGCTCACTAAAATTTAAGCAGTGAAGCTCCGCCACGTAATATTAATTGTACTGATTATTTTATTTGCAGACCAGGCTTTGAAGATATGGGTGAAAACCAGTTTTTTTTACCAGGAAGAAAGACATGTTATTGGCAACTGGTTCAGGTTGTATTTCATTGAAAATGCCGGCATGGCCTATGGATGGAAGCTTGGCAGCACCGACTGGGCTAAGCTTGCTTTAACACTTTTTCGTTTAGGAGCAGTGATTTTCGGTAGTTGGTATATTGTTAAAATCATTCGTGAAAAATATCATCCCGGTTTTATTATCTGTGCTGCTTTGATTTATGCAGGAGCATTGGGTAATCTTATTGACAGTTTGTTTTACGGGATGATCTTCGATAAAGGAATGGGGTACAATGCGGCCTTAGATTCATACATTGCTTATGATGGACTGGCAAAAGCAACAGGCAAAGGCTATTCCTCATTTCTGCATGGCCATGTGGTTGATATGCTTTACTTCCCGCTTATCGAAAATAAAATTATGCCCGGCTGGGTTCCGTTTATCGGGGGGAAACCATTCACTTTCTTTTCTGCCATTTTTAATATTGCAGATGCGTCAATTTCAACAGGCGTTATAACCATTTTATTATTTCAGAAACGTTTCTTTAAACATCATAAACACGAAGATAGCAGTGCCGTTGCTGAGGAAGTTACTGAAGTAACGGATGAATCAAAGGAGTTGTAATTCCAAAAAAGTGTTATTGACTTGATGAGTACTATTTGTTTTTCTCGCTGAAAAATATCTATAAATTCTTTTGCATTATTAACGATGAACAAAATTCAGTTACCATTACATAAAAAAGATTATTGGCTCATTTAGCCGAAAATATAAATTTAACTACAACTATTATTTTTTCTGAATTACTTTATTGATAACTCCAGCAGATGACCTAACCTGTAGAATATAAGTTCCTCTTTGTATATAGTTCTCAGTTGGAATAGAAACATAATTATAACCATTTTGTAGTGTCATTTTCTGAAACTTAATTATTCTTCCTGTAATATCACTAATTAATAGTTCCACAGGTTGATGGCAGGGCGACGAAATAAAAAATTTTACATAGCCAACAAATGGATTTACAAGATTGAGAATTCCCATCTTTTCAATTTGAGGCATTGACAACTGTACTACACTGGTTGTTTTAAACGAACCATTTGCTGCTACCAGTTTTAACCGATAAAACACTTTATTACCTGTAGCAATTCCATCATTAAATTTATACAGGCGGTCTGAGCTTCCGTTCAGTTCAGAAATTACCTCTCCCGCTTTCTTGAAATGAATCCCATCATCACTTCGTTGTATTTCATAAGAAACAATATTTTCATCGTTTTTTGCTCGCCAACTGACAACAGAGTTATTATTAAGAACTTCAGCTCTAAGTTGAATCAGTTCAGAAGATAAAATTTCACATGCAGGAAGTACATTAACAGTTATTATGTCGGTGTTATTATAAACTGCACAGGAGCCGTTTGACAGATTTGACAAGGATGTTGCAATCCGAATTCGATACATATGACCATTCATTACAGACGTAGCTATAAAGGATGGATATTTTACAGTGTCGATATAATCTGGTGCAGCATAAGTATATGAAATTATTTGTGGTGTTGGTGCAAGTGGAGCATTGCTCCATGTTGCACCACTATCGGTGCTTAATTCCCATTGATAATAAGAATAATTACTGTAAAAAGATTTAACAACTACAGATATATCAATCGCTCCGTCTATACAATAGGATGGAGTAGAGGTTGGTTTCATTTCAAGCCCGGGTAAGCAGGTCGCAAACATAACATCATCCATCACCCAATCATTACCACCACCACCTGGTGCATTATTTCTGATAACTATATTCAATGATGTTTGTGATGCTCCTGTTTTATATAAAAAGCCCTTCTTTATCCATTGGCCGGAGTAATCAAGATTACCTGTAGTATAATAATCAACTCCATCAACCTGAAATGTAAGATTGGGCAATACACCTGCAGAATCATTTGTATTTGGTATTGATGGCGACAGGTAACTTTTAAAACCTGTACTGCCTGAACCTTTGCCGGATGTATCACAACTGCATCGCCTGCAAATATTCCTGAACCAGGCTGAAAACTCATAATAAGTATCAGGGCAAAGACCGGTTACCGTTTGTTGAACTGCATTATTAATTCCGTAAGCAGCATTTACAACAGCCATATATCCACCCATCTGGCCGGGTGTTGTTGGAGAATTGCCCAACAATGGATTTGTTGCGTTTGTATGATCACCTATAATATCCCAAACACCAAACAAACGTGCAGGTGAGCTTGGGTATGGCAATGAAGAAATGATGGATCCATCAGTGCTGGTATTGTTTGCAACGGTAAACATACTGTCGTTTGGACCCGATCCTGAAGTAAATGGTTGCCACTGGTAACCAGGCACAACAGTACCTGCAGCTGGTGCAGGACTTAAATTTTGAGTAGAACCACTACCAAAATTCCCTCCGTTTCCTGAAATTGAATTTGAACCTACTGATGAACAAGTTGACAACGGACTTGAAACCATAACCGTCATTTTATTAAGTGGCTTAACAATACTTGGTAATGTTACTTCACTTAATATGTTGGCTGTTTTATAACGGAAGGCTCCTCCCGGAATATTAAAACTGTTTCCGGCAGTTGTATTAACATAAACTCTGTAGGTAACCATGATAATACAGGTACCGCCATAAAAACTTGGTCTTCCATTATTAAAGATTCTGCAACCTGAAGCAGGTGGCAATATATCAATAAGGGCTGGAGCAACAACTGCATTATAAGCTGTAGTTTGTCCACCTGATTTTGTTAAGCTTCCAAGATTAACACGTAATACACCTGCATTATACGTTGCTTCATCATCAGCACCGGCATCAGTAAGCAATCCTGTTACACGTAACGGTGTACCATAATACATTCCCTCATTTGTAGAAAAACGAATTGAATTGGCTTTGTAAGTAGTACCTGCAGGAATTGTATCATTATATCTTGTATAATATGTGCTCCCTCCTGTTACAGAAATAACCGCCCTGATTTCTAATTCATCTCCATTTTCAATTATCCCGCCTGTTGGTTTTGTGATATTGATATAACTCTTTCCTGCTTGTACCCGCAACTGACCATTTACACTGTTACATAATAACAGCGAATAAAAAAAGATCAGTATAATAAAGAAACTGAGTAGAGTTTTCTTCATAAGATCGGATTTAGGAAAAAAATAAGGCAACACGCCTTCACATCAAATCAAAAGTAATATTAGCCAGACACTACTGCAAGAGCAATTAACGCAAAATTTTTTTAGCTAATAACACTGATTTCAATAGTATTTTTTCGAGAAAAACCACGAGCACGAAAAAATAAATATTCTTATTCTTTTTTGTCATTCGGTACTAACCCGATATTTTCTGCAACGTATATTCCGAAAATCAGGAAGTGAAGTCACTCTTGCAGACAGATTGAATCAGAATTATTTTTACCACTCCAATAACCATTTAAAACCATGAAGAAACTATTTCTGTTTGTACCCGTTGTACTTCTTGCTTATCAGTTTACCAATGCTCAGCCTTCAGCAACCCGAATGAAGGAAGTTTTTTCAGAAACAATCATCGCAACAAATGGTGCTAACTTAAACAGTCCATGGGAAATAACATATGGAACTGATGGTTATCTCTGGATAACAGAATCAAAAACTTTTTTGATCAGGAGAATTCTGCCAACAGCAAGTTATACTTCTACTCCACCTGCATCAACTGTTGTACTTGATTTAACCAGTGCATCATGGGCAACAGGAATCAGGAAAAATTATACTGTTGGCGCTATGGTTGCGGGGACTGCAACTCCTGATCCGCAAGGTGGTTTGATGGGAATTGCATTGCATCCTGAATTCAGTACAAACCCTGCAAAGCGATTTGTTTATGTTGCATACAACAGGCAATACCTCGGCCTCAATCAATCATACGCAGGTTCAACTGTAAATGGACACTTGTTCTTAAACAATATTGTACGGTTTACATACAACACTTCAACAAATGCTTTAGAAAGTCCGGTTGTTATTTGTGATACAATCAGGGGGAGTAATGATCATAACAGTGGGCGAATGATTATCGCCCCTGTCAGTGGAGCTGATTATTTATTTTATGCGGAAGGAGATATGGGTGCTGGACAATTTTCCAACATCAACAGGGAAGAAAAAGCACAGCTTACCCAATCATATGAAGGAAAAATATTGCGTTTTAATTTAGAACCGGATGCAGATGCAGACCAGGGAACTGTTGATTACAATCAATGGATACCAAATGATAATCCTTTTAACAATGTTGCTCCTGTTACAGGACAAAGTGCGGTGTGGTCAACAGGAATAAGAAATAACCAGGGATTTGCATTTGCAAACGGCATATTATATGGATCATCGCATGGACCCTTCAGTGATGATGAAATAAATATTCTTGAACGACAAAAAAACTATGGTCATCCGCAGGTGATTGGTTACAGTACTGATGGCAATTATAATAATGCAAAAGCAGGCCCTTCAATAAGTATTCTTCCATTGATCAGTTCAGAAGCTACGGAAGCATCAACCATCGGCGCAAACTATAAAGATCCGATCTACTCGTTCTTTCCTGCCCCTGCTGGTAATACAAGCACACTTTGGTCAATACAATATATTTATACAAATCAAACCTATCCCGGACCACCATCCAGCGGACAAGCACAAAACCTGAACCAGTATTGGGCTTCCATTGCGCCTTCAGGGATGGATATTTATACCAATACAAAAATACCCGGCTGGAAAAATTCATTATTACTCGCCTCACTCAAAAAAGGATACATAATGCGTGTAAAACTAAACACAGCAGGAACAGCAGTAATACCAACTGATGGCTATGATACAGTCGCTGTGTTTAACGTACAGAACAGGTTCAGGGATCTTGCTTTTGATCCGGATGGTGTAACTATATATAGTGTTGTTGACAGAAGCGGCAGTACGTCCGGCCCAACTTCAACAAACCCTGTTTCAAGTGTTTGCCCTGGCTGTGTAATCAAATACAAATTTTTGGGTTATGCAGACAATGGAACAACAAGCACTATTTCAACAGGCATTCCAATTGATGCAGGACAGGCAAATACCTGTGTACCCGGTTCTTCATTAACAATTGATGCAACAAACAATAACATCTGGGTGCCAATAACAGGGCCAAATGGAGATATTGTTGCCGAAATAAAAGCAAACGGAAATAATCTTGGAACAGTAACATCATCATTCTACGTAAACACAGGAAGTGTAAGAGAAGACATGAATTACAAACCATACTCCAACCGGAATATAACTATATCATTATCCGGCAACCCGGTTATTTCCGGCAATGTCAGTATCAGGCTTTACATGACAACAACTGAATACAATGCACTACGTACTTATGTAAACTCACAATTGCAACCCAGTGGAATTGCGACAGTGAGTGATATTTCGATTTATAAAAATTCAGACATCTGTGGAAGCAGTATTCAAAACAGTGCCAGTAAATTAACAACAACAGCATATACACATGGCACGTACGGATATGCATTGCAGGCAAATGTTACCTCTTTTTCTTCATTTTACGTTGCAGCTAACGTGTTTACAACATTGCCTGTAAACCTCATCAGTTTTACAGGAAAACCTTTCAGCAATACTTCTCTTCTTCATTGGGAGATTGAAAACAATGATAAAATCGAAACTTTCGAAATTGAACGCAGTATTACAAAAAATGATTTTGAAAAAATCGGCGGCCTTTCAGCAAATGAAAATGCAGGCAGCTTCGCCGTTTACAATTTTAAAGACTATGATGGCAGTAAATCAGCCAATACTGTTTACTACCGCATTAAGCTGATTGAAAAAGACGGAGCATACAGTTATTCGAACGTAATTGCTATTTCGTTTAAACCAATCAGTGAATCAGCTATGAATATTTACCCCAACCCTGTAAAAAACAAAATACAGGTTGTGGTTAATTCAGCAGATAATCAAATAGCACAGATAAGAATCGTTGATAATAAAGGACAGGTAATTTCAACCAGGACAATTCAGCTTAAGAAAGGAACAAACATATTTGAACTGAATGCTGAATCATTAACACCCGGCATTTATTATACTGACATTACCGGGCAAACAATCAACCGAAAAGTAAAATTCATCAAACAATAACATACTGTTAAAACAAACTCCCGCCGTTGCATACGGCAGGAGTTTTGATTTATTACCCATGTAAAACCTTTCAAATGAAAAAAGCAATTATCCCGGCTTCGTTTTTATCCGTAGCAACGAAAAACAACAATGCTGTTCTGGAAAATGAATCTTACATGTATATCATCCGTGAAGAAAGCACATTTAACCAGGCTTCAAAATTATATTCATTATTCTTTGGTTCACCAGTCAAACCAGTTGTAGCTATTTCAGAGGAACAATCTTTATCAGAACCTGATTATTACAGTAGTTATGAATAAAAAAAAGGGAGAAGCATTAAACTTTTCCCTTCTTTTTAGTATGTGTGCAAGGTTAAATCTTACCAACCATGTTTGCTGGCACCACCCATTCATCAAATTGTTCAGGAGTTACATAACCAAGTTTCACTGCCATTTCTTTTAATGTAGTTCCTTGCTTGTGTGCTTTCTGTGCAATTTCAGCAGCTTTGTAATAACCAATTTTTGTGTTGAGCGATGTTACAAGCATCAATGAATTTTCAACATGCTTTTTAATATTTGCTTCAATTGGCTCAATACCAACAGCACATTTATCATTAAAGCTTACACAACCTTCACCAATTAATCTTGCACTGTGCAGGAAGTTGTAAATCATCACTGGTTTAAATACGTTCAGTTCAAAATGTCCGGTTGCGCCACCAATATTAATCGCCACATCATTACCCATTACCTGTGCTGCAATCATGGTTAATGCTTCGCACTGTGTTGGGTTCACTTTACCCGGCATAATGGAAGAACCCGGTTCATTATCAGGAATAAAAATTTCACCAATACCGCTGCGTGGACCGCTTGATAACATACGGATATCGTTTGCAATCTTCATCAAACTAACGGCAACAGTTTTCAACGCACCATGTGCTTCAACAATTGCATCATGAGCAGCCAATGCTTCAAACTTATTATCAGCAGTTTTAAATGGAAGCTTAGTGAGTTTTGCAATGTGCTTGGCAACATTTACATCGTAGTTGGGAGGAGTGTTGATACCTGTACCAACTGCAGTACCACCAAGCGCCAGTTCGCTTAAATGAGCCAATGTATTTTTGATTGCTTTCAAACCATGATCAAGCTGAGAAACATATCCGCTAAACTCCTGCCCCAGTGTAAGCGGTGTTGCATCCATAAAGTGAGTACGGCCAATCTTCACCACTTTTTTGAATGCCTTTGATTTTTTATCCAATGTATTACGGAGTTTTTCAATTCCGGGAATGGTTGTTTCAATCAGAATTTTGTAGGCTGCAATATGCATGGCAGTTGGAAATGTATCGTTACTACTTTGCGATTTATTTACATCATCATTTGGATGCAGGTATTTCTCCTTATCACTTAATTGCCCGCCATTCAGAACATGGCCACGATAAGCCACCACTTCATTTACGTTCATATTGCTTTGTGTACCGCTTCCCGTTTGCCATACTACAAGAGGAAAATATTCATCTAACTTTCCTTCCAGAATTTCTTTGCAAACTTTACCAATAAGTGTGGCCTTCTTTTTTGTAAGAACTCCTGCTTCGAGATTTGTTAGCGCCGCTGCATGTTTCAGGTAAGCAAATGCACGTATAATTTCTTTCGGCATACGGTTAATATCCTGAGCAATTTTAAAATTGTCAATGCTGCGTTGTGTCTGAGCGCCGTAATAAGCGTCAACGGGCACTTTCACTTCGCCCATCGTATCTTTTTCAATTCTGTATTCCATAAAGAAGTTTTTTAATTTCTAATTTTGGGCAAAGGTATGTTTAAGTTGAGTTTAATTTTCTATTCTGAATTATCAAAATATATGACAAAGCTCATTTCTTTCCTGTTAGTATTATTCGCAGTAAATAGCTGTTTACCGCAAACTAAACAAACTGTTCCGTCAAAGCAGCAGATGAGATGGCACAATTCTGAATTTTATCTTTTCACTCATTTTGGCCCCAACACATTTACTGATAAAGAATGGGGCGAAGGAACAGAAGCCGAAGACTTGTTTAACCCAACAAATTTTGATGCCCGCCAATGGTGCCGCATTGCAAAAGCAGCCGGGGCAAAAGGCATCATTGTTACGGCAAAACATCATGATGGTTTTTGTTTATGGCCAAGCAAATATTCAAAGCATACCGTTCGTGAAAGCAAATGGAAAAACGGCAAAGGCGATGTGCTGAAAGAAGTATCAAAAGCCTGCAAAGAATATGGATTGAAGTTTGGTGTGTACATTTCACCGTGGGACAGAAATCATCCTGACTACGGAACAGAAAAGTACAACACTGTTTTTGTAAATATGATGAAGGAAATTTTCACCAACTACGGACCCATTACTGAGCTGTGGTGGGATGGTGCAAACGGTGAAGGTCCTAATGGCAAAAAACAAGTGTACAACTGGAAACTATTTAAAGAAACAGTAAGAAAACTTTCGCCCAATACAGTTGTGTTCAGCGATGTTGGCCCTGATATCCGCTGGGTTGGAAATGAAAATGGCATTGCAGGAAAAACAAACTGGAACACGTTGAATATTGATGGCTTTACTCCCGGAGCTGGTGCACCTCCTACCGATACATTAAACAGCGGCAATGAAAATGGCAAGTACTGGATACCTGCTGAATGTGATGTAAGTATTCGCCCCGGATGGTTTTATCATGAACAGGAAGATGCAAAAGTAAAATCGCCTGAACAGTTGTTTGAATTGTACCTGAAAAGTGTTGGTCGTGGTGCAACAATGCTGCTTAATGTTCCTCCCGACAGAAGAGGCATGCTGCACAGCAATGATTCGGCAGCATTGATGGGTTTTAAAAAACTGAGAGATGAAAATTTTAAAAACAACTTTTCTTTAAAAGCAAGGGGCGAGCAACATTATAAAGGGATTATTTACAGGAATAAACTGGTTGATGGTAATACTGCCACATCTGAAACATTTCCCGATTACCACGAAGGAAGGTTTTGGATTAAATTAAAAAAAGAAGAAAAAATTAACTGTATTGTTTTACAGGAAGCAATTAAAAAAGGGCAGCAGATAAAAAAACTGAAAATTTCACTGGTAAATGGGGCCGATCAGGTTGAAGATATTTACATTACAACCGTAGGTCATAAACGTATCATTACCTTCCCGGCAAAATATGTGAGTGCAATACGAATTGAAATTGAAGATGCTAAAGAAGCACCATATTTAAGTGAGGTTAGCGTTTACCTGATTGATGAAAACCTGGTTGAAAAATAACAGAGGTGTCTTAAAAAAGAATTTCACACAACGAAACAAAGAATACAATGCACACAACGCTTTGGTTTTCTTTGTTCCCTTCGTCTTCGTTGTAGCTTTGTGTGAAATAAACAGGCTTTTGAGAGAACCTCTTTTTTGAAAATACTGCCTCATTGCAGTAAGTTTGATTTTATGTTGTCGCCATCGTTTTTTTTGTTATGCTTTTTATCACTTTGTAATTTTTCATACAAAGAACCGTTGCATGTACACACAACTGCTGCAAATCGTATTTCAACAATCAGTACAGCAGTCAACCCTTCTTCACACAAACCAAAAAAGAAAAAGAAGAAAAAAATAACATATCCCCCAATTAAGATCAACACCGGCTATACAACTCCAGGCGAGATTATTGATTATGCAAAAACATTCATCGGCACACCTTACCGTTATGCGCATGCTGATCCTGAAATTGGTTTCGATTGTTCAGGGTTTGTGATGTATGTATTTAATCATTTCAACATTACTGTTCCACGTAAATCAACTTACTATACACATGCAGGCATACAGGTAAAAGAGAAAGATGCAAGACCCGGCGATATCATTTTATTCACCGGCACCAATAAAAAAGTACGTATTGTGGGCCACATGGGTATTATGGAAGATAATAGTGATGGCAAGCTGAGTTTTTTGCATGCTTCTTCAGGAAAAGAATATGCAGTTACACGTACTACATTAGAAAACAGTTACAGTGGAAGATTGATAAAAATCATCAGGATATTTCCCGCTGATTGCTTTAATTAATATCGGTAAAAGTTAGAATTTATTTAGTACAGAAACGAAGAAAAATTATTGAGTCCCTTTTTTATATACAACTATTGTATTTGCAATTAAGTCCCCAATCCTTTGCTTATTTGGAGTAAAAAAAGCTAAGGCTCCGGCAATTATTGGCATAAAAAAAAGTTCTGGTAAATCAAAAAGCCGTCGCTTAACTATATCAATAAGAGTAAGGTTTGTGCCATCTGCTTTTTTAACATATAATAATAAAACCCTTTTCCCTATTGTTGTTCCCCATAATGTTTCAAGAGATACAAAATAAAGGTACCAAACAAGAATCAAGGGCAAATAATAAATATCCCTCCAAGTATAGCCTCCATCAACTTCCTTTCCAAACAATAAAAAATAAGGATATATAATTATAGATAAAGTAATTATATCAAGATAATAAGCTATTAAACGTCTTACAAGAATCATAACTACATTTTTTTGTGATCATGGTAACAAATCGATATAACTAAATTATTTTTTGGAACTAAGAGGTTTTCAACCTTGGCTAACTATCAGAACATTTCTTGATTATCTTAATTGAACGATGCTTTTCTTTTTTCAAGAAATGCACTCACTCCTTCTTTCATTTCATCAGTACCAAAACATTCACCAAATAATTTTGCTTCAGCAACAAATCCATTCTGTGTTTTATCAAAATGAGCGTTAACTGCAGCAATCACTTTCCCAACAGCATTCGGTCCTTTGGTCATAATCACTTTCAGAATCTGCCTGGTCTGATCAAGTAACGCTTCAGGAGTTGTAACATGATTCACAAGTCCAAGTTGTTTTGCTTCATTCGCATCAATCATATTAGCGGTCATCATCAGTTCCATTGCCTTTCCTTTACCAACAAGCTGCGTTAAACGTTGTGTGCCACCATAACCTGGTATCAATCCTAAATTCACTTCGGGCTGACCAAACTTTGTATTGTCACTTGCTAAACGAAAATGACAACTCATCGCCAGTTCACATCCTCCACCCAACGCAAAACCATTCACTGCAGCAACAATTGGCTTGGGGCTATTTTCAATTTTATGAAACACCAGTTCCTGTCCACGTACAGCAAAGGCTTCTCCCCCGCTTGAATCAAGTAAAAGAAATTCGCTGATATCTGCCCCGGCAACAAATGCTTTTGGTCCGGCACCGGTAATGATGGCGCTTTTTATTGCAGCATTATTATACACTTCATCAACAGCTGTTGAAAGTTCTTCGATCACTGTTTTGTTGAGTGCATTCAGTTTATCAGGACGATTGATAGTGATGGTAAAAATTCCATCCTCAAGAGAAGTAAGCAGAGTGGTGAACATTTTTTTAATTTATACGCAAATCTAACAGAAAGCCGTATTAATTTGCATCCACATGAACTTTTTGACCTTTATTACTTACGCCGGTATTTTTGTTTTTGCGTTGTCGGGAGCATTTAAAGCAAGAACATATAAGATGGATGTCTTTGGCGGCATTGTGGTTGCTTTTGTTACAGCATACGGCGGAGGTACTGTAAGAGATCTTTTACTTGGAATTAAACCTGTAAACTGGATTAATGACAATATTGCTTTTATACTTGTATCAGCCGGAACTTTTTTTACCTTTCTCTTGAAAGAAAACATCAGCAAATTCAAACGTACAATTTTTTACACCGATGTGATAGGTCTTGGTTTTTTTACAGCTTGGGGAATTGAAGTGGCGCAACGCAGCGGAACAAATGATCTGTATGCTTTGGCAATGGGTGTAATTACAGCAACCTTCGGAGGTTTGTGCAGCGATATTATCTGCAATTCCATCCCCAATTTATTAAAACGTGGCGAACTGTATGCAACTGCCTGTGCAATTGGCGGAGCTGTTTATCTTTTTTTAGAACGTATTCCGATTGAACACAATTATAACCTGCTCATTTGTGTATTGGTAGTTGCCGGCGTTCGCATTTATTCCAAACGCAAACGTTTAATGCTTCCCGATATTTAGAAGATGCGGTGATTATTCACCCAATTAATAATATAATCGGCAATTTCATGTGTGTTGGCCCCGGGATGAAATAATTTTCCAACGCCCATTTTGTTCAGTTCATTCATATCTTCTTCAGGAATAATGCCCCCGCCTGTAAGCAGCACATCGTCCATTTCTTTTTCTTTCATCAACTGAAGAAGTTTCGGGAAAACAGTCATGTGTGCGCCGCTGAGAATACTTACACCAATTGCATCCACATCTTCCTGTAAGGCAGCATTCACCACCATTTCAGGAGTTTGACGAAGACCGGTATAAATCACTTCCATTCCTGCATCACGCAATGCAGTGGCAATTACTTTAGCGCCACGGTCGTGGCCATCTAATCCAACTTTTGCAACTAAAACTCTGACTGGTCTGTTCATATAGCAAAATCTTGTTCTGTAAATTTACAGGGTTTCGGTTATCGTTTTGTAATTTAAAGCATGAACTACAGAAAATTTGGATCAACTGATCTTAACGTTAGCGAAATTGGATTTGGTGCCTGGGCAATTGGCGGAGGCGCAATGATAGGGAACACTGCTATTGGCTGGGGCGATGCTGACGATACCGTTTCGGCAACATCCATTCGTGCAGCAATGGATGCCGGTATTAATTTTTTTGATACTGCAGATATTTATGGCCTGGGTCATTCAGAAGAATTATTGGGAAAAGAGTGCGGCAGCAATAAGGAGATTATTATTGCCTCCAAGGCGGGCAATGTTGCACGTAATAATGAGTTTACAGTTGATTATTCAAAACAACATATTCTTTCTGCCTGCGAAGCTTCACTGAAACGGTTAAACCGAGAAGCAATTGATTATTACCAGTTACATACAGCACGCATCAGTCATTTAAAAAATGGCGAATGTATAGAAGCCATGCAGCAATTGCAGCAACAGGGAAAAATCCGTTACTGGGGTCTTTCATTAAATACATTTGAGCCTTTGGCCGAAGCTGAATATTTACTACAGAACAATTTGGGAAATGGTTTTCAGCTGGTGCTGAATATCATCAATCAAAAAGCATTGCCATTGCTGAAAACATCTGCTGAAAAAGGTTATGGAATCATTGCACGGATGCCTTTACAGTTTGGTTTGTTAACCGGAAAGTTTGATCTGGCAACAAATTTTTCCAATACCGATCATCGTAAAAACCGTTTAACAAAAGAAGTGATTGACGCAACATTAGAAGCAACTGAACCTGTATGGCAGCTTTGTTCAAAATACCATTGCAGTAAAACACAACTTGCCCTCAGTTACATATTAAGTTATGATGAGGTGTCAACAGTTATTCCCGGAATAAGAACTGCAGAACAGGTAAAACTGAATACACAAGGACTATTTAAGTTAGATGAAGCTGATAAAAAAATGATTGAGCAACTTGGAACGGGGTCTTTTAATGAATTAATGGAACTGATCAGGAAACAAGGCTGATACTTTAACATTCATTTTTACAACAATAATTATTCAAATAAAATTAATGAGGATCTTTAAGCAGTAAATACTCAACTCAAAACTATGAATCCCTCCATTCACTCAGAGGTAAGCGAACATCTCCGGAACAAAGATTATTCTCTTGTTTTAAGACGTATGCTTGATCTCAGTTACGACACCGGTAATCTTTCCATCATACGTGAGGCCACAGCATGGAGCAGGCAATGGAGCAGCAGCATCAATCAGCAGGGAAACGAACCCGGCGAACAGTTTTTTACAAGCATCAATCAACTGCTTGAAAAAGCCGATGCAGCATTAAAGCGTGAAGAACAAAATCACATTATGCTGCTTGATGCTGTAAACATTTCCAAAACTTATACAAAAGGAAACTTCACACTCAATCCCATAAGCATCAGCATTCAGAACGGTGATATACTTGGCGTGGTTGGAGAAAACGGAAATGGTAAAACAACATTGCTGCGTTGTCTTGCCGGACAGTTATACCCCGACAGCGGAACAGTTCATTACAGTCTTTTATCAAATCCTGACTATTACAACATCAAAAATTATGTAGCATTTATTCCGCAGCGTATTCCACGCTGGTATGGAATGCTGAAAGATAATCTTCATTTCAGTGCTTCCATTGCAGGTATGCATGATGAAACAAATGAAACTATGGTTGAGTTTATGCTGGAACGTTTAAATCTTACTCAATATGCCGATTTAAACTGGAACCAGATCAGCAGCGGCTACCGCACCCGTTTTGAACTTGCAAGAATTTTATTGCAGAAACCACAATTGCTGATACTGGACGAGCCGCTTGCTAATCTGGACATCAAAGCCCAGCAAACAATTTTAACTGATCTGCGCTATATGACAGCATGGCGAAATCATCCAATGGGTATTGTATTAAGCTCACAACAATTACATGAAGTGGAGAAAGTTGCCCACTCAGTGATGATGATTAAAAATGGCAACTGTATTCATCATTCATTCGGTAATGAAGATGCGGTGAAAGGAAATGCAGTGGAAGTTGAAACAAAAACAGATAAAGAAACATTGCAGCAAATATTCCGTGAAACAAATGCACTTATTCAGTTTAACGGCGGATTTTATACCATTATTTCTGAAAGCATTTCGGCACAGCAAATCATTGAACTGCTGGTGAAGAATAATATTACTGTTACTTATTTCCGTGACATTACACATTCAACCAAACGTTACTTTTAAAACACCTGCTTAGTATGAAAACAAAAAGACCATTAGCTCCGTCTTTCATCAACCATCTCGATGATTATCTGCTATTAAACAAACCTGTTACCTGGACAACAAGAGCTCATCTTGTTATTTATTATACGCTCGTTTTTTCAGCAGTTCTTACGGTACTGAGTTTTATTGTTCCTTCCGATCCTCGAAGTGACAGTTCTGTATTTGTATGGGTTACATTAACCGCTGTTCTTTCTGTTATTGGCTTTATAACCTGGTGTATTTTTCTTTTCCGCTTTAACGTGTTTAAACGTTTTGGCGAAGACAAACCTTTTGATGCATTGAAAACCTTCGTGCTTTATTTTATTGCAGTACTGTTTATGGTTGCACCCTGTTATATTCCTCCGGCTGTTGAATCAATCAGAGCAAATAATGCTTTTGGTAATGAAGAGCTGGTGAGTGACATAAACAGCATCAATACCAAAATCTGCCAACTGGAATACGACTCCATTGAACATACATGGTACGAATCAAAGTATATAGTAAGAAATGCCTTAATAGATTCTTATAACGATAGAGATGAGGAAACCATTGAACGGTCATCACAAAACAATGAATACAAAATCATTGACACAGCAACATTCAGAACTAAAAAATCATCAGCCGACAGCACCTTAAAAATCAACGACTCAACCTGGCATTTTTACACTTGCCCTAATTATAATTTTCTTTCAGTGTACGATCTGGATGAATATACAAAAGCGAAAGTCTTTAATTCAATTAAGCTCTTTAACCTTACAATCCGAAATTACAAAGAACCTGACTTTTCAAAAACTAAAAAGGAGTTGACTGAGTTATTAAAAAAATACAGCTCGTCTAATTACAACTACTCTTCGTATTATGGCACAAATGATGTTGTTATGAGTGACAGCAAATACAACAGCAAAATTCAAATAAGGTATAATCTGGCACACATTAGCAACAGTTTTAATAATCTGAAAGAAAAGAAATATCGCTGGCACGATGGAAACGAAGGCAGAATAAGAATCTGGCTTTACCTGTCGCTTATACTTTCTTTACTAGTATTTATTTTCAGACACTCAACTGTAAAAACATTCTTCCTTACACTACTCAGTAGCATTATTTTGCTTGTATTATCAAGCCTTTTTATTGCTTTTCTGCGTTTTCGTGACACTGGCATATACAATATAATACTGTTTTATTTTATTGCATTTTTGGCAATTGCAGTTACATCATTGATCAGAAAAATCAGGCTTGCACTAGACGGCATTGCTATTAACTTGATTACTTTCTTCGTGGCTTTCATCCCTACATTTATTACGCAACTGTATTATGAAATTGATGAAAAAAAATATCACTATGGCATTGAACATCCTCCAGGTTACAGAGAACAAAAAGAGACATTTCTGCTGTTTGCTGAAATTGCAGGATTTATTTTGTTGATCATTTTAATTGAACCATTTTTTAAACGATTGTACCGAAGCTGGTTTTCAAAACCAGAACAATAAAACAGAAAGGAGAGCAATGCTCTCCTTTTATATTCAGAACTCAGCTAATGCTTTTTGTATCCGTGCAACTGTTTCCTCTTTTCCTATCAGCTCAGCTATCTGAAATACAGCCGGGCCAAACTTACCTCCTACCAGCATAATTCGCATAGGCAGCTGAAGTTCGCCTGCTTTGATATTTTTCTCTGCAGCAAGATCTTTAAACAATTGTTCAATACTATGTAAATCCCATACAGAAAGGTTATCCAGTTTTCCTGCAAACAATTCAAAGAATTGTTTTTTCTCTTCTGTCCATTTTGGTTTGAAAGCTTCAAAATCAAGCGTTGCAGGAGCTTTAAAGAAGAAGCCTGCATGTTGCACAAAGTCAGTTAACAATGTACAGCGTTCTTTTACCAGCTCAATAATCTTTTCGAGTTTTGCATCATCATCCGTAACAATATCATGAGCAGCAAGAACAGATCGTACATCATACATCATACTTCGCACATCTTTTCTTTTTACCCATTCATGATTGAACCATTTTGCTTTTTCATAATCAAACTTTGCTCCGGCGCTGTGTACACGTTTAATATCAAAATCAGCAATCAGTTCATCCATGCTGTACAGTTCTTTTTCTGTACCATCATTCCAACCAAGTAATGCCAGCATATTTACAAATGCTTCAGGGAGAAATCCTTTTTCTTTAAAACCTTCAGTCAGCTCATTTGTTTTTGGATCTTTCCAGTTCATTGCAAATACCGGGAAACCATATTTAGCTCCATCACGTTTACTCAGTTTACCATTGGGGCCAAGTATTAATGGAAGATGCGCCCATTCAGGCATTGATGATTCCCATCCAAGATATTTCCACAGCAACAGGTGAACCGATGCGCTGGGCAACCATTCTTCACCACGAAACGCATGTGTTATCTTCATCAGGTAATCATCCACCACCACTGCAAGATGATAAGTAGGCATACCATCTGCTTTCAGCAATACTTTATCATCAACCAACCCTGTCTGGAAACTTACTTCACCACGAATCATATCGGTAAAACTCACCACATCGTTTTCCGGCATTTTAATGCGTATAACATGCGGTGTATTATCAGCAAGCAGTTGCTTCACTTCATCATCTGTAAGCGTTAAACTGTTGCGCATTTTTTTACGGAGACGGTGATCGTATTGCGGTGAAGGATTTTCCTCTGAGCGGTTTTCATCCCGCATTTTCTCAAGTTCTTCCGGTGTATCGAAAGCATAATACGCATAACCATCAGCCACCAATGCCTCAGCATACTTGCGGTACATGGGCTTTCGTTCGCTCTGGCGGTAAGGACCATAATCGCCACCATGCTTCACACTTTCATCGGCATCAAGACCACACCATTTCAAACATTCAAAAATGTATTCTTCAGCTCCGGGAACAAACCTTGTCTGATCGGTATCTTCAATACGAACGATAAACTCACCGCCATGATGCTTGGCAAATAAGTAATTGTATAACACTGTGCGTACGCCACCTAAATGCAATCCACCTGTGGGACTTGGGGCAAATCTTACTCTTACACTCATGCCACAAAGATAAAGGGTTCATCCACTATTGCACATGAGATATATTGCTTTACTTTGAACAGGAATGAGAAAAGTATTTTTTGTATTATTCTGTTTTCTTTCTTTGGTTGGTTTTTCGCAATCAACTTTCGTTTACCCTTCGCTGTACGTTGAATATGACAGTGCTGTTATGTTCAAAAATTTAAACCTCATCCCGGTAAAAAGAACCGACAGCAGCGAAATCATTTTTCAGCAAAACAACCAGTCTTTTTACAGCCTGAAAACAGCTTTAAAAAAAGGTTGGGTGAAAATAAAAGAGCGTGGCAATTACATGGTTGATAATATCAATGTACTTATCATTGAAAACAACAGCAATGAAACTATTTTTATCCGCAGCGGGGAAATGGTTACAGGTGGCAGACAGGACCGTGTAATAGCTGCAGATACGATTCTGCTGCCCGGAAAAAAAGAATACACCATCCCCGTTTATTGTATTGAAGAAAGCCGCTGGAGCGAACATGAAAGAAAATTCAGCTATGGTGGTAATGCGGCTTCAGGTTTGCAAAAAATTATCGATTCAGTGCATAACCAGAAAAAACTTTGGGAAGAAATCAGGCGCTTACTGGTACTTAACAATCAAACATCGTCTTCATCGTACGCAACACTTCTCAGCAATCATAAAATTGCCGACAGTACAAGTGCATACATAAAATATTTTTTACAGCAGTTCAGCAAAAGAGACAGCAGCATCGTTGGCATCATAGCATCAACCGGCAATAAAATTCTTGGAGCTGATGTGTTTCTCAATGAAGGTTTGTTTTACCAAACATTACCTGAATTGCTGAACAAATATTGCATTGAAGCCATACTGAACGGCACTCCTGCTTCATCCGTTCATCAAAGAGAACAGGCATATGCAAATGAAATGCTTGACGAAAAAACACAACCCAACTTTCTGCATAAAAAAGGAAAACGTATTTTTTATAAAGGAAAACTGATACAGATAACGGGCTATTAAACTGCGTATATTAATTTTACTTTTATGTGGTACATTGTAACAACACCATGGTGGCTGCGGATGATGTTTCCGAAAAACCTTACCTGGCATATCCCAACCCAGGAAAAAATTCTTTACCTCACCTTCGACGATGGGCCACATCCTGAAGCAACTTCTTTTGTTCTGGATGAATTAAAAAAGTACAATGCAAAGGCTACTTTTTTTTGCATTGGGAAAAATGTAGCAGAGCATCCGGATGTTTATAAACGGATTTTGAGTGAGGGACACCGTACAGGTAACCATACACACAATCATCTCAACGGTTTTAAAACAAAAGACGAATTGTGGTTAAACAATATTAAAGAAGCAGCCAAATGGATTGACTCTGATCTTTTACGCCCACCTTACGGAAAAATAAAAGCTTTTCCTGCCAAAGTATTGCAGCAATCAAATCCACCCTTTAAAATTATTATGTGGAGTGTAATCAGCGCTGATTTTGACCGCTCCAAAACACCCGAACAATGTTTTCAGCACGTCAAAAAAAATGCAAAACCAGGATCAATTATTGTTTTTCATGATAGTGAAAAAGCATTTCCGAATATGAAGTATTCGCTGGAGGAAACATTAAAATTTTTTGCAAGTGAGGGTTACAGGTTCGAGGCAATCAGGTAATATGGAAGGTCTTAAAATAAGGAGGGCCGGGGTGGAAACCCTGGCCCGTTTTTAATCCGTACCCTATGAAAACTTTTGCTAAGGTACAATTTCTTTTATCAGTTGCAAGAGTTTTTTCTTAACGGAGAATAATAACTTTTGTGTTTCCGTTTACAGTAAGAACTGCCTGATTATCACAGTCTCCGTTACCGTAATCAAGTGTTCCGGTTTTGCCATTACGGGTAACCTTGATAATTCCTTTTGAAATCCAGCGGCATGTGAACTTTTTAATCAATGGATCAGTTACTTCATGGCTCCATGTTCTGCCCTTGCTGTTTTCTCCCTGGCCAGCCCCGGTAATTGAAAAAATGTCATCTAAGGGAAATAAAGGAGTACCATTCCCTTCCAGTTGAGCAACTGTACGGGTGTTGCTCCATGCTACCCAACGACCACTATCCCAGGTAAGCTTACCAGAAATGACTTTCGTTGTGAAAATCAAATTGTTACTGGTACTGTTATTTACTACTTCATGTGTACCAGCTACGCTTACGCTATCAATTTTATAACCATCAAAAGTAGTTGTAGCCTTGCTGCCCGGTTCTCTCATCCTTCCTGTGAATACTGTAATAATTTTGCCTTTTCTTACTTTCCCATCTTTGCCAACACATCCTGCTCCAAAATCAATGGTAACTGTTTTGGGAAATACTCCAACAGTTACCGGACTAACAGTTAAAGTGAAGCAACGTACGCTATCGGGACGACCGGCATAATAGCCAGTTTCAGTTCTTCCGCCAAATACGCCTACGCTTCCGGTAATACCAATTTCTTCGCCGGTTTCGGCTCCAATGCCCATGGTGTTATCAAAAACATCATCATATGCTGCTTCAGCTTCGTTATCGTTAACGATGCTTTCTTCAGTAGCCGCCTGATCTGCAGCAGAGCTGTTTTCTTTTTTACAAGAGGTAAGGGTTAATGCACCAAACAGAATGAGTGCCAAACTGCTGGTGATGATAATGTTACTTGTTTTCATGTTTACGCTTTTTTTTGAATTGTGAATAGTAAAACGAACGAATAACAGACTACCATACATGTTTGCGGTTTAAAGGCTGTTAAAAATTCTTTTTGGCCGAAAGGGTGGAGGAAAGGAAGGCTGATGCTTTATTTTTGCGTTTATGTATTTGATTGACACACACTCACACCTTTATTCGGAGGAATTTAAAGAAGATATTGACCAAGTAATTGTACGTGCAAAGGAAACAGCGGTTGAAAAAATTTATATGCCCAATATCGACAGTACTTCTATTAATGATATGCTTTTGCTGGAAGCTGAAAATCCAGGATTGTGTATTGCAATGATGGGGCTGCACCCTTGTTATGTTAAGGAGAATTATAAATCGGAGCTGTTAATCGTGGAAGAATGGTTCGGCAAACGCTCTTTTGCAGCAGTAGGTGAAATTGGGCTTGATTATTACTGGGATCAGACTTTTGTAAAAGAACAAAAAGAAGCATTCCTGTTTCAGATTGAGATAGCCGTACAGCACAACACCCCAATTGTAATTCACAGCCGTAACTCCACACAAGATTGTATTGAATTGGTGAAGCAAAATCAGAAGGGCAACCTTAAAGGCATTTTTCATTGCTTTGGAGGAAGTGTTGAGGAAGCAAAGCAGATAATTGATCTTGGATTTCTGTTAGGAATTGGCGGCGTTGTCACTTACAAAAAATCGGGACTGGCAGAAGTGCTGAAAGAAATTTCATTAGATCACCTGGTACTTGAAACTGATGCCCCTTATCTTACACCAGTACCTTACCGTGGTAAGCGTAATGAACCATCATACTTAAAATATGTGGCTGAAAAAATTGCTGAGGCAAAAGAGTGTACGGTAGAAGAAGTAGTGCAAAAAACAACAGAAAATGCAGAAAAATTATTTGATAAAAAATAAGCCCGCAAATGCTGGCTTATTTTTTATTTAGGAATAATTGTGATTAATGATGTTTAGCACTCATTTCAAACAGCAGCGTTCCTCCCTGTGCCAACTGCTCATGCGTTATGGATGTAAGTGTTATTGGTTTCCCGTTTAACAATACACGTTTTACATATACGTTTTGGGCTGATTGATTCTTTGCCTCAATGATCAGCTTCTTTCCGTTTTCAAAACTCAGTATGGCTTTCTTAACTGCCGGGCTACCCAATTGATAAAGATTATTACCCGGTGCAAAAGGATAAAATCCCAGCGATGAAAAAACATACCATGCACTCATTTGTCCGCAATCATCATTGCCACCTAAGCCATCAACTGATGCTTTGTATTGCTTTTTCAGAATCATGCGTATGCGTTCCTGTGTTTTCCATGGCTGGCTGGTAAAGTTGTAGAGATATGCAACATGGTGCGATGGTTCATTACCATGAACGTAGTTTCCAATGATCCCTTCTCTTGTTATATCTTCTGTTTCTTTAAAAAATTCATCAGGAAGTTCCATCGTAAATAATGAATCAAGATGTGGAATAAACTTCTGATCGCCGCCCATCATTGCAATCATTTTTGTGGGATCCTGCGGAACAAACAAACTGAAGTTCCATGCATTTCCTTCAATAAAGCCCTGGTCGTGTGTAGAAAGTACATCAAAATTTTTTCTGAAAGTACCATCACTCAGTTTCGGCCGCATATATCCGGTTGATGCATCATATACATTCGTCCAGTTTTGCGACCGTTTTATAAATTCATCGTAAATCGCTTTTCGTCCAAGCTTTTGTGCCAGCTGAGCAATACACCAGTCATCAAACGCAAATTCCAATGTAGTTGAAACAGAAATACCACGCAGTTTATCTTCAGGTACATAACCATACGTTACATAATCGCCCAGCTTCATATAATAGTTGGTCCTGGCAGTTTGCACGCAGGCATCCAATGCTTTATTAGCATCAAATCCCTTTATCCCTTTAGCAACTGCATCAGCTATCACACTCACAGCATGATAACCACTCATACACCAGTTTTCATTGGCATAATGGCTCCACACAGGCAACATATGCTCAGCACTTTGTTGCTGGTGCACAAGCATACTCTGTACCATATCAGCATTTCGTTTTGGCTGAATAAGATTAAACCACGGATGCAATGCCCTGTAAGTATCCCAAAGTGAAAAAGTAGTATAGTTCGTAAACCCGTTAGCGGTGTAAACATTCTGATCGAGACCTTTGTACTGTCCGTTTACGTCCATATAAACCGTAGGGCCTAAAAAAGTATGATAAAGTGCTGTATAGAAATTCACCATATCATCCTTATCGTCAAGTTCAACATCAACTTTTGAAAGTTCGGTATTCCATTGCTGTTGTCCTTTTTGCTTTACAGCATCAAAATTCCAGCCGGGTGTTTCAGTACGCAGATTTTGCAAAGCATTGTTACTGCTCACAGGCGATAAAGCAAATTTTATCTTCAGTTGCTCACCTTCTTTCATACTGCCGAAAGAAAACCATGCACGCAAATTTTTAGAAGCCATTTCAGGGAAATTTTTGCTTTGATCAAACTTGCCCCAGAATCCCCTGTACACCTGCTTCTTACTGTAGTCTTTATTTCCATACTCTTTTATTGGCTTACTAAAGCTCATGGCAAAATAAACAGTACGGGTTCTTGCCCAACCATTGGTTTGCCTGAAACCTGTAACCAACGTATCGTTTTCAATTCGGATGTATGTCCATGTATTCTTGTCTTCATAATTATAAATGCCATGCATTAAATCGAGAATAATATTGGCATTGTCGGTTTGAGGAAATGTGTATTGATGAAAGCCGACTCTTGTTGTAGTCGTTAACTCAGCAATAATATTATGATCGTCGAGTTTTACTTTGTAATAATTTGGCTGAGCAACTTCGGTGCTGTGTGAAAACTTAGAGCGGTATCCGGTTTCAGGATGATCAGCCGTTCCGGGATTTAATTGAACAGTTCCTGTTGTTGGCATAATCAAAAAATCACCCAGATCACTATGACCTGTACCGCTGAAATGCGTATGACTGAAACCTACAATTGTTGCATCATCATATTGGTAACCCGCACAATATTTATATACATCGCCATTATATTTTCCATTCATTTCATAAGGAATGGTGTCTGTATCGGGACTTAGCTGCACTGCACCGAAAGGGACCGTTGCACCGGGAAAAGTATGCCCCATTTTTTGCGTTCCGATTAAAGGATTTACATACCGAATAAAATTTTTTTTCTGTGCGACGAGTTGTATGTTGAAGAAACAGAAAAGAACAATAAAAAAATTTTTCATTGAAGTAAATTTGAAGAAACCAATGGCTTATTCAAAGTAAAGAAATTGTGAGCAATAAACTTTGGCGAAGATGATCATTTTATGTTTAATTGTTTCATTGTAAATTTATTCCAGCTCATGTTGAGGCAATTGCTTACGCCTTTTATCAGCTATACAATTCGTCATCACTGATTTATTACACTAAAATATGAAAGCATATATCTCTGTAAACTTCAGCAAACGGCAATCTGTAGAAAATGAGCTGCAAGCTATTGCCGAAACGTTAGTAGATTTTCAAATAAATCCATTTGTATTTGTTGACCATTACCAGTTTACTCCGGAACAGGAGCGTGAAATGATGATGTTCGCTATAAAGGAAATTGACAACAGTGATTTACTGATTGCAGAAACCTCACATAAAGGAATTGGAATTGGCATTGAAGCGGGTTACGCAAAAGGAAAAGGGAAAACCATTGTATATATGCGTCATCAAAACACAGCACATTCAACAACAGTTTCAGGAATAAGCGATTATCACATCATCTATTCTGATGTAAGTGATTTGAAGGAAAAATTTAATACCGTGCTGCAAAAAATAACATCTACCCATCGGCAGTAAACGCTCAAAAAACAAAAGCTGCCTTTGTCAGACAGCTTTTGCTATGCGGAGACTAAGAGATTCGAACTCTTGATACGGTTTCCCGTATACACACTTTCCAGGCGTGCCTCTTCAACCACTCGAGCAAGTCTCCGTAAAAGCGGGAGCAAAAATAAGAAGTAAATAAGTGGAAATCAAAATCAGTTAATACCCAGTTTTTCTACTGCAGTCTGTGCAGCAATCTGGCTTGCATCTTTTTTATTAAATGCTTTCCCATCAGCAATCAGTTCACCATCTACAACAGCACCAATGGTAAATAAACGTCGGCCGTTTTCAACACGTTCATCCAGAGTTTCAAATTCAAGTACTTTGCCATTTTTATTTGCCCAACCGTATAGTTTGTTTTTGTGATTAATCTCCAGCACTTCCAGTTCTTCCATGAATAAGTGAGGAATAATCACATTCTTCATAATCCAACGTTGTGTTTTCCTGTAACCAAGATCAAGATAAATGGCTCCAAGTAAAGCTTCCAATGTATTGCCGAAAATCTGAGAAATTTTAAGTGAGTTGTCTCCCTTGTTATACAACGTGATTTTTTTTAAACCCATGCGCAAAGCAATATCGTTCAACGTGGCACGGTTCACCATTTTGCTGCGCATTTCAGTTAAAAAACCTTCGCCTTTGTATGGATATTTTTTGAAGAGATAATCTGCAACAACTGCACTTAAAACAGCATCGCCCAAAAATTCGAGGCGCTCATTATTTTGATCGCTTCCTTCTTTTACAGAACGGTGGCTAAGTGCTGTTTTGTAGAGCATAACGTTACCTGGACTATAACCAAGAACATTACGAAGATTGCTTTCGAATTTATTCCTTGCCGGTAATATTTGACGGACAAGATTCCGTACCATAAGAGTATTTACATCACCATCTGTTAAAAGAAAACATTTCTTCTATACGATGATGCTATGAACAAATCTAAAAATAAATCAGGAATATTTTTTTACTATCACTGAAGCATTATGTCCACCAAATCCAAACGTATTACTCAAAGCGGCACGTACAGTGCGTTTCTGAGCTTTGTTAAAAGTGAAATTAAGTTTTGGATCTAATTCCGGATCATCTGTAAAGTGATTGATTGTAGGTGGCACAATATCATGTACCACACTCATTACACATGCAATAGCTTCCATGGCACCCGCTGCTCCCAGGCAATGACCCGTCATTGATTTGGTTGAACTGATGTTAAGGTTATATGCCTGGTCACCAAACACATTGAGAATAGCCTTGGTTTCAGCAATATCGCCCAATTGTGTGGAAGTGCCATGTACATTTATATAATCAATATCCGATGGTTGCATACCTGCATCTTTCAATGCCGCTTTCATTACATTATTTGCACCCAAACCTTCGGGGTGAGGAGCCGTAATGTGATGAGCATCGGCAGTAGCGCCGCCACCTGCTATTTCACAATAAATTTTTGCTCCACGCTTTAAAGCATGTTCAAGGTCTTCCAGAATCAGCATCCCCGCACCTTCGCCCATTACAAAACCATCACGGTCTTTATCAAACGGACGACTTGCTGTTTTAGGATCATCGTTTCTTTCGCTGAGAGCCTTCATTGAATTAAAACCACCCAAACCCGCTGCACTAATAACTGCTTCGCTTCCTCCTGTAAGTACAATATCGGACTTGCCTAAGCGGATATTATCATACGCATCAATAATTGCATTGGTTGATGACGCACATGCCGAAACAACAGCATAATTTGGACCTCTGAAACCATGACGCATCGAAATTTGTCCGGCGGCAATGTCCAGAATCATTTTTGGAATAAAGAACGGATTGAACCTTGGCGTACCATCTCCGGTAGCATACGCTGAAACTTCTTCCTGAAAAGTAATTAATCCCCCAATTCCGCTGGCGAAAATTACCCCTACCCTGTCAACATCCACATTTTCTTTGCTGATGCCGGCATCCTTTACTGCCTGATCGCTTACGATCAATGCAAATTGGGTAAAACGATCAATTTTCCTAGCTTCTTTTTTATCAAAATAAGCGGTGGGTTCAAAATCCTTTACCTCACAGGCAAATCTTGTTTTGAACTTGGAACAATCAAATTGCTTGATGAAATCAGCGCCCGATACACCATTAATCAATCCCTCCCAATATTCATCAAGAGTTTTGCCTAATGGTGTAAAGGCACCAATTCCGGTAACTACTACTCGTTTGAGCTGCATAAGTTGCCTGGTAAAAAGAAAGGTTTATACCGCCAAAGACGGTACTTAATTTACTTAGCGTGTTCTTCTAAATAAGCTACAGCCTGACCAACTGTTGTAATGGTCTCAGCTTGTTCATCGGGGATAGAGATGTTGAACTCTTTTTCAAATTCCATGATCAGTTCAACTGTGTCTAACGAATCAGCTCCTAAATCATTTGTAAAAGAAGCCTCAGGATTTACTTCTGATTCTTCAACACCTAATTTGTCAACGATGATTTTTTTAACTCTTGCTGCGATGTCTGACATTGTCTTAATAATTTGGTTACAGGTTGCAAAAATAGAGTTTTTCAGCATTTGACAAGCGATCTTAAAAAAATGTCTTAATTGCCTCATTTTCTGGCTCTATCAGCCAAGGAAACTCTTATCTTCAGGGCACGATTTAAAACAGGCTTGTCCTTACAAAACAAAAGAAAACAGTTGTTTGTTTTTGGGCAAAAAACTGTATCTTAACTTTCCCGCACAATTACAGATATGGCTTTAAAACAAATTGATTTCGGAAGCAAAGAATATAAGCAATCGTTGAAATTGCGCTATGAGATTTTGCGGAAACCACTTGGGCTTGATTTCGATCCAAAAGAACTTGAGTCGGAAAAAGATGATATTCATATAGCTGCTTATGACGATGATACAATTCTCGGCTGCTGTTTTTTAAAACATGTAAATAATTCAACTGTACGTTTACGCCAGATTGCCGTTCAGAACAACCAACGTGGAAAAGGAATTGGCGAATCGCTGATGAATTTTGCAGAAAATATTGCCCGTGACAGAGGTTATAAAACAATAGTCATGGATTCACGTAAAGACACCTGGCATTTCTTTGAAAAACTTGGTTATAAGCCCGATGGCAGCGAATTTATCAAAATCACCATTCCGCATATTGTGATGAAAAAGAAGCTGGTTTAGCAACTGAGAAATAAAAAAGGGAACGATTTTCGTTCCCTTTTTGTTTCTATAAAAACTTATTATGCCTTGTATTGAGGTATAAGACTGTTTGCCAGTTCAACTACTTTTTTAAGCCCATCTTCAGGCAATGCGCCTTTTTTAAATTCAGCCAGAATATCAGGATGCTTGGTTTCCATTTCCTGTAAGAAATGTTCTTCAAACGCTTTGATATTTCTTACCGGAACAGCATTGAGCAACCCGTTTGTACCGAGATAGATAATTGCAACCTGCTTTTCTACAGTAAACGGTGTGTATTGTGGCTGTTTCAGAATTTCCACGTTACGGGCACCTTTGTCAATTACAGCTTTAGTTGCAGCATCCATATCGCCACCAAACTTAGAGAAGGCCTCCATTTCACGATAAAGCGCCTGATCGAGTTTTAAAGTACCGGCAACTTTCTTCATGGATTTAATCTGAGCATTACCACCCACACGACTTACAGAAATACCAACGTTAATGGCCGGGCGGATACCTGAGTTAAAGAGGTTACCTTCCAGGAATATCTGACCATCGGTAATTGAGATTACATTCGTAGGAATATAAGCAGATACGTCGCCTGCCTGTGTTTCAATAATTGGCAATGCAGTTAAAGAACCACCGCCTTTTACAAGATGCTTAATACTGTCAGGAACATCGTTCATGTTCTTAGCAACATTATCATCGCCAATAACTTTTGCAGCACGCTCTAACAAACGGCTATGCAGGTAGAATACGTCACCAGGATAAGCTTCACGACCAGGGGGACGGCGAAGCAACAATGATACTTCACGATAAGCCACAGCTTGTTTAGAAAGGTCATCGTAAATAATTAAAGCCGGGCGACCGGTATCACGGAAGTATTCACCAATGGCAGCACCTGCATAAGGAGCGTAGAACTGCTGGGGAGCAGGATCGCTTGCAGAAGCGGCTACAATGGTTGTATATTTCATAGCACCATTATCTTCCAGTGTTTTCATAACACCGGCAATAGTTGATGCTTTTTGACCAATAGCTACATAAATACAGTAAACAGGTTTACCAGCTTCAAAGAATTCTTTCTGGTTGATAATTGTATCAATAGCGATTGCTGTTTTACCAGTCTGGCGGTCACCAATGATCAACTCACGCTGGCCACGGCCAATTGGGATCATCGCATCAATGGCTTTGATACCTGTTTGCAACGGTTCTTTTACCGGTTCACGGAAAATTACACCAGGTGCTTTACGTTCCAGTGGCATTTCATACAATTCGCCTGCAATTGGACCTTTACCATCAATTGGTTCACCCAAAACGTTAATTACACGGCCGCTCATTCCTTCACCTACTTTAATAGAAGCGATCTGGCCGGTACGACGAACTTTAGAACCTTCTTTGATATCGGTTCCTTCACCCATCAATACAACACCCACATTGTCTTCTTCAAGGTTCAACGCAATGGCACGAACACCATTTTCAAATTCAACCAGTTCACCGTAGCGAACATTATTCAGTCCATATACACGGGCAATACCGTCGCCCACCTGTAATACGGTACCCACTTCTTCCAAATCAGCACCAACATTGAAATTGCTTAACTGCTGGCGAAGTATCGCTGAAATCTCATCTGGTTTGATATTTACCATAAAAAATGCTTGTTTAAAATTTATCTATCGTATGTTCTGCACATACACGTTTTGGCTAAATTGTTTTTGTATATCTCTCAGATCCCTGAGAATGCTGGCATCAACGAGGTTGCCTTTGTACTCCAGCTGAAAACCACCAATAATGGCATCTTTCACTTCTGTTTCCAATTCAATATTCTGTAAACCAGTATCGGCTTTTACTTTACTGATAATGGCTGTTTTCAGTTCTTCGCTTGCTGCAATTGCTGTAGTCAGTTTTACCCTGTGAATACCTTTGATTTCGTTATATTGCTCAATAACAGAATCAGCAATTTCAGGAAGAAAACTTTCACGACCTTTTTTTACTAAAAGATGAATAAATGCGCTTGCAAGTGGGCTTACATTTTTACTTATAACCTGTGCAACTATTTTTTCTTTGGCTTCCCCTTTTATTATAGGGCTGCGCAGGACATTCGTAAAATCTTTGCTTTGTCTGCAAACTTCCTGTAAATATTTCATGTCGGCTACAATGGTTTCCAACTGGCTCTGTTCCTGTGCCAGATCAACCAGTGATTTTGCGTACCGACTTGCAAGACGTGGATTCTGCATATTTGAATTTGAAAATTTTTCAATTTGAGTTTTTGAAAATTAAGGTTTTCAATTTCTCAAATTTTCAAATTAGTTTAATTTAATTTCCTTTGCCAATTGGTTAATATAAGTTTCCTGATCGCCTTTATTCGCCAGTTCACGACGCAACACTTTTTCACTTACTTCAATAACAAGGTTACCAACCTGGTTTTTCACTTCAGTTAAAGCCGCCATTTTTTGCTGGTTAATAGCAGCCTGTGCTTCCACAATAATTTTATTGGCTTCGGCTTTAGCCTGATCTTTTGCTTCGTTCACAATTTTATCTCTTGTTTCACGGGCTTCCTTCAGCAATTGTGCTCTTTCTTCACGGGCCTTTGTAAGCAATGCTTCATTTTCGTTCTGAAGCTGTGCCATTTCAGCTTTTACTTTTTCAGCCGTTTCAAGCGCCTGAGCAATACCTTGTTCCCTTTCCTGCAAACCTTTAATAATTGCAGGCCATGCGTATTTCTTTAAAATGAGAAACACAACCAAAAAGGCCAGTAATGTCCAAACCAATAAACCAAGACCCGGAGTAAGTAAATTCATAATCTGTTTATTAAAAATTAAATTCTTGAATCGTTAAAAATACTGCATCCGCCGTCCTGTACTTTGGATGCAGTAAAATTGTTTGGCGATTGGATTAGAGTACCATCGCTAAGAAGCCTACGATAATAGCAAACAGTGAAGCTCCTTCTACTAGCGCCGCAGTAAGGATCATGTTTGCACGGATATCGTTAGAAGCTTCCGGCTGGCGTGCAATTGATTCCAATGCACCTTTACCAATCTGACCGATACCGATACCAGCACCTATAGCTGCTAAACCAGCACCTACTGCACCACCGGCATTTGCCAACGCATCTAATAAAATAACATGCATAATTGTGAATTTATATTGATGATTAAAAAACGATTAATGATGTGCTGCCTCCTCATGCCCATGATCGCCTGCAACAGCTTCTCCAATAAACACAGCCGTAAGCATGGTAAAGATGAACGCCTGCAGAAATGCAACCAGCACTTCAATAAAATAAATAAAAATGGTAAACCCGATAGATAAGGGTGATGCTGCCCATCCTGCCCATTGTGTCAGCCCGGCAAAAATGAAAATCAGGGATATTAAACAAATGATAATGATATGCCCTGCAACCATGTTTGCAAACAAACGTATCATCAAAGCAGTAGGTTTAATAAACACACTGATAAATTCCACCGGAACCAAAATCACTTTTACCCATCCAGGAACTCCCGGAGGATTTAAAATATGTTTCCAGTAATGGCCATTAGAACTGAACAGGATTACAACAAACGATATAACAGCCAGCACTGCTGTAAAGGCTATATTACCGGTTACATTCGCTGTGCCAGGAACCAATCCGAAAATGTTATTGATAAGGATAAAAAAGAAAACCGTAAGCAAAAAAGGAAGGTATTTATTGGCTTTATGGCCAAGATTTGGAACAGCCACTTCGTCTCTTACAAAAGTTACAACCGGCTCAAGTAAACTTTGTTTGCCCTTTGGTGCAGATGTTACCCCCTGTCCTTGTTTGTATGAGTTCGCAATACTGATAAACAACCAAACCAGTAATGCCAGCGCCAGCATCATCTGAACAACATTACGGGTTAAGGAAAAATCATATACTTTTTCAGCCGGGTCGGTTGAAACAATTTTTTCTCCAATAGTTTCTTTCACCAGCTTGTATCCATTGTATTCAGCGTGGCCATGCTCAAAGCGTGAAGAAGAGAAAATGCTGATGCCTTTTTGTGCTGAGTAAAGAATTACAGGTAAAGAAATGGTAGCAGCATGTTCCTTTCCATCACGGCCTTCATATTCAAAAAAGTGAAATTCATGGGCATCCATGATATGGCCAAAAATCACTTCTTTGGCATCAAATCCTTCCTTCTTCTGTTCGTGTTCAGCTTCCTGAGCAGCAGGAGCATGCTCAGCCGGTTCGTGCTGGGCAAAAACGGCAGTAGAAAAAGTCAATAAAATTCCGCTGAAAACCGCAACCATTAAGGATTTGAAGCTCGATAAACGCATACCTTTTCTCAAATTTGGCGCAAAGATAGGGAGCGTGAGGTGAAAAACAGGGGAAAACAGGCCCTGAAACGGAAAAAAGTTTTCGGGTTAATCCAATCCCATTTTCTTACGCTCTTCCTTAATTTTTTCAAGTTCAATAATATCAATTTGATCTTTGGGGCGAAAGACAGCCTTCTTGCTTGCAATTAGGTGATTGATGTGAAGAAGTGGGATTGTAATACCCTCAATTTCGGCAGTTGAGGCCATGTTATAACATTCACCAAAGCTAAGGTGCTCAAGCCCTTTCATTTCAGTCATACTATCTATCTGATACAATTCCCTGCCCTACATAAAATTGAGACCATCCGGGTATAAACTGTGTAGTTTTAAAACGGGAAAAATATCCATATTCAAGATCAATAAATGTCTGCTGAATTTTTTTCTGTTTTCCAATGTGTCTTTAAGTCAAATATTAAGATCATCAGTAACACGGCTGTACTCATTAAAAACAACTGACAGGCCGCCAACCATTACATACTTAACGTCATTGTTGTTCAGGGCTTTCCAAAACTTCAACAGTTCTTCATCAAAAACATCTATTGCCTTTATTTTATTTTGATTTATGTGTAATAACAGCCTTATTAAACATTATACCCCTTTTCAGCATACGGCAAAACAAGATGAATTTTTCTTTATCATTCATAACAATCGCCTGCCTTCTTTTGGCAACCTCATATTCTTCCTGCTTTGATTAGGGAACAATCGACTCGTTCAGGATTGAATCTTCTTCGCTTGTATGGTATTTCTTTTTTCCACTACCTGCAAGTTGAAAAATAAAAATGAAGCCATTGCCCGGTTCGGTGTAATTCAATGCGAATGATGATTCAATCAGGATTTTGTAGTTTGAGTGGCCTGTGCAAATTGCATAGCATGTAATTTGGCATAATAACCACCAAGAGCAAGCAATTCTTCATGCGTGCCCATTTCCTTGATTTCGCCTTTATCCAGCACAATAATTTTATTGGCCTTACGGATAGTTGATAAGCGATGGGCGATAACTATTGATGTTCTGCCTTCAATCAATGTATCAATTGCCCGTTGAATAAGCTGCTCCGTTTCTGTATCAACAGCCGATGTTGCCTCATCCAAAATAAGTACAGACGGATTGTACAGCAATGCCCTGATGAAACTCAGTAACTGCCTTTGTCCCTGGCTCATTGTAGCACCACGTTCCATTACATTAAAATCGTAATTGCCGGGCAAACGCATAATAAAATCGTGAATACCGATGAGTTTGGCAGCTTCAATTACTTTTTCCCTGCCGATAGATTCATTTCGAAGTGTTACATTCTCTGTAACTGTACCCGCAAATAAGAAAACATCCTGCAAAACAATTCCGATTTTACTGCGTAAGGCTTCAAGGTTATACTCTTCAATTTTTACATCATCAATTTTTATTTCTCCTTGCTGTATATGATAAAGCCGGTTTAACAAACTGATGATGGATGTTTTTCCACTTCCGGTATGCCCTACCAACGCTATCGTTTCGCCGGGTTTTACCACAAAAGAAATATCTTTCAAAACCCAGTTTTCATCATTATAAGCAAACCATACATGATTAAATTCAATTTTGCCCGGCACGGCTCCTGTTGGATTAAGTGCTGTGGATTGAGAAGCCGCAATTTCATCAGTATTGTCTAATACTTTAAATACACGTTCACTGGCAACCATTCCCATCTGCAGCACATTAAATTTATCAGCAATTACACGCAATGGCCGGAACAGCATATTCAGCAAAAGAATAAAAGCCATAATTTCACCGGCCATTTTCATTGCTTCGTCTTTCGGTGCTGTTACCGCCTGCCCCGATGCAAACCACACCAGCAAACCCAACGAAACTGCAAGAATTATCTCTACTACCGGAAAAAAAACCGAATAAGCAAAAATGGCGTTGACATTGGCGTTCCGGTGTTCTTTATTAATATGCCTAAACTTATTAAACTCCTTTTGTTCTGCTGCAAAAGCCTGCACCACCTGCATGCCTTGTATATGTTCCTGCACAAATGCGTTTAGTGCGGCAACCGCATTACGTACACGGTGAAAACTTTTATTGACACTTTCTTTAAAAAAATAAGTAGCCAATATGAGAAAAGGAAATGGAATAAGGCTGATTAATGTAAGCTGCCAATTAATGTAAAACATTGCAAAAAGTACTGCAACAATCGTCAGCAGATCTGCAAGAATTGAAATAAAACCTTCTGCAAAGATATCGCTGATGGTTTCAATATCATTAATGGTTCTTGTGGTAAGCGTTCCTATCGGAGTCTGATCAAACTGGCGCAAATTCAATCCCAGAATTTTTTTAAATACCTGAACCCGCATGTCCCTTACAACAGTTTGCCCAAGCCATGAAGTATAAAAAGAAAAGAAAAAGCGGAAAACAGTTTCAATAAGTATCAAAACCACCTGTACAGCGGTAATAATCATTATCATTTGCACTACCCCAAACACAAACTCATTTCCAAATAAATGATAGATAAATTTCTGCTGCGTACTGCTTGCCTTAGTAATAAAATTATTTACTGTATAATTAATAAGCCAGGGACGAACCGGAGCAATGACTGCAAGCAAAACAGCCAGGATAACAGAACTGTTGAAACGTTTACGGTACGGCGATGCGTAGCCAATAACACGGCGCAATAAACTAAGATCGAATAACTTTTTTTTCTTTTCTTTTTGTTCCAAATCCCGTAAAATTTACCGGCAAAGGTAACTGCTTTGTGCCAGCTATTTCAAAGTTGAATCTTAAAGGAAACTAATGCGGATAAATGGCAATAAGCGTTAACCATATTACATTTCGCCTGTTGCTTTTCTGTATGCCTTGATAAAGATGGCTCCGAGATTTTTATGCGGAGGCACATAATCTTTCAGCAATTCATTGGCCCTCGAATCACTTTTAACCGATCCCTCAATCTGTTTCCACAAAGGAATCCATTCAATATTTCTTCCGTTACGGATGGCATCATTAACAGCACGGAGAATAGGTTCATTTACTGAGTAACTGCCCACCTGCTTTGTTGAAATAATATGTGCATCTTCATTTACATTGAGAATTTTTGCAAGGTTCTGATATCCCCCACATGAACCAAGCATTACAATACGTGATGAAGGAAGCATTTGCTGAATGGTATATTTAAGATGATAGCTATGGCCACGATGCACCACAAATGTTGGCTTAATATTATTCTTATCTAAATACTCAATTAAATGTTGCTGAGCAGCGGCATCAAGATCGGTTTTGTTGTCTAAAGGAAGATTGGCATAAATGGTATAGGGCTTTGGGCTTTTTAATGCCCTTATAGTAACCCATTCTTTTCCTGTAGTTGCCTGCCACTCGTTTTTATTTGAAAACAAACCCATAAAGTTGCGGAAAGAAGTTACACCATCCTCATCGCCATAAAAGAATACGTGCTGTACTACCCCATTGCTGTCGCTTGCCAAACTGTTGTAATCAACTTTATATACCGGTGGTATTCCAAGCAGTGCAGAAAGATTCATGGATGTATCGGATGCAGAAGCAAACAGCGTGCGGAGAATATTATAAACCACCTCTCCTTTATTGTCTTTTTCCTTTAACGCATTATCATAATTATACTGAATCTGCTCCTTTAAAAAATCCTGCAATTTCACATCGGTAATGCTGCCATAACTATCGGCCACATCAACAGCATCTTCAAGTGAATTCGTTTTTTGCAAATCTTGTACAAAAGCATACATGAGTTGATTGCTGTGCAACTCCGGCATTGACTTCAGAAAATCATCCAAACGATTGTAGTTGGCAGCCATTTTAATAAATTTCTTAAACTTGTCGAGATGCACACTCATCAGCAACGAATCGCTTCTTCTGCCGGGAAAACGATCCATCATACGTTTATACAGATTTGTATATGTACTTGTGTAAATCACATCCTCTGTAGTTACAATAAGAAAATAAATTTCCTGCGAGCTTAAAGGATCAGCTACACGAAAACGTACAGCCTCCGGCGATTCATGTAAATCATTCATCACATTCACAAATACATCGGTAGCCTTGCGTTCAAGCATTTTAAAAAGCACATCGGCAAGTACAGGTGTATCGCCGGCAGTAATACGGTCGTAGTATTTAATTTGGGTTTTAACCAGAAGCTTATAATACGCCAGTTCATTTTCTGCAACTGCTTTAATGTCTTCAACAGATAATTGTTTATTCAGCAGTTCATCAAGAAAAGGAAGATAAAGAGTACCATTAGTAATAGAACTGAGCTGTGCAATCGTTTTTACCTTCTCGTTTGAATTGCGCCTGATGATTTTTGCAGCAACAGTTTTAACAGCCTGTGCATACGTGTACACATCAAGGGGAGTTTTTTCTGCGGCAATAACTATAAGACTGTCAGCAAAAGGTTCGTTTTCAAAAGCATCAATTCCCCGCATAATAAAGGAAGGATCAACCTGCACTTTTTTAAGAAACGTAATTTTTTTGATTTCGGGCAATTCTTTGCTTTGAGAAAATACGCTTGAAAGCAGATCGGCTCCCTGGTAAGGAAGTTTTTCAAACACAGGCAATAAGCTCTTACCCTGATCCATCAGTTGCATACATTCCTCATAACTGCTGAACACCTGCGGAATTATTGCGGGAATATCTTTTTGCTTTGCATGTAAACCTATGGCCTGCAACAATTCCTTTAAAGAGCGCAGGTAACCTATTTTCGTGTTATTATCAGCACTCATACGCTCAATACTGAGCTGCATTTCATCCACCCTTCTCAGAATAACATCAGTAATTTGTATGTTAAGATCCTCATTATTGCTCAGTTTCAGAAACAGGTCTATTTTCCCGTCAATCTTATCTGTGCGTTTTTGTTCTTTATCAATATCCTCATGCCATTTCTGCCGCTGAATAGGAATTTCAACTTTACCACCGGCAGTATCAAACAATATTCTGCTCTGTGCTTTCGTAAATGAAACAAAAAAAACGAATGCCGAAATAAAAACGATTATATACTTTCTCATGTTCATGATTGGCAAAAATAACTTCAATTTTTTAATAAGATCATTTGTAACTGAAATGGTTGCAGTTAAAATCAGGCCAAATTGCCAAAACCCGTTAACAATTATATAATATTATCTTCGTGTTATGCAAAGCACCAGCATTTAACTTTGCAGCCATCTCATGGAACCCAAAGGAAAAAAAATTCTGATTGCCGACGATGAGCCGGATATTCTTGAAATTCTTGAATATAATTTATCGGCCGAAGGCTTTACAGTTGTAAAAGCAAAAGATGGTGCCGAAGCGTTAGATGTTGCCAGAAACGAAAAGCCCGATTTAATTATACTTGATGTAATGATGCCACGCAAAAACGGCATGGAGGTTTGCCAGCTTTTACGATCACAAGCCGAATTTAACCAAACGCTCATTATCATGCTCACCGCTTTGAGCGATGAAAGCAGCCACATTAAAGGATTTGAAATGGGCGCTGATGATTATGTAAGTAAACCCATCAGCCCAAAAGTTTTGATTAGCCGGGTCAATGCGTTATTCAGAAGAACATTCCGTTCAGATGAAGCCGTTATTAAGCTGGGCGATCTGCAGATTGACAAAGAACAGTTTGTTGTAAAATACAATGGCAAAGATATTATTCTTGCCAAAAAAGAATTTGAATTGCTGGCACTGCTGGCTTCAAAACCCGGACGTGTGTTTTTGCGCCACGAAATACTCAGCCAGGTTTGGGGAGCCGATGTAATAGTAGGTGATCGTACAATTGATGTACACATCCGCAAAATCAGGCAAAAATTAGGCATTGATTGTATTACCACTGTAAAAGGAGTTGGGTATAAGTTTGAACTTACATCAGCCTGATTCCTGTTTAACTTTGCTGTATAAATTATTACAGTAACAGACATGACTAATCCCCGCCAGCTTACTCCCAACCAGGTAGCAGCTATTAATGCCGTCACTATTTCTTTGCTGGTAGCAGTAGCTAATTATCTTTTTATACGCAACTGGTGGATAGCGCTTGTAACTTTTTCTTCTCTTTTTCTCATCAGCTATCTGCTCATCCGCTATTTTACCGAACGGTTTATTTACCGCCATATTAAACTCATTTACAAATTCATTTCCCAAACCAAAGCCACCAAGCGTGAAGAGTTTTACAACAAATCACTTCTGCCAGAAAAAAACCTTGAAGAAGTAAGTGCCGAAGTTGAAAAATGGGGTGAACAGAAACGACAGGAAATTGAACTTTTACAAGCCAATGAACAATACCGGAAAGAGTTTTTGCAAAACCTCAGCCATGAGTTAAAAACACCCATCTTCGCTGTACAGGGATATATTGACACGTTGCTTAATGGTGCTATGAACAATGAAGAAGTTGCAAAAAAATTTCTGTTGAATGCCTCCCGTAATATCGACAGGCTGGTAAATCTTGCAGAAGACCTTGATGAAATTTCAAAACTGGAAAGTGGCCAGCAGGAAATGTTCAAAGAAAATTTTGTTATTCACGATCTCGTAAATGAAGTATTTGAGAGCCTGTCTATCAAAGCATCGGGCAAAAACATCAAAACCTCGGTTAAAAAAGGTTGTGAGCAACCTTTAACTGTTTATGCTGATAAAGAAAAAATCAGGATGGTACTTATTAATCTCATTGATAATGCTATAAAGTATGGCAAGCAAAACGGTGCAATTATTTTCAGCGCTTACAAAACACATAGCAATCTTGTATTAATAGAAATAAGCGATGACGGTTTTGGTATTGCCGAAGAACACCTGTCAAGAATATTTGAACGTTTTTACCGTACCGATCTTGCCCGTAGCCGCAAAGAAGGCGGAAGCGGCCTGGGACTCTCCATCTGCAAACACATTATTGAAGCACATAACCAGCGCATTCATGTACGCAGCCGACTTGATGTAGGTACAACTTTTGGGTTTACTTTAGAAAGAAGGAAAGAGTAACCCTGTAAACTTGATCAGGGATCGGCATGTGTTTTTTTCATTCTGCATTAAATAAAAACATCTCACTGAAGAATCAGCGTGATGTTGAAACATGAGAAAAACTGTATAATTTTTAACCACTGCAAAAGTGCGGCACAGGTTTTAATTTGATGTTAGCAAAACATATCCTTTTGGTTAAATCATTCATCAGCACCAATAACTCCCGCAGATAAGCAATTTTATTAAAACAGCATAATTCATACAGCATTCTGTTCTGTTGATTCATTTTTCAACTTTTCTACCAAGACAAGCAAAAAAATGCCCCCTGAGAACAGGGGGCAGAATAGAGGATACTTGCTTAAGGAAAATCGTTATTCTCTGTGATTAATTATAAAATCAAGATTAATAATTGAATTTAGTCCAGCCTTTCCACCATGTAGCCAATGCACCTGCAGGAGCAATACCACCACGGAACGTTACTGTTTTATCAAAGAACGTATCGCCACTGAATTTTGGATCAGTAAAATCACCGCCGGTTAATATTTTCTGATTACCATTTGAACCAGCAAAAGGAGTTGGATCCGGAGCAGAATAGTTAAACGGCTGTATCAGTTTTGCATCGGAAGTGTTAGTTAATATATCGTTGTTGTAGTATGTTCTTAAAAACCAAGTTGAAAAATCTGCATCAGTTAAGATCGTTGCTCCGACACCACCTGAAAACTTGGTATTCACTGTATTTCCTGCCAAAGTATTATTCCTGAAACGGATGGTACTGTCTTCCACATTCAGAATAGTTGATGTGCCGGTTGTACCATCAATTTCAATTCCAAGAGGCCAACCCATAATGATAGAGTTGTAAATTGAAATACCCGTATTTCTGCGCACATGTGCTGCACACCTGAATAATGCATTACCAACATTAGTTAAAGTAGCTCTTGGTCCAATAGCAGTGATATTACTGAAAATAGCTGTAGTTTTTGGAGTAGCAGTTGTACCACTTGAATTATTATCACTTTCAAATGCTTCAGATTTGGAAATATCAGCGATCAGTGAATCACGGATAATCAAACCAAACTGAATTTTACCGCTGAAACCGTTATCGGTGTCAAAATCATCATCCTGAGTTTTGTAGGCAATAAGGTATTGGGCATTTACGGTGCCGCCAAACCATTCAAACGCATCATCTTTTGCATATACAACCTGAATATGATCCAACACTGTACGGCTTCCAACTGCAGCAAGTGTTAAGCTGTTAATTTCTTTATCGGGCTGAAATGCATAGCCAGCATATTCAATACGGGCATAAGAAATTACGCCTGAAGAATCGGTTGGAATAGCTGTTGGTACTACAGCGTCACCTGAACCAGCAAGTCCGTCACCATTTGCATTATCAATACCCCCTTCAACCTGGATTAAACCATTAACTCCATTGTAAGCAGTATTAACAGGAGCTTTACCACAAATTACAATACCACCCCAATCGCCTGACTGCGGATTTGGAGAAGCCGAAGTAAAGATGATTGGTTCAGTTGCACTACCAACAGCGTTGATTTTTGAACCCCGTGTAATTACCAATGCAGCAACATCTGTACCACTGAACGATCCTTTAACGGTTGTACCTGCTTCAATAGTCATGGTATGATTACCTACCATGTAAACAATTCCTTTCAGGATATAAGTATTTTGTTTTTTCAAAACAGTGTCGGCATTAATACGGCCCGTAAGCGTAATCGTTTCTCCTGTTGTAGATGTTCCTCCGCCATTTACAACCACAACCTGTATTTCACCGTCGGTTTCAATTTTTCTGCAACCGGTGAACACAACTGCTCCAATGGCTAACAAGTAAAAAATGTACTTTTTCATTTCTCTATTTTTGATTTTTTTATAATGAGTAATTAAAGGAAATACTGAATGTAGTTCCGTCTCTCCTGGTAAAACGATACGCATCAACACCTTTTTGTAATGATGATTTATTGTCTGCATTCTGATAGAAGTACTGAGTGGTATTAAGCAGATCTGAAACAGTTAACTTAAACTCACCTTTTTTATTAATCACTTTTTTTGTGAGTTGTAAATCAACAAGTGAACGGGGGGCTTCATAAATATCAGGGCTTCCCGAACCCGATGACAGATCGCCTACCAGGTAAATTCTATGACCAATTCGGTTAAATAAAATCGTACCGGTTAAGCCTGCTTTTTCCAGGTCATATAATAATCCCAGATTCAGCACATAAGGCGACTGGCCCTGCAATGGCCGGTTAATTTTATACAGGGTATCTTTTACACGGCTGTGTATATAAGAAACATTTGACTGGAAAATAAAATTCTTTAAAGCCGGTGTAATGAAATCTAACCGCTTTCGTATTTCAAACTCGGCACCATAAGTATTTGCTTCTTTTGCATTCTGATAATTGAACGTACTTGCTCCACCTGAGCCTTCGGCAAACAGTTGTTCAATAGGGTTTATAAAGTTTTTATAGAACACACCAAGTGTAAATACCTCGCCCGGTTTTTGATACAACTCATAACGTAAATCAACATTGGAAATCTTGGTACGTTTTAATGCCGGATTTCCCTGAACAGAGGCGTTTAATTCAAAATCGTAAAGATTTAAATATGCCAGTTCACGCAATTCAGGACGAATGACGGTTTGCGACAAAGAAAAACGCAGATTTGTTTTCGTGGAAATTTTAAATGTGGCATTCATGCCGGGCAGGAAGTCGATAACTTTTGAATAAGTGTGCCTTGGATCCCATGTCTTTACACTTCCAACCAACTGATCGAAATGCTCTACCCGTACCCCCCATACAACACGTAGTAAATCTGCAAACTGGTTGTCAAATTGAACAAAGCCCGAGTTCAATATAGTATTGGCCATGTAACGGAAAGTCTTTCCTTTAATCGCATCAAATGCAAATTTGTTATCCTCCCCATTACCAAAATTCTCAGCGCTGAAAACAACATCAGCAGGTAATAATTTAAGCTGGTCATTAAGATTAGGCATGTAATTCGCAAAAAGCTGAGCATCGTATAAACGATCCTTTACCTGAAACATATAGCCGACTTTTACATTCTGTTTTTGATTAAACAAGGTAAACGTATAATTTAAATCACCGCCAGTAGTATAAATATAATCGCTGAGAGTTTGAAATATTCTGCTTCCGCTTTCCTGTGAAAGGGAATTAGAGATAAGCAGGCGGAATGGATTCTGTGTGCCGGTTTGACGTGTATAGGTTATTCTCCTTTGATCTGGCGTATAACCGTCAAGAATATTAAAAGATCCATACCATTTCAGCTTAAGCGTTTTGGTAATGTTATGGTCGCCACTAAGCAATGAGGTAAAGAAAGTATTTTGCTTAAATGTAATTTCACTACCTTCTATATCTTCATCTCTGTTAATATTAATCCCCTCACGCCTTGTAACACGCTGTGGCGAGTTAAGATTGATGATTGATTTCAGCGACAGCTTGTTTCTTGAGTTTAATTGAATTGCGATACTGCCGAGCGCTCCTACTGTAACCTCTTCAGCATATCTTATATCGCTATAATCGTAATTTTTTGTAAACTCTCCGTTTGATAACGCATTTGAGCGGTTAACCAGTTCTAATATCTTAGCGCTTTTTGCATAGTTGATACCAAAAGTTCCGCCTATTTTCTTACCAAATAATTTTCCTGAAAATCCAGCATTTGCCTGCAACGAAAAATTAATGGGTGTAGATCGCTGCACAGGCATCCAGGAATTCCTCATCTGCTTACCAATAGCTGTTTTTTGCGCAGAAGATAATGTATCAAATGCAGACTTGCGTGTATAAGATGAAGGCAACGAACGTGTACCATCATCTATTCCTAACCAATCGGTTCCACCTCTTTTATCAGTGTAAAAATCTCGGCCAATTGTTTGCGAGTTAACACTTGTACCCACTTGTATGTTAAAAAAGTTTTTTGAGGGGATGTCTTTTGTATTTACCTGTATTAAACCGCCGGCCCACTCACCCGGATATTCCGGTACAAAAGCCTTGTTGATAATAATATTATCGATCATTGAAGCCGGTATCAGATCAAAGGAAAATGTTTTCCTGTCAGGCTCGGTGCTCGACAACAGTACTCCGTTCAGCATTGCCTGGTTATACCTGTCGGCTAATCCACGAATAATAATAAACTTTCCTTCCTGAACACTAGCGCCGGTGGTACGTTTTAAAATTTCACCGGTATTTCTGTCGGGGGACCTGCGGATTGTTTCTGCTGAAATAACCGAAGAAACTGTATTGGTATTTTTCTGATAAGAAATCATGGAGTTAGTTGATTCTTTTTTTGCAGTGCTCTGAATAATAATTTCGGTTCCCTGCTTTGCAGCAACCTCCAACACAACTTCCAATACATTAGGATCATTAAGTTTTACTTCTACTTCATCAATCGATTTAGTTTGATAACCAATAGCAGTTACTGTTATTGTATATTTTTTACCAGCTTCGAGTTGTAAAATAAACCGGCCTTCAATATCTGCAGCTATAGTTTTTGTTGTACCATTTATAGATATAGAGGCTGCAGCAACTGGCTCGTTTTTCTGATTCAGAACACGACCATTTAATTTTAGTCCCTGAGAAAAAACAGTAAATGAGAAAAAAAGAAAAGTAAGACTATAAGCCAACCTCCTTAAAGCATTCCTTTGCATACGTTCTTAATTGTGCGGCAAAGAACGTTTGGCAATGTTACCACAAGATAAAACCAACATAAAAAAATTGTTACCCAAATGTTACCTTAATGTTAAGCCGGTTTAAATATGAACATCTGTTTATTTGGTGCTAAAAAAATTCCGCAATTATTAAAACAGGCAATTCAAACAACTTGCAAAATTGTTGTTTGAATTACCTGCTACAGAAATTTCAGATTACTATATTTTGACCTCTGAAGAAAAGATTTTCCCAAAACGATCAGTAACCCGAACCATTATATGATGTGCATTTTGTGAAGGCCGTGCAAAAAACAAATGATCGGCCAGTGTTGGCTCAACAAACTTATGTTTCTTTGGCAGCTCAGGGCCGGCATATAACTCAACAGCCAACGGATCATAAGCCACTCGTTGTTCCATTAAACCTTTTTCAACGCCATCTTCAATCCATTCTACTTTCCATCCGGGATCCCAGTTCCAAACATTGGCAACAACCTCATCTGGAAATTCTTTCAATGCCCCTTTCTTAAACAAATTCAACTGGTAATTTGCAGGCTTGCCTGTCGATTTGTAATACCAGCTTATTTCATTTCCTTTTACTTCATACACACCATAACCGTTGGGTGTTCCGTCACCACACACAGGCCCTGTCCACCATGCACCACATACAGTACCATGATTATGCTCCATCATATTACCCTCTTCCCACACATCATTAAAATGTGTATGCCCCGACATGAAATGCACTTTGTATGGAGAAAGAATTTTATACAATTGCTTCCTGTTTGCTACAACAGAACCAAGCTCTGCTTCTTTTTTATTTCTTCTTGCAGCACCTGTATTTGTGGGTATATGCAAACTAACCACAACTGTACTTCCAGGTTGAACATTTTTCAGATCCTTTTCTAACCAGCTTAACTGGTTTTCGGTAATATAACCAATGTATTGTTTCCCCGCACCAATGAAAAACACATCATCCAGAACAACATAATGAATGGAACCCCTGTTAAACGAATAATATGTAGGCCCAAACTGTTGCTTAAATGTTTTTGACGACATTTCATCCGACCGGGTATCAATATCCATATCATGATTACCGATTACATTAAAGAATGTAATACCGGTTGTTTCAACAGCTTCTTTATAACCTTTGAATAATTCAAATTTATCCCACACAAGATCACCACAGCCAATTCCATGAAATAAACTGTTCGTAGGATACGTTTTTACAAGCTGCTGCAAATCCGGAACTGATTGCGACTTCAGCAATTCAACATCACCGTTTGAAATCATTTGTGTATCGGCCCACACTACAAAAAAATGGTTCTCATCATTTACATCCAGTTTCTCCAATGAAAAATCGGCAATAATACTGTCTGTAGCATTGAGTTGCTGATAAAATTTTGCAATACCCTTTTCATGTGTAAACGCATATCCCGCAGGTGTGCTGATATATACAAACTCAGAACCGGGAAGAGCATCAAAAGAATAATTACCGTTTTTATCGGTTAACGCAATCACTGTTCCATCAGTAACTGCAACGCCTGCAATTCCTTTTCCATTGGAATGAACTTTGCCCTTTACTCTTGTATATCCTACTTTAACAGCATCTGCATCCCTGCCTTGAGATGTAAGCGGAGATAAAGAAAAAGCTGTACCCGCAAGCCCGAAAAATTTTAAAAAATCTTTTCTTTTCATAATCATCATTTTTAATCAAGTACTTATTTTTCCCACCACACTTTTGTTGTATTTAAATCTCCCCCCATTGCTTCTTTGGCTTTATTATAATTATCAGTGTTACTTGATCTGATAGAAATGGGATATTGAAAGCGTGTAGGCATTTGTTTACCAACAATTCCATCATTTACCGGCAATACAGGGAGCCCTGTTCTTCTGTACTCAAACCACATCTGAAAATCAACAAAAAACAGCCCGTAATATTTTTGCAGCAAGATACGTTGCAAAGTTTCATTATAAGCAGTTGCACCTGCATAGGTTGCATTGGTGAAATAATCCGTCGGCACAGTGGCTCCCCATTGTTCAATAGCAGCCTTCACTGCTTTTTCATAAGCCGATTTTGCTGCAGTCTGGTTACCATATATAAATTCAACTTCTGCTTTTATAAATTCAACTTCACAATAAGGCATGATTACGCAGATCATAGGAGATGCAGTTGATGATGCAGTAACAAGAGCCACATTAACATTGGAAGGAATATAATTAAACTGACTTTCGCTACCGGCGTAGCCGCTTGGAATACCCATGTAGCCAATACTGGTTGAACCAGATGCGTTTTTTGCCTGCGTAGCAAACTTTGCTCTGCGAGGATCATTAAACGCATTTAAGCTATCCAGGAAAAATTTTCCTACAGCACGATACGAAGTAAAATCAACCGGCCTTCCCCAGGGCGAAACCAGCGGAGTAATTCCGGTAAGTTTCAACACTGCTGCGTCGGTATTGCTGGTAAATACAGGATATTTTGTGGGGTTATCAATCATTGCCCGAAGCTGGGAATACACGTTCAGTTCAGTTCTTTTTGATAAACGCAACAGCAAACGCATTTTTAATGAGTTTGTAAATTTCTTCCAGCCTGCAACTGAATTGGAATACAGAATTTCTGTTCCGTAAATCATACTTTTGGAAGTATTGTAAAGATTATTAGCTGAATCGAGATCAGTAAGAATTGTTGTATAAATATCTTTCTGACTGTCGAATGCAGGCCGGTAAATGCCTTCGTCGCCCATTACTGCTTCTTTCATCGGCACATCACCAAAACAATCTGTAAGGTTAGAATAAATCCATGCCTTAAGTGTAAGTGCAATTGCCTGGTAATTTTTATCATCAGCTTTTACTGAAGCATTGTACATTTCTTTTACGTTGTTGAGCCAGCGGTAATATGTATTCCATGTACCGGCTCCGGCATTTTCGGCCAGATCGTAACGATGCAGCCCACCCGAAGCGCTTGGGTAAGGTAAGGCAACCTGCATCAGGTTAAACGTAATATCATCACTACGCAGCATGTTATAACTGGCAACAGAATAAATAATCGGGTTCAAAAGTGTTCCGGGGCTGATTGATTCAATTCTGTTTGGATCAGTATTGATTTCATCAAAGTTTTTTGTACAGGATGCAAATAAAACAACTGCAACCATTCCTGTAATGATATATTTAGAAAGATGCTGAATTGGTTTCATTTTTTACTTAATTAAAATTTGAACGTTAGATTAATACCCATTGTGCGTGTTGAAGGCATTTGCCCCATTTCAACACCAGGCAATAAAGTGGAGCCATTTAAGGCCGCTGTTTCCGGATCGAACATGGGGAACTTCGTCCACATGTACAAGTCCCTTCCATAGATGGCAAAAGAAGCTGCTTTTACAAATGCTTTTTTCAGGTAAGAAGCAGGTATATTATACTCAATACGTAATTCACGAAGTTTCAGAAACGAAGCATCGAATGAGTTTGCTTCCACATTAGCTCTCCTGTAATACTCTACATAATAATCAACAGGCAGCACCTTCTTTGTATTTTCTTCATATTTTCCGGTTGTTGAATTAAGTACAACTCCATCACCAATGAGATAGTTATCTTCTCTTCCTCTTAAAGTATGCTTTAATTTACCCTGCTCCGTCATTTTATGGTGCGTTTGGGAATAAACCATTCCTCCATACTGACCATCAAGCAGGAAACTGAAACGGAATGCTTTGTAGCCAAACTCATTTTTAACACCGCCTTTCCACTTAGCATACGCATCGCCTATATACTGAATCTCAGAAGGGCGTGCAGGTAAGCCATCAGTTGTATAAACAATTTTACCTTCAGGCGAACGCACAAAACCAAATCCGTAAATTGCTCCGGTTGTTCCTCCAACTCTTGCCTGAATAGTAGCATTACCACCATAACCTATATCCTGTTTGCCATCCATCCCTTCAGCAAGTTCCATTACACGATTCTGATTTTTTGACCATGTGACAGTTGTACTCCATTTAAAATTCTTCAATTTCAATGGTTGAGCATTCAGCACAACTTCAATACCTCTGTTACGAACCGAACCTGCATTTAATACCGCTCTTGTATAGCCTGTTGTAGGATCAAGAGGCACTTCCAGTATCTGGTTTCTTGTTAAGTTGTTGTAAACAGTTACATCAAAATTTAAACGGTTTTGAAAGAAACGAATATCTAACCCAGCTTCGTAACTGGTTGAAATTTCCGGCTTAAGATTGGCATTAGGCAATGTTGTAGGCACTGACCCCGACGCAGCAAATTCACTTGTTCCGTAATATTTCTTTGTTTTATACGGATCGGTATCATTACCAACCTGGGCTGCCGACAAGCGTGCCTTTGCAAATGAAATTAATTTGGGAAGACGGAAAATTTCACTAAGTATAAAACTTGTGTTTACCGAAGGATAGAAAAATGAATTATTCGCCAATGGTAAAGTGCTCGACCAATCGTTACGTCCTGTTACATCAAGAAAATATGCTCCTTTATAACTTACTGATGCAAGTCCATATACACTGTTTACATTTTCATTGGCATCGGTTGCAGTTGTTACAGGATTGCCTGATCCGTTAGCAAGTTTATATACACCGGGAATAACAAGCCCATCAACATAAGCATCCAAACGGCCGTACCTGCGCATCATGGCATTGGCACCCGCTGAAGCTGACACATCAAAGTTCTTTCCAATCCTGTCGTGATAAGTTAATAAGAAATCTGAATTCGATTCAAAGTCTGTAATATTCTGCATTTTGAAATATCCTTTCAGATAGTTAGCTGTGCTGAAAGGACGGCGTTGCTGCCTTTGCTCCCCTGTCATATCAACTCCCGACCGCAACATCAGATCAAACTTTTTTGAAAGTTGAAAGGTTGCTGCAAGATTGCCGACCATATTATTATTCCGAACAGAGTTGGTCATTTCATAAGCAATCAGAAAAGGATTATCAATGAAAGAACTGAAAGGATGAATCTGATCAACTTCTTCATATCCTTTTTTCCAGCGGTCTCTGTACCAGTTTAAATCCACATTCGGATTCTGAAAAATCATGAAATAAGCAATTGACTGGTTATTGTATCCTGTACCCGGAAGATTATCGCTTTTTTTATTTGTATAGTTCGCTTTTGCCGTAAGTTTTATACGATCTGATACTTTGTAGTTAACACTTAATGCAGCGTTGATACGTTCAAATCCTGTATTGGGCATTATCCATTCATTCTTTGTGTGAGTAACGGAAGCACGAACGGAAGAGTTTTTATCATTACCTCCTTCTAAAGCTAAACTGTTTGACAAGGTATAGCCCATGCGCCAGAAGCCGGTAATATTATCGGTATGAGGTCTCCATAGGGTACGTTCCGATCCTGCTCCCTGTTTTGATGGATCATATTGAAAATAATACTGACCATCGAACTTAGGACCGTATGCACTTGAAGTTCCGCTGGTACTTGCACCATCGGCTGTAGCACCATAAGAATAGTATTTTTGCCCGCTTGCATTTAATGCCTTCCCTGTTCCCTGTCCATATTCATATTGGTAATCGGGCCATTTTAAAACTGTATTAAAACTTGTATTGGAATTAAACGTAATGCCAAGTCCTTTTTCCTTTCTTGCGCCTGTTTTGGTTGTAATAATCAAGGCTCCGTTTGCAGCACGGCTTCCATACAAGGCTGTGGCACCAGGCCCTTTTAATACGGTAATGCTTTCAATATCGTCAGGATTAAGATCAGCAATGCCATTACCGAAATCAATTGGAATATCATTACCCGATCCGGCACCATAAGCATTGGTAACACCGGCACTTGTCATCCCGCTGTTTTTTGGAATACCATCAATAACAATTAAAGCATTGTTACCATCCGGATTTAATGACACATCGCCTCGCAAGCTGATGCGCTGTGAATTCATTGGACCCGATCCTGCTGAAACCAGATTCAGTCCTGCAACTTTCCCGGAAAGTGCGCTTGACCAGTTGTTTGATTTTGCATCAGTCAATTCACCTTCACCAATATTCTGTACAGAATATCCTAATGCTTTTTGTTTTCGTGTAATACCCAATGCTGTTACAATTACACCTTCAAGCTCTTTTGAATCATGACGAAGGGTTATTACCTGCTTAACCATGTTCTCGTTTGCGGTAAAGCGAAATGCCTGGTATGAAACAGCGCTGAATAAAATAACAGATCCCTTTGGCACCTGCAAATCAAAACTTCCGTCTTTTTTTGTTACTGCAAGATTTTTCTTTCCCGGAATACTAATTGTAACACCTTCAATAATATCATTTGTTTCTACGTCTCGCACAACTCCGGAAAAATGAACCGGACTATTTGCTTGTTCTTTTAATTTATTTGTTTGTGCGTAAAGTGGAACTGATACAGTTGAATAAATCAACGCAATCAGTGATACTGAAAACAGCCATTTCATTTGCATGTCAGGTTTGGTATTAATAAATGATACTGCGTGCTGCAGATAAATAATAAGGCCGCAAATTGTACCACCATTGTTTCCAAACGGTTAACAGAATGTTATTGCAGGGTTAACTCTGATGAGTGGTTCCGTAAACTCAATTAACAAACATCATAAAAAAATCACATTGGCTTAACACATAATCAGTCAGCTTTAAATATATTTCAGCCAACTTTACTTAATGCAACCAATCAATTCTTCTTCATTTGGTAAAGATTTTTTGTGGGGTGTTGCAATTGCTGCGGCACAAAATGAAGGTGCATGGAATAAAGATGGAAGAGGCCCTTCAATATGGGATACGTTTGCAAAACGGAGCGGAAAAATAAAAGGTGCCGCAAGGCCAACAGAAACCTGCGATTTCTACCACAGATATAAAGATGATCTTTTGCTTACAAAAGCACTGGGATTTAAAGTATTTCGTTTTTCTTTTTCATGGAGCAGGTTATTCCCTGAAGGAACAGGAAAAGCAAACAAAGAAGGCGTTTTATTTTATCATAGAATTATTGATGAATGTTTACAGCTTGGGCTTATCCCGTTTGTTACATTGTATCATTGGGATTTACCACAGGTACTGCAGAATGAAGGCGGCTGGACAAGTGTAATGATGCTGAAATGGTTTACAAAATACACCACGTTCTGTGCAGAGGAGTTTGGCAGCAAAGTAAAATACTGGCTTGTATTAAACGAGCCAATGGGTTTTACATCACTTGGATATATGATAGGCAAGCACGCCCCTGGCAAAACAGGTCTTGATCATTTTTTTCCTGCTGTTCACAACGCTGTAATTGCCCAGGCTGAAGGCGGACGTATTATCAGAACAATCGTAAACAATGCCAAAATAGGAACAACTTTTTCATGCAGTGAAGTGAATTCCTTTTCTGAAAAAAAGGAAGATCTTGCTGCTGCAAAAAGAATAGATATTTTATTAAACCGATTGTTTATTGAACCGGCACTCGGCAGAAACTATCCTCATGATGATTTTCCACTCATGGATAAACTGCACATGCAGACAAAAGCCTGGAAATACACAGAACGAATGACATTCGATTTCGATTTCATCGGACTGCAGAATTATTTTGCTGTAACAGTAAAACATAATTCCATCATTCCGTATATACAGGCTACAGAAGTAAAAGCAACGAAACGAAATGTTCCGGTTACTTCACTTGGTTGGGAAATCAATGCCGAAAGTTTTTATAGAATGCTTAAACGATTCTGGAATTACGGAAGTATTAAAGAGCTGATGGTTACTGAAAACGGTGCTTGTTTTAAAGATACAGTTCTCAATGGAGTTGTAAACGACCAGCAACGGATCCATTATTTTCAACAATACCTCAGTGCTTTACTCAAAGCAAAAAAAGAAGGAACAAATATCAGCGGCTACCTTGCCTGGACTTTAATGGATAACTTTGAATGGAACGAAGGCTTTAATGCAAGATTTGGTTTAATTCATGTTGATTTTAAAACACAGCTTCGCACAATCAAAGAAAGCGGATACTGGTGGAGAACTTTTTTACACAGTTAACTTTCAGCAAATCCCTCATGCTTAATTCGCCGAATGCTGAACTATATCTGTTACAGAATAAGAATTCATTTTGCAACAATATCATATTTTGATAATACAAAAAAACAATAATCAAAATCTGAATTGCAAACGGCAGGTAAACACATCATCTTTCACATCGCTCCTGTAGCCGGCAAGGCTGGTGTGTTCATTCATAACCCTGGCATAATAAAGAGTCAGCTTGATATTTTCTGTTACATAGTTCACATAGCCAAGTCCCAGCGTATTGTATTTAATATTTGCCGTTGTAAAGTTTGACCCGTCAGCACCAATTTCGCCTCCTTTTACTTTTGTATCAGGATCATACCAATCATACTTCAAAACAAGCTGATGTTTTTCTGAAAAAAGGTGCTGTAAAAAATAAAAATAAGCTCCATTAAAATGGCGTATATAAAAACCATCGGCTCCTGTAATTAAAGCCGAGGGGGTTTCATTACTGCTCGCTGTACCGGTTTGCGTACCAAAAACATATTCAGCCCGTAATTCAGTAAAGCCTTTTCTGTTTCGTATTTTTAATTGAGCATCGGCACCATAATAAATTCGTGGTGAAACTTTGTAAAGATTATCGGCTTGCGAATCCACAATAACTTTTTTTATTCCGGCAATCTCCGTTGTTTCATATTTATACCTGGTATTCTGTAACAAACCACCATTCAAATAGGATACACTGCCAGAAAAAATAATTCTTTTCCGTACACTATATGGCTTTAAAGAAATTCGACCTACAAAATCTTTACGGTTATCAAAGTCACCGGTTGCAGTAAGTCCCTGCCCGTTAAATACACCGGCATCAATGCGCAGAAATTTGAGCTTCTGATCTTTTCTTCTTGATTCAAGAGAAAGCATAGCGCCAAGGTCTCTTTCGCTTTTCATTAATGCCTGGCTCATACGCCCCCGCTCAGGAGTTTCCCGGTCGCTGCTGCTGTAGTTAACCTCATTACCAAAAGGGCGGGCAAACATCCCGGTAGCCAAAGAAAAAAGCTGGTATTTGTTTTCAGAAACCCTGCCCCAAACATCACGTATTGTAAACCCTCTTTCTGTTACATCAAACTGAAAGGCAACCTGAACACCTGGCCGGTTTTCTTTTCCAAAATGCACATAATCTATTCTCAAGCGACTTCGTTTGAGCATAAAGCGATTACTCACTTGTGTGGCAAAATCGCCTCCTTCATAACTCTTTATACCTCTCGATGCTGCAACCTGAAACTGCGGTTGTATATATCCACCTATACGCAAATGATCAAATTTTTTATAAATAGCAAGCATTCCTTTACCGGCATCGGTAGTTGTATCAATCATATCCATTAAATACTGGGCATGTGCATAGAAAGGGCTGATGAAAAGCAGGTACATGAGCATCCTGCCAAGCTGGTTGTTCATATTTTTTCCTTAAGCGCAGCAAAGGTAAACAGGCGTTTTAAGCCGAATATTAAGAAATCATTACCAATATTAAAAAGGGACAAAACATGTTATAAAGTGTTGGTTTTCATAGAAAACCAATTTCTATGTTAAGAAATTATTACCAAATTGTTTTCATTTTACCCGGAATAACTATCATTTACCTTTGCCCAAATTTAAAAAACCAGCTATGTCAGCGTTTAACTCTATCCTTAAAATTTTCTTACCTAAGGATAAAATTTTCTACCAGTTATTTGAAGAAGTATCTGTTACCTCACTTGAAATGGCCGTATTATTAAAAAGAATGGTTGCAGAAAGATCATTTGAAGGAAGAGAGCAATTCTTACTTCAGATCGAAGATCTTGAACACAAAAATGACGATCTTACCCACAAAATTTTTACTGAACTCAGCCGGAACTTTATCACTCCTTTCGACAGAGAGGATATTCACTACCTCGCCTCTGCGATGGATGATGTTGCCGATTACATTTTTGCTTCTGCAAAAAAAATCAACTTCTACAGAGTTGATCCTTCACACGATTCTTTTGGCAAAATGGCCGAACTGATTGTTCAGGCTTGCGAAAGCATTAAACTCGCTGTATCTGAACTGAAAGACATGAAAAACATGCGCCAGATTACCGATGCGCTTGTGCGGGTTAACAGTATTGAAAACCAGGCTGATGACATTTTCGATTTAAGCATTGAACGCCTTTTTGATACTGAAAACGATGCAAAAGAAGTCATCAAGAAAAGAGAAATTTACCAGGTAATGGAAATCGCAACTGATAAATGTGAAGATGCTGCTAACGTAATTGAATCCATTATCGTTAAATACGCTTAAACAATTTGAAAGTGATACAGTCATTTTCAATTTTTCAAATCAAATCATTATCAAATTGTTTTTATGGCTCTTCTCATTGTAATTATAGCTCTTGCTTTGATATTTGATTACATCAACGGATTTCATGATGCGGCCAATTCAATTGCAACAGTTGTATCAACAAAAGTACTTACTCCATTTCAGGCAGTATTATGGGCAGCGTTCTTCAACTTTGTTGCCTTTTATATATTTAAAGATCATGGAGTAGCAAATACTATTTCAAAAACTGTTAAGCAGGAGTTTATTACACTTCCTGTTATTTTCTCAGGTTTGGTTGCAGCAATTTTATGGAACCTGTTTACATGGTGGTTTGGGATTCCTTCTTCATCGTCACATACTTTAATTGGCGGGCTTGCAGGTGCTGCATTAGCACGGGCGCATTTTAATTTTTCAAACATCTCCGCAATTCTTGAAATGGGTTATGTAATCAAGATATTTCTGTTCATTTTTGCGGCCCCGTTAATAGGGATGGTAGTGGCCTTTATCATATCGTTATGGTTCCTGAATTCTTTCAGTAAGAAGTTGTTTCCGAAATTGGTTTCCATTGCAGTAATGATATTTGTGCTTTGGTTCCTGAAAGAAAACCTGGAGTTCAATCCTGAAAAATTAAAATCGCATTTTGAAGCATATTGGCTGAAAGTAATTTTCTACGGTAAAAATTTCAAGTGGATATTGCTGGCGCTTATTCTTTTTATAATGGCCTTCTTTTCCTTATTCCTTGGTAATCTCAACGCACACAGGTCAAACCAATGGTTCAAGCGTTTACAGTTGGTTTCATCAGCAGCTTTCAGTATTGGCCATGGTGGTAACGATGCCCAAAAAGTTATGGGGGTTATTACTGCAGCATTAATCACGCATGGCACAATTGGCAGTTTTGAAAACATGCCGACATGGGTGCCGCTTGCATGTTACGCCGCCATTGGCCTCGGAACAATGAGTGGCGGCTGGAAAATTGTGAAAACAATGGGCACACGTATTACAAAAGTTACCCCGTTTGAAGGCGTGGCTGCAGAAACAGCAGGAGCCATTACCTTGTTTGTTACCGAGGCTTTGAAAATTCCGGTAAGCACAACACATACAATTACTGGCTCAATTATAGGTGTAGGTGCCACAAAACGTTTAAGTGCCGTACGGTGGGGTGTTACTACAAACCTGCTTTGGGCATGGGTGTTGACCATTCCTGTAAGCGCCATACTGGCTGCTATTGTTTATTATGTAGCAGCACTGTTTATATAATGAATACTAAAAACATCATATTTCTAAAAACCGGTTTATTCAACCGGTTTTTTTGTGTCTCAACTGTATCACATCTTTATCTTTGCGCCACAATGTCCGAAAGGCTGCGTTTTAGGTTATCATCAGCCAATGCTGTAACATTATCAAAATAAACCAGTTTCACTTTCAGGCAAAAAAAAATACAGATGAAAGGAATTATTCTTGCCGGAGGTTCCGGCACCAGGCTACACCCCATTACTTATGCCATCAGCAAACAAATCATGCCTATTTACGATAAGCCGATGATTTATTATCCGCTTTCGGTTTTAATGATGGCTGGTATTCACGAAATCCTGATTATTTCAACGCCACAGGATCTTCCGAATTTTAAACGGCTGTTTGGCGATGGCAAACGTCTTGGGCTTCAATTACACTATGAAGAGCAGGCTGTTCCAAATGGATTAGCACAGGCATTTGTAATTGGTGAAAAATTTATTGGTGATGATAAGGTTGCCTTAGTGCTTGGAGATAATATATTTTACGGAGCAGGTCTTGGTAAATTGCTGGAAAACAATACTGATCCTGATGGCGGAATAATTTATGCCTACCATGTAAGCGATCCCGAACGTTATGGAGTTGTTGAATTTGATAAGAATTTTAATGCTTTGAGTATTGAAGAAAAACCAACCGAGCCAAAAAGCAATTACGCTGTTCCTGGTTTATACTTTTACGATAACGAAGTTGTAAAAATTGCAAAGGAACTGAAGCCGAGTCCTCGTGGTGAATATGAAATCACTGATGTAAACAAAGAGTACCTCAAAAAAGGAAAGCTGAAAGTTTCGATTCTCGACCGTGGAACTGCCTGGCTTGACACAGGTACTTTTGACAGCCTTATGCAGGCTTCGCAATTTGTACAGGTTATTGAGCAGCGGCAGGGAATAAAAATATCCTGTATAGAAGAAATTGCATGGCGCAAAGGATTTATTACTACAGAACAGTTACAGGAATTGGCTCAGCCTTTATTAAAAAGTGGTTATGGCCAGTACCTGATGAATCTGATTAAATAAAAGATGCACAAAATGAAAAAAATTTTAGTTACCGGCGGCTGTGGTTATATTGGCTCGCACACGATTGTTGATCTTGTACAAAACGGGTATGATGTTGTTTGTGTTGATGACAACTCCCGGTCAAATCTTCGTTTACTTGAAGGAGCTGAAAAAATTCTCAACCGCAAAATCAAAAACTACAAAGTTGATCTTTGTAACTATGATGAAACCTTTGCAGTAATACAGGAGAACCCGGATATTGTTGGTGTTATTCATTTTGCTGCGTATAAAGCAGTAGGTGAAAGTGTTGAAAAACCATTGATGTATTTCGAAAACAACCTTATTTCTCTCATAAACCTGCTCAAATGTGTGCAGGAATTCCAGATACCAAATTTTGTATTTTCTTCATCATGTACAGTTTATGGCAACCCCGATGTTGTTCCTGTTACAGAAGAAACGCCTCCAAAACCAGCCGAAAGTCCTTATGGATACACAAAGCAAATGGGCGAACAAATTGTAAGCGAAACGGTAAAGCGCATTTCAACTAATGCAATTCTTCTCCGCTATTTTAACCCTGTTGGCGCACATCCAAGCGGCATTATTGGTGAGTTGCCAATTGGCCGGCCTCAGAATCTTGTTCCGGCTATTACGCAAACTGCTATTGGCAAACTCCCCCAGATGATTGTGTTTGGTAATGACTATGACACAAGAGACGGGTCCTGCGTTCGTGATTTCATTCATATTTGTGATCTTGCCCATGCACATACCCTGGCATTAAACTATTTGATTGAAGATAAAAACTTGTCAAAGTGCGAAGTTTTTAATCTGGGTACGGGAAATGGCGTAACAGTACTCGAAGCCATTCAGGCATTTGAAAAAGTAAGTGGTGAAAAGCTGAATTATAAAATCGGCCCACGCCGTGATGGAGATGTAATTTCAACCTATGCTAATAATGATAAGGCAAGAACATTTTTAGACTGGAACCCGCAATATGGTCTGGATGATATGATGAAAACCGCCTGGCAGTGGGAACTGAATCTCAAAGAAGATGAAAGCCTGCACAGCAGCCAGAATAGTAATCTGAACTGATAAAAAATTATCACACACCCATTAAACTAACATTCATAAAACCCGTCTTAACCGACGGGTTTTTTAATTTTACAAGAGCTACGTTAATAAATTAAAAATCCAGAAACCAGAAAACCTCTATTCATGACGCAACCAGACGACAAAGAATTACTTATTCAATTTCACGAGCCAGCTACAAAAGAGCAGGCTTTTACCCGTATCATAAAGAAATACCAGGAAAAATTGTACTGGCACATACGCCGTATGGTTGTTGAGCACGAAGATGCGAATGATGTGTTGCAAAACATGTTCATCAAAGTATGGAACGGGTTGGAAAATTTCAGGGAAGACAGCCAGCTCTACACATGGCTTTACAGAATAGCCACTAACGAAAGCCTCACTTTTCTGGAGCAACGGAAAAAAAGATCGGTTGTTCCTATGGAAGATAGTGAATCATCACTCAGTAATTCCATTAAAGCCGATAAACATTTTGATGCCAACAGACTTGAATGGAAACTACAACTTGCCATTCAGCAACTTCCTGAAAAACAAAGAGCTGTGTTTAATCTCAGGTACTACGATGAAATGCCATATGAAAAAATGAGCCGGGTGCTTGATACAAGTGAGGGAGCTTTAAAAGCCAGTTATCACCACGCCGTAAAAAAAATTGAAGACTTTATATTAAACCGTTAAACTTTTTTAAAATAATTGCATCTATTATTCAGTAAATGACACGTAGAAGAGATATATTAAATGAATTAACAGATTTGAGCACCTTACTTTCACAGTGCAGCACAGCAATGCCTTATTCTGTTCCTGATGGCTATTTTGACACATTAGATACGGTGATTATGGCCCGGATAGCAGCCGGGGGAAACGAAGAAGATTCTCTTCTGCAGGTAGTTGATAAACAAATGCCTCATGAAATACCTTCAGGCTATTTCGATACACTGGCTGGTTCAATCCTTTCAAAAATAAAAGCAGGTGGCCAATCTGTTGAGGATGAATTAAAAGATATGGCACCTTCCTTAATTGGTTTAAATAAAATCAACGTTTATGAGGCCCCGCAGGATTATTTTGATGCGCTGGCTGATAAAATAATAATCAAATCAAACGAACCTGCAAAAGTGGTTTCAATATTCAGCAGAAAAATATGGATGAGATTTTCTGTAGCCGCAGCTTTCATTGTTTTTGTTGGCTTTGGACTGAAATTTTTTGCCGGAAAAACAAACAACAGTTCTGCAATTGTACCACAGGTTAAAACAGAAGAACAGATTAAAACAGAGTTGGCACAGATAAGCGATGAAGAGATTATCAGCTACCTTAAAATGAACAGCGATTCAAAAGACGCAGAGATGATTGCATCCTATATTGATCAGAGTAAATTACCGGAAGCTGTTGATTATATGGATGATACTTTTCTTGATTCCTTTATGAAAGAGCTGGAAAAAACTGAACATACAACAAATTAAACCCATCAATGTATCATAAACGAACAGGAGGATAGCTAAATGAAACAATTATTTACACTTATGATTTTTTTTCTTGGCATAGCCGGAGTTGCTTATGCACAGGAACCCACACAAAAACCAGATATTAAACAGGAACAAAAAATTCAGGCTCTTGAAATTGCATTCATCAGCCGTAAACTTGACCTCACTCCTGAAGAAGCTCAGAAATTCTGGCCAATATATAACGAGTATAAAAAAGAAATGAGGCAAGCTATGATAGCACAGAAAAACGATCCTAACACAGATGTAGTTGTTACAGAACAAAAACTTGTTGATATAAAAAAGAAATATCGTGACAGATTTATTGGTGTTATAGGACAGCCCAGAATGAATAAATTATTTGAAGCTGAAAGAGAATTTCGTGGCGTGCTATTAAATCAGTTAAAAAACCGACCTGACAGGCCAGCATTACAAAGAAAACTGAGAAATTAATTTGGAAATATAATTCCTAATGCTATAAATTTGCGAATAGGTGTTTTTCATAGGTTAGCAACGGCCGACTCTTTTCAGGGTTGGCCTATTTTTTTGTATTTACATCAACAAATTGAACATAAAAATCATCAACTGCGTACCATGTAAAATAAATTATAACGCAGTATTGAAGTAGCAACTTCCTGCGCCTACTTATTTACAAAAAACAGACAATTCTATTTTGTAAGAAGGTAATAAAATGAACGCAAACTAAAAGCGAAAAACAGGCACTTTAATGTCATGATAAAAAAGAAACGTCCATTTTTCCTCTTCGCCTTGCTTCCACCATTTCTTTCTTATTTCAGAAGCAAGTTTTCCATCGAAATCGTATTTAGCAACAAATTTTGTTTTCATCTGAACTAACTGAGGTGCGACATCGCCTCCGTAAAAAACAATTTCATTCTCTTCTTTAATCCAGAAAGCCTGGTGCCAGGGACTGTGAGCTCCTGTCCATTCATAATAAATATAATCATCAATTATACCACTGCTTTCAATAATTGATAACTGATCGCTTTCAGCAAGAAGGCCTACATCCTCAATCTTATACGACTTTGAAAGTTTACTCAAAGCAATTTCGAGTTCCTGTTTATTTACATAATAAGTTGCATTGGGAAAGCTGAGAAAACGCTGGTTCAATACTTGGTCACTTTTACTTATGCCTGCTGCATGATCGTGATGCAAATGACTCATAAGAACCTTCGTAACATCCATCGGGTTTATTCCAGCCTGCATTAGGTTATGATGTATCTGAAGCGTACCATCGGGCAAAGAATATCCCAGACCAGTATCAAGTACAATAATATCTTTTGAAGTAATTACAGCAAAAGGCTGAACCTCAACCAGCATACTTCCTGCCGGCCTGTCTTTCAGCTTATCAGTTGAATGATTAAATGGAATAAGTTTTTTTGAAGCATCTACAGTAAAACTCCCTTCTGAGAGCGGAATAATTTTCATGCGGCAAAGATAACGCCGCAATCATTTAAACAAAATCAGTTCATCACCAGTTTTGGTGCGCCTATCATAGAATCAAAAATAAAAAGTTCGTCCAGCTCGTAATGAAAATAAGGGCGAATAGGAAACTTTTCAATATAATCTGCCGCATCCCGTTCAGATTCTGCGTTAAGTACAACCCACCCCTTTGAACGGGTATCATTTACAGAATAAGTCACAATCACTTCATCACGCATTAAACTATTGACATAAATTCTATGCTGCGAAATAATTTCCCAGAAACCACGATCAAGATTGGAGGATAAATAAAATGTACAAAGGAATTTCTTCATTCAGAATTTATTTAAACTTTTCAGAGAAACGGAACACAAAGTTTACCAAAAAAAACTGATATAAACATCAACGCAGAATCATTTGCCTGTCGGCATCAAGGCGAAGCATAATAAAAATGAGAATAGTAAAGGTTACCAAAGACGAACCTCCGTAACTTAACAAAGGCAGTGTAATACCAATTACAGGCATTAACCCAATCGTCATACAAATATTAATGAACACATGAAAGAACAGGATTGATGCTACACTATAAGCATATACCCTGGAAAAAACACTTCGCTGACGCTCAGCTAATGCAATGATGCGGAATATGAGAAAGAAATATAAACCCAGCATCAATACACTGCCCCAAAAGCCAAAGCTTTCAGCAATAGCTGTAAAAATAAAATCGGTGTGTTGTTCCGGTACAAAATCGCCTTGTGTGGTTACGCCTTTCAAAAATCCTTTTCCCAAAAAACCACCTGAACCAATTGCAATCTTAGATTGCTTTACATTGTAAGTATAATCCTTTTTCTTTCCTGCTGCTTTCTCTTTTTCAAACAAAGCAATTCTTTCAGCCGACTTCGCTTCATAAGTTTTACCAAACATACTTAATACACGCTCGGCCTGGTAAGGCTTTAATATCTTATCAAATACAATATTGTCAACAAAATATTTAAAGCCAACACAAGCACCGCCAAGGAGAATAATAAAAAAAAGTAAAATAAAATTACGCTTCACCTGCCGCCACAAATAATAGATTGCAATTAAAACGATAATCGCAATCATAACAGCATAAACAGGAAATGAAAGCAAAATAGCAGTAACAAATAAAACTACAATTGAAAAGCCAACAATCAGGTACAAGGCAGGCAACCCTTCCCTGTACATAACGAGGAAGAATGAAAAATAAACAAGTGCAAGTCCTGTTTCTTTTTGTGCAATAGATAATAACGCCGGACCTAATGTTATTGCAAAAGCAATTAAATGCGAACGAAATGTTTTAAACTCAGTTTCCTGACGGCTTAAATACTTAGCTAATGCTAATGCAGTAAAAACCTTACACAACTCAGCAGGCTGAAGATTAAAACCTCCACCCAATGCAATCCATGACCTGGAACCACTAATGTCTTTACCAATTACAAAAGTTAACAGCATCAGTAAAATACCACCAGCGTAAAGCAGATTGGCTATTGCAGTAAAAAACTTACTGTCGATGAGTAAAATAAAAACACCAACAAGCGAACTTATTCCAATAAACAAAGCCTGCTTTGAATAATTTTTTTTCAGCTCCAATAATGATTGCACAAATGAATCGCCCGACCTGTATTCAACTGAGAAAATTGCAATAAACCCCAGCAGTACCAAAGCATAATACAACATCAATGTTGTTTTATCAATACCCTTTCCGATTGTTGCTTTTTCCTGCATGTTATTTTCCGATTACAAAATTTTAAACGAAGGAACAATTAATTCCTCGAAGTATCTTTCTGAACCCTTCTCTTCTCATCCGGTAATATTGCTGCTGGTTTTATTTTCAGCGGTATGCCATTACTGTCACTATCCTTTTTATCAGATTTCTTTTTTTCCAGTTTCAGATCGGGTTCTTCTTCTGTTTCAAGCGTATCTTTTGTTGTTTTCCAGAAACCCGATTTTTTCAGGTAAGCTGTATCGTTCAGGTGTTCGATTGAATCTCTTGTACGCATTTCTTTGTAAATACGAGGAGGAATAAGGCTGAGGTTAGCCATTTGCTCTAACCTTTGCTTCCTTGCATCTCCTGCAATTGAATCTTTGAGATATTTTTCAATTAAAAATCCAACAATAGGAGCGGCATAAGTACCACCAAAACGTCCACCATTTTCAACCACACACATAATTGCAATCCGAGGATTTTCTCTTGGTGCAAATCCGCAAAAGAAACCATGGTTGGGTTGTTTCACTCCTTTATAATAGTTTTCAACGGTACCGGTTTTACCACAAATGGTTATGCCGTCAACTTTAGCACCAACACCCGTTCCTCTTTCAACCACACCCTGCATACCATTTTGTACTACTTCAAAAACATCTTCAGGTATATCGGTTGGTTTTATTACTTCCTGAAATTTAGTAAGCAATCCATATTTATCGCCACCTTCAATTGAATCAATCAGGTGAGGGGTTTTATACCAGCCTTTGTTAGCTATATAGGCCATTTCATTTGCAACTTGTATAGGGGTTACATTCACTTCACCCTGACCGATACTTACTGAACGGAACGTACAAAAATTCCAGTGCCCTTTACCATACACTTTATTATAGTACTCAGGTGTTGGTATGTGCCCTTTTCTTTCAGTTGGGATATCAACACCAAGCTTATGACCAAGACCAAACGCATACATATACCTGTCCCAAACGGCAAGACTGCTGTCAACCGAAGGATATTTTGGATTATTGATGATGCGTTGCATTACTGTTGCGAAGTAGGTATTATCAGAAATAGTAATGGCATTTTGAAGATTAAAAACACCTCTGTCCAAACAACCCATTGGATGACCGCCACCACAACCATAAAAAGCACCCGAACAAGCAACTGTAAAATCGGTGGTAATTACACCTTCATGCAAACCAACTAATGCCTGTAATGTTTTAAAGGTTGATCCAGGTGAATATTCTGCATTAACCCCACGGTTAAGCAATGGATTTGCCGGATCACGAAACAATTCACTAAAATGTTTTCTTCTTTCAGAACCGGTTAATAAATTAGGATTGTATGATGGTGCGCTCACCAACGCAAGAATACCACCGGTTTTTGGATCAATTGCAACAATAGAACCAATCTTATTCTTCATTAACTTTTCGCCTAACTGCTGTAACTCAATGTCAATTGCAGAATATAAATGATTCCCGGCCACTGCTGTTGTATCATAATCGCCTTTTTCATACGCACCTATTGGACGATTGAGATTATCTTTTAGAATGTATTGAATACCTCTCTGCCCCATTAAAACCTTTTCATAACTTCTTTCAAGCCCGGTCATGCCTGCGTAATCACCCATTAAATATCCTTCCTCTGCATGCTTTTTCAAAAAATTAGAATCAACCTCACTCAAATACCCCATAATATTTGCCGCCGCATTAAACGGATAATACCTGATTGGCCGTTCCTGTAAAAAGAAAGCCGGTTGAAAACGATAAAGATTTTCGTTCACCTTCGCATATTTCTCCGGCGAAAGCAATGCTTCAAAAACAGATGCACGGTTTCGTGTATTTTTAATAATAGCAGCAATAACCCTTTTTCTGAATTCTACCGTATCAATATCTAATATGCGGCAAAGTGTAAATGTATCAACACCCTTCAGTTGTGATGGTGTAACCATCAGGTCGTACATGGTGGTGTTATCAAGAATAGCCCGGTGTTTTCTATCGAAAATGATTCCCCGGCTGGGATAAACAACTTTACGCAATATGGCCTGATCGTTGGCTAATTTTTCATACTTGGATGAAAACAATTGCAACGTCATTAACCGAACAACAATTACAGCAAAAACAACTCCTATAATTATCCGGATAGTGGTTTGTCTTGAATAATTAAAATCAGCCATACTGAACTACTTTTTTCAGCTCTGCAATCAGGTATTGGTTAAGAATTTTTGTTTTCTTATAAAAATAATTTCAACAAGAGCAATCAGTAACAAACTCACAACAGCCGAACCCACCGTTTTTAAAACCAGGTACACAATATTGCCAAATTGAAATGCTTCAACAGTAAATAAAACAAGGTGATGAAATAAAGTAAGTAATGAAACATATGTTACATACTGCGTAAATCCTATACTTATGACGGAGGGCTCCCGATAATTAAACTCTACGCCTTGCTGTGGCATAAGTACATTAATAAGATAAGGCCTCAGATAACCAATAAATACACATGCCGAAGCATGAAGACCGGGTGTCTTTGTAAAAAAATCGAGAAACAAGCCCGTAAGAAATGACACCAGCAATAAAGCACTTCTGCTGATATTAAACGGCAACCACAATATAAACAGGAAATAAATGTATGGTGTAATGTACTGATGCAAAGGCGGTATTTTGTTCAGCACAAAAAACTGCACCAGGATAAACAAAACCAAACGGATAATATTTCTTAGCAGGTTACTCATTTTTTCTTTTTCAGTCTGTCTTCGAGCTCCTTTTGTTCATTACGCTGAAGGTTTGCCACAACAAATACATTCTGTAACCGACTGAAATCATTTGCCGGGCGAACCTGCAGAAGGTAGTTATTTGTGCTTTGCTCCAGTATCGCTTTTTCAATAACCCCAATCATAATTCCAGGAGGAAAATCGGAATACTGGCTGGTAAGTACAGTATCGCCTTTCTGCACTTTTACACTTTTGGGAATATCTTTTAGCTGCACTAATCTCGGATTAACACCATCCCATTCAATACGTCCGCTTTCTCCTGTTTTTTTCAACCTTGCACTAATGCGGCTTTGTTTGTTCAGCATACTCATAACTGTAGAAAAATTTTCAGTTACATCATATACCACACCTGCCACGCCATTTGCCGACAGCACTACCATATTTGGCTGCACTCCCTGAGCGCTGCCCCTGTGAATAGTAAAGAAATTATTGGGCTGTGAAATAGAATTATTCACTACTTCAGCATCCATGTAATAATATTTGCGGCTGATGCCTGAAGTATCAAACGAAATACTGTCTGCAACAATATGCCTCGAAGTATCAGCACTTTGAAAGTTTTCCGCAAGTTTATTCTGTACTTCATTTAAACGGCGGCGCAGTTCTTCATTTTCTTTTTTCAGGTGAAAATAGCTGTTCACTTTTTTGAACTGAGCTTCCACACTTCCGGTAATTTCTCCGGCTGTATCCATATAAGCAGCCTGGTGAAATTTGTTGTAACTGAAAAGCAGAACCATGCTGATGGTTTCCAATAACAGAAACAACAACAATACTGAAAAACGCCTGATAAAAGCGAAAAGGTTCCGCACTGAGTGATGGGTAGTTTATTTTGATTTCACCGATGAGATGCACATTGTCAGTTACGCATCACAAACGGATAACGATTGTAATTTTTCAATGCTATTCCTGTGCCTCTTACAACACTCTTTAACGGATCGTCGGCAATATGCACAGGTAATTTAATTTTCTGATTCAAACGCTTATCTAATCCACGCAGCAAAGCGCCTCCGCCAGTAATATAAATGCCCCTGCGATAAATATCGGCAGCCAGCTCAGGAGGAGTCATTTCAAGCGCTTTGAGAATAGCTTCTTCAATTTTGAAAATGCTTTTATCCAGCGCTTCAGCCACTTCCTGGTAGCTAACCATAATCTGTTTGGGAATACCAGTTACAAGGTCACGACCATTTACCGGAATATCATCCGGCGGATTATCCAGGTCTTTCATAGCGGCACCAATCTGAATTTTAATCTGCTCTGCTGTGCGCTCACCAATCAGCAAACTGTGATAGCGGCGCAAAGCTTCCATAATATCAGCAGTAAATTCATCGCCAGCAATACGAATACTCTGGTCGCACACTATTCCTGCAAGAGCAATGACTGTAATACCGGTAGTACCACCGCCTATATCAACAATCATATTTCCAACCGGCTCTTCCACATCAATTCCAATACCAAGTGCAGCAGCCATTGGCTCGTGGAGAAGGTACACTTCCTGAGCACCAGCCTGCTCGGCACTGTCTCTTACAGCTCTTTTCTCTACTTCGGTAATACTGCTTGGTATGCAAATCATCATTCTCCACTTGGGAGTGAATAATGGCTTTTTGGTTAAAACTAATTTGATGAGTTCACGAATCATCAGTTCAGCAGCATTAAAATCGGCAATTACACCATCTTTCAACGGACGAACTGTGCGAATGCTTTCGTGGGTTTTTTCGTGCATCATCAATGCCTTTTTACCAACTGCTAAAACATTCTTTGGATTGTTACGATCAAGTGCTACGATAGAAGGTTCATTAACAACAATCTCATCGTTATGTATAATGAGGGTATTGGCAGTACCCAGATCCATTGCTATTTCCTGGATGAAAAAATTAAAAAGTCCCATAAATTTTATTGATGGAAAATGTTTTATTCCGATGATTGCAAATTTGAGTGAAAAATTTGGAATAACAACACGAAAACCATGCCTGCAAAAAGATTTTTACAGATTTTTTCTGAATTATTTTTTCAGACAAGGATTTGCTTCCAAATTCAGAACAACAAAGGGTTTGAAGAAATCTGCATAATTTCGTTTATTGATCTCAGTTAGCATCAGGAAATTCATAACCGATATCTTTCCTGAAATACATATCCTTGAAACTGATTCCACTTAAAACCTGTTTTGATTTAGCTACACAATCCTGTACTCCTGCACCAAAAGAGGTAACTGTAAGCACCCTTCCCCCGTTGGTTACAATTTTGCCATTTTCGGCTTTTGTTCCTGCATGAAAAATCAGTGAATCGCCCGCAGCATTTTGCTCCAAACCCTTAATGGGAAAGCCTTTCACATAATCGCCTGGATAGCCGCCACTCACTGCAACAACAGTTACAGCAAGGCGCTCATCTTTTGCAATTTCAATATTCTGTAGTTCATTTTTAGCAGTTGCTGCCAGCAATTCAACAAGATCGTTTTTCAGCCTTGGGATCACTACTTCTGTTTCCGGGTCGCCCATGCGGCAATTGTATTCAATTACCAACGGTTCGCCATCAACCTTAATCAATCCTATAAACACAAATCCTTTGTACACTATACCTTCGCTGTTCAGTCCGTTGATGGTTGGTTTTACAATCCTTTCTTCTACTTTTTGCATAAAAGCAGCATCGGCAAAAGGCACAGGGCTTACAGCTCCCATTCCACCTGTGTTTAAGCCAGTATCGCCTTCTCCAATTCGTTTGTAATCTTTTGCTTCAGGCAAAATGCAGTAATTCTTTCCATCAGTCAGAACAAACACACTTAGTTCAATTCCGTTCAGGAACTCTTCAATCACAACTTTTTTGCCGGCATCACCAAATTTTGATTGATTAATCATCAGATCAAATTCAGCTACAGCTTCTAATGTGCTGTTACAAATGATAACCCCTTTACCTGCCGCCAAACCATCGGCTTTTAGAACAACCGGCAGCGGATGATTTAATAAATATTCTCTCCCTTCATCAAAATTATCGTTGGTAAACTCCCTGTAACCGGCGGTTGGGATGCTGTGCCGCTGCATAAATGCTTTTGCAAAAGCCTTACTTCCTTCCAACTGGGCTGCATATTTCGACGGGCCAATCACACCCAGCCATCCTTCGGTAAATGCCTGTCGCTGATGAGCCTCTTCAAAATAGTCATATACTCCATTTACAAGCGGATCTTCAGGACCCACCACAACAAGATGCACATTGTTGGTACGACAAAAATTCTCCGCTTCCGAAAAATTACTGCCACTTGTTTTCAGGTTCACATTTGTACCACATTGAGCAGTACCAGGGTTGCCCGGAGAAATGTAGAGATTTTCGCACAAAAGACTTTGAGCTAATTTCCATGCAAGTGCATGTTCACGGCCGCCTGAACCAAGGAGTAATATATTCATTCGTTAATTTTCTGGCCCGAAATTAATTGATGCTGTTTAAAAAACTGTAACTGATTATAAACAGTCAACATAACTAATAAGTGTTACCATTATTTTCATACTTTCGGAACTTATCTTACTTACACAAACCAATTTTATATGAACGAAGCCGTTGCTCAAAAAGGTCACCCAAAAGGACTTTGGGTTTTATTCGGAACAGAAATGTGGGAACGTTTTAACTATTATGGCATGCGGGCTGTATTAGTTTTATTTATGACAAAAGCTCTTTTATTTGATAAAGCTTTTGCTTCAAATCTATATGGCAGTTACACAAGTCTCGTTTATCTAACACCTTTGATCGGAGGTTTTATTGCCGATAAATATTGGGGAAACCAGCGGTCAATCATTGCTGGCGGAATTGTAATGGCTTTAGGTGAATTTATGTTGTTTTTCTGTGGATCAACATATCAATCAGCACCCGGACTTTCTACAATACTCTTTTTTTCAGGGTTGGGGCTCATGATTGCGGGCAACGGATTTTTCAAACCAAATATTTCTTCACTTGTTGGTCAGCTTTATAAAAAAGGAGATAGAAGGATTGACCCGGCCTACACCATTTTCTATATGGGTATCAACGTAGGCGGTGCAATTGGTCCTTTTATTTGCGGCCTTGTTGGAGACACAGGAAATCCTGCAGATTTTAAATGGGCATTCCTGGCAGCCGGGATCGGCATGATTATAAGTGTTATTGTCCAGCTTCTTTTTCATAAAAAATATGTGACGGATCCCGATAAAAACATTTTGGGGCTTACTCCAAAAGGAACGCCTTCCATCTGGATTAACCCAATCACAATTGTAGTTGGATTAGCTGCATTTTCAGCACTTACAATCGGGTTAGTTTATCTTGATGCGAAAGTTGTTCCGTATTTAACCTACTTATTAATAGCTGCAACTGTTTTTATTGCAATTGTAATCTTCTCAGATAAAACGTTAACAGGAATAGAAAAGCAGCGAATAGGCGTTATTTTTATTGCCGCATTCTTTGTGATATTTTTCTGGAGTGCATTTGAACAAGCAGGAGCCTCACTTACCTTTTTTGCTGAAGAGCAAACTCAAAGAGACCTTGGCTTTTATGTCGTTCCCGCAAGTTTCTTTCAATCATTAAACTCAATTTTTGTAGTATCCTTTGCTCCGGTTTTTGCCTGGCTTTGGCTGAAACTTGGTAAAAGAGAACCCTCATCGCCAACAAAAATGGCAATTGGGCTATTATTATTAGCAGCGGGATATTTATGGATAGCAACAGGGGTTAAAAATGTAGGCCCGGGTATTAAAGTAAGTATGATATGGCTAATTGGAATGTATGCATTGCATACATGGGGAGAATTAAGTCTTTCGCCAATTGGATTAGCAATGGTAAATAAACTTGCCCCAATGAAATTTGCATCCTTATTAATGGCTGTATGGTTTCTTGCAAACGCAGCAGCTAATAAGTTAGCGGGTGTTTTAAGTGCTTTATATCCTGACAGTGGTAAAACCACACATTTCTTGGGATATCAAATGAATAATCAATATGATTTCTTTATGTTGTTTGTAGTAATGGCAAGCGTTGCAGCTTTGGTACTTTTCCTTCTTACAAAAAAACTACAAAAAATGATGCATCAGAATTAACAGGTTTGATGTATTGGAGCAAAACCCCGCTGAAAAAATTCATCGGGGTTTTTTATTACCTTCCTCGATCAAAACCAATTGCAGTATGTCTGAACAAAAATTTCACCCCTTTGTGCCCGACGAAAGCAAAATGCCCGAGTTCACTGTTAAAAGTGTACTTGTAGGGGCCGCTTTCGGAATTATTTTTGGCGCTGCCACTGTTTATCTTGCATTAAAAGCAGGTTTAACCGTAAGCGCTTCTATTCCCATTGCCGTGCTTGCAATAACTCTCGGCAGAAAATTCCTTAAAACAACTATCCTCGAAAACAACATTATTCAAACTACAGGAAGTGCAGGTGAAAGTATTGCGGCAGGAGTTGTATTTACATTGCCTGGTTTTTTGTTTTTGAGCGAATCAAAAAGTGCAGAATTTTTTAATTATTTCACTATTCTCACGCTTGCAATTTTTGGCGGTATTCTTGGCACATTAATGATGATTCCGTTACGGCGTTCATTAATTGTAAAAGAACATGGAGTTCTCCCTTACCCCGAGGGAACAGCCTGTGCAAGTGTTTTAAAAGCAGGAGAACGTGGTGGCGATTTTGCAAAAACTGCCTTTATGGGTTTGGGCTTTGCGTTTGCCTATGCTATCATGCAAAAAATTCTGCATGTCATTGCTGAAACTCCTTTCTGGATGACCAAGCAGGCAAACAAATTTTTTCCTTCGGCTAAAGTAAGTGGAGAAATTACACCGGAATATATGGGTGTTGGTTACATTATTGGGCCAAAAATCAGTGGTGTACTTGTAGCAGGCGGTGTGTTGGCGTGGATGGCCGTAACTCCATTACTTGCTTCAGTTGTGCCACCCGATACAATTGCAGCACAATTAGTAAAACTGGGGTATTTAGGGGGATTGGATAAAACAGGCGGCCCCGGCGGATGGGATCCTGTTACCCATAGTTTTGCCGATTATTCAGCCGCAATCTATCGTGCATACATCCGGCAGATTGGCGCAGGGGCTGTAGCTGCAGGTGGCTTTATTACATTAATCAAAACAATTCCCACCATTATTTCATCATTCAAAAGCAGCATCGGCTCCATCAAAAAACAAGATGGTGAAGAAGTGTCGGTAAGAAGAACAGAAAGAGACCTTAATATTAAAATTGTAGGAATTGGCAGTGTTGTTCTGATAGTTCTGATGGCCTTGTTGCCACAGGTTCCAGGCGATAATATCGGCAGTAAATTATTACTCGGTTTATTGGTAATTATTTTCGGAGCTTTCTTTGTTACTGTATCATCACGAATTGTTGGATTGATCGGTTCCAGTAACAACCCCATCAGTGGTATGACAATCGCAACCATTATGGGAACTTGTTTAATTTTTATTTCAGTTGGCTGGACTGGTAAAGTATTTGAACCAATGGCGTTGGTTGTTGGGGGAATGATTTGTATCGCTGCAGCAAATGCCGGAGCTACATCGCAGGATCTGAAAACAGGTTATATTGTTGGTGCTACTCCAAAATACCAGCAAATGGCATTGTTTGTCGGCGCTATTGTTTCATCCCTCGCAATTGGAGCCACAATTAAAATTCTTGACATGCCTTCAGCCGAAATGGCTGCGCAAGGTATTACCCATGCTATTGGAACAGATAAGTTTCCTGCACCACAAGGAACATTAATGGCCACACTTATTAAAGGCATTCTTTCATTTAATCTCGATTGGCAGTTTGTGCTTGTTGGTGTTGCTATTGCCATAACAATGGAATTGTGCGGCATTAAATCATTAAGTTTTGCCGTTGGCTTGTACCTGCCGCTTTCTACAACGTTGCCAATTTTTATTGGTGGCGCAATCCGTGGATTGGTTGATTTGAAAAAGAAAAAATCTGGCGAAGAAATTTCTGCCGAAGAAGAAGATTTGGGAAAAGGCAATTTATTTGCTACAGGTCTTGTTGCCGGTGGGGCTCTGGCCGGTGTACTGATTGCATTTCTTTCAGCACCGGATTCTACTCAAAATTTTTTAAAAGCTGTAAGTGCCGAACATGGTTTAAGCCATGCCCTTTCTTCCAATGGCTACTTCCTCTTAGGCGTTTTATTCTTTGCCTTGATGGGATATACGCTATACCGAATTGGTATAAAGAAAACAGAAAAACTTACTGAAGAATAATCATCAATAAAAATGCCTCCAAAACGGAGGCATTTTTTTGTCTCAATATTCATAAAGGCCAGTAAGCACTATGCAAGGCCCAGCAACGAAGCCGCAGCTTTTGCCTGGCGAAGCATAAAAAATTCCTGTGCTGGTTGTGCTGCAATTTGCTCGTACAACTCGGTGTACTTGCTGGTAACATTTTCAATACTGTACTTGTAACGCATTTTCCATCCGTTATTTACTAATGAATCTCTGTATTCTTCGTTTTCAATCACCTTTAAAATTCCTCTGCGGATGTCAAGTACATTGTAGGGATTTACTTTGCAGGCAGCATCATCTGCAATTTCATCCATGGGCGAAATACGGCTGGTTATCAACGGGCGACCTACGGCACATGCCTCAAGAATAGGCAGGCCAAATCCTTCATAAGTTGATGCAAAAACAACCATATCGCTTAATTCGTATTGTTGCTTTAATTCATCAAAAGAAAGATTCGTGTATGTTTTAAAATCAATTTTATTTTCCTGTAAAGCAAGCTGTGTTTCCACATCAAGACTGCCAATAATATGCAGTTCGCAATTCACTCCCTTTAATGCAACAGCAAGATTCTGAATATTCTTATTTTCTTTTGTGCCTATCTGAAGAATGCGTGGACATTCAGCATTAAACGCTTTAGGTTTAAATTCAAATCTCGGATCAAAGAAATTAGGAACCACTTTAATTTTTTCCTCGTTCACACCGGTCAGTTTAACCAGCTCTTTTTTTGTTTTTTCACTTATAACGGTGATGGTGTTTGCCCGCCACATTGGCAACTGATACCAGAAAAATTTAAACAACCAGTATTTCAGATTCAGCTTGTTGTATTTAGTAAGAAACACACAATCATGAATTGTAAGAACGGTATTTCTTTTTTTCATACCAAGTGATACATAGTGAATATCGCCTGTAATATGATTAATCTCACCCTGATTGGCCGATGATTTGGAAATGTTTTTTATGACATTTATAATTGAAGGAACTTCAAATTTTCTTGTGCTGAATTCACTTTGTAAACTTACCTGAGAAGTTACATTATCGAAGAGAGATTCGATACTGAAAGCATGAAGCCTTTTTTTACGGAAGAAATAAGATACTTCCATGGATATTGGAATATTTGGTTTTTGAATATTGGACAATACAAATGTAGAAAGATCCTGATTTCTCAGCAAGAGCAGTTTTCACCTAAAAAAAGGGCAGTAATTTTACTTACTGCCGCTATAAACCTGTTGGATAGATTCACTTCAGAACTCAGACAAAGTCAAGTGGACTAATGCTTTGCTTCAAAATAGTACTTGCATCGGCCCCCAGCCAGTTATTCAATACCGTTGCATATACCTGCCTGAAATCAACCTGGTATTTCAGATCGCCATCATCAAGATTACTTAAGTCGGGCAAGGAATTGTACAACCCCTGTTTCTTTAATCCGCCCCCAATAAAAAACATATTATTTGCCTTTCCATGATCGGTTCCACCACTGGCATTTTGAGAAACCCTTCTGCCAAATTCGGAGAAAGTAAATAACAGCACATCATTAAACCGGTTATTGACTTTTAAATCTTTTACAAATGCTTTTACGGCATCGTTCAACTCAGTAAACAGGCGTTTTTGCTGCGCCTCCTGGTTAATGTGTGTATCAAAACTTCCCAAGGAAATGTAATACACTTTTGTATTAATATCGCTGAAAATAAGCGAAGCAATTGTTTTTAACCCCTTTCCTAAATCTGTATTTGGATAAGTTTCGCCTGACGGATGCAGCCTGCTTTGTTTAAAAATATAATCGGCGCTTGAAACGGTTTCAGCCATGGTTTTGTACAAATACTCAACTGGTTGCTCATGCTCAGCTTTGTGTTGAGCAAGCATATCTTTAAAATATTTTTCCTGGCTTGTATTATATAGCCTGCGTGGATCTTCTAATGCTATACCTTTTATATTGTCTCCTTTTAATGCCAAACTCAGTACATCATCAATTTCCAAAGCCTGAGTTGGTTTATCGCAGCCTTTACATTGAGCATCTAAATATCTTCCTACCCAACCGGTATTCCAGTATTCACTGCTATTGCTTGCAGTGTGCCAGATGTCCATACTGCGGAAATGGCTTTTATCGGGATTTGGATAACCTACACTGTTGTATATTCCAAGACTTCCATCATCATACAACTCTTTGAAGGCTGTAAGTGAAGGGTGTAAACCAGCATCATCAGTTAATAATAATGCGTCGGTTCTTTGAATACCTAATTTGGGGCGATTGCTGTAATACAAATCATTCCGCACAGGAATAACCGTATTTAATCCATCATTACCACCGCTGAACTGAATAATAACAGTGACCTTGTTACCAGGCGGAACAATTACTCCCTTTTCAAATGCCTTTAGAAACTCCGGCATTAGCATGGAAGCCGTAGCCAGCGAACCAAGTTGAAGAAACTCTCTGCGTTGTATGAGCATAAAATATTTTTATTTTTTATAGTCAATTAGAATAATTAACACATCTGATACTCAGGTGTGCTCATGAGCTGAATCATTGCTGTCTGAATGTATTGCTCCCTGCCCGAAGCATCAATATACTTCTCCAGCAAAGCCTTATTAAATGTTGATGAATTGACTTGCCAGACGTACTCTGCAATAGAAGCCAGTAAATTTTCCCTCGATGTTTTTTCAAGTTGGTGAAACAAAATATCCCAGTTCACCGTAGCCTGAATCATTTTCCCACCGGCTTTATTCCGCTGCACTTTCCCCATTTCCTGGTCATCGTCTGATTTGGGTTTTACATTAATAGATTCTTTATTCCATACAAACTGCGGAATGCGCATTCTGAACATGAGCGATGAACTGTCGATCCAGTTTAAACCACCCGGCCAACCGGCAACGTTGGGAGGATAAAACAAAATCTGACCAAGAATTTTCTGCAACTGCAGTTGCACTTCCTCATTTTGTATCTGCATAGGCAATGAACGCCTGATGCCCGCAAGTAATTCAACAGGTGATTTTACTCTTGTACCAATATTTTTTGCATCATAAAACCATTCGCTTGTAAAAATATCCTTCAGTAAGGCCGCAATATCATACCCCGATTTATAAAACTTTTCAGAAAGAAGTTTTACCCGCTGTTCATCAACCTCATCATTCACAAAATAGCGGTAGATTTTTTGGGTGATGTAATTAGCTGTTTGCTTTTGCCCGAGCAGTATATCTAAAATATCATCTCCGTTAAAATTTCCTGTTTTTCCTAACACCGTTTTTTGACCATCGTCGTGCAACATTGGACGGAAAACAAAATCACCATTCAGTTTAAACTGCCACCCTGTAAAGGCTCTTGCAGCTTCTTTAATATCCTTTTCTGTATAGTTGCCTCTTCCCATTGTAAACAACTCCATTACCTCACGGGCAAAATTTTCGTTGGGATGCTGTTTACGGTTTTGCTGATTGTTCAGAAAAGCAAGCATTGCTGCACTGCGACTCACCTCTTTCAGCAAGTCTCCAAAATTGCCCAAAGCATTTTTGCGAATGATGTTTATTAAATCCTGTTGATACAATGCGTTGAGATTGCGGCAAGCAAAATGACCATGCCAGAACAAAGCAACCTTTTCACGAAGCTGTTGCTCACTGTTCACCATTTCATCAAGCCATTCAAGATTCAGGTTTCTGATTTCTTCTCTTGATTTTTTGTGCATTTCCTGTTTCTGGTCCTGGCTTAACTCTGTTTTGCGGATGCCATCAATTCCGTTCATTAATCCATCGGCAAAATTTGTTGCAACCTTAAAAGGCATTGGCTCTTTGCGTGAAGCTTTTTCCAAAGCTTCGTAAAACTTATGAGGAGTTGATTTTAAAACATCATTCCATTGTTCAACAGCAGGACCAAAGCCTGCACGCCACAACAGATGTTGATTTTTTTGTTGTACTGAAACCGGCATGAGTAAGAGATTATTTTGCTTTGACTGATTATTACTGTTATAGTTTAATACAAACAGATAACGTTGTACTGAAAGAATAATTGGTTAAAACTCATTATAAAAAACTGTTTTTACTCAGTTTTTTATACATACAACCTTCAATCCCGATTGGCAACCAGTGTTTTTTCCTGGTAAAATCACTTTTTTGTTTGATGGCCCGAAAAATTTCTTTTAAAATCTTTGAGTACGTCAAAAAAAAAACAATAAATTCACGTTTATCATTTTATTTAACTCTAAATCAACTAACAACATGAGAAGAATTGCATTACTTGCAACCCTGGGAATTATTGTTTTCACTTCTTGTAACAAGAAAAAAACAGAGGTGGCTGCAACAGAAGAAGCAACTACAATAACTGAAAGAAAATGTGCTTCGTATGAAGTACTTCAGGCACAGTTAAAAGCAGATCCTTCATTACAAAAAAGAATGGATGAAATTGAGGCTTTCACTGCACGCTTTGTAAAAAATCCATCAGCTTTCAGAGTTTCTGGCGACACCCTTTATTTACCGGTGTGGGTAAATGTACTTTATAAAACCACTGATCAAAATATTTCAAATGCTCAGATTCAATCACAAATTGATGTGTTAAATGAAGATTATGCAGCACTTAATGCAGACTATAACACGACTCCATCTCTTTTTACAGGAGTTCGTTCCGGAAATATTAAAATCAAATTTGTATGGGACGCAACAAAAGTAACCCGTAAATCAACAACAAAAACAAGTTTCAGAACAGATGATTCAATGAAAAAAAGTGCAAGAGGCGGTATTGACCCTACAAGCCCAACAACTACATTAAACCTCTGGTCATGTAACCTTGCCAATGGTATTTTGGGTTATGCTCAGTTCCCGGGTGGAAGCTCTGCAACTGATGGTGTAGTTATCCTTTACTCAGCATTTGGCAGCCGTGCAAAATATCCCGGCGGCACATATATTTCTACTTATGATTTAGGAAGAACTGCAACTCACGAAGTTGGTCATTGGTTTAACCTTCGCCATATTTGGGGCGATGCAACTTGCGGAACTGATTATGTAGATGATACACCATCTCATAACACAGCAAATTACGGCTGCCCTTCATACCCTCATTTAAGTACTTGTTCAGGTACACCAACTGAAATGACAATGAACTACATGGATTATACTGATGATGCATGTATGTATATGTTCACAGCTGGACAAGCTACACGTATGCAAGCTACTTTTGCAGTTGGCGGACCAAGAGCAGGTTTAAGACCATAATTTTTTTAATAATACAAAAGCAAACGCCCCGGTAATTTAATCGGGGCGTTTTTTATGTTATGCATAGGTTATAAATAGCTACGTTCATTTTATGATCCATCTTGCACCAATACCTATATTACTGAGGTAGCCAAGACCAAGGCTTGAGTTGAGTGAAAAGTTATATTCAGTTATATCGCTGCCGCTATTTGTTTGTGTTTTCCGAATGTAATATCCCAATGAAGCAAAATCGGCAAACCTTACATCCAGCATAAAATGGTTATTCCATTTATAAGCAAGGCCAGGATACAAACCAACGTTTACACTATACTGTGAATAGTCGGGATTTGAATTATTTGTATTGTTTTGTTTAAGATAATTAAGCCCACCCCTGCCCTCGGCATATACAAAAAATCCTTTCCCAAGGGGTTTATACATTTTTGAAAAATATCCTGCCCCGGCATTAAAATTTTCGGAAGCATAATCAGCCGATGGTGTTGGGGAATTTTCATACTTAGATTTTCCATAACCGGCATTCAAAAAAAATCCATTTATCCTGTTTGGTTTTGTTGCAAACCCCAAATCCAGCGAAATATTTGTGCCTGTGCTTGTATATTTATCCGACGCAGATGAAGATTTACTTCCCCCTGTTTGAAAATTCAAACCGGCACCTAATACTTTATTTCCCTTCTGAAATTGTGCATTAGCGGTAAAAACGAAAATGGAGAATACAATGAGTGTAAGAAATTTTTGCATAGTGTCATGTTTTGGTGAAGTGCAAGTGTACTTCACGCTATGCTAAATGGATGTTAACGAAAACGATTTAGCAAAACATTGACAAGGGAAAAAGAACAAGCTTTCTAAAGAATGTTTCACACAAAGGAACAAAGAAGGCAAAGTTCACTAAGCATTGGTTTTCTTAGCGAACTTTGTCTACTTGGCGAGCTTTGCGTGAAATATCAACTCGTTTTGAAATATCCTGATCTATTAAAAATATTATTGAAGAATATCGGCTCCGTAATAAGGACGAAGCACTTCGGGAATTACAATTCCGTTTTCGGTTTGATTATTTTCCAGCAATGCAGCAAGTATTCTTGGCAATGCTAATGAACTTCCGTTGAGTGAATGAGCAAGCTGTGGTTTTCCTTTCTCATCTTTAAAACGGATTTTCATACGGTTGGTCTGGTAATTTTCAAAGTTGCTTACACTTGAACATTCCAGCCATTTCTTTTGTGCACCACTCCACACTTCAAAATCGTAAGTAAGTGCAGAAGTGAAACTCATATCGCCGCCACATAAACGAAGAATGCGGTATTTCAATCCAAGCGATTGTACAAGCTTTTCAACATGTGCCACCATTTCATCTAATGATTCGTAACTTTTATCGGGATGAACCAATTGCACAATTTCAACTTTATCAAACTGGTGAACACGGTTCAGCCCACGAACATCTGCACCAAAACTTCCTGCTTCTCTTCTGAAACAGGGTGTGTACGCTGTCATTTTAATGGGCAGATCTGTTTCCTTTAAAATATCATCACGATAAATATTCGTAACAGGAACTTCTGCTGTTGGAATCATGTAAAAATTATCTGCAGGCATGTAATACATCTGCCCTTCTTTATCGGGCAGCTGGCCCGTACCATAAGCTGTTGCTTCATTCACCATGTATGGCGGGATGTATTCAGTATATCCTGCCGCCGTATTATAATCCAGGAAATAACTGATCAATGCTCTTTGCAGTTTTGCTCCTTTTCCTTTGTAAACAGGAAAACCGCTGCCGGTGATTTTTACACCCAGTTCAAAATTTACAATATCGTATTGCTTAATTAAATCCCAGTGAGGAACTGCATTTGCTGGCAAAACAGGATCAGCACCGGCTTCCTTCACATTCACATTGTCTTCAGGCGTTTTTCCTGCAGGCACAAGTGTGGATGGAAGGTTGGGCAACTTTACCAGCAAATCGTTTACCTGCTGTTCAAGTGCAGCTAATTCATCCGCAATTTGTTTTGATGATTCTTTATACTGTGCAACTTCTGTTTTCTTTTGTTCGGCAGCTTCTTTCTCACCTTTGCCCATCAGCATTCCAATTTCTTTGGATGCAGCATTTACTTTGGAAGCAAGCTCATCGTTTTCCAGTTGTGTTTTTCTGCGTTTCTCATCAAGCGAAATAATTTCATCCACAAGATCAAGATCAGCAAAGTTTTTTACGGCTAAACGTTCTTTCACCAGATCTCTGTTCTGACGGATAAATGCCAATTGTAACATAACTCAAAATTTTGCGGCAAAGGTAACGGATGGATAGGATAAGAGCAATGACAGCTTAGGGTTCTTTCCTGAATTGCACAGTGTTGTTTGCGGGAGGAAACATATTGATTGCGGAAACATTAACCTGACATGACGTCAATAAAATGGTCTTTGACACATACGAATTTGCCTTTGACACTATTGAAATGCGCTTTGACACAACTGAATTTGCTTATGACGCTGTTGAATTGCGCTTTGACACACTTGAATTTGCCTATGACGCCATTGAAATGTGCTTTGACACACTTGAATTTGCCTATGACGCTATTGAAATGCGCTTTGACACACTTGAATTTGCCCATGACGCTGTTGAAATGTGCTTTGACGCACTTGAATTTGCTTATGACGCTGTTGAAATGTGCTTTGACACACTTGAATTTGCTTATGACGCTCTTGAAATGTGCTTTGACACACTTGAATTTGCTTATGACGCTCTTGAAATGTGCTTTGACACACTTGAATTTGCTTATGACGCTGTTGAAATGCGCTTTGACACTCTCGAATTTGCCTATGACGCTGTTATATTTTGCTATGTCAAGGCAAAACAGGTGAATTTTGATTACGTAGAGGAGATTTTCTGTAATTGTGACAGCTGTGACTAAGGTTGGCCATGCTTTTTGCAGGTGAGTTTTTTCACAAAAGGAGCTTGCTGTATTTTATACATATCATCTTTATCTAACGATGAGCCGGTTTCACCAGATTTCTGTTATAACGGATGAATACAATGATAGTAAGGACTGGTTACAGTTCTTTCTTATACCTATCGGGGTGATGAATATGCATCCATCTGTCGGTATATGTAAGCGGCACGAAGCCGAACTGTGCATACAAGCCATGGGCATCTTTTGTAGCCAGCATCATGCGTCGGAAACCCTGCAGATCGGGGTGATTGATGATTTCTTCCATCAACCATTTGCTTAAACCCTGTCCACGGTAAGCTTCATCAATAAATACATCAGCCAAATAACCAAAGGTTGCTTTATCAGTTATTACTCTTGCAAAACCAATTTGCCTGCCGAGATGAAACACACCAAAGCAAAGTGAATTTTCAATTGACTTTTGAACGGTTTCGATTGGTATGCCTTCTGCCCAATAAGATTTTGAAAGAAATGCGTGGATGTATTCTACATTAAAAAAATCTTTTTCTGTTGTGATGGCAAAACCTTCTTTTGACATAGTATATTTTCCCTTTTTAAAACTCATTTTTTTATGTTCTGAATGCCAATTTTAAATGACAAAACCACATAGAATTAATTATTTCGCATAAACGATGGAGGGCTTTTTATTTCAGGCAAGTACTCACTTTTCAAATAACAATCTTTTATTGACTGTAAAAAATCATTCGGAATATTAAATGGATTGACCCCTGTACGGTTTTTTCTTACATAAAAAACATTATCCAAAAGATCATCCATTTCTTTGAAGGATTTTGATACAAAAGGAATTATTAAACAAACTGAATCAATTGTCCCATCCGAATATACTACTCGATAGTAATCATAACTTCCGGCATAAAATTGATTTTCTTTAAGTTTCTTTTCCACAAGATTAGATGTCAATGATTTTTGTGAATTAATCACTGAAGCAATTTTCTCTAATTCGTATCCTGATAATTGCAAAGAATAATATTTATAAGGAGGCCCATTAACATCTTCTGGGTTATATACGGTAACGAGGCCATTTGAGTTTATTGTGCAATATAAGCCAACAAAAACACTATCTTTTTTAGTAGTCCTATATGAATTCACATCAAAAGAAGCGTATTCAATTTTCTGAAAAACAGATTTTTGAGTTTGTAATTGCGTACTTGTAAATAGAAGAACAAGAAAAAATACAACAAAAGATTTCATAAATAGCTTTTAGTCTTACTTAAAAATACATCAACTCAGATATTTCCCTACAATCGGCACTCTTCTTCCTACGCCAAATGCTTTTGGGCTTACACGAATGATGGGACAGAACTGGTTGCGTTTGTATTCATTTACATTCACCATCTTCAGCACACGATCAACCAACGCTGCATCGTAACCCAGTGCTTTAATTTCTTTTGGGCCTTGCCTGCGTTCGATATATTGATACAGCACTTTATCAAGAATGGTATAATCAGGAAGTGAATCCGAATCTTTTTGGTTAGGCCGCAATTCTGCACTCGGTGGTTTGGTGATGATATTGTCGGGAATAACCTCTTCGTCACGGTTAATGTACTTTGCCAGTTCATATACCTGCAGCTTGTAACAATCGCCCAGCACACCAAGTCCGCCAGCCATATCGCCATACAATGTTCCGTAACCTGTTGAAAGTTCACTTTTATTGGATGTGTTCAGCAGCACATATCCAAACTTATTGGCAATAGCCATGAGCAGGTTTCCTCTTGTACGGCTTTGAATATTTTCTTCAGCAACACTGAAAGGAAGGTCTTTGAATATTGGTTTCAGTTCGGTTAAAAACGATTCGTAAATATTTTTAATCGGGATGATGTCATAAGGATTGCCGAGATTTTTGCTTAACTGTTCAGCATCGCTTACACTATGCCCTGTTGAGTATTGCGATGGCATGAGTATAGCCCGAACATTTTCTTTTCCCAATGCTGAGCATGCAAGTGCAAGTGTAACTGCGCTGTCAATACCACCACTGCTGCCAAGGATTGCTTTGCTGAAACCCATCTTTGAAAAATAATCTTTGATGCCGAGAATAATGGCATCATGTATTTCAGCAATGCAAAGTGTTTCTTCAAGATGAGGAGGATTGTATTCGGCAGAAGGCAACTCCTGAGCCTTTGTAACAACAGCTTCAGCAAAAGTTCCATCATCGTTCAGTTCAACAAAATCGAGCGCTTCATCAAAAAGAGGAAGATGCTTTACCATATTGGCATCTTTATCAAACACCAATGAACCTCCGTCAAAAACAATTTCTGTCTGGCTGCCGGTGCAGTTGCAATACAGCATGGGCAGTTTGTATTTCTGCACATTCAGTTTTACAATCGCCTTCCTGTCTTCCACATGCGTATAATCAAATGGTGATGCAGAAATGTTCAGCATTACATCCGGTTTGTACTGCATCAGTTCATCCATGGGGCAATAACGGTACAAAGGATTATCACCAAGGTTCCAGATATCTTCACAAATGGTGATGGCTAATTTCTTTCCTTTAAACTCAACGATATTCCAATCATAAGCTGGTTCAAAGTAGCGGTATTCATCAAACACATCGTAAGTAGGCAAACAGGTTTTATGTACAACTGCTTTTACTTGCTTTTCGTAAAGAAACCAGGCTGCGTTATGTAAATCCTTTCCTTCTTTACGTGTGTTTCTGTCGGGCGAACCAATAATCACTCCAATCGTATCAGCATGTTCTTTTATTCGATCGATGGATTCGTTGCATTTATTGATGAAGTCGTTGAACTCAAGAAAATCTCTTGGAGGATAACCGCAAACACTCAGTTCGCTGAACATAATGAGATCGCCACCCTGTGCTTTTGCCGCTCCTATTGCCTCAATTATTTTTTGTGTATTGCTTTCAAAATTTCCGATATGATAATTTTGCTGCGCTAAAAAAATCTTCATTACGAACTGTTTTTATTTGCGGAAGTAAATGAAAGGCAAATTTCACGAATTTCGCCCACAGAACAACACAACATTCACATCAATCTTTCGTTTCAGAACATCATGAAAAATATTGTACTTCCATTACTGCTTGTTTTAGCTTTTTCCTGTACTGATAAAACCAAAGCACCTGATGTTTCCGGCATTAAACTGAAACTTGATGTGCAGCGTTTTGACCAGGATTTTTTTGCAGTTGACAGCAACAATACCAAAGCAGGTCTGGCTCAGCTCCAAACCAAATACCCTGCATTTCTTCCATTATTTATTCAACACGTGTTAGGGCTTGGCCCAATGAGCGACAGCAATCAACTGGCGTTTGATGGTTGTAAACGTTTTCTTCACCTGAACGGGCAGGTTTACCAGCGTTCGCAGGAGTTGTACAAAAATTTCGGAGATGAAGAAAAGGAATTAACGCAAGGCTTTAAATATGTAAAATATTATTTCCCTGATTACAAAGTTCCAGCTCATATTGTAACAACCGTTGGTCCGATGGATGCACTTGCACCAATGACCAACCAGGAACCTTCACCAAATTTTATTGGACAGGATTTTATTGGAATAGGATTACAATTTTACCTGGGTAAAGATTTTTTTATTTATAACGATGCAGGCTTTATCAGCAACGTTGCGCCACAGTATCGCAGCCGCAGGTTTACTAAAGAGTTTATTGCTTCAGATGTTTTTAAACTGGTGATTGATGATATGTACCCCGACAGCAGTAACCGCTATCCACTTATTGAACGGTTTATTGAAAAAGGAAAACGTTTGTATTTGCTGAACCAGTTTTTACCTGAAGCAAATGACACATTGCTCATTGGCTTCACCGGCAAACAACTTAACTGGTGTAAAGACAATGAACGCAGCATTTACAACTTTTTTATTCAACAGAATTTATTGTTTGAAATTGATCCTGCACTTACACAGAACTTTACAACTGATGGCCCCTCTACACAAGGCATGCCGGAAGAAAGCCCCGGTAATGTTGGAGCTTATTTGGGATGGCAGATTGTAAAATCGTACATGAAAAAACATCCTTCAGTAACACCTGAAAGATTGATGCAGACAAAAAACAAAATTATTTACGATGAATCGGCTTACAAACCGAAATAGAATATTTGCCACAAAGACAGTAAGACACAAAGCAGCACAAAGAAAATGCAAACAAAATAGTTCTTGTTGTAATAAATTTTTTAATTGATTTTATTTAACGACTGACATGAAAAATTTGTAATTAACTTTTCATTCGTGCATTCGTGGCAATTTAGTTTGCTTTAAACGGCGCAATCATTTCAAAAACAGGAATAGAAACTTTAAAGAGTTTTTTATTGTTGAGATTTTCCATAGTGTAAAAACCCTCCATCTTACCCATTTCTGTTTTCAAATTACATCCGCTTACATATTGATATTGATCGCCGGGTTGTACAACAGGTTGTACACCTACCACACCATCGCCATCAATTTCTTTGTAAGAGCCGTTGCTGTCAAATACATTCCAGTGACGAAGTAATAATTTAACAGGGAAAATATTATTGTTTTCAATGGTAATACGGTAAGCAAACATATACTCTCCCGCTACAGGGTTGCTGTACTCTGGCTGGTAAAATGTTTCTGCGCTGATGGTTACGCCTTCTGTTATTTTGGAAACCATGAATTAAAAATAAAATAAAAATCCGGTTTACAGGGCATTTGACAATTCTATTACACAACCGGTTTAATTATCGAACCACCAACCAATGTTTGTTTTGCTAAGTAACCATGTAACAGTCATTACAAAAACAAGCACGGCAGTTACGATCATTAAAACCACGGCCCTTCTTTTACTACGCTTCCTGCTGTTAGAACCGGATGCGTCGAAATATAAAAAGAAACTCCAGATTAGCGCTCCAAAAACGAAAAAGAAAAAGAACTTGAACAGCTCTACCCTCGCTGTGTACGCTCCTAATAAAATAATTGACATCATGTGGTTAGTTGTTAAATAATAATACCGAAATAATCAATAATTCAGATGATGGTAAAGTTGTATAATTAGCCTGATTTTTTTGTTTTGCTGTACCCGTTCTTTAACAGAAACTGCAAAACTTTTTCACGTTGATCGCCCTGAACAATAATCTCTCCATCTTTTACAGACCCACCTGTACCACAGAAATTCTTTAATTGTTTTCCCAGCACTTCCGCATCTTCTGCAGTACCAATAAAACCATCCACCAATGTAACAATTTTTCCTGCCCTGTGTTTGGTTTCTAATTTTATCCGCAGGTTTTGTTGTGCTGGCACCAATGTTCGCTGCGCTTCACTTTCTTCTTCTTCAAACCTGAAATTTGGATCGGTGCTGAACACAAATCCACGGTTGTCTGGTTTATGTTTCTTTGACATAGTTGATTATTTATTGGATTCAATCAGTTTAGCTTTTAAGCTAAGGTCAAGACTTCTGGCCTGGTGAATTAAAGCCCCCACACTGATGAAATCAACATTTGTTTTTGCGTACTCTTCAATATTATCAAAATTAATTCCGCCGCTTGCTTCGGTTTCATAACGACCATTGATGATTGCTATTGCCTCTTTAATCAATTCGGGCGAAAAATTATCAAGCATTATCCGATCTACTTTTCCAACTGCCATTACTTTTCGTACATCTTCTATTGATCTTGTTTCCACTTCTATTTTCATATCCGGCTTAACCCGTTGCACATAATCATATGCTTTTTCAATTGCCGCTTCAATACCGCCACAATAATCAATATGGTTATCCTTAAGCATAATCATATCATACAAAGCAAAACGATGATTATATCCCCCGCCAATTGTAACTGCTTCTTTCTCCAGTAGCCGGAAGTTGGGTGTTGTTTTTCTTGTATCAAGAATTTTTGTACGGTAACCCTTCAGTTTATCAGCATACTTCTTTGTAAGAGTGGCAATGCCGCTCATGCGTTGCATGCAATTCAGCACTAAGCGTTCGCATTGCAGGATAGTATAAACTGTTGCCTCCACTTCAAATGCAATTTCTCCCACCTTCATAATCTCTCCATCCTGTTTAAATACAGTAAATACACAATTCGGTTCTTTATGCCGGAAAATTTTTTCTGCAACCTTCACCCCTGCCAGAACACCGTCATCTTTTATCTTCAATATTGCTTTACCTTTTGCATCGGGCGAAATACTACTCAATGTAGAATGATCGCCTTCGCCAATATCTTCATTCAAAGCATGTACAATCAACTGGTGCAGCAATTCTTCATAATTTGCTATCATGGCACAAATCTAATACAAATCGGTTTTTTTTATTATAAACAAAACCCCGGCCTTTGGGCCGGGGCATAAGAGTATAATTTCTTCATTGTTTACTTTAATTCAAATTCAATTCCCTGGATTAACTGTTTATCCCCTCGTGATCTCATATACACTGTTGTGCGGTATGATGCTCCATTTGTAGTAAGAGTGCCAATAATAAAATTGGATGAAGGGTTGCTGCCTGAGTGCTGTAACTCAAAGTTTTTCACCTTGTTCAGCGTAAAGAAATCTTTAACAACCATTTCAGCCTGTCCTTTGCTGAACGTGTTACTCTTGCCGGGAACGCTTACATCAACCATATTGTCGAAATATTTTGCCAGCTTATCGGCACTGCCGGTTTTTAACGCTGCCACAATATCGTCTTTCTGATATGTGAATGATACCAGCAGAACTACCAGCGGAAGTAACAGTAAACTGCAAAAGCCTTTCTTTTTCATTATTTGTTGTTTACACCTAATTATACGAAAAACATGCCAATCCCATTTGTAATGACAGCTAAAACTAACCATTTGCTGCTGTTTTGACTATAAACGACAGAGCTTTTATTCAAAAAAACAATCCCAAACGATTAAAAGGGCCGGTAAAAACCGGCCCGATCAGACCTCAAAGGGCCTACTCTATCAATTCATTATAAGTTTATTGTTTCAGGAATACTTGTGAAAACGTTTCTGCTCCATCAACATATTGTAATACATACGTACCATTTGCAAGTACACTTACATTTACTAAAGAAATAACTGCATTTCGAGGAATCATTCCTTTTACAACCACTCTTCCGGAAATATCTGCAATAATGTAAGCTGCATTAACAGCTTCGGGGTGACTGAATCGGAGCTGAGACGATACCGGATTCTGCAACAGCCCCAATTTGGTTTCTTTTTTTCCACCAACTGCTACTATCTGGCTGTATGTTATTGAGCCATTATAATCAGTCAGTTTGAGCTGGTAATATTTTTTCTCAACAAATATTCCTGCGTCAAGATAAGAATAACGTATTTCCTGACCCGGTGTAACTGAATACAGATAATTAAAATGGGTACCATCACTACTTTCCTGTAGTTCAAAATTTTTGTATTGAACAGCATTCTCTACTTCCCATATGAGCTGATTACCACTTCCTGTACTTGCTGCAGTAAACATTTTTATCGCCGAAGGCAAAATTGTTATATTACCAATAATGTATGGATAGCCCGTTCCGGCAGTTCCAAAATTGCTGACTGCGCTGGAAGCAGTGGAAGCATAATTTGTTGAGTTGTTGTTACTGAATACAGTAGGCGAAGGAATGAGTAACCAGTTTGTTCCTGAATATCGCCAGATTCCAATTGATGAATTTGCAAGCGATGTAAATCCGGCACCTTCAACAGCATCTGTGTACCAATCAAGCCGTATATGTGCATTTGCCGATCCAGATGTCCTGTCTATTTGCCACACAGCATCAACCTGCCCACTTCTGCTTCCGAATGCCGGACCTCCCGGAATGCCATTTGTGGTTGTACTTCTGAAAACAGATATAGAAAAATCTGAGCCCGCAGTATTAGGAGTAATTGTAGCTGGCAAATACAAGCTTGCCGTTCCAACAGGGAAAACTTTTGCAGATGCCGACAAACCATTCTGTCGCAACCTGCCGTTGGTACTGGTAGTTGGCTGAGTAACAATATACCGGGAAGAATTTGCCCCACTGATATTTCCCGTGGAAGCAATAGTAAGATTATTTGAGCCGATATTCAGCTTCCCGTTTGAGGAAGATGACAATGAAAGCACATTACTTACAGATGCGCTGGTAAGCAACGACAACCCCGTTACATTGGTATTACTGTTGGTTAAATTATAAAAAGCAGTGTTGCTCGTTCCGCCAATTGTTTGGGCATCAGTAGTACTGTTGAATGTTACATTTGCAGTACCTGGCGCAAAGCTCCCATTATTAGTCCAGTTTCCTTTTACAGTAATATCTGTGTTATTGGTTGCTGCATCAAGTACGCCACCTATTATTACATTAACAAATGTGGTTGGTGTAAATAATCTGAGGGTTGGTGTATTTGTAGAGTAAACCACCATGTTGTAAAACTGAGGTGTACTCTTCATATAAAATAATGAGCTTGTTGGAGAAGCAGGATCACCAAACTGAACCGTTCCGCCTGTAACTAACGAAGTTGAGGAATAGTTAATATAGTCATCATACGATGATGATGGTTTTTGAATAACAAGCAATCCTCCGCTCATAGTAAAGTCTGAGCTGCTTGCCTGTATGCCAAATGATGGAACTGAGTAGGTATTTCCAGCAGTACATATTGTTACGGTTCCCCCACTTTGCGAATAGGAAAGAACCGAAGAACCTGTACTTCCAAATAAAGCGCCACTTACATTCAATGCTCCCCCTTCAACAATGAGTGAAGCTCCGGAACTATATTGAAGCCACCAATCTGCACTAACCCCTACATTATAAGTTCCTGCTGTTATTCTGAGCAAACCGGATAACTGAGTATCTCCATTCTGGCCGGTAACTGTAACATTCGGGTTATTTAGCCAAAATCCTTCATCAGAAGCTATTGTTGGATTTGCTGTTGAAAAGAACGTATTACTCAAACTATATGAACCCGATATTTTAAAAATCCCCTTCGTTAAAGACAGAAATCCGGAAGAAGCAGTTAGAGTTGCAGGTACAAACTCAACAATATTGTGACCTGTGGTTCCGGCATTATCAATATTAACCGTATTTAAGTCCGTAGTGCTTCCGCTTCCACTCAGTTGCTGATTGTCTGAACCATTAAACGTTATATCTGCAGATGAAGAACCGGTATTAAAATCAAGAGTTCCGTTGTTGATTAAATTTCCTGCAACATCAAGATTATTTCCGCCGTTTCCGACAGTAGTCAGGCTACCCCCGTTATTAATCGTTACATTACCGCTTACAGACAGGCTTCTGTTGGAATTATTATTTCCGAAAACCAAAGAACCAGAACTACCAGACCCGATAGCAAGCGAACCAATATTTTGCGACGGACTAACATTCAGAACAACTGAATGCCCGTTTTGTATAGTTACGGCCCCCGTTCCAGTGTTTTGGCCAGGATAGCCCTGAGATGGATTTGAAACCCATGTTGACCCATTCCACCGTTGCCAGCTTGAAGCGGCATTCCAGTTCATACTTGTAGCATTGCTACGATAGTCTCCAACAGATTGTGCTGAAACATTTATTGAAGTAAAAAAGAATGCTGTTGTTAAAAAGAATAAAAAAGAAAAATGTGATGACAATATTTGTAATACTCTCCTGTACCATATAAATACAGTAGGCTTACCAAGGGGTATTAACGGATTTAAGAGTTGTTTACTCATCGTTTTTCGACAAGAGGATTTGGAATTATACTTAGTAAAGGTAAGCCTAACTACTAAAAAAAAGCACAGGTCACTTAAAAAAAATAAGCATTTACCCCTAAAAAGAGTGATTCTACCCGAAAATTCGTAATTTTTCGATCATTGAAAAACGCTGTGGGTTTCTATAGTGTTACAAAATATTCTTCAATTTTCCGCTGTTTAAAAACAGCGTTATTTCTAACTGGCTGCAACTTCGTTCGGATCAAATGGAGTAGCTTTGCGAACGAAAAAAGTTACTGATTTCTCTGATTTTATGTAAGATCGCAGACTTCGTACAGCAAATAACAAAAAGATAAATCAATTAAGATGACACAGAAAAAAGCAATCCTCGTAATTATGGATGGTTGGGGACATGGCCAGGTAAAAAGTGCCGATGCTATTCAAAATGCAAATGTTCCTTTCGTTAAAAGTCTTTATTCAAAATATCCCAATACAACACTTACAACCTGCGGAGAAGCTGTAGGTTTACCTGATGGCCAAATGGGCAACAGTGAAGTTGGTCACCTCAATCTTGGTGCCGGCCGTATTGTGTACCAGGAATTACAACGTATTCATGTTGCTGTTCGTAATGGTGAGTTTGCTGCAAATCCAACATTGAATGCAAGTATTGACTATGCAATCAGCAACAATAAGCCGCTACACCTCATTGGCCTTGTTAGTGATGGAGGTGTGCATTCACACACCAGTCACCTGAAAGCAATAACTACAGCATGTAAAGCAAAAGGTTTAACGAATGTGTTTGTACATGCCTTTACCGATGGAAGAGATACTGATCCTAAAAGCGGTCTTGGTTATTTAACCAACCTGCAGGCACATCTTGATCAATCAACAGGTGTGATTGCTTCTGTTACAGGACGTTATTATGCCATGGATAGAGATAAACGCTGGGAACGTGTAAAACTGGCTTATGATGCGTTGGTAAATGCAGTTGGAGAAAAAACAGACAATGTTCTGAAAGCAGTTGAAGCATCTTATGAAAATGGTGTAACAGATGAATTCCTGAAACCAATCATCAATGTAAATGCTCCTAACTCAAGCATAAAAGAAGGTGATGCTGTGATCTGTTTCAACTTCCGAACCGATCGTTGCCGTGAAATTACACAAGTACTAACCCAACAGGATATGCCTGAATTTGGTATGAAGAAAATGAAACTTCACTATACCACAATGACGGAGTATGACAAAACATACAAGGATGTGAATGTAATTTTTGCAACAGATAATCTTAACAAAACAATTGGGGAAGTGCTGGAAGAAAACGGGCTCAGGCAAATACGAATAGCCGAAACCGAAAAATATCCGCATGTAAGTTTCTTCTTCAGTGGCGGCAGAGAAAAACCATTTGAACTTGAGAAACGCATCATGATTCCTTCCCCAAAAGTTGCAACATATGATCTTCAGCCCGAAATGAGCGCTGTAGAGGTTACCGATGCAATTGTTCCCGAAATAGAAAATGAAACTGCCGATTTTATTTGCCTCAACTATGCCAATGCCGACATGGTTGGTCACACCGGCGTTTTCAGTGCAGCAGTAAAAGCTGTTGAAACAGTTGATAAATGTGTTGAGCGTTTAGTAAAAGCAGCTTTGGATCATGATTATGCAGTATTTATTTTAGCCGATCATGGCAATGCCGATTATATGATTAATGAAGATGGCACACCAAATACAGCTCATACGTTAAACCCTGTTCCTTTATTTGTAGTTGACCGTTCATGGAAAGGAAAATTAAAACCCGGAAAATTGGGTGATATTGCACCATCCATTTTAAAAATGATGGGGCTGGCCATTCCCAAAGAAATGACCGGGGATGTACTGCTTGAAGATTAATGCAACCGGCTAAAACCATACTTACTGTTCTTTTATTGGCAGCATTCAGCTTTCCGCTGATGCTGCCTGTTTTTTTGCAGGTTCAACAACAGTATGCAAAATGGGAAATGAATGAAAAACTGGAACTGAAAGAAACAATTACTGTTCAGTTAAAAAAAACAGATATACACTGGATAAAACTCAATAAAGAGTGTTTCATAGCCGATGAAATGTTTGACGTTAAGAAAATCGAAAGACACAGCGATATACTGATTCTTACCGGCTTATTTGACAAAAAAGAAAAAGCAATTAAAAAACAACTGGAAGATATTGCCAATGGCGATCAAAAACCTTTCAATAAGCAAAAGCTGAAACCATTTTCATTACTCCTTTTTATCTCTGATTGCATTTACGCTAATAATTCAGGGCATATAAAATCCAAAACAGAATCCTTACACAAACAAATCTTCTATTTACAGCCCATTGCAGGAAACAGCACTCCTCCTCCACGATTATCCTGAATCGAAAAAAATGTTTGAATAATTGCAGCATTAACAAAGCAGTTATTCAATATACCAATTTATTGTTTCTAATTTTTAACTGAATTAAATGAGAAAACTTATTTTATTAGCAGTAAGTGTATATCTGTGCGTAACTACATACGGGCAGGATACACTTGCGAAAGAATTAAATGAAATTGTAATCAGCGCAAGCAAGTTTCCTGAAAAAAAAGTAAACGTAGCTCAAAGGATAGATGTCATCAACTCGAAATTTATTGGAAGGGTTAATGCACAAAATACAGGCGACCTGCTGATTAATACCGGAAATGTGTTTGTACAAAAAAGCCAGCAGGGAGGCAGCAGTCCTGTTATACGTGGCTTTGAAGCAAGCCGTGTTTTACTGGTTGTTGATGGTGTGCGAATGAACAATCTTATCTACAGATCAGGTCATTTGCAGAATGCAATTACGGTAGATCAAAATATGCTTGAAGACGTTGAAGTGCTATACGGGCCTGCTTCTACTTTATACGGAAGCGATGCACTGGGCGGTGTTGTTCACTTTAAAACAAAAACTCCTAAATTATCCTCAAAAGAAAACACAACCTACGTTGCCGGAAATGGATTTGCACGCTACAGCTCAGCCAACGATGAAAAAACAATACATGCCGATTTTAATATTGGCGGAAAAAGAATTGCCTGGCTGCAATCATACACATACAGTGATTTTGGAGATATGAAGATGGGAAGAATTTACCCCAACAAATATCCCGGATTCGGACGTAGAGATTCATTTATTACCCGCATTAACGGAGCCGATACTGTTGTAAAAAATGCAGATACCAGGGTACAAAAGTTTTCGGGATATAAACAATGGGATATTTTGGAAAAAGTTCTCTTTCAGCAATCTGAAAAAATAACACATAGTGTTAACTTCCAATTTTCAAACACAAGTAATGTTCCACGTTATGACCGGCTGCAGGATAAAAAGAACTTTGGCGGGTCAATCGGCAACACTTTCCGTTATGCCGAGTGGTATTATGGCCCTCAAACAAGGTTGTTAGCCTCTTACAATTTACTGATAACAAAAGCAGGCTTTTTTGATGCAATTAACGTAAACATAAATTATCAGGACATTGAAGAAAGCCGTATTACAAGGGAATTTAGGAGATACGACAGACTTGATGGGAGGTTTGAAAAAGTAAAAGTGGGTGGTCTTGTAATTGATACAAGGAAATTATGGGCAAACAATGAATTAACCATGGGTATCGATGGCCAGTTGAACGATCTTAAATCAACTGCAACAAGGACAAATACCAGCACAGGTGCTATATCAAAACTGGATACCCGTTACCCTGACGGCAAAAACAAAATGAACAATTTCGGAATGTTTGTGCAGCATTTATATAAATTTAAAAACAGGAAATTTATTTTGAACGATGGATTACGGATTCAGAGCATATCCCTTCGCTCAACTTTGGTTGATACTGCATTGCTCTTTCATTTACCTTATACAGAGATTAAGCAGGACAATTTTACTTTAACAGGAAATGCAGGAATAATTTACACCCCATCAACCTCAACAAAAATGTCCTTAAACTTTTCAACTGGTTTCAGAGCTCCAAATGTTGATGATCTTGCAAAAATTTTCGAATCAAGCACGTCGGCTAAACAATTGGTTGTTCCTAACCCGGATATTAAACCGGAAAAAACATTCAATGTTGATATTGCTTTAAATCAAAGCATTGGTAAAAGCATAAGAGTTGAGTTAAGCGGTTTTTATACATGGTTCAGGGATGCACTTGTAAAAGCACCGTTTAAACTCAACGGACAAGATTCGGTTGATTATTATGGAGTAAAAAGCCAGGTGCTTGCAAATACCAATGCCAATAAAGCTTATTTATATGGCTTCAGCGCTGCATTACATGCAACATTTGCTAAATACTTTTTGTTCAGCAGCACTGTTACACTTACTAAAGGAAGGTTTGAAACCGATAACAGCAAAAATTCATCAGTTTACGAAAAGCAAAGCAATGGAACATACGCCCTTGTAAGCAAACAGGTGTCATCAAAACCATTGGATCATATTCCACCTGTATTTGGAAAAACAAGTATCAGTTATCAGCAAAAGAAAATGTTCGCCGAAATTTTTGCTCTCTATAATGGATGGAAACACCTTAATGAGTACAATGCTGATGGTGAAGATAATGCACAGTATGCAACTGCCGATGGCATGCCTTCGTGGATTACCTTCAACTTCAGAACAAGTTATAGCCTTACAAAAAAGGCAACACTTCAGTTTGCTGTTGAAAATATTTTCGACCGCAACTACAGGTATTTTGCATCAGGATTTTCTGCTCCGGGAAGAAATTACATTCTTGCACTGAGAATAGGCATGTAAGATTTTATCTGATTTTAGCCGCTGCAATAGTTTTTTTAACGCAAATGCAGCGGCTTTTTCATTGATTTTGTCTAAATTCAGGGTTGCAAACCCATCTGTGAATGACTGAAGAAGCAATCTTGCAAGGTTGTTTAAAAAATCAACCCGTTGCACAACAGGAATTATACAGCCGTTACAGCCCCAAAATGCTGGCTGTATGTTACCGTTTTGCCCGCAACCGGGAAGATGCAGAGGACATGTTGCAGGAAGGTTTCATCAGGGTATTTACACAGATTCATCAGTTTCAGAATAAAGGCTCTTTTGAAGGCTGGATCAGGCGGATTATTGTTCACACTTGCATTAATCATCTAAAAAAACATAAGAAGTTTAATGATAGTGTTGATATTTCTCAGGCGCAAACTGTGCAAATAAGAGAAGACAGTGTTCCCTCTATCATCCAGGCTAAACAGGTAATTGAATGCATAATAATGTTGCCTGTTGGCTACCGAACGGTATTGAACCTTTTTGCAATTGACGGTTATACCCACCGTGAAATTGCAACAATGCTCGACATTGAAGAAAGTACAAGCCGGTCGCAATACACAAGAGCCAAGGCCATGCTGGAACAGATTTTAGTGCAGAAGAAAATTATTCTGAGACCTCAAAGACAGGATGAATGGGTTGCAGCAGCCCATCCTCGGTTTTAAATAAAATTCTTCCGTACAACCAAACAAAACTGATTATGGAGCGCTATATGTACCAGGACGAATCATTTGAAAGGATGCTGAAGCAGAAGGCAGATGAATATAAAATGTATCCATCGGGTAAGCTTTGGGAAAACATTCAGCAGCAGGTTCAGAAAAAATCCTATTTGCTTAATCTGAAATCTATCAGTCTCACCATTCTTCTCCTAACTACTTTTTCACTTTATATTTCCAGTAACCAACAAGCGTACAGCAAACTTTCAACCGAGAAAATACAACAACTTACATCTTTAACTAAAGCAACTGTACAAACAACAAACGGGCCTTTAACTCAATCAATTCCTGCAGCATATCCAAACATCAAAGCAATCACTACTGTTCAATCTGAAGAACCGGTACTTATCCAACAGCCTGAATCAGTTGCTGCAACTATTCCCGAACATACTTCAGCAACCGTTCAACCCGAGAATTCAGGTGAAAGTTCATCTATAGAAACAACGAACAACAATGCTGTAATTACAAGCGTAGATATAATAAAAGAAACTGTAATTGAAAAAACAGCACCGGCGTTAACGCATACTTCTTTAACTCCGGAAGTGTCATTGACAGAACCCGAACAAAAACTGCCATCAGCTCCTGAATCGGAAACCATTGTAACCGAACCCGAATCAATTACATTAAAAACTGATGCTGAACTCAACTACGAAGTAAATATTCCGGTACAGCTTATGCCAAAACTGAAAAAAGAAATTCAGTATTACATAACTCCTTCGGCAAGCTACCGTATTTTATATGCTGAAAACCTGTTTGCGTTTGGTAATATTCCCCAGCAAGATCCTGAAAATGCAGTCACACATAAGCCTGCAATGGGGCTCGAAGCAGGCGCAGCAGTTCGCTTCCCGGTTACGCCTAAATTCAGGTTTGTTGCCGGTTTGCAACTTAATTATACCCGTTATACTGTAAATGCTTACAAATCTTCTCCGCAACTAACTACGGTAGTATTAAATTATTCCGGCGTTCAGCAGCGTGTAAGCACACTAAACAATAACAATGGTTACTGGCCAAACGACGTAGCAAATGAAACCTACCAGGTTTCAATTCCGTTAGGCTTCCAGTTTCAGTTAGCCGGAAATAAAAAACTGCAATGGAATATTGGCGCTGAAGTTCAACCAACCTACATTATGAAAGCTTCGGGCTATCTTGTAACAAGCGATTACACAAAGTATATTCAGGCTCCCGATCTTTTAAGCCATTTAAATGTGAACACATCGTTGCAAACGTTTTTAAGCTGGAATGCGAAGAAATATAAAATTATTGCCGGGCCTCAGTTCAGGTATCAGCTATTCTCCAATGCCCCGGATTATCCTATACAGGAACACATCATTGATTACGGTTTCCGTATAGGATTAATTAAAACACTGCGATAACTCTTTATTGATTTTCTGTATTAAAAAACCAGATTTCAATATTTTTACAGCATGATGAAATACATGTATGTGATTAGTTTTGCTGCTGTATTATTAATTTTCAGCAGTTGCAAAAACAAAAAAGCTGATCCAAAAGATTATATAAATGTAAGTGCATACCTCAAGGGACAATTAAAATACATCGACACAGTACCTTTTGCATTTCTGAAACTTACAAAGAAAGACAGCCTCTTTACAGATTCGCAATACATTACCCGGGAACAGGTAAATAAAATAGTTAATGAATTTCTTGTAAAAGAACTGGAGAAGGGAAATTTTGAAAAGAACTATAAAGAAATTTCTTTTGCCGATGCTACAATAAAAACAGTTACTATCAATTACGAAAGTACTGACAAGGATAACCCCATTTCAAGAGTTGATGTTTATGTAAACCCTGACAAAGAAAGAATAAGCCAGGTTTATCTTGTACGTTCAAAAGAAAACAGCGATTCCACACTTACGCAACAATTATTGTGGAAACACAACAAAAGTTTTTTGCTGATTACCACGATCAGTAAAAAAGATCAGACCGAGAAAACAATTACTGAACAAATTATCTGGGACGATAGGCCTGATGAGGAATAAGTATGACTGATGAAGAACTGAAAAAGATATTACCAGGAATTCCTGCGCAACCCGGCATTTACAAATATTATGATGCTGACAAAAAATTATTGTATGTAGGAAAAGCAAAACATCTACGCAAAAGAGTTTCTTCTTATTTCACCAAAACACTTCAATCTTATAAAACACAGGAGCTTGTAAGGCGCATACACAGCATTGAATTCACTGTTGTAAACTCGGAACAGGATGCTTTTTTCCTTGAGAATTCGCTTATTAAGCAATTTCAGCCGGTATTTAATATTGATCTGAAAGATGACAAAAGCTATCCTTTTATTGTAATTAAAAAAGAACCTTTCCCCCGAGTATTTCTTACACGGCGTAAGATGGATGATGGCTCAACCTATCTTGGTCCATTTACTTCAGTAGCCAGAGTGAGGGATTTAATTCAGTTTATAAGGCAGAATATTCCAATCAGAAACTGCAAGCTGAACCTTACCGATGCCAATATAAAAAAAGGTAAATTCAAAGTTTGCCTCGAATATCATCTGGGAAACTGTAAAGGGCCTTGCGAAGGTTTGCAATCTGCTGATGATTACATGAGCGATCTTGACCAGGTTAAAAACCTGCTGAAAGGAAATCTTTCGCCTGTACTCAGGCATCTGAAAGAAGAAATGAAAAAGTTTGCTGCTGGTCTGAACTTTGAAAAAGCAGAAATGCTGCGAAAAAAAATTGAACATCTCGAATCGTACAAAGCAACCTCAACAGTTGTAAATCCAAAAATGGGCGATGCAGATGTTTTCTCAGTTGTAATCAGCGATGATAAAGCGTTTGTCAACTTTATGATGGTTCAGAACGGAGCTGTTATTCAAACAGAAAATATTCAGCTTGAAAGCCATCTTGAAGAAAACGAAAAACAGATTCTTGAATTTGCCGTCAGTTTTATCCGCAATAAATTTGAAAGTATATCGCAGGAAATCATTGTTCCGGTAGATATTGAATTACTCGACGATCAACTGAAAGTGACCGTTCCAAAAGCAGGCGACAAGAAAAATCTCCTTGACCTATCGAAGAAAAATGCAGCTATCTTTTTTGAAGAGTACAAAAGGAAAAAAGCATTGCATTTGTATGATAAGAAAAAAGATACTGCTAAAACCATTCTTCAGCAATTGCAGAAAGATCTTCACCTGCCACAGCTACCTCTGCATATTGAATGTTTCGATAACTCCAATTTTCAGGGAAGTTACCCCGTGGCTGCAATGGTTTGCTTCAAAAACGGCGAACCCAGCAAAAAAGATTACAGGCATTTTAATATAAAAACAGTTACCGGCATTAATGACTTTGCTTCAATGAAAGAAGTGGTAATGCGGCGATATAAACGCTTAACAGAAGAAAATGAACCACTGCCACAACTTGTAATTATCGACGGAGGAAAGGGGCAGTTATCTGCTGCAATGGAAAGCATAAGAGAGCTAAAACTGGAAAATAAGCTTACAGTAGTTGGCCTTGCTAAAAATGTAGAAGAAATTTTTTTTACAGGCGATACAGAATCATTAAAGCTTCCTTATACAAGTGATTCTTTGAAATTAATCCGCACAATAAGAGATGAAGTTCACCGCTTTGGCATAACACATCACCGACAGAAAAGAAGTAAAGGAGCTTTTACTACACAATTAGAAAATATTCCAGGTATTGGCAAATCAACGATTGATTTGCTGCTCAAAGAATTTAAATCTGTTGCAAATATTAAGAATGCACCAATAGAAGACCTCGCAGAAATAATTGGATTTAAGAAAGCAGGAATAGTAAAAGATGTACTGAAAGATTAATTCAAAAAAAATGGGGCCAGGATAGAAATCCAGCCCCGTCTTTAAAATCCAATATCCTATGAAAAACCGAAACAAAGATACAGGTTATTGAGTGAAAAGCAATACCACGAAGTGGGTATTTTCATGGTATTTTCTTAAAATAACACATCCATACAATCATTGTCCCGTTTATTTTTTTTACTACAATAAAGTAGAAGTTTTGGCAGTTAAAGAATCATATTTACCAAAGAAAAAAGCCGCCCAAAAAGGCGGCTTTGCTAATATCATTTTCAGTTATTAATACGACCACAAATCCTGTTCGTAGTTAAATATTTTTTCTTTGATGTTTTCTCCTTCAAGCAAACGAAGAATGGGATCTTTTATATAATCTTTCAACCTTCTGTCGTAAGGATTATCCATGGTTGTTTTTGTAATGTAGCTGCTGAACATTCTGTTTTCAAACAACTCTTCCCATGTCATGCGGGCACCATAGTTTTTACCATTAAATGCTTCGTATTTTGAAAGAATCGGGCGGCAGTCAGGATAATATACCCAGAATAAAGGAGAAGGCCCGATATAGATCCCTGATGAAGTATATGTTTGTTTAACAGGACAAATACCGAGAATACGTACAAACATTCTGGACGATTCTTTATCAAATACCCATTCTTCTTTTATTCTGAACTGGTAAATGCTATCCGGATCAACTTCACGGGCTCTGACTTCATATCTTACAATATTTCCCTGCATATCATAAACAGGAACTGTATCAAGACCTCCGGAAAAAGATTCCATTACTTTGGAAGGTGTAAGAGGAGTTGTAAACCGATCATCAAAAGGATCAAAAGCTGTTACTTCCCGGTTCCTGATTGCCTGTAAAAGAATAGAAATAAAACGCTGGTTACCATTATCCTCATCAGCAGCATAACGGAAAGGCAGATTCATTTTTTCACGAGTATCAATTTCCCTCCATACACGCTGGCGATAAACCGCATCATCTTCACGAATATGCTCATAAGCTAATGGCTGACGGTCTTTAATCAAGTTACGCTCAATTGAAGCATCATTACGTAATGAAGGCTTAACTGAATCCATTGCGGCGTTACCAGTTGAAGGCACTACAACAATAGGAATATTCGCCTGCGGCTGATTACTTGGCTGCTGCTGGTTATTATTACCATAGCCTGATTGGTTGCCATAACCCGACTGGTTATTTCCGTAACCAGATTGTTGCGGCTGCTGTTGCTGCTGATTCTGATTACCATAGCCAGATTGCTGTTGCTGAGCTGGCTGTGTGCCATAACCTGAGGACTGGTTACCATAGCCTGAAGTCTGGCGTTGGGTTTTAGTTCTTTTCTTTTGTTGAGCATCAACACCGCTTGAAATCAGCAGGCAAATAGCTAAAACATAAAAACCGAGGTTTTTCATTTTCATTTCTATACTCTTTAATATAAGTTAAACGCCATTGTTGGCAATTTTCTTGTGTTTCCACCAGGGCCAACAGCTTTAATTTCATCTAAAACAACTGTAGTACCGGGACGGCAGCGTTGAATAAGATTCTGAACTGCACCAAAACTGTTACCTGAAACACCTGGTACAACACCCGGATCAGGAAAACCTGCACCTGTTGCATAAAAAGTGTACCCTGTAACAGTAAACGTTACACCTTCAAATACAAAGTTTTCCAGTTCAGCACGGATACCCTGCTGAGCTTTAAATACGTTTGCAGGAATACGGCCACCCTTACTTGCCCCAACCATTGGAGTAGGATCGGGAACAGTTTTAACTCTGAATTCAAAACTGCTTGGTTTTCCATCAGACATAACTGTTATTGTAGCTTTGCCCGGTGTAGTTGGATTTGCAACATATCTTCCCGGTCCTATTTTCTTTAAAGAACCATTATTGATGCTCACAGTTACTTTTTCATCACCTACATTACCACCACTAACTGCCAGTTCATTATCCAGTCCAATGTAAAGCACTTTCACTTTTTCAGCGCTTACAAAAGCACCTGTAGCTGTGCCAACTGTATAAGGCACCTGAACAGTTTTCGTTTGAGGATTACCATCCTGGTCGAGATAGCTTACAACCACATTTACATTACCGCTTGTACTTCCTACTTTAAACTTCTTGGTTGCAACACCTTTTTCATTCACCGCAATGCTTTCACCACCAATTGTAATGTTTGGTTTTTTAGTGCTGCTGAAAGCACCTAAACCTGCTGTAATTTCCAGTTCCTGTCCGGGAAATAAGTAGTTTGAACTTGCGCCAACAATTGGCTCAAACGCATCGTAACGGATTACAACCTGGCCAACCTGGTTATGGCAGAAGTTTACAATTCTGTTTTCTGTATTCTTTACGTCGTTCTGGTATTTACTCAACATGGTTAAAGCAGCAACGGCAGGCATCATGTGAAAATTCTTTGTAGGAACTTCTGTTGTAAGTGGCAATCCATTTGCAAATTCCTTTGCAATAATGGGATCAATTGCCAGAATTTTCTGTTTGTATTGTTCCAGAAGCTTCTGCAGTTTTTCGCCACCCTTTTCAGTGTCCATAATCCTGGTTGCTACATCAATATTTTCTTCTCTGAAGCTTGTATCGCCCTTTTCAGGGTTGTAACCGGAAGAACGTTTGATTTTATCTTTAAACTCTTCTATTGCATCATTAATTTCTTTTGTTAGTGCAACGGCAGCATCAGCCTTTGGCTTCCAGATACCTGCCTTAACAGCAGATTTTTCATCTTTTAATTTATCTTCAAGCGACTTTAATACGGTTACCGTTGACTGATCTATAATACCGTTAGTTGATGTTAAACTTTTATCAACCACTTTAAAGGCATTGATAATTTCTGCTGATACATTCAGTGCCAACAATGCTGTTAACACCAGATACATCAGGTTAATCATCTTCTGCCGGGGCTCTTTAGGTAGTGCCATGATGTTCGGATTTTGGTTTTAATTCGGGAATTTAATTTTGATTATTCTTTAATGATTAACGTCCCTGCATGGCATTGATCATGTTACCATATATATTGTTCAGCGTACCCAGGTTTTTGGCCAGAGTTGTAATTTGGTCGTGTGCTTTTTTAGCGTCATCAACGGTTCCGTGCATTGCTTCAGAAGCCGCAGCCAGGTTACCATAAAACTTGTTCATCGATTTAAGATGGTTGTTGGTATCCTGCAATTCAAGCTCATAAATTGTATTTAATGAACCGAGGTTTTTGGTCATTACCTGCACTTGTTCATGATAAGCTTTCGTGCCTTCAGCAGCCAGGTTAAATGAAGAAACTGTAGCAGTAGCTTCCTGGTAAGCATTCTTCATACCGCCAAGTACTTCAGCAGCTTCTTTTGATTTTGCACTGAGTTCGCCTGTAGAAGCAACCACATCACTAACATCTTTAATACCACCAACAGTTGAATTAAGTTTTTGGAAATTATCGCTCAGGCTGCGAAGACTTGCAGGTGTAATTTCTGCATCCTGCATCATCTTATCTAATGAAGCAAGAGCCGGTGTACCAGCCGGTGCAGCCGCAGGTGCTTCATGGCCATGCGCATTTAATCCATAACCCTGTGTTGACAAATATGCATATATAAGGAAGATAAATGCTTCTGTTAAAAGACCTACTGTAAGCATAAAATCAGAGAATGGCATACTACCTATCATAGGTTTAGCCACATGTAATATTTTGGCCCATGCACCAAGAATAACGATAGAGGCACCAAGGGAAACAATGATGTTTGATGTTTTTTCTGCTTGTTGTGAAACTGCCATAAGATTGGTTTTTAAAAGTTGATTGATAATGTTTTAACCGATGGGTTTAAGCCATACAGTTCAATTTTGGGATTTGATTTTTTTAAAAGAAAGTTTAAGAGGTTAACGTTTACGCATTACAGGTGGCAAATCAATTACACAACGGAAACCAATATATGATTTTGCTGTATCCTGGTATTCGTAATTGCGGGTACTTGTCTGTAGAAAATAGCCCACATCTTTCCAGCTACCGCCACGTACCACTTTGCGTTTCATACGGGGAGGATCGCTTTCTTTAGCATTATAACGAATGTCAGGATTCATGTCATGAGCAAAATTGTAACCACCCTCATAATATAAAGAGCTGGTCCATTCTGCCACATTTCCAGCCATATTGTACAAACCAAAATCATTTGGCCAATAAGCATCAGCACGAACAGTATAGAAACCGCCATCTTCAGGATAGTTACCACGGCCTGGTTTAAAGTTTGCCATGAGGCATCCTTTACGGTTGCGCAGGTAATAGTTACCCCAGGGGAACATTGATTGTGAACGGCCGCCTCTTGCAGCATATTCCCATTCTGCTTCTGTTGGCAAACGGAAATTTGATTCATTTGCCTTTTTCTTTGTATCAAGATAACTGTTCAGGTATCTTGAACGCCATGTACAGAAAGCAGTTGCCTGTTTCCATGTAACACCTACAACAGGATAATTAGCAAACGCCGGATGAGCGAAATAGCGCTGGCTCATTGGTTCGTTATAAGCATAGCTGAAATCACGAACCCAAACCAATGTATCGGGGTATACCTTTACGGGGTTTTTGATTATAAATTTTGAACGTGGTTCATTGGGCTTGCGGTAAGCTGCAGCTTTATAATCTACATATTCCTCCATGTAGATGAGTTTGTCGGGGTCAATTTCCATTTTACCGAAAATCCGGTCGTCAGGAGCCATCACCAAACCGCTTAATTTTTCATACACATTTTTTTCCTTCCATATACCATTGGCTTTTTTCCAGTCAATGTTATTTGTTTTGGGATCGATGTAATTGAGTGCTGTTGCTGCAAGAGAGTCCCTTACATAAAACACAAACTGCTTGTACTCGCTGTTGGTGATTTCTGTAGCATCCATCCAGAACCCGCTGATAGAAACCTGGCGGTTACGTGCAGTGTAAGCATAGTTAATGTCCTCATCACTTGGGCCCATATGAAATGTTCCCTGAGGTACATGCACCATGCCAATAGGTTTGGTTAAACCCGCAGGGGCTCCATAATTCACACCTACTAACTGGCCATTGTTTGCAGCAGATTTTGTGGATGACTTAGACTTTCCGCAGCTAATCATTAGCAGCGATAGGGCGGCGACTGAGATGCAACTTAACAGTTGGTTCTTCATTGTTAAGAGTTTAATTTTCTTATTAGGTATTGGACAAAAGTAAGTTCTCCGGTCCGGGGTTTCTTACAATTCGTCGCAATGCTAACATTAATTTTTAAATAATCAAAATGAATAATAATACTTTCCCGATAACGATTTTTGAGATTGTTTATTGTTTAAATGCCTTTAAAAGATAAAAGTTCCTTTATTTTCAATGGATACGGAGTGGGCGACTGGCATGAATAGTTTCTGCACAGGTAAATGAGGGTTTCACCAAAAGGAGGAGTTTTCCCCGCCAATAACGGGAATTTACTATCCTCTTTTTCTCCTGATTGAAGTATAACATCCGGAAGAAAAAAGGCAAGAAGGGCCTCTCTTTTTTCAGCAAAATCCATCCCAACCACTGCCAGTTCGTTTAACCCATCAATCATATTTAAATACAAAGCCGACCATACGCCGAAAGAGCCCGGGTATTTAACAACTGTTTCCTTTAAACCATCAAGCATTCTGACACTTTGCTTTTTCCATTCAGGAGTATCGTAAACAGTTCCAAGATACAGCAGGTTCGCTGCCATAACAGCATTTCCCGAAGGTGTTGCTCCATCATACACCTCCTTTTTTCTTACAATCATATCAGGCTGACTATCGGGCGTAAAACAGAAGTAATCCGAATCTGGTTCAGAAAAAAAGCGAATTACAACAGTCACCAAATCCTTCGCCTTTTCGAGCCAGACAGTATTGGAAGTAATTTCCTGCAAATGAATTAACGACTGTATAAGAAAAGCGTAGTCGTCAAGAAAAGCCGAATGCTTTGCCTGGCCATCTTTGTACACATGGCTAAAAACGCCTTCCCCGTTCTGAAAAGTCTTCAGTAGAAATTCCATGTTGTTTATGGCCGTTGTACGGTATGCTTCTATTCCGGTTGCTGCAAAAGCCTTACTATAAGCGCTATTCATGAGAGCATTCCATCCAAGTATAATTTTGTCATCAAGCAGCGGTTTTTCCCTTTTATTACGTGCCTTAAGCAGTTTTAAAAGGCAGTTTTTCATTACCGAATCAAAAACATCAGTATTAAGTTTGTGAACAGCGCAAAACTCATCCCTGCTCTGTACTATTCTCGGAATATTTACATGCTCCCAATTACCCTCTCCCGATATGTCATAAAAGCTGCAAAACAAATCTGCGTCTTCTTTCAGTAATTCTTCAATTTCTTTTTTTGTCCACGTATAATATTTTCCTTCAACCCCCTCAGTGTCGGCATCAAGAGCTGAATAAAAGCCATACACAGATGAAGTCATTTCCCGTTCAATAAACTGAAGTGTTTCTGTTATTGCTGTTTTATAACGCTCCTGCTTTGTGATTTTATAAGCATCACTCAATACAATTACGAGCAGCGCATTATCATACAGCATTTTTTCAAAGTGAGGAGCCAGCCACTCAATATCGGTGCTGTAACGGGCAAAGCCACCTCCCACCTGATCATAGATGCCCCCATCAATCATTTTGTCAAGACTTAAACAAGCCTGTTTTAAAGCTGTTTGATTTTGCGTAAAATAATAATACTGAAGCAGGTACCTGATTGTAAATGTTTGAGGAAATTTGGGAGCCTTTCCAAAACCTCCCCAAACCGCATCGGCCGATTGCATAATATTTGCAAACATCACATCTGCCTGCCGTTTTATAAAAAGCTCTTCAGCAGGTAAATCAAGAACTTGTTTTTGGGCCAACCCAAATGAATTAGCATCCTTCAGATGCTGTACTAACTGATTGGCTTGTGTTTCGACTTCTGCCCTTTTTTCTTTGAAGGTTTGAGAAATGGCAAACAGAATTTCTCTCCATGAAGATCTGTTATGCAGTTTAACCGGGGGGAAATAAGTACCCCCGTAAAAAGGTTTAAGATCGGGAGTAAGAAAAACATTCAAAGGCCATCCACCGCTTCCTGTCATTGCCTGCAAAGCATCCATATATACATGATCCAGATCAGGCCGTTCTTCCCTGTCGATTTTTATATTGATGAAATGTTGATTCATGAACTCAGCGACCTGCACATCTTCAAAACTCTCCCGCTCCATTACATGACACCAGTGGCACGAAGAATAACCAATGCTTACAAGTATGGGCTTATCTTCCAGCCGGGCTTTTTGTAATGCCTCATCGCCCCAGGGATACCAATCAACAGGGTTGTGTGCATGCTGTTGCAAATATGGACTTGTTTCCGATAAAAGGCGGTTTGTATAAAGCATATAAATAGAAAAGCAAACCTACATGGTTTGCTGAAAAAAGTATGTGATAAAAAACGTATTACTTACTTTGAAGTGCCAGAAATTTATCAAGAGCAGACACCATGCTCGGAGCTTGAGGCTCGGGGGCTTTTATCTGCAGCTTGAGACCGGCTTCTTCTACTGCTTTAAATGTGTTTACTCCAAAAGCTCCTATAAATGTTCCGTTTTGCTTGTATTTAGGAAGGTTTTCGATAAGGCTTTTAACACCACTTGGTGTAAAGAAACAAATAACATCAAAATCGCCTGTTGAGATAACTTCCTTTACATCATTGCTGACAGTACGGTAAAGAATAGGAATTGCAAATTCGCAGTTATTATTTCTGAGCCATGCTGCAATTTCATTATCATGACTTTCACTACAGGGATAAAGAAATTTTTCGTTGCTCTTATGCTTATTGATTACATCAAACAGGCTTTTATTTGTACCATCAGCGCCATAAAATACTTTACGTTTCCTGTACAAAATAAACTTCTGTAAATAAAGTGCAACTGCTTCAGTAATACAGAAATACTTGGTTTCCTGGGATACTGAAATCCTCATTTCCTCGCAAATGCGGAAGAAATGGTCAATTGCATGACGACTGGTAAAAATTACGGCTGAAAAAGAAACAATATCAATTTTTTGTTTTCTGAAATCTTTTGCCTGAACACCTTCAATCCGGATAAAAGGATGAAAAGACATCTCAACACTATACTTCCTGGCAAGTTCATAGTAAGGCGACTTGTCAGATTCGGGTCTGGGCTGAGTGATCAGAATCTTCCTGATTTTTTCTTTCTTTGACTTGACAGCGTTTTTTTCCATAAGTGGTTGGAAAATTTCTGCAAAGGTAAGTACAATTTAGCTTAAATAAACTGAACGGCTATTTTATAAATCACCAAAAGCGGCGCTATTTCAAATGCAAGAAAGAAAATAAAAAAATGGAACTTGCCTACTTTAAGGTCGGCTTGTATTGGATTATAGGCTCTCAGAAAACGATACAACAACATTCCGGCAATTAAAGCCAGCGAAATTGTAATTGCAATTCCAGAAAGCTGCCGTTCAGAAAAAGCAATCACTACAATAAAAGGCAGCAGGATTACTCCGATGATTTTGTTAATCAGAAACACGATAAATGTATATGCCTCTGTTGCATTTCTCATACCAAATAACCACCCGCTGAATTTCAGAAAAATGAATTTCCCGAGGTAAAGCACAGCAATGATTGCTGAAGAAATGAGAGGTATAAGTAATGCGGGCATTTTTACCGATACATTAAACCATGCACCTAACAGGTACACATAAGTGCCAGCGGAAATGGCAAAGAAAATGTTGTACAACAACGATTGCAATCCCGATTGTACCAACTGCTCCCTGATCTGGTTTACCCGCAACGAGGTACGGAAAAACACCCTGAATAAATCATTAAAGTAACGGGTATAACTCAGTTTCAGCAAAGCAAACAAAAAGCCAAGGCCAAGTATGTAATAAAACAACCAGTCTTTATCGTTCGCCTGCTTTTCCTTTTCAATAAAAAATTCAGGTTTGCCATATAGGTTCAAACGAACAAGCTTTTTCAATACATAATTCCTGCATGAGTCAAATGTGGGAAGAGTACTAAAAGTTATTTTATAAACCGAATCTTTTTTCAGCGAATCAACCGTGCTGGTGTTAGCTACAACTTTATCAACAGGGGTTGCCTGCTGCACCGAGTCCTGTGCAATAGCTGCCGAACAAATAAAAAAAACGAAAAGAGAAAAGATTAATCGCATGGAGTTGAGTGCAAAAATAGGATTACCCGATTAAGTACAAACAAACTTTCTGTTACTATTCTTCTTTAAAAAATATTTACATAGCCAAAGTGAATTTTACTTTGCCGCAGGTTAAGAGGCAAATCATTCCTTTTTCCCGAAGCAAAGGCGATATTGAAAATTCCTGCTTTCGTTTCAAACGCAAGTCCTAAACCTGTGCCAAAAAATGTATTGGTTGTGTTTGCATACTGGCTGTTGTTCCGCACCCATCCACCATCTGTAAACGCATAGATGTAACTGTTAAGCCCAATGAGAATTCTGTATTCGGCCGATACAACTGCATAAGCTGAAGCAAAAATGCTTTCTTCATCAAAGCCTCTCAGCAAACGGAATCCTCCTATCTGATACAACTCATTACGGAAAATTTTCGGGCTCTGAACCAAACCCGCATTAAACGAAGTTTTTAATGCTGTTTGTTTTCCTGTACGGAAAAACTTTGCCGCATCAAGTTTTAATCTGAAGGTATAAGAACGCACACCCACTGAATCGTATAACGATTGATAATTGTAATCCGGGTCAAGCGGGTCTTTAAGATTAATAATATTGTTATTGGGTTTAATTTTTCTGATACCTGCTGAACCTGTAAACTTCAGATCAATTCCTTTTCTTGGGTTAAACCGGTAATCGGTTGTAAACCATTCATACTCCAGCCCGATGTTTGAAGTTGTCTGATCAATCTGATCGGGCAATTGTTTGTTTACCCTTACCGCATTTGTGTCAATATCAAGCAAGCTGGAAATAAACTGCTGAAAAAATATTTTACCACTCCTGTTACCACCAAACGAATACTGCACACCGGCTTTTAAATTGATATTGAGATAAGCAGAATCCTTCTTAAAACCGTCAAACGCCACATCAACACCAAATGGCGAACCAAATAAAAAAGGCTGCTGGTAATTCATCTGCAACCTGGGCGATTTTTGCTGTACCTGCTGAAATACCAAGCCGAGCGATTCACCCAAACCAAAACCGTTTTTCAGACTCAGATTAAAATCGCCCGATATATTGATTTTACTTTTCCCGTTTGCATCGGTTGTTGGAAGAAATCCAAGCAAACCATTTACCTGGCTGCTTTTTTTATCCTTGAGGTAAAGGTTCAGTATTGACCCCGTTCCCAAAAAACTCATGTTCCATTTCTGCTGCTCAATAACATAAGGTAACTGCCGTAACCTGTTTGAGATATTTTGCAATTTTTGTTTCTGATAAACCGATCCATTTTCAATTTCAAGATAGCGTTGCAGAAAACGGTTACTGATACGTACATCACCATATACCCGTATGCTGTCAATTTTATACAAAGGCCCTTTGTCAATTTTTAATGTAGCTGATATTGCTTCCCGTTTAAGATCAAAACTATCAATAGAAATACTTGCAAACGGGTACCCGGTGTTTTCAAGTTTATCAAGCAGCCGTTGCTGAAGTTGCTGCATGGCTGAGAAATCAAGAAACTGGTGCTCAAAATTTTTATCCCTGTAGCCAACCGCATTCAGCAGGTCTTGCGAAACAGAAGATATATTCAGCATGGCCCAACGGTATTGCTTTCCAAGAAACAATACGGCATGAGCCGATGAAGAATCAAACCTTACAGTATCAACCGATGCGGTAATAAAGCCTTTCTTTTGTAAAAGCTTCGGCAGATCATATATATATTGGTTGCAGGCAAGTTTATTGCTAAACTGTTGCTGAAGTCCGAGTGAAACAGATATGTCTGCAGTATCTGCAAAGCGATAATGCAACTGATACTTTGTTTGTGCAGCAGCATTCTGCATCATGCTTATTAAACATGAAAAAAAAACCAGTTTAAAGAATGCTTTGAATTTTTGATGCACGATCTGTTAGTTTTGCAGTTTCACCACAGGTTATAAAATTAAGGGTTCATTGGCAGGTATCTACATTCATATTCCTTTTTGCAGGCAGGCATGTCATTACTGTAATTTTCATTTCAGCACCAGTCTGCATTACAAGAACGATTTTATTACTGCTTTATTGAAAGAAATTGAACTGCAGTCAACAAATAATTATTTACAGAATCAACCTGTTGAAACTTTGTATTTCGGTGGTGGAACACCCAGCCTTCTATCGAACGATGAAATTAAACTCATTACCGAACAATTACATCGTTACTTCAGCATTAAGCAGGACGCAGAGTTTACCCTTGAAGCAAACCCCGATGATATTACCAATGAAAAACTCAGCGGCTGGAAACAAACAGGCATCAACCGTTTAAGTATTGGCATCCAATCGTTGTTTGTTGAAGACCTGCAATGGATGAACCGCACTCATACTGCAGCACATGCAAAAAAAGTAATTGCACAGGCAAGAGATGCAGGCTTTGAACATTTTACCGTTGATTTAATTTACGGCACACCGGGATTAACAGACGATAAATGGAAACAAAACCTCGACTGGGTTGTGCAGCAAAACATCACTCATCTTTCCTGCTACGCCTTAACTGTTGAAGAAAAAACACCGCTCGACAAACAAATTCGTCAGCACAAAAAGGAAAATACCAATGCTGAGCAGCAAAGCCGGCAATTCATTCAACTGATGGATTATGCACAGCAGGCAGGCTTTGAACATTACGAAATTTCAAACTTTGCAAAACCCGGTCACCGCAGCAAACACAATAGCAGTTACTGGCATGGTATTCCCTATCTTGGCTTAGGACCATCGGCTCATTCGTTTAACGGGAACAGCAGACAGTGGAATGTAAGCAACAACCGGCAGTACATTCAGTTGCTGCAGCAAAACAGTATTCCGTTTGAAAAAGAAGAACTCACCACAACACAAAAGCTGAATGAATACATTATGACAAGTTTACGTTTGATGGAAGGCTGTGATCTTGATAAAGTAACGAAACATGCTGGAGCAAAGCAAACAGAACAACTCCGTAAAGAAGCATCTGCATTTATTCAGAACGGATGGTTAAAAGAAGAGAACAATCATTTAATACTTACACAAGAAGGAAAACTATTTGCCGACAGAATTGCTTCTGATTTATTTTTCTGATTCCTATTTGCCAAACTGCTTTCATTCATTGAACGAGGATTTTAACTTTGTAAAAAAACAAGCATGTACGAAGCTGTTTCAGACTTAGCCGGAATGCCGAAAATTAATTTATTCGGCATTGCTGTGCTTGAGCCGTTTACTGTTCTTACCAATCTGCTGATTGCATTGGCATGCTTTATTGCTTATTACGGTTTAAAGAAACATTATTCCAGTCCCTCTTTTTCACAAAAATCGTTGCTGCTTTTCTTTTTATTGATTGGCTGGGCAACAATCATTGGCGGAGTGGTTGGTCATGCTTTTTTATATGCAACCGGATTGTATGGAAAAATACCGGGCTGGTACACAAGTATGGCAGGAGTTGTGGCCTTTGAGCGATCGGTAATTGCACAAAGCCGGTCATTGATGAATCAGTCTGTCGGACGTTTTTTTTCAGTATTAAATATTGTGGAGGTGCTTACGTTTATGACACTTTCCTTTGCCACATTAAATTTTGCTTTTGTAGAAGCACATGCTGCTTACGGATTATTTGTAGTGGTATTTTGCTTTGAACTGTATGTTTACAGTAAAACAAAAAACAACTCATTCCGGTACATTGCACTTGCAACATTGTTTGGATTGATGGCCGCACTTTGTCATGCGTTTAAAATCAGTATCAATTACTGGTTTAATTACAACGATGTAAGCCACCTCTTTATGGTTGTGGCTATATTATTTTATTACAAGGCCGCTTTGCTGATGAAGAATTATGAAACGACTGTTGAAGAAAATTATTCAACCGAATGATTTTTTTTGAAGTGATCTGAAAGTGATGTCATCAAATCAACACCTACTCCAGTTCCTCCGCCGTGGTTCGTGTCTCCACGAACCAATAACAAGCATTTCAGCCAGTCATTTCAATTCTTAAATCTTTTAAGAAAGGAAACCTTAATTCATCCTTTTCATAAAAAGATGCAGACGAATAGAAATAATCCGACGGATCGGTTGCCAATTGCCAATGCTCTGCTAACGGATTCAGGTGTATATATTCCAGCTTTTGATAGGCAACTTCGGGTGTGTACAAATGAACGGCAAGGGAATCTCTTTGCCAGAATTCGTATTTTTTATTTTTTGCCTCAACTGCAAATCCGTTTAATACAGAAGGCTGCGTTTGCAGTAAGAGTTGCTTAAAACGATGTGCTGTGAATTTCAGAAACGATCCCTGTACAGTTTCTTTTCCGTTGAGTTTGTTTGTTCGCCAGATTAGGTGAATATGATTAGGCATAATTACAAAAGCAAATACATCTGCTAATTCTTTACTGCTTAGGTACTGAAGCGAATCCAGAATTACATTACAGTAAAACGATTCTTTCAGCAATGGTTTCCACTGGCGGATAGTGGCTGTGAAGAAGAAGATTTCTCCCACTTCCATGTATGACTTTCGTTTGTTGGGTATATTGTTCATAAGCAATGAACAAACAAGGTAATAAATTGCAGATAAATTTTAAGGATGTACAAGAAGTGGTTCGTGAAGACACGAACCATGGCGTGAGATTATTAAAAAATCCCTTGAATATGTTTATCCCAAATTGTTCCACCTGCTACTATTACTCCTAAAACTGGACCAAGAAATAAAAGAATTAGAGGCAACAAAATCATTATAAAATACAATACCAATCTATTTACAGTATATTTTTTGTATTTATTTTCAAGCTGTTTCATTCTGTCTGTTTTGAAAAATATTTTATATAAAAACTTATTTAGCTTTAATAATACAAGAATTACAACAAGAAATATAAAAAGAGGATAAACAAAATTTATATCAAAGAAAAATAAATGTTCAAGCAATCGTACGATTGGAATTAAAATAGAAAAAAATAACAACATCAATATTAAAGAAAGATAAAGCGTTAATCGATCTTCTGGGTTATAAGTATTTGCCCTTTTATATTCTTCATATAGTTTAACAAAAAAGAAAAGCACTTTTCAATTTAAATTTCAACATGAACAATGTTTTTATATCAACACCTGCTCCAGTTCTTCAAAGGCAACGGCTGGCGGCACATCTTCCCACAGAATTTTATACACCGTTGTTGCTATGGGCATTTCTGCGCCTACCTCTTTATTAATGGTATAAAAACTTCGGCTGGCATTTACACCTTCTGCAACCATGTTCATTTCAAGCTGTGCTGCTTTAACTGTAAATCCTTTGCCAATCATAGTACCAAATGTACGGTTGCGGCTGTACATGGAATAACAGGTTACAAGCAAATCGCCCATATATACACTTGCTGCATAGTTAGCCGATTTACGGAAAGATGTTTTTAATAACTGTACTCCCGGAATTGGTTCTTTGTGTACACCAATTTCAATATTGCGGATACCCACTTTACGCAGAAAGCCTGCCATTTCATCGGCAGCATTAGCAATCAGTACACTTAAAAAATTATCGCCGTATTCAAGCCCATGTGCAATACCACTGCCCAGTGCGTAAATATTTTTTAAGATGGCGGCAAACTGTACGCCATACACATCATCATTAATAATTACGTTGATATAATAATTCTTAAACTGATCGGCAATCCATTGCGCTGTTTTATCGTGCAGACCCGTTATGGTGAGATAAGATAATTTTTCTGATGCCACTTCTTCTGCATGGCAGGGTCCCATAATTGTGTAGTAGTCATTTGCATCAAAACCAAATTCGTTTTTCAGGTAATCATTCAGTAACAGGTTTGTTCTGGGCATAATACCCTTAATTGCCGAAATAACTTTTTTGCCTTCAAAAATATCTCTGGGTAATTTATTCAGTACTTCTTCTGTATAGGCTGAAGGGATAGCAAGAATAATATACTCGGCTTTGCGGATAACCTCCGTATGATCTGTTCCCATTTCCAGCAACGCAGTATTAAATGAAACCGAACGCAGGTAACTGGGGTTATGCCCGTATTTCATTACATGATCGATTATATGTGAACTCCGCACACACCAGTGTATGGGTACATCATTACCGTTCAGAATCTTTGCTAACGCTGTTGCGAAACTTCCGCTGCCAATAACGGCAAATTTATTTTTCAATTCTTCCTTCAAGCAGTTTGTATTTGAGAACAACTAAAAGTAAACCCAAATTCGGCAGCAGCAAAATTTGAATAAAAAAAGAATCCTGCCTTTCGGCAGGATTCTTCTATAAAATTTTCATTATTATTTGTCTTCATAAACTTTATCCTTCGGCACCACTTTTACTTTCATTCCTTCTTTCAAAGTTTTGCTGATGGTGTTATATGGTGCACTTACCACTTCATCCCCTTCTTTTAATCCCCCCATTACCTGAATGTATTCATTATCCTGAATACTTGTACGAATTGGCACTTTTTTCACTGTTCCGTCAGGATTGATAATAAACACAACTTCTTCCATATCATCGGTAAGCAAAGCATTATCTGTACTACCTGCATCCTGCCCCTGTGCTTTTTTCTTATCCTGCTCAGCTTTTGCTTTTGTTTGCGATTGCTTTTCGTTTTTATCTCTTGTTGTTACAGCAAGAATAGGAACGGCCAGTACGTTTTCATTTTTAGTTGTCATAATATCTGCACTTGCACTCATGCCCGGACGGAAAGGAAGATTTTTCCCTTTTGCAGGATCAACCATGTCAGCATAAGAAGCAGGATCAATACGGATATATACTTTGTAATTAGTTACATCGGTAGTGCTTGTTGTAGTTGTTTGCGCCGAGGTGCTGCTGCTCGAAATTTTGGTTACAACGCCTTTAAACTTTCTGTCGTTGTACGCATCCACTTCAATAATAGCGCTATCGCCAAGTTTTACCTTTGGCACATCATTTTCACCAACATCAACCCGCACTTCAATTTTACTCATATCTGCCACACGCAGAATTTCAGTACCAAGGCTGAAACTGTTACCTGCAACACGTTCTCCTTTTTTCACTGCCAGTAACGACACAATACCATCCATTGGAGATACTACTGTTGTACGTGAAAGATTTTTATTTGCTGCAGTTAAGCTTGCCTGCGCACTCTGCACGCCTGCCTTTCCGCTGCGGATTGTTTGCTTCGCAGCATTCAGATCGGCTTTAGCTGTGAGATAAGAACTTTCTGCCGTTTCAAATTCTGATTTTGAAATTACTTTATCGTCAAATAATTTTTTCTGGCGGTCGTAATTCTGCTTTGCCTGGTTAAGTCTTGCTTCAAACGAAGCCATTGATGCTTCTGTATTATCAACCTGGGCCTGTTGCTGATTAACCACCGATGCCGCCCTGTCCCTGTCGGAAGTAAGTACATCCGCAAAAACTTTGGCAAGCACTTGTCCTTTACGAACACTGTCGCCTTCATCTACAAGCATTTCAACTACTTCACCACTAACGTCAGAGCTCACTTTGCGTTCATCTTCGGGATAAACCTTTCCGCTGGCGCTTACAGTTTCAATGATTGTACGTTTGGTAATTTTTTCTGTTGCCACTTTTACTGCCTCTTCTTTACCTATTACGCCGGTTTTTTTTAGTATTACAAGTGCAATGATCACCAAAACAAGTGCCCCGATGATCCACCATATTTTTTTGTTCATAATCCGATGTTATTCCTGTTAATTAATATTGTAATGATGTTATAATTTCAACCCCTGGCCTTTGTAGAATTCAAGTACTTTCATTCTGAAAACATATTCAAACTGGTTAGCCGATTTTTCCAGCCTTGCTTTAAATAAATTATTCTGGTTAGTGATAAGATCAATAGAGCGAAGCAATCCTGCCTCATATCTTTTTCTTGAAAGTTCAAAAGAATATTCAGCAGTACTAACTGTTTTTATTGATGCCTGATAGCGCTGGTATGCTGCCACTGCATCATTATAGGCTTTGTAAATATCCTGCTTCATCGACTGGTTATCCTTATCTACCTGCAATTGCTGGTTAACGTAATTTAATTTACTGCGTTGCCAGTTTGCCTTTGCCTGCCAGCCGTTAAAAATGGGAACACTTAAAGTAAGCCCAACCGATTGACTGAAGTTATTATTTAACTGTTTAAAAAAACCAACATTTTCATAAATGGGTACCTGCACCTGCGTATATACATTTGGGTTTGAAGGAGTACCTGTGCCTGTATATCCAATCGCTTTCTGAACAGGAGAACCATACCCGCTTAATTGCTGGTACAAGCTTGAAAAATTTGAATTAATCTGCCCGAATGCCCTGATAGAAGGATACAATTTTGCTTTTGCTGCTTTCTGGTAGTAATCCATCGACTCAAGTCTGAATTGGTTTACACGTTGAATGGGCATATTTTTTAAGGCCAGTTCATAAACCAACTCCGGTTGCAGTTCAGCAAATGTTTCAATAGGAATCATTTCAACCGGTGGCGTTTCAAGATCGAATGGTAAAGCCGGGTCAAGATTCATCCAGTTTTTAAGAGAAAGGATATTTCCTGTATAAGTTGATAGCGCAACAATATATGTACTGCTGTCTTTAGCAAGCTGTGCTTCCAGTTCGGCAGCATTCAACTCTGGTAAACTGCCTGCATCAACCAGCTTCTTTGTATTCTTTAGCTGTTCGGTTGTAAGCTTCAATTGCTGCAAGCTGATGTTAACCTGTTCTCTTGAAAGAAGACATTGCAGGTAATAATTTGCTACATACAACGAAATATCATCTTTTAGTTTTTGAACTCCGGCCAGTTGCGCTTTCAGTTCTTTTTCGTTGCCAAGAATGGTATTTTTCTGTGAAAAAAAGCTGAATAACGTTACACCTGAAGTAAGACTGGTTTGAGATGATGATATCTGCTGGTTAATAAACCCGTTAGTGGTAGGATCAATAGAACGACCGAACTGATAGCCATAGTTACTTGAAAAATTAGCTGTGGGCCACACTCCCAGCTTACTTTGTTTTAAAGTAAGCTCTGAAGATTTTGCCTGTACATCAGCCTGTTTAACACTGATATTATTGGCAACAGCATATTCAACGCAGCGGCGTAAATCCCATTTTTCCTGGGCAGGTAAGCTTTGCATCATAAAAAGCAACAAAACCGTTGCAAAGGATGCGTAAACTGATTTTCTCATAAAACAAATATAGTGTGTAACCAACACGAATGTATTGAAATTTGATTAGCGGCGCTGCTTCAGCTACAGCCTGCTGCAGGTTTTTACGAAAAGGCTTTTTCAAAAGCTTGTTTAAGGTCAGAAATAAGGTATTCCGGCTCTTCCAGCCCAACATAGATCCTGATCATTTGATGATCGGGAATGTCCGGTTTAAATTCCTCATCGGTTATCCCTGCACATCTGGGTAGTAACAGACTTTCGTGCCCGCCCCAGCTAACTGCCATCTGAATATGTTGCAGACTTTCACAAAAAGTTACAATTTGTTGCCGTGATATTGCTTTTAAATAAAAGGAAAACAGGCCGGGTGCTTCCTTCATCTGCTTTTTTGCTAATTCGTATTGCCCAAAACTTTCATCAAATGGATAGATGATGGACGAAACAGCCGGGTAACTTTTTACAAACTCCACCACTTTCTTTGTTGTACGGTTAATACGTTCAAGCCTTGCAGGCAGGGTACGCAACCCACGGATCAACAGCCAGGCATTAAACGGCTGAATACCACTACCGATGTTGAGATACTCGCTGTCGAATATTTTCTTCATCATAGCTTTACTGCCACTGATTACACCACCCAGCGTATCGCTATGCCCGCCGATATATTTGGTTGCAGTTTGCATTGCCATATCAATTCCCATGCTGATGGGTTGCTGGTATAACGGCGTACAATAGGTGTTATCAATCAACGTTGTGATTTTCTTCTCTTTTGCAAATGAAGCAATCGCTTCAATGTCCTGTAATTCCAGGCTCCAGCTATTGGGAGTTTCAAGATAAAAAAAAGTTGTTTCGGGTAGTGTTGCTTCAAAATAATTTTCTGCTCTGCGGCCATCAACATAAGTAGTGTTTACTCCAAAACGGGGAAGAATTACATCAAACATCCGCTGTACCCAGGTGTAAGGCTTCTGCACACTCACAATATGATCGCCTGTTTTTACATTGGCCAGAACAGCCGCAAAAATAGCCGCTGCTCCATTGTTGAACACCAGTGCATCTTCAGCACCATCCAGCGCTGCTAATTTTTTACGGAGAATATCTACTGTTGGGTTTAATCCACGGCTGTAGAGATAAGTACTCATTTCATCAGCAAAAGCACTGCGCAACTCATCTACTTTATTAAACCTGAAATTACTCGTTTGCATAATGGGCGGCGCAATGGCATTAAAATACAGTTCCCGGTCTTCGCCCAGTTCATTAATAATTTGAGAGATGTCCATCTTGTTTTTTCTTTTTATAATAAAACAGAAAATAGATAAGCAGGAAAAAAGCAAGCAGTCCGGTTCCGATAAATGCAGCACGTACATCTTTAATCACCACTCCAACAGCAATCATAAAATAACTGAAAACAAAGAAGCCTGCAAAAAACGGTGTAAACTTATTCCAGTTTCCGGTGATCATGATTTCATTCTCTTTCCGTTTCCTCAGAATAAATAACGTTGCAGCAGATGTACTCATGCCAATACTGTCAAGAAACATGGTAAAGTTTAAAATATTATCAACCCCTTTTCCAAAAAAAGCTACAGTAATAGTAACAAGTGAAAATACAATCAGCCCCGGAACAAGGGCTCCTGTTTTGGGGTGACGGTAAGAAAATATCTTCGGAAAAACCTTGTCTTCACTCATGGCAAACATTACCCGGGGATTACTCATCAGTACAATATTTACATAAGCCATCACCGAAATAAACATCAACGCATCAAACACTTTACCACCTGCCTTTCCAAACCATGCCTCGCAAAGCAGGGCACCTATTGCTGAAGCATTTTTCATTTTATCATAACCAATCACCTGTGTATATGCAACGTTAATAAGCAAGTACAACAAAATCACAATAATAATTCCGATAATAATTCCTTTGGGAATGCTTTTCGAATCTTTCACTTCAGCGCCAAAGTTGATGGTTTGCTGGTAACCTCCATAAGCAAAGCAAACAGGAATGAGTGAAATAAGAAATAATGAAACAGCGCTTTTGTCATTCAATGTATAAAAAGGCGAACCTTCCTCATATCCATGTGGTTCAATCATGACTCCTTTCAGTACAGCAGCAATCAGCAATACAATCAAGGCCATCTTTACAACAGTTAATACATTCTGTGTGCGGCTGCTGGTTTTTAAACCCATCATATTTACACTAAAAAAAACTGCCACAGCCACAATGGCAACCATGGTATTAAAGAAGATGCCGCTGGGCTTACCAAATAATAAATCACTTACATAATCGGCACCGATTAATGCAACAATGGCAAGCGACGCAGCATTACTAATAAGTATAATTGCATTTACACTAAACCCTACTGACGGATGATAACAATGGGCAAATATTTTATAGTAACCGCCCATTGCAGGCAACCGCTGACCTATTTCTGCATAAGTTAAAGCCCCAAAAAGAGCAATTAACCCACCAGCAATCCACAGCATGAAAAAAATTGAAACAGTTCCCGATGTAGCTGCTACTGATGCCGGGTTACGGAAAATGCCCATTCCTATAACAAGACTAACAACGATAAGACTGATGTCGAACAGATTAAGTTGATTGTTTGATTTCGTCATGCTTTTTTATTCGGGGCTGAAGATAAATGTTCTTATTCATCAGCACAAAAGAAATGACTGCTAACTTTATTGAATGAACAAGGGTTTGCTAATTCTGTTTACAGTATTTTTTTATACAGGAATCAAAGCACAGGAAAAAATTGATTCCGGTTACAAGGACTTAAACGAAATCATTATCCGCTCTTTTGAACAAAACAAAAAAGCAAGTCTTACAACTGCAACAGTAAAAGTTCTTGAATTCAATAATGCCGACAGAAATAATAAAGTTTCATTTGTTAATGCCTTTAATACAATTGCCGGTGTTAGAATGGAAGAACGTTCACCAGGCAGTTACCGCATCAACATCAGAGGAAGTTCTGTACGTTCACCATTTGGAGTACGTAATATAAAAGTATATTGGAATAATATACCTGTAACCGATCCCGGCGGAAACACGTACTTCAACCAGTTTGCATTTAATAATTTTTCCAGCATTGAACTTTATAAAGGACCAGCATCCAGCATATATGGCGCAGGCACAGGTGGTTTAATCCTTATCAATAATTTTGATCGCTGGCAACCAGGAGCATCACTTGAATTTATGACGGGAAGTTATAACCTGCAGAACATCTTTGCATCTGCATCGTTTGGCACAAAAGATAACCGCAATCAACTCACGTATGCACATAATGCAAGCGATGGTTACAGGATTCAGTCGGCGATGCGCAGAGATAATTTCACCTATCAATCACAACTAAAGTTAAACGACAAACAACAACTCAGCGCATCGTTTTTATATACCGATCTTTATTATCAAACACCAGGTGCATTAACATTAGCAGAATACAATACCAATCCAAAAGCTGCACGGCCGACTGCAGGAACACTTCCATCGGCAGTTGCAGTGAACGCATCCATCTGGCAAAAAACATTACTGGCCGGTTTTACCAATCAATACAAATTCAGTTCGCATTTCAGCAACAACACAACATTGTATGGCTCATTTGCTCATATAAAAAATTCTGCCATCAGGAATTTTGAACGGAGAGTTGAACCATCGTTTGGCGCAAGAACTGTATTCAGTTTTAAAGAAGAAAAACTTTCAGGCAATGAAAAAAGTTCGTTCCAGCTTATTGCCGGGAGCGAACTGCAGCAGGGATATTTCAACACACAGGTTTCAAAAAACAAAAACGGCAGACCTGATACATTACAAACCGATGATGATATTAACAATAATGCAGTTTCTGTCTTTACACAGGCCGATCTTGTGCTGAATGAAAAATGGTTTTTAAGTGCAGGCATCAGCCTCAATCATCACCATGTTGAATTTACAAGGTTAAACAAATATCCTGTTGTTCAGCAATCAAGAACTTATCGTAATCAGGCCACTCCAAGGTTTGTTGTAAAACGAAAACTTATTGATAAATTTTTTCTTTCAGTAATTGTATCTAAAGGATTTTCACCGCCAACGATTTCAGAATTACTGCCATCCACAGGAGTCATCAGTACTAATCTTGAAGCAGAAAGCGGATGGAATTATGAAGCAAATGCAGATTACAGTTTCTCTTTTCATCACAGTTTCTTCAACATCAACTTCACTGCTTTTTCGTTCAGATTGAACAATGGTTTGGTGCAGCGCAGTGATTCTTCAGGAGCTGATTATTTTGTAAATGCAGGGGTGTTAAAAGAAAAAGGATTGGAAACACATGCACAATACATTTATTCGCTCATTAACAAACCCATTGATTATATAGTTATTTCGGCAGATTATACGTACAACCATTTTCGATATGGAAAGTTTGCACAGGAAGCTGCTGATTTTACAGGCAACACAATTCCATCTGTACCTACAGGCACATTTTCACTGATAGCCGACATCAGTTTCAAAAACGGATTATATTTCAACAGCACATATTATACTGCATCAAAGATTTTTTTGAACGATGCCAATACTGCTGTTGCCAATGCTTATCATTTACTCGGTGTAAAAACCGGCTGTCGAAAAACATTTTTCAAAAAATATAAATTCATTTTTTATGCAGGAGCTGATAACCTGCTGAATGAAACATACAGCCTGGGTAACGACATTAATGCACAGGCGGGCCGTTTTTATAATGCAGCGGCCGGCCGTAATTATTTCATCGGTCTTTCATTTCAATATCTTTCAAAAAACAAATACAACTATTGAATCACTTTCGGGCAGTCCCATGAATTTTTTCTACCGAAACGATAGATCACACCAATAGCAATATTATAATAATGATCCTTGAACTTTGGATTAGCAGCCTTGCTGAACCCATCTAAATAATCGGTAAACAACTGCCTGTAAGAAATTTCTCCATTCAGAACAATGCGTGGAGAAATGGCATACCGCAAGCCTGCCCCTACCGGTATAGAAGGTAAAAAAGAAGGCGTGCGATGAGCTGCATCTTCTGCAATACGTGCAGTAAGATTTTCATTGTCGCCAAAATGCGAAGCATTAAATCCGCTCCAGTCTCTGTGTATGCGAACAAAGCCCAATCCAATTCCCGCAAACGCATAAGGAGAAATTCTGGCACCGATTTCATTCCAGCCTGATGGACTCCAGACTATTTGTGGTGAAATTTCAATGAGCCTCGTATTAAACTTAAAATTTCTGTACTGGTGATATGCAGGGTTACTGTATTTTGAATCATCACCACTTAATGATGCAAGCGAAAAATTAAGACGTGCGGCAAATGTTGAATTTATGTATCTCGTACCCTGGATAATTAAACCCGGTCGGATGGTTTTGTACGATCCTAAAACTGATGGAGCAAGATCGCCCTGGTAAATAAAACCACCAATAGCAACCCCTACTTCATACTTTGATTTCTTTTGCTGGGCATCAGCAAAGAGTGCAAAAAAAGAACTGATAATAGCTGTGAGTGTGAAAGCTCTGCAACTGAACATAACCGATTGTTTTTAAGGTAAAGAAAAATCTGATAAGACCAGTTGCTTCGGATGGGGCGAATAGATGTATTACAAGCTCATGCAATTACAAAACGCACACTAAAAAATTAAATTATTGACGAAATGTTAAAAACTTCTTTAAAGGCAGGAACTCTAAAATTTGATTGTACTTAACCATCATCCTACTTTTGCTGGCGTAACGGTTGGCGCAGCATGCGCCATTAAAAGGGAAGACCGGTGTAAATCCGGCGCTATCCCCGTAGCTGTAAAGCGATGCCTAAACTCCAGAAGGGAGTAAGGCAACAACTTAATCTTCTTTGCCACTGATGTATTTCGGGAAGGCTTATTAAGTTGGTTGTTAAGCCAGAAGACCTGCCGGTACAGTTAATTTTCATTTTGCTTTCGGGTGAAAGGCGTGGAGTGTAATTGTCGGAGGACTTTTATATTTCTATCTTTTTTTTCTGAAAGCAGTCACACTTAAATTTTTCTTCAATGAAAGTGAAATTCTTTTTTGTGGCTGCTGTATTATCAGTCGGCTACTTACATGCGCAGGAAGACACAACTGCAAAATCATTAAACGAAGTAATTGTTACTGCAGGCAAGGTGCAACAGAAATTACTTGAAACAGGAAAAGTAATTACTGTCATCAGCAAACAAACCATTGAACGCAGTGCAGGAAAAGACATTGCCCAGTTATTAACCGAACAGGCAGGCATTGTTATTAACGGAGCAACCAGCAACACAGGTAAAGACAAAAGCTTTTACTTACGTGGGGCAGCAAACGGTTATACTGTTATTTTAATGGATGGTGTACCGGTGAACGACCCTTCCTTTTCCGGCGCATTTGATCTGCGTATGCTTCCGCTCGACCAGGTTGAACGTATTGAAATTGTAAAAGGAGCACAATCAACTTTATACGGCTCAGATGCTGTAGCAGGCGTGGTGAATATCATCACAAAAAAAGGAGCAGACAAAGCTTTACGTTTTTACGGTAATGCGTCTGCAGGTTCATATAACAGTTACAAATTTGCTACTGGCATAAGAGGTACGGTTGAAAAAATTAACTACAACCTTGTATATTCTCATTTTGAATCAAAAGGCATTTCTGAAGCTGCTGATACAACAACGGCAAAGAGTTTTGATAAAGACGGATTTCTCAACAATGCAATCAGCTTTAATGCCGATGCGCCTGTTATGAAACAAGTACGCATTCTTCCTTTTTTCCGTTACAGTTATATACAGGGAGGTTATGATGGCGGCGCTTTTACCGATGCACCTGATACCTATAATTCATCCCTTACAAGTACCGGTACAGCTTTGGAATTCAAATACAAAAAAGGCCTGGCAAAAGCTTTGTTCTGCTACGATAAAATGGAACGGAACTATACCAGTGCATGGGGACCATACGGTTATAATGGCAACAATAAAATTGCCGAGCTGTTTGCCCATTACCAGTTAAATGATCATGTAAAAGTGCTGGCAGGCACAGAATACCGTTTTCAGCAGAACCTCGATTCAAACGTAAATACAGGTAGTATATACGCTACATTGTTTCTACAGAAGCTGAATGGATTTTATCTTGAAGCTGGTGGGCGTTACAACAAACATTCAAAGTACGGCAACAACTTTACTTACAGCATCAATCCATCATTTGTACTTAATGAACGTTTTAAATTTTTTATCAATGTTGCCACAGCATTTAAAGCTCCTGGTATCAGCCAGCTTTACGGAATTTTTGGAGCGAACCCATTATTAAAACCTGAGCAATCATTTACATGGGAAACAGGTGCAAACACAACTCTTTTCAGCAACAAAGCTGAAATCCGCATAGTGTTTTTTAACAGAAGAATGAAAGATGTGATTATCTATAACAGTATGACTTACCCGTCAAAATACACAAACCTTGATAAACAAAACGATCATGGTTTTGAAATTGAACCAAGCATACAGTTCAACAAAAAGCTGCAATTGAAAATGTATTACAGTTTTGTTGATGGAAGCGTAACAACACAATCGGCTTCCAGAAAAGACACGACCTATTTCAACCTGTTACGCCGTCCTAAACATTCTGTTGGCGCAACAATTTCTTACCAGGCAACTCCTCAGTTATTTGTAAGTACAGGTTTCAACAATTACAGTAAGCGAAGCGATAAAAATTTTGATGTATATCCGGCCCAATCTGTTACACTCGATTCATATTTACTCTGGAATATTTATGCCGAGTACAAAGTGGCAGGCAGTAAACTGGGCATTTTTGCTGATGCAAAAAACCTGTTCAACAATAAATACCAGGAAGTGTACGGTTACAGTGCTGCAGGGTTTAATTTCATGGCGGGCTTACGGCTTAGTCTTTAAACTATAAAGAGTGATGAAAATGAGTTAAAATCAGTTTCTGCTTAATTCATCACTCTTTATTCTTTATTCCTCTCTCATCATTCATCTCATGAGCAAACACGAAGAAAAAAACTGTCCACGCTGCGGCGCAAAGTTTGAATGCAAGGTTGGTGATATTACCAATTGCCAGTGCTATGGTATAGAATTCAGCGCAGGCGAAGAAGCCTTTATTGAACAATCTTACTCTGATTGTCTTTGCCGTAACTGCCTCCTCCAGTTAAAGAGCCGCTATTCGCTTTTTACCGAGCAGAAGATATTTTACATCAACCGTTGAGAAATTCCGTTATGTGAACACAAACGTTGTTAAAGTATTTACATTTGTTGAAATCAAAGCTATGAACTGGGATATTAAAGAACTGCTTACACTCAGCTTTACCCTTTTTGCGGTGATAGATATTATTGGTTCTATACCCATGCTGATTTCCCTGAAAGAAAAAATGGGGGGCATTCATGCCCTTCGTGCAACACTTATTTCCGGCGCACTGATGACGTTGTTCTTCTTCATTGGAAAACCATTCCTGAATATTCTTGGCGTGGATGTAAAATCATTTGCCGTTGCCGGTTCAATTGTGATTTTTATTCTGGGATTAGAAATGGTGCTGGGCATTGAATTTTTTAAGCCCGATAATAATCCTAAAGCAGGAACAGTTGTACCAATTGCTTTTCCGCTTATTGCAGGTTCAGGCACATTAACCACAATCATGTCGCTTAAGGCAACTTTTGAGCGCAGCGATAAAAACGAATGGATGATTTTGCTGGCTATTCTTATCAATCTCATTATTATTTACACTGTACTTGTTTCATTGAACCGGATTGAAAAAGTATTAGGGCCTGCCGGATTAATTGCAATACGAAAATTTTTTGGCGTAATATTGCTGGCCATTGCGGTAAAAATATTCGGCAGCAATGTTGGAGGATTGATAAAGTAATTTGAAAATCAGCCGTCAGGCATTTTCAAATTGATCCATGTTCAATTAAATGGCCTCGTAGTACAATGGATAGTATAAGAGTTTCCGAAGCTCCAGATTCAGGTTCGATTCCTGACGAGGCTACTACACTTTTTTACAACTAACTATAGATTAATTATTCCTGTCAATCTCTTTCCGCAGGAGATACAAATAGCAATATGCTTTTAAAGAAACTACAACCTGTAATCTCACTCCATAAAACGACACTTTTACTTACGAAAATTAATTCAGAAACAGAGAAAAGCCCATAAATCTTACAGGCATCTACATGCAGGTATTCCTGCCTGGAGCAGGGCTATGACTGCTTTATAAGAGGCCTTATATACGAAGGATTAACGAAGGATGGTCGCTTTTAATACGGCTTTGTATTATTTTACGAGACATCAAAACCTTATTATTTATGGCTACAAGTGAAAACAACTTTCTTTTACAGAATGTAAGAGGACAATTAGGCAAACAGATTGTAATAAAGCATTATGGAGATAAGATCGTTATTACTGCTTACCCTGATATGACGAGAATTGAACCAAGTGAGAAACAGAAAAAACGAAGATCATTGTTTTCAGAAGCGGTGGTTTATGCCAAGGCAATTATTGCTGATCCTGAACTGAACGAACTTTATAAGACAGAAGTGAGAAAAGGAACAGTTTACAATTATGCGATTAAAGAATTTATGAAGGCTTTTAGTGTTTGAGGTTGGGCATGAAGTAATGAACAACTTTTGATTCCTCAGCACTCCCCTTTTTTAAGTTGATGCTGTACCTGTTGCTGAGCCATCTATTATCCTGCAAGTGTAGTAACCGTTTGTCATCCTCTGTTACGAGCGGAAAAATTTCATCGACCACTGTTGCAAAGCCTCGTCAGCATTTTTTTAGGGAACTAATTGCATGTTTTTTTATCGGTACCAGCAAACGAAGTGATTCTTGAAATAAAATTTCTTTACAGCTAACACAACAAACGATTTCATTCATTATCATTTATTCTTTTATTTATTCAAAACAATAAGAACAGGTGAAGCATAAAGTTTCGCCTGTTCATTTAAATAATTTCTGAAACCAACTTCTGTTTTAAAAAGGGGTTCACTCTTTTCCCATCCTGCAAAAAACCGGAAAATAAAGGGCTGGTTTTTGCTGACGGCAGCCGACACATAATAGGTATTCTGTACATCCGTCCCTTCATTGGCGGTTTGACCTGTTTTGTATTTTAGTCTAACAGGAACCATAATACTCATTCCAAGATTATCCTTATTTTCTGATTGCTGATCAAACGTATAAATCAATGATGCATTTTTGTTATGCAGTTCTTTCACTTCTTTGCTGTGCAGATTTACAATGCCGGTTACAATTTTTGCATTTACCGGAGCATTTTTCACTGTTACTTTACTTTGATAAAAATATTGACCACCCCAAATACTGATTTCTTCTGTTAGAGTTACCGGAGATATCCCATCATTAACTTTCCATTCAGGATAAGTTAAACGGATGATAGCCCTGATTGGCCCATCTGCTATTTTGTTGTAAACAACTTGGCCCATATTGCTTCCTCCCAAGCGTACCATTTTATCTTTTCCATTAACAGGAATAATCATTGCAAGAGATCCGGCTCCAAGGGATTTGCCAACTTTCAGAATATCCATACCCCACGCAGCCTGTTCGTGATAATTATTTGCAGGATTCACTCCCACTTCATCCATCATCATTTGTGAAGTTGTTTTTCCCCAGATATCTTTTCCATTGCGCACATCAAAATAAATTCTGAAACCTACTTTATCGTTTTCCCATGCCGGTCCTTCAGTAAGAAATGGAGGCAACTTTACAACATTAAAATCAGCTCCCAATTGTCCGGCAGGTATGGAGTCTGTCAGCAGATCATTTCCAAAACTATCATCTGCATTTTTACGCTTATGACGGGCATGTGCGCGAACAACAACTTTTACAGTTGCTGGATTATCTGAAACAGTTAATAAAAGCACTTTGGATTCTAATGGCTTGAAATTTTGCAACAATGCAATTTCATCCCATTTCCCATCTCCATTCAAATCATCAAACTGTACAACACATGGAATCGACCCTTCTTTAATAACAACATATTTTGAAACTGGAATTTTCCCCAATTTATTTTCAAGTTGTTTTCTGGAAAGAACAATTAATTCATCTTTCCTGTTTGCATTTAGCGGGTTCGTAAGTATAAGGTTTGAACTGGTTTGTGCAATTGAAAACACTACAGGCAAACAAGCAATAACAGAACAAATAAATTCTTTCATCTTATTATCTGACATGTTAAATCTTAATGTAAAAAACCACTGACGGGGTTTGTAGCCGCCGTCAGGGTCAGGTTTATGGCTATGGTTATAAAAGCGCCTATCTTGCCATCCAGCCACCATCAACAAACAGTACTGTACCGTTTACATAATCCGATGCTGCTGATGCAAGGAATACAACTGGTCCCTTAAAGTCGGCAGGTACCCCCCAGCGACCAGCAGGAATACGATCCAGAATTGATTTGCTTCTTTCAGGATCTTCACGCAACGCCTGCGTGTTGTTGGTTGCAATGTAACCGGGTGCGATACCATTTACACAAACACCTTTGCTTCCCCACTCGTTACCAAATGCACGTACCAACCCTGCAACTGCCGATTTACTTGCTGTATAGCCCGGAACATTGATACCGCCCTGGAAACTTAATAAAGAACAGGTGAAGATGATTTTACCTCCGCCTTGTTCAATCATTGTTTTTCCAAATTCACGGCCAATAATAAACTGTGCATCGAGGTTGATGGAAATTACTTTATCCCAATATTCATCGGGGTGTTCAGCAGCAGGCTTACGCATAATGATACCGGCATTGTTTACGAGGATATCAATACGGGGATTTTCAGCTTTTACTTTATTAATGAATGCATACAAAGCTTCTCTGTCTGAAATATCAACTTTGTGATAAGTAAATTTTCTGCCGGTTGCTTCTACAGCTTCTTTTGTTGCAGAATAATCGTCAACAATTGATGCGCCTACAATGTCGGCACCTGCTTCTGCCAGTGCTACTGCCATACCCTGACCAAGACCAGTATCGCATCCGGTTACTACGGCTGTTTTACCTGAAAGCTCAAACGATTTTAATGTGTTCATGTTTATTTTCGATTATGTTGAAAGTTTTTAAAATAATTTAATGGGAATAGTAAACAACAATGTATAGCATCCCTGATTATAGCTATCAGAAGTTCAGTTTTAGTATTCTACTTTATAATCTTTCTTTAATTCTTCTCCGCTCCATGCTTTTTTGCTGGTCCAGGGTGCTGCTGCGTTTGTCCAGAACGGATGATCGGCCGGAAGGCCAAGCGGTAAAAATCCTAAAGTGGCCATGTACAAGCTTCCTGTTGAAGTATATTGATCTGCAACCATTGGCTGATGTCCGTTAAAACCAAGTACAAGCCAACCGTTTTGGTCAAAATTCTGGTTACCGTCATAAAGCCGGTGCATTACAGAAGTTAAACCACATCTAACCTGTGCCGGCAATACATGAGCAGGTAATTTTTCCATTAAAGCAACCTGGCCTAATACCTGAAAAGCAGCGGTACGGTATGTAATAGATCTCCCGTACGCCGGATAAGATCCATCTGGTGCTATAACCCGTTCAAGGTATTCCGAATAGCGAACCATTCGCTTAAGTGCAGCATCATAATCCTGCTGCGCTGCTATTTTCTTTTCAACCAATATCTGTAGCAAATCAACCAGCATTGGATGTATAACGTAAGAATTGTAATAATCCATACTGAATTTCTCTCCATCGCTGTACCATCCGTCGCCTTCATACCATTCCTTCATTTTTTTTACTGCGAAATCAATGCGTACCGGATCATACTGTTCTCCGATCTTTAATAAAAAACCTTCTGTTAAACCCGCAAACAACAGCCAGTTATTGTAAGCACCTTTACGGTTTCTTAAAGACTTAAATTCTTCAACAAAGCGATGTTTGGTTAATGAGTCCAGAGGCTCCCATAATGCTTTAGGTGCACGTAAAAAAGCCTGTGCAAGATATGCTGCATCAACAATTGGCTGACTCTCTGACCTGAAATTTAAATAATCAGGATGACTGGGATTTACAGCATTCGTTAATCCTTTCAGCAACTCTTCTTTCATTTTTTTTCGGAGTTTACCTTCTGCAGTTTCATCATCGGGTAATGCAAGCCATGGCGCAATGCCGGCCATTGTTCTTCCTACAGCTTCCAGATAAGTAACCTTTGTTACCGGGAGATTGTACTGATGCCCCTGTTCCAGGGGCATGTTTGTTTTCAATGTTCCTTCTGCAAGATTATGCACAACAGGATAAGCAATTTTATACAGTGTTGTTACCCAGAAAGCTCTATCCTGTATGCCTGATGCAGCAACTCTTTGTTGCTCTTTTACTTTTTGTGCGTTTGCATAAAAAATATTAAAAAACAAAAATCCGGTCAAAAAACAATAAAAACTCCGCTTCATAAATATGTATATTAAAATCAGTATTCAATTCCACCTGTTGCTTTTTTCCTGAACAAATATTAAGACACAGTGTGCATTTAAATATCAAGCTGTATCCCAGCAAAGCATCTCATAAAAAAAAATTCCTCATCTGTCGGCACACCTTGTACTTCTGTTGTATAACATCAAACAGAACAGCGTATTGAAAGTAAAGAAGTACACAACATCTCCATAGCCAATAAAATATAAACAGCAATATAATCCAACTGTGAAGTTGAGTTCTTAAATAAGAAACTCATGGGCTTAACAGAACCTAAAATGGGGTAAAAATGTTTCAGTCAGCTAAAACAGAAGACCCCAATTCCTGTTCATTATTCCAAATTGCTTTTTGAAGAATAATTTTATTGTCTTGCTTAACCTGCACATTTATCTCTTTTGTTTTTTGTGTAGGCTCGGCTACCCAGATTTCCATATTTGCTGTGCTGAAATTTTTCACCATCAACAAACAAGGTTTATCTACAGTAATACTTAATCCATCGTAATTAACTGTTCCTTCCACATAAAAACAGGCCTGTAAAATCTGCAATTGCGTATTTAAAACAGCCTGCAAAGCTTTACTATTAGACAACACTTTAATACCGGACAATGAATATTTTTTTGCTTCTTTCAATGAAATTGCAGGTACTACTCCATACGAATAAGATGCTTCGTGAGGTTTTACGCCGTGCAGAACGCTGAGTTTAAAAACATTGCCGGCAATTTCATTAGTGGTATAAGTATTATTTATTTTTTTCCAGTTTCCAACCTGTTTTCCATTGCTTAAAGCTACTACATGGTTCCCTATGAAATAATATCCAATACTGTCATGCCAAACTAATGAGGGATTTACGAGTGTATCAACCGCCTTCACTATTTTATTAACTTTTCTATTGTAAACGACTGTATTACCCCTTTGCCAACATTGATTCAGCGTGGTTGTTACAGCTTCGTCTTCGTTACACGAAATGCCGGCACCTAAACAAATCACCTGCTTATCAAAAAAAAACCATGATTTTTTTGCCGAAACTTTATTATAACTCATATCATAAGCTGTACAACCATACCTTCCATCGCTTACACCACCGGCAAATACCGTGCTGCCTGTCTCGCCCCATTGTTTTACTGCGGGCTGGTCGGTTGCAAAATCCCGACAGGTAATTCCTGGTATTTTATCCCATTCCCAAACAGGCATAATATTATAATATTCATCGCCTCTTTGTTGAATGTTTGTTGAGCCATCCGGCAAAAAACGGCCTAACAGATTTTCGCCATTACCGGTTTCAGTCCTTACAGTTCTCTCTGATACCATTCTTACATTGAAAGAATAATCTTTTCTTAAATGCAACGTATAATCGGCTCTATAAAAGAATTTATGATATGGTTCAACTGCATAACCCGCTTCTTTCCATCCCTGTATCCTTGCTATTGCATTTGAAATCTCCGGTGTATCTGACGGATTCAGTTTTTTAGCCATTTCAAGAATAGTATTTCCTTCATCCGCATATCCATCCTGTTTACCTGATTTTTTATTTAATGCATTGGGCCTCGAAACGCCTCTCCCTTCTATATTAAAATCGCTGTAAGAACCTCTGATTGCTTTTAAATACGTTTTAGTAAGATACGTCTGCAGTAAATTCAATTTCTCTTTGCCCAGGGCAAACCCGGTACCAGCAACCCATGTAGCTACTTTGTATGCACCCATCAGAAACACAGTACCATAACCCGATATATACAATTGCCTGCCATGCTGCAAATAAGAAAAATCGTTTTGCAAACCACCTGCTTCGGTTGTAATCCGAATGGGGTCAAAAGCCTGCTGTACTGCCGAATCCATCAATGCTGAATTTTTGGTAACACAAGCCCTGTACAGGTAATGAATGGCAATATCTAATTTATTAGCCCCTGTTTGTTTATATGGATTTCCTTTTATCATTGAACGCACAAGAGAATCCTTCAAAGATTTGGGATATGAAATTTCAGCATCTTCCAGCAACAGCAAAATTCTGCCCATTGTTTGTGGCACTGCTATTTCGTTATGCCACCAGTTAGTACTTGCAGGCATAATGAGTAACCAATATCTTAACCCGGCCACAATTCTTTCCTTCAAATCGTTTTGAGAGTGATTAAGCGCCAGGCAATAACTTTCAATATTCTGCAAGTGCTTTATCGGCGACCAATGAGTAATGGCAGAATCCCTGTAATCAATATCCTTCCAACTCCCGTCAGGTTGTTGAGTCTGTTTAATCAATATATCTGTTTTCTCTTCGCCCCTGGAACGATTCTTTAACCCGGCAACAATATTTCTTCTGATCGTATCGAACTCATCCTGAGCAATTGCAGCTTTGGAACAACTCAACACACAAACAATGAGGCTGAACTTAAGTACTAACAATTTCATCTTAGTATATGTGTTATAAATAACATTCACTTCTATTTCAGAACAATCGTAATTTATAAAACTAAAGAACACTGACCGCTTTTATTCATCTATCGTATTACTTTATACAGTTCTATAAAACTCATCTCTGCTTTATTTTAATTAACCGTAATGCTTAATTTACTTTCTGAAATTATTTCTCCCTTTTTCCACTCACGTTTGCCTTCGATGGCGTTTAACACAAGTATATCTGTGTACCGGGAGGATTTTATTTTGGAAGCTGTTTTATAGATCACATTATTAGGCGAATTAAGATATAAATTCAGGTCGTCTACGCTTACAGATTTTGTCAGAGCCTGATAAATTTTTCCCGATACTGCTTTTACATTGAATTGCTGCTGGCCAAGTTTCAGCATCCTCGATCCCTTTTCATATATCCAATTGGGGTTATTAAGGATACCAAATGACAGTGTTTCAATTGAATCAGTAATACAATGCTGAATGGCAGTAAGTTTTTCGCTGATTATTAGTTTGCCATCAGGTTTTGATTCGCACTTAATAGCAGCCTTTACATATTTGCCATGTTCAATTATCAGATTAATGATAAAACCGTTTTTAGTCTGTTTCACACGAACTGACTTCAGGATAACAGGCTGTATGGTATCATTAACTTTTACAGATCCTATACCATTTCTCTGATCGGGAGAAACAATATGATCCTTTGCCAAAGGCATTAACTGAATCATTATTTTTTCCCCCCAGGAAGCACTGTGAAATGTGTTTTTAGTTCTGTGGATAATAATCTTTCCATCAACAAAATAATTGATCCCCTCTTTTTGCAATACCGGTTTTAAATCCTTTTGTGCAAATTGTAATTCCAGCCAAGCCTGTGCCAGCCAGAAAGTTGAATGAGCCTGAGCTGAAGCAAAGAAGTTTTCACCGGGCGCATAAATTGCCCCGTCTTTATTTCTCTGTTGCATTTTTTCGGCGGCTTCGAGACCTGCTGACAGAAAATAAACAGCTTCAGGATCATTAAACCTTGCTACCGCAGTTGCATGACAAACGATCCAGTCAGCATTTCTGAACAAAGCCCAGTCCTGTCCGTTAGGATAACAATAGCCTCCATCGGGTAAAAACATCCGTTTCTGATTGTTGTAAATCTGTGGCAGATTATATAAAAAAGCCTGGAACGGTTTTCTCCCGCTCAGCAAATAATCAAGATCATTCCCGGCATTAAGAATCCATGCTCCCATATAATCAGGATGAACAATAAAGTGGTTTTCTAAAGTGAAGTCATTGTAAATATTGGCACCGTTAAATTGCTTTGATACCTGCACCTGATCGAGAATGGCAGTTGAAGTGGAATCGGCCGGACGCAGATAACCTGACATGGCCCATTTTTGTAAGGCTTTCTCCCATTGAGAAGAACGGGAATCATAGGGCATTAACAATAATGCTGTAGAAATCACCTGGCTGTTCCAGGCATTCTCTTCAGATTTGCTGTCAAATTTAATCTGGTGAGGAGGAATTGAATCAGCAATCCTGTCAGCTTCGTATGCTACAACCTTCCTTACTTGCAGTTGAATATCCGCAGGCAGGTAAGCCCATACCCACCATGCTCCGGTTCCCATAATGGAAGTCCAATGTGCCGATTGCCACGCATTTCCCCAGGCTTTTCTGTCATCTGTTTTTAAATCACCGGTAATGTGGGTTCGTACCAAATACCTGAACAGAGGAATAATTTCATTATTCAGCAGATCGTCCTTAGGTATCCCAACAATGGTATCGTTATATTTTCCAAAACGGTACAAGAAAGATAACCCTGCTACAAAAGCAGCATTTGGGCGAATGAATGCTTCTGCTGACCCGCTTTTAGTAATCAGCTTCATAGAAGAATCAGCTTTCCAGTTCCTCAACCCTCCTCGAAGGTGATGCGCCTGATTTTCAATTAACAGGTAAATTCTGTCTTTTTCCCCCTGATACAATGAATTTTCAATAAAGCTACATGTTAAAACTCTGCCACCGCTGCCTGCGCCATCCTGAGCATGCAGGTTGTAGTGAAATATTCCTGCACTTAAAAATACAATCAGTAAGAACGCTTTCATTAGTTTCCTTTTTATTATAAATATTCTCTTCATCTAATGTTCTTGTGCAATTTGAAGCATTTCAGTGCCTGCCATTAAAAAAGCACCTACTCCGTACACTGCGGTTGTCTCACGGGAAACCTTTCTCGGATCAGCGCCAACCGGTTGCACCCAACACAATTTACCACTGGGGTCAATGGCATTTGTCAATGCTTGCCATCCCTTTTTAACAACGGGCAGAAATTTCTTTTCATCAAGATACCCGTTGTTTATTCCCCATGCCAGTGCATACGTGTAAAGACCAGTACAACTGGTTTCAGGACTGGGATAGCTATCAGGATCGAGCAGACTTGCGTGCCAGTAACCTTCTTTTCCCTGCAATCCGGCAATTCTTGTTGACATTTCAACAAACAAATCTTCATAAAATTTTTTATTCCTGAAATCAGCAGGCAGTTCCTGAATAATCATTGGTAAGCCGGCTAAAACCCATCCATTGCCCCTGCCCCAAAACACAGGTTGCCCATTAGCCTCCTTTTTATCGAAATACTCATCATCTCTGAAAAACAAGTGCTGCTTTTTGTCGTAGAGATAATTATAAGTGTACTGGTATTCACTATCAAGAAATTCAAAATATTGCTTTTTCCCCGTAATGTTAGCCATTTTGGCCCAAACAGGAGGTGCCATAAATAAGGCATCGCACCAGCTCCACCGTTCGGTACATAAACTGCGGGGCTCCCAGGTATGTTTCAGATCCCTGGTGGAAGGGTACATCAATATGAAATCAAGGTAATTTTCTATAGGGCTATACATAGCCTTATCATTGAAGCTACGGTACATTTCGGCATACATCATTCCAACAGCATAATCATCAGCGTGATAACGCAGAAAAGGATTAATCTGCTGGTTTTGAGCCCAGCGTAATTTTTCCCCAACCCCTTTCAGCCATTTAAAAGCTACAGTATCTTTAACGCTTTTTGCATACTCAAACATGCCGATATATAAAACAGCATCTGTCCACCCGGCTGTTATTTTATCTGATTTTTTTTGCGCTATCTGCCATGCTGCAACTTTTTCCATGATTTTTTTTATTGAAGTTGCATTTTCTGTTCCCTCTGCGATTGGAAACTGTCTTGAATATTTCTCCTTTTTATCGGTAACAAGTTTTCTTTCTTCTCCCTGAGACAGGCATAGCAGAGTATAATTAACAGCAAAAAAAACAAGAATCAACTTTTTCATTTTTTTATTTGAGTGTTTTTTTGACAGGAAGCGAGTCTCAGCTTTTCTGCCTTTCAAAAATTATTATGACAATTTAACCGATGGAACAACCACCCTGTTTTTTAAAACTTCATACGTTTATCATTGCCCCGTAAATCATAATCAGAACAGAACATTTTGAACTTTTTCTAAAGCTGTCTGAAATAAACCACTTCAAAACATTTGAGCATTTCTCAATGATTTTACTCAAATAAATTATTTTAGTTAAGGGCATTTGTTTCCTTTTCTTCCCACACAAAACCACCTTTACCCACATAATCTTCTTTATATCCGGGAATATATTCCCATATACAGGAATCGGTCAGTTTTTGACCATTGCTAAAACGTGCTGTAATTTTTATACTGTTATTGCCCCTGGAAAGCTTAATACCCGACCAATTTGCACACCTGAGCGAATCGGGTTTCAGTGTTCCGATAATTCTTCCATTAACCTTTAATTCAACTTCTTCCGCATTTGAGAAAACTTCAACAGGGGTTAAGGCATTCCCTCTTTTTACATACCGGCGGCTTGCTATATAGGCAACGGGTTCTTCGCTCCAGTTAGACTTATAGAAATAATAGATATCTTTTTTCACCTTCCTGTCACCGGTAACGATCCCTTTATCATTCACCCTTGGCTGGTCTCCTTCATTACGGTTCCAGCTAACAAAATCGAACATAACCCAGGCAAACGACCCCCAAACATAAGGTCGCTTTACTATGGCTGCCCAAATACGCTTATGGCAATAGGTTTGCCATTCCTCGGGATGCCAGAAACTTTTGGGTATTGACCAGTCTTCAATTCCGGTAATATTTTTGTGCTGGTTAACAGATGCTCCGGCACCATACTCGCCAATGCAAAAAGCAGGGATACGGGGTATATACCGCCGGTCATCATACATTTTTCCTGGATCATTGCCGCTATACCAGAAAGGATAGGTATTAAAACCAAGCCAGTCGGTAATACTGTTCATTTCCGGCCACCAGTTATTAGAAGAGGCTGCAATTGTTGGCCGTGAAGGATCCTCACTGTGTGCAAGTTTATTCAGATCCGACAAAATGCGGTGAGCATCCTGTGTGGGAGGGGTTAGTTCGTTAAAAAGGCTCCAGGCGAAAATGGATGGATGATTCATATTTTGGCGAATAAGGTCGAGCAATTGATTGCGGGAAGTTGTTGCAAAGCTTTCACCTTTGCCCAACTCACTAACCAAAGGCAATTCGGCCCATACAAGCACACCGGCTTTGTCGCACAGGGAATAAAAATTTTCGCTATGCTGATAGTGGGCGGCACGAACTGCATTTGCACCCATATCCAGAATCATACTAATGTCTTCTTGCTCATCTCGGGCAGTAATTGCCCAACTGCCCATGCGATCCTGATGCCTGTTTACACCTCTGAGCCGAAGTACCTTGCCATTCAATAAAAATCCCTTTTCCGGATCAACAGCTATTGAGCGTAATCCAACTGAGTGCTCAACACGATCTGTTTCTGTATCATTATTCTTCAATATTGCCACTACTTTGTACAGGTAAGGATCAATACGTCCATTCCACAAATGAGGATTCTTCACAACAAGCCGTCTTCTATATTCCGGGGTAACATACGGCTGAATAATAATTTCGGAATTGTTTTGAGCAACCACCCTGCCTGTTGCATCAATCAAAGAAATTGACAGTAAACGGCGTGCATTATTTTTTGCGTTGGGATTGGTGAAGGCCATTATTATTGGCATTTGGGGCCTCTCGGTTAATCCATCATTCTTTTTAGCCAAAAAAGACACTTGCCCGGCAATATCCAAAACAGCTTCGTCTGCCCCGATCTTCGTCTGAAGAATTGTAAGGCCTGAAGAACCATGATCTAATGGTGTAAAACAAATTTCATCCGTTTCAATAAGACTTACGGGTCTGTAAATACCTCCCGGTACACAAAAATCGCCAGCCAGAGGAGCTATATCAGTGAACTTTTCATTACTTACCCGAAGCTCAAGCAGATTATCGGCATCAGGATGGACAAAATTCGTGATCTCAAATACAAAAGCACCAAAAGCTCCTCTGTGCTCACCCAATCGTTCTCCGTTCAAAAATACCTGAGCAACGGAGGAAACGGCCTGAAACTTCAGGAAAAGGCGACGCTTTTTGATGTTATCCGGTATTTTAACAATGCGCCTGTACCATGCAGGGCATCGTATGTAATCTTTAAGCGACCAATTCTCTGTTCCATACGAATGCGGAATATTTACATTCATCCATCCGGCACCTTCGGGAGGAGCTTTATCTGCAAACTCTCCAGATTTAACATAAATAAACTTCCAGTTATCAGGTAAAAAAGTCTCGGTACGTGACTGCCCGAAAGAGGAAAAACCTGAAATACTGAAAAACAATATAAATAGTTTAATTCTTGCGGCTCCTTTCATAAAACAATTTCGTTTTATTGCATAAGTTATTTCTCTTCATTTACCATGAGTCTTGCTCTGGTTTTCAATTACAGAGAACCTGATTGCAGTTATTTACAAAAAATTTATGCAACGGAGGGTTTGTCTATCGCTTTTTAACTACCATTCAACTGCAACCTTACTTTATGCAGACATCAATATATTTTTCAGAAAGTATTCAAAGCAAACGCATCATCTCCCGTTTAATTCGTTATCATTAACTTTTCAGATTTCATGATTAATAAAATCAGCTACTTCTTGTAAGAGTCGATTTATCATCAAAACTGTTTTGAGAAAGAAATATTGATAACCGTTCTGGTGAATCCGGATTTTCAAAAACAGATCGTATGGTTTAACCGGAAATGCCATTTATCACAGCTCTCTACACAATTTCAGAACCCTGCATACAATTACATATCCCTTAATTTGCATTTGTTTACTTCCTTTTTCTTTTATCAGCTATTGTACAACAACCGGAATTTTTCTTGAAATAGTATCTGATGTATAGATCGTACGGTTTGTGGCCGCAAAAACTGCATCGTACACACCTTTACTTAAGTAAGTGTATTTATAAGACGAAGGTTTTACAGTCATATCATTAATTGCAACAGCTAAATCAGGAGTTACAGTGGTTAAATCAAGGTCGCCCATCAATGCCCAGGACTCTTCATTGGAAGTAGCGGCGGCGGCTGTGGCTGCACCTGTTATTACCAGCGATGTGCCAGATGTAATGACCCAGTTATATGTTGCTGTTTTATAACCCACCCAACCCGGACTGTAAGTCGTTCCTCCATAATTCGATATTGGAGTTGTGTTGGCTCCCAGGTTAGCAATGTTATAAACTGTACCATCAGGCAGGCTATTGCTAACATTCAGGCTGGTAATCGTCCATTTATTTTGAACAGATCCTTGCTGAGCAGTATACTTAAAGGCAATAAAAACTTTTTTTCCGGCTGCTGCATAAGAGCTAAGGTCTATTGTACTGGTAGTGGCAGTAGAGTTAGTTGCCAGATTAGCAGGAGTTATATCCGTCCAATTGGCGGCAGCAATATTGGCCAGCGTTGCGGCACTGTCATATACCAGTATATTGGTGGTAAGGCCATCAACAACCTGAAAATTGCTAACAACTCCTTTAAAATCCGATGAAAGCATCACTCGCAGAGAGTTTGCCTGTGAACCTGCATTTAAAGCAGTTTTGAAAACAAGATTGCAAACACCCGGAGCTGAGGTCCGGTTACGATAGTTATACCTGTGCCCAACTTCACCTGAATAAAAAGAAACAGTGGCCGGATTGCCAGTGAATGTAAAAGTTGCTGTACTGCCCAATCCATAATAAGCGGTATCATTGGCTGGCTGCGTAGAATTTGTTCCATCGGCTTTTACAGAAAACTCATTGATGTCATCCAGTTTAACTGGTGTCTTATCGCATGAAGCAACAAGTACAGCACTAAGTATTACCGGAAAAATATTCTTTAATGAAAACATAGCTTTATTTTTTATATCATGATAAATATTCCTTAGGCATGCTTACCATCCGGGATTTTGTAAAATATTTTTATTAACGCTGATTTCAGAAGATGGAATAGGTAATAACAGGAACTTTTCAGGTGCCGATGAAGCAACAGTTGTATATCCAATAATAGCATTGGCCTTAGTATTTGTGGCATAAGTAGGCCAGGTATCCATTTGATTGAACACGGAAACCATTGTTGAATAAAAAATACCCCAGCGAACCAGATCCAGCTTACGTGTACCTTCAAAACAAAGTTCTCGTGCACGCTCATCCTGAATATCCTGAAGCGTTACTGAAGTTTTATCAACGTCTGCCTTTGTTAACAAGGTTCCTGTGGCAGTGGCAGCAGTACCTGCATAACTAAACACCACTCCTGTTTGTGACGCAGCAGATGAACCGCTCAGATGTGTTGGTGGAATACTGCTGGAATTACCTGCAGCAACTGTAGTATATAAGTTGCCATTATAAATTACCTGCTGGTTTGCCGCATACGTTGTATTGGCCGCCCAGGGTGTACCCAGGTAAATAAGGGCTGCACTGGCTGTTGTAAAACCTAAACCACCTGAAGTAAGTTGCACATCAGTTACTTTACCATCGGCAGCAGTAGTACTTCCTGTAATGGTAGACGAATAACCCAGCCAATTACCAAAATTGGTATTTCCCAAACTGGCATTGTTATAGTTATTGAAGAGAAGATTATTGCCTTTGTAATACCCCGATCCCTGCGTTAGTAAGGTTAAAGACTTGAGCGGTGCTGTAGCGCCTGCTAAACCATAACCTCTTTCCCGCACTGCATTCACAGCGTCAATACCTGCAGATGTACAGGTACCACCATTCAGTTGCAGATCGGCTTCAGCAAACATCAGCAGTACATCAGCATAGCGTAAAATGGGAAAATTGATGGATGAATTATCTTTCCCTTTTGGTAAAATTGTTTCATAATTTCTCCTCCATTTGGCAACAGTTCTGTTATAGGAAAATACTGCTGTATTGCTGATAGGTCTTCTTGATACATAAGGTAAAGTGGTTGTACTTGCAGCATAAGTGAAATTGGAAACATTCCAATCTCTTCTTGCATCATAAGAATCGTATAAATTATATAGTTTTTGATTTACATAAGCATAGGCGTAACAGTAGCCAGAGTCCAGCCAAACCTGATTCGTTGAACCAGGAATTACTGTGGTAAGAGTGAACTGAATCCCATTTTGCGAGCCTAAATAACTGCTTGATTTAACAGTTGAATTATCGTTACCCGAAAAATCTGCCTCCCAAATACTTTCCTGTGTATCATAAGTATCTGCCGCATGATTAATAAATACCTGGCTATAACTTGGGTTAAGGCTGTGCAAACCGGAGTTGATTACTTTGAGGCTGTAGGTTCTGGCGCTATCATACATTGCCATGACACCACCTGTGCCACCATTCAGAGGATAACCAGCCATCGTAAGGTACACACGGGCAAGAATACCCTGTACCGCACTTTTTGAAACATGACTGGCGCTTGTTAATTGTGAGACAGGAAATACTTTTCCCTCTGCAGTTTTCATGTCAGCAAGTATCTGGTTATAAACAATCTGCTTATCAGTTCTTGGCGATTGCAGACTGCTGTCGGGGCCGGTAACTGGTGTTAATCTAAGAGGTACATCCCCAAAATTTGAAACCAATATGAAGTAATAGTATCCCCTCAAAAACAAGGCTTCGCCATAGGCAGCCTGTACATCAACGCTTGGATCATGAGGATCAACATAAGACAAAAGTAAATTTGCCCGCTCAATGCCGGCATAGCACCTGGTCCAAAAATTATTTACGTTGGTACTTGAAAAATCGTAGGCATTCGCAGCATAACCTCCTACTGTTCTTCCCGCACCCCCGTAAAAAGTTTCATCGTTACAAATAAAAACTCCTTTGGCAAACTCATTATGAATGCTTAATGGATTATAAACTGCTGCAAGGGCATTGGTTAAATTTGCTCCTTTATAATAATCGGCAGGTGATAAAAAGCTTCCTGGCTGAGTGTTTAAAAATTTTTGACAGGCCGTAAAAGAAACCAAAACAAGACCGGCGATGATATATATATTGCGTTTCATATTATTGTCTTTTAAAAATTAAAAACTAACGTCTATCCCGAAAGTGATTGTTCTTGATCTTGGATAAGATGAGTAATCAAACCCACCGGTTAATGCCGAATTATACAGGCTCACTTCCGGATCCTGACCCGAATATTTCGTCCAGGTAATTACGTTCTGAACAGAGCTGTACACTCTCACAGCTTTGATTTTAATACGATTTAGAAGTGATGCCGGGAGCTCATACCCTAAAGAAAGAGTTTTAAGTCGCAGAAACGAGCCATCTTCAATATAATAAGTGGAAGCACCAGAAAAAGATCCGTTAAATCCTTTTGCCCTTGCAATGTTGGTATTGGTATTGTCAGGTGTCCAGCGGTTTTTATATTCTTCATACTGGTTTACAGTGGTAGTTCCTCCCATAAACACATAATTATTATAGTTCATAATGTCATTTCCGGCCGACCATTGAAAGAAAATATTCAGATCGAAATTTTTATACTTCAGATTGTTGGTAAAGCCTCCATTATGTACAGGCAAACTACGGCCAATAACTGTATAGTCATTAACATTAATTATTCCATCACCATTCAAATCTTTGTACTTAATATCACCAGGCTGAATAAGAGCCCTGGTATTACCATTAGTAGGCACTTCATTCTTTAAAACATAAGTACCGGCCGTACTCAGGTTAAAATCACTGAACTGGTAAAGTCCATCAGCTATCAAACCATACATTAATCCTAACGGCTGCCCTATTTTAGCAATATAATTGGTTACATTGTTAAGTGGCCCAACTGCACTGCCTAATGATTCCTGGTTTTCAGTCAGCTCTAACAGCTTATTTCTGTTAAAAGAAATATTAAAGCTACTCCTCCAGGTAAAATTCTTATTTTGAATATTGGTAGTATTCAGAGCAAGTTCAAGACCACGGTTGCGTACTCTGCCCATGTTCTGATACATTCTCGAATAACCTGTAGAAGTGGGGATGTTTGAATACAGGAGCAAATCTGAAGTTAATTTATTATAAACCTCTGCTTCCAGTGCTATCCGATTTTTAAAGAAAGCAATTTCTAACCCCAGATCGGTTGAAGCAGTAGTTTCCCACTTTAATTTAGAGTTACCGATAGAAGAAACATAAGCGCCATATATTGCCTGATTATTAAATGTATAAGCAGCACCTGCATCCTGGTTATACACAGACAGATATGCGAAATCAGTTACCCTGTTATTCCCGATTTTACCATAGGTGATTTTTAATTTGGCATCAGATATCACATTCTTAAGGTTATCCATAAAGCTTTCTCTTGAAATACGCCAGGCAAATGCTCCCGATGGGAAATAGGCCCAACGGTTATCGGAAGAAAACTTGGAAGAACCATCAGCTCTGTAAGACAATGTCAACAAGTATTTTGATTTATAAGAGTAGTTTACCCTTCCTAAAAAAGAAGCCAGTGTGTTTGACGAGCTTAATGATGTAATTGTTTTGGCAGTTCCCTGACCTAAAGCGGCTATTCCTAATTTTTCATTAGGAACATTGGTTGCTGAGAATCCATCAGACGATGTTTTGACCTGCTGATTGCTCATTCCAATCATCGCCGAGAGATCGTGATCTTTTTGAATTTTTTTGGTATAGGTTAAATAATTTTCATTCAATATTGATGTGAATCGATTATTCATAATTGAACCATTCGGCCCGCCACCTCCACTTAAAAAAGACCCTTGTGCTGTGCCGGAACCATAAAACACCTGGTTTACAACAATCCTGTCGTCAATGCCTCCAGTTATTTTTAATAAAAGGCTAGGCAAAAACTTATATTCAATATATCCATTGCTGATCAGATCCTTTGTATAACCTCTGTTAATGGTGTTCTTTAACGATTTATAGGGATTGAACCGGTAATCGTTATTGGTTCCTACAAGGGGGTCAGTATCGCTATCCTCAGTAAAGTCTAAATCCGGATTTTTAAGAAAAGCCAGACTTTGCGGGCTTGCATTTACCGGCCTTGATCCCCAAACGCTATACATGAGATTGAGACTGGGAGTTATAAGGCCAGTGCTTGCACCAACGCTTAACCCGCTTCGCTCCATGTAACTGTAATTAGCATTTAATCCTACTTTTAATTTGTTGTTAATGGTTTGATCCAAAGAAAATCTCCCCTGGTATCTTTTATAAGCAGAAGTTATAATTATCCCGTTCTGATCAAAGTAGTTCCCGGAAAAAGCATACTTCGTTTTATCGTTACCACCTGTAACTGAAATAGTATGACTTGATGTATAGCCCGGCTGAAATATCTGACCCTGATAATCGAGGGCTGATGCCGTATCCTTATAATAGTTGAGAGTGGTGCCTCCGCTCAGATAAAGTTGCCGGGGTGTAACAGTGCTTCCTGCTCCGGCATAATCTGCTGTACTGGGATTCATTTCCAATTGCATTACAATGTAATCGTACGGGCTGAGTACACGCATTTTCTTAATATTCTGCTGCACACCAAAATAGCCGCTGTACTTTACTGTAGGCGCACCGGTTTTTCCACGTTTGGTAGTAATCATGATCACACCATTGGCACCACGGGCACCGTAAATAGCAGTAGCCGAAGCATCTTTTAATACTTCAATTGACTCAATATCAGCAGGGTTCAGTGTATTATTGTCCATATCCTCAATTGGAAATCCATCCACTACATACAATGGTGCATTGGATTGGGAAACCGAATTGGGGCCACGTACCACAATATTGATAGAATTACCAGGTTGCCCATCTGTTGAGTTCACCTGTACACCTGCAATTCTGCCCGCCAATGCCTGATCAAAGGATGCAACTGGCGCTTTTACAATATCAGCCATGTCAACCCTGGCAACTGATCCGGTCAGGTCTTTTTTCTTCACTGTGCCATAACCAATCACCACCACTTCTTCAGACTCTGTAACTTTTAATTGTAATACAACATTCAGTACTGTACCGCTTTTGGGCGAAAGTTCCCGTTGAATATATCCAACCGAACTAAAAATAAGGAGCGGGTTTGAACCGCTAACTGCTATGGAATAAGCACCACTGCTGTTAGTAATTGTGGCAACTTTCGTTCCTTTCAGGGCAACAGTGACATTCTCTAAAGGCTTTCCTTCAGTATCTGTTACGGTTCCCTTAATTGTTTGTTGAGCAAAAACGACATTGCCCAAACACATCATTACTGCAAGTAACCAATTTCTCATCATTTACATTTTTGGTAAGTAATATTTGCAATCAGCCATTGCCTGAGAAAATATCTTTTCTCAAGAGTTTTTTTTATTCAATTTTGTATACCGCAACAACGCTTCCAGATAATAATAATCAGCATATACCAGAGGAACATCCACCTCCTGATTATGCGGAAAGCTACCTGTACAATGTTTTAAAAGAAAATGCCCGTTATTAGAAGCCGGTTCGGCTAAATAGGCATTGGATCCCAGACTTTTTAAAGTAGCAACAGCAAAATCCTCATAGACTAACCCTTCCTTTCCGAGAAAACTTCCCAGTTCAAACAAAGCAGAAGCAACGATGGCGGCAGATGAAGCATCCCGAGGTATGTAAGAAAGCTTCCTTGCAGCATAATTCCAATCAGGGATATATCCTTTCTCATCTACATTAAAATCCCAATAAGGCACTTTATCCTTTGGCAATCTGGGATTATTGATATAAAAATCTGCCAATTTTCTGGCCTGTTGCAAAAAACGCTTGTCACGGGTTTCCCGATACATCATTGTATATCCGTAAATAGCCCATGCCTGCCCCCTTGCCCAGGTTGAATTATCAGCAAAACCCTGACAAGTTTGGCGATTCAGCACTTTACCTGTAAGTGTATCATAATTTACTACATGGTACGAACTGAAATCGGAACGAAAATGATTTTTCATCGTCACTTCAGCATGCTTTATTGCAATTTTCCGGAAGCTGGAATCACCTGTAACTTTTGAAGCAAAGAATAACAGTTCCAGATTCATCATGTTATCAATAATAACAGGGTAATTCCATAATGTATGGCCATCCCATGACAAACGGGAATTCCATGATTTAATGCACCCAACTTTGGGATTGAAGCGTGAAGCCAGTGATTGTGCCGATTGAATCAGAATTTTTTTATAGGCTTCATTCTTTGTCAACCTGTATGCATTTCCGTAGCTGCAATACATCATAAAACCAAGGTCGTGATGCTGAGTATTAAATTGATTTTTTTCGAGGCTTTCTGTCCATTTAACAGCTTGTTTTTCCCAACTGCTGTCGTGTGTGATTTCAAACATATACCAGAGGATGCCAGGCCAAAAACCTCCTGTCCAATCAGAAATAGGCACGTAAGATGTTTTACCAGTTGAGTCAACAGTACGGGGATACCGGCTGATGTCACCAGAAACCTGTAGCATATCAGTATATTGCGTTTCAGCAGTTTCAATTGTATGGCTGACTAAATCCGGATATTTCTTTTCTGAAGGAGTAAAAGCAAAACCGAACATTACTGCGCTGATAATGACCACTAATACCAACCATAATACTGATTTATTTTTTTGCATATGGGCACACAGTTAATCGTGATTTGAACTCAAAACACAAATTTCATTTACCCAAATGACTTGCTATGGTCAAAATCGTAACAGAATTGGGGCAGTTCTTTACCTAAAACTACGATTGCCGCCATTTTTCAGAAAATCTGAGAGATATTCAGAAGGACTAACCCCGAAAAATTTCTTAAACTCTTTCCCGAAGTATTTGCCATTGCTGAAACCAACTTCCCAAGCCACTTCTGTTACAGTAAATTTGTCATGAGTAAGCATAAAAGCAGCCCTTTTTAAGCGGAAATTTTTCAGAAATTCAGCAATGGGAATTTTTACAAGCGCATTAAACTTCCGATAAAGCACCGTCTTGCTCATGCCCAATTCCCTTGAAAGATCCTGGATATTAAAACTGGAATTACTGAGATTGGCTTCGATAACAGCCATCAGGTTTTCCATAAACTTCCTGTCAATTGTTCCAACTTCCACATCGGAAGGTTCGAGGTATATCTTTTTACTGAATAGCTGCCGGAGTATTTCTTTTGCTTTCAAAAGATTGCCGATATACTTTAATAAAAGTTGCTCATTAAACGGCTTGGTCAGATATACATCCGCCCCACTATCAAGCCCTTCCAACTGCTGATCTACGGCCACTTTTGCTGTAAGCATAATCACAGGAATATGGCTGGTCCGCATGTCTGATTTCAGATTTCTGCAAAACTCGTTGCCATCCATTTCGGGCATTGCCACATCTGTCACAATCAGATCAGGCAGTAGCGTAGTAGCAATCTCCCACCCTTTCAAACCGTTTTCTGCTTCCAGTACACTATATTCTTCTTCAAGGCATTCCCTGATGAACTCCCTTAGATCCTTATGATCCTCTACAATAAGTATTTTTTTATCAGCCATTTGCAAAAATTAGTGCGCTAATCAACAGACACTGTTGTAATATCTTCTCCATTAAAATGCTCTTTTCCAAGGAGCAATGTTATTGAAAAACATGTTTCCATTTTGCCGGTTTCAGGATTTATCCCGCTCACGAATTTAAGTTTCCCTTTATGCAGTTCAATCAACATTTTTGAAAATGCCAATCCAATACCAGAGCCCATATTCTTAACACTGCCTGTTTCTGCCTGGTAAAATTCGGTAAAAATCTTTTGCTGACTCGCAAGCGGAATACCGATACCATTATCAAGAACCTTAATATATAGGCTTTCGTTACCATTCTTCTCCAGCGTTAATGAAATCTTTCCTGATTCGGGAATAAACTTGAATGCATTTGACAACAAGTTTGTAAGTACTATTTCCAGATGATAAGTATCGTACCATGCTAAAATACTTTCGTTTGTAGTATTGAATTGGAAGTCCACCGACTTTCTGATTGCCTCTTCATTAAATTTTTCATATACAGATTTTGCTAATGCTACAATGTCGGCCTCTTCAATTTTTAACTGCGTATGACCCGCATCTGCTTTTCTGAAATCCATTAAATCGTTCGTCAGTTTCAGCAGTTGCTCGGCATTGACCCTAATCGTATTGAGCATTTTCTCAACCTTTTCATTTCCCGTAAAGAGTCGCCTCATTCTATCTACTGGCCCTATAATAAGTGTCAGGGGAGTTCTGATTTCATGTGAAATATGAGTAAAGAATTTCATTTTTGACTGATGTAATTCCTGTTGCTTTAAATACATCATATGCTCATACTCAAACTTCCGTTTTAATGCAATCCGGGAATTAAAAAAAAAGATAATTGCAGCCGTAATAACAGAAATCAATAATACATACAGTGTATAAGCCCACCATGATTTCCAGAGAGGCGGAAAAATTCTAATTTGAAGAATTGGCTGTGCTGTACTCCAGATACCGTCATTATTACAGCCTTTTATAAGTAACTTATATTTCCCAGGAGGTAAATTAATAAATGAAGCAGAATGAGCATCAGTATAAATCCAGTCCATATTCACCCCTTCTAACCTGTATGCCGACCTGTTTTTTGCAGGCTTTATAAAATTCATTACAGCATAGTCAATAGTAAGCGTACTCTGATCATACCGCAAATCGATGTTGTCTGTTTCATAAATGTTCCTGAACAGTACTTTCGAATTATCATTCGGATTAACCGGATTTTTGTTAATCTGCAGACCGGTTAATATAATTCGGGGAGAATACTCATTGATCTGAATTTCATCCGGTACAAACTCAATCATACCTTTATAACCACCAAAAAAAACATGCCCTTTTTTGTCTTTATAAGCTGATCTGTAGTTGAACACATTTCCGGGTAACCCATCATTGGTATTGTAAGAATAAAACTGTGTTCTTGATATACTGATCCGGCTGATGCCATTACCGGTACTTACCCATAAATTGTCATTATTATCTACTACAATACCTACAACCTTATTATCAATGAGCCCATCCTTTACAGTATAAGTACTAAACACTTTTTTTACGGGATCGTAACATGAAAGACCCGAATAAGTTCCAAACCAAATCATGCCTTTTTTATCTTCGGCGATACAATTAATAAAATCAGATTGTAACTGGTCCGAATAATTTTTTTGCCGGAAATTTTCCACACTTACACTATTGCCGACAAACTGTAATAAGCTCAGGCCATGACCCGTTCCTATCCAGACATTCTTTTTTGAATCCTCAAAAAGGCAGTTAATATTCTTGCTGGAGAGTTGCTTCCCAGGATAAACAACTTCAAATTTTTCTAATTTATTCCTTTTAATGTCATAAATACGAATACCGCTTTCCTGCGAGCCTATCCATATTCTGTTTTGACTATCCTTAAGGATATCCATTACATTATCCGTTAAATAAACAGCATCGGAATCCTTAGTACTGAACTGAAACAGTTTTTTACCAGAGTGATCAATAACATCAATGTAACCATCGGTAGTCCCTACCCAAATGCGGTTCTTATTGTCCATTGTCAGCGCTTTCACCAGGTTGGAACTCAAACTATTCACCAATGTTCCGTTCCTTTTAAACCTTTTGAAAACACCCTTTTGCCTGTCGAAGTAATTCAGGCCTTCAGCTTCAGTGCCAATCCATAGATTATTTTTTTCATCACCAATAATGGGCTGAATAACATTGCTGCTAAGCCCGGTTTCGTCGTTTTTGCTTTGATAAATAACAAAGGGAGTTTTTATCAATTCTGCGTAATTCAATCCACCAAAAAAAGTAGCGATCCACATGATCCCCTGCCGGTCTTCAAAAACATCGTATATGGAATTAAAATTCAGCGTTTTGCTATCATCCGGTTGCTGAACATAGGTTTCAAAATATTCTGACGACTCATGAAACAGGTTCAAACCTTCGAGTGTACCTATCCACAAAACACCTTGCCTGTCAACTTTCAGCTTCCGGATAGTATTACTCACTAAACCGTTTTTCTGATTAACCTGATGAGTATAGTGTTTCTCCACATCACCTTTTTCATTCAGCTTAAACAAACCGTTCCCGTGAGTTCCAACCCAAATTGCTTTGGCTTTATCTTCAGCAATACTCCGGATGGTGATATTTCTTAACGCAACTGAAGCAGAATAGTTTTTAATCCCGTTTTGCTTTTGCTCAGATAAAAAAACAATTCCATTAGCAGTACCAACCAGTATTAAACCAGAACTACTTTGAAAAACAGAATACACATCATTAAATCTTTGATTTTCATTCTTATTACTTAGCTGGACTGGCTGAAAACGAAAATCACTTCCTCGCTCCAGCTTACATAAACCATTGGATGTGCCGACCCAGATATTCTCATCACTGTCCATAAACAGCGCTTTAATATCATTGCTGCAAATGCTGTTTATGTCTCTATCTGAATGGTAAAACACCCGAAAAGAATCAAGGCGATTATTATAAACATACAATCCGTTTTGAGTACCAATCCATAAGTTTTGTTTTTTATCGGTCAGTAACTGGGCAATTTTTATTCCCGAGCCAATTGGGTTATTACCATAAAACGATTTATATACTTTTATTCTTTTGCCATCATACCTGTTTAACCCATCCATTGTACCCACCCAAAGAAAACCTTTGTCATCCTGCGCAAGAGAAAGCACTGACCCGGACGACAATCCATTTTCAACTGTGATATGTTTAAAGTCTAAAGGTACCTGACCATAAATACTGCCATTGCCGGTTGGCAATAACAACAGTAATATAAATTTTATTATTGCGCCTATACCGTTCTTCATTAACCAACTATTTCATTTTTTTGAACAGGGAGGAAAACAAATATAGCTTAAAAAAAATGGAGCTTTGTTTAGCATTAATGCTAACTATAAAATAATCGAAACATGTTCAAAATCAGTATTAATACTCTCAATGCTTTTTAATTTGAAGAAAGAAGGAAAAGAAACGCTCAAAATGAGAATTTTATCCAAACGCTTATGAATGGATATGAAGATCATAAAAAGCTGATAATTGGCATTACACAACTAAAACATTACCCATATCTTCAGTAATAAAGCAAATACTTTATCTGGTCATTGGTTCATTACTATACTTTACCAGCAAGCCTTTTCAGTGTCGCCTTCACGCTTTTTTCATTTAGCTTATCATTTGCTTTTTGTATAGCACTATTACCTAATTCTAAATAACGCCTGAACGACTTGTCATCTTTATGCCCAGAAATTTTCTTCACTTCCATTTCAGACATACCAAGGATCAAAGCGTTCGTAATAAACATCTTTCTATCGATACAACTACTCAATACTTCATTTAATGGCATATTAATGTGCAACGACCCCTTTTCTTCGCTCTATAATGGAACTGTTCTGGTTAAACCAACTTCTGTCACCATCTCTTTCAGCAAAGCATTAAATCTTTGTTCTTCAAATTTTGGGAGCGAATACCCTTTTTTCATACTTCTTTAAAATCTGCAGCGCATAATACGTTATTGGCAAAACAATAGAGTTAACTGTTTTGGACTAAAACTCATTAAGTCTGATACACGCTGTCCAGTCGGTGACATGAATACAAATAAATCTCTGACTTATGAAAGTGTATTTGATTTATATTTATGTTTAGCCAGCTTCATTCCCCTGTTCAAATAATCTGACAATTCTGAAAGTAAGACTGTCTCCGTTTTAATAATATTATCATTACCAAAACACAAATCAAGAGCAAGTTCTGTAAGTGGCTTTGCTCTTCGTTTTCTATTATCCCAAAACTTGGGAGCATTACTCGATTCTCTTTTACTGGCACTGCTAACAAAAGCGGTATAGCTTTGCTTAAATAACTTCCGTAAAATTTATTGTTCTTTGATTTCAATATAAGAAGGTTGTGCTCAGCGATTGAACCTCTCAGGCAAAAATTAATCTTAATTATATGTTTCAAAATTATTGCGGGGTACAGAAAAGGATACACAATTGGAAACTATTATAATTAATAACAACTTTACCCAGCAAAGATTTCGAGACAATAGAAATTAATAAGAATAAGCAAAAATCCGAAAACTTAGCTGACGAGGCTACTACACTTTTTTACAACAACAATAGATTAATTATTCCTGTCAATCCCTTTCCGCAGGAGATACAAATAGCAATATGCTTTTAAAGAAGTTCTACGTGTCACGTTAAAACCGCCGGGTCAAATTAAGGAAACTATTTCCCAAACAAGATAAGAATAGATAAATTTTACAGGCATGCAAACAAGAAACCTGATTTCAGTAAAAAACGAGTTGCAGATTAAATCTCTTTTTATTCATTCTTTGCAGGAGAATCATATAGTGTAACTTTTTGAATCTGCCAGTTACCGGCATCAATTCTTACATGCCTGCCCTGATGGTCTTCATCTCCATTCATCCGCTTTATAAATTTTTCTTTCCCTTCTTTGATTTCAATTTCATCAACCTTTAGCAGGTTGGTTACAAAATTCCTGTCGTTGTTTTCAAACGTTACAACTGCACCTGTTCCTGCTATAATAAACTCTTTTTCCGAAAGCTGAATAATTATTACTCCTGCAGAAGGCCATACTGAATCTTTTGCATTTGCATTCCAGCCCATTGAATATTCATGACTTATTTTCACTTTATAATTTCTCATCTGCACTTCCTGTACACCATCTTTTTTATCAATCAGAAATCCATCATAGTTCAGCCATGTCCTGCTTAGAATTAAATCTGAAAGCTGGTTAATCAACGCATAGCTGTTACTAAGTTCATCTTTTGCTTTTCCTTTTGCATTTTCAATCGAAAAGGGTGAAAAACCAATTGCGTGATAGTGACCAAGAATAAACAATGCTTTAGCAGAGCAGGATTCTTCAAAACGCATTTCCGGCACAAATAAAGCATTACTGTTTCTTACATACAAATCACACCAGTACTTTGTATCAGGATTGTAAAAATCGGGAGAAAGCATATCAATGGAAGATGCTGCTGCCTGCCATATATTCATAATGTGCGGTAAAGGACCTGCACTTGGATATTCACCAGGCTTTCTTCCGGGTCGTGGCAAGGCTGCATTTACGTACATGGGCAGATTGTATTCCTTCTTTCCTGCTGCTGCAACTTCATTGGTATATTTTGCATAATACCATGCCTGGAAAATTTCTTCTGTGTAACTATCATTGCCAAATAATTCAGTCCATGTTCCTTTTGTTTTACTTCCCTGCTTTGTCCATTTATCTTTTAGCTCAGGAACAAGTGCCTGCTGATTATTCAACAGATAAGCAGACAGTTCTTTTGGCACCTGGCTGTTATAAAAACCGTTGGCTGTTTTAGAAATTTCCCTTGCTGTTGTAAGCATGCCAATTTCATTTTCAACCTGCACCATGATGACAGTATGCTCTTCAGCATCTGCTTCTTTAATGTGCTTCATCAAAGCAGCAAACGCTTTTTTATCGGCTTCGAGGGTTTCTTTACCGAACACTGAAAAAATTTCATGGCTTCTTCCTGTGCTGTCGTATGTTCTCGGGAAACGTTTCGAGTTTGTTTTCATCCAAACAGGAGTGTAACAGCTCATACTGTTTTTCCATGTGCCAAACCAGAGAAAAACGAGTTTTAAATTATTCTTCCTGGCTTCAGAAATCATTCCGTCAACCAATGAAAAATCAAACTTGTTTTCTTCCGGTTCAAGAAACTCCCAATAAACAGGAGCAAGAACCGTATTGAGGTTCATCGATTTCAGGTAAGGGAAAAAGGGTCTTAAATAATCTATACTTGAAGCACTGGAATTTCCTAACTCTCCTCCAAGTATTAAAAAAGGGTTTTGATGAACAAATAACTGAAGGTCTCCGTTCTTCTTTTCCAAATGAGGTAAGTTATTACCCTGTGAAAAAGAAGAATTAAGATTTAATAATGTACATAAACAAATGATTATAATTTTTTTCATCATAATTATTTAATCCAGATCAAAACCCCTTCTTCTTAAGAAAATTTATTTACCCTGTAACGCTTTTGACACAGCCGAATAAGCAGGCTTTTTGGCAAAATTCTTATCCCACAATACCGGCAATTGAGATGATCTCCAACTATCAGGGTCATCAACTCCCCAAAACGTAATGCCATAACGCTGTGCAACAGGAACATTTTTAAAATAAGAATTAATGATGTACTGATACATTGCTGCCTGATAACCTAACATTAACGGATCGGCAATGGTGGCATCTGTAGCCGATGCTTTAATCGTAACATCCAGTTCAGATATTCTTATCTGTAAACCAGTTGCAGCCAGTTGCTGGAACATATAATCGATTCCTGTATAGGAGGTAGTAAGCGCATCGCAGTGCATTTGTGTACCTATGCCATCTACCTGCCCACCATTGGCCTTGATATAACTTACTAAAGCCACTAAAGAATCGGTCTTCGCTTTGCTTGATTCAAGATTGTAATCGTTAATAAACAGCTTTGCATTAGCATCTGCCTGATGTGCATATTTAAAAGCATTAACAATTCCGTTTTTGCCCATATAATCGGCCCAGAAGAAATAATCCGTACGACCACTTGGTACAGTTGTATTACTGCTTGTACGTATAGTACCGTTTTCTGCCAACACTTCATTGGCCACATCCCATGCGATTACCTTACCGGCGTAGTGTGTAACAATACCAGGAGCAGTAGATGTACCTACAATCCATAATTTCATGAGTGAATCTACCCGTGCAGCAGTTGCGGGTCCGCTAGCAGCAGCTTGGGCTGCATCATAGTCTGCTTTTTTCATGAATATAACATCGTCTATCCATGTTGATGAAGCAATCAATCCGCAATCAAAAGTCAGGTGTACACTGGTATTACTTCCTGTGTTAAAAATTTTAGATAATGAGGTCCAGCTTGTCCCTACAGCTAAATTGCCTGAATAACCGCCAACGTTTCCATAAGAAGACGTTTGTAATTGTAATTGAATAGTACCACTCGCATCACTGCCTTTTACGTAAGCAATAACAATATAATCGGTACCAGCATCAACCGCTACATTGGCACTAACACACTGAGCGCTATAATTTGCAGATTGTTTTACAGGCAAATTCAATTTCAGGCTGCGTTTACCCGTCCTTACATTAGCAGCAGTTTCATCAATGGATCGTGTGATGCCTCCGTTATAAGAGTTCCAATCCGGGTATGGATCGTTTGCTCTATCTTCAAATCCGGAGTTAGGAAGAACACTTGTCAACACCGCACTACCATTACCTGCAATACTTTTAAGATATGTAGCATTCTGCTGTTGATGCCACATCAAAGTATGTCCAAATACTTTTATTCCTGCTGCATTGGCCTGGCTGTACAAAGCATCTGCCTTAGTAAAATTCATTGTGCCATCATTCTGCACAATGGAACCATGTTTCATTTCATTGCCTGGAGTAATAACCGACCCTTCCTTAACAATAACAGGAAAATATTTTGCAAAACCCGCATCGCCCTGATAAGCCGCAAAACCAATGGCCACACTACCTGCTACAGATTTTAATGTACCGGAAGTATCATTGAAACTACCGGTATTCAGTATCCCTATACCTTTCATTTTGCTACAAGAATTTAATATGCCCGTAGCCAACAGTACAAGTATCAGATATTTAAATTGATTATTCATATCTTAAAAATTTTAATTCTTAATTAAATTACCATCCAGTATTTTGGAATTGAGATGCATTTGGTACGGTAAGGTTATCTAACTGTGATTTTGGAATTGGCCTCAACAACATATAATCCTTTATATTGGCTGCTGCCGGCGGATTGTAGAGTTTTACACGATTTACTAATTGCCCACGCATCGCTAAATCCACCCAACGATTTGCCTCGCCAGCTAATTCACGGCCATGTTCATCCAAAATAAAGTCAAGTGTTACCTGTGCAGGAGTAATTTGCATAGCTGCAACACGGGTTGTCAAATCGGCAGACGACAAACCTGTACGATAAGCTGCTCTTGTTCTCAATACATTAATTAACGACGCTGCTTCTGTAGTCCCAGCTCCTGCACCTTTCAGGCAAGCTTCTGCTGCCAACAAATACACTTCGGATAATTTGAGTACCGGATAAGGTCGGCCGCCACCTTCATTTGCACTGCTTCTTTTGGAATCCCAATATTTCTTCATGGGAGGCATTAAAACAGGCTGAGAAGCTCCGCCTGAACCGGGGTAAGTACCATTAATCCCTGGCATTTCAGCCGGACTGATTACCCTGTAGGGTTTTGCCGATTTTAATTGTGCAGATACCAACGCAGAATACTCAGTGAGACTATGCGCTATTACAATAGCTGTATCACCTACATTATAAGTAAAGCTTCCTGAATAAGTACTTCCTGAAGGATAAGTGGAAGTGGTTTGAACGGTACATAAATAGGCATAATTAAAAGTACCATCATAACGACTGTCGTTTATTTTATCGGCAAAAAGGGTATTGTATAAAAACGAAGTTGGGCAGATTACCCGCATAGGTCTGCCGTACAGTGGTGTACGTGTGCCACAGGGGTTCTTACCACTACTTGCAAGAGGAGCAGGAGTTGCATCATAGCTCATATTATAATCATTCGATGCATTTACATCCTTGCCGCCGGAAGTTGCAGCCAGTCCATTAAAAGCACTTTCTTCATTAGCTCCAGTATTACCCGGGATACGCTCTACTGCAAACAATAGTTCAGTGTTATAATCGTTCCCCTCTGCTACTACATCTGCATAATTTGCTAATAAGCTACAACCGTATTTCGATTGATTGTTTATTAACTGCATAGCTGCATTATAGGCATTTTGCCAGTCGGTAGATTCCGCATTTGCAGAATAGCCCTTGAAAATATACGCCTTTGCCAGCAAAGCAAAAGCGGCCGGTTTTGATAAAGTAAAAGCGCCCGTTGCACCTGTAGTGCCGAAACCACGTTTATCGGGCAGATTTTTTGTAGCATAGATTAAATCGCTGATGATACCAGCCCAGTCTTTGGTTAAAATATCGTTCGCAGGCAAACGGTTAAACCCGGCGAAAGAAGACTGGTTAAATGCCCAATCACCGCTTCCAAGATCCACAGGTATGGCACCAAACTGCGATACCAGATTCAAATAGTTCAAAGCTCTTAAAAAATGTGCCTGTCCTAAAATATTGGCAGTATCTATGCCGGGAATACCCGGTGCCCATGTAATAATACCATTACACATGTTGATATTATTAAACGTTCTGTTCCACAACGTTAAAATGGAGCCATCAGTATAGTCAAATGTATAACTGCTAAGTTGATATGCTGCTGCAGAACCGCCGGCATTTCCCCACCACATATCTGTACCTACATCGCCTGTTAAATTGTCGCCTTCAGGGCCATAAATGTAACGTAACCCTGAGTAAACGGAGTTCACAGCCAATTGAATTCCCTGAGAAGTTTGGAACATTGCTACTGTATTAACAGTTTTGGGCTGCACGTCTAATTTTTTACTGCAACTGTCCATAGCAAATAGAACTATGGCTGCTGTAAACATGGAGCCTATGATAACTTTTATTGTTTTTATTTTCATAACAATCTTTTTAGGAATTTAAAAATTCACGTTTAATCCCAGCATGTAATTCCGGGTAAGCGGTGTTGATGCACTAATTGTAGTGATAGAGTTCTGCCCTGTACGTAAATTATCGGGACTGCTAACTCCTGACGGCCCCTGATTAGTAGCAATTGGCGCAATACCTGTTTTACGCATATATGGAGAAAACAAGAATCCTACATTATCCACCGAACCGTAAACACGAACAGAACGTACGCCTATTTGCTTCAATAATTTACCCTTTAATGTATATCCGACATTAATAGCTTTAATTTGTAAAAACGAAGCATTGTAATAACCCAGCGTTTGCCAAGAAGTAGTCGTTCCTGCACTGCTCCATCCGCCTGTACCATTCGCAATAGTTGGGAACCAGTTGGAAGGATTGGTAGGTGTCCAGTAATCTACTTTTATAGAGTTTCTGCCGAAACTGGAACCTGAGCCCAAAGTTGTTAAATAAGAAGAAGACCATTGATGTATCTGGCTCACCAGTAAACCACCAAAACGGGCATACATAGTAATTCCTAAATCAAATCCTTTGTAAGAGAAAGTGTTGGTCATCCCACCCTGTAAAACAGGGTCGCCGTTACCGATAATATGCCTGTCGGCAGTAGTAATTGATCCATTTCCATCATAATCCTGTAATTTAATCATCCCAGGTGATGAGCCGAATTTGGCAGCTTCGGCAGCTTCTGAAATTTGCCAGATACCTAAGTTTTTATAATCGTAAATTGAACTCATCGAATAGCCGGTAAATAGCTGGTTTCCTATATTTTGAGTAGTAGAACCAATTTGTTTAGTCAATTTGTTCTTGTTGAAAAACAAGTTTAAATCCGTTGTCCAGCTAAATCCATCAGTTGTTTTCGGTTGAATATTTACAGAAGAAACAGAAAATTCCATACCCCAGTTTTTCATTTGCCCTACGTTTACGTTAAAAGGATTACTTACGCCGGAAGAAGTAGGCAATTGCTGAGAGAACAATAATTTATTGGTAACTGCATTATAATATTCAATAGCGCCTGTAATACGATTATTTAAAAAACCGTAATCCAAACCTATATTCAGAGTATTGGTATATTCCCAATCCAAATCCGGGTTAGGCAATCCTGCTAAATAATAACCTACTACTATGCTTGAACCATAATTATATTTTACAATGGTACTCTTGCTCATATCGCCCGCTTGCCCACCAAGACCATTGTTATTGGTAACACTGCCTAATGCGGAATAAGCGCTTACTGACTGAGAAGCGGTTTGCCCGTAACCAGCTCTAAGCTTTAATGTACTAATCCACGCCAGTTTTAAGCTGCTTCCTATAAACTTTTCGTTCATAATATTCCAACCGGCAGATACAGCTCCAAACTGGTGCCAGTTATGTCCTGTAGCTAATACAGAAGAACCATCTCTTCTGTACGTTCCGGTAATCATATACCTGTTGTCGTAAGCATAATTAACACGAGCCATGTAAGAAATAATAGCAGAAGATACTTCTCCGCCTGAAATGGAGGCATTAGCTGCTGTTAATGGCACTGACTGGGACATATCAAAATACTGTGTTTGGTCGGAATACATCGAATCTTTACTAACCTGCGTATTATGATATTGTTGTTGTTGAATACTGTATAAACCGGTAAAATCAATATGATGTTTGGCGATATTTTTTTCGTAAGTCAATAAATTTTCTGCCGTGTAAGACCATGTTTCAGCATTATTCACCACTGCATGGTTGCCGGTTGTAGGTCTGAAGTAACTTGGGTTAGAGTTGGTAGCCGGATTGGTAGAACCATTAAAATGGTCGGCTGCCTGGAACTGGTCATCTTCTTCCTGTGAGTAATCCAAACCTAAATTAAAGCGGTATTTCAAACCTTTGTAGAGGTTTGCTTCTGCAAAAAGGCTGTTAAACGTATGGATGATTCTCTTTTTATCAACCCACATACCATTATTATTCTTTAACAATAACGGGTTGTAGTTGCCTTGTAAATCATTGCTGTTACCCTGCCCCATTGCATTGAATACAATTTTACCGGTACTGTCGTAAGGGCTTACCAAAGGACTGGTTGCCAGTGTTGGAAACATAGTACTGCCGGCAACAAACTGTGCTCCTTTTTGAATACTCAGGCTATTCATTGTGTTTACACCTATCTTTAACCACTTGCCTATTCTGGAGTCAATGGATAATTTTAAAGACCCACGCTGATAATCCTGACCGGGCAATACAGCAGTTTCCTTGTAATAACCACCGCCGAAAGCATAAGTACTGCCATCGTTACCACCCGTTACTGTAAGATAATGGTTTGTTTTTATGGAATTTTGATACATCAAATCCTGCCAGTCGGTATAGTTACCTGCTGCCATATTTTTCAGTTCATTCGGTTGAAAAACACCGTTACTTGCTGCTCCTGCAATCGTATGCATGGCAATATATTCCGGCCCGTTAAAAACAGGATATTTATTAGCAACAGTACCAACACCATAATAGCCATTATAAGTTACCTTAGCCACACCTGTATTACCACGTTTTGTGGTAATTAATATAACCCCATTAGAACCACGGCTTCCATAAATAGCTGTAGCAGATGCATCTTTCAGGATGCTTAATGAAGCAATATCGTCAGTATTAATATCATTCAAATTACCTATGTAAGGAATACCATCCACAACTATTAGTGGCGCATTGCTTCCCAATACAGAACGCACACCACGAATACGCATAACAGCACCTGCACCAGGGCCAGTGCCTACGGTTTGAATATCCACACCCGGAGCATGCCCCTGCAAGGCATTTTGGAAATTAGCTGTTGGTACTTCTTTCAAAGCCTTGGCACTTACAAGGTTTACTGCTCCTGTAACATCTTTTTTACGTTGAGTACCATAACCAACAACTACCACTTCACCCAAAGCTTTATCAAGTAATTCAAGCTGTATTGTTATAACAGCATCGCTAACTTTAATTTCTTTTGTGGCATAGCTAACTGCAGAAATTACAAGAACCTGTCCTTTTGATGCCGGTAGGGAAAAGTTACCTGAAGCATCAGTTGTGGTACCCTTGCTGGTACCTTTTATAATAACGGAAACACCTTGTAATGGAGCCCCCCCTTCTCCCATTACTTTGCCTTTAACGGTTATATCCTGTGCAAATACAGATTGCGAAAACAGGAATTGTAAAAGCAGCGTTGACATGAGCATTGCTGCGTTCACTAACATTCTTTTAAAGAATGATAAAGCGAATTTTTTGTTTGGCATAATCAATTCTGGTTTTTTGTTTAAAACATGATAACAATCGGGCGTTTTTCTTCAGATAGTTGTTGTTTTAGCTTTTGAATAGTATGAAATGAAATATTTATTTTTCGATATATGCTTAGCTGTTGCGTGGATAAAGAATGAAATTCAGCATAAGCGGATTTGATAACAATTCCTGCACGGAATGAGGCCTCACCCTTTTCACAACTTCTCACTAAGAAAAAGCTGCTGCATTGTTGTTCAGGGGAATTATTATTTCTCTTGAGTCTAACTAAGTCAATACGATTTATAACCGGAAGGAATGAAGGCCAACCCCTTTCAGAGTTTTCCTTTATAAAGCAATTAAGAGAATTATCAAAATTTCTCATAAATGACAGCAGCTTTCGTTTTATAATCCTAATTGAAGGAATCTATGACAATGCAATCGGTTGCATAAATTTGTTTTAAAAAATGGATTTTAATTTACAAAAAACAAAAAGGCTCAATCAAAATCCATACTCCTGAAATATATTATCCAGACTAATATCAGATCAAGTTATCTATATGCGCTATTCGCACTCAAATACATTCATCTGAAGTTTTCTGTATCGCAATTTCAAGGCTAATGTAGGAAATATTTTGAAAAATGCAACCGATTGCATTTTTTTTTAAAAAAAAACCTACCTTAGTCAGACAAACAGTTCTAATTTTCCGCTGCACATGTCAGATGAAATTACAATTTACGATCTTGCCAGAGAGCTAAAACTTTCCCCTGCTACGATCAGCAGAGGGCTAAAAAAAAACAGCAGCATCAGCAAAAACACCATTTCACGTATTTTAAAAAAGGCTGAAGAATTAGGATACCGCCCCAATACTTTTGCAAGTAATCTAAGAAACAAAAATACACATACAATAGGAGTGATTGTTCCTAAGCTGAACAGCAATTTCATGTCTGCTGCACTGGCAGGCATGGAACACATTGCAAGTAAAGAAAACTACAATCTTATTATTACACAATCACTTGAGAAATCTGAAAAGGAAAAAATAAACGTTCAAACAATGTTTAACAGCAGAGTTGACGGTTTACTTATTTCGCTTGCCTATGACACAAAAAATATCAATCACCTTCAGATTTTTTTTAACAAAAAAATACCTGTTGTGTTTTTTGACCGTGCTTATTTATCGAACGATAGTACCGCAGTTGTAATTGACAATTTCAAATCGGCTTATGCTGTTACTTCTCATCTTGCAGAGCAAGGTTGCAAACGTATAATGCATGTTAGTGGAAACCTGATGCGGGATATATATTCAGACCGCATGGAAGGATATAAAACAGCCTTACAAGATCATAATTTAAATTTTGACAATAAGCTGGTTTATATATGTGACCTGAGTGAACAGGCAGGTGAAGAAGTTGCAAATCATATATTAAATATGAAAGTAAATATGCGGCCAGATGGCGTTTTTTGTGCAAATGATACAGTGGCAGTTCACTGCATGCTTGCCCTGAAGGAAAAGGGCATTTCCATTCCTAGGGATATTGCTTTCGCAGGCTTTAACAACGACCGGATAAGCAAAGTAATTGAGCCTAATCTTACTACTGTAAATTACTCCGGTTATCATATTGGAGAAGTGGCTATTACAAATCTGCTGAATCAGTTAAAAAACAAAACATCAAAATCACCCTCGGGTAAAATTATATTACAATCTGAGCTTCTGATTCGTAATTCATCATTAAGAATACAACAAAACGAACTTCCTGTACAGAATGAGCATGAAAGAAAAGAAAGAAATAACAATTTATGATATTGCTGCAAAACTCGATATTTCCACTGCAACCGTAAGCCGTGCATTAAAAGATCACCCGGCTATTAATAAAAATACAAGGAAGAAAATTCAGGAAACAGCAAAGGAACTTGGATACAGGCATAACAGTTTTGCAAGCAGCCTGCGTAAGCAAAAATCGCATACAATTGGAATTATTGTGCATGAATTGAACAGTAACTTCATCACTTCAGTTCTTGCAGGAATTGAGAAAGTAAGTACAGAAGCAGGCTATGATCTCATTATTGCACACTCATCAGAAAGTTCAAAAAAGGAATCTGCTAATGCTTCTAACCTTTTCCACAAACGTGTTGACGGGCTAATTGCATCCTTATCATTTGACACGGACTCAATGGACCATTTTCAACCTTATATTAACAGGGGCATTCCTTTGGTATTTTTTGACCGTGTTGATGAAAAATCAGACAATCCCAAAGTTATCATAGACAACTACAAGTGTGGATACGAAGCTACACAACACTTAATTGAACAGGGCTGCAAAAGAATTGCAATAGTAACTGCAAGCCTTACACGTAATGTTTATGCCCAGCGTTTTGGAGGATATAAAGACGCATTGTTTGACCATGATATAAAGTACAACGAGAAATATCTTCTTATAAAAGATTTAAGTGAACAATCAGGTGTTGAAGCTGCGCTTGAAATTATGCGATTAAAACCAATGCCTGATGCCGCTTTTATTACAAATGACTTCTCGGCAGCCGTTTGCATGCAAACTCTTAAAGAGTATGGAGTAAGAATTCCGGAAGATATTGCCATTGTAGGATTTAATAATGATGTTATCAGTAAAATTGTAGAACCTCAGTTAACTACAATTAATTACCCCGGTATCGATATTGGAGAAATAGCTGCAAGAAACCTTATCGGACTTATTAATAATGATGCCAGTGTACAGCAAACAAATACGGTTATTGTTAAATCGGAGCTGATTATCCGCAAATCATCTGTAAAGAAAAACTGATTGCTTATTCAATGAATAAACTAATACTATACATAGCTGCCTCTTTTTTTAGCATTTTTCAGGCAATAGCTGATGATGGCCATCGTTTGTGGCTCAGGTATGACAAAATAAATGACAGCCGTTTGATTAAACAGTATGAAAATTCAATTTACTTTCCGGTAATTTATGGAAGTTCCGCTACTATTCAGGCTTGCAGAGCAGAACTGCAGAACGCCTTATCAGGATTAACCGGAAAAAAATACACTGTTTTCTCATCTCCGAAAAAACAAACTAATTTCTTTGCTACACTTTCATCTTCTCCCCTTGCATCCTCTCTTATTTCTAAGGATGACCTGAATAAAATTGGTACAGAAGGCTTCCTCATTCTGACAACAAATTCCGGGCAAAAAAAAATTATTATAACCGCCAAAACAGATATTGGCTTAATGTATGGCATTTTTCATTTTCTGAGGTTAATCCAAACCAATCAGTCAATTGAACAATTGCATATTCTGTCAAATCCCAGATTAAATCTCCGTTTATTAAATCACTGGGATAATTTAAACAGAACTGTTGAAAGAGGTTATGCAGGTTTCAGTATTTGGGATTGGCATAAATTACCTGGATATATCGACAAAAGATACATTGATTATGCAAGAGCAAATGCTTCTGTTGGCATAAACGGTACAGTACTAAATAATGTAAATGCCAATTCACTTATTCTTACAAAACCCTACCTGCTCAAGGTTAAAGCATTAGCCGATGTTTTTCGTCCATATGGAATTAAAGTTTATTTAACTGCAAAATTCAGTTCGCCAATTGAAATCGGGGATTTGCAAACTGCAGATCCTTTAAATGACCAAGTTCAGAACTGGTGGAAGGCCAAAGCAAAAGAAATTTATTCGCTCATTCCTGACTTTGGTGGTTTTCTTGTGAAAGCCAACAGTGAAGGACAACCGGGACCACAGGATTATAAACGAACACATGCCGATGGAGCCAATATGCTTGCAGCAGCAGTAGCCCCATACAATGGAATCGTTATCTGGCGTGCATTTGTTTATTCATCAGAAAATACTGATGACAGGCATAAGCAGGCTTATGATGAATTTCTTCCTCTTGATGGAAAATTCAGTTCCAATGTAATGCTTCAGGTTAAAAACGGAGCCATCGATTTTATGCCAAGAGAGCCGTTTCATCCATTATTTGGGGCAATGCCAAAAACGCCTTTGATGATGGAATTTCAACTTACCCAGGAATATACCGGCCAGGGAACAAGTTTGGTTTATCTGGCTCCATTATTCAAAGAAGTATTAAACAGCGATACCTATTCAAAAGGGAAAGGCAGTACTGTTGGAAAAGTAGTTGACGGATCGCTTGATAAACATCTATTAAACGGCATGGCAGGTGTATCAAATATCGGAAATGATATGAACTGGTGTGGGCATCCGTTTGCACAAGCCAACTGGTATGCGTACGGCCGGTTATGCTGGGATTACAACCTTAGCAGTGAAATCATAGCAGATGAATGGCTGAGAATGACATTGAGTAACAATGCACAATTCGTGGCTGTTGCAAAAAAAATGATGATGAGCAGCAGGGAAACAATGGTGAATTATATGAATCCTTTGGGTCTGCACCATATTATGAGAACCAATGATCATTATGGACCAGCACCGTGGGTTGATAATATTAAAAGACCCGAATGGAACCCTGTTTACTATCATAAAGCAGACAGTGTTGGAATTGGTTTTAACAGAAGCTCAAGCGGCAGTAATGCCATTGCGCAATACAAACCTGAAGCAAGAATTCAATGGGAGAATATTACGACCTGCGATGAAAAACTTATTCTTTGGTTTCATCATGTGCCCTGGAGTTTTAAAATGAAAAGTGGCAGAACATTGTGGGATGAACTTTGCTTTACATATTATTCAGGAGCAGATGATGTAAAAAAAATGCAACATACATGGAGCAGTATGCAACCGTATGTTGATGCAGAGCAATTTGACCATGTAAAACAATTATTGAATATTCAATATAACGAAGCTGTATGGTGGCGTAATTCCTGTTTGTTGTATTTCCAGACATTCAGCAAAATGCCAATTCCAACAGGTTACGAACAGCCCGACAAACCACTAGAATATTATAAAAACCTAAAATTCTATTTTGTTCCGGGAATATAAATACGACCCGAGGTTGCCAATTATATGAAAACTCCGTCATCCGCTTTTACTGAAAACAAACAGTAAACCGGAATTTGATTTTACCCTTAAACAATTCTTTGCCAACCAAAAGGCAGATGAGAAATTTTATCAAAATCTGCATTTCTAAAAAGAAGAGAAGCAAAAAGGCATAGATATGAACCCTGGTTATCTGTTACCGATCCGCAGAAATTTTGCAACAGCAAAATCCGGATTAAAATATTATGTGATAAAAAATAACATGAAAAAAAGTATTGCGGCTATATTATTCAGCGCAGGAATTTTACTTGCTTACAGCGCAACTGCACAAATTCAATTACCCGCAGTTGTAAGAGACAGTATGATACTTCAACGTGATGCCAAAGTAAATATGTGGGGATGGGCATCACCCGGTGAAAAAATAATTCTCAGAATTAAAAAGAAAAAATTCGCTACAACTGCCGATACAAAAGGCAACTGGAAAATTGTATTACCCCCCACCCCTGCCGGCGGCCCATATACATTTGAGTTTACAGGAAAAAATAAAATAACACTTACAGATATTTTATTTGGAGATGTCTGGTTCTGTAGTGGTCAAAGTAACATGGTTCACCAAATGAATATTCATGATGTGCGTTATGCAAAAGAAATTGCTGAATCAAACTTTCCTGAAATACGCCAGTTCTGGATTCCAACTCTCACAAATTTGCAATCGCCTCAAACCAATTTACCATCGGGCAACTGGCAGCCGGCAGTGGGCGAACAGGTAAGGCCATTTTCTGCAGTAGCCTATTTCTTTGCAAAAAAACTTTATGAAGAATATCATATTCCAATCGGAATTATTAATGCTTCAGTTGGCGGCACACCAATAGAAGCATGGATCAGTGAAGAAGGAATGAAAGACTTTTCATCCATCGGATCAATCATACAAAAAAACAAAGACACTGCTTACATCAATAGTTTCAGCAGAAACACAGGAAATTTCAGACCCAGGCAACAAACCGATCAGGGTTTACTCAGCACAAAAAAATGGTTTGATCCTGAATACATTCCTGCAAGCTGGCGCAACATGAATATTCCCGGATACTGGGAAGATCAGGGCCTGAAAGATTTAAACGGTGTGGTGTGGTACAGGAAAGAGGTTGACATTCCTGCGACCATGACTGGAAAACCTGCAAAAGTTTTTCTTGGAAGAATTGTTGATGCTGATGAATTGTACATCAACGGTAAACAAGTTGGCTCAACTACTTATCAATATCCGCAAAGACATTACACAATTCAACCGGGTATTTTAAAATCAGGAAAAAATCTTTTTGTAATACGTGTTACAAACACCGTAGGGAAAGGTGGTTTTGTGCCAGACAAACCTTATTGTGTTTTTGCAGGAAATGATACAGTTGATTTAAAAGGCACATGGCAATATAAAGTTGGTGATGTATTTGCGCCATTTGGAAGAAATGGTTTTGGCGGCGGTATTTCATTTCAGAATCAGCCGGCTGCTTTATACAATGCAATGGTTTCTCCATTAATTCATTACACTGTTAAAGGTTTTTGCTGGTACCAGGGCGAAAGCAATACCGGAAAGCCTGATGAATATGCACAACTGATGCCTGCTCTTATTTATGACTGGCGTACAAAATGGAATGAAGGCAATCTTCCTTTCCTGTTTGTACAGCTTCCAAACTTTATGGATTATAACTATCTGCCCTCAGAAAGCAGTTGGGCAATGTTAAGGGAAGCTCAGCTTAAATCATTAAGTGTATCCAATACTGCAATGGCTGTTACAATTGATCTTGGTGAATGGAATGATATTCACCCCGACGATAAAAAAGATGTTGGTGAACGCCTGGCACTTGCTGCATTAAAATTAGCATACGGAAAGGATATTGTTTATTCAGGGCCTCTTTATCAAACAGCTTCAACTGAAGGAAATAAAATCACCATCACTTTTTCAAACACAGGCAGTGGCTTAATAACAAACGACAATGAAGAGCCCGGTGAGTTTGCCATTGCAGGCGCTGATAAAAAATTTGTATGGGCAAAAGCAAAAATAGAAGGGAACCATGTGGTAGTGTGGAATGATAATGTTACAAATCCGGTATATGTACGCTATGCCTGGGCAGACAACCCGGTTCATGCAAACTTATATAATAAAGAAGGTTTACCCGCATCACCATTCAGAACTGATAAATAACTGATACAGTAAAATCTGAAATAGGTCAATATGAAAAAAAATATCATCCTGTCTCTGCTGTTTGTATTATTACCTGTACTGCAAAGTTTGTTTGGGCAAAATATTCATAGCGACAATAGAAACGGCACCTTTACAAATCCTGTTATACCTGCCGACTTTCCCGACCCCGATGTAATACGTGCAGGTGATACATATTACATGGTAACAACCACTATGTTTGTTTTTCCCGGTGTTACAATATTAAAATCGCAAGACCTGGTTAACTGGGAATACTGCAGTAATGCTGTACCACGTTTTGATTACGGCAAATGTTATAACCTCGACAGTTGTAACAGGTATGGGCATGGGCAGTGGGCAACAAGCATGAAATATCATAACGGAAAATTTTACCTGTTGTTCATTACTCTTAACGAAGGCGGTTTTATGTGTACTGCTGATAAAGCTGAAGGCCCCTGGAAAATCACACACCTGCCCAAAGGTTTTTATGATCCCGGATTATTTTTTGATGATGATGGTAAGATTTATGTAGCGCAGGGTTATGGAAAAATTTCAATAACAGAAGTAAATCAAAATCTTGAACCTGTTTCGAAAGATTCATTGGTTTTTACAGGCGATATACGTGGCGGATTAGAAGGAACACATGTTTATAAGATAAACGGCTATTACTATTTGTATTGCACTTATGGTGGCGTTGATGGCATACAGGTGGCTTTACGTTCAAAAAATATTTATGGACCCTATGAACAGAAAGTAGTAATAAGAGATACTACTCCGGGTGTAACTTATGGAATTCACCAGGGTGCATTAATTCATACACAAAGCGGAGAATGGTGGACGATGCTCTTTGTTGACAGTGGTCCGTTTGGCCGTTTCCCATCATTGCAACCTGTAACATGGATTGATGGCTGGCCGATGGTTGGCATGGATGGTAAAGCAGTTATTACTTACAAAAAACCAAATGTTACTTATCCAAACAATCCATCCGGCCAGGATAAAAAATATCCGGTGCTTGTATTTCCGGCTTCAGATGAATTTAATTCAGGCAAATTAGGAATGCAGTGGGGATGGAATCATAATCCCGATTCTGCAAACTGGTCGTTCATTCAAAAAAAAGGTGTACTTCGTTTAACAACCGGGAGAGTTGTATCAAATCTTACACAGGCGCCAAACACTCTTACGCAAAGACCTTTTGCACATTACGATCAGTCGGTGCCAACATCTGCTGTAACAAAACTGAATGTATCGGGAATGAAAGATGGTGATATTGCCGGGCTTGCAGTATTTCAGGATCCGTATGCATTTATTGCTGTAAAACAAACGAATGGGAAAAAACAAATTATTATGGTGAATAATGGAGAAACAGTTGACTCCGTCAGTATAAAAAGCTCAACAGTTTTTTTGTGTACAACTGCTTCCAACAAAACAAAAAAAGCCGGCTTTGAATACAGTTTTGATAATAAAACATTTCAACCGCTCGGCAATGAATTACTGATACGCTTCAGTCTGAAAATATTCACCGGTAATAAATTCTGTTTGTTCAATTATGCAACAGAGAAAACAGGAGGACATGTTGATTTTGACTGGTTCAGAGTTAAATAAAATCACAAATACAATTTAAAAATTGCAGATGCTTTATAAAAATATAACCCGCTTTTTTCATTACAGCCTGTTTACAACTGCAACAGAAAAGAAATGGCTGAATAAAAATGCGTTGCCCTTTTTTAGCTTCATTACCCTTCTTCCATTATTTCCATCTGGACAAAATCTTCTTACCAGGAATCAGTTTTCTGCTGATACAATAAACTACGGCAGAGATTTTACAATTAGTGTACATAGAATTGTCTCAAAAATATTTATTGATAAACACGGAAATCCGGATGAAATACAATGGATGAAATTGAAAGAACAAAAATAATCTGGATAAACTTATAAATATGTACGGGAAAAATAGAGATCATCGTCTGGCAATAAAAGTAATACTCACATGGTTTTGTGTATTTATCTTTTCAGCAGCAGGTGCACAGCTCGTTTCATCTTCAGCAACAACATTTAATCTTAACAGTACAGTGATTTATATTGATACTGCTGATTTTGTTTTGGTAAAAAAATCAGCAGTATTTCTACAGCATGATATTGAAATGGTAACCGGTAAAAAACCTGAAATTATAAATGATCCTTCAAAGAAGGCAAAGAATTGTATTATTATCGGCACAGCAGGCAATTCAAAATTTATTGATGAACTTTCAAAGTCAGGTTCGGTTAATCTTGCTTCAATAAAAAACAAATGGGAAGCATATTATATTCAATCAGTTCCAGTTAACAAAAATTCATCTTCCTTCTTAAAAGGTTCAACTGTTCTTGTAATAGCAGGCAGCGACAGAAGAGGTACTGCCTACGGTGTTTTTGAACTGAGTAAACAAATAGGTGTTTCGCCCTGGTACTGGTGGGCCGATGTTCCTGCTAAAAAACACAGCAACATTTATATCAATCTGTCAGCAAAAATCACCGATGCACCTAAAGTAAAATACCGGGGCTTTTTTATTAATGATGAAGCTCCCTGTTTAAGCAACTGGAGTAAAGCAACCTTTGGAGGCTTTAATCATCAGTTTTATGAAAAAGTATTTGAATTGTTACTTCGCCTTAAAGCAAACTATCTGTGGCCTGCAATGTGGGGCAGCGCATTTAATACCGACGATCCTTTAAATCCGATATTGGCAGATGAATATGGAATTGTGATGGGAACCTCTCATCACGAACCTATGTTGAGATCTCAGCAGGAATGGAAAAAGTTTGGGAAAGGAATGTGGGATTATACAAAGAATGACACAATGCTGCATGCCTTCTGGAAAAAAGGAATTGAAAACATGAAAACACATGAAAGCATTGTTACTGTTGGAATGCGTGGCGATGGAGATATGCCGATGACTCAAGGCACTGCAACCGAACTGCTGGAACGTATTGTTGCAGATCAAAGAAAAATTATTGAAGATGTAACTCATAAACCTGCATCGGCTACTCCGCAGTTGTGGGCACTTTACAAAGAAGTGCAGGATTACTATGATAAAGGTATGCGTGTGCCTGATGATGTAACATTGCTGCTGTGCGATGACAACTGGGGCAACATCCGCAAACTGCCCAAAATAACCGACAAACCGCACCCGGGAGGCTACAGTATTTATTATCACTTTGATTATGTAGGCGGCCCGAGAAATTACAAGTGGCTTAACACAAATTCATTACCGAGAGTATGGGAACAAATGCACCTTGCTTATGAATACAATGTAAGAAATATCTGGATTGTGAATGTTGGCGATATTAAACCAATGGAGTATCCCCTTTCGTTTTTTCTTGATTACGCATGGAATCCTGAAAAAATTGGCCCGGCTGATATTCAAACCTATTCTGAAAAATGGGCTGCAGCAAATTTTGGGAAACAGTATGCAAAAGATATTGCAGATATTCTGGCAGCCTATACCAAATATAACAGCCGAAGGAAACCTGAACTGCTCGATGCCAACACCTACAGCCTTAATAACAACGAATGGGCAACTGTTGTAAATGATTACAATAACGTATTAAAAAAAGCAGAAGAAATTAATAAGCAATTGCCTGCTGAATACAGGGATGCTTATTTTCAGTTGGTACTTCATCCTGTAAAAGCATGTGCAAATTTAAACGAAATGTATTACAATGCTGCTTTGAATAAACAGGCTTATACGGCAAAATGGAAAGAAGCAAATATCTATGCCGACAAAGTGAAAGAGTTATATAAAACTGATTCGTTAATTACATTGGAATATCACCGGCTTAACAATGGCAAATGGAATTATATGATGAGCCAGACTCATATTGGGTATTTTTCCTGGCAGGAACCACGGCAACAACGAATGCCAATGGTGAAATATGTTCCGGCCGATTCTGTAATGATACCTGTTGATACTTTTGTGATTACTAAAAAAGCAAAATATCCTGCAAATACGAAATACAATTTGTTTTATGAACTGAACAATTATGTTTCAATAGAAGCAAATCATTATACCAAAGCTGTTAATGCAAATGGAGTTACATGGAAAGTATTGCCCGATCATGGCAGAACAGGTTCAGCAATTACAACGTTTCCTGTAACAGCAAAAGAACAGCAACCGGGAAAAACATCGCCTTACATTGAATATGAATTTTACACTTACAGTAGCGGTGAATTTAAAATCAACTGTTACTTCTCCCCCACACTTAACTTTCATGATTCACCAGCAGGCTTGCAATATGCTGTTTCGGTTGATGATGAACTACCACAGATGATCAGTGTAAATGGTCAGTCAAAAGCAAATGAAAGCGGCATTATGTATAAATGGGTGGCCGATAACATTATTATTAAACAAAGCAGTCATAAAATTTCCTTGCCGGGAAAACACATCCTAAAATACTGGATGATAAACAGCAGTTTGGTATTACAGAAACTCGTCCTTGATTTTGGTGGCACCCAACCATCTTATCTCGGGCCTGAAGAAACAAGAAATCTAAACAATTAAAAAGAATATAAAATGAAACAAAAACGATTATTACTTGCTCTATGTGCTGTATATTTTGTTATTACAGCATGTACGGTAACAAAAAATACATCACAAAGAATTCCCTCGCTGAAAGAGCTGTTTAAAAATGATTTCGGCATTGGCACTGCACTCAACGCCACGCAGATTGAAGAAAAAGATCCCAAAGCCGATGCATTAATTAAGCAACAATTCAATATGGCCACGCCTGAAAATGTAATGAAAGCTGAAGTTATACATCCTCAATGGGGCGTTTATAATTTCGACCTGGCCGATAAAATGGTTGCCTATTGCCAGAAGAATAATATTAAAGTAAACGGTCACACACTTATATGGCACAGCCAGATGCCAATGTTTGCCCGCCGTATACACGATGTTGATTCGTTTAAAACATTCTTTACCGATCATATTAAAACAGTTGCATCACGTTACGAAGGAAAAGTTTATTCATGGGATGTTGTAAACGAAGCACTGAATGAAGATGGCACAATGCGCAAATCACCCTTCCTTACTATGCTTGGTGATAATTTTGTAACAGACGCATTCAGGCTGGCACAGGCTGCAGCACCAACCACTCAATTGTATTATAACGATTATAACAATGAGCAACCTGCAAAACGTTCGGGCTGTATAGCTTTAATCAAAAAAATTCAGGCTGCCGGTGTACGTATTGATGGTGTTGGTATTCAGGGGCATTGGCATGTGGGCCAGGTTCCCTTAAAAGAAATTGAACAAAGTATTCTTGACTATTCTGCACTTGGTATTAAAGTAATGTTTACCGAACTGGATATTGAAGTATTGCCACGTAATTTCCAGGGAGCAGATATAAACCAACGTATGAAAGAGGACCCTTCGTTAAATCCTTATGTAAATGCGTTGCCCGACAGTGTTCAGCAACAACTGGCAAATGATTACGAAGCGTTGTTTAAATTATTCCTGAAACATAAAGACAAAGTTGTAAGAGTTACATTCTGGGGTGTTAATGATGGACAAAGCTGGTTAAACGGATGGCCTGTAAGAGGAAGAACAAACTATCCATTATTATTCGACAGGAACTTTGAACCCAAACCTGCATTTTATAAGGTTGCAGCATTAAAAGCGAAAAAGTAAGTACAGTTTTTTAATAAATCAAATAATTACAATGGACAATCAATCGCAGAAATTATCAGTACTTGAAAAGGTTGGATATAGTTTGGGAGATCTTGCTGCCAATTTAGTATTTCAGACTTTGGTTACATGGATCGCTTATTACTACCTGAATATTTTTGGTCTGAAACCGGAACACGCATCCTTAATGACGCTGATAGTTGGCTTAACTGCTGCTTTTGCATTTAACCCTGTAATGGGAGCAATAGCCGACAGAACAACTACAAAATGGGGAAAATTCAGACCCTGGATTTTATGGACAGCAATACCGCTTGGTGTTGTTGCTTTGCTTGCATTTAAAACTCCCGATTTCCCTTACCAGGGGAAATTAATTTACGCAGTAGTTACTTATGCACTGTTACTAATGCTATACGCTGCTAATAATTTACCCTACTCAGCATTAAGCGGTGTAATAACCGGCGATATGAAAGAACGAAACAGTTTATCTTCCTATCGTTTTGTTGCGGTGATGTTTGCACAGTTTTTTGTGCAGGTGTTCATGTATAATTTTATTATTAAAGCAGGCGGTGGTACCGACATTGCATCGAAAGCAATTGGCATTTCAAAAGTAATGACAGTACTTGCAATCATCGGAACAATCATGCTCATTATTTGTTTTTTAACAACGAAAGAAAGGATTATTCCCAAACCTGAACAAAAATCAAGTTTATCAGAAGACTTATCAGACCTTGTAAAAAACAAACCCTGGGTTATTATGCTGGTTGTTACCACATTAATTTTTGTAACACTGGCATTAAAAGGTGGCTCCTATGTTTATTATTTTGAAAACTACGTTGACAAAGCAGAACTGACTGCATTCTTAGAACCCTTTAAAAAATTCCTACCCACGTTTGAAAATGACACCTCCTTAGGTCTCGGTGTATTTAACGGCGGAGGTATTTTGGTAGGATTAATTGGTATCATGATTTCTCCACGGTTCACCAATAAATATGGCAAGCGGAATGTGTTCATGTCATCCCTGTTTATTTCAACGCTGTTCATCATCTTCTTTTATTTCTTTCCGCCAAAATCAATCGGAATTATTTTTATTGCACAAATCCTTCATGGCTTTTTCTACGGAATCAGCACACCTGTACTCTGGACAATGATTGCGGATGTGGCTGATTTCAGCGAATGGAAAAACAACAGAAGAGCAACTGCAATTATCTTCTCAGCAATGATGGTTGGTTTAAAAGCAGGGTTAAGTATCGGAAGCTCGTTAATATCATGGATACTTGCCAAATACCATTACGATCCACAGATTACCGGCACACAATCAGCAACAGCAATTAACGGAATTAAAATGCTGGTGAGCATTTTTCCTGCTATTCCATTCCTCATTTCTGTTGGACTTCTTTTCTTCTATGAAATAAACAAAGCAAAAGAACTGCAGATTGAAGCCGACTTAAAACAAAGAAGAATCAATTAATAAAACTTATTATTTACAACTTAGAATTTTATGCCTGAAGATTCAATTGAACATATCAACTTCGACGATTTAAACAACAGGGCTATTTCGCAGCCACTGGTAAAACATATTTACACGGCCGATCCTTCGGCGCATGTATTCAACGGAAAAATTTACATCTATCCTTCGCATGATATTGATGCAGGCGATGCATTTGATGATCTTGGAAGCCATTTTGCAATGGAAGATTATCATATTCTTTCAATGGATTCGCCCACAGGTGAAGCAACAGATAATGGACTTGCTTTGCATGTAAACGATGTATCCTGGGCTGAAAAACAAATGTGGGCACCTGATGCTGCAGAGAAAGACGGCAAGTATTATTTGTTCTTTCCTGCAAAAGCTTATGATGGAATTTTCAGAATTGGTGTAGCCATCAGCAATTTACCTGTTGGGCCATTTGTACCGCAACCTGAAGCAATCAAAGAAAGTTTCTCTATTGATCCTGCTGTATTTAAAGATGATGATGGAAGTTATTACATGTACTTTGGTGGTATATGGGGTGGACAATTGCAACGCTGGCGAACAGGAACATTTAATGCAGAACAACCCGAAAGTCCGTTTGCATTTTTACCAAATGATCAAGAGCCTGCTTTATGTGCAAAGGTTGCAAAACTTACTGACGACTTACTGGAGTTTGCTGAAGTGCCAAAAGATGTGGTGATTGTTGATGAAAACAATCAGCCGTTATTGCAGGGCGATAATGACCGTAGATTTTTTGAAGCAAGCTGGCTGCATAAATACAACGGCAAGTATTATTTCTCCTATTCAACAGGTGATACGCATTTTCTATGCTATGCAATTGGCGATAATCCATATGGTCCGTTTATATATGCAGGAAGAATTTTAGAACCTGTTGTTGGATGGACATCACATCACTCCATTTGTGAATTTAAAGGCAAATGGTATTTGTTTTATCACGACAGTAGTTTGAGTAAAGGTGTAACGCATTTAAGAAATGTGAAAGTAACTGAACTGGAACATGATGAAAACGGGATGATAAAAACAATAGAGCCATATAAATAAATAGTGATATAAACACGGATGACACGGATACTACGGATTCAACAGATATAAAATCAGTGCTTCTATCAAGCTAGTAACAAAATGAAAAAATTTTTTTTCTTACTTAGTGTTTTTACAAATCTGCATTATGCAAATGCACAATCATTTACCAATCCTGTATTGGCAGGATATTATCCGGATCCAAGCATTTGTAAAGCAGAAAATGAATTTTATATTGTAAACTCCTCGTTTGCGCATTACCCCGGGCTGCCTATTTTTCACAGCAAAGACCTTTTAAACTGGGAGCTGCTGACTTACGCATTAAACAGACCGGAGCAGCTTAATTTAGAAGGTCGTGGTGCCGGTGTATCCCGTGGCTTGTTTGCACCAGCCATAACTTATCATAAAGGCATATTTTATATTGTTTGCACCAATGTAAGTGGTGCAGGTAATTTTGTAATTACTGCAAAAGATGCCAAAGGACCGTGGAGCAACCCTGTAAAACTTCCGGAAGTAAACGGCATTGATCCTTCATTGTTTTTTGATGACAATGACAAAGCATACATTGTTTTCAACAGCAATCCACCTAATGATGAAACAATGTGGAACGGGCATAGAACTATACGTATGTACCAATTTGATGCAGACAGCCTTAAAATTAAAGGCGAACAAATACTGTTGGTAAACGGAGGAACAGACGTGACAAAAAAACCAGTATGGATAGAAGGCCCGCATGTTTATAAAATCAACGGTTGGTATTACCTCATGTGTGCACAAGGCGGCACAGGTTATAACCATACAGAAGTAGTTTTCAGAAGCAGGAATGTTTACGGGCCGTATTGGCCGTACGAAAGAAATCCTATTCTTACCCAAATGTACTTAGATACTGCCAGGGCAAACCCAATAACCACCACCGGCCATGCCGATTTGGTTAAAGACAACAACGGCAACTGGTGGGGTGTATTTTTAGGCTGCCGCCCTTACCAGGGGGATTATTACAACACAGGCCGGGAAACTTTTATGGCCCCGGTTAAATGGACTGCCGATGAATGGCCGGTTTTTGATTTAGGGGGCGATGAAGTAAAATATTCCTACCCCATAAATGCCACTATTGATAACAACATTGAAAAATTCAATGGCAATTATACATTCCGTGACGAATTTGTAAATGCCACACTCAACCTTCGTTATCGTTTTTTAAGAACTGTAAAAGACAACTGGTACAACCTCACTGAACATAAAGAAGCATTAACGCTGCAATTAAGAGAAGAAACCATCAGCGGAATATCCAATCCATCCTTTGTGGGCTTTGCACAACCACACCTGAAAGGTTATGCGGCAACGTCATTAAAATTTTCAGCAGCAAGTCCCAATGAAAAAGCAGGATTAACAATTATGCAAAACGAAAATCATTATTATTATTTAGCACAATCAGTTAAAAATGGCAAATCAGTAATAGAACTTTATAAAGACAGCATGCTCATTTCCAGCAAACCAGTCTCCCTAAAGAAAAACAAAGAATTGTACCTGAAAATAGAAGCCAATAAGGATACCTATTCATTTTACTATGCCACCGCAATAAATAAATGGAAACTGTTACTGGCAAATGCAGATGGTAAATACTTAAGCACAAAAGATGCCGGTGGTTTTGTGGGAGCTTTGTATGCTATGTATGCTACCTCTAACGGGCAACCATCTTATAACAAAGCAATATTTAATTGGTTTGAAGTAAAAAATGATGATGATGTTTATAAAAAATAGAAAGCAGGAAGGATGTTGATGTAATTAATCTGGCAAAGCAGATATTTTTTTTTGTGAATGGGCCGTTGCACCCTGATTAAGCTGTAGTGGCGACGCTCCGTTCAGGTGTTGAATATATATTGAACGATTATTAACGATGTCACAAGTGCTTATTTTTTTGCACTTTCCGGGAAAGGAAACACGAATGAAACTGATGATATAGATATGAACAGATTAGTGTAATCAGCATCCATCTGTATCATCTGCGTTTCAATTCGGTATCATAATTTATAAATGAAGCCCAAGGCACAAACTATTATGAAAAAAATTCTCTTCTGCGCAATTGTATTTGCTGCCTTACAGTCAGCAGCCCAGGATTATAAAACATTTCCCATGTGGAATTATAACCTGCCCATTGAGCAGCGTGTAAATGATGTGGTAAGCCGCTTAACGCTGGAAGAAAAGGTGGCGCAAATGCTGCATGGCACACCTGCCATACCAAGGCTTGGCATTCCTGCTTATAACTGGTGGAACGAAGTTTTGCACGGCGTGGCAAGAACGCCTTATAAAGTAACATCGTACCCGCAGGCAATTGGGATGGCCGCCACCTGGGATACCAGTTCATTAAAACTGATGGCACAATTCTCTGCAGAAGAAGGCAGGGCAATTCATAATAAATCCATTGAGCTGGGCAAAGAAGGAGACCAGTATGCCGGACTCACTTACTGGACACCCAATATCAATATTTTTCGTGACCCCCGTTGGGGCCGTGGCCAGGAAACCTATGGCGAAGACCCGTTTTTAACAGCCTGTCTCGGCTCTGCATTTGTAAGAGGGTTACAGGGTAACGACCCCAAATATTTACAGGCGGCAGCTTGTGCCAAGCATTTTGCCGTACACAGTGGCCCAGAGCCCACGAGACATTCAGATAACTTCAATCCCACGGCGTATGATTTATGGGATACCTATTTGCCTGCTTTCAGAGAGCTTGTTACAAAAGCAGATGTAGCCGGTGTAATGTGTGCCTACAATGCTATCAATACGCAACCCTGCTGTGCCAATGATTTACTCATGAATGATATTTTGCGCAACCAGTGGAAATTTACGGGTTATGTCACAAGCGACTGCTGGGCCATTGACGATTTCTTCCGATATCACAAAACACATAAAGATGCCACAGCATCGGCTGTGGATGCACTGATACATGGCACTGATGTAGAATGTGGCCGCAGTGTGTACACCACACTGGTAGATGCAGTAAAAAATGGGTTGGTAAAAGAAGCGCAAATTGATGTATCATTAAAAAGACTGTTTACTATCCGTTACCGTTTGGGGATGTTCGACCCGGCATCAATGGTGAAATACGCACAAATTCCTTTCTCTGTACTTGAAGCGCCTGAACATAAAGCACATGCTTTAAAAATGGCACAGCAAAGTATTGTGTTGTTAAAAAATCAGAACAACACATTGCCATTAAGCAGGAAAATTAAAAAGATTGCAGTGATAGGCCCCAATGCAGATAATAATATTGCTGTACTTGGTAATTACAACGGAACACCCTCTTATGTATCGACCATTCTTGATGGTATTAAAACAAAACTGGGAAAAGATGTGGAAGTGATCTATGAAAAAGCCATCAACTTCACCAATGATACTTTGCTTGCCTACTCTGAAACAGAAAAGAAATTTTTATTTAACGGAAAACCCGGAGTTCAGGCAGAATACTTTACCAATGAAAAATTAGAAGGTGCTCCTGCTGTAACACAGATTGAAAATAACATTGATCATTTCTGGAGCGAAGGGGAAGTACCTGTTAAAGGAGTTCCATCCATTCATTTTTCTGCACGTTATACTACTTCACTAATTGCTGATAGTGATGAAGTGATGAATTTCGAAATTGAAGGCAACGATGGTTACAGTGTGAAAATCAACGACAGCACCATTATTGATGCGTGGGAAAGAAACCGTTGGGGCAGCAAACAATTTAATTTATCTGTAAAAAAGGGAATTTCTTATAAGATTGAAGTCAGCTTCCGGCAAAGTGAAGGTGATGCGGTGATTAAACTAAGAGGTGGCAATTATGTAAAAACCGATTTTGCAGCTTTAGCTAATCGTTTAAAAAATGTGGATGCAATCATCTTTGCCGGTGGTATTTCGCCTCAGCTCGAAGGTGAAGAAATGCCTGTAACCGTTCCCGGTTTTAAAGGAGGCGACAGAACAACGATTATGCTTCCAACTGTACAAACAGAATTAATGAAATCATTAAAAGCAACCGGAAAACCTGTTGTATTTGTAATGCTTACCGGCAGCGCCATTGCCGTTCCTTGGGAAGATGAACATATACCGGCTATTATAAATACATGGTATGGCGGGCAAAGTGCAGGTACAGCACTTGCTGATGTGTTGTTTGGGGATTATAACCCTGCCGGACGTTTACCTGTTACGTTTTATAAAAGCGATCATGATTTGCCCGACTTCAGTGAATACGGAATGGCAGGAAGAACTTACCGTTATTTTAAAGGAGAAGCATTGTATCCGTTTGGGTATGGATTGAGCTATTCAACATTTACTTATTCAAACCTCTCTGTTCCGGCACAACTGAAAAAAGGCATCAACTGCAAAGTAACTGTTACAGTAAAAAATACCGGAACAAAAGATGGTGAAGAAGTAGTGCAATTATATCTATCGCATAAAAATGTTAAAGGTGAAGCTCCGGTAAAAGCATTAAAAGGTTTTAAACGTATTGCATTAAAAGCAGGCGAGAGCAAAACAATCAGCTTCACACTTACACCTGAGCAACTTTCAATCATTGATCAATCAGGTAAAGCTTATCAGCCATCCGGAAAAATTGTGTTGAGTGCAGGTGGTGGTCAGCCAGGTGTCAGCAATAAAACAACAAGTAATGTGCTGAGTAAAACAATTACAATTCTATAAAATGAAATTTATGTTCGTGCTGGTACTGGTATCCATCCAGTTCATCAGTGTTCAGGCGCAATTTAACATTGCATGGAAAGGAAAGAAATGTGCAGTGGTTTTAACATACGACGATGCCATTGATCAGCATCTTGACAATGCCTTTCCTGTTCTTGATTCATTAGGACTGAAAGCAACATTTTATATAACAGCTTCCTCATCATCTGTACACAACAGACTTAACGAATGGAAAGCACTTTCTGCAAAAGGATACGAGCTTGGGAATCACACCCTGTATCACCCCTGTGCAGGAGGGATCGGAAGAGAGTGGGTAACAAAAGAGCATGATCTGAACAACTACTCAATAAAGCGGATGGAAGAAGAAATCAGAATGACCAACACTTTTCTCCAGGCACTGGATGGAAAAACAAAACGGACTTTTGCCTTTACCTGCGGCGATATGAAAGCAGAAGATTCAGCTTTTATGAACGGAATGAGAAATGAATTTATTGCAGCAAGAGCAGTGCGTAATGAAATGCACAGAATTAATGAAGTTGACCTCTACAACACCGATTGTTATATGGTTAACAACCACACCGCAGTGCAAATGATTGAATGGGTGAAAAAAGCAACTGAAACCAATTCATTCCTCGTTATACTTTTTCATGGAGTTGGTGGTGGTAACAGTCTGAATGTATCGCTGGATGAACACAGGAAATTTCTTTCTTATTTAAAACAGAATGAAAAAGATATCTGGATCACTTCACTGATTGAAGCTGCAGAGCATATTAAAGAATGGCAGGAAAGAGACAGGCAGAGTAAGGCAATTCTAAAAAACAACTAACAATTAAACTACCTGAAAAAAGATTCAGGTACAATAGCTCTCCCTCCTGAACTAACAATATTAGCTGATGGATATATTGCATTTCGCCAACAGGTATTTTAAATAGCCGTTCCTGGTGTTATTTCATCTTCTCATTTGAAAACGAATATGGAAAAGCAGATGCTGATGTTCCTCTTGACTTGTTTGGTGTTGCTCCCATTTTAAACTGGAGCAAACCTCCCTGCTGCAGATCAAAATGATTGAGCCAGTTCCTATTCCAAAGCTTTCCGTTAATAGTTAATGTTTGCACATATTTGTTTTCACTGCTGTTGCCCGGTGCAGAGATTATAAGCTTCTTTCCATTGTCAAACTGTACTGTAATTTTTTTGAATAAAGGCGTTCCTACAACATATTGATCGGTTCCGGGGCATACAGGATAAAATCCCAATGCAGAAAAAACATACCAGGCTGATGTTTGCCCGTTGTCTTCATCTCCACAATAACCATCAGGTGTTGCTTTGTACAACTGCTCCATTGCACGGCGAACCCAGTATTGTGTTTTCCATGGCTCACCACCATAGTTATACAGGTAAATCATATGTTGTATCGGCTGATTACCATGCGCATACTGTCCCATGTTCATGATCTGCATTTCACGTATTTCATGAATCACACCACCGTAATAACTTTCATCAAATACAGGAGGTATAATGAAAACTGAATCAAGCATTCTTACAAACATTCCATTACCACCCATGAGTTGTTTCAATCCCTCAATATCATGAAACACACTCCAGCTATAGTGCCAACTGTTCCCTTCAGTAAACGCATCGCCCCATTTAAACGGGTTGAACGGTGATTGAAAATTGCCGTCTTTATTTTTACCACGCATCAGTTTGCTTTGTGCATCAAAAAGATTGCGGTAGTTCTGGCAACGTTTTGCATATAATTCAATTTCTTCTTTCGGGCGGTTTAATGCTTTCGCCAATTTGTAAATGGTGAAATCATCATAAGCATATTCCAATGTACGTGCTGCACTTTCATTAATCCCCGCATCATAAGGCACATAACCAAGCTCATTGTAATACTGCACACCTTTACGTGCAACCGCTGTTAACGGTCCTTCATTGTTTGCATCTTTCAGCAATGCTTCATATAATGTATTGATGTCATACCCTCGCAGTCCTTTAATGTATGCGTCGGCAACTACGGAAGCTGAATTATTTCCCACCATTACATTACGGTAACCGGGGCTGCTCCACTCAGGTAAGAACCCACCTTCTTTATAATCATTGATTAATCCTTCCTGCATTTCTTTGTTGATGGAAGGATATAAAAAGTTCAGAAACGGATACAAGGCACGGAACGTATCCCAGAAACCTGTACCTGCAAACATGTATCCCGGCAACACCTCTCCATTGTACGGACTGTAATGTACAACCTGACCTTTGCTGTTAATTTCATAATGACGTTGAGGGAACTGTAATGTTCTGTACAGGCAGGAATAAAATGTTCTTACCTGGTCAATGGTTCCACCTTCAACAAGAATTTTATTCAACTGCCTGTTCCATGCGGCTTTTGCTTTTTGCTTAGTTACATCAAACGCATCATTACCCAGTTCACTCTTCAGGTTTTGCTCAGCCTGTTCATAACTGATGAACGAAGAAGCAACCTTTAACTGCACTTTTTCTCCCCTGTTTGTTTTAAACCCAATTACTGCACCGGCATGGGTTGATTTAATTTCTTTGATGTTTCGCAGCAACACCGTATCATCCCAACTGCAACTGAAGGAAAAAGGCTTATCGGAATAAATAACAAAATAGTTTCTGAAATTCTTTGGAACACCGCCACTGTTTCTTGTGGTATAGCCAATGATTTTATTCTGTTCAGGAATCACTTTTACATACGAGTCTTTGTTAAACGCATCAATTATAATAAATGCACTGTCGGTTGCAGGAAAAGTAAACCTAAACTGTGCTGCCCGTTCTGTTGGAGTAATTTCTGTTGTTACATCATGATCTGCAAGATAAACGCTGTAATAATAAGGTTTTGCCACTTCGGCCTTGTGCGAAAACCAGCTTGCCCGTTCAGCTTCCCTGAAACGGAGTTTGCCGGTAACAGGCATGATTGAAAACTGACCATAATCATTCATCCAGGGTGAGGGCTGGTGTGTTTGTTTAAAACCCCTGATTTTATCAGCCCCATATGTATAAGCCCAGCCATTGCCCATATTGCCTGTTTGTGGTGTCCAGAAGTTCATTCCCCACGGAACTGCTATGGCAGGGTAAGTATTACCGTTAGACAAATCCGGTTTTGAATCTGTACCCATCAATGGATTGATCCATTCAACAGGATCAGAAATCATACTTAATTGCTGAGAATATACATGTGTAGCTATAAAAAAGAAAGAAAAAACAACTAAAAAAAAATTCTTTATAATCATAGTTTGTATTCTTTAAAGTCGATAGTGATTACGAAAATAAAATTTTGATTAAAGAAATTCGTTAATCCCAACAAAAACTCTCAATATTTCCATTTAATCTCCATTTTGATGGAGTAAGATTTTCCATCCAATCAATCGGTTCGCCCACAGGTAATTGTTTTGATGCTAAAGCAAAACTTTCCTTTAAAGATTTTCTTTGCAAAGATCCAACTGCTTCTGCTTGTGCCGAGATAAATAATGGTGTGCCGCTCTTGGCAACCAATTCCATCCACTGCTTGTTTTTTTGCCAATCAATTTTTGTTGTAAGTCCAACACAATCAGGATCAGCAGAATAAAAAATATTATGAGTGAAAGCTCGGGCAGCCAAAGTATTTACTCCCATTTTTTTAGTTCTTTCCCATTCATTACCAGATGTATCATCTCCTATACGGTTTAATTCAAACAAGCCAGCACTTAAATGACTGAATGTATTACACCCCATTATATACATATTTCCTGCTGCTTTGCGAATTACTGTATAGAGGTTGAGAATAATTTCTGCATTTGTTTTCTTACGATCATTAAAATGCCAGTTTGACATTTTTGCCATTTTGTTATCCGGAATCATTTGAAAACCCCATTTCTGAAAAATATCCCAGGTTGTATAATCAAATTTTATGAGTTTATAGTCCCATTCATTATAAGTTTTAAAAATTGTTGAAACCCTTTGTAGGTTATCTTCAATAGAAGGATCATAAATTGAATTCTTTGAATTTTGCAACAATAAATTTTCAGCAGAATTTTCAACAGCCAACAAGGGCCTTGTCCATAAACCAGGATACATTCCTACATCTTGAATACGTAATGCCATCTGTTGCATGTCGCCAAAACGGCTATTCCATTTAACAACATCGGCAGATTTCCCATTTTCTGTAACAACAAACCAGCCATCATCTATAACAGAGAAAGGGCGGTTTGATAATTCTTCAGTTAGTGGTGCTATTAACTCAGTATGTTGCATAATCAATTGTGAACTATTCCTGCCATATGTCAAATACCAGTCATTAATCCCGTAAACCGGATCTTTCGGCAATCTGGAACTATCACACATAATTCTTGCAAAGTTTCTTGATGCATTAAAATGACTTTCCCCTGTTTTACTTTTGTATGTTACAATTTCAGCAGCTATTAATTTACGTTGCTCCAGATTCACTCCATCTGCACCATTACGGGTGTCAGCAATTAAAGTCATTTTCCCATTTGAAAGCAACCAGCCACAAAAAGAATTGCATCCTGTCTTTACTCCAAAGCCATATGTTAAGCCGGCATTATACTCCATAAAAAACCAAGGGAAAAATTCTTCTCTTTTATAGCGGTGCCAACTTGAATCTCCGTAAGTCCTTTCCCAATGATCATTAAATAAAAGGGCACCTTCATTTACTTGTATATTCCAGCTTAATCTTACATCACTTATTGAAACACCAGGAGCCTCGACTTCTATCAAAAGTGATGTCCCTGTTTTTTTAAGGTGAACAACAACATTGTGATATTCCCAGAAATTTTGCTTCCCATTTAATTTTATCAGTTCATTATTTACAATTACATAAACTTCAACTGGATAATCAATCATGCTCATATAAATCTCTTCAGCAAATAATTGATGAGATGGCATTAATAAACATGCTCCTAATGACATACCGGTAGTTTTTAAAAAATGTCTGCGGTTCATTTGATTCTACTTAAAAAGTATTAGCAACCTAAAGCAATAGCAATAATTATTGCCATTGTATATTACCTCCTTGTAAAGTTTCAGGACAATATTCGCCGATTTTCCCTATACACTTTCCACACAAATTCACCAAAAATAGTATTGGCCCATGCAAACCATTTCCTTGTAAACTTATAAGGATCGTCCTTATAAAACGATTCATGTATAAAGCCTGTGCCTGCATGAGTTTTCTGAAGAGCATCAAGACATGCTTTTATTTCGATCTCATTTTGAGAGGTCATCCCTTTCATAATTATACTCAAAGGCCAAATCATATCAACGCCCATATGAGGCCCTCCAATCCCCGTTGCTATTTTACCCTTAAAAAAAAAGGGATTTTCCTCAGACCAAATGTATTTTCGTGTTGATTGATACACATGATCTGAAACTTTAACTGCACCAAGGTATGGTAATGATAAAAGCGAAGGTACATTGGCATCATCCATTAAATTAAATGAGCCAAAGCCATTTACCTCATAGGCTAAAATTTTACCAAATAAAGGATGATAAGTTGTGCTGAATTTTTTCAGAGCCTCACTCACCTGATTTGCTAACTGTAAAACATCTTTAATTTCATTTTCATGTTTACCCGTTGTTCCAAAAATTTCAGATAGCTGCTTCAGAGAAGTTACAGCAAAATAATTACTCGGGATTAGGTATGAATAAAACGTAGCATCATCACTCGGCCTGAAAGTTGAACAAATAAGCCCTGTTGGTTTTACGGGATAACCATAACCGCCAAGAGGAACCCCATCTATAGCCCTGCTGGTTTTTCGTTCAAAATGATATGGGCCTTTATCTTCAAGACGTTGCTGCTCCCTAAATGTTCTTACGACAAGCTTCATAGCCATAAACCACTCTTCATCAAAGGCAGACAAATCTCCGGTTTGCCTCCAGTATCCGTATGCAAGCCTTATAGGATAGCAAAGTGAATCAATCTCCCACTTACGTTCATAAATACCCAGGGTCATATTGGTTATATCAGAATCCCAGTACTTGCTTTTTTGTGTCTCATCTTTCAAAAAAGCATTAGCATACGGATCTTTTAAAATCAATTTTGTCTGCCGATTTATAACTCCCTTAATCAACTGTTGCAACTCTTTATCATCATTACATAACAAAAGATATGGCCATACCTGCGCTGAACTGTCTCTTAACCACATTGCATCAATATCACCAGTTATAACAAATGTATCCGGTTTGCCGTCAATAATATTAAAATCAACAGTAGAATCCAATGTATTTGGAAAACAGTTGCCAAACATCCACGCCAACTCTTTGTTACCCGCATTGGCCTTTATTTCATTTACAATTTTTTCAACAGCCTTGCTCCTGAATTTTCTTTGCGATTCCGGCACACGAACATCAGGAAAATCAGCAGTACTTTGTATTGCTAATGAAAGATTAGAAAATTGAACCGCCCCAATTGTTAAAGCTGTTTGTTGTATAAAATCCCTGCGTTTCATAAAAAAAATTTAAACTATCAGAATCGAAAACAGGTTTATTATGACATTATTAAATTCATTCAGAAATTACCTATTCTATCTTCCCACTATGTTGATATGCAGCGCCAATTACTTTATTATATTTCATAAATAATTTTGATGATATTTCTACTGAATTCCCTTCGGGCTTATCATTATATTTTTCATGGCTGTTCACCCAGCTCCACTCCCACTCTTTGATTGTATTATCGAAATCCTTTTCATTAACAGTTTCGTTCTTTTTCATTTGCTGAAGCACATAATCAAAAAACTGTTGCCACCTTTTTTTATAAAACCCATTCAACAAACCAGACCATTGCCTCCAAGAGTATTCACGTAACGTACTGTTTTTATTACCCCAAAGCGTAATAAGATTCCTGGCATTTTTTTCATACAAATTTTTTTCATACAAAGTTGTTCCCCAACCTCTTGCATCATTTAACCATTTGCCTAGTAAAAATTCTTTTCTTGTTGCAAGTAAAATATCCATATCACTAATAAGTTCTATAAATGCTTCACTCTGTATCTTAAAAGAATCTATGTCGCCCTTTGTATACAACATTTTACACTGTTGCTGAAGTACATTAGCATAATTGGCCATTACCTGTCTTGTTATATCTACAAGATCATATTGAAAACCATCACTGCCTTTTAAATAAGGAATAGCACAATTAAATAAAGTCCATGCAGATAACAAATCTTCTGCACGGTACGACAACTTTGTAGTTATTCCGATGGTATTTTGTGCAAATGTCGGCCGGCCACAAATAATCGATTCTGTACCTCCGTTCGTAATATTGTCATTATATACTGTATTTCTCAAAATCTCCCACGCATTTTCAACATCAGTATTTCTTGTACCATAACGTCGTAAAATATAATCCTTTATCCATTCAGATAGATTTATTGGTTGAGAGCTCCATACATTCTCCATCATCAGTTCATACATTACCGGGTTTTGTTCAATCGCTTCTGGCGTTAATCCAAGTCCAATTAATTTACCTTTTTTACTGTTATGAAATGTAGTCGCAGGATCTTCAGCTACACTTTTCATTTTACCATACATGCTATTATTGCCTCCAAAATTGTGAAGCATACACCATATCCATGGTTTTCCATAATATGCTTCTGTCCTTGTCCAAACAGGATTTTTTTCACTCCATAAATCCAGTATAATCATTTTATCATCTGGCACGGCATTTAACAACGCTTTAATCTGAGTTGGTTGCCAGAATTTTGCAGAAAAATGAAATAGCCATCCTTGCATTAGCCAAATCGCATTGCTGTCAGCAGCCGACATTGACTGGTAAACCTTTTTGCTTATGTCGTTCAAGAAAGCCGAATCATTTGTTGGCGGTGTATTTTCATTAAAAGTATCTGCAGAATATATATGATCTGTACCCAATGTTTTGGTTTGATCTTTAATAAACATTTCCCCTATAATTATAAATAAAGGGTCAGAAGGATCAAGCAGGCAAACCTCATCAAAATTCTGGCCCCATTTCGTCTTTCTGAATTTAGCATTAGGAAATTTACTGATTAAAGCTGGTGGCACATGGCCTGTGAATGCCGGAAGTGCTGGTGTCATTCCCAGACTTCTTTCCGCTTTTAGAATCTTTTTTTGCAATTCCTCATGCAATATTATCCAGCTCTCAGGTAAAGGGCCTCCCCAACCATCCAGATTTCCCATCCAAAACCAACTGAAATATGCAGGTCCGCTAAAAAAACCTTTCAGATCATTTGAAGTTAATCCCATTGATTTATATACTCTATTCCATATCGCTTCTTGTCCTGTTATTGCAAGAGGTATATTGATTCCATTAAGTGCCATCCAGTCAATTTCCTGTTGCCACCTTTCCCAATTCCACCAACTCATTGAATAATTGAATGTGCAATAATTTAAATAATACCTGTATTTGTATGATGTTTCCTGCTCCACTTTCTCATTAACAACAGGCAAAGGATACGACAAGTTAAGATTACATCCATTCCAGGTAATACTTGAATGAGTAAAGTTCTTAAGATAATAATTCAAAGCACTTGCTATTGAAACCCCATTATTTCCATGCAGGACAATTTTGTCTCCTTTGCTTTCAATTTCAAAACAATCATTCCCATTCTTTTTTTCAATCAGATCAACAATAAAATATTTTGCATGAGAAGGAATCACTCTCTCAATCAAAGCATAAGCGGCACTTTCGGCTTCTCGTGCATCAAAACTCTTGTGTTCACCTAACACGCTGCAAGTGATACACAAAAAAATTAATACTGAAAAAAAAACTCTTTGCATCATGTGTTTATTTTATTCTTAATACAGCTTTAACCGGCCTATGATCAGAAGCATAAGATTCTTCAATTACACTAATAGACAGGACAGAAAAATCATCAAAAGATTTAAAAGCAATATAGTCAATTGTTCTGTTTGGGTTTTTCTCAGGAATCGTAAACGGGCAGACACCAATACAGGTTCTTGTAAAATAACTGTCAAGTTTTTTAATCACATCGCTTTCCGGCACAGCATTCAAATCACCCGCAAACACCACAGGTAAGTTTAGTTGCTTTGTTAGCTCAAGAATTTTTTTAATCTGCAACTGTCGGTTGGTATCATTGTGCTGTGCATCGAGATGAGTGCAGGCAAACACAAATTTTTTATTGCCCGGTAAAATGATCGTTGCGGTTGCCAGAGTTCTGTGTTCGCCTTTGGTGAGTTCATCTGTTGGCAGTGGATAATTTTTCATATTCTCCATTGGAAATTTCGAAAGAATAGCTACACCATATTCACCACCATCATAATCAATAGCTTTTGCAAAAAACGCTTTCATTCCTGTAAGTCTGGCAATTTCTTCTGCTTCATTCAGAGATATTCCTGAACGCCCGGTATGTACATCCACTTCTTGCAAAGCCACAACATCTAAAGGTTGCCGATTTATTACACTGGCGATTGCATTTACATCAATCAATCCTGGTTTTGAAGGTGGATTAGCGTGATGAATATTATATGAAAGAACAGCAATTATAGCTGAGTTGTCCTTTGTAACAGTGGGAACTGTTTTTATTCTACAGCCAATTATGCTGAAAAAAATTGCGTATGCTAATGAGACTAATTTCATTCTTTTTATTTGTAATTCTATTATTTCAACAATACTGCTTCTGTTGAAAATCCGTTTTCAGGAAATGAAAGATTGTATGTCTTGTTATTAAACATTAGCGAAACAGCTTTAGCAGTTAACTGCTTCGGATCACTTGCATATATCTTATCATTATGCAACATAATCAGGCAAGCCATGTCAACAGACAATTTATTTTTATTGAATTTAATTGTACCCTGCCGAAAGAAAGCCGCCATCAAAGTTCCATCCGTAAATAAAACAGCCTGGCATAACGAATCGTTACGGATCAGCTTAAAGCCTTTCTTCTTATTAATGGTTTTAATATCATCAGTCGTTTTGCAATACGTCATCATATAACCAAAGGATATTGGTTTTGATAAACCAGTATGCAAAAGCACCGGCATAAAAATTTTATCATGGATAATTTCCGCAGATTCAGATGCATTGATTGATGACCATGCTCCCGAAACATTTTGCAACTGAACCGAAGCTTTCATACCGTACAAAGGCATGTACAAAAAATTATGATGATACACCCATTTTAATTTATTGTACGGGTAATCACCTACTACCAGTTCTTTATCAGGATTGTTTGCAGTAACTGTTCCGTTCAGCCTGCATTGATCCATTGCCGTGTAAGCCGAATCAACATTACTGCCTTTTAAACCTGCAACGAGGCAAATAATTTTTCCATCATAACAGAACCATGATTTTTTTGCTGAAACAGAACGGCTGCCATCTTTATTCTGCAAGACATAATTCATGCTGGTGAAACCCTGCACACCATCACTCACACTACCTGCAAAAGCATTTCGTTTTATTCTGTCTGCATTATTAAAACTGGTAACACCCGGTAAGTATTCCCAGTTCCATACGGGCATCAGGTTAAAATATTCCTGCCCGTTATGAATAAGATATGCATCACCGCTGTTAAGTAAATGCCCTTTTGAATTTTCCCTGTTGATCGATTCAGTTGCAAGCGTACGATCAGATATTGTTTTCAGAAAAAAACCAAAATCTTTCTGCTGATAAACTGCAAAATCTGAATAAGGATAATAACGAAAACCATTTAAAGCGCCTTCACCATCCTGGTGTGCAGCTATCATTGTCAGTTCCTGTTTTTTTTCAGGCAATAATTCAGTTATAAATGGAATTAATGAACGGATATCCGGACTGTGCAGTGCATCTTTCCTGCTCGCTGAGCGATCCATTGTTCCCGGAACTGAATTAATTCCTCTTGCCATCCATTGCCATCCTTTAAATAAAAAATCAGACAACAACGTTATTTTTTCAGAAGGAAAAGCGAATGAAGTATTTCTGAGTTCCCATGCCAGCCGGATATTATCTTTGAAAAATGCAGCTCCATACTGGTACATTTGAAGGCGCTGTAGATGTTGATGAAAACTGTAATCCGGTTGCACCCCGTCGTTAGTATTTATTTTTATTTCATCTACTATCAAATCTCTGCAGCTCTGAGTTAATGAATCATTATTGGTAAGTAATCCATAATGCAGTCCAATATCCGCACTCCATGTAAGATTGGCACCCGAACCCTTTTTATTAACTTTAAATTGCCCGATTACCTCCAGCGCTCCCTTCAAGCGGGCTTCGCTTAAACAATCCCCTATAAGAACAACAATATCCCGCATTTGCTGAGGCACACCAATTTCATTGTGCCACCAGTTTGGACATTTATATCTTTTTTTCAGCCAGTGATCCAGTGTAACATTAATTCCTTTTAATAATGACTCTTTGTGATAGTAAGCAGATAGCGGATAACTATAAGCCCACGCTAATTCTTCAACCCTTTTAATATGGATTAGCGGTTGCCAGTTTGCCCATTCTTTATCTTCATAAACAAGATCACTCCATTGGCCGTTTGCATTAATTCCATTCAGCAAATCCTGCACATTAGTCAAAATTTTTTGTGTAGCGAACAAATAATTTTTATAGCGATTTAGAATCGTATCACTCTGTGCATATAAACAATGTGCCAGAAGAAAACAACTTATAGTAACAATAATTTTTCTCATCACTGTTATTCAATAATTATTGCAATACAATTATTTTTTTAACTCTTTATACCGCTTCATTGCCTCGGCAAAATAATAGTCAGCATAAGTAAGTGGCACATCAATTTCTGCATAACCAGGAACACCACCAGTACTATGCATTAAAATAAAATTTCCGTTAGTTCCTGCTGCTGCCTTGTACTTAGTGCCAGATAAAGCATACAAAATATCTTCTGCCTTTTTAAAATATTTTTCTGCCTTTTTTTTCTCCACATAACCGGATAATTCAATCAACGCAGAAGCTGCAATTGCCGCAGCCGATGCGTCTTTTGGTATTGCTGAAAAACGGGATGGGTCATATTTCCATCGGGGAATATATCCCGGTTGACCAACATTAAAATCCCAGTCGGGAATTGTATCGTCGGGAAGATGACTGATAAAATAATCAGCCATTTTTTCAGCAGTTTGCAAAAACTGTTTTTCTTTCGATTCCCGATACACCATTGTAAATCCATAGACACCCCAAGCCTGCCCCCTTGACCATGTAGAATTATCGGCAAAACCCTGATGTGTTTCTTTCGCCACCACTGAACCGGTTTGGGGATCGTAATCAACAACGTGATAACTGCTGTAATCAGCACGAACATGATTTTTCATGGTTGTACGGGCATGAGTAACCGCAATATTATAGTAGTTTGAATCGCCTGTAAGATGTGTAGCATAAAATAATAATTCAAGGTTCATCATGTTATCAATGATCACTGGGTAAGAAAAATACCGCTTTCCATCAAGTGTTTTCACCCTGTCCCAAGAACGGATGCAACCCACATTCGAGTTAAACCTTGTAGCCAGTGATTTTGCACTTGTTAATAAGATTTCCTTGTATTCAGGCTTTGGAGCAATGCGTTCTGCATTTCCAAAACTGCAATACATCATAAAACCAAGGTCATGTGTTGATTTGTTACCTTTTTCATTTTCCAATACCCTTAATATTCTTTCAGCTTCTACCAGAAGTTGCGGCTCTTTTGTCTGCTCATAAATATATAATAATGTGCCAGGATAGAAGCCACTACACCAGTCAGTAGAATATGCAAACTGAAATATATTATTTTGTGAATAATATGTTTTTGGAAAGCGGTTTTGCGGCAACCGTTTCATCATCTCCTTATACTGCTGTGATGCATCAAAAAAATTCTGATTAATCATTTGTAAAAGGTCTTCCTTTGGAAGTTGTAGTTTTTTTTGAACAACACAACCCACAAGTAACAGAAAAGAAAAGATGAACTTCAGTTGAAATGAACTTATCATCAGTGTATTATTTTTTTGGGATTCCATTCAAGCACTTTGATTATTTGTGGAGGCATATCAGACAACCCCTCTGAGTCTTCTTGTTTTACATTTTGTACAAACAAATGCAGTAATCCTTTTTCTTTCCAAAGTTCAGTATCATAAGTAGGCTCCCATGAACCAACAGATTCAGGCAACAAATCAATTATCTTCCATTTTTCGTTTCCAAGATCTCGATTCACTGCTACTGAAACTCTATTTCCCCTTTCTTTATCACAAAAAAACATAGCTGCCATCACCTTTTTCCCTGAGTTCCAGGCAATAATCTGAGGGCGTGACATAGGTGCATATTTTGTTCCAAGACCTCCCTGTAGAGTAAAGTCTGTTACTCTTTTTCCAACTACATCAGTCCTCCAACCCTGAATTGTTTTATATGTTACATGGTATTCAGGAACACCAGAGCCTTCTTTCCAATAAGAAGCGATGTAAGAAAAACCCTTACTATCTGCAAACATGGAAGTTTGATTCATTAGTTCGGAGCCACAAGGGATATTTACAATCGTTTCAGCATTTTTTAAATTAATTGGCAATTGATATTTTGAACCATCCGATCTTTCCCATGTAACACCACCATCTTTTGAACAGGCATAAGCCATATCATGATTTCCCTGTACACCAACATTCTCTCTCCAAACCCACGAAAGATGTATAGTTCCTTTTGCATCTATATATGATTGCCAATACGGACTTCGCTTGTGTTCTCCATCAATCAGCTTATTATGTAATTGCTTCCATGTTTTTGTTTTTATATCATATTGATTTATTACCAGATTTCCATCACCTGATCCACCATCACGATAAAGAAAAATGAGATTCCCATCAGGCATTTTATAAAATTCGGGGTAACAAACCTTTTTCTCAGTCAATCCTGTCATAGGCATTTCTCCAGTTAATAATAAAGAACCTGGCTCAATCCCCCTGGCATAGTGTAATTGATTGTTGTGGTGATTCCACGACATATGCAAGTAGCCATTTCCGTCAATCATTATACTTATCATATTATGAGCATCGGCAGCATTACCTTTAAAACCTGTTTTCTTGAACTCCCATTTAGCGGCATTCAATTTTCTTTTGCCAATTACAACACTTCCCTCTTTATTATAAAAAGCAATGTATTGCCAATCATGAAAAGTTACCAGTGAGTTTTTCCTGAATACAACCACATTAACAGAATTACGAGCCCATCCACTATCGACGTTCACCAAATTAACCTTATTACTTTGAGACTGGCCCCTTAAACCAGACAAAATCAAGATCATTGTTATGCCAAAGAAACGGACAGCAACAAATTTTTTTTTTCCGAAAAGAAAAGTAAATAACATGAGCATTTATATATTTTATTATTAATAACCGACTTTAAACACAATCATGATCTATGTTAACTATGAATAACATTCATTGAATTTTCCATTATTTCCAGCAGTTGCAAATGCGTTCTACAGCCAAAATGCATTGCGTTTTCTTCTGTTACTTTTTTTAGCTCTTTTTTTGCTTTCTTAAAATCATTTAACCCAAGAAATCCTAACCCCATCATATAATGACAGTGTATTCTGTTTCGTTTATTGAAATCATCATCAAAAATTAATAAGTCAGGAAGTGAAACAGCGAAATAATCAATTTTTGTTTCATCGTTCATATGTTCAGTTCCAAACAAAATCAGCTCATTAAAAATCTCGTTTGCCTTTTCTATTTCTTTTAGCTTTAACCATGCCAGTCCCTGATAAAATATTTTATCAGGCTGCTGGTCATTATAAACAACAGCAGAAAAAGGTGACAAATTCCCTTGTGTTGCTTTTGTATAGTATTCATTTGCCAATGTCCTATTGCCCATACTTTCGTGGGCAATTCCAATCCAGTAATGAATATCATTTTCTTGTGTGCCAAATAACTTTCCTTCACCAAGATTATCCGGGTAACAATCAGTTTGTTTTAAAAAATCAATTGCCTTATGGAAATTCCCTGATTGCAAATTTTTCTTAGCTAACTCTATTAAAGAATAACAAAACTGTCCAGAAACCTTACCTTCACCACCTTCCCAAGGATGGAATTTCCTTTGCATAATTAACTCATAGCCAATTTCGCATTTGCCCAGATAATTGTATAAAGCAACTCTTTCAAGATATAAATCGTCACGATCTTCTACTATGGACAAATAATTTTCAAGAAAAGCAAGACGCATCTGAGGATCTTTGTTTACTCTTTTATAAAGCTGATCCAGTTCCATAAGAACTCTTGCATCAGATGTATTCAACATAAATGCCTTTTCGTATTCATTTAACGCATTTTGCGGGTCTTTTAATTTATTAAAACTGGCTATACCTAAGTTTCGGAAAACTGTAGGAAAACTACTTTCAATATCTGAAGACAATCTCCAGTTTAAAACAGCCTCCTCATATTGCCGTTTATCATACCAGAGATTGCCTAAATAATATGGTGCTTTTGCATCGTTCTTATTAAGTCTAATAGCCAGTTCTAGTACTTCAATGTCCTGCAATCGGTTTGGAAAACAATAAGCGCCCTTTACATGTTGTGCTTTTTTTAAGCAAGTCAGAACTTCATCTTTGTTTTCAACTTGGTAGTACAACCAGGCGAGATAATACCACACCATAGGAGAAACTGACGCATTTCCCCCATCGGCAATCATATTAAGCATATCAATTGCTTCTCTATATAGACCCCCAGCAGCATAATCCAAGGCATATTCAATATAATTTTGCTCATAATTCCTCGATAATTTCCTTAATTGATTCAAAGCTTGTTCTGCGGCTTCGTCGTTTTTCAGTTCTCTGTTGATAAGACTTTGTTCAAAATAAACACCAAGATTAAACATATCTTTTTCTATTGCAGTACCACAGGCATGCATTGCATCATTTAACATGTTTAGTTTTCGTAATGCAGCTATTTTAATTACATATGCCTTGCCGTTACCGACATTACGGTCAAGCGACTGCTGAATATGTTCAAGGGCTAAAGAAAAATTTCTGTTTATACAATCAATTTGAGCCAAAGAAAAATAACAACTATGCTGCCAAGCACTATTCCAAACACCCTTATAAAAATATTTGTATGCCTCGTTGTTTTTCTTTTGTGCTTTTAAACTAAGCCCAAGATTGTAAAAAGGTTCACCATCATATGGGTTAGGGTTTTTTTCAGTCAATGTCTCAATAGCTTTCTTAAAAAAAAGCTCGCTTTTTTCAAATTGCCCTCTCCTTAAATACCACAATCCAAGAGCATTATTATTTCGTATATCGCTTGCATCACGTTTTAACGCTTCTTCATAATAAGGAACAGGACTATAAGTAGCATGCCGGTATTGTTCAAGGTGAAGACCAGCTAAAAACAATTTTTCATTTGTTTCGATATCTTTTGGAGCTAAAACAGGTTTAGCAGGCTCAGGAATTACATTCTTTTTGGTTGTTAAAGTATTGTAATGCAAAATTTCATTCTCATAATCATCCAACACAATAAGCTTACTGTTTTTGATATTCATGTTTTTTTCTATAAAAACACTCTTTGAAAAAACTTTATCAGGGCCCACGTTCACTTTTTCATCAAACAGTTTTCTATGATCACATTCTAATTGCACCCGAACAATGTAATTTGAAGTTGCTAACAACTTGAAATGAATTTGGTTTTCATTTTGCTCTAAACCAATTAAAAAATCCTTTGTTGCATTTTTAACCAATCCCAATTCACGATATGGAACAAAATACTGGGTAAATGTTTTTTCTTCGTAAGGCATTAACCAGCTAAAATCAGGCTGATTATCAGTAAAAACACCTGCCATTAATTCAACATAGGGGCCATCTTCATCCGTAAGATTTCTGTCCCATGCAAGTCCAAAATCTCCATTTCCCCATGTCCATTGTTTTTTCCCTGGCGATACAAAATGATTTGCTACATGTAAAACACCCGCATCTGCATCATACTCATATCCGCCTAAGAAATCATAGTCTGACTCAATTGCCATGTATGATGTTGGAACAGGTATATTTTTGTATCGTGAAATATCTGTACCTGGCGCATAATTCACTTTATAATAAGTACCCGTTGCAATCGGGAAATCGGATACGTCTCGTTTGCCATGATCAAAAACAGCATTTACATCTGGAGGAAAAACGGATTGATAATCAGCATTAACTTTTACAGCCGGATTAGCCCACCATAAAAATGTTTGTGGAAGTGCTGTACGATTAAAAAGCTTAACCTTAATTTCAAGATAAGCTTTGCCAGGGTGAAGGATAAAACCAGCCATTCCTTTTGTACCAGACATCCGTTCAATTTCATTTATCCAAATTGTTTTGCTGCCATCAAGATTCTCTTCAATACAAAAATCAACAGGCTCAAAAGTACTTGGGCGATGATGTTGTGGCCAGTTAAACTCAATACCACCGCTAATCCAGGGACCGCATAAACCAACAAGAGCAGGCTTTATAACCTGGTTGTAATAAACAAAATGGCGTTGCTTTATTTTGTCATAGGCCATTTGTATCCTGCCCCCAAGTTCAGGCAATATCATTATTTTCAGATATTCATTTTCTATGAAGAGGCCGATATATTCTTTGTCTATCTTTTCATCATATATTTTTTCAATGACAGGATTTGGATACACAACACCACTGCTTCCTTGATAAACACGGTTTTCAAAGAACATAGGATTTTTATCCGGTAAGCCTGCTTCATATGTAGGTATTAAAACTTGCTCCCTCCAAACTTTTACAGACGGTTCTTTCATTTTATTTATTATTATTTCCTCTATTAGATTTTATATAGGAACTTATTTCGCAGGCGATAAAACAGCCTTATTAATGTTGTATAATATTTTCCAGCTCTTCCAAAGTTTTGCCTTTGGTTTCTTTGACTTTTAATTTAATAAAGAAAAATCCAACAACGCAAACCCCAGCATATAACCAAAAGGGCCCATATGTTCCTAAAACTCTGGCAAGGACAGGAAACGTGAACACTAATATGAAATAGGAAATCCATAACGACACCACTGCTATCGAAGTAGCCAAGCCTCTGATTTTGTTTGGAAAGATTTCAGAAATCAATACCCATGTTATAGGTGCAAGCGATGTTGCATAACTTGCTATAGCCAGCAATACAACAAAAGATACCCAACCTGCCCCTGCTCCATTCTTCAGCAAAATGGCCATAATAATATACATAATTGATAAGGCTAATGAACCAAACAGCATTAATGGTCTTCTTCCTAATTTATCAACCTGCCACATAGCTATTACAGTAAAGGCAAGATTAACAACACCGATAGCAACAGTTTCAAAAAGCTGTCTGTCAAGATCAGCTCCAACAGATTCAAAAATTGTAGAAGTATAATTAAATACAACATTAATTCCACATAGTTGCTGAAAAACGGCCAATATAATCCCGATAATAACAGCAGGGCGAACAGCCTTTTCAAATACGGCGAGGTATGATTGCTTAATTTCTGAAGTAAGTGTATTACTAATATCTCTTATTGTTGTTGCCGCAAATTCGTGTCCCCCTATTTTTTGCAAAATTCTTTCTGCTTTTTGCTTCCGGTTTGCCTTAAAAAGCCATCGGGGGCTTTCGGGCAACCATATAATACCTACAAGAAAAAACAAAGAAGGTATTATCCCCATTCCGAACATCCAACGCCAGGCTTCTACACCCTTCTCTGAAAGTTTATAATTAACCAGATTAGTAATCAATATACCTAATACAATTGTCAGTTGATTTATTGCAACATTTCTTCCACGAACCGATGCGGGCGAAATTTCAGCTATATACATAGGGCTAAGCAATGATGCCATTCCCACACCAATACCCGCTACAAAACGCATTGCAACAAACACTTTTAATGAAGTTGCTAATGCCATTCCAAGAGAAGAAACCGCAAACACAGCAGCAGCAGTCATTAATCCTGGTTTACGGCCATATCTGTCGGCAATATTTCCAGCAATCAAACACCCAACAATACAACCCAATGCCAAAGAACCGGTTAAAAAGCCTTCTAACCATGTGCTTAAATGAAATGCATTCCTTAAAAAAGGAAGTGCTCCCGATATCACAGCAAAATCAAATCCAAACAAATACCCTCCTAATGCCGAAATAAACGAGATACCCGTTACATAAGAAAACACTTGCGTTTTTAACTGCTCATTCATTATAAAAAATCAATAATTTTTCTTTAATACACAAACATAATTTTACTAACCTGAACCTGCAATGGAATTTACATTGAAAAAGATGGACAATATTATTTACTACACATTTACAATATTTTTATAGAAAATGTGATAAACAATTTAATAACTCCTTTTTTTATAAAACTTCATTTATATTATTATTCAACCCCAAATTCATAAATTGTTTCTGACATATGTTTATTTCCTGGATAAAGAATTGTATTAGGAAAATAAGAATGATTGGGACTATCGGGATATGATTGTGTTTCCAAAGCAATAGCCCCGTGTTTTTGAAAAATTTCGCCATGTAAACCAATACTTGAACCATTCCAAAAATTGGCCGTATAAACTTGTATTGCAGGCTCAGAAGTATAAACATTTACAAACCTTCCGCAATGTGGTTCATAAAGTTTTGCAGCAAAAGAAATAATTTCTGAAGGCTCTTTATTAAGTATAAAATTATGGTCGTACCCTAAATCAAGAGGAAACTGATCAATATCAATCCCTATTTGCTTCATTTTTCTAAAATCAAGCGATGTATTGCTGACAGGGAAAATATTGCCTGTTGGTATGTTCTGCTTATTTTTCTCCGTATAGCTCGTCGCATTTACTTGTAGAAAATGATTGTAAATAAACGGATCATCAAATCCTGTTAGATTGAAGTAAGAATGATTAGTTAAATTAAGTGGGGTAGCTCTATCGGTTTTAGTTTCATATTTCAAATGCAACTGATTCCAGCTATCCAGAATATATGATGTTTTCACCTCAAGGTTTCCCGGATACCCTTCTTCACCATCTACACTCATATATTTAAATGTAACACCAACATGATTTTTTTCATTGATAACTGCTTGAACATCCCATACTTTTTTATTAAACCCCTGCCATCCTCCATGCAGATGATTTTCACCGTCATTTACAGCTAACTGAAAAGACTTGCTTTCCAAAGTAAACCTCCCCCTCGCAATACGATTTGCATACCGTCCGATTATGCTTCCGAAATAGTCTTTATTAACAAGGTATTCTTCAACATTATCAAATCCTGAAACAATGTTTTTATAAACATGAAATTTATCGGGAGTATTAATTGAGATAATACTACAACCCAAATTACAGATAGTAATAGAAACTGTACCATTTGTTAAAAAAAATTTAAACACTTTTTTCCCATGTATTCTTTTTATTTCCTTAAAGGAAAGCGAAAAAACTCCAACCCGAATTGTGGCCGGGGTATTTGTTTGATCAAATTCATCACCTGCTTTCATTGTTGCTTTTTTAATTTTAAAACAGTGCTTTGGTAAGCTCCCGATATTGGCCACGCAATTCCTGTTTTTATAAGATATTTACCTGACAAAACAGTTGCATTCTTATTATCTACCTTATAATTAGCACCTGGATTAAGTCCCTGTAACAACAATTGATAAACAGATTTGCTATTATCTGCTCCTTCTGGCACCCTGTTCATATTATAGAAAAAAACAACAGCTTCTGTTTTATCAGATGATACATATTCAAGAGCAACTTTTTGCCCTTCAAAAGGAGATGCCAATCTGTATAAATTGCCATTTTGTATAAGGTGCCGAATACTTTTATATTCATCTATTTTACTTTTTGCAATTTCTTTTTGTTTAGCATTCCATTCCAGAATATTATCGCCAATACCTAACACTCCTTGCATTGCCACATCAAAAACATATTCCATTGAAAGATTAATAGTTTTACGGTCGTAGCCTGTTGCCCAGCATACCATTGTATTTGCCGGATATGCGCTCAAATATCCATATTGTATAAACAGCCGATCCAGTGGATTTGTGTTATCACTTGTCCAAGTCTGATCCATTCTTGAGAGCATTCCCAGATCTGGCCTTCCTCCGCCACTTGAACATGATTCAAAAAGAACATCTGGAAATCTTTTTTCTAATTCATCAATAAGCCTGTAAAGGTTATTGACATAGCGAAGGCGAATTTCACGTTGTATATCAAACGGCGCATCTGGCCAACCTGGCTCCGTTAAACCCCGGTTACGATCCCATTTTAGAAATTTAATATTGTGGCTGGCCAACAAATCCGTCATAGACTTAAGAAGATAGTTGTAAACATCTTCTCTTGCCAAATTTAATGTAAGCTGGTTGCGCCATTCCGTTTTTGTTCTGTAAGGAAAATAACATGCCCAATCAGGATGTTGCTTGTATAGTTCACTATTAGGATTAACCATTTCGGGTTCAACCCAAATACCAAATTGCATCCCCAATTCATTGATTTTTTTAATCAAAGGATTTAATCCTCCCGGAAATTTTGTTGAATCAACAACCCAATCGCCTAACCCAGCCTTATCATTTTTCCTTCCTTTGAACCAACCATCATCTATAACAAATAATTCCACACCTAATTCTTTTGCCTCAATTGCAAGTTTTAACTGGTCGTTTTCGTTTACATTAAAACCTGTTGCATACCAACTATTATAAATAACCGGCCGTATTTTATTTCTTAAAGAAATTCGTAGTATTTCGTTTCGGGTATATGAGGCATAAAGCCTTGCTGCTTCATCTATGCCATACTCTGTAAATCCAAAACTCATTTTTGGTGTTATAAAAGATTGACCTGCTGACAGTTTTAATTGAGTATCCCAAAAATTTATTCCACCAGCAATTTGAAGATGTCCGCTGATAGTCGATTCCATATCAATACGCCAGTTACCGCTATAATGTACCTGACCAAACCATATGTTTGTACTTTTATCTTTACAAACAGCGAACCAAGGCGTATTTTCAAAAGAGGAAAAATCTCTTGACTGCATGGTTTTAATACCAGTAGTTAAATTTGTTTGCTGCAATTGAAATTCATTAAACCATCTGCCACCATGATGTATCAGACTATATTTCCCCGCTGGAAGAAGTACTGATGCTGACAATAAATTTTCAATCTGAATTACTCCTTTTTTTCCATTATTTTTTACTTCTATCCATTTTTCAATTATATCATATTCAGGTAAGGGCCTGATAAAGGAAGTAACTATAAAAGAATAATATTTATCTTTTTGAATAATACGTAGTGTGTTTCTGTTTCCAATTTTTATAATATCTGCCTTTTCAAAAACCAATTCACAATCACGGGTATGATCAGGGAAAACAACTTCAATCACTGGAATTTTATCGGCAAATTTTCCCCGCACGGGAACTTCATTTAATTGAAATGGCCCATTTCCTCTGCTACGATCCTGTGACAAAATCATTTCAGCTTGTTCATTAGACCCAAAGAAAGTTGGGAGTACATCTCCTTTATCATTAACCATTACCTGATATGAAGAAGATTGTGTTGAAATATTCCAGCCGGTGCATTTATCGTTACTTTTCAAAATTTCAATTTGTGCAGCCACATGAAGAGAAAGCACCGCAAACACATAAGTAACTATTTTTTTTTGCATAAAGATTATTGGCTGATTTTTAAGAGAACAACACCATGATAAGGAACTTCTGCTTCAAAGTATTTCTCAAATTCACCACAATTTTTCTGAGTCCATAAATTTCTTACTCTGAATTTTCCTTTTATTCCTATATCAGAAGCGCTGAATTTGATTTTTTTTGCTCCATTACTATTCTCATCCCAAACAAAATAATCAACTGGGTTCGTTTTACTTCCTGGAAAATTAAAAAGTCCAACTGCCAAATCATCATCAGCTAATTGCTTAACCATTATCATTCCGGAAGAATCATTTCGGATAATTCTCGCCTGTTTTCCTAAAACATCCTGATTAACTGAAATAACCTCTGAGTTACATAACACATTTATGGAAAAAGAATCAAGCATGCTCAGGTTACCACTAAAAAAAAGAGGAGAAGCCATCATAGACCACATACTCATATAAGAATATTGCTCATTAGGTGTTAAATCAATTTTTCTGAAACTCCCTTTTTTATTCGTTCCTACCCATCCAATATTTATATAATCAGGATCATTCCAACCCCCTGGTTTTGCATATTCCCAATGCGATGAATTTAAAATCCCTTGATTATAAAAACCAGGTATAAAACTTCCTGTTGCAGTACCCAAATCAGGGCCAGTACGCCAACAATGACCAACTTCTGCACCCCATTTCCAAACATCACCCATACCGTATTGGCATAAATTAAAAACAATATCTCTGCCTGAGTTTCTCAACAAAATATTCATTAGTTCAAAAGGGGCCTTCAGTTCCTGAAGTGAATTGTTTTTAGCAATAGAACCATATGAACACCAATCATATTTAAGAAAATCAAAACCCCATTCTGCAAATGTTCTGGCATCAGTAAGTTCATATTTATAACTGCCTGTATAGCCAGCGCAGGTTTTTGGTCCAGGCGATGAATATATTCCAGCCTTTAACCCTTTTGAATGTATATAACTAACTAACGCTTTCATATCAGGAAAAAACATATTAGAAAGTATTTTTCCTTTTACGTCACGTAAAGAGTTGCTATCCTCCGGAGCCTGGCTATCGATTTTTTTCATCCAGCCATCATCAATATTTACATACTCATAACCATAATCAGCCATCCCTGAACGTATTAATTCATCAGATGCTAAACGTATAACCGAATCTGATACATTGTTGTAATAATTGTACCAACTATTCCATCCCATTGGAGGTGTTAATGCTAATTGCTCTCCTACAACAATAGTGAACACTTTTTTAACTTCACCATATTTGTTTTTTGCAGCAAGCAGAATTTTATAATTACCAGTTTGATTTATCTTACCTGTAATAATCCCCTTTGCTTTATCTAATTCTAGTCCTTGAGGAAGATTTATTGCTTTATAAGTTAAAGGTCTTAATCCTGTTGTTGGAATACGATATAAAACCGGCGAACCTAAATGAACACCATAAACAGCAGGGCTGTTTATCTGAGGCTTTTTTGAAGGAGCAGGTGTGAGTATGCCAAATTGTTCAGACTTAACCATATTATCCATAGCATACGGTTTTATTCCAGAATATATAATTTTTGCTTCAGCCCAATCAGCATAGTTTTCAGATATATCTTCTCTGTTAACCGTTACCAAAAGCCCTATTTTTTTTACTCCTTTGATATCTATATTGATATTTTTGGCCTTATCACCTTTTTTAAAAGATCCACTCTGCCATAATATCTTTTTATCTCCTACAACATAAAAAGTGATGGAAGCTGCAATATATGCAGCATCATCAAGTCCTACTTTGGCAGTGAAATATTTTGCAGTGCCATTAAGCTGTATAAGCATCCTACTGTATGCGTGCGTACCAACCCCTCGTTCAAATTCCTCTCCACCAATACGCAATGTACTGCCGGTAATGGCCGTATTTACTTTAGGCACTCCCATTACACATGTCATTTTAGTTAAATCAAGGTCTGATAACCATACAGTTTTTTCAGATCCTGACTGAGAAAAAGACTTAAGTATAAAAGATGTAAAAACTATAAAACCGAATAAATTCTTAATTAAAAAGTTCATGCAGTTTGATGATGTTAATTTGTAAATACCCACCCCTTAATAATATATTTTTGTTTGTTATAATTTCCCATTCTTTTAATCTTTCCCTTTCCTTTTTCCACAAACAGCGAGACAGAATTTGATATTCCTTTTTCATAATCATAAGTAGTACCATCATCTTCAAACAAAGTAAATGGAGCAGGGTTTGTTCCAAATACCTTACATATAATTTCAAACGTAGTATTTTCACTAATATAATCGACAGGTGCTGCAACAGGAATAATAGAATTTCCTTTCACAAAAAGCGGAAGCCTGTCAGTAGCAATCTCAACAGAATAATATGCTCCTCCTATATATTGTTTTCCTGTGTAATAATCATACCATATTCCTTCAGGAAAATATACTGATCTTGATGAACTGTCCATGGTTGTTGGCGCAGCCATTAACGATTGCCCAATCATAAACTGATTTGAAATAGAGCGAACTTCTTTATCATAAGGATAATCTATAACCATAGCCCTGAATGGAGGAATACCTTTGCTAGAATAGTCGGCAAAAGCAGAATATAAGTATGGAACAAATGCCATTCGTTCCCTGAACAATTTCCTTACAAGAAATTCTAACTCATCAGCCTTTTCATATTTTACATCTTCATTATTCAACTTACGATTTAACTGAAACCATGGAGTATTTTTCAAAAACCAGGCATCCACCACTGATTGAGGAGCTAATAAAATTGTTTGCAACCGTCTGACAAAATCAATTTCTGATTTTGAATCACGTAATTCAGGAGACCATAACAACCCGCCAAAAGAAGAAGTGGCAATCATGCTTATATAGTCATTATGTCCATAAATATCACTGTACAAAACAGCAGGGAGAGAAGATGTAAATACATTTGAAGCACGGTAATCAAAATATGTACGCTGATTTTTCTTTTTATATATCTGAAATAATGTATTTGCATAAAGAGAACCAAATATTTGGTGCATCTGTTCGCCATCGATTCCCGATGGAAATTTCGTCATATCAGGAAAGCCCCAGGTTGCTTTACCATCGATAATATTTGAATTGTCGCATTCATCCAATTTAAATGAAGCAATACCCTTATTTACAAAATTTCTTTCATGATAATCAGCAAAAATTGCAGCGGCTTTCGGATTTACAAAATCAGGTACTAACCCACGCCAAACCAAAAAATCTCCGGAATGCTTTTTCAACTCACTATAAAACGGAGCATGAGGATTTACATAAGCATGTTCCCAAAGATTCAATCTGAAATTCATTCCACTAAGGCTGTCAATCATGTTTTGCGGACGGAGAAATTTATTTGACCATACATAAGAGCAGGAATACGAATTACTATGCCACCCAGGTTCAAGACCTAAAACATCACATGGGATTTTGTTTTCACGGAAATACGATGCCATTTTCATAACACTTTTCTGATCAAAATCACCTTTAACTCTGTATTTTATTCCTAAACCCCATAAAGGTGGCATCGCTCCACCACCAGAAAAAAGATTATATCGCTGTACACTTTCTTTTAAAGTTGGCCCTTGAAAAAAGAATATTTCAACTCCTTTTGCGTTAGGTATATCAACCCAAACACCCGCAGTTTTGGGTGATTGCTGAGCATACAGTTCTTCCGGTGTAAATTTCAACTCATTGCTGTTTTTTTCATCAGCCTGAGATAACAATTCCTGATTAGACCCACAGAGAAAAGTAACATATCTTGATGTATTAATCAACACGCCGTAACCTGCTGTTGAAAAATAAAAAGGCTGAGGTGCATGTGTAAACCCTATTGAGCCGTTTGGATTGTCATTCACAATTGGTCGTTTACGTAACCCTCTTTGCTCAAAGCTTCCTATCTGCATTCCGAAACCATATAATTGTTCATTACCTCCAAGAGGTATACGAACCTGAACGCCCCTTTCATTTATACGTACAATAACATCTGTTAAAGAAAAAGGGAGCTCTTTCTTATTCAATTGTTTTATTTCGTTCTCTTTTGGCTTTGCAACACAAAAGTTATAAGGAGCAAATCTATCAGGTGTGCCTGATGTCATTTTTATTACGCCTGCTGCAACGCTTTTAATATCAACATCTGACTGAGCCTCTATGCCCTGAACAAAAAAAATCGAAAACAGGCCAATTAAACAACCTTTCATTTTCATTACAGTTATTTTGACATTTACTTTTTAATCCGAAACAGACGGCAGGTTTTTTGAATTTAAACCCCACCCGTTAAATTTATTACCCATTACAAATTCAAGCGCCCCCCCATTTTTTATATCCTCATAGCTAAACCAAGTATTATTCAATACGTTCCCATTTAATTTGACAGATTGTACATATTTATTTTCCTTTGAATTTTTATTAGCAATTATCCGAAACAGTTTATTATTACCAATTTTTAATTCAACTTTGTTAAATAAAGGCACCCCGATCAAATATATATTTTGACCTGGTACAGGATAAAAACCCATTGCACTGAATACATACCAGGCAGACATACATCCAGCATCGTCATTACCAGGCAATCCGTTTCTCGAATTGTTAAAACTTGTTTCTAAAATCTGTTGAATACGTTCAGTAGTTTTATCATGACGGCCAATATAATTATACAAATAAGGCACATGGATATCTGGTTGATTTTCATTATTAAAAAATCCTCCATTAAAAAAACGTTCCAGGTAATTAAAAAAAGCATCTTTTCCGCCAATTCTTTTAATCAACCCATTCATATCATGCGGCACATAAAATGAATACTGATATGGAGTTCCTTCATAAAAATAACCACTTTGCTGATGTACTCTTTTATAATCGGGCTTAAAACCATCCACCCATTTACCAGCCGTATCTTTTGACCAAAAGAAATCAGTTGCAGTATTGAACAAATTGAATACTTTCTGAGAACGTTGCCGGTATTTCTGCGCATCTTCAATATAACCTAATTTGTTTGCAACTTGGGAAACACAATAATCGTTATAAGCATATTCAAGAGTATAAGAAGTTCCGCAATTTATCAACGATGTACAAAAACCATTTTGAAGGTATTCTTTATGTCGCCCATATAACCAAGGTCTCTGGGAAATTTCTTCAGCATTTTTTTTAATTGCATTGTAAGCCTCGTCATAATTAAACCCACCCAGATTTTTGAGTATTGCATCAGCAATAACAACGTCTGCATTTGTCCCCCCCTGCTTCCCGGCATATTCACCAACAATCCAACCATCAGGTAACCATCCCCGATGTTTATATATATCCAGCAAACACCTGATTAACCTGTTTTCAATTTCAGGAGCCATTAAACTCAATAATGGATTGGTAGTCCTGAAGGTATCCCACAAAGTATAAAAATCCCAGAAAGCAGGTTCATCTGATGTCCAGTCAGGGTTTTCGCCAGTAATGTCAGACGGCATTACCAATGTGTGATAAAGCGCTGTATAAAAAATTTCTCTCTCTGTTTCTGAACCACCCCAAATTTTTATTCGCTGCAAATACTCATCCCATTTATGTTCTGCAGCAAGGCGAACCGCATTAAAATCCCAACCGGGTATTTCTTTTTCCATATTTTCTTTTGCTGCCTGTTCACTCAACGGAGAGATACCCACTTTTACAAGAATTTTTTCATTTTTCTTCGTAGAAAATGTAAGTACTATACCACCGTCGTTACCCGATAGTTTTTGTTTGCCATAACCGTTAAAAATGGAATCCTGATGCCATGTACCAACCTGGTGAATTGGTTTATTGATTACAATGTGAAAAAAAATTTTGTTGGGCTTATTGTTTCCCCAACCTCCAACATATTCACCAAATCCCTGAATTGTATTTCCAATCACTTCAGCTTCTGTTCTTATATTATGCATAAAACCATTTGCTTCATTTTTCTTAATCATACTGCTTATATCAAAGAGGATGTGTGATTTTTTTGACGAAGGAAAAGTGTATCTGTGTAAGCCTGTTTTTTCTGACTGAGTTAACTCAACAAAAATATTGTAGCGTGAAAGGTTTACTTTGTAATAACCGGCCGAAGCAAATTCGTTTTGCCCGGGTGATTCGTAATGCGTTAACCTTAATTCTCCTGTAACAGGCATGAAAGATAAATTTCCATACTGCCCGTTACCTCCTGTGCCACTTACATGTGTATGACTAAACCCTTTAATTGGTTTTCCTGAACTGTAGCCTGAAGTCGGGTGTGGAGCAGGAACATCGGGGCCCAGGCGCATAAAACTAAACGGAAGACATGGTCCCGGCAATACATTTCCATTATTATCTGTTCCAATAAACGGATTTACATAGCTATGGGGTAACTTCTGGGCAAAGAGATTAAAATACCATAATATCAGCAAAGCTGCACAACACCATTTCATTTTAAACATACCAGTAAAAAAATAATTGGTCAACTACTACGGCAAAATTGCTGGAGCAGCAATCCATTATTTCAGGATTGCTGCATATCAACAATACTACCAACTGCTATATATAATCAAAACAACTCCTATCAAAAAACATCCACCCCTCTTTACTGCAAAGGGAATAAACATATCACTCCCTGTATTATTTAAAGCGGGTATGGGCTGTATGGCGCAATGGGCGTTAAATTATAATCCGACCTCTCATCTTTTACCGGGGCTTTAATATCAAAAGTCATTATAAAATGTCCATTGGCTTTTTGTGTAACCGATTTTATAAGTATGATACCAAAAGCTTCATTCAGAACCACAGATGTTGCAGTAGGATGTGAACGGTATCCCCAGCCAACCATAAATCCTTTGTTAATTGATGCATTGGCTGTAAATACATCGGTAACACGACGGTCGCCGCCAACAAAATTGTAATTGTTACCACCAACTGAATTATACGCCTGTATTGAATCATTCAAATACTTTGTCAATTGAACATCATTTGTAATTGAGTTAAACACCTGTGGCACAAGTGAACTTCGTGTTGAAGTAAAATATGTGTAGCTGAGATTTGTAAATCCGGTCAATGCAGTTTTTGAAGAGTTATAATAATCTGTGCTTGCGCCATAAGCATGTGGTGCAATAAAGCGGGCACCACCACTCATGCTGATAATGATAAAATCAATCCTGCTTTGCTTTTGCAATGCTGTGGCTCTCCCGAAAACAGGTGTGGGTTCATAAAATGAAAAGAAATTGGTATTATCATCAGGGTCTGTTGACATCACCACATCGGTAAGTGTTTTTACAGCAGATGTTGAAGGATTAATGTTCTTAATGTTAACGCTCTTAGAACTCATTCTGCCAGCTTTATCATAAATAATTACAACAACAGACTGAAGCCCGAGGCGAACAGGTACATTAATTGTGGTATCAACAGTTTTACCTGTAAACGGAATAGAAATTAAAGGGCTCTGCACTAAAAGAACAGCATTTGTTCCTGAAGCACGGTTATTAACCACTTTATATCCGGCGCTTGCTATACCAGAATCGCAGGGGCTGGTAAATTTAACAGGTATTGTAAGTGTTGAATTTTCATCCAACGATTCATACGTTTCAGTTGCGCCCACATTAATAGGCGTCATTGGAAGTGTTTCCGGTTCAAATTTTTTGCAGGAAATGAAAACGGCTGTTGCTGCAATGAATAAAATTATATAAGAGAGACGATTATTTTTTTTCATGTTGCAAATAATTTATTATTTGAAATCTTTTTTATTTCCCGTTTAGTTTTGCGGGAACACTTTGAGGTAATTTGCATCAATTACTGATTGCGGAATGGGGAACAGGTTATTTTTTAAAGTACAGTTATCAATTGTACTCGCACATAACGGATACCCAAAACGTTTGGTGCGGCTGTTATACATTTTAAGCCTGCAAAGTGTAAGAGTGCGTAGTTCTTCGCCATAAAGTTCTCTGCCTCTTTCATCTAAAATATAATCTATATCTACATTAGCTGCAGATACAGGTGTTGCATGAGAGCGTGCCCGTACTACATTAATATCAGCCGCAGCATTAGCTAAATCTCCAAACTTCATATAGGCTTCTGCTCTCAGCAAATAAGTTTCAGCTAAACGGGCTACATAGTAATCCTGAACAAATGAGTTACTAGGATCGGTTGTATAATGCCATTCTGAGCCCATTTTTATTACTCTTGGGTACCACCGGCTCATCGTATCTTCACGTGTTACCAACCATTCTTTTCTTATTGTATCGCCAGGATGCAACTGAACTGTAATTGTAGATCCATTTGCCAGTGTTATAACCTGTGGTGCTGTTGGCCAGTTACGGGTAGGATCGGGCAAATTCTGGTAAGTTTTATCGGGGTTAGGAACTTTTAATACCCGGTTAATGTTCCATTCAGCATTGCGTGTGTCCTCAGGGCCTGATTTATCCCACAGATCATAAATGAAATAACTGGTGGGTCTTACCCAGGCTACTCCACGACCCATCCAGTCGTAAGCAACACCTGTATAACCAAACTTGGTATATCCCCAGAATGCAGGCCAGAACATTCTTTCCTGGTCGCTGCGTGTGCTTAAACCTGATGGTAATCCACCTGTTTTAAACTTATCAAGGTGAATGATAAAAATGGATTCTTTATTTCCACCCTGGTAACTAAAGTTTGTTGTACCATCATCTTTCGTCATCTGGAATAAATCCCAGAAAGCATCTTTACCTGCAACTGTTGAGCGGTAACCAAAACGGCTTGTCATTAAAGAATATGTGCCGCTGTTAATTACCTTACCTGCAGCATCAATTGCCTTTTGATATAAAGTTTTATCTGTCCCACCTTGTTCATCGGCCAGTGCTATATACATTTCTGAAAGAAAATGATAGGCTGCACCACTAACCAGTTTACCTACTTCACTTCTTGTAGCCGGAAGGTTTTCTGCAGCGAACTTAAAGTCATCAACACATTGCTGGTATATTTTTGTCCTTGGGTCTCTGCTGTATCCCAGGTTGGGAACAGTAACAGGTTCGGTAATCAGTGGCATATCACCCCACATTTCAGCAAGAAAACGATATGCCCATGCCCTGAAGAAACGTGCTTCGGCCTGTATTTGCAGTTTTTCTGCATCACTGGCCCATTTCACTTCAGGGTTTCCTGATTGTTTCAGAATGTTGTTGGCGTTATTAATCATTATGTACTGGCGGTTAAATAAATCCGCAAGCCAACTGGCATTACTATTCAGGTATGAATAATTAGTCCATACATTTTGCTCATTCTGACTGAAATTAATATCTGCTCCGCTACCAAATTGTATTGTTCGTGTATCACCATCTGTTGAAATATAATTCTCTCTTAAAAGAGAATACAAATAGTTTAATCCGGTTCGGAACTGAGCCGCATTTAAGAATGCATTATCAATAGTTAAAAAGTCGCCAGGTTGTTCACGCAGAAAGGCATCTTTTTTACAGCCAACAAAAAGCAAACTTGTTATGAGTATGAGAAGTGATAATATTTTTTTCATTTCTGAAGTTTTAATCGTTTTTACTGGTGTTAAAAACTTACGTTTATTCCAAAAGTGAATATTTTAAAAACAGGATAGCTGCTTACTCCGGCAAACGTTGTACCTGATTCAGGATCCAATCCTTCCCATGATGAGAAGGTTAACAGGTTTTTCCCGGAAACATATACCCGCATAGTTGAAATGCGCATTTTGTCTAAAACAGTTTGAGGAATTGTATATGATAATGCTATATCCTGTAATCTTAAAAACTCACGGGAATGAGGGAACCCATAGTTATACGCAGAATTGTTATAATTAACCCTGGTAATTGTATTTGATGGATTGGTTGGTGTCCAGTAAGCTTTGTTAAGCCAGTTAGCTGCTGTACCACCGTAAAGTGCATTTGGATAATAAGGATAAGAATTATTACCAATGTACCAGTTATCCTTCCCGCCACCTGCAACATAATTTAAGAGAAAATAAAGCTCAACTCCTTTGTACCCAAGAGTATTGGAAAGGGTCATTGTATAATTAGGCTTATCGTATCCAACAATTGTACGGTCATTTGCATCAATTTTACCATCGTTGTTTAAATCTCTGAATTTAATATCGCCGGGAACTCCTCCATACACAGCAATAAATTCAGCATCAGTTTTCTGAATAATGCCGTCCATTACATACGTATAGTTTGCACCGAGTGATTTGCCTATGAAACGGGAGTTAGCAACATCATCATCCTCTTTGCTATCCTTATTTGCATCTAATCCATACAGGCTTACAATCTTGTTTCTGTTAAGCCAGAAATTGAAACCTGTATTCCATGAAAAATCACGGGTGGCATAAGTTTTTAAGTTTAACTGCAATTCAATCCCTTTGTTATTAACTTTTCCAATATTGTCTAATACTGTTGAAAACCCATTTATGATAGGGATAGCTCTTGTAAGCAACAGATTAGTGGTATTGGAATTATAAACGTTAACCGACCCGCTTAATTTATTTCTAAATATTCCAAAATCAAGCCCGAGGTTAAGTGCTGTGGTTTTTTCCCAGTCAAGATTTTTATTAGCAAGATTATTTACAAAAACCACTTTTTGTGTTGTGCCACCAATTAAGATAGTGCTGCCTGAGTTTATACTTGGGAAAGTCTGATAAGCGCCAATGGAAGGGTTACCATTTTCACCAAAAGAAACCCTTAGTTTGAGATTATCAATAAAACCATAATTGTTTTTTACATAGGGTTCTTCACTTATTGTCCAAGCAACAGCGCCTGCACGGAATATTCCGTATTTATGTCCTTCAGCATAACCTGAATAACCATCCTGCCTGATGGAAAAACTTGCATAATACCTGTTTTTGAAAATATAGTTAAGCCTTGCAAGTGAAGCCATTTGATGTAACTGACCAAAATCTGAATTAACTGTATAGTTTGCAGAGTTACCAAGTTCAAGTGAATTATAACCAAGTACACTTGTACCTGTACCTGAAAAATCTTTGGCAGTAATGCTCATGCTTGTGGTTCTCTGACTTTGTTCTTCTTCAAGTAATGTAAGATCGAACGAATGATTATTGATGTTTTTTCTATAATTAATCAAGTGATTCAGATACCAGTCGGTTCTGCTTGTGTTTGATTTGTTTCCATTTGCATCAACGAGATGGGTAGTAAGATCAGACAGCTCACTCAGCAACATTGTATTGATGAACATGTTTTCATGTTGAAAATTAGCAGAGTGCCCTTCCCAACGATTTATGGAATAATTAAAAGTATAAGACAGCCCTTTTACCATGGGTACATCAATACGTGCAAAAGAAATACTGCGATAATTCTGATTACGGTCTTCATTATCCTGCTGCGTAACCCACAATCCGTTTGTTGTAGTTGTTTGTCCCTGCGGATAACGTTCTATCTGGTTGGGGAAGTTTTCAAAGCCGGGAGAAATAGTACCTCTGTCATGAACATATTTGAACCCATAGGGGCTTGCTATAGTACCACTTGACAAATCTGCACTAATACCATCTGCATTTTTGTCTATTGCACTTACAGTAATACCAGTTTTAAGCCAGTCGGTAATACGGGTTTCCAGTTTAGCCAGGAAAGTGTATTTGTGAAATTTATCTCCTACAACAATCCCGTCCTGATTCATGTAGTTTCCGGAAACATAATAGTTTAAACGGTTAGTAGCTCCCGAAACACTAAGGTTATAATTCTGAAAAGGTGCAACCTGCGTTACTTCACGAAACCAATCAACTGTAATGCCTTTGTTATAAGCTTCCAGTTCATAAGGCCAGAGGTTTGTATTTATATCATACACGCCGTTAGGGTTATCGGCATAAAAGCGGTCTTTCCGCAATTGGATATATCCCTCTGGGCTTAGCATCTCAGGTCTGTTAGTGTATGTCTGGAAACCTCCGGTAAGAGACAATTGAATTGTAGGTTTCTCTGTTTTGCCTCGTTTTGTAGTTACCATAATTACTCCATTTGCTGCAAGCGACCCGTAAATAGCAGTTGCACTTGCATCCTTCAATACATCCACACTGGCTATATCAGCAGGATTCAGTTCATTAAAGCTGCCTATATATATAGCTCCATCCAAAACCACCAATGGATTCTTATTTGCAGAGATTGAATTCTGTCCACGTACAGAAATACCTGGATTACCGCCCGCATTTGTAACTGCACCTATATTAAATCCGGGCATTGAACCTTTCAACGCATCAAGCAGATTTACATTAGGTAAAACTGCAAGAGGAGAATTTTCAAGTTTAATAGATGTAATTGCACCTGTAAGATCTTTCTTCTTCAATGTACCATATCCAACCACCACAACATCATTAAGTGTTTGAGAAGAGACAGACATTACAACTGTTACATCACTGCTTCCCGTAACAGGTATTTCGGAGGTGCTATAACCAATAAAATCAACAACAAGTTTATCTCCCACAGAGGCCCTGATGTTGAACAAACCACCGGCACCTGTAATTGTACCCCCTGGTTTTCCTGCAATAGTTACGGATGCCCCAACAAGCGGAGAAAGTGTTCCCTTTTCAACTACTTTACCATGAACTGTAATTTGCTGCGCATACAAATTGCAGGAAATAATCAGCGTAGCTGTAAAAAGAAATACAAACTTTTTAGCAGAAAGCATTTGTTCACCGAAAAAATATTTAATGCCGACAGCATTAAAAAAAACGGAGTTGAAAGACTTCATCATTTCAGCAAGTTTTGATTGATCAACCGTTAACTCTTAAAATTCCTGTAAGAAAAATAATTTAATTATATAACAGCCAATCGTTAATTAAGAAATCGTTTTTTGTATTATGAATTCTGTTACAATACGTTAACAAAAATATTCCCGAAACAGATTACAGGAAATGGCTTTAATAACTTAAATGATGGATAATACTACGATTTAAAATCGTACATAAATAAATATTCGCTGTACTAAATCAAAAAAAAGGTGAAAATATTACTAATGCAGCCAGGCAAACTTATTGGGTTTGTTTTAATAAATTAAAAGTTGAAGAAAGTACACAATAAAAAAACAAAATCAGGCAAATGATTTTTACAGTTATTTTAGTTTATGATGTTGTAAACTAATTTATTACTATTCTGAAAACCGATGAATGATGGTGGAGCATCTTCCTTTTTACTTCCCCATGATTCATTTGGAATACTACCCATAATAAATTCAAGCTTCCCCCCTTTTTTCAGATCATTGTGGTAAAACCATGGCTTATTGAGAATTGTTCCATTCAGTTTTGCTGACTGTATATATTTATTATCAGCAGAACTACCTTTTGCGATAATGGCAAAGATTCTGTTGCCGGGCAATCTGATTTCTATTTTTTCAAAAACAGGACTACCTATGTTATACACAGGAACAGCAGGTGTTACGGGAAAAAAACCCATCATTGAAAAAACCACAAACGAAGTCATCCCACCACCATCCTCATCACCGGGTATTCCAAATAAATTATCTGTAAACCATGTATCAAGCAACATTCGTATCCGCTTTTGAGTTTTCCAAGGCGAACCTAAATAATTGTACAGATAAGGAATATGAAAACTCGGTTCATTACCCATAACAAACTGACCTACCAATCCAGTTGCATCAGGGAACGTATGCCAATATTCATACTTACTCCTTCCAATATTTTCTTCAAAAAGATTATCAAGTTTTTCTTCCGCCGACTTATAGCCACCCATAAGCTGAAAGAGTCCCATCAAATCATGTTTTACATGCCAGTTGTAAGTGTACACATTATTTTCAGTAGTATAATCTCTCCCCCCCTGGCCACCGGAAATTTTTGGATCAAAAGATTCAATCCATCTGCCTGAAGAATCTTTTGGCCACATAAACCCTTTATCAACCCTGAAAACATTTTTATAGTTTGAAGCTCTTTTTAAAAATAATTCTTTTTTTTCGGCATCTTTAAGCTCATTCGCAAGCTGGGCAATACACCAATCATCAAGACTGTTTTCCAATGTGACAGAAACAGCCTGTCGTTTTTCAAACGGATGGACATCTTTCACCCATTCTTTTTCACCTGGCCATAGAGCAGGCATATATCCATGCTCATTATAAAAACTGTCAAGCACAGTTGAGGCTCCGTTACGCCAAGGAAGTAAAGTAGCCTGTAAAGAATTCTTACATAATCCTTCATAAGCTTTTGCTATATCAAAATTAGTAATGCCTTTAAACCATGCATCTGCTATCCAGGCTGCAGCATGATTACCAGTCATACATGGATTGTCGCCAAATAACAATGCAAATGAAGGCATCCATCCGCTTTGTTCATACATTTTGATATATGATCGTATTTTATTTAGCTCAGTACCCGGGTTTAATATTGTCTGTAATGGCTCGAGTGCTATATATGTATCCCATAGCCAGTTATCAACATAAAATGGTTCAGCAGAATTATGAACGCTATTATCGTAAGCACTATAATAACGTCCATATTCATTAATATCAATCATCCGTTCATAACAACGATAAAGAGATGTGTAAAAGACTTTCTTTTGTTCGATGGTTCCACCTGTTACATTTATTTGCGACAATACTTTATCCCACGCATTGAAAGCTGCTCTTTCTGCCTGCCCAAACGTAACAAGTTTTTTCTCGTTATAAAGATTTTCCTTTGCCTGTTCCAAACTAATAAAAGAAATTCCATATCGAAAATCAACCTTAGATACATTGTCACTAAATTTCAGGAAAGCAATTTTTTGATTATCAGAGTATTTAGCTTCCTGAATATCTGCACTGACTTCAGCATAGAAAAAAGCTTTCATTCCATTGAAATTTTCCACACCTGAGACTGTTTGCTTACCTGAACTATTAATTTGACCAGTATTAACAATATTCAGGCGTAAATAATGCTTTCCTGATCCGCCGAAAAAAAATTTAAAAAAACCTGAATGTTTTAATGGAGTAAAAACAACCGAATCTTTTACATCTTCAAATCGTACACTATAAAAAAAAGGGCTGCATTTTTCCATATCATATCTTAACCTTTCTGTCCAGCTTTTTGAATTAATCTTTCCGCTGTAAGGAACTATGCCAAAAAGTAGTTGCTGGCGATGAGATGATATTGTCAACGGGAAAAAACTAATTTGATCATCTAAATTATCTTTTCGTACAGGAAATACACGAATCATACTATTGGGTAAATGTATCAAAGGCCGTGTTGGCTCCAGCAGAATTCCTACACCACCAATAGTTGGATTAACATATGATACATTTGAAACCTGACCATTACATATAAAAACCAGAAATGATTGAATACAGAATATAATAGGGAACCTTACTATACAAACAGTATTTCTGATCTTTAACATAAAAGCAATTTTTAACTATAAATGTGTATTCACATTATACCAGTAAAATAAATATCATTCAAACTTAGTTATGTGAAAAAACAATAAAATGGAGAATCCGTTGAATAAGATGGAGAATAAAATTATTAAGTACAAGCTCAGCACAAAGGGATCAGTGCTTCTTTTTTCTGTATTCAAGCGGAGATACTCCCATTATATTGCTAAAAAATCGTGAAAAATAATATGGATCACTAATGCCGATTTCATAGGCTATTTCTTTTATCTGCAATGTTGAAAAGTGAAGATACTGGCAGGCTTTCTGAATTTTTATATGATTAAAATATTCTAATGGGGGATAACCCGTTTTTTTCTTAAACAAAGTTGCATAGTGAGACGGAGAAATATGAGCTTCATTAGCCAGCTCAAGTATTGTAAGTGTTCTGTGAAGATTCTTCTGCATAAATTCAATTGAAATATCAATTGCATCTTTTTCAACTCGTTTATTCAAAGGGCTTCGGAATATATCTTCAAAACAAAAGGAAGAAAGGAAGTACCACAAACAGGAATTTATGTATCCGAGATTATCAGCACTGTACCCGCTTTCAAGTGTTGAATACATTGACTCAAATAACCTTACCCGCTCTTCAAGAAAATCTACTGGAACAACTATACGGCTTCTTTGTTTACTAATAAGTGAAACATACTCATTTGCAGAACTTCCTTTGAAATGGAGCCAGTAAATTGACCAAGGATCTTTTTCATCAGAGCCGTACTGATGGCTCATATTAGCAGGTATAATTACACATTGCCCTGACTTGACCTCAACTTCTTCCCCATTCGCTTCTATCCAGCCTTTGCCATCAATACAGTAAATAAGAATATTCTGAGAAATTCCAACCGGCCGTTTGCAATAATGAAACCTTGCTTTTGGATAGAAACCAATATCTGTAATAAACAAGTGTTTTGATATTGCCGATTCAATGCAGGTTTGTGTAATTTTTTTGGGTAAAACAATTGCTCTCTGTCCATTAAACCCCGCTCTTTTACCCTTAGTACCTGATGATTTGTGTAACATTTTACAGAAATTACTTAGCCAACAATTAACATTCCAGTTATCAAATCTATGTAATTCATCTGTACAAACTATATAACTATAATGTAACATTTTGAATTGTATTTCTTTGATATGTCATCAGGATTTGCTCAATTGAAATAATTTTAACATCCAAATGGGAATAAAATACAGTCCCGCTATACAAGTCATTACTGGTGCATAAGAATGTGAAATGTAACTCGTAAGAAAATGCCATACAATGAAAAATGCGAACCCGATAAAATAAAGAAACAACAGGGCTTTCGTAATTCTTTCATTATACCTGCATAAAAATGCTATTAACAATACACAGGAAATTTGAGCAACAGATGCGATTAAGAAGTATTCTGGTGGATGCAAAACAACAGCTTCTGCATTACTTAAATCAACAATTAACAGCCAAGTGCAGAAATTTATCCATGTTGTCAATATACCACTGAAAAAAACTTATACCTCCCTCAACCTGACGAAGTGCATGCAAGCCAATAGGAAGCAACCATAATTTTAAATATCTTTTAGAGTTAATTCTGATTAAAAGATTATTTCTTTCAGAAATTTAAAACTATTAGCTTAATTATTTTTCTATGTTTTATTCTTGTTTTAAATTTCAAAATTGAGAACCCGGTTACACCAATAAAAACCCAAGGCTTTTTTAACATATCCACTAAAGCAAACCCTACTGAACAATTTTAATATTGAAAGCACCGCTTTGAGTAGCGCCAAAAATACGCAGCCATAAAGGCAAATACATTTCGGTTCCTCTTGCAGAAGTTATGTCGCCAAGATCAATGATGTTTTTTTCGTTCCATCCAAAGGTCTGTAACAATCCTTTCACTGTTTCTTTTGCACCGGCATCGTTACCGCTGATAAAGGTGTGATGATCGCCTCCGCCTATCATAGCCGGATGAACCATTATGCCACACCACATAGTGTTGAGCGCCTTTACAACCTTCACTTCAGGGAAGGTATTCTGAATTTCCTCACCAAGAGAATGCGTATTTACAAAAGAAAGCGAAGGCGGCATTCCTTTACTGAAATCAAGAGGATTTGCAACATCGATCAGTATTTTTCCATTTATATTTTCTGCTCCTGCCGATTGCAGCACTTCAACAGACGACACTCCCTTTGTACAGTTGAAAATCATTTCACCAAAAGCTGCTGCTTCTGCAAATGTGCCGGCCCCGGCTTTGCCATTGTGTTTGGCAACAAATGCCAGCGCTTTTTCATTACCGGCTGTTCGTGAGCCCATCATTACTTCATGACCAAGCTCAACCAGTTTTGAACCAATGGTATCGCCCACTGTTCCTGTTCCTAATACAGCTATTTTACTCATTTGTGTTGTTTTATGATATTAAAAAATTAAAGAAACATTCCACCTGATGCTTCAATGCGTTGAGCATTTACCCATTTGGAATCGTCGGTACAAAGAAAAGCAACCACGCTTCCTATATCATCTGCATTACCTACACGGCCCAAAGCAGTCTGGCCTGCAAGAAACGATTTCATCTGCGGATTATTACGGATTGCAGCGCCGTTAAAATCGGTTTCAATAGCTCCCGGAGCCACAATATTGGCACGTATGCCCCTGCTGCCAAATTCCTTTGCCACATACCGGCAAAACACTTCCACCGCACCTTTGAGTGAAGAATAAACCGAATAACCCGGCACACAAAAACGTGTTGTACCCGATGAAATAAAAATAACGCCGCCATGTTCGTTCATCAACGGCATTATTTTCTGTGTGAGAAAATAAACCCCTTTAAAATGAATATTCACCAGGTTATCGAACGCTTCTTCTGTTACCTGCGGAATGGGTATTGTTGCTCCAACACCTGCATTATTGATTAAAAAATCAAGTGTTGAAACATTCCAGTTTACCTGTAGTGTTTCCCTGAGGGAGTGAATGAAACCATCCAAATTCTGCGTGCGTGAAATATCCAACTGTATGGCCGCTGCTTTGCGGTTAAGTGAAGTGATTTCTGCAACCACTTTCTCTGCCTCTTCTTTATTTGTATTGTATGTGAGTACCACATCTATTCCTTTACGGGCAATACTGAGTGCCATATCTTTTCCCAATCCACGGCTTCCGCCGGTTACCAATGCAATTTTAGCGATCATAGTCGTTTTATTATTTTATCCTCAAAATTTGGTATTTGCAGCGGAATAAACGTGGTGAAAAGTTCAGAATTTTACTGCATTGTTTTTCCTGAACTGCAAAGGAGTAACTTTTTCAAAGCTTTTGAAGAACTTGGAAAAATTAGAAGGATCGTAGGTCATTGTTCTGGCAATTTCAGCAATGGATTTATCGGTTGTAAGAATCAGTTCCTTTGCTGTTTCAATAAGTTTTTCTTCATAAATATCGCAGGGCGATTTTCCAAGCTGTTCATTTATTGTATTGCTCAAATGCGTTGGATGGATGTGCAGTGCGGCAGCAAAGTCTTTGATTTCAAAGGTGCTTTCGGCCCTGCCGTTTTTCAGCTCCTCTATATGAGCATTTAATACGTTAAGATACTGTTCAATAATTTCCTGCGGCCGGTTCATGATAATTCAGGGTTTATAAAATTTAATAAGCCATATAAAACTTATGATATAGAGCAGGCGCTGCATAATGCCCTGGTAATTTTTCAGTAATCCAAAAGCAACTGAGCAGCCAATTACGAGAACAAAAAAGGCAAGATGCACATACCTGGTTTTTATATCCGGTTCAAACAACATCTGCACGATTATGCCAATACTAAAAGCAAAGCCTGCTATTTGTGCAAACAGCGAATGGAGTGCGGCTTCTGTTTCGGAATAAGCTGCCTGAGCAAAAAAAGGCTTTGTACAAAAAATACCCGTTAATGCCACACAACACCCATACACAAAAACAGGAGCTACCCGCCAGGAAAATGTATTTATACCAATGCCTGCCGCAATTGTTATTCCAAACAATATAAAACCGGTCTGCATTATCCATTTCCGTTCATAGCCCTGGGCACCAAGATCGCTGATGGTATTTTTTGTCCAGTTGTACTGATGTACAGCAAATACATGGGCTGTGATGATTAACAGCACAAAAACTGCCACTGCAAGAACAGGATAATATGATTTCAAAAAAAGCATTTGTTAACCGGCAAGATTTTTTATTGCTGATTTAATGAATGTAGTTCAATGTCAGGACAACTGTTTGCCTGCCATCAAAATTAACCGAAAAATTACAGGGGGGTAGCCACAGAGACACAGAAGGCACGGAGAAAATGTTTAAGGTTTGAGGTTGGGTGGATTGCTGATTGATCTTCCTACTGATTGGAAGAGAGTTTGCAGTAGGTTTTTTTGAACCACAGAGACACAGAAGGCATGGAGAAAATGTTTAAGGTTGGAGGTTGGGTGGACTGCTGATTGATCTTCCTACTGATTGGGAGAGAGTTTGCAGTAGGTTTTTTTGAACCACAGAGAGACGGAGGGGCAGAGAAGAATGTTTAAGGTTTAAAGTTTAAGGTTTGATGTTTAACGTTGGGTGAACTATTGATTGATATGCTTACAGATTGAAAAAAGGTTTGCCATGAAGAAACAAAGGCGGGTTATGCACTGAGTACACAAACCCACCTTGATAATTAGTCACTAAACTTTGCTAACAATGCGATCCATCTTATTTACGGATTGGTAGAAAATATACTTGCTTCTTTCACAAAAATTCTTGGATGCAATTTCAACTGTGCAATGATGAGTTCGGCAAAATCTTCAGGATGCATTACTCTTTCCGGATCGCCTTTAATTAAATCGGCACTATATGCAAGATCAGTTACAATTGTACTTGGCGCTAATGCAGTAACACGTATATTATGCTTTCGTACTTCCTGCATTAAACTTTCGCTTAAACCAAACACAGCAAATTTTGACGCACTGTAAGCACTGGTGATTGCAGCACCGCTTTTACCTGCAGTTGAAGAAATGTTTATAATATCTCCTGCCTGCTTTTCAATCATCTGCGGCAATACTGCACGGATGGTGTAATAAGTGCCAAATAAATTTACTTTCACCTGGCGCTCCCATGCTTCGGGTTCAAGTTCCAGAAATTTACCAAATGTTCCTGTGCCTGCATTGTTGATGAGTATATCAATAGAACCAAGCGCTGTTGTGATAGTTTGTACCGCCTGTTCAACTGAAACACGATCGCTTACATCGGCCATTGCATATACCGCCTTCACTCCTGTTGATTTTAATTGTTCTGCAAGTGCAACAAGATCGGCCTCTGTACGTGCTATTAATCCCACATTTGCACCTTCGGCAGCGAGTGCCAGTGCCAATGCTTTTCCAATTCCTTTTCCTGCACCTGTTATCAGTGCATTTTTATTTTTTAATGATTGCATAACTGCTGATTTTATTTTGACTAATAATTACGGGTGCAAATTTACCAGATATAAAACGAAAGCAGCACATTGAGAATGAGCTTCGGCAAAAGGATAATCCCTGCCTTCACACAAAGGATGCAACTATTTATAACTCATGATGCAAACAACAGCATTGTATTTTTTTAATTACCTGTTGATTTTTTTTCTGTCGCATATTTCCATGTACCTTTCTTTATATTCAGTTTCCAGGGTTTTGGTTGCGGCAGCCATAGCTTTCCTTCTCCAATTTCAACAGGCATCCACAGATAACGTGAATCCCACTGTGCTGCAGGTTTCCATTGATCGGCCATAAAAATGACGGTTGTTCCTTTTGTGCCTTCCACTTTCAGTAACATGGTTGATTGTGAGCTGTACGTATTTGTTTCTGGTGGTGCAATATCTTTAAATACTGTCCATGGCCCTGCAAGCGAAGTGGCTGTTGCATACTTGTTAGGGTTGGGCATCCATCCTGTAAGTGCTGAACCAATAGCATAATACAATCCTTTGTAATGAACAACTGCTCCTCCTTCGAGCGGTGCATGAATAAAACAAACTTCCTTTACTACATTCAAATAATCATCAGACAAAGCGGCAATGTAAAACCCCTTAGAGGGGCGGCTTTCAAAAATTAAATACGGAGTACCGTCATCATCAATAAACTAGCCGATGTCCCTGCTTTCGTAATTCAACGGACGGAAACTTTTTACATAAACAAACGGGCCACCTGGTTTATCGCTCACTGCAATACCTACGCCTGCAAATTTGTAACTGGCATTATCAAGGTGAAAATACATCACATACTTTTTATCTGTTTGATTGAAAAAAACTTTAGGCCGTTAAAGTACCCACTTGCTGCCCAAATTTTCAGGATCGGATAATTTCAGCACATCACCCAGAGATTTCCAATTGGTGAGATCGGTTGATGTGTAACAACTCACATACCGGTAATTGGTATCAAGCCCTTTTGCCCGTTCTTCGCCATACCAGTAATATGCTTTCCCTATTTTTATTATTCCGCCACCATGTGCCTGAATATGATTTCCATTCTGATCGGGCCACAGTTCGCCCGGCTGAATAATGTGGCTGTTCTGTGCGGTTGCCTGCGTAGTAACATAGGTTAAAAACATTACTACTACCCATGTTCTAATACTTTTTTTCATCATCGTTTTATTTCAGATTGTTTATTTATACTGTATTTATAATTCCTGAAACAAAAAATCAACTATGGGAGGCATTTATTTTTACTGCTGCTCTTTTGTTTGATAAACCTGCTGATTAATCTGTTTCAGTTTTTCAACAGGCATTTTAATTACTTTGCGGTCGTATGTCATCAGTCCGTTTGTTTCCACTTCCACATCGGTTGTTTGTGTATATACGGCAGCAGACAGTCCTTTTCCAATTAATTCAGGAATACGATTAACAAACTCAGTATATTTTTCCAGCAACTCTGTTTCATTTTTAAAGCTCTGATACCCCCAGTTATTTTTCTGTTGCCATGTATGATTTTCAACCGGCAAACCAAGTCCGCCAAATTCACCAAGCACCAATATTGTTTTTTTACCAAACAATTCGGGTTGCGGCATTAATGGCTCAGGATAATTATGCAGATCGGTAATATCACCAACATCTTCAAAGTTGCCGCCACTTGCTGTGTTTACCAGGCGTGAAGGATCTTTCTGCATTGTCCATTGCACAATTTCCTTTGTTTTAAACTGTCCCCATGCTTCGTTAAACGGAACCCACACAACAATGGAAGGAAAGTTGTATAAATCCTGCATAATTTCATTCCATTCTGTGCGATAAATTGCTTCCGATTCTGCAGTACGTTGTTTATCGGTTGCACGACCATAAACACCGGGCCTTGACTCCCACTTATTACCCAAATCGCCACTTGGCATATCCTGCCAAACGATTATTCCCAAAACATCGCAATAGTAATACCATCTTGCCGGCTCCACTTTTACATGTTTTCGTATCATGTTAAAGCCCATTGCTTTTGTTTTCTCCACATCAAACTTCAATGCTTCATCTGTTGGTGCGGTATATAAACCATCAGGCCACCAGCCCTGGTCTAACGGACCGTATTGAAAAACAAACTCATTATTCAGCATCATACGCTGAATTCCGTTTGCATCTGCTTTCATGGAAATTTTGCGCATGCCGAAATAACTCTTTACTTCATCAATCACTTTTCCTTTGCGTAATAACGTAAATTTCAGGTTGTATAAAAACGGCAATGAAGGCGACCATAATTTCGGATCACTAATTGCCAGCACAACTTCATTATTATCTATCGCTGTTTGTTCAGCCACTTTTGTTTCACCATCCAATGCAGTGATCAGCAACTGATCGCCGGGCTGCATATTTTCAACAACAGCACTTACATGTACTGCATTATGATCAACATCGGGAGTTTGCTTTGTTGAAACAATATAAGTAGCTGCAACTGTTTCGGCCCACACTGTTTGCCAGATGCCGGTTACAGGTGTGTACCAGATGCCATGCGGATTTTTTACCTGTTTGCCTCTTGGCTGCGGACCACCATCCGATGGATCCCATACACGAACAGCAATATCCTGTTTGCTCCCTTTGTTTAATGCAGCAGTGATGTCAAAACAAAAAGGATCATATCCTCCCTGGTGACTACCCACTTCTTTTCCATTTACAAAAACAATGCACTGCCAGTCAACTGCACCAAAATGCAGAATTGTTTTTTTGTTTTTTGCTGATGTGAGTGATACCGTACGTTTATACCAGAGCACACTGTCTTTTCCAACCGTTTTTCCTACACCAGACAAAGCTGATTCTACTGCAAACGGAACAAGAATTTTTCCCTGCGTTTGTACAGGAATCGTTTGTTCGCTCTTTGGCAGAATTGAATAGTCCCAAAGACCGTTGAGATTCGTCCAGTCGGTACGTACAAGTTGCGGCCTTGGATATTCAGGTAAAGTGTTAGATGGATTTACCTTTTCAGCCCATGGCGTTGCGATTTTGCCCGGAACAATTTTCCATGCTTCCTGCGCATGTAATACAGTTGCACAAAAAATACAAAGAGAAACAAATGGATATTTCATACAGATGATTTAAACGAAAGGTATTCTGAAATTACATACAAATTACAGTGGATTGATAAGCGGCTTCCTTTTTTGCACGGCTGTTCATCGTTTCCTGCTTACATTTACTTTATTCAAACATACTCCCAACAAAGTGTATTCAGTGAAAAAAATCTCCGCATTCCTTTTTCTACTCATTGCAACTGCAGCAACAGCTCAGCAACTGAAAAAAAATGAAAACATGTCAGGCAATCCTTTGTTCAAAGGCTGGTATGCCGATCCGGAAGCAACCATCTTTCAGAAACAATACTGGATTTTTCCAACTTATTCAGCACCGTATAACAAGCAGGTGTTCTTTGATGCATTTTCATCACCCGATCTTGTTCACTGGACAAAACACGAACACATACTCGATACTTCATCTGTTAAATGGGCTAAGCGTGCCATCTGGGCACCATCCATTATTCAGAAAAACAAACAATACTTTTTATTTTTTGGTGCAAACGATATTCAGAACAACAACGAATACGGAGGCATTGGTGTGGCAGTTGCAAATAAACCACAGGGACCATACAAAGATTATCTGGGCAAACCATTGATTGGTGAATTTCACAACGGTGCACAACCAATTGATCAGTTTGTGTTTCATGATAAAGATGGAAAATATTATCTCATTTATGGTGGCTGGCACCATTGCAATATTGTGCGTTTGAAAAATGATTTCACCGGTTTAATTCCATTCAACGACACATTAACGTATAAAGAAATTACACCCGAAGGTTATGTAGAAGGACCATTCATGTTTATCCGCAATGGCAAATATTATTTTATGTGGTCGGAAGGTGGGTGGACAGGACCTGATTACTGCGTGGCGTATGCCATTGGCGATTCACCTTTTGGACCGTTTAAACGTGTAGGAAAAATTCTGCAGCAGGATCCCGCCATTGCAACAGGTGCAGGGCATCATTCAGTCATCAACATTCCCGGCACTGATGAATGGTATATTATTTACCACCGCCGCCACTTAACTGAAAAAGATGGTAACTCAAGAGAAACCTGCATTGAGTATTTATTCTTTGATGAAAATGGATTGATTAAACCGGTTAAGATTACAAATGAAGGTGTGAAGATGAGAGTAATTGAAAAAGGGAATAAATAATGTAGCAGAAGCCATTGCTGCTATTAAGCTTTGGTTGCGTCGCACTCTTGTACGCACAAAGCAATATTCAACAAGATTTTTTTTGCCTTTGTGCTTTTCCTTCAGCTAATTTTCTTCCAAAAGTCAAATAAGCAACCAAAAGTCGCCTTCGTTGTGTGTCCACACCAACGGACACCTTCATACGGCTATTGAATACTTACAGATGAAATCAAACATCAAGTGAATTTTTATTTCGGCTTCCTGTGTCCCGGTTTTTGGCACTCGAAAAGAAATGTAAAAAAACTTTCGCAACTGACTCTTCCCAACGAAAATGCCAGGCAAAGCATCAGACAGAATACTATTCAGGATTTGAATATTCACCATACTTTTTTCTACCCTTTTTTAGGGATACCAGGTTTGGAACAGATGAGCAAAATTTGCAGAAAATACAGAAAGAGAAAAAAAATGATTTAAAAGTAATCACTGATTAAATGAAGTAAATATTTTTTAAACTCTCAAAACGGATTTACTATATGAAATATTCGTCAAATAAAATTACAATTGACCAGTTAAAATGCTTTCATTACACAGATAGATGAAATGCCAGAAAAAAATTTTATTTTGAAACAAACGGAACAATAACTACCCAAAAACAATATGAGAAATATTTTTCCTGCAACCCTTGTTTTTATTTTTCATTTTACAACATTGCAAGCGCAATTAACACCTGAGCAACGTATTCAGGATAGTGTTATTGGGTGGTGGAATAATAATCAATTTGATCGCTTTGTAAAACCTTCCAACGAACCCGAAAAGAAAAAAAGAATACAGGTTTGTGACAGTATTGTAAGCTGGGTAAAGAAAAGCTACACTCCTGTTGCCGGGCTTGGAACTTTTACAAGACAAATAAAAAGCAGTGTTTATGGATCGCTGTTTGAAGTATGGAATGTTAGTTATGAAAAAATGTGGACTGATGAAAAAGGCCGGTTTAAACCTGTTTCAGAGGAAAACACACTATTTACAGTTTATGCTAACGCTGTTCCGGGCGCAGAGTCTGTAAGTTTTATTAACGACAGCATACATTATTATTTCACATGGCCTGCTGATGGCTTTATTGATGAGAATGTAAAAAATGACAACTGCGGAAACGATGTAAGAAAAAACAAAAACACAAACCGTTTCTTAACCAAAGTAAACTACAATCAAAACATCGTTATACTTGCACCGGGTAATCAATTACCTTTTCAACGTGTTACTTACCAGGAATATCTCGATCGTGCAGATATGATGATGGAAACAAATCTGCTAAAGGAAAAACAACGCATAAAAGAACAATGGAGTAATACCGAACAACAACAACAAATTTTTGAAAGCAAAAAAGAAGAGTTTGAAAAATACAAATCGTACATAAGCGGCCTCCGGAAAAAATACAGTAATGTTTTAAAACAACCCGCTGTTTTGCATGATGCCCAGTTAACTATTATAGGCCAGTTCTCGGGACACACAGATCCTTTTCAACTTTCTGCTTCAGAAAAACAAAACGAACAGTTTCACTATCTGTATAAGGTTCCCGATGCTTTGCAGGTTCAATCAAAAACAGCTTCGCCGCTATGGATTGCCTTTTCATTTCCGTACGCATCTCCGGAAAGCGGAAACAAACTCTTTGAAATGTGCAAAGCATTAACAGAAAATATTAACTACGATTTTATTTATAATTATTTCTTCAATTTTGAAAAAGTAAAAGGACAAAAATACAGTCCTTCCAACCAAGACAAACTGGAAGCTCGGCTAAGTGTTTACAGGAACAAATATAAAATCAACAGTTCCACTCCTGAAACAATTGCTACTGTACAAAAGCCGGGAGGTTTTTATTTCCATGACGATTTCAGTAATGCAAACATGGGGACATTACCTTTAAACTGGTATTATTATAAAGCTGGAACAACGGGTTTCTCCATAACTAAATTAAACGGACTTAATGGAAACTGGATGAAATTAGGTTATGGTCGTATGATTACGCCTGACCTGTTAAAATATCCTTTGCCGGCAGATTTCACCCTGGAATTTGATATTGCAACCGACAAAAGTTTTGAAGACCCATATGGCGACGGTGGGGCGGTTGCAGTAATACTGAACACGAATAAAAAACGGGCAGATGGAACAATGCTTGAAGGCACAAAAAACGAAACAGTTCTGACCTTAAAATTTAAAGCAGGCCGTGAACAGGATTTTAACAACAATAATTATCGTGGCGAATTATTTGCAAGGATTAATTCCACAACAAAAAGAAATGTTGAATATTACGATGAAGGACTCAAATTCACAACAGAACTGAAGGAGTTTAACGACATAAACAACATGATTCATGTAGCAATAAAAATTAAATCGGGAATTGTTTCGGTGTTTATAAATAATAAACTGAAAGCAACATCCAGGGAATTTAAACTGATGCACAACGGAGCATGTATCGATTGCGGCATTCCGGTTGATATACAGTTTAACAGTTTGTTTTTTAATAATACCACGCAGAATGCAAAAGATATTGGTATTTATATCAGCAACATTACAATCAAAAAAGATTAAAAAGTATAACGCATGTTTTTAAAACTGAAAGCAATTACCTTACTGTTATTAATTTCATTTGTTGCAAATGCACAACGGGCAGAGTATGATCTTGTTAAATACACAATCCCTGAAGGATTTACCATTTCAGATTCTGATTCGGGCATGCGGGAACTGGTAAAAATTGATAACAAGAATAAAACATGGTGCAAAATAGTTATTTACAAAAGCATTGAATCCCGTGGAGATGTAAATACAGATTTTACAACCGATTGGAAAGATTTCGCCTCAACTCCTTTACAAGCCTATGCACTTAAAGAAAATGAAATCACAGAAGGCGGAGGATGGAAATTTAAAGCAGGTGGAGGAAAGTTTAAATTTAATAAACAGGAATGTACTGTTTTACTCACAAGTATTACCGGTTACAAAACATGTATTGCAATACTTGCCACCACTAATAACAGCAGTTATTCTAAATCGATACAGGATTTTATTGCATCCTTTGATTTAAAAACGCCCGATTTACCCGCAACAAATAACAACATGCCAACTAACCCGGAAGAAAAAAATTCAACACAAAACAATTCAACTTCTGGCAACACTACTACAACTTCAAATGGATATAAGTTCAATAATACTAAATGGGATGACGGATGGACGAGCTATATTAAAGAAAACTGGGTTGAAGTAAGTAAACCGGGAATCCAGGTTTTACTGTACTATCAATCGCCGGAAGATGTAAAAACCGGATGGAATACTTTAATTCCTCAGCGCTATGCAATACAAGGAAATGTAATGTCTGATTATGGTTCACCAACGTACGGAGGTATGGCATATGCCATTACAGGAGCAAATGCAAAAGAAAAGAGCTCAGGTGCTCAGGTATATGTTGCCTTATTTAAAGGTCCGGGCAGTAACGCACTAATTGAAATTAAAGCAGACAATTTTGAGTTGTTTAAAAAAGAATTTGCTACGGTCATCGCTGAAAAATCGCCTTGGGATGCTTCACAGGTTAAAACAACTATTTACTGGAACAAAATAAATGACATGTATGGCCGGAATAAATTTGCTGTTGGAACAAACGATCTCGCAGGCACCTGGTTTTATAAAGACATTGTTCAACTGGGCAATAGCAGCAATACATCGGCTGCAGCAAATAATATGATCACTATCATCACTCATGAATTCAAATTCTTACCAGGCAATCAATATCAATACAAAGAAGGGAATGGCACCGGAACTGACACCAGGACTGAAAACATAAAGCTTATCTATTCAACCAACAGCGGAAAATATTCAGTAACTGACTGGCAATTATCAATTAATAATTCAGCATTCAGCAGTTATTTCCAGGCAATAAAAAACAACAGAATTCTTATTATAACCGGCTTTAACGGACGCAATTTATTTTTGCTGAAGAAATAAATTTTCTGTAGTAGTGTATCATTTATTATTAAAAAACCGATAATAATGATCAATAATGCAGTCCATTTATCCGTCAAGCATTTTTCTATACAAAACCTTAAAAAACATTTTTCATTAATTTTTTAATGTTGATTGCTTTTACAGGAGTGAATGCTCAGAAATACAATCCAATGCATTGAAATACCTGTTCAGATTGGATAATATTTTCAACTTTAAAAGTTACTCCAAGTCTCTGCTTATTGATAAAAAAAACATTTTGATTCGTAGCTTTCGTTAGCTGATACATTTGTCAATTGGATGCAGACCGGTTATTCCCCCAAAAGGGGGCTGGTGATATTAAAAACACCATCCCCCGATTAATATTGTAATCTTCTTTTTTTATTCACTTAAACACCGCTCCCTTTGCCTTTAAATATCAGGTTCAGTAAAAACAAAATAACAATTGCACCAACTGCTCCTGTAAGAATAGCCCCAACCACTCCTGATCCCAGTGAAATATGCAGTTTTCCAAGAAGCCAGTAACCAACAACACTTCCAATAATACCTATAACTATATTACCCAATAATCCCATACCACTTCCTTTGAAAATAACACTGCCAAGCCAGCCGGCTGCGCCGCCAATCAGTAAAATTGCTAAAAGTTCCATAGTAATGTTTTTTGTGATTAATAATATTGTCTGCACTACACTTTGCAACTACTGTACCAGTATTTATTTTAAGCAATAAAAAGATCAGAATCGGGTTGTGTACAATTATTTTAAAATTGTATTTACAGTAAGATACAATGTGATATAACTCATAATTGTGCAACTATAATATGTTTACTTTGCTATTATAAAATTTAAGATTATGAAAAAACCAATTGCTGATTTGGTTTTTGTATCAGGACAGTTTGTGCTATTTGTATTGTATATATTTGAATTATTGCCCAAGCTTAAACTTCCTTTTTTTGTATCTGTTACCGGGTTATTTATTTCGATTGCCGGATTTGCAGTATCGCTTCTGTCTGTTCTGAAACTCGATCAGAATCTTACCGTATATCCAACACCTAAAATCGATTCAGAATTAATCACCACAGGTTTATATAAATACGTACGGCATCCTATTTATGCAGGCATTCTCTTTTTTGCATTTGGGTTTGCACTTTTCTGGTCATCCGGATTTAAGTTATTAATCAGTATTATTCTGCTGATCTGGTTTTGGTTTAAATCGGTTTATGAAGAAAAGAAATTATCAGAGAAGTACAGCAATTACAAACAATATCAACACAACACCGGCCGGTTTTTCCCAAAAATTTTCAAACGCTAACTGGCAATAACAACAGCACTACCTGCTTCTGTAATAAAGCATTTAAGAATTGCCTGTGTATGATGCTTTAAATATTATTGTGTGGCATTTTGTTTCAGGTATTCCAATAATCCATCTGCTGCTTTGTGTACAGTGTCATCTACTTTCGTTATCAGTTCGTTCATTTTTTCAGAATATCCATAGTCAATAGCATTGGCCTCCAATTCTCTTATTTCATTTGTTATTGAAGAAATACCAAGATTATCAAGAGACGGTTTTAGTCTATGTGCAAGTTTTTTTATTTTTTCAAAGTCGCCATCGGCGTATGCCAATTTTATTTCGTTTAACGTTGCAGGTCCCTGCTCAATAAACAGGTAAAGCATTTTATGCAGAAATACATCATTTCCCTGGCTTATTGCTTTCAACCCTGTAAGATCAAAATACAGGTTCTTTTTTTCATTCATTTCAGGAAATTGTTTTATTTCTTTTCGGGTGGAAATTTCAGTTTGCAGCCAATGTGCAATAACGTTCATCAGGTCATCTTCTTTAAAAGGCTTGGCAAGATAATCGTCCATCCCTGCCTCAAAACATTTTTCGTTTTCGCCTTTAATTGCGTTTGCTGTTAAAGCTATAACAGGTATATTTTTATACCCAAGTTTCCTGATCTGCCTCGACGCATCGTACCCGTTCATAACAGGCATTTGTATATCCATTAAAATCAAATCCGGCCGGGCTTCTTCTGTTATTTTAACAGCTTCCTCACCATTTACCGCCTCAATAATTTCGGCATCGTAATTTTTAAGAATTGTTGAGGCCACCAATCTGTTCATTTCATTATCATCAGCAATAAGTATTTTCTTGTTCTTCAGAAAATCTCGTGTAACTGTTATATTGTTTCTCGATGAGTCTGATACATCCTGTATTGATCCTTTTAAAAGTTCTATTACAAATGAAATCTCTGTTCCTTTTCCTTTCATACTTGCAACTTCAATTTTTCCTCCCATCAGTTCTACAAGTTCTTTACAGATACTCATACCTAACCCGGTACCTCCATATTTACGGGATACCGATTCATATTCCTGGCTGAATTTATCAAAGAGTTTTTCCACAAATTCAGCATCCATTCCTATACCCGTATCTGCAACTTTTGTACGTATGGTTTGTGATGCAGGTGTTTCGTTTATTACTTCAACAGTAATATCAACAAAGCCTTTATCAGTAAATTTAATTGCATTTGTAAGCAGATTCAGAAGCACCTGGTTTATCCGGTAAGGATCACCAATTAAAACAGGTGCAAGCCGTTCATCGCAAAATGAATTGGAAAGTTTTAGTCCTTTTTCTTCAGCCTTATACACAAGTACCTGCATGGCTTTTGCAATCATTTCAACAGGCTTAAAAGCAATTTTTTCAACACTCAGTTTACCCGCTTCAATTTTTGAGAGGTCCAGTATATCATTAATAATGATCAACAGGTTTTCTGCTGCTGAGTTCATTGTACCCAAATAAAAATTTTGCTGTTCAGATAAATTTGTTTTCGCCAACTGATTACCCATACCAATAATGGCATTCATTGGAGTTCTTATTTCATGGCTCATGTTTGCCAGAAAAGTTTCTTTTGCCTTTGCCAACAGTTCGGCCTGTTCACGGGATTTGATCAGATCCTGTTCAAGTTCTTTCTGCTTGGCAATATCAAGGCATATAATGATCGAGCCGCCGAATTCACCACTTGCTTTATATTTAGGCGCTGAGCTTACAAACCACCATCCTTTTTTCCCATTGATGTTGGTTCTAATTTCATACGCTTCGCTTATTCCTATAACCCTTCTTCTCATTCTTTCCAGAATTTCCTCAACACTTTCTTCTGAAATAAACTTAATTGCTTCAAATCCTTTTACATCTTTTTCATTCAGCCCCGTCATTTTAATCAGTGTCTGATTTGCATATTCAATTCTGCCGTCCGCATCTAATTCCATCAGCCCCAAATTCATATTTGCAATAATTCCCCGGTATTTTTCTTCATTGGCTTTTAGGGTTTGTTCAAACTCTTTGCGGGCTGTAATGTTTGTATGAGTGCCGGTTATTTTTAAAGGCTTACCGGCTTTGTCTTTTTCAATTACAACGCCTCTGTCTAAAACCCACCTGATACTTCCATCTTTACTCCTGATGCGGTATTCAAGACTGTGAGAATCAATTTCAGCATCCCTGTATTTTTTGTCGTTTTCAATTAACAAATACCTGTCGTCTTCAAACACATTATTCCACCACAACTCATGATTATTATCCAACTCATTTGTTTTAAAACCAAGCAATTCATTTTCAGATTTTGAGAAATATGTTTTCCCGGTTCTGAAATCATGTTCCCATACATTATCTCCGATACTTTCCAGCGCTTTCCGAAACATGCGTTCCGATTCCTTCTCTTTTGTAATATCTTCTTCAAGAGCAAAGAAACCTGTTAACTCGCCGTTTTCATTTCGTATTGGTTGCCCCTGCACCCGCAACCAGTATTTATTTCCGCTCTTTGAGTAATTAACAATTTCGGCATTGAAAGGCTGCCCCGATGTAATTTGATTTCGTAAATAATCAACTGTTTTTTTATCGGTTTCTGAGCCTTGTAACAAATGACCTGGTTTTTTACCAATTGATTCTTCCAGACTATACCCTGTCATTTCAATAAAGCTCTTGTTTACCCAATTGATTCTTCCATCCTTATCTGCAATTACCACAGCATTAATATTGTCTTCCGCTATCTGCGATAAAACTTTCAGTTTTTCTTCACTGGCTTTTTCTTCCGTTACATCCTGTATAATACCAAAAAATTCAGTAAGATTTCCACTATTATTCCTGATGGGCTGGCTTACTGATCTTCCCCAAAACCAGCTTTTATTTTTTTTATAATAAATAATTTCCTCGCTGAATCCATCGCCCTTAAAGAAGGCTTCAAGAATCCGGCTCAATGTTGCTTCATCCGTTAATGGGCCTTTACATAGTTCCACCGGCGATTTGCCAATAATTTCTTCCTGCGTAAAGCCGGTTAGTTTACAAAAGCCTTCATTAACCCAGGTAATAGTTCCCTGAGGTGTTGTAAAAAGAACGCCGTTATCGTTAGCGCTTGCAACTAACGATAAACGTTCCAGTTTTTGCTGGTCTTTTTTCTGCCTTGTAATATCTCTGCCGTAAATATTAATATAGCCTTCCTCTTTCATGGAAACACAAACGAAAGAATATTCTTTGTTGTTCGACTTTGCTTCAACAATCCAGCGAGGGTTTGATTGATCTATTTTTTCGGCCAGCAGCTTAAAAAATTCATCATTCCTATATATATGGTTTTCAAATTCAAAAAAATCCAGCACAGATGCAGCAGGATTATTTCTGAGTACTTCGCCGTTAAAATCTATTCGAATAAGCGGGTCGGGGTTTTGTGTAGGAAACAATGCAATGTCATGTACTTCTTTATTTGCTTTTTGTAAATCTTTTTTTTGTTTACTGATTGTGGAAAGAAGATGTTTCAAATCATCATTCGTAATTTCCTGCGACTTTAATACATGCAGCAGATCAATCAAAGGATCGTGATAGGCAAAATCATTAACAACAAGTTTCCGTTCAGTAATCTGTTCCATAGAACCAAACCAAGGCGAACCTACAAACAGTAATTCATCGCTTTGTTCCAGGTATTCAAACTGGCCACGCAATAAAACTTTAGGTGCTTTATTCGTTTCAAGTAATACTAATTGATTTTGTAATGTTAACAGTTCTGAAAATTCAGGCTGTAAGGTTAATGGTCTGGGAATGTGGAACAGTTGATTGAACAGATCATCGTTTTTAAGATCACATAATTTACTGAAAGATTTACCTGACGCAATTATTTTCAGTTCCCTGTTTATAAGTAAATAAAACGGGAAAAGGCGGTTAAACTGTAGCTCGTTAAATGAAAAAGAATCTACCATGTTACTCTGAAAATTTCATGTGTGCTCCCTTCGTTACGACTTTGCAACAAATCCACTGATGCCTCTGTTTGATACATTTTTGCCAGCCCGTTTAAAAGCCCCCGTACAAACTCCTGCAATCCATCTCTTCTGGAAAAATAATGCACATGAATGGAATTATCTGTTATATCACTAACCCTGAACTCTGGTGGAGTAAGTTTCGGATACATGAGCATAATACGGTTATGAAACAAAGGAAGATTAATTAAAAATTCTCTCAGATTATGACCTCCTGCCTCCATCAATCCTCCATATTTTTCCTTCCCTGTTTTTAACACCCAATATTCACCAAAGGCATTTAACACCTGCCCAACTGATAAGCCAAGCACTTCAGACGCAGCAACTGCGAGCCTATAAGTAATTGCATCATCATAAGGTTCGTTGCTTAAAAAAAAATCTACGTCCACACCGCTTTTTTCTTTTACTGCTTCCCACTCATCGGCACCAAACTTTTCAGTAACAAGATCCTGTATGGCTTTATTTACAATCCCGTACATATTGACTCAGTTTAGTTTTCGTAAAAAGAAGTTATTGTCATGGTTTGATTGTGTAACTGGCAACTACCCCCTTCATTAAAAGGCGATATTTCACCGTAAGAATAAAAACCCGCCAGTATCGTTTTATGTTTGAACGTTTTTGCTACAGCTTTTACTTCTTCCTCAGTTTTTTTGCCCAATATTAATTTCCTTCCCACACAACTGATGAGTAGCGAAAAATCGGGTTTTCGTTCGTCGTCAATTTTTGTAATCAATGCAGCTTCAGCAGCAGCCATTGTAAGTTTATCAAAATTGGCTTTCATAAAACGAACGGTTGATCCTACAGGAACATCACCCGCAAACGTCATACTCTTTTCGTCTTCATTAATTGAAAGTATAGTACGCACTACAGGTTTTTTTGCACCTGGAATAGTAACAGATAATGGAAATAATAATGCAGAAGAAGGAAGATGCCGGGCTTCTTCACCAAGGTATCGTTTGTACAAATCCAGTGCGTTCTGTTCTTCAAGTTCAAGCAGTACGTTGGCTGATGAATTGGTGACTCTCTTTTCTAATCCAAAAATATCCCAACCACCCTGCGATCCATGTGTTATTTTTATATTCTTCCCGTAAAATCCAACAGCAATTATTTCACCTTCAGCAGGCTGTTTATTTAATCCGGTCAAAGTCGATCTAAATTCAGCTCCATCTCCGGCAAGTCCACCTGTTATCAATGCCGTTTTATCAATTTGTGTTGTTAGCCCTTTCACAAGTTCACTGCCGTTTACCAGGCTGCCGTCGGAAAAAATAAGCACATGAGAAAGTTCTTTTGCCGGCAATTTTTTTGCAAGAGCTATAGCCGCAGAGTAGGCGCTGCTGTAATCTTTTACATTTACTGATGCTGCTTCTATTTTTGTTTTTTTAAATTGCATAGCTACTGTTACAAACGAACGGTCAAGAACTTCTTCCTGACAAATTTCACCTGCAGTGCTGCATAAAACTATATGTGCCTGAGGAAATTTCTCTTTTACTGTTTCATAAATTCCTTTTTCCTGCAACTTTTCTTTTGATGAAAAGCATAAAGCCAGGTTTACCTGCTGCTCGTCAACAGTGGTACTCATGGTATGTTGTTCCCATTTTTTATCTAATAGCCTGTAAAGTGATGTATTCATTTCATTATTTGGTTGATGGGCTATTGATAATCAAAAATTCTTCCAAACAAAAAGCCAATATAAACACATGAGTATCAACTACTTTTTAACCACAACCACAAAGGCAATTCCATAATATGGAAACCAGTTCCATTAACCGGACAGTTAATCAAAAGACAGTTCGCCTTCCTGTATCATTTTATAGATGGTGCTTTTACCAATATCCAACGCCTTAGCCGTGGCTACAACATCATTATTATTCTTTTTTAAATAATGCTTTACAATATCGCAGCTATGTTGCCTTAAAGTTTTATGTTCAGGAATAAACAGGTCGTCTTTTTTTGTTGAAGTAAAAGAAATATCAGCAGCTTTTATTTCGTTATTCTCACACAAAACCACACTTAAATCAATTACCGCTTTTAATTCCCTTACGTTTCCCGGGAAATGATATTTCAATAATTTTTCTTTTGCTTCTTTCGTAAACTGTATTGTGCCCAGTTTATTTTCTTTTGCAAACTCATCGGCAAAATGCTTTGCAAGAATCAATATATCATTTCCTCGTTCACGTAAAGGAGGCAGTTCAACCGGCAAACCCATTACACGGAAATATAAATCTTCCCTGAAGTGTCCTTTCTTTACTTCATCAGCAAGGTTTTTATGTGTTGCTACAATCAGGCGAACATCAAGTTTTACTTTTTCATTTCCGCCCACTCTTTCCACTTCCCGCTCCTGCAAAACACGCAGTAACTTACTTTGTAAACTCAAATCAAGCTCTGCAATTTCGTCCAGGAAAATAGTTCCACCATTAGCCTCTTCAAACTTTCCGGCCTTTCTGGCAACAGCACCTGTAAAAGCGCCTTTTTCATATCCAAACAATTCACTTTCGATCAATTCTTTTGGAATGGCGGCCATATTCACTGCCACAAAATTTTTTTTCTTCCTGTCGCTGTTATAATGAATGGCTTTTGCAACAACCTCTTTACCTGTGCCTGTTTCGCCAGTAATAGATACATTAATATTTGCTTTCACTGCCTTTTCCATCATAGAAAAAACTTTCTTCAGATTTTCACTCTGCCCTATTATTGTTTTCTGAAAAGAATATTTCTGGCCAAGCTCTTCCCGCAAATGTTCTACTTCTTTTTTCAGCGATTGATTTTCCCGTATGCGGATAATGCTGTTCCATAACAAATCTTTTGTTGCTTCATCTTTCACCAAATAATCACTCACCCCCATTTTTAAAAGGTTTACTGCCACAGATACTTCTTCCTGGGCGCTGATAATGATTACAGGAACAGTTGAATTTACATCCCTGATTTTTTTATACAGCTCATCTCCTTTCATATCTGGCAATGAAAAATCAATCGTGATGAGATCGGGCCTGAGTGAAAGATTTGACAGGCAATCCATACCCGTTTCAAAACGGCTCACTTTATAATCAGGATTTAACGCAAGATGATAGGCAAGAATTTCGCCATACCAGGGATCGTCTTCAACGATGAATATCTGATACTCTCCCATATGTGTATTTTGGTTAACAATTACTGAAATACTCAGCGTTATCAAGATAGAAAAAAAAGTTACAAAAACTGGATTTATTCCAAATAATAGACAAAAACAAGTGTAACCACTAATTGTTTGGATTGATTTATAACTAATTATGTTTTGGCACCGGCTTTGAAAATTTACAAGCACAAACAAAAACTAAGTATATGAAAACTTCAAGCATTCAAACCGTAGCTATCATTCCTCAGTACGCTATAATAGTACCCTGCTATAATGAGGAGAAACGTTTTCCTTATGCGTCATTTCTTTCATTTGCGCAACAACACCCCGATGTATTGCTGTGCTTTGTAAACGATGGCAGTAAAGATAAAACACTGCCGGTACTGATGGGAATACAAACAGAATGCCCGCAAAATATCTGCGTTTATTCGTTAAAACAAAACAGTGGCAAAGCCGAAGCAGTAAGGCAGGGAATGCTGTATGTACACAATCATTTTACTGTAAGCATGCTTGGTTTTCTCGATGCCGACCTTGCCACTAAGCCTGAAGAATGGCTTCAGATGGCAAAGTATAAAGAAGACTACTCACAATATGGTGCCATTGTAGGCAGCCGCATTCAACGGCTGGGAGCTAATATTCACCGTGATGACAGTAGGTCGTTGTTCAGCAGTATAATAAAAAAATTCATCAAGGTAATTTTAAAAACACCTTTCCAGGATACACAGTGCGGGGCAAAAATATTTCAACGTAACCTGGTGCCTTTTTTATTCAACCAGCCTTTTATGACCCCGTGGTTATTTGATGTGGAAATATTTTTACGGCTTCAGAAAAAGTTTGGCAAAACAACTTTGCAAAAAGGCGTACTGGAGTTTCCGTTAATGCACTGGACCGAAGTGGGCGATTCAAAATTAAAACTCAAACATACCATTAAAATTCCTGCACAATTATTAAAGCTGCATTACCAGTATAACATCGCCAGAAAATTCAAAACCAAATCAGGTTATTCATTATTCGATACGCAGAATAATTTAACCGCTGTAAAAAAAGCAGTAAAGAATGCAGCAGCTTTATTTTTCTAATCAAAACAAATAAACTTAACATTTTAATCATGAATAATCATTATGTTGCTATTATGGCCGGAGGTATTGGCAGCCGTTTCTGGCCAATGAGCAGAACTTCGTATCCAAAACAATTTTTAGATATACTTAATACAGGTAAAACGTTATTACAGGCAACTTATAGCCGCTTCAGTTCGTTTATTCCAAAAGAAAATATATTTATTATTACATCACAGGAGTATGTTTCTATTGTACATGAGCAGATTCCTGAATTGCCGCCTGCAAACATTATAGGTGAACCTGAACGGAAAAACACAGCACCCTGTATTGCGCTCATTTCACTGAAATTGAAAAAAATAAATCCGGATGCCAATTTAATTGTTGCACCCAGCGACCACCTGATTGAAAATGAAGAAGTGTTTAAACAAGATTGCATTAAAGCTCTTGAATTTACTTCAGCCCACAATGCGTTTGTTACACTGGGTATAAAACCAACGTATGCAAATACGGGTTATGGTTATATACAACATGAGGATGATACTGACATTAAAAACATGTTTCCGGTAAAAAGATTTACTGAAAAACCAAACAAAGAAACCGCCAGCAGATTTTTTAAAGACGGTTCGTATTTATGGAACTCCGGCATATTTATCTGGAAAGCTGCAGATATTATCAGCGCTTTCAGATTGTATATGCCGGACATGTTCGACATTTTTGCATGCGGCATGATTGATTTTAACACAGCCAAAGAACCAGCCGCAGTTAAACATATTTATAATCATTGTGAATCTATTTCCATTGATTATGCCATACTGGAAAAAGCAAAAAACGTTTATGTTATTCCGGCTTCATTTGGCTGGAGCGATCTTGGCACATGGAACAGCGCTTGGAAAAATTTTGAAAAAGATAATTCGCAAAATGCGGTTGCCGGCATTAACAGTATGCTGATTGAATCAAACAACTGCATTGTTCACTCATGCGACAGTAAATTATTATTGATTGGAGGTGTAAATGATTTGATTGTTGTGAACACGCCAGATGCAATCTTAATCTGCAAAAAAGAAAACGAGCAACACATAAAAGAATACCTTGAAAAAGTAAGAGAAACTAAAGGCGAACTGTATCTTTAGGAAAAGGGCAATCGGCCATGAATAATACTGCTAATCACATCTGGGATGAGTACTATGGGAAAAAACTGTTGCTTGCAGCTCTCTCATTGGCAATGGTTACTCATGGCATTATCATTTATTACACGCTGCCACAAACTTACGATGCGTTTGTTCATCTGTTTTTTGCAGATCATTATTCGAGATTTTGGTTTGAGCCCTGGGAGTACAGATGGTACACGGGTTTTTTAACCATCAGCTATCCACCATTGGTACACCAGGCTATTGCACTCATCAGTAAAATATTTCCCTTAAAAGTTGCTTTTTGTATTTATGCCGTTTTTATTATAGAGGTACTCATTATTGGTGTTTACCGGTTTACAAAGATGTTTTTTGACAAAACAACTGCCGGTGTAGCTGCTGTACTTACAGTTATACTCTCTTCTATTGTTGAAACACTGCATGTATTTGGCCAGATGCCTACACTTACCGGAATTGCTTTTTTACTAAATGCACTTCCCTTCTTATACCAGTACATCGTTAAACGGAAATTCATATACCTGTTGATGGCCTTATCATTTCTTTCAGTTACAGTATGCTCACATCATGTAACTGCTATATTCGGAATGGTGTTTTTTATTGCTCCTGTAATATTCATGGCACTCACAGACAGTTTACCTGAAAATGAACAGCCAAAAAATAGTATCCGTTTTGCATTAGCAATAATACGTGCAGGTTTTAAACGATACAGGGAAATTCTGTTATTCGCCGTGTTAATGATTGTGCTTGCAATAAGTTTAATTTTCCCTTATTGGTACTGGAGTAAAACCGACCCAATAACACAGGTTTCAATTCCGCATGCATCAAGAGATAATTTTTTTAAAAACCCATCCTCCGGATTAATATTTTTTATTATCCCGCTTGCACTGATTTTTGCTTTTTTACCAGCAATTGGTTATACAATAACCAGGCAAAAAAGATTTATTGGATGGGCAGTTTCGTTTTTTTTGTGCTTATTATTCGGCACCGGGGGAACCACGCCATTACCGAAGATGATGTTAGGCCCCAACGCATTCAATATTCTTACACTTGACAGATTTAGTTTCTGGGCTTCGGTTATTGCCATACCGTTTATGGCAAAGTTTATTTACTCCTTCATTAACGGACACGTAAAAGAATTCTGGCAAAAAAATTTCGGCACAAAAACGCATTTTATTCTTTCAGCAGTTACAGGATTTACCTACCTGCTTTTTGTTGTTTTTATTTTTCACCTGGGAAGTTTCCGTCCACTACAACCAAAGGAAATAAACATACAGCCAATGCTCAATTTTTTAAACAGGGATGAGCACATGCGATGGCGTTATCTTACATTGGGATTTGGCGATCAGATGGCGTGGCTCAGTGCCAACTCGCTTGCGGCAACTGTTGATGGAAATTACCATAGCGCAAGAAGATTGCCGGAGCTTACTACAAGAGCCGTTGAACGTTTGGAAAATGCAAAGTTCAGTGGTAATGAAGGGCTGGCATCTCTCACCAACTTTCTTACAAACGCAGAAAAGTATAATCTGAAATATGTTTTCAGTAACGACCGTTACTATGATCCGCTATTGTATTATAGTGGCTGGAGCAGAACGATACGCCTCGAAAATGGCATTATGGTTTGGGAAAAAGGGAATGTCTCCACAATAAAACCTATTCAACCGAAAGAAGTAAACCCCCTATTAAAAAAAACATGGGGAATTTTTCCAATAAGCAGCTTGTGTGTTGCGTTTTTCCTTTCCGTATTCTATTTGAAGAAATACAAGGAAAAAAATTACTTTGATCAAGTAACGGAAACAAATCACTACTATCCATTGCCTGTTATCTACTCATCGTCTCTTTTGCCGGTTATTCTATTTTCCGGATTTTTATTCAGACAGGTATATGAATTATTATTAGTTAAGGAGCAGAAGGATCCGGCAAGTGCTGTCATTAATTTTTACAATCACCTCGACTTCCAGGAGTTTGAAAACGCATTTCATTTTTTTAAACCAACTCCTTCTTATACACTCGATCAGTACTTACTTGAAAAATCGGTAAACGATGGCGGGCTGCTCCCTTCTTATGCAAAACTCGACAGTATTTCAGCAAAACAAATTCAGCAGCAGAATGATTCGGCACAAATAAGCGTATATACTAGATGGAGAACGGCATTAGGATCACTTGAAAAACGGGAAGTACTACACTTAATAAAGCAAAATGAAAAATGGTATATTCTTCCTCAGCCATTTATTGCTGAAATTCCTGACGAACAAATGCGCAGCTACACATACACTTTGTTTAAGAAACAAGGCAAACGGGTTGTCAGCAGTTTCCCTACAGTGAAAGACGACAGAGTGAAAAAGCCATTTGCCGTATTTAAACAAGCAAACTTTATTCGTGATGGCGAACATAATTTTATTACCGGAGAAATATTAAATGCAGATGATGTGCCAGTAAATATTTCATTAAGAGTAAGCATCCATTTCAAAAACGACAGTATTATAAATTACTATCCCGGCAGTAGTTTTCAATATAATCTTTCACCAAAAGCCAGTAGTTTTTTCCAGGTGGATTTAGACCAAACCGGAAAATTTGATTCGCTTCAGATAAAATCAGTTGAATTATATGCCGAAACAGATGTAAGTGAAAAAGGGTATATACATGGAGGAACTCCCGGCTATTCAGTAAAACTTCTTATGGGCAATACAGTTGAAATCAGCACACAACTATATAATGAACTGACAACAGAAATTAATATACCCGGAATATTAGCAGCAGAAAAAGATGACGCAGGCACCATTTGGCAAACCCAGCTTTTTCTCCACAATTCATCTGTAAGAAGCGGTCTGCATATTAATTTCCAAAACCAGATACAAAAAATTCAGCACAGGGCAATGTTGATGAAGTTTCCAATAACTGTATTTATTAATGGCCAAAAAAGAGAAGTTGCTTCGATACAAAAGGACGAAACGGCTTCTGCAAACAAAGGCATTGCCATATTGCCTCATTGTTTTATAAGCCAGGAAATATACCAGCAATGAAAAAAATAATTATCCATATTGTACTGATAATCTTACTGGCTTCGTGCTATAGCAAACCCGTTGAAAAACCGGTATGGCTCAATAAAAAAGCAATTGTTTCATTTCCGGCTGATACGTTCCTTTTCAAATCTGAAACTAAAAATTGGAAAGCAATCCTGTTAAGCTTTTCACAACCAGTGCCATTGCAAATAAATTACAATACTGAAGGGTTCGTTTTATTCGCAAAAAACAAAGCAGGCATAACAGAAGGAGCAGCACAATTAATTCTCAGCAATGACAACCACTTTTTCTACTATGAACTGAATCTCAACAACCATTCATACGGGACTATTACAGACAAAGACTACCGTTCACCAAAAACCGTAAACCCCGATTCAGGTCTTCACCAACAACGCATCGTACACACAATTGATGAATGGAGAAATCTTGTATATACTGAAAAACCATTTCAGTATTTTTTTGAGGAGGAAATTACGCTTGCCCCGGTTGCAAAAAATTACCGGGCTCAAAACAATAAGCCTATTACTGCATTTTATGTACAACCAGGCTCTGCTTTTTCAATCAACATCAGTGCTGTATTTGATAAACAGGAAAACATGTTCATCGTAACTGCCGGGCCTGTTAAAGACAAATACAATAACGTAGTTTCAAACGGCACACTGGTTGCTTTTTTATATAATAACAGGCAAAACTATTTTCGTATGGAAGCTGCTTTGCTAAACGGGTTTGCCACAGTAAAGATCCCCGCTGAAAAAAACACAACTTATAATCTGACTGCCAGAATAAACGAAACAGCATCTCAAACAATTCAACTACAGTAATAAATGATGCGCTTTCTTTTTATATCTTTTCTTTTACTGCTTGCTGTTTTGTTATTTCTGCAAGGCAGGTTAAATGAACGCAGCAAAACAAAACCCGTTTTTTTACAAACCGATCTTATTGCAGAAAAACACAATGCAAAAATTGATATAAAAATCCTTTCTGTTTATCAGCCCGATTCTTTTCAGCTTGCCCAGCTCAAAAAAGATTATAACAATCTGTGGGCTCATTTAAACAACCTCTATGAAACCAACAATACACAAGCGGGGAAAGAATATTATACTGAAGACTGGTTTAAACAAATTAACCATCATTACAATGGGGTATTACAAACCCATATCATTCGGCAGGACGAAAAGCATGAGCTGTATATTCAAAACTGGTCAAGCGATGCTTTAGTATGCACTGCAATTGACAGCAATATTATTTTCCGCTATCAATATCCCGACAACACAATAAAAAAAACCAGTGCAAACATTGCTGTTGTTTTACTCTTTCAGGGCGACCATTGGCGCATTGATGCAATGAGAGTCATTACTGAAGTACCATTAAGCCTGTAATCAACTACTAATTTTTCTACTTTTCGTCCCGTATAAAGAATATTCAACTCTTATTTCCAGATAATGGAATTAACAAATCTGCCAAAATTTTATTAATCATTGAAAAATAACTGTTTAGCATTGTGGCAAATGAATTGCTGGCATTAAGTAAACAAAATGCTTATGTTCAGCAATTTTAAAACACATGGCACACAAAGAATTATTGCAATTTTATTTTTTACATCATTTTTTTTAAATACTGCTTTCACACAAAAGGTGGATAATTGTTTGTGCCCCGACAGTTATTTCAGAAATAATGGCAATGGGCAGGCGGTTACTGTTTTTGCACCAAACATCAGTACAACAAGTGTCTATTTTTTATCAGCACTTAGCAGTGGCAACCAGGGAAACTTTACTTTCAAATGGGGAACAAACATTTTAAATGCACCCGTTATAAACCGTACATGGGTAACATCTACCAGTGGCATTACCACACAAAACTGGGTATGGGGGAATAACTTAACAGGATCGCCTTTTAATCCACCAGGAGTTCCCTCGGGAGGTGAAGTAAAATATACTTTCTATAATTACAACCTGCCTACTGCCGGTGTTGTAACCCTTGAACTCATTGATCCGTTTGATGGCTCTTATCTTAATACCTGCTCGTATCCCCTTTCCAGTGGTTCTTCTTCTACAGGAAGTTTAACAAGCCTTGCGGTTGAGCCTCCGTCTGGTTTAAATTATTCAGTTAATAATGCTACAGTAATTTCGGGCAGCTCAGGCAATTCAATAATACCAACTGTTAATGCAGCAGGTGGAACAATCATTTACAGTATTGAACCTCAAACAAACGGCCTATCAATACATTCTTCAAATGGTGTTATTTCATGGGACGGCACCGTAGCAACAGGCACTCACAATTTTACGGTTAAAGCAAGTAACGGAATAGCACCCGATGCTTCAACATCATACACACTTCTTGTTACAGAAGATGGTGTTGGCTCGGGCACTAATGGCGGGCTTGAAAGCAAAAGCCTTGGTAATGCAGTTGCAGAAAGAGCTTTCAATAACAGCATGCACAGCATTCCTGCCAAAATAAATTACAAAAAGCTTCCTGAAATCAGTAAAAGAATTAAAGCAAGGCATACATCATTAACCATTCAAGATTTTATGCCCGACGAACATGTACTTGGAAAAAATTTTACCGGCTACATTACCTCACCAACAGATATTCTTTCTTTTACAAATGCCGCCGATGTTATTTCAGTTGATTACCTGGAAGCCGGGTTAAATAAAGCAGTTGCTTTTTGCACAAAAACATATGCAGGAGTATATACACATACAAAGCCTGTGTGCGACAGACTGAAAGGTTCTGAATTGCTGTCAATAGACACAATTACTGAAGGAGAAAATACTTTTCTGCTTTATTATCTGCAACCTCAATCGGGTTTACGAGAATATGCTGTAAGTTTTTCCGCAGGTTTTAATAAAAATGATAATCTCTACACGTTACAATCAGAGTGGAGTACTGACAGGTATAGTGCGCAGGATACAATGTATAATTTTCAGCTATGGAGTTCTGATATGAACGTCCTGAAAGCTATGCTGAATAATATTTTACTGAAACTGAATAATGATATGCCCATAAACCAGGTTGGTGAAATTATAAAACCAACAACGTATATCACAAAAGCAGAACGAGATAAAAACAATCAGTATAATCTGTTGGTTACCATAAAAAATAATGCAGTAAGTATATCGGGCACAATTGTTATTTCAGGAAAAGCAAATGAACAATCGGGCTCTCTCATCAGTTACAGCTATCCGGTTAGTTTGCAGCCCGGCGGAACAAACATTATAACGGTTCCTTTGAAAGATATGGCAGAGGCAGAGCTGCGTTTATTTATTAATGGAAAAAATGAAGATTTTATTTATAACAATGATGGCACATGGAATATTTATAAAACTCCTGCAGGTAAGATAACAGAATTCGTTATTTCAAATGACACACTTCAACCAAAAGCAAACGAATATCGGCTGTTCAGGAATATCAAACTCACAGCATCCACATCCGATTACATTACTGTTTACCGTATGATTAAAGGAGGTGGTATGCCTATGGATATTACATCGTACAGCTATTTAAAATTTTCGGCAGCAGGTTCAGGAAATGTTCGGATCCGTCTTATCAAAAAGTCAATCAGTAATTACAACGATCAGTTTGAATACCTGTTGCCTCTGCAAAACCAGGAAAAAGAATACACAATCAGTCTGAGTGATTTTAAATCGCACAGTACAAACACGGGACTTAAAATGAACGACATCATAATTGCTTCCTTTACATATGAAGCGGGTTCTGCTCCTGTAACTATTAATGCAACAATAAACAATGTTCGTTTTGCAAAAAAGGCCATCGAAGTTCCGGCTGTTACAAATGCACTGAAAATTTTCCCCGTGCCATCAAAAACTTCAACCAATCTGGCTTTTGTATCTCCAATTGAAGAAACAATGACTCTTCAAATCATCAACATAGCAGACGGCCGGTTGATGCTTCAAAAAACAATTTATGCTGTGAAAGGAGAAAACCAGTTCAATATCAGTCTGCCGCAAAACATAACCAATGGAATGTATATGATCCAACTGCAGTCAACAAAACAACAATTACGCTCAAAGATTTTAATAAGCAAATGAATTACGTTTTAAGAGGGTTTGGTTAATTATCACAAGGCATCTATTCTTAGATGCCTTTCTTAAAATTATACGTTCATGAAATAGAACAGTTTTCCGTATTCTGGAACAACCCTGCCCGATTAAAACTATATAACACTGAAAATCAATTGCGCAAAAAATGGCAAAGCAATTGAACTGTTTATTTAAATCATTTAAAACAAAAATTATGAAAATCGCATTTGTTTCTCCGTACCCGCCAAGCCAGGTAACGCTAAGTGAATATGGCTATCACCTTATCCGCAGTTTTACAGGCAAGCCTGAAGTGGAAAAAATTTTTGTACTCACCAATCATCTTGAGGATAACAGCGCATACAGCCGTTATGCCACGAAAGGAATTGAGCTTATACCCTGTTGGGATTTCAATAGTTTTTTCAGTTTCTGGCAAATTACAACCACACTCAGAAAACTAAAACCTGATGTGGTAATTATGAATCTTCAGTTCATGACATTTGGCGAAGACAAAGTACCTGCTGCTTTAGGTTTGCTTACACCATTCATGTGTAAAATGCTGCATATTCCTTCTGTTGTTATTCTGCATAACATTACCGAAACAGTTAAACTCGATTCAATAGGCATGGCCGGAAGCAAATGGAAGGAAAAACTTTTTTTGTGGATTGGCAAGCAATTGACAAAATTAATACTGAAGGCCGATCTTGTAGGGTTAACCATTTCGCAATACGTAGATATTATCCGCAGCAAATACAAAGCAACGAATGTTATACTGCTGCCACATGGAAATTTCGAGTTGCCTGAACGTAGTTATTTACCCGATTATCCTGAAGAAATAAACCTGATGGCTTTTGGAAAATTCGGCACCTACAAAAAAGTTGAAGTAATGCTTGAAGCCTTATCTATTCTGAGAAAAAAATATCCTCAGCAAAAATTTAAAGCAACAATTGCCGGCACAGATAATCCTAATGTAAAAGGCTATCTCCATTCAGTAAAAGAAAAATACAGTGAAGTGGAAAATGTGGTATTTGCAGGTTATATCCCTGAGGAAAAAGTTGAAAGTATTTTTAAAGAAAGCACATACATCATTTTCCCTTACACAACCACAACGGGTAGCTCAGGCATATTGCACCAGGCAGGAAGCTATGCAAGAGCATGCATTTTACCTAAAATTGACGACCTGGAAAGGGTGGTGGAAGAAGAAGGATATGGTGGTGCTTATTTTGAAACAGATAATGCACAAAGCCTTGCAAAAGCAGTTGAACATCTTATGCAACACCCGGAAGAAAGGAAAAAATTTGAAGACATGAACTACGCAGCGGCCAAAGGATTACCAATGAACGAACTGGCAGAATGGTACCTGTGCCATTCAAGGCAAATCATTAACCAATACAACGGAACAAAAGAAAGCTATGATCAAAAATTTAATCCATCAATTGCTTAAGTTTTTTTACCCGCCGGTTAAGAAATTAATTCCGTACCAGGTATATGCTTACCTTGCTGTTGGTGCAGCAAATACTTTATTCAATATTGGTTTGTTTATTGTACTATACACAGTATTAGCCAAAACTTTACTGGCTGTTGAAGCAGCAACAATTTTTTCGTTTATCATCACTGTGTTTTCTGGTTTCTGGCTAAGTAAAAATTTCGCATTCACCAATGCAGGTAATGAAAGAAAAGAAAAAGCAATGCAGTTTGGCAAATATTTCCTTGTGTCGCTTCAGGGGCAGTTTAGTGATTACCTTATAACAAAAGGATTAATTGTTTTATTATGGATAAACCCAACTGCTGCTTATCTCCTTTCAACAATTATAATGCTTACATTGAATTATTTTCTACAGAAGTATTTCACTTTCCAAAGCAGAAAATTAGCATAACAAACCTTTCATATTTGACTAAAAAAAACTCAGCTTTACCCGTGGCTCTCATATTCCGATTTTGATTACAGCAAAAAGACTCTTTACTAACTCTTATAAAAGAGGAAATAAACAATTCATTCTGCCTAAAGGAATTTATGTTGCCCTCAAAAAAAGAAATCGGGTGCCGATTGCAGATGTATTTGCAGGCAACAATTAATCGAAAGAACAACTAAAATCAACTACTCTATTAATACCGGCTAACAGAACAGAAAGGCAAAAAAACAGCTCAATCTGGTTTAACATGAGCTTCCTTTTTTAAACATCAACCCAAAGAATAAAAAATATTTACCTGAAAATAAATCTCATCATTTATTTAAAAGAATATATGTTGCAATAGATATTCTTGTGACCAGGTTGTATTTTACTGCTACTTACCACTTCCATACAAATTTTATTGTAAACCAGTTAAACTTATATCCCGTACCGGTATTGCTTGCTACATTACTGGTTTGATATTTTAAAGAAGTTTCAAAGTACTGTAATCTCATACCTAATTCAGTCTGCAACCTTAAAGAGGATTCCCATTTATTCTTTTCAATTTTTTGCATACCTGCCGCAGCCTGAGTCTGTAAATAAAATTTACTCAAAGAAGGCAAAGCTGTACTGTAATCAGCAAAAATTTCAGCGTTTAAATACCTGTTGGGAGAGAAATAATTTTTTATTGTACTGTCTTTAAAATGAAGCATACTAAAATTAATACCAAGCTTGGCGGTTGGCTCTGTACGCAACAACCTGTATAACGAACCAAAAAACTGGTAACGCTGGTTATTATCACTTAATATACCTGCACTCCCCTGGCTGTAAAAACCTGTTTTCCCGGTAAACAGAATATGTGCAACATAACCTGCATTGGTTGCTCTTACATTATTTTCAAACAACGAAGCAGTAAAGTTTAGAATTTCCGAATTGCAGAAGAGACCAATCATCCGGCGGTCGTTGGGCTGATATTTAATTAATTGTTTACCTGCAAAGCCCGAAAAACTTCTTCCGGTTTCAGGGTGAATTAATTGCAACATCAAATCAGTTTCGCCGCTCCATGCTTTATTCCATCGCTCATCAATATGTAATTGTCCGAACTGAGAACTTGTTTTTTGGTTTTGTGAAGATGTAATAGTTGATAAACCGGCACTCAGACGCAACCGATATTTTTTTCCTTCGCTTTGTTGCCACCAGATGCTGTTTTCAATACGTATATTTTCAGCAATATCTTTAAAGTAAACCATTTCTGTACCGGCACTCTGTAAATGATTTGCTTTGAATTTAGTTTCCCAAAGTTTGTATTCGTTCTCAGTAAAAAGGTTTCGGGATTGCTGCATAACGTTAGCAGAAGAATGATATTCTTTCTTGCCAAATAGAACATCGGCATACTCCTGTACATAATATTTATCAGGAACTATTTTTATTAAACTGTCGTAAAATTTCAATCCTTTATAATAATCACCCGCAGTAGTATATAATCTGGCTTTTAATACAAGGTATTGTGCAGAGGAAAGTAAACTGTTCTGCTGCAATAAAAATGCCCCAGCTTCTTTTGTCTTGTTATTCCAGAGCATGGCATTAAAGTAGTTTACAACAGCATTTGAATTCCGGAAATTCTCCTGCCACGCTCTCCTTGCAAATTCTAAAGCCCTTGCAGGCCTATGGTTCATAAACAGCGCATACGACAGATTAATTTTTGTAATGGTTGGTTCATAGTTCAACGGTATAAGCTGTGAGTAGGTTTCTGCAGCCGCTCTAAATCGTTTGGCCTGAAGCAGCAGGTCGCCTTTAAACAACAGTATTGGTGCATCGGTTCGGTTGTGTACAAGAATTGAATCAAGTTCCTGCAAAGCAGCATTAAAATTTTCATTCTTCCGCATTTCAGTTGCTCTTTGTATAAAACGTTCTCTTTCATCACTGCTTAATCCTTTGTTCGGAATTTGCTGTGCATTTGTTTCAACAGAAATTAACTGAAGAATAAAAAATATAAAAAATAAATATTTGCTCAATGATTCAGTTTTATTCGGGTACAACAGCCGTTGATATAAACCTGTCAATACCCGTTGTGTGAACCCACTTTTCAATTACGCTGTTTTTCCTGAACAAAAAAACCAGTTTCCGCCCTGCAGAAGCCAGTAAAAAATGACTGTGTATAATTTCGTTCATTCCGCTCAGATCAATATTCTCAACATCTTTTGCATCAATATAGAAAACAGGAAAATTAATTTTCAGATACCTTGCCAGTTCATTACGCAAATCAGAAGCTGTTTTACTGTTCAGTTCCTGTTTGCATATAAAGCTGATGCAATCTGTTTTTTCTCCAGCCAACGAAAACTGTGAAGCAATAATATTCGTCATAGTTTATTTTTTAAAAATGATTACTTGTTTTAGAATAAATGTGCTTATTATCCAGGAATATGTGAGTGCGCCCATGCAAGCCATAATAACACTCCAGAAAGAATTATATTGAGGCCAGCCTGTAATACGTATAATCAAGATCATAAAAAAAATCAGCAAAAGCAACTGCCAGAAGTATTTGTATTGATAGTGTGATTTTGTGTGATTTTTTTCTGCCGGAAGCTGGATTATTGAATAATGCACAAAATACATTCCTGCAATACTGAAAACAATCTGTAATATATAATACAAAGGCAGTTGAAATAGTCCTGTTTTAATAATCACCTGCAATAAAGGCCATAACAATACAAAAAAACCATCGGCATGAGTAAACCCATCCCAGAACAGGTGAGTTAAAACTCCTGCAAATATGGAAATGAATACCCGCAATTTATTACCCGATGCAAATTTTATCCAGTCAAATTCTGCAAGAAGTTCAAAACGTACTTTATAAAAAGCAGGGAGATTGGCTACCAGTACTTTTTTTAAAAATCCATGAAAAAAATAACAGAATAACCAGGCAACAGGCACATCAAAAAGAACTATTCCATACCAGTGATGGCCTGCATTCTGCACTTCCTTCATCTGAAAAAAAAATTCAAAATCAGGTACAATGCTGCCTGCAATTAAACCGGTATAAGACAGTTTATATTTTAACCTTCCTAAGGGCAGAATAAGGGCAGGATGTGCTGGTGTAAAAGGCATAGCCAGGTTTTAGTTCAGAAAGTGATTAAATAATTTCTGTGAGATATTCATATCATTGAGAATGTTTTCCAGCTCTCTTTTTGTTGCATTTGATTTCAGTAAATAATCAAACGATCCGCATTTTATTGCATTTACTGCAACACTCAGATCTTCGAGTGCTGTACAAAACACAACACCTATCCCCGGAAAATAATCTTTAATTTTCTGTAATACCTTTATTCCGTCCATATCTTCCATCTGGTAATCGAGAAAAACAAGGCCCGGATTAAGATGTAAGTTTTCCAGACATTCAGTTCCATTGCTGAACGTAAAAATATTTGTATAGCCAAGATCGCTCAGCATTTGGGAAAGCATAGATGCCCAAAAAGGATCATCATCAACTATAAATATTCGTTTAATGTTTTGCATAATAAATCTGTTTTATTGATGCTATTAAACAAAACATTGTGCCGTAATATTAGTAGCTGAATTTCAACACTTTACAAAAATCAACTTCTTTACTTTTTCTATCTTTTAGAATTTTTTCCAACTTATAGAACAAACGAAACATTTTATCCAATTAATTCAGTTCCGTTTTCAATTGTTGCAATGTAATAAGTAAGCGGCAGGTTCATTGCTGCTTCATATGCAGGCTGAATTGTTTTAATTAAAGGTTCAATTGCTTCATCTCTGATGAGGTTAATGGTGCAACCACCAAAACCTCCGCCCATCATACGGGCACCCATAACCGAAACATTTTCCTTAACAGCATCTGCAAGCCAGTCCAGCTCTTTACAACTCACACCATACATTTTACTAAGACCGTCATGCGTTTGAAACATCTTTCTACCAAGTGCTTCAATATGACCATGCTCTAAATCTTCGCACCCGGTGAGTAGCCGATTAATTTCCTGTACTACAAAACGGCTGCGTTTATCAACAAGTGCGTCTTTCGGCAGCACACATTCATCAAGCATTTCTTCGTTTGCATCTCGTAATGCCTTTACTTCCGGGAAGCGCTCCTGTATCCAGGTAACTGCCTGAGCACATTCTTTTCTTCTTGTATTATATTCACTTGAAGCAAGTGAATGCTTTACATTGGTATTGAGTAAAAGAATTTTGTAACCATCCAGCTTAAAGGGTTTGTATTCGTAATCAAGCGACCGGCAGTCTAAACGTATAACATGATCTTTTTTACCCATCATGGATGCAAACTGATCCATAATACCGCACATTACACCTGCAAATTCATGTTCGGCTTTTTGTGCCATTTTCACCATTGTTAAACGGTCGATATTTGTTCCAAGCAATTCATTTAACGCAAAAACGGTGGCGCACTCAACGGCTGCAGATGATGAAAGACCTGCACCAATAGGTACATCACTCGAAAGCACTGCGTTAAAACCACGCAGCTTAATCCCTCTTTTTAAAAACTGTGCAGCGCTGCCTAATATGTAATTTGGCCAGCTTATATCACTTACAGGTTTTAAATCGTTAATATGAATAGAAAAGGTTTCGTGTAAATCCTGAGCCACCAAATGAATTTCATCATCTTCCCTAAGCGACATCGCTACATAAGCAGCTTTATCAATTGCAGCAGGTAATACAAACCCATCATTGTAATCTGTATGCTCGCCTATAATATTAATTCTGCCGGGAGAACGTACAATTACCGGAGCTGTAGAAAATGTTTGCTGAAAAATCTGTTTAATCGTTTCTTTAATCATAATTTCAGTTGATGCCTGTCAGGCAGTTTACAAATCTCTTAGATACTCTGTATTTAATCTTTTCATTAAGGTATTATAAACACATCATTTAACCTCTTGGCGGAATTAATTTTAAGATGTGACGTTTAAATATGTCATGCTGCTTTTTAAGAAAGCAACCAAACCGATTTATTTAATACGCATAACATCAAAGCGAATTTCGATAAAATACATGACCCGTTGAAAGATATTTTGAACAGTGAAACAAATAAAAAGCAAACTATAAATGAGGAAATAGCGCCAGCTTTTTCTGATTCGGAGGTCATACCATTGAGCTTAACCGCTGAATGTCTGCAAAACCTGCATCTGAGTATATGGTTAAGTTTAAAAATATCATTAGCAAAAGGCAAACAATTAAATTTGCGGAGATTTACATTACTTAAAAGATGTGAGAAATAAGCTATAACAATATCATTACAGGCAATAAAGAATATTTCAGCGGGCAATGGCAAATAAATCTGTTTGAAACCCTGATCATCCAATTAGAAGTACTCTTTCAGAACAATCAAAAAACAACAGACTACAATTATTGTTTCGCAATTGTACTAGCAGTTAGGCATAACTTAATTACACCAATGACTTAATTCAGTGTTAATTTAAAATTCCAAAAAATCGACGCAAAACAACGCCTCCTGCTTGTAAAAAAGAGACTAATATGCTGCAAAAGGCTAACTAGTATATTTGCTCTGTTAACAATCAAAGCAACCTGTTAAAGGCTACAAATACTATTCAACCCCAAACTTAAATATAGTTTTACTGTAAAAACGTTCTCCAGCTTCCAGTATAATAGATGGAAAATGCGGATGGTTAGGTGCGTCAGGAAAATGCTGGGTTTCCAAACAAAAGCCACATCTCTGGTTATAAACAATCCCGTTTTTACCTTTCACATTATCAAGGTAATTACCACTGTAAAAATGTACCGAAGGCTCAGTGGTATATACATCCATTTTTCTTCCACTAACAGGTTCCCTTACTGAAGCAGCATGTTTTAACTGATTTGTATGCTGCTGTTCAAGTACAAAGCTATGATCGAAACCTTTACTCAATACTATTTGTTCATCTGTACTCAAAATATCGGCTCCTATTTTTTTGTATTCAGTAAAATCAAATACTGTATCAGTTACACTTTTCAATTCACCTGTTGGCACCTGTATTTGATTTACAGGCAAATAATATTTACTGAAAATTTTCAGTTCATGATTATAAACAGTTTCAGACAAATTACCTGATAAATTAAAATACGAATGCTGCGTAAGATTTACAATCGTTGTTTTATCGGCAGAGGCCTTGTACTCCAGCGTAAGTGCATCTTCGTTATCTAAGGTATAAATAACTTCCAGTTTCAGCTCGCCGGGATAACCTTCTTCCAAATCTGCACTGGTGTAAGTAAACACAACACCGCTTCCGTTTTGATTTGCAAAAGATGTTACGCTGAATAATTTTTTATTAAATCCCTGAAACCCGCCATGTGTATGAAATCCAGGCTTATTTTCTGAAAGTTTATAAACTTTCTCATCAATACGAACCTGTGCCCCCGCTATGCGGTTTGCATGGCGGCCTACCACTGTACCAATATAAAATTCATCTGTTAAATAATCCGACGGATCGGCATATCCCAAAACCACATCTTCACAATAACCTCTCTTGTCTTTTACAAAAATGGAAACCAGAGCAGCTCCATAATTACAGGCAACTACTTTTGTTCCATTGGCATTTTCAATAGTAAACAGTTCAAATCCATCTTTATCAAGCCGTACGTGCTGAAGGTTGGGCACCTTTATGCTTGTAGCATTTATTTCCACTTGCTGATTGTTTTTAACTCCTCACATTTGCAAACAAACCCCGACAAAGCCAAGCCAGATGACCTGCCAATTCTTCTTTGTCGGGATTTTTATAATGACTACAATGGAATAGCCAGGAATTTAGATGTAGCAGTTTTTGCTTCAGGTATCTGCCCAACTTCAGCCCATCCTGAATTAGACTCTACAAAAGCAATATTTACATAATTCTTTACAGTTCCAAGTACACTTTTCTTAATTGAAAACTCAATTATATTCTTTCCGCTAACAGTTTTGAGGGAAGAAAATTTAAATACATCAGCAAAAGAAGCAACACCATTCCAGGCCCATGCAGAAGGGGCACCTACATGTGCAAATACATCACCCCAGTCGCCTGTAGGACTTCCTTCCATTAAGAAGTCAGCGCCTGAAGCAACAGGATAATACCATGTAGCAAAACCCGTTGCAGGATCGTTATCTGAATCCATATAGATATCAAGAATTTCCATCTTCATATCAGCCCCACCTTCGAGATATATGTTTATTGCATCCGATGAAGCAAAAGCTTTAATTGAGCGAATGCTGCTTGTATATGCCGCATCGTTTGTGTAAGCATATTGCACATATTCCCAATCACTGAAATCGCCGTCAATTTTAATATTGGGACCAAGTACAGTTACAGTATCTTTAAAAACATTCGTTTCTGTACCATTTTTTGCTGTTAAAGAAACAAGAAAATCACCCTTTTTAGTGAAAATATGTTGCGGGTTTCTGCTCGTGGATGTCTGACCACTCCCATCTCCAAAATCCCAGCTATATTCTTTAGCGTTTTCTGTAAAGTTTGTGAAACTAACTTTATATCCATCTGCAACATAACTGAATACTGCTTTTAAACTACTGCTGTTATCCTTTTTGCAGGATGTAACCGGCAACAGCGCTGTCAGCAGAAATGAATACAGGAAATATTTTTTCATATACTAATTTTTAGTTGGATTATTAATAGCCTGAGTTTTGAATAAATTTACCTTTCCCTTCTGCCACTGTTGTTAACGAAAAAGGATAAACCTGTTTATTATTACTGGTGAACGTTGACCCATGAACCTCTATACAGCGTGAAACAAATTTGCCATGGCGGATAAGATCGGCTCTGTACTGACCATTCTCACACCAGAATTCATGACTTCTTTCCAACAGTATTAAATCGTTGAAAGCACTCAATGAGCTGTAATCAGCAAGAAGTTTATTTCCAAGATGCGCTCTGCTGCGTATTTGATTTACAAGTGCCATTGCTTCTGCTGTTGGCGCTCCTGCGGCATTGGCTATCGCTTCAGCCTTAGACAACAACACGTCAGCATAACGATACATAATAATATCAACAGTAGTTAAACTCGTTGTTCTGCTGGCATCCGGATTAATTTTTAAAGGAATAGGGCCCCAGTCTAAAATATTACCTGGGCTGGATCTGTTATAAACAGTACCATCTGTAGCAGTATAATGATCCAGAAGCATTGTTTTGCGTACATCATTTGATTCAAAGCGGTCATAAAACCACCAAGTACTACTAATAGTTCCCCAACCACCTTTGGGTGCAAAATCGGCAGGCAGTACCATCAATTGCCATTGATTTTCGCTTGTTCCTGCATAATCACAAGGAATTGCCCAAATAACTTCCTTACTGGCTTTTGCACCATCCAGATCCCACATAGCTACATAGTCCGCATCAAGCGAATAATAATTGTATGCAATAATTTCATCGCACAATGTTTTCACTTTAGCCCAGTTTTTTTCATGTAACTGCAGCCGGATATTAATCATTTTAGCAAGTGCTTTGCTAAACCTGCCATACTCGGCTTCAGAAGGCGCTGGCAAATCCTCAGCAGCAGCTTCCAAATCACTTTGTATAAAGGCAACCATATCGGTTTGAGATAAACGAGCCAATGGTGTTTCAACTAAAGGTTGTTTCAACACTTCCAAAGGAGCTACTACAAGCGGCCCATATAAATCATATAATGTATATGCCAATAAGCCTCTTGCACAACGCACTTCCGCTACGGCTTTCTTTTTCAACTCATCGCTTACCGTTGATTGCTGAATGAGATCAATAGTAAGAGTCATCTGGCTTATTTTATTGTAGAAATCATCATAGTAACGGGTAAAGCCAGCATCCGTTGCTTTATAATTTTGTAATGATGCCAGTTGCTGATCGCCGTATTTGCCATGCAGTATTTCAGTTGTTGCATCACTCAAAAACATCACACCACGCTCCGACGTGGAAAAAATCCCATCATACCATGCTCCACGTAATGGATAATATGCTGCATTTACCATTGCGTTTATATCCGATTCATTTTTGGGAAATATGTTCGGGTTGATTTCCGAATAATCTTTTGTAACCAGATCCTTTGTACAACTGTTAAGCAGCAATATCAAAGGCAGAAAAAATAATTTATATAGTTTCATATATCGTTCGTTTAAAGATTGAATTAGAAAGTTACGTTTATACCAAAGGTGAATGTTCGTATGTTAGGATATGCTGCTGTATAAGAATCAGTTTCAGGATCAACCCCAGTATAAGGTGTTATCACAAACAGGTTTTGTGCGTCCATATGTACACGGGCAACCGAGAAAACTCCTTTAGCCCATTTTGTAGGTATGTTATATCCAAGTGATACATTCTGCAATCTTATGAACCATGCATCCTGCAAAAAGAAATCGCCTACGCTATATGGTGAAAAACCATAAAATGAACTTGGATGAGTAGTAGAAGGATTGGTTGGAGTCCATCTGTCTTTTACAGTTCTCAAAGCATTATAACCATTTGAATAAACACCATAAGCGCTTACTCCATAACTGGTATAATTCGGATCGGCCATTTTCCTTCCGAACAATCCGTTAAAATCAAAATTTAAACTCCAGCGTTTATATGTAATTATGTTTGTTAATCCAACCATATAACTTGGATCAGAAGTGCCAAGCAGTTTTGTATCAGCATCATCGATCATCCCGTCAGGTTTGCCAGTCCTTATAAATCTTCCATTAGCATCTACCACCGGGTTGCCCGAACCATCTCTCTGGAATCCGTCAATATCTTTAATCTTAATCATGCCAGGGATTAACTGCGGTTGTGATGCAGGTACTGTTTCTCCAATTTGCAGAATGCCATCACTTAGCCTGCTGTACATAGCTCTGATGGGATCATTATCGCTTTCATAAACTGACGGCTTCCAGTCGGGAGCCCTTTCTTTCCAGGTATCTTTATATCTTGATAAAGCAAATGATGTTCTCCACAACAAGTCAGTTGTTTGAATGTTTCTGGTATTAATTGTTACTTCAAAGCCCTTACTTTGTGTTTTACCAATATTTGCAATAATTGTATTTACCTGGTTATATGAGTTGAGCGATTTAGTAGCAAGCAAGTCCGAAATAATATTATTAAATACCTCAATTGAACCATCTACTCTTCCATTAAGAATGGAGAAATCCAGACCAAGATTAGTTCCTGTTGTTGTTTCCCATTTTAAATCTGGATTTTCCAAACGAGATAATGAAACCCCTATCAGCCTTGTATCATCGCCCGACAACCATGCTGGATAAGCACCATAAGCAGCGAATGCATTGCTATTAATAGTGGCATTACCTGTTTGTCCATAACTCAGCCTTATTTTGAATTGAGTAATTGTTTTCGATAAATTCTTAAAAAAAGACTCTTGCGCAACATCCCATGCAATTGCTGCTGACGGGAATGTACCCCATTTGTGATTTTTTGCAAAAACACTTGCTCCATCTGTACGAAGAGTAACAGTAGCTAAATACTTACTATTGAAACTGTAATTAACACGTCCAAAATAAGAGATAAGCAGGTTTTTTGACTCTGAAGAAGTAGTAGGCAATTGCACAGAACCTGCACCAAGATTATGGTACAAAAAAGCATCAGTAATAAAACCAGTACTACCACTGCTGTTAGCAGAATTTATAAACCGCTGTTCTGAAGCACCTGCAAGGAGGTTGATTTTATGCTCTTTTGCTAACGTTTTTGTATAATTAGCTGTAGCTTCAAGCAGATAGTTGTCATTATTTATATTACCAACAGTTGCACGTCCTTGTTCCAATGCACCATGTAAAGTAGTTGTTGGCAAATAGCTTCCTCTTGTTGAGTTGCCCCTGTCCATACCCGCTTTTAACTTTATTGTCAAATCTTTTATTGGAGATACATCTACATAAACATTACCAAGAAAACGTTCAATCCTGCTTTCATCTGTAATAGTTAATAATGAATACGGATTGGGCTGCAATGCCAACTGTGGATTCAGCGGATAATTTCCATTTTCATCGATTGCCTGGATATGGGGGCCTTGTTGAATAGCAGCACGGAGAATTCCCGAATTTTCATACTGATCGCCTCCTAACTGTGTATTATTATTATCAATTCGGCTGAATGACAGATTAACTCCCAGCTTAACGAAACGATTAATATCCTGATCAATATTTGTTCTGAAAGAATACCTTTTAAATTCAGAATTCTTTGCAATACCTTTCTGATCGTAATAGTTACCAGATAACAAATATTTTGTTGATTTAGTGCCTCCTGTTAATGATATATTATGCTGTTGAGTAGAACCATCACGGGTTACCAATGCCAGCCAGTCGGTTCCTCTTCCAACGTTATTAATTGCATTTTGAGTGTAAAGCTTTCTGTACAATCCGTTTATAGGATTAGCCTCTGCCTCTGCTCTGGTTTTTGTACCGTAAGGAAAAACTCCATTATCAAAATCCCATTGTTCCTGGCCCGCTTCATTACGAACCTGCATCCACTCGTTTAAAGGCAATACATCAAAAACGTTTGTATTGAATTTTTGAATAGAGAAATTATTTGAGTATTGTATTTTAGGCAAGCCATCTGCCCCCTTTTTTGTTGTAATTAAAATTACACCATTCGCTGCCCTTGAACCATAGATAGAAGTGGCACTGGCATCTTTTAATACTTCGATTGATTCAATATCATTCGGGTTAAACGAATTCAATATACTTTGTGTACCTGCCTGGTAACGGCCTCCGCTTTCCGGTTGCTGTAAATCAAAAATAGGAAAACCATCAATTACAAACAGAGGCTGATTACTTGCATTTACAGAACCAGCACCACGAACGAGGATATCCAAACCGCCGCCTGGTTGTGCACTGTTCTGGCGTATTGTTAAACCGGCAACTTTACCTTTTAGCATATTTCCAATCTCCGGACCAGAAGAAACGACAAGGTCTTTTGCCTTTACTGAAGAAACAGCACCGGTAAGATCTCTTTTCTTTTGTGTACCATAACCAATTACCACTACTTCATCCAGCCCTTTATTGGCAGAATTAAGTGTAATATTAAGTGTAGCACCACTTACAACCATTTCAACAGGTGTATATCCAACCGACGTAAAAATCAACACATCTTTAACTGATGCATTTATTGAATACAGACCTGCAGCATTTGTAGTTGTAGCTGTTTTAGCAGCTTTAATCTGTACGGTAACTCCTGCCAGAGGATTCCCTTCCGCATCGGTTACTTTTCCTGTAACCACTGTTTGTGCATACAACATGCCCGACATAATAAAGCAGGCAATAATTGAGAAGAGTCTCTTAAAAAATTTTGGTGACATGCAGTGTAAGTTTTGAATATTGATAATCAAAATTGATAACTCTAAACTATAAAAAATATCAGCAAACAAACTATTGCAAAACCTTGCGAAGCGGCATTGTTGCATGTGCAAACGTTTTACTTGGATGTGCAAACGCTTGCATAAGTTTAATAAAAACATAACAGTATCTGCATAAAGTTGGAATTACACGATGAATGTGTAAATGACAACCGATATAATGCTGAAGAAAACCATTGTATAAAAAAAACTGTCAGTACAATTAGTTGCGCTGACAGTTTAATAAGAAAACAGTTAATACTTATTTTACTCTACAGTAAGTGTATGATTCAGTTTATTATAACCAGTGGCATCTTCCCACACATTTACATTACCTAAACGAATTGCATATTCCGAGCGGGTGGCTATTGAAGCATAATTATCGGGCATAAACAACAACAATTCATATAAACCTGTTGCAATATCAGCCGGCAAAGTAAAACTCTGATCCAACTTTACCGATCCTTTAAACCATTTACGTATATCAGTAGTAAAATCAAACTTTTTAATATCTCCTGTTGTTTTATTACGAAGCAGTAATTGTACCGGCCTTGCATTATAAGGTGATGTATAACCAATGTTATCAAGATTGATAACAACTTTTATTGCTCCACCTGCTTTTGCTTTATTAGTAAACGTTCCATCTTTTAATACAAACCGGTAACCTAATTTTATTTTAATACTGTTCATACAACCACCGGTTTGCCAGTCGTTGTTTACAGCGGTGTTGTATCCGGAGTTGAGATAGCTGTAGTGCATTGCCCCCATTTCAGTTTCTGCACGACCTGCTGTTTCGCAATCATTCTGAGGACTATATGTATCATCACATGTTTCACCTCCTGCTACAACATACTTACTATCCTGCTGCTGGTATGTGCGCAAAGCAGTAACCGTTGTATTATCGCCTGTTCTTGGAGTACTACTGTTTCCATAATCACTAAACGTACCGTAATCATCTGTTCCGCTTAAAAAACAATCGTTATGAAAACCAATCCGTGCTTTATCAGTTTCCGTAAAGCCTTCTGCATCCGTTAATGCAGCGCTTGTTGTACCGGCATTTACTCCATAAACATAGCGTTGTTTAAACTGGGGTAATCTTACCTGCACCATTCTGTCTTTGGGCAACGCATTCAGCAGTGCCTGTAATACTTCAATTCTGTCCTGCCAGTTATTATCAAGCAGTTTCCCCTGGCTTGCATTAGAAGACGCATCTCCAAAATAATCTGTGTAATAATTCTCGCCCCATATACCAATGAAACCAAGCTGCATACAGGCAATAACATCGGAATTAGCAGTTAGCACAGGTTTTAATTGTGCAATATGATTCAGCACAACAGACTTTGGTGCATCACCATAAGGAGGACATGCAAAACTTTCAGGACAACTGCCTGCAACAGGAGTAACAGTGTAATTAAACCGCACAATCAGTTTTATACCTGCCTGCCTTGCTATATCAAAATCGGCTGCTATTTTATTCAGCAGATCAGTTGTTAAAGGAGCATTATTAAATCCGGTAAGTACATAATTGCGGAATACGAGGCTGCTCAATACTTTGTAAGTAGCACCGGAAATACTTTGTTCACTTCTGTATCCTTTTAGTATGGCCAGGTTCAACGGAACAAAACTGGCTGCACTTGTTTCAACATGCCGGTAAAAACCTCGTTCAGGGTTAGGAAAATCTGTCGCATCGCTTGTATAAGTAATTGTTGTTGTTTCAGCAGTCGGGGTAGTCTGACCACCTGAATTTGATTTATGACAACCAGAACCGGGTGCACTAATAATCAATACAGCAACCATCATTTTTTTGATGGAAGACCAAGAACGGAAAAATGGTTTCATACTTTTAATTTTTATTACTGAACCTGAAGATTATGTTGTAACGAATTATAACCACTGGGCTCGTTCCAAAGATTTTCGTTAGCCAATTTTACGCAATATTCCTGCCGCTTTCGCAGTAAAACGTTTGCATCGGGCAAGTAGAGAAACAGTTGATATGTACCTGCAGTAACAGTAGCCGGTAATTTTATTGTTCGTTGTATATTATGTATGCCACTGAATAAAAACTGTGGATTGATTTTTAAATCAAGAAATATTTCTTTTCCCGATTCGGCATTCTTCATCACCAATATTACAGGTCTTTTATTGTACATTGAAGCATAGCCGGCATTCTCAATCTGCATTTGTATTTTTAATACAGCATTTCGTTTTACAACTGAAGGAAGCAGTGCTTTACGGAGAATAAATCTGTATCCTAAATGCCGGGTGATTTTATAGAAGCAACCTGCACTATCCCAGTCATTAATTACATCCACATTGTATGCGGCATTAAGGTAACTGAAATGCAAACGTCGCATCTCATCTTCAGCATAACCCTGGGGGGCACAATCATTTTGAGGGCTAAAACTATCATCGCAGGTTTCGCCACCGGCCACTGTATATTTTGTATCAGCTTCAATATACCTGCGCAATACATCATTAGCAGGCTGCCTTTTTTGTGTGGAACTGCCATAGTCGTAATAAGTTCCGTAATCATCATCCGATGCGAGAAAGCAGTCGTTATGAAAACCAATTCGTGAAGCATAAGATAAGTTGAAACAGTTTTTCCCATTTAACGGCAGACTATTTACTGATGCTGAAGGGCCATATACAAACTTTTGTTTTATTTGTGGTGTACGCACCTGCACCATTCTGTCTTTAGGTAACGCATCAAGCAATGATTTTAAAAACCGGTTACGAAGCTGCCAGCTACTATCTAAAATTTTGCCAACCGCATTAGTTGAAGCGTCGCCAAAATAATCTGTAAAATAATTTTCACCCCAAATACCAATAAAGCCTTCCTGCATTACTGCAATTACATCGGCATTTTTCCGTAATATTGGTTTTAACTGCTCAATATGTTTAAAAACGATATTGGGTGGTGCATCGCCATAAGGAGGGCATATTTTATATTCGTCGGTACAAGTACCACTGTTTGTTGAATTGGTATAAGCAAAACGAATAATCATTTTAAGCCCTGCCTCTCTCACTGCATCAAAATCTTTCTGAAGATTACTCAGGAAAGCAGATGAAAGTGGTTGATTTTTGAAAATATCCAATTCATATCCCCTGTATATTAATGAAGATTTTACTGTAAAAATTGCCTTACCGGGCTGCTGTGGGTGATTACGATAATTTTTAAGTTGTTCTGCATTAAGCACAACATAATTACTTGCCTTAACACCTATAGGAATATAAAACCCCCTTTCAGGATTTATAATATCTTCATTGCTTTCTTTATAATTAATAACAACATTTTGTGCCTTAAGTGTAAATACAACTGCACAAGAAAACAAAGCGGTTATAATTTTTTTCATAATCACAGTTTGAAAAATATTTTTTTATTATACAACCAATAACACAATCCCCATTCCGCCAATAACGTAAACAATGCAGATAAAACATGGAGCCAAGAACTATTCATTCCCACTAAGCTAAAAACACCATCTGAAAAAACACCCACAGCGCCATTTAACCACTGATGGCCTACAGATTCAAAAAACAAATAAATAAAAATTGAATTCATTCCCACCACTGTTACCACCCATGCAAACCGTTGGTATTTTTTAATATCAACAAGCCAGAAAATAAATAATAAAATAAGAACAACCCAACCTAAAGAAGTTAATACAAAAGAGCTGGTACTGATGCGTTTAATAATTGGTGTAATATCGAGCAGATCGAGTGTGTAACCAATAATTAATGATACAACAGCAGTAAAGAACAACACCTTCACTTTGCTGTTGACCGATTTAGTACTGAGCAATATTTTCCCAACAGCAACACCGGCAATTGTATGTACTGCAGTAGGAATAATGTTAATAGCAACCCAACCATCACTGTTAAGCTTTCCCATTAAAACCAAATCCATCCAAGAACCAAAGTTTTTCCCAAACACAAAGGGCTGATTATAACCGGGCATTAGCACAAAACGATATAAGAACTCGGTAAGTAACAATAAAATTACAGAAACAGCTAACTGCCATTTAATCGACTTTTCAATAATTAAATACGCAATGAGTGTGGTAATTGACAGTTGTGTTAATACATTCCATAACTCCCATACCAACTTTCCTGAATACACACAATGCAAACCTGTTCCGAATAAAAACAACTTAATGCAACGTACCAGAACATGCTTTCCGTTTTGTTGCCAGCTTACCCCAGCTTTTAATTTTTTTTGATATGAAAGATACATGGCTGTACCTGCCATTGTCATAAAAGCAGGCTGTACTAAATCCCAAAAATGAAGGCCATGCCAGGGGTGATGAAAAAACTGATTTATAACAGCATTACCAATTGTTCCAAAGTTTACTCTGGCCAATGACTCATATAACAAGCAGCTTTCTGCAGCGAGTAAAACCATGATTATACCCCGCATAACATCCAGCGACAACAAACGGCCAGTAGGCGGGTTGCTTTTTTGATGTGTTTCGAGAGCTTCCATAATTCACTGCAATATCTGAACATTCAAACAACTATTTGTATCAAACCGTATAATCACACAAACGTTTGCACTATTTTTATACCTGACAATTAGTTTATTTACATGGAAAAAAGATTGCCTACAATAAAAGAAATAGCAAAGCAACTCAACATTTCAGTGTCAACTGTATCAAGGGCGCTGCACGATCATCCCAATATCGGGCTGAGAACAAAAATGAGAGTACAGCAATTAGCTAAAGAGCTTGATTACGAACCAAACCAAACAGCAATTTTTTTCCAGCAAGGAAAAACATATACTATTGGAGTGATTTTACCCGAACTAAGTGAAGCATTTTTTTCTTCAGCTATCAGCGGTATTGAAGATGCAGCTCATAAAGGGAATTATACTGTTTTATTAGGACAATCACACGACGATATTGAAAAAGAAAAACATTTACTTGATACATTCCGTAAACACAGGGTTGATGGCTTGCTTGTTTCCATTTCAAAAAACACAACAAATTACGAGCACTTTGAAGCCCTGCAACGATATAATATTCCTGTTGTATTTTTTGATCGTATTCCCAAAATTCCGAATATTCATTATGTAGCCTGCAATATGATTAACGGAACTGTTCAGGCAATTAATTTTTTATTCAAAAAGGGGCACAGAATTATAGGAATGATTAATGGCCCCGAAAAATTACCGGCTACAAAAGAAAGACTGGATGGGTACATTCAGGCAATGACAAAAAGCCGTTTGAAATATGATCCGAACCTTGTTGTGAATTGCGATCTTACAAAAGAAGGCGTTGCTTCCTCAACCGAAAAACTTCTTAGCGGCAAGCGAAAGCCTACAGCTATTGTTGCTTTTAACGACTATGTAGCGCTGGATGCTGTACAGCAGGTGCGGAAAATGAAATTTAAAATTAATAAAGATATTTCCTTTGTAAGCTTCGCCAACCTGCCAATCAGTAACTACACAGCTTATCCGCCACTTGCTTCTGTTGAACAATTTCCTTACCAGCAGGGACAGAAAGCAACAGAAACCCTGATTGAACTGTTACAAAAAAAATCTGAGGAATCGCTGGAAAACAATAATGCCACTTTTTATAAAATCATTTTAGAATCTCAACTTGTGGTACACGACGTTAAACAAGGATAACTAATCACATTTTTGTCAAGCGTTTGCATAATACTTTATTCAAAACAAACAATAATTTTATGGCATAAGATTACGCCATAAATTATGCTTGAACAAATACTCGAACGCTACAACTTCAATAAGCCTTCCGTTACAATCGCACCGTTTGGCAGCGGCCTTATTAATCATACATGGCTTATTAAAGACAATACCAATGATTATATTCTGCAACGTATCAACAACAACATCTTTAAACACCCAGAAGATATTGCCTTCAATATAAACCTTGCTGCAAAATATCTGTCGGACAATTATCCTGGTTATTTGTTTGTTAAGCCGGTTTCAACTACGAATGGGGAAGACATGATTCACCTCCATGATGAAGGCTATTTCAGAGTATTTCCTTTTGTAAAAGGTTCTCACACAATTGATGTTGTAAGCAATCCATCACAGGCATTTGAAGCAGCTCAGCAGTTTGGCCGGTTCACGAAATTGCTTTCAGGTATAAATGCCAACGAATTAAAAATTACATTGCCCGATTTTCATAATCTACCCTTGCGTTACCAGCAGTTTGAATTGGCTTTATTAAATGGCAACAAAGAGCGTATTCAGGAAGCTGAAGAATCAGTTAAACTACTCCAGAAATTCAGTTATATTGTCACAACGAGTGAAGCTATAAACAATAATCCTTCATTTAAAAAAAGGATTACACATCACGACACAAAAATCAGCAATGTGCTGTTTAACGAAGCAGATAAAGGAATATGCGTGATAGACCTTGACACAATAATGCCCGGATATTTTATTAGTGATGTAGGCGATATGTTCCGTACCTACCTTTCGCCCGTAAGCGAAGAAGAAAAAGATTTTTCAAAAATTGAAATAAGAGAAGAATACTTTCATGCTATTAAACAAGGCTACCTGAGCGAAATGAATGAAGAGCTTTCTGCACCTGAAAAAGAACATTTTATTTATGCTGGTAAGTTTATGATTTATATGCAGGCGTTACGTTTTTTAACCGACCATATTAATAACGATGTTTATTATGGCGCTAAATATGAAGGGCATAATTTTATAAGGGCAAACAACCAGCTTACATTATTACAACGTCTCATAGAGAAAGAAGAAGCACTTGTTTCATCCCCGGTTGTATAATTATAAAAGGCACCACATAAATGTGATACCTTTTTACCAAAATCAACTGCCGATTGATTGTTTCCGTGAAACGGGCAACTCAAAAATCAGTTACCCGTTTTAAATATTCTGCAACCTGTCAGAACTCATTGCTTAATCCAAAAATTCTCTTTCTTGTTTTCCATTTCCCTCTTGTAAAATCAGGAATTGCCTGCAACTGCCCACCCTCTTTAATTGATTTTTCACTCAAAGGCGTAATTGCATACCATGTTGCCAGATCGTACACATCTAAAGGAAAATCAACTTTTCTTTTTATGCTTTCTATAAAAGCATTGTCAACAAAAAAGTCCATACCCCCATGACCTGAATTAGCGGCATCTTTTTCAAAACGCTTCCATAATGGATGGTCGTACTCCTGCATATACTTTTCAGGATTTTCCCAGGTATGATGTTCGCTCTTATCTTCAAAATGAATCATCCCCGTGTTAAATTCACCTGCATGATGTTCCTGCCATATTCCATTTGTACCTTGTACACGAAAACCCAAATTATACGGACGTGGAGATGATGTATCTAACGTAATCACAATAGTTTCACCATTTGCAGTTTGTATCTGAGTTGTTACAATATCGCCCTGTTTGAATTTGATATTTGCATTAGGATGATTAGGCCCTCCTTTCGGATGATTCTTTATGTAACGGTTAAGTCCTCTTGATTTTGTAGCTATGGAAGAAAGTTTTGTTAACCTGTTTCCACGGTTTATATCAATCATATTTGCAACAGGACCTAAACCATGCGTGGGATAGTTTTCTCCATTACGGTTGATGTAATGCGGTGTTCTCCATTTGGCTTCGCTGAAACCTTTTTCTCCAAATTCAACTCCGCTGTCATATGGGGTAACACCATCATTAAATAATACTCCACGCAAATCGTGCTGGTACCCGCCCTGTAAATGCAGTATTTCACCAAACATACCCATCTGCACCATATTTAAAGCTGCCATAATATCTCTTCTGTAACACACATTTTCCAATGGCATAATCGGCACTTTTGTTTTTTCATAAGTGTTTACGAAATCCCAGCAATCCTGCAGTTTTATTGCGCCACATACTTCCATCCCCACAATTTTACCTGCATTCATCGCATCAATTCCCTGTGGAGCATGCCATTCCCATGGAGAAGAAATAATCACCGCATCAATATCATCCCGCTTCAGTAAATTTTTATAATCGTAATTGCCGTTCGTGTACTCAACAGGGGCTTTTTTACTATATTTCTTTACTAATTCTCGGGCCAATCCAATCATTTGTTTATCAGGATCAGCCATTGCAATCACTTCCACATCACTCCTTTTCAGCATTTCTTCGAGGTGTAACTGCCCTCTCAAACCAACAGCTATCATTCCTACCCGAACAATCTTTTGCTGTTCGGCAGCAAACAGCTTTAATGGAGAGTTAACCATAGCTATACCTGCTCCCGCAAGAACAGATTGTCTTATAAAATCTCTGCGATTGGGTTTATTATTCATATAAAAAAATTATAAAGAAAAATATATTCAAACTTAACAATCATTATTACATAAAACAATGCAAGCGTTTGCAAAAAAATGTTTTCATGCAAACGCTTGCGCTTTTCATATTTACGCAAACGTTTTACAGCATCTTTACACATTTACTATCATATACTGTTGTATTTTACTGCTCATTTAATAAATCAATATGACTAATAAATCTTCAAACCGTTACGCAATTGTTATTATAGGAATTCTGTTTTTTGTGTTTGGTTTTGTTACATGGCTTAACGGCACTTTAATACCGTTTCTGAAATTGTCCTGCCAGCTAACCTCTGATACGCAGGCATTCTTTGTAACCTTTGCTTTTTATATGGCCTACTTCTTCCTTGCTATTCCTTCGTCGTACATCTTAAAGAAAACAGGTTTTAAAAATGGAATGGCTTTAGGATTATTGGTGATGGCGGTTGGGTCGCTTGTGTTTGTGCCCGCAGCCAACACAAGAAACTTTGGTTTGTTTTTAACGGGGCTTTTTATACAGGGTATGGGACTTGCCTTGTTGCAAACGGCATCAAATCCCTATATAAGTATTATTGGCCCTATAGAGAGTGCTGCCAAGCGTATCAGCATTATGGGTATATGTAACAAAGTAGCCGGAATGCTAAGCCCTGTTATACTTGGCGCATTGGTACTTAAAAATGCTACAAAAATTGAAGAGCAGATAAAAACTGCTACAGATGAAGCTGCTAAAACAGCTTTATTAAACGAACTGGCATCACGGGTAATTACTCCGTATATTATTATAGCTGTTGTTTTATTCCTCCTTGCTTTTATGATAAAAAAATCATCGCTGCCAGAAATCAATTTAGATCATGATGAAGCATCAGCCAACGAATCACACCACAAAACAAATGTATTCCAGTTCAGGCACCTGGTACTTGGTGTTCTTTGTTTGTTTCTTTATGTGGGAGTGGAAGTGATGGCCGGTGATGCTATTGGCGCTTATGGCAGGCAGTTAGGTATGCCCTTAGACGAAACAAAATACTTTACAACATTTACTTTATTTTCAATGCTGGCCGGATACATAGCTGGCATTATTGCAATTCCTAAATATATTTCACAGCAAAGGGCATTGGCTGTTTCGGCAGTAATTGGGGTCATTTTTAGTCTTGCGGTATTTTTTTCCAAAGGTTATCTTGCCATAACATTTATTGCACTATTAGGACTTTCCAATGCGTTAATGTGGCCGGCCATTTTTCCGCTGGCAATTAATGGGCTGGGGAAGTTTACAAAAATTGGTTCTGCTTTGTTGGTAATGGGAATTGCGGGAGGAGCAATTCTGCCATTAGCTTATACAACTTTGAGAGACAGGGGAATTACGTCAAACCATGTAGCTTTCCTTATTTGCATGCTTCCTTCTTATATCTATATACTATACTATGCCCTGAAAGGATATACAGCCGGGAAAGTGCGCACATCTCCGGGTGTTTAAATTTTTGTGACAGTCTGTTCCAATAAATGCAATTCAAAAACAATAAAAAAGAGCAGGTGAAAATCTGCTCTTTTGGGAAAGGTGGTAGTCCCGACGAAAATACAATTGAACAAAATTGTAGCCTGTTTTAAGGATTTACATGATCGTTTTTTAACAATTGAAACATATCGAAAAAGAAATCATTTTACTGAGTTTTGATTTATCAAAACGACAAATCACATTTTACCAACTAAATGAATAAGTTTTTTTAATCGGCTCTAACGTTTCCCGATCAATTTCGTGTTATAACTCATCTACATGTGTGGATGCTGTAATAGCATTTGATGCACTCTATCTTTCAGAAATGTTACATACCCAGCCATTACAAATAATTTTAGGAAGTACGCCAGAAGCCTTTGGCTCCTACAGAGACAGCAGTGAGATGTTTAGGAAAGCCGCTTCAAATCAAAAAATATTGTAGTAATGAATGGCGCTTCACATTTTGATTTATACGATAATCCAAAGTATGAAGATAAGGCTGTTCAGAAGTTGACTACTTTTTTAAAATATTATTTAAACTCAATCAACATTATTAAACAAAATCCCTTGTAGAGACAAGGGATTGCACGAAAATTGACGGAGTGTTTATTTTTGTTCACTCATCAAACCGTCCAATAGGTTACACAGGTCTTTTTATACTTGTTGTGTAAAGACAGAAAAAGACATTTTCAATCAATGTAAACCATTATTTTTCGAACCTTTGTTTACCCCTTGTGTGCCTAACTCAATAACACTTTTAAAAATCATATTTTCTGTTATCCTTGTAATAATATACTCAAAAATAATGTGCTTTATAGGTTGGAAAAAACCAGACAAATATTATGACAGAAGGATGGTGGTAGCACCACTGAGGCGGCACTTTTAGCCGCCACGCCATGTTTGTGCATGGATGGAGGGAATAAATTCGTGAGGAACGACCATCGCTCCTAAAAGATGTTTCCAAATTTTGCAAAGGAATAGGCCATCAATCCAAGAACTAAAACAACAACCAAAATAATTAACAACATTCTTCCCGTTTGCCTGATCGAGTGAAACAAGTGTCCAACTGTTCCCGTGAAGAAGAAATAAATCACAAGCAGAAGAAGAAATAAAAGAATTATTGGTACCATTTTTTTGATTTAGGTTGTGTAGATCAGTCTTATCCAGTTATTGAAATGTGATTGAGATTTCTGTTTCAGTAAATTTTCCGAACAAGAAAATTTGCCTCTGAATTGTTTACGGAATGATGAATCGAATGGAATTACTTTCTCTATGGAAGAGACCCCTGTGAATGGTTGATTTTGCTCATTCAGAAAATCGGTCACCTGTTGCAAGCTGACTGATGCTTTCAACTGTAATGAGAAACTGAAAAAGGTTGATGATTCAGGACAAGAAATATGCGGAGTTGCTTCAACAAGATTTTTAGTTTGAAGTTGTGAAAGTAATTGAAAACATTTCTCCTGGTAGATTTTTAAAGCAGCCATTGATGATTCAAAAGTTTCGTTCAGGAATATTGCAGACAGTGGATTCATTCTACCGTTCAGCGGGGCATACTCATTGTAATTGTTGATTCCGAAAACTGTTTTCTGCTTTGAGGGATGCTGTGAGTACCAAATCAATTCTTCATACAGTTTTTCATCATCAGTAATTACTGCACCTCCTTCAAAACCAAAAAGAGATTTACCGGGGGAGAAACTCAAAATAATTGCATCTGCAAAATATCCGGCAGGTTTTTCATCCCGGAATGCACCAAAACTTTGAGCACTGTCGGAAATATATTTAAGATCATGTTCTGAACAAAATCCCTTTATGGCTTTTGAATCAGCAGGTGTTCCATTGTAATCAACGGATATCAGTGCCTTTGTTTTGTCAGTGATTGCCGAAGGCAAATCTCTCACATCCATGTTGAGCGAAACAGAGTCAAACGAAGTGAAACGAAGTTTGTCTCTGTGCAAAAGAAACGGAGCTATCGAACCGCCCCAATTTATTGGGGTGGTGAGAATTTCTGTGTCGTGCAAATCCATCGCAAGACATACTGCCTGCATAGCTGTGGTTGCATTGCAAAAGGCAACACAGTATTTTTTGTTGTAATAGTCGCATAACCTTTTTTCAAGAAGAAAAATTGCCCCTGCGCCTGTCAAATGGGTATGCTGTGATGATGGTTGCGAATAGCAACCATCAATATATTCGACAAGCGATGCAATTGCATTTGTTGTTTCCATATTTAAACATTTGCGAATGGTTGCAGTTCACGGATTTTATTATTCAGTTTTATGAAATCAATGTTAAGGTCATCGTCCAAAATCTCTTTGATATAATCCGGGAACGGATAGTTTGGGTCAGATTGTTTCTTCACATCATCGTACCAGGGAAGGAACGCCAAATTCCGGGTGTGAAGCAATGCACAATAATCGGCATAGTAATAAGACAACCTGTTTACATTTGGTATCACTTTGTAACTGGCATCTTCAATATGATTGATGCTTAACGGACCATCCATTAATGCACAGGATGAAATAAGCGCCTCCCTGATCTCTCTCGGAGTTGAACCACCTTCGTAAAACCTTTTTGCTGCACCTATGAGACGCTGATTTTTAACGTCAATATCAACTTCACTGTTTAATGAATGGGCAATACTCTCAAGAATTGCCGGGAAGTCAATTGATACAGGCATTAACACAGGAACTATCAGCCAGCGGGTCAACATGGCACTGCTGATATCTGATGGTCTGTTTGTAGTTCCTACAATAGCACATTTGCCTGATATGGATGGATCAGAGAGAAAATTTTGCAACTGAGCCGTGTAGAATGAAGTAACTCCGCTGTCACCATTGAAATTATCCTTATTCATGGGCATCAGGCATTCAATTTCGTCTGCCAATCCGATACCTCCGTTCTGTTTGAAAATATCGAGGCAAAGTTTTATTCTTCTTTCGCTCTCGCCTACGTATTGAGACTTTGGGGTCACAAAGTTGAATGATGGAACGCCTGCCTTTGCCGCTGCATAATTTGCCAGCATGGTTTTTCCCGTTGCCGGGGCACCAGCCAGCAAAATATTTCTCAGGGTATTGGGATCATTTCTTTTAAGACCATCGGAGATTTTAAAAAGAATTTTTAATGCCTTTTGAATTGTGATCCCAACCAGGTTAAGGTTTTTTACCCTGTCCAACTGGATCGGTTCAAGGGTGTGCTCACTGATGGAAATGATGTCCTCCTGTTTTCTGGAAAAGACCTCGTTGGCATTTATTTTCTCCCCGGTATTTTCTGATTTCACATAAATACTTTCTAAGCTCCTGTTTGGGGTGCTACCAGAGAGGACAGAGAGAATGCTATCATCCAGTCCTTCTTCCAATGTTGCATTCGGATACCGGTTCTTTAAAGCAGCGATAAAAGGGAGTTTTTGTGATGCTCCCGGCTGACAAAGATTTACTACAGGTACATTCTGATAAAGCAATGCTTCCAATGTACCAGGGCGGGCTTCTGAAAAGATTATATAGTTCCTGTATTTGCGCACTGCCAGACTTTTTGAAAGGCGTAAGGCGGTTTCAATACATAATAATTGTTCTTCCGAATGACTACCGGTTTGAAGAGCCGGAGTCAGATGCTCCGTGTAATGAAAAAGAACCAGGAATTTCAGTGGTACCCCGTCACGCAAGAAAACTTTACTATCGGATTGCGACAGTTTCATTAAACCCCGAATGATCCGGGTAAATTCAGGATCATCATTGTCACTGTGATGACCTGATTTTGTGCAAAGACCTAAGTCGTTTAGGCATTTGGTGACATTGCTTTTTTCTTCATTGTTAAGCAGACGAAGATCATACGTGATACCTGTGCTTTTACTGTATTCAATCAACACAAGCTGGTGTGATTTGAATGCTTCCTCTCTGAGCATTTCGATCAGAGGGGTGAGTTGGTTCTTTTCATTTACCTCCAAATCAAAAAGGTCTCTGCCTCTGAGGATAATTGCTGTCCTGCCATCCTTGTAGGGCTGCATAATATTTTGTGAATCGCTCATTGTATTCATTTTTTCAGTTTTTGATTTTAGTTTGTTTGTTAAGCTGACGGATGCGGTCTAATTCCTTATTCGCCTTTTTCTGTCTGGTTTCATTCTGGACCTGCTGTGCCGAAGGCAACCAGCAGGTCCCGCCTGTCCATTTACGATTAGCATTGGTGAATTTCACGCCATACTTTTTAAGGGCTTCGCCAAAGTCATTCATCGCCTGGTTACATTCTCCTTCGTAGAAGTCTGTCGTTTCGCTTACCAGGTCAATAACCTTCGTTTTATTGTTAGTGCGGATTTCAGAGACGATTCCCTGTCCATTTTCATTGAGAGCGGTTATAATGGGAACGGCATTTTTTATTCTAACCGTTACATTTTTAAAACCGGCTTCAGCCGAAGCCTTCTCGACAATGTTCTGTAATTGGTGGCTGAATACCGAGCTATGCTGCAATTGGATTTCGTTCATGAGATTCTCAACCGATTTTTTCATGGTCTTTGCATCTGCGTTGATTACCTGATGTAGCTTTTCCTGCACGGCATTTTTATCCTGAACGAGGTATTCCGTTTGAAGAATCGATTGCATAACTGCCGCTTTTTGTTTAGTAAGCGGGGTAAGGCTTTCAACGGATAATACATTGAGGTTAGCCGTGCAGGTGTGAAGGAAGTCTGAACGGAGTGAATTAGGAGATCGCAGTTCCATCTTATCATTCAGATTGCTCAGGGTGGTATACTTCATGTTTACGCTACCGGTAAATAATTCCCGGATGGCAGTATTTGTCATGTTGGAAACTGCATTCATCATCAGTGATGCAGCCGATACAGTGTTGGACACCATGCTGAAAGGCACGGATTCCAGTTCCGAAATATTTTCTCTTGTAACTATCTGTGACATGATTTTAAATTTTAGTGTTAAACAATAATTTCATTTTCGTTGAATACTTCACCAAATTCACCTGCTGCCTCCTCATTTGATACGCTGTTACCGTTATCATTCCCCATACCAGCATATTGAGTTTCCTGCTCTCTATTTTTATTTTGCCGGGTATTGTTCCGGTTATCCTGACTTTCATTTACTTCGGTTTCCTGAACGGGTTGCTCAATCTCCGGCTGCATTTGTCCATTTGCACTTTGCCTTGTGGGCGGCATTTCAATAGTAGTTGCAGCAATCCATATATTACTGAGTTCAGCCATATCCCCAGTCGGCTTGGTAAGCCGTATTTGAGAAATTGGAAAAACATCTTCATGGTAAATCTGATCATTAAGAAAAATCTGCTTATCAATTGAAAGGGCAAGTGCCGGTTTGGAGATTAATGCCTGGTATTCTCTTTTCAGGTCAAAGGCATTGACAATGATCTGATCACCAATCCGGTCAGATATTTCTTTCTGAGTTATAACTGCATTTTCACTGTCATTTCGCTCCTTTGTCAGTTGCTTCATTAAGGACAAGGATTTTTCAGTGTCCTTCATGAGCTTGTATTGGCGGCAATGCCTGGCAGTGGACAGATTAAGAAGCAGGGCAAGTACCAGAAAAGCAGTGAGCAAGATATTTACCGGATTACCGGGGTTTGTGAAAACCACAAAAAGGTTTGCCGTCGGGAGGAATAAAAGAGGAATAATAAATGCGAATCTGCCGATGATGTTTTGTGCATTTGTTGCTTCTCCACCTGTAGCATCAATACGATCCTCAATTGCATAAACCAATAACCAGTAGGCAATAACTCCACCTATGAGCATAGCAGGAATCCAGGCAATAGTTACATTCAGCAAGGCCTTCAGCATAACGGTTATTGCCATAAAACCCAGTATGGCATCAGCAAATGCTGTGGCTTTTATCCGATTTTTGATACGCCTTCTTGCATTTATGTTCTCTACAGACAGATCTTCAACCGGCAGGCTGCTGTTGATCCGAAGGAAATCATCAAGCCGGGTCTGTGCCTTTATTAGCAGTTTTTGAGCGTTTATCAATTTTATAGCCTCCGCTCTCCATTTCAGTATCAGGATCAGCATTGATTTTTGCAGGGAATCAATTGTTGACCCTTCCATTGAACTGCCAAACAATTTTAAAAATCCCCGGCTGAAAAAATCTTTCACTTTTGTAAATAGCTTTTTCATCTGTTATGGTTTTGAGTTAACTTTTGTATTCTTTCCAGCACCTCAGATGGCACCTGTACTTCCGGCACTTCTCCTAATATTTTCTTAGTGCTGCTCGGTACCGGGTTTACAACAATGACAGAAATATCAACCGGCTTTGGTTTGAGCTTACCGCCTACATTGTCTTCCAGATCACTGAAGGCGATAAGAAATTTTTGCAGCGAATCAGGTGAAACTTTCATACTGCTAAAGCAGGCATTCAGGCCGCCCACAGCATCAGTTCTCCTGTGCGTTGGCGATCCCACTACATACACCGTATTGTTTAGAAATGCGTAGCAGTCATTCAGGAACTGTTGTTTCTCCATAAAAAACTGTCTGGCATCAGCCATTGAATCGGCAATGAATTTTTGCAGATATTTTTCATACGCTGTTTTCTGATTGAAATATTCATAGCTGACCTCGCCTTCTTTTTGTACCGGAGCCGGATCACAGTGAGCCGGTTCAGGAACAGTGAGGTACTTTACATCATTGTCTTTTGAATAGTTGTCAATGTAAGTGAGTGAATATTTGCCTCCACCGTGCCGATACTGCCAGTCAATCAACCGGCTGATATGTACCGTGTCTATTTTCGGAATGGCAAACTGCTTGTCTTCGATGTCGGTTGCATCCACAATTTCATAGAGCCATGTAGGTGATAACGGTTTTTCAGAAACGACTGTTTCCGGTGTTGCTTTCTTCCCCAGCACATATTCATTTACCAAATGATCCGTGCCGGCTTTTACCTTATCGTTTGTTAAGTAGAAGTAGCCAACTGCTCCCAGCAGGAGGACTACTATTGTTGCGATGTTGATATTTTTTCTTCTCACATTATTGAGTTTTGATTTTTTAAAATGATTTTACCAGTAACGCCTGCGATTACGGGATGCGGGAAATATCCCCCTGAGCATCACAAATAAGCCGAACACGACAATGCCTAATGTGAGTAGTGATTGTAACAGTGCAGATTCTGCTGCTGCATTTCCTGCACCGTAAAGCCGGATAAAAAGGAACAGGGCTGCAGCGGCACTGGCTATAATGTAAATGGTTCTATTGCCGAGCAGGATCAGCAGCCCGGCAACGATGATAAAGATGATTGTACCCTGGCTGAGATTTCCCAACAGCGCAAGCCGGATGGAAAAAATAATGAGGGAAATGATGCTACAGAAACGAAGGAAGTATTGCATAATAAACTTGGATTTTGTTTACTACACAAATATTCTAAGCAAAGAGTTATCTGAAAATATCTGAATGAGAAAGGGGGCAATCGTTGGGCTAAGGCTCATTAATTTTTCTATGCCGAATAAAGGAATTTATCAACCATTGTTTTTAGGGGTGGCGACTGTAAATAGTCAGAATAACTTTTTAATAATGTCAATACTTCGCTTCTTTTTAAGTTCTGACAAGCTATTAGTGCTTTTTCAATATCAACTCGTTTAGGTGTTTTGAAATCTTCAAAAAGTCTAAGAACTTTGAGCAATTCCTTCGGTGAATTTTTTCCGAAGAACCGATTAGCATGTTCAAGTATGTTTTCAAGTATTGCAAAATCATCTTCATTCAATCTCAATTTGTCTTTCAGTTCGGGACCAATAAGGTTCAATTCTTCTATCAATAAATTACATTCTGCCTTATCTCCCTTATCAATGGCTTTAATAAAATCTAAATCATTTGCCGGATTTGAAGCTGTAGCCAAACTGGTATTGAAAACTGCTTTGGGGTTTGATGACTTGTTTTGAAACTTTTCCAAAATTTCCTTGGGTGAAAAGCTTTGGTTTGCAAGTGCATAAGCTATTCTTCTTCCAGTAAGAATGTTGTCTCTGAATTTTTTCAGCCCGTTATCTGTAACCCTTTTCTCTTTAATGGTGCAGGTTATTTCCGGAACAACTGAAGCAGTTCCTTTCTTTACTTCATCCACAAACCGTTTTGTGAATTCGTTTATTCGTGTTTCACTTTCAGGATATTCATAGCTTTCAATATGTGCTTTATAATACTGTGAAAGTGGTAAAGTGAAGCGGTTTGAGTTATCCTTTCCTTTCATTTCAGTATTAGTCCACCAAACTTTATTGCTTAATCTTGGTTGTCTCAATAATTGGAACTGAATTTTATCACACTCTTTTGCAAGATGCTCATAGAAAAATAAATTGAATGCCCCGTCACTACTTAACACATCGTCTTTAATGAACCAGTGAACTTTAAAATCAAAACTCTCCTGTATAAGATTGCTAACTGTACCTCGCTTTCCTGTTAAAACAAAATAGGCTAACGGTCTGCTGCAATTGGCTCTTACTTCTTCCAGAATTTTATAGCCCTGGTATTTGTTCCAACTGCCATCCGGTTCAATTATTCGTAGGTCAGTAATAACGGCAGTTACTTTTTTATTATTCTGAATAGTGTCCTTAGCACTTTGATAATCCCTGAACAGGTGACATTTAATATTTTTACTTTCAAAATAATCTTTCAACATGTCCCTTACTTTCTCTGTGTCGTCTATTGCTACACACTCCCAGCGGCTTTCTTTTTTCGTTGTATCAACTTTCTTTTCTACATCAGGCATCAACGAATAAACATCCTGCATGTAACGAGTACCAATGAAACTTGCCTTATTGTAACGGTAGCTTTCCAGTTTAGTGGTATCATCTTTAATATTGTCAATATCACTTTCAATATCGTTACAGTACAACTGGAAATATTCTTTAAACCTGCCGATGTTATCTTTTGGAATATGAGGTTCTGCTTTTGCAAATGCTGTCTTGACTAACGAAACCAGTTTTTCCTTTATCCCTTTCTTGCTTGCATTGGTATGAGTGGTGTACAAATCATTTTTTAAATCGTGCATAATGTTGTGTACAATTCCCCTCGGACTGAAAAAGCTATACTGCACATCGTTTAAGGTATGCTTATCAATACTCTCTGCCTGGGCAATAGCTTTCAGCAATGATTGAAGTTTATCTTTAAACGGCTCGCATATTAGATATACTTCCGGTGATTTAACGGCTTCAAATGCTTCCTTCCAATATTTGTTTTTGTTGGTGACATTTATGAGGGCTTTTTTTGAAAGGTTTGAAAGAATGAAAATCGGGAGAACAGATTGCTGCATCACTCTCAATTTCATCAGTAAGTCTATGTTACCTAAATATTTTTTGTCGGTTTCCTTAACATCTTTGTTTTCCGCAAAAAACAATACTGCCGAAAATGATTTAGTAGAAATGGCTGAAAGTAATTTATCTTCTGTATCGAAAACCTTAATGTCAATTGAATGCTTATTGAAGATTTTCTCCAAATTGGTTTTCTGAGAATTATTTAACAATACCACAATTTTTTCCATAGCGTGTATAAAATATTATTCAATAATAAAGCCCTCAATAATTTCAAATCTCACTTCACCTTTGGTCTTTAGGTGGGCAAGAAATTGACATAGATTTGCTAATACTTTATCCGAACCAGTCAAGTGGTAATTTTTATTTTTCATATTGTTGTAATCACCTTTTGTGTCCATTTTAAAACGACTGTGATTCATTGGATCAGCGTTATTATTCCAAGAATCGGTGTGGCATATTACTTGTGCATTTTTCAAATCTTTCAACCCTTTAAAACAATCAGGAATATCTGAGAAATGTACAATTATTAATGCATCGTCTTTATCCCAATCTTGAATAGTTTTGGCTCTATCGGAAATATAGTCCAATGTCTTATGGTCATACAATTCAAATCCTTCGATCTGCTCGATAATTCTTTTATGGCGTTGATATGTGTTGGCAGGGTTACAAGGATTCCCACCCGGATCAAAAACAAAGATTCTTGTTATCATTTGAAAATTAATTGATAGTGAAACCCATTTTGTAAGTGGGAATAATCCGATTGGTCGTTATTATTCTGTAAAGGATTATCCACTCCAGTTGAATATAACAGCGTTGATACAGTTCCATCATTTTTATTCACAAATTTTAAATGCACATGATAAAATTCATTCAAGAGCACAATCATTCCGCCTAGCTTCTCATGCTGGCTCTTTGACTTCTTTGCAGAATCAATAATTCCACAAAAGTCAGTAACTGGTTCTTTACCCACATGAAAAATTATATGAGGGTATTCACATTCAAAAAAGTCCATAACATTTACATCAGCGTATTGACTCCTCCCTCCCCACCTTAGCGCATTACTATAAATGCAGTTCAAAATTGCTTCAATATGGTCGCTGGTAAAAAAAATTTCAAGGTCCTTCTTCCCATTTCCATTTAAATAAATTTCTCTATTAGTGAGTCCACGAATAACAATGGTTCCTTCCAACTTTGCTAATAAAGCATTGAATGCCTCTTCAGTTTTCTTTCCCTCCCTCGCTGTTACAGCATTTTTGATATTGATCCATAATGGGCGAAACTCAGTAATAAGTGCTATGTATGGTTCAAAGACGTTCACTATATCGTTGGTTATTCCACTCCAAATTTTATCAACTGACCAATTATTTTGAACTGCATAATTTACTAAACTTTCAGTATGCTTATAATGATGATGACAGGTTTCGAAAGGACATTTAGAGTCCAATACCTTCTTAAATTCAAATAAGACCTTTCCTAAAGATTTATTATTAAGGTCAGCTTTATAGCTTTCGATTTCTAATTTTAGTAACTCATTATTATCATAAACTATTTGCACAGCTAGATTCGATGAAATGTGATTTGAAATAATACTAAAAAAGGATTGTGTCTCATCGAAAATTTCTTTTTCTTTATGCGTTCCAACTCCAATTCCGCCAAGAGTATATTTCAAATTCTTATATACCATCGCAACCGATAAAAAGTAATATATACTTGAATCATATAGGTAGCATAATAGGGAATTTACATAACCGATAATAAGCAGATCAATTGGATTGATTAATTCATTTTGCAGGCATTGTTTTAAAGAATCGAGATCGCCGTTTGCAAAATTCATTTTACTAAGCTTTTCTTTAAAGGTATCTGGGGGCATTTTCATTAGTTGCCCAAATATTTTCCCATAATCATGCGCAGATTGATTGTTTATTATTTCATACTCTGAGGGGTTGCTATTATTCTCCTTAACAAGAAATCGCTCAGAAACATCTTTTATAATGTTTTCATATTCATTGAAAGGGAAGCGCTCTTGTTCGTAAAACTTATAGGGAACGGAAATTACCAAAGTATTGGCTCTTACTATATGTTCGAAAGCGATAAATTCAATATCATTCTTCAGTTGTACTTTGAGAATTACACTGCTCCTAAAGTTTGAAGTAATAAGTTTATTAATACTTTTCCCAGGAGACAACTCCTTTAGAGCATAAACATAGAGTGAAAGGGCAAACGGAGCTATTTTATTTTTGAACTCATGAAACAAAAATTTTTTCAGGGTTATTGTATCCCATGCTTCAAAATCGACATTTTGTATTTTATCAGCTTTTAATTTGGCGAAGCCAGATATCAAAAATGTAAACTGGTCTTGCTCTTTAAGAAACGAATTCTCATATAGTTTTTTGAAAATAATAGCAAAATCCTCTTCAGCATTTTCATATCCCGTAATCGAAAATGGGAATGTGCTTAGTAGATTAGAAAACAGATTTTCAAGTTTGTTATCTGACATGGCTATTAAGTGATTTGTGCATAATTGCCCATCCTCTGTTATTGATTTTTTGTGTGTCAACTATTCTGAATCCGAGAGACGTAAATAAGTTCAAAGATGGTATGTTGGTTTCTGGAAATATTGAAATCATACAGTAATAGTCCATGTAACCATCCCTCATACCCATCTCCAGTGTTTTTTCAACCATTAGTTTGGAAAAGCCCATACGCCTATATTTTTTTGGATGAATGACCATTTGATCCAACCAAATGAATTTATCATTCAGGTTGAACAAAAAATCAAGCACCCCCTTTTCATAAAGCAGATAACCCTGAGAAATTTGCGCCTGAATTTCATCAGAAGAAAAATTAATCAACGTTCCAATTATCTTATCATTCAGTTCAGTAATTAAGTTGTACTTATTCCGGTCTAACCTTGTCTTATACTCAATGCTATTGGGGTAGTTAATAAGAAACCCGGTATTCTTATTATTCAACTCGGACAATAGATTGTCCTTGATTATATTGCTTACTACTCGAATATCTGCACTTGAACTTGGACGCAAATCATGTCGGATGTCTTGCTTTAACTCTAGTTTCATTTAAAAGGTCTTGATTTGAATAGGATGCACAAAATTTTTGTTTGCCAATTTGATTTGTGGAAATTCTCCAGCAGAAATAACAACTTGATTTCCTGTTTTCAAAACACTATCCAAGTTATGCGCAATTGTCATAATTGCACTGTAGGATAGTACTGCCGGAATTTGTGGGTCAGAGTTGAATTTGGATTTATACTTTGCGGAAAAAACCTTATAACCTGGCATTTCATAATTCGGTGAGTATGCAAAATCAAAATAAGTTATTCCTTCTCCAAGTTTACCTACAGTGTTTTTAACATCTGGCAATGTGGATTCAATACCGCCATAGATTTCCCCATTATATCTTAATTCTTTGAGTGTTTTGTAAACAAGTCCTAAGCTTTTCCCAATTCCAATTATATAAACATTTTGCGTTTTACTCTGTTTAAATTTTTCAACCAACGTTCTATAATCGTTTGCCTTTTCATCAAAAGCATTTTCAAATGTTACTTCAATATTCTTTGCCTTCAAATTATTTAATAGTGATTTGTAGATGCTGCTTCCAAATTCTGAGTTAGCATACAAGATTCCAATTTTGTTCACATGAAAAGAATCACTCAATGTACTGGCAACAATTTTTGTAAAATCATCCGGTTCAATATAATTTCTTAATGTATATTTTGATGAATCCAAAAGGTTACCAGCCCCTGAAACTGCAATCAGAATTTGGTTATTCTTTTCAGTTATCGGCTTTATCGCCAATGAAACTCCACTTAGCTGTGAGTATACAATAGAAGGTTTATTTACAGTATTGGCTTTCATAATGAGATTCACCCCTTCCTTAGGATCGCCCTTGCTGTCTTCATAGGAAATATCGATAACGTTTCCGGCTATTCCTCCTGAACCATTAATTTCTGCAACAGCCAACTGCAATCCATTCTTAGAATACTCCCCAGCAACCGCTGCATTGCCAGTTAACGGAAGAATAGCTGTAATTGTAATCTTTTCGCTTTTGTTTTGTGAGGGATTGTTATTGCAGGCTGCAAAAAGTACGATATTGAATGTAATTATAAATACTGATTTAATTATTCTGCTCATTATTACATTTTTAATTTAGTTATATAAATGTGTATTTAAGAAATTTTCATTTTGAAATTCTATTTTTGAAAAACCGTCAAGCCATTTTCCCTCTTTGATAATTGCCACCCGGTCAGCTAAGTTAAAAGCAGCTTGATAATTATGTTCAACCAAAAGCATAGTTTTTTGTTTTTCCTGTTTCATCTTTCTCAAAAAATCAATTGCCTGTTTCGCTGATTCAGGGGAAAGTCCTGCTGTAGGTTCATCAAGTAACCAACATTGCGTTTGTTGCGAAAGCAACATAGCGAATGAAAGCATTTGTCTTTGTCCACCTGAAAGGTTACCCCCCAGCTTGTCCATGAGCTTTTCCAATGCAGGAAAGTAATTGAGGCATTCTTCTAATATATTTGTTGCTTCTGTTTTGCTTTTCTCTTTTAGAGCCAATTCAAAATGCTCACTAACTTTCATTGCAGAAAATACCATCCCTCCTTGAAGGAAAAGAGAAATGCCAGCTTGTTTAATATTCCAGGGCTTTAGCATCATAAGATTTGTTCCTGCAAATGAAATTTCTCCTGAGAGATCTGCGGTTATCTGAAAAATAGATTTAAGCAAAGTGCTTTTGCCACACCCGTTTTGCCCAATAACAGCCAAGACTTCTCCTTTATTTACCGAGAAGGAAATGTTCTGCAAAACTGTTTTGCTGTTGTAACCACAAGTCAGGTTTTCTATGTGAAGCAATTCGCTCATGTAGTTGCAATGTCGTTTATAATTTTAATCGCCCCCTCTTTCATTTCAATATGAATGTCGGCAATTGCCAATGCCTTGTTGATATTGTGTTCAATGATTAAAAAAGTGATTCCTTCATTTCTCATTTGTAAAATCATGCTGCTGATTTGTTCAATCGTACTTGGATTTAAACCTGCAAAGGGTTCATCCAATAAAGCTAATTGAGTTCCGTTCATAGCTATCATGCAAAAGGAAATCAGTTTTTGTTGACCATAGGAAAGTTCTCCTGCTGTCTGATTACTCAAATCCTGTAAGCCAAATTTTGCAAGCAGAGCATTGGCTTTTTTCTTTAACATTTTATCTTCCTGCCTTGCCACTTTGGATTTAAATATTAGACTGGCAAAACTGTTTCCTGAGTTGTTATGTACTGCTGAAACTAAATTCTCCCACACCATCAAATTCTTAAACAATCTAGGCCGCTGATACAAACGGATAATGCCCAACTGTGAAATTTGCAAAGCAGATTTTGTTTCAATATTGTTTCCATTGAAGATAATTTTCCCTTTCAATGGTTTATCTAATCCCGTAATGAGGTTGAACAATGTAGTTTTCCCTGCTCCGTTTTCACCTGTGATAAGCACAATACTTTTCTTGCTCATTGAGAATGAAACATCTTTAACTGCTGCAACTCCGTCAAAGGATTTGTTAAGGTTTTCTATCTCTAAAAGTTCACTCATTGAATTAAATATTTTCCGAAAATACCTTTGGGCTTGAAACGAACAATCAGCACCAATAGTAAGCCGAATAATATCATTCGCATATTAGCCGCAATGCCTTCAGGCAGTTGCAAAAATTTTAAAAATTCTGGCAGAAGAATGTAAATGGCTGCACCGGTAATTGGTCCAATTATTCTGCCTGCACCGCCAATTAAAACAATGCTGAGAATAAGTATTGATTCATCTAATGTAAATGAAGTTGGATCAATGTATGTGGTGTATGTAGCGTAAATACTTCCTGCAATTCCTGCTACAATGGAAGAAAGGATTATACTGATCTTTTTGTAATATTTAGGGTTTTTCCCCAAACTCAGAACTTCTATCTCGTCATCTCTAGTTGCCTGTATCAATCGGCAAAGCGGGGTTTTAAGAAACCATACATAAAAAAGAATCACAACTAAAACCCAAACACCACCAAACAAAGCAAAGCTCCCGGGTGTGTTTATATTCAATCCGGAAATTTCAGGATTGGAAATTCCTGTAATGCCATAAGAACCCCTTGTAACAGAAATCCAGTTGTAAACAACTGAAAAGAAAATGATTTGCAAAGCAAGTGTTGCTAAACTGAAGTAAAACTCTCTTACTTTTCCTGCAACAAAACTGAAAAGTAAGGCTGACAACATGCAGGTCAGTATTGCCGAAGGCAATGCAAGCCAATAAGTGAACCCGAATTTTGTAATAGTGATTGCTGTTGCATATGCACCGACACCATAAAAAACTGCCTGAGCCAAAGTCAACAAACCTGACAACCCAACTTTCTGATTTGCACTCAATGCAAGCAAAATGTAAATTTCAAGTATTACAAGTATGTGGAGTAAATAGTTCATACTGTGTCCTTTCTTAGATTGTAACTAATTATACCTTCTGTTCTAAACAAAATCACAAGCAATAAAATTAGGAATGTAATTCCGTCTTTCCATTGAGCATTTAAAAACCATTCAACAGAATTTTGCAAAAGTGTCAATGCAATGGCGAAAGCAATTATCAAAAGAATATTCAATCTTGAAACAAGAATTGCTACAACTGATGCACTGAGTGTGATGTTCATTCCTGATTGTGGATTTACCCCAACTTCTATCGTTTTTAGAATGGCAGCAATTAGAGCCAACATGCTTCCGGAAATAAAAACCTTTAGCCTTTCTTTTTCCGTGTTTATACCAAGAACTTTGCTGATGGATTCATTGTCTGAAATGGACTGAAATGTCAAATTTGATTTTGAGAGTTTCAATATGACAGTAACTGTAGCTGTCGCTATAATCCCAAAAGCTACTTGGATCAGTTGCACTTTTGTTAAAATGATGTTGCCGATGACAAATGAACCTGATATTGAATTTCCTATTATTTTGTCTTCATTCCCGAATAGCAAAGCCAAAGTATTTACAATTGCCACATATAGACCCAATGAAGCAACCAATAAAATGCTTTGGTTGGACTGCCTTTTATTAATAGGTAAGTAAATGGCTTTTTCAATCAGCCAAATCATGATAGCCGTAACTGTGATGGCGAATAAAACAGCTACAGCCCAATTGTTTGTTTTTGAAAGCATCCACCACAATGCGACTGCTCCAGCCACATACACACCACCATGTGCAATGTGAAAGACCCTCGTTACCCGAAAGATATAGGTAAAGCCAATCGCCATCAGGCTGAGAATCAGTCCAGAAACGATGCTATTGATGAGAATTTGTAATGCAGTTTCCAAAACAAGGCGAATATCTTTTTTTACTAGTTATCTGAAGTTATCTAATAAAAGCATAGGGTTTCCATCCAAATGCCCAGCAACTGATTATGTTTAAAATTGTGTAAAACTCAACCACCATTTCAGAGTTTTAACGGTAAAAGGCAAATTCTGTTGATTGATGCTTTTCCAATACATACGGCTGAACCAGAAGTGGAAAGCTCAGGCATATCAATGCCTTTGCCAAACTGAAGTTTTTGCAATGCCCTGCATTGGAAAAGGTATGCACTGACCAAACAAGATTATAAAGCTCATTCCTGGTTAATATTTCTTTTTCCATGTACTTTATTTTAATATTGAAGAAGCTTATTATTAGTTCCTGCTTAATTCTATGAAGTAAATTTAGATTTTCTTTTTAAAACAATAATCAACTAAGTTGGACAATTCAGGGAGGAATTAAGGAGGGTTTGCGGAGCAATTGAATTTAATGTGCAATGATTAAGGAGGTGAAATTTCCAATGTTTAATATTGCATGAAAAACAACTTTCAGTGCTTGTTTCTGTAATTTAATAATAAAAGTATTTTACAATTTAGTAAGCTCTTTATAAAACACCTCACCTTTGCAAAAGCAAATAAATAGAAATTTAGAGCCTTTTTCAAGACATTGATAGACTTTAATCGAGTGTTCAAAATATGCTGCCAAACCATTATCTGAATTGTATAAATAATTCAAATCAGATACACGAAAAATTAAAAGCCTAAGTTGAGCGTTTGCAACAAGCAATTTTTGAAAATCATACCGTATAGCAGGATATGAATGTTTACTGGCATCTTCGATTCTATGCTTACCTAATTCGCTTTCTGCACAAGTGTTAGATGTTTTGGACAATAATCAGCATCGTCATTATACCAATGAATATCATAAAGCCACTCAGTATTTCTAAAATTATGATCTCCTAAGTCATACTTTTTTTTCGCTTCAGATACAATATTATCAATTTCATTCAGGAGTTTTTCCCTTTCACTATCAATCTCTATTTTACGTTTATTTGACTTGCTTTTTTTTAAACAAGTGTAAACACAATAACCATTTTGATAACCTAATTTAACTAAATTAAATTTTATTTGATTGGTAAATTCCTCAGACTCGCTATTTTGCCTAAGTGATAGGGGTATATTGGCAAGTTCTTCAATTATCGATTTTGATATTGCTGACTTACTTTTAATGGATAGTTTATCTTGATATTTATGCCAAGCTATTATTTTCATAATTAAACCTTAATAAAAAATTACATCCAAAAAAGCTGTTCGTCTTTTCCATATTTCAAGTTCATTCCTTTTTATTGGAGGTTTGCTGTTAAACCACGGTGACGAATGAATCAAACTCAAAAGCATAAGATAACCATCAACATCCTGGAAGTATCTTTCTGACTTGCCTAATGTTTTCCCAATTGATTTCCTAACTCTTGGTGCTGAAATTGTACAGTATAATTCTGGCTTTACAATTGCCAATAACCTTCCCCATACTTTCATTGAAGGACCTAACTCAACTAACTTGTTTAACTGAATTTTGAGTTTATTCAAATCCAAAGGATATGATAAATTGGCAATGGTATTAATTGAATTTACAATCGTTTTATGTTCTTGTGGTGTACCATTTTTCAGCATCCGCCTGAAATCGCCAGAAGCCGCAACATGACCAAAAGCTCCAAAAGGTGTCATTCCTCCAATCAGCTTTCTTTTATTCAGATTATTAAAATAAGTAGTCTTCCATGGCAAATGGAGTTCTATAGCAACTTGATTTAATAATAATATCCTTTCTTTAATTCTATCTTGGTCAAAATATTTTTTACTTCCGTTTAAAACCTTCTTCATATAAACATCCCAATCTGCTTTAACAAGCCAGGCAGAAGAATTAGAGACTTCTTCTTCTTTATTAGATTCATCATCAATGCCAGATTCTTTAAGTTTTGCTTTCCTTTTCCTGTACTGTTCAGAATATTTCTTTAACCAATCCTCATCTGGTTTAAATGAATACTTGCTGCTCCTCCACTTTTGCACATCCGCTTCAATATCTGCAAATACTTTTTCATCGGAAATCCCTTCAATTAAAATATTTGCTTCGTGGTTTTCATAAAAGCCATGATAGGTGAAGTTTGAACTTCCCATAAATACCGCTTTCCTTTTTTGCTCAGTAAAGATGCAAATTTTAGGATGGAACAAAATATCATCCTTAGCAATTTTTAAATCTTTACAAAGTGTCATTAGCAGTCGTATGCCATCGGGATGTGATTGACAAAAAGAAACTCCAACAGTTGCTGATATTTCAGAAAGGTTATAGAGATATTCAAATGGTATTACAGCATTAGGATTACCAATCCATGCAGTGTACATGGAAAGTTTAGAATATTGCCTACAACATCTTGCAAGCTCCTTTTCAAAATGAGTGTTATTAGCAAAAAAAGTAGTTCTGCTCATAAATTATAACGTTTGGTCTTTTATTGGACACCCAATTTAGAAATCTATCCATCGTAAAGGTAACTCCTATAAACTTCAATGAGCTTTTCAGTTGACAGTCTTGACAAACGACTTGACGAATAAGCAAGCAATATTTTTATTTTTCGGTCTGCTATTATAATTTCTGTTGCTTGTTGCTTTCCCAGTTCTTTTATATTGAGTTTGATGTTATTGATTGAACAAAAAATGCTGAACCAACTTAATGAACTATTGCCTTGCGTATTGCCTGAAACGATAAGAGAATCTATTGCCGGATAATCATTAAGTATTTGAACAATATCCATAAACTCAATTGGAAATAAGCTATGATCTTTTGAACTGCCTTGCTGACGGTAAACTATTTTACCCATATCGGTTAAACCCAATTTCAGCTTATTTAAAATTGCTTTTCTTTCCTCAATTGCATTTTCACCACTTAGTAATTCAAAGGAATGTTGGGCTACTGCTGCAAGTATTTCCCAAAAACGATTGGTAGAACTGCAATAAAAGAAATTGTGTTTTCTGTTTCTTGCATCTGTTGGAAAAGTGCCTATAAGCAATTTATTTGCAACTTCAGGAATATGCCAGTTCCAGGGATGAGTTTCTTGAGAAAATGTATTTTGGGTAATGGTTGGCATTATTAGATCAACTTTGTTAACATTATATACTTAATATCATTCATTTATTTTAGGTTTAAATTACGATTCCTGTTGCAGTGATTAATTGTTCTAATGAAGTACATGCATTTTCTATTTCCGTTCTAAATAAAGGACTATCAACTTGATAGTGCGAACCTTTGTTTAAAACAAACCTTCTATAATGATCCAACTGATTTAAATGTACAGTAACGGCAGGAGGTATAGTACCAGCAGGAGCAGTTCTTGCCTTATGAATAGAAGTTCTCAATAAACCGTTTAAATCATGTGGTTTATATGTACTATTTATTTGTTCATGAGGTGTTAAATACCTTTTGCAAAACTTTTCGATTGCTTGTCGGAGTGAGTTGGCAGCAGCTGCATACTCTTTGTTTTTAAGAAACCCACGAGCTTTTTGTAGTGGGTTTTTTGTCTCAATAATAAAAGGATAATTATTATGGCTGATTGGATCTTCGTCTTCATACATTTCAATAAAGTTCCAATTCGCTATAGTCCCACTACGTTTAATTCTATCGCCAACATATTCAAAAAAGTTCTTATCATGTGTAAGGATGAATAGCTGGTAATCGGTAACATATGGTGCTGCAAGAAGAATATCAAGTACTTTTTCTCTGTTATGCATATCTAAACTAATAAGCATATCATCAAGAACAATAAACTTTAATCCAGCGTAGGGCAATCTTTGGTTTAGAATACATAACCGTATAGACAGACTTATTGCAGTCAAACGAGCTTCATTTAAAAAGGAATGTGGTCTTGAAATAGTTGCAGCAATTCCGTTGAAATTAAATACCTCTAAAGTAATCTTAAAAGGTATTGCTCTGAAATGAATATCCTTCTTATCGAAAGATGCAGCCGTTAAATTCAATCTGAAATCAAAATTATATCCTAATTGTGTTCTTAAAATCTGTGGTCCATTAGTATTTATGTAAGTAATAAGCCCTTGAAGTCCAGTATTAAATCGATTTACTAAAGTATTGAATTGCCCAAATTGTTGAGTGTGTCTCTGTGCATAAATCATTTTTCCATTCTTGTTTGGAACTTTTTCAGGGCCTTTCTCCACTTCCTTCCACATTTCATATGCATTAGTAATATTCAATGTTGTCGGAGTTCCGTTAATGTTCCTGTCAATAGTTGCCGAAGGAAATTGTAAATATTTTATTACGTCTGTCAAAAACAAAATCCCTAAGTCAATTGTCTGTGAATGCCGGAAATCTTGGAGCTTAAACAGCAACTTATAATTAATGAAATCTGATGCAAAAGTTATTTCTTGGGCAGTTGGATTTGTTCTTATTGCTACGTTATTTAAGGATATTTCGTAAGTAACAGGTACTACATCGTCAGTTACTAATCTGACAAAGGAATTGTAATCACCTGATCCAGGAGTAGTTTCCACTGCATGTATATTCACTAAACTGTCGTAATCGGCAGGCCCTTTTCGAAAATATTTTTGTATATCATTATCAGTAGATTTCAACGAAGCCTCAAAAAGAGTATAAAGCGACCAATATAAGGTTGATTTTCCGCTTCCATTCTCTCCATAAATTAATGAATGCTTACCTCCAATATTTAAAGCAGGTTGTTGATCATTAAAAAACTTAAAATTATTAAGCTGTATCGTGGCAATCCTATTCATTCTCTATAAAGTTGTAGAGTTAATTTTCGATATTATTTCCTTACTATGAATGTTTGATAATATTATTCTTGTTCTTATTGGATTTTCTCTTTCTTGTAACCACTGGTAAGCAAGGCTAATTGTATTCTTATTTTTCGAATAATTTCCTTCTTCTAAAAATCTAAACTCTTTGCCTATTTTGATAAATTTCAATACATCAATTTGTAACTCTTTCATATGAGCTTCAAAATACAACTCATAAACCATCATATTTATCAGATCTTCGAATAATGGGATCAGGCTGCCATTTTCTGTGTAAATATTAACCTGAGGGCTTTTTTCGTCATTAAGAAAAATAATATAATCAACAATTAATTCAAACTTTGATACCAGCTCAGTATCATCTACTTTGATAATTGGCAATAACTCAACATATTGTTTAGTGTAACGCTTTCGCCCTCCAGCTATCTGGGCTGTTTTTTGGTAGAAATAGAAATCAATTAATTTAGAATTAAGTAATGCCAAAAGATATTTCAAATTGCTGCCTGTTAGGAAGTAAGCAGAATTTGTGAGATAATGCCTATTAGTATCTAAGCAATAATTAGCTCGATCTGATATTTCTATCCAAACGATTTTGTCATTTTCAAATTCAGGATAGTAAGCTGTGTTATCTTGTATTTCATACCATTGATAAGAGCCCGGTTTTCTCCCGATAATATCACTTGAGGTTACTTTTGGGGTTAGTTGATCTTTATATTTTTTTAGGTAGGATTTAATTGCTGGATATTTTTCAATATCAATTCCATGCTTTGTAAATATTATGTAAACATCATCAAAAAAATATTTATAACGTTTAATGTCCTTCCCTCTTAGCAATGGCTTAATTACTTCCTCACTATTTGCATTTTGAGATACTAAAATATCTTTGGTTTTATTATCTATATGGAAGACCTCATTTAATCCAGTAGTAACACCTCTGAAGAATTTTACATCCCAATTTTTTAAAGGAGTTCCGATTAGTTCAATTTGTTGTGTAATTTGAAAGTCTTGCTTTTCAGCCACAGTCCAGCCATCTTCAGACAATTCCGTGACGATTACAGAATGATTTTGTACATATTCAAACAAATCAACTTTTCCAACTTGATAGTCTGAATCAGCTTTAATCCCAATTAAGTTTTTCTTGCTTTTTTCTTTTCTAAATTGAAGTATATTGACAAAAACCACAGCGGCTGGGAAAATAACTGCTTTCGAAAAATCAATAAGTAAAATGGGATTAGTTTCTTCAATTAAAAATTTCCTAAAGCCTTTCCCATAAGCCGCATTCATCCATTTATTCGAAGTTATAAAGCAAAGGTTTCCATTATCCTTTAACAAGCTGTTGCCCTTTTCATAGAAAAGGCAATATATATCTCCACTTTTTGCGAACGTTTTAAAATTAGCTTCAGCTAAATATTCAATATCATTTCCGAGTTTTTGAATCTGTATATAAGGTGGATTACCAATAACAATATCAAAACCACCCTTATCGAATACATCTTTGAAAAACAAATGCCAGATGAAATAAGGCTTCTCCTCTGTGTTTTGTATCTTATGCAACTTTGCTCTTTTTTGTGCAAATGATGATACTTCTTTTCTTAGTTCTTCCAATTTTTTTTGCCCCTTTGCATTTAAAGCCCTTTCGTTTTCTGCTTCGCTTAGTAATCTTGCCAATTGACCTTCTCTTAATTCCAGATTTACATCTATATGCTTGTGTACAGCTTCGTTAATCTTCGTTTTTAATATTGCTTTGTCTGCTGGCTTCTTTACATTAAAATACTTTTTCATTAACCCCTGAATTTCTTTTACCGTTTCAGTTTGGGTAAAAGTCATTTTCATTTGGTTGTCAGTTATATTGCCAAACAAATCTCTTTCAGGTTCAACTACTTTAATATTCTTTTTCGTTTTAGTAACCATACTTAAATCAATACCCTCAAAACGCTCCAGCAGGCTATTGCCCTGCATAATTTTATAGTCAAGGTTCGGTAAAGGTTGTGGCTTGTCTTCATCAACCACCAATGCCAGCCAAAAACGCAAACGTGCAATTTCAACAGCACCGTGTTCAAGGTCAACACCGTAAATGCTTTCTTCAATAATTTTCTTCTTTGTTTCAGCAGGGTCAAACGCCGAAAGCGTTTGCAGGTAAGGATAAATATGGATTTTAGCTTTGTATATTTCCTGTAAAATACCAATTGGGAATGCCCCTGAACCAATGGCGGGGTCACATACTTTTACTTCGTCCAGTAATTGATTTAACTGAATCGCATTTGCTTTATCCCTCAGGTATGCAGACACATTTTGCTGCCTGATAAATTCTTCTACCTGTGCCTCTTCCGGCAAATGATTTTTAAGGTATTGCACCAGACTTTCCTGGCACATATAATGTACAATTTCTTTTGGTGTATAAAATGCACCCTTCTCCCTGTTTTCTTCCAGCAGGTTTTCAAAAATATGCCCCAGCATTTCAGGGTCAATACCTACTTCCTGTTCATCAGGGCTGTTTTCATCTATCGTAAAATTATATTGCTCAAAGAACTCTAATAATTCCTGAAAATAATTAGAAGGAAAGTTGATGCCATCAGTATGCGGTTGGTCATTATCAAACAAACCACCATTCAAATAAGGAACTCTTTTGTTTGTTATGGCGAATACATTATTCGTTCTGTCTGGTTCATTCAGGGTATTAAAAAACAGAGCAGTAAGGCATTTACCATAAAAATGTTCTTTATCATTGAAGTTCCTGAATAACTCCATCATGAAATTTGGATTTCCGTCAATCCATATTTCTTCATTCTCTTTTTTGGTTGGCAATACCGGACAGCCCAACCAACCTTTCTTTTGCAGGAAATGAAGAAAGACAATACGACCTAAGAGCTTTTTTGAAAAATCCCTGATAGGTTTTCTTTTGTCATCCTCATTTTTTTCGTCTGAATTATCAAGCAACAGTTTTTGATAACCAGGTTTATCATCAATGAACCGCCAGAAACGTTCGTAATGTTCTTTATATTTTTTGAAAAACTCTTTGGTAAGTGCTTCAACAGAAAATGCCTGTATAATATCTTTTACAGCAATAACGGGCTTTCTGTTTGCAAGTTCCAGCAGTCGTTTTGCCGCTGTAGTTCCGCTTTGATTACTGCCTAACAAATAGGTGTAACGTTTTTTCTGCGTTTCGCCTTTTTGCAGTTCTCCGGTTTCAAGGTCAATATCACTCCATTTAGCAATAAATGTAAACCGATAGATTTCCTGTGTGGGAGAATAGAAAAATACAATTGCACCATGCGTTATGTTCTGGTCTATATACTTAGCTGCAATTTCTCTTAATCCCTGTCGGTTACGTTCTATATCAACAGAATCATCTACCTGAACTTCAAATAATGCAATTGACTTTGCATCTTCCAACTTAATACGACCGTACTGCTTACCTGATATAACTTTTTTATCTTCCGCAAATGGATTGTTCGGTGTTGAGAAATATTCCACCTTACCAAATACAAAGTCTAATACCTGTTTCCAGTATTGAAAATTATAGCCTTGCTTGAATATATCTTTTAACTGCTTTTCGTTCATGCTATACAGTAAAACTTTCTGTGATAATAATATCAGGGTTTAGTAATTTAGTTACCGGCAATACAACTTCATTGCTTTGCTCTGTTTCAGCCTTTTCTAATGGATAAGACTTTAAGATAGCCATTACTTTCTCCAATAAAAGCACTGGCTTTATTGGCGTTTTTTTCACTGCTTTTTGCAGTTTATTCAAATCCCTTTGAAGATTCTGGAATTTGCCTTTTCTAATCGCTTCCTTCGCTTCTAAAATCAAGTCTTTCTCTAACTCATTAGTAAAAGGGAGATTGAGAAAAGCATCTAAGTAAGCCAAAGCCTTTTTTTCGTTAGGGCCTTGTGTTATATCTACTTTTTTATCTTTCGCCTTTTCCTCTTCCAGGCTATTTGAAAAATGTTCTATTGCTGCTTTTACCTGTTCATGATGGTGAGGATGCAACGGAATTTGTTTTTCTTCCTGCTTGGCTTCAAACTGTTTTACTGTTTCTAAAAAGGTGAGTTCTTCTATTTCATTATCAGCTTTCACATAAAGAAAGGCATCCCTTCTGGCATCTCGTATAAATGAAATTGTTCCATCTTTTAATATCTTACTCTTTCTGCCTACTCTTGCCCGCAAAGGCATATTCTTAACCTTCTTGAATATTTCCGGCTCCTTTTCTCTCAACTCTCTAATAAGCATCAGGTAAATAAGTTTCTCGTCCTTTTCTTCTTCGATAGTGTGGTCGAATATGCCGAAAGATTGTGTTTCTTCATCAGGGGAATATACCTGACTGTCTTCACCTAATGCCGCATGAAATGCCTGCAATTTCATAATTGCTTTTTTCTCCAGTTCAATGTCGCTGTTCACTTTTGCAGTAGGAAAGAAATTGAAAATATGAACTTCTTTGGCTTTTGAACCAATACGATTTACCCTTCCAATTCTTTGCATTAATCTGGTTGAGTTCCAGGGAGTATCATAATTAATAATGATGTTTGCCCTGTGGAGATTTACACCCTCGGCTAATACCTCAGTAGAGAGTATTAAATCAAAATCGTTTTTTTGCTCGGACAATGGGAAGTTTGCATCAAAGTTTGCCCGAATTACCGGCATTTTATCTTTCCTTGATTTGCTATCAACTGTAATAATCCGATGCTTGATTATTTGTTTAAGGTTTTCTTCAAGATAAGCGGTTGTTTCCTTGCTTTCAGAAAATACAACCAGCTTTAATTCAGGATTTATTTTTTTATCAAATAGCTTGTCGTTAATGTATTGAATAAAAACTTCCAGCTTGGGATCTTCCTTAATATCAACCCAATCTGCATTAAGTTCTTTCAAAATTTCATAATCTCTTTTTAAACCAACAACAAATTCAGGTTCAAAATCATCAGGTTCACATATTTCAATTGTAGGGTCTTCAACGGCTTTATTTAAGATTAAGTCTAACAATTCCTCTTCTCTGCCTTCATTTATGTATTCGGAAACAGGAAGATTTGGGGCTATATAAATTTTGCCATTTTCAAACATAGTAACCATTGCTTTAGTAGCGTTCAAAAATCTATCAAGAGATTTCTTGAAAGCATAAAAGCTGCTGTCTATTCTTTTCACCAAAAGTGTTTTCATGATTTTCGCTAATTGCGTTGAAATCATGTCTGCCTTTTGATACTTATTTTTTTTGTGAGGTTTTAAGTAGCCTATTGCCCGGTATCTATTATAAGTTAAACCTTCAGTTGGATGGCTAAGACAGCGAATAGTTTTATCATATAATAATTCAAGGTGTGGCTCTAATTCATAAAATATCTTTTCCGGTTTTTTCACTACAGGAAAATTAATACCCTGTTCTGTCAAGTCTTGTGAATACTGGACATGAATCATTAAATCTGTTCTTGTACGACGAACTGTTAACGGCTCAATAACTTTTACCCTTATCTTATCATAGATGCGTTTTACACCATCTTTTACTTTTTGAATATCTTTTTCCTGCTTCAGCTTTTTATAAGGCTCAATTGCCTGTTGACTAAAGAAGTGTTGAAGATTGCCAACTTCTAAAGTAGAATTTTTACTATCCTGGAATAGGTAAACCTGATTGGCTATATCTTCCGGACGGTTATTTAAAGGCGTCGCTGAAACAAGAATAATTCTCTTTAATTCTCTGCTACCATCGGGCAGTATTTTCTTTGTTTGCGATTTGCAGATTTTTTGCAACTCATTATACATACCTGCTGTGTCTGACCTGAATTTGTGTGCTTCATCAACAATAATTAAATCGTACTTCTCAGGGTTAGTGATTTTATGCAGGCTGCCATTTGTAATAATTTCAACATTGTCAAGATTGAAGTTGTCAATCGTTTCAATCCAGTTGTCTTTTAACGCAGGAGGAACTATGATCAATGTTCTTGACCGATATGAAGGAAACCCATTTGAATAAAAATACTTTTTTGCAATAAGCGTTGAAACGATTGTCTTTCCTAATCCCACAACATCAGCTAAGAAAAAGCCATTATGCTGCATCATTTTGGAATAACCATCATTTACAGCATCCACCTGATAAGAAAGACGTTTAAATCCTTTAGGAAGGTCTGTGATTGAATTTGGGTCGAACTCAATGCTTTTACCAAAATATTCAACAAGGAATTTTAAATAAACTTCGTAAGGTGTGAAAGAGTCATTTAAGAATGTTTCTTTTTTAAGTTTATCTATATATTCGTCTGCTACAGGAACCGATTCTGACCAAAGTTTTTCAAAAGTTTCAGTTGCAAAATCAATATCAGAATTATCTCTTAGCTCTACATTGAACTCAAAGTTTTGCGACAACCCTGCATCAGTTAAATTACTTGAGCCAGTAATTACAGCACCATAACCATGATTATGCTTTTCTTTTTCTCTGAAAATATAAATCTTGGCATGTATGTTTTGTTTTGGATGTACACGAATTTGAACTTTCCTTGTAATTATATCATCTATTAGTTGAAGCATTCCTTCTTCCACGTCTTTGTCATACTCAGCAGTTTGAATATTTTTCTTTATCTGGCTGAAAAAATCCTCCTGTGCTTTTTCAATATCTCCATCAAAAAGTAACCCTTGTTGGTGGGCATGATAAATCATTCTGTCAATGTTGATTCCTACAAGGATTCTAATTTCATCAGTTTTCTCAATAAACTTTCTGATTCTGAAATAACCTGAAGCTCTGAAATAGCCGACTAAAGCATCAAAGAAGTGAATATTCCGGTGCTTAAATATTCCCTCAATCTTGTTGATTAAGGTATTTTCATTCTCATTTGTAAAAAACTTGCTTGACATCAATTGATTTTGTTGTTCATAAGAAACGCTGTCTAAGTTAAATATTTCCAAGTATTGTATTCCTAACAAATACATACGCCTCCTCATTATCATACTCAACACCCGGTCTTAATACCACATGAATGTCATTCCTGAAATCCTTATCCTTAATTTTTTCATCGGTATTTGCTATGAACATTTTTTGAGAGGGAGGGTACTCCACATCAAAAGTCATGTATTCTTTATAACAATGAAGTAATTTTTCCGTATCAACCTTATGGTGCTGGTAAGCTTGGTACAAATCAAATAAATCCCTGCCTTTGCGTCGCTGGTATAAAGCTCTGAGTTTGGTTCCCAGCAATTCCTCCAGTTCATAGGAGGGTACTGCTGCCTCACCACTGTACCAGCCATTTTTCATTTGTAACGGTATTTGTTTAATACCCAGTACAGTAAAATGCTCTCTTGTATTGATCTCTATTTTTAGTTTCATTTTTATCACCGGCGCAATTTCTGATTCAAAGGGATACACAATGGTGTTATTATGTTCACTTTGTTCCACTTTCCTTTTGGTACCCAGAAAAGCAAGCCGTTCACGCAATTGTACTAACAGAGGTTTTATTGGCCCTGGTTTTATCTGCACCAGATCAATATCTTCGGAGTATCTTGCCTGAGGTCGCAAATAAAATTTATGCAAAGCTGTTCCTCCTCTGAAAGCAAGATTCTCTTTCAGTATATCGTCTGAAAAAATTTCAATCAGAGCTCGTTCAATAATTAAATCCTGTTCCACCTGAGCATTTTCCGGCCAGGGTGCTTGTCCTTTCCATTCCTCGATATATCTTCTGGGTATCATATATCTGCTTCAATACTGGTGTTTTGATAAACATTCCATTTGACATTAAACCGGCCCTCTTTTGCTTTACTGTTGAGGAGGGCTACCGGAAATGCTTTTTTCGTTTTCAATGTTTTTTCCAAAACAGCGGCTAATTTTTCATTTTTTAGAATATCATCGATAAAAAAACCTAATCGCTGAATGGCGGCAACCTGTGGAAATTCGCCGGCAGCTTTTTGCAACTGCTGCGCTTTCATTTCTTCTGTCAACTCTTTTAATATTGTTGCTATGCTGTTCATTGAAATTGTACCAGGATAATAAAATAAGTCCAGAGCAGTCAGTTCAGGAGATGACACGTTGATATATCCTGCCTCTGTTTTCTTTTTCACAATAAATCCATCTTTCCAGTCTTTTTTTACCAAGAAATTAATTTTCAGGTTTTTGTTTTTTATTGACCGTAATGCGGGTCTCTGAGTGATCACAAAAGTTTCCATTGGTTGCTGGTGAGCAGCTCCATGCAAGGCTGCAGCAGAAAGCAGCCCGATATAGTAACGTTTGTTTAGCAGTTCCATCATATCATCTATGAATAAATTTGTCGGCAACATGCCCCTGCTGGAATATTCAGGTGTGAGTATGGCGTAAAATCCTTTTCTTACTTGTACTATTTTGGATTTAGTCTTTGCCCGGAATAGTGCCTGATTTGCAGCCTTGTCGGATAGTTGTAATGTTGCTTTTAATTCATCTAATCCAAAGCAATACCTTCCTTTCGCCCTTACGGCAGAAATGAAACTGTCAAGATTATTAGATATAAGAAGCGGTTTTTTCATTTGCGAATTACTACTAAATTAGTAGCTTTTTGCGAATATAAACTAATATAATTAAATGACGTTTGCGAAAGATTACATATTTCGTAGTGATCAGCAAACGAAAGCAAAGGAATTGATCCTTTTATTTTCTTGCACTTTTACTTATCCCGAATTTAAACAAGGACATGAAAATGTTCAAGTATTCTTCAGTATAACTCATTTTACAAAGCTATGTGTATTGGTTTGCACTGTTTCACGTAACACATTTAGAGGAAAAAAGCGGAAATAACCTGCAGAAAAGTTTAATTTCTTTCAATAATCTTCACAAACATTTAAAAAGTGGAAAGTGAATTTTTATGCTGCCATAAGTTTGTGTAAAAATTAAAACTTATGAAAACAATCAGAGTAATGGAATTTGAAGTTCCTGTAGACGCAATGCCCGAATTAGTTGACATCCTGATAGACAATGATATGGATAACAGCCTCACTGGAACAGATGAAGAGCATGAAATCATATTCGTGGAGGTGAGTTATGACAAAGATGATAAAGACCAGAAAGCGGCAATTCATGAAATTGAAGACCTCATTGCCGATTATGAAGAAGAGGATGACGACGATGACAACGACAAAAAGGAGGACTAACCCTCCTTTTTAATTTATTTAATTGATTATCAATATTTTGTAATTTAGACCTATGGAAGATGAATAACAAAATCTATCCTTTAAAAAATCAAACAGAATCAAAGGGATTTGATATAGCTGCCTGTAAGGAAATACTAAATGCCAATGGAAACGAATATACTGATGAAGAAATCCGCAGTATCCGGGATTACCTGCAACAGTTAGCCGAAATCCAATGCAGGCATTTTAAGCAATGGCAGGCAGAGCAATTCGATAATGTTATACAGATAAACAGAAACACACATGAAACAGAAGAAAGCATTCCTTTATATCAGGGTGAGTACAGACGAACAGGCTGATAAAGGCTACTCATTAAAACATCAGGAAGAACGGCTTAGAAGCTATTGCCAGTTTCAGAATATTGAAGTAGCAGGATTATACAAAGATGATCATTCAGCCAAAACATTTGAACGTCCTGCTTTTCAACAAATGCTGGCATTTCTGAAAAAGAATAAAAAGAGTGCCGACCTTTTGCTATTTACTAAATGGGATCGTTTTAGCCGAAACGCTGCAGACGCATATGCAATGATTAATACCTTGAATGGTTTAGCAATAGAGCCACAAGCTATTGAACAACCACTTGATTTGAGCATTCCTGAAAACAAAATCATGCTTGCATTTTATCTGGCAGCTCCTGAAGTGGAAAATGACCGCAGGGCATTGAATGTAATAGTGGGTATGCGGCGTGCTAAAAAAGAGGGAAGGTGGATGGCAACTGCTCCAAAGGGTTACAAAAATGTAAGAGTTGATAATAAACCTGTTATTATTCCCAGCGAAGATGCGTCACATATAAAATGGATATTCAACGAAATCAGTAAGGGTGCATTTGCTCCCGACCATATCAGAAAGATTGCGAATGAAAAGGGATTTGAAGTAAGCCAGAGTTATTTCTGGACAATGATCCGAAACCCTATTTATTGTGGTAAAATATTTATTCCTACATATAAGGATGAGGAAGCTTACTATGTAAAGGGGATTCATGAACCTCTGATAAGCGAAGATTTATTTTATAATGTTCAAGATATTGTGAATGGCAATAAGCGAATGACTGTTGTCAGAACTAAACAGAAAGATGAGTTACCACTCAGAGGTTATCTTACTTGTGCCAAATGCGGCGGTCAATTAACCGGTAGTGCTTCCAAAGGGAAATACCAACGGTACTTTTATTATCATTGTCAGCCAGGGTGCAAAGAGCGTTTTCGTGCCGATAATGCGAATGAGAAACTGATAGTTAAGTTACGGGAGATTGCTGCAAAGAAAGAGGCCTTAAAACTCTACCACTTGATTCTGGAAAAGGAACTAAAGAAATCCTCAAAGGAAAATACAAGTGATAAACAAAAGGTAATCGATGAAATCAATAAAAATAAAGAGCGGATTGACAATGCTCAAAAGCTGATGCTGGACGGACAGCTTGACATTACCGAATACCGCTCAATTAAGCAGAAATACGAAGCTGTGATAAAGGAACTGGAAGTGGAAATAAAGCCACAGGCAACCAAGCCAGCTGATTATAAGCAATATCTTGACTTTGGGTTTAACTTGCTCCAGAATATAGACCAAATATATGTTTCAGGCAATACACAAATCAAATCTCAAATCCTGAGTTCGATATTTGCCGAAAAATTAATTTTTGAGAAAAATTCTTATCGAACTCCGGTTTATCATGATGCACTTTCGCTAATAATCAATACTGGTAAGCCTTATGAAGGAAATAAAAAAGGACAAACTGCTGGTAACAACAATTTGTCCTCTTGGGTAGTCCCGACAGGAATCGAACCTGTATCTAAAGTTTAGGAAACTTCTATTCTATCCATTGAACTACGGGACCAACGCTTCGGGCAGTAATCGTATAACGGGCAGCAAAAATAACAGAAATCATTTATCAACAAAGCAAAAATCTGCCTTCTTATCCTACCTTTGCTGCCCAATTATAAGATTATGAAGCTTTTAAATATTTACATCAGATACAGGCTTGTCCTTGGCATTGTTTTTCTGGTAATTGCTATTGCAGTTCATTATTTTACCGGCTTTTGGCCTTCTTTTATTCTGTATCTGGTGTCTGTTGTCAGCATTTTTAGCCATTTCTTTTTTGGCCCGTTGCGCCTCATTCAGGAACACATGGAATCGGGAGATATGGAAGGTGCCGAAAAAATTATCAACTCCATCAAATTTCCAGGTCTTCTTTTCAAGCCAATCAGGTCAGTTTACTATACTCTTAAAGGAAACATGGCCATGATGAAACAGGATTTTGACAGCGCCGAGGTTATGATGAAAAAGGGAATCGATCTTGGATCAGGTTCTTCTCTCATGCAGGGAACAGAGGGTGCCAGCTTTTTGCAGATGGGAATGCTGGCTATGCAGAAAAACAACTTCAAACAGGCCGAAAGTTATATCCGTCAGGCAATCCGCAAAGGCCTTCCCGATAAAGAAAATGAAGCAGCAGCGCAACTACAGATGTGCAGCATTATGATGAACAAGCGGGAATTCAGGGCTGCAAAAGATCATTTCAGGCGTGCAAAAGCGCTTAAGCCTTCTTCTTCGCAAATCGTGGATCAGATAAAACAAATGGAAAAATACATATCAAGATTACCCGGATAAAAAATAGAGGCAGATTTTTGGTATCATTTAAGATTAGCGGGAAAATCTGCCTCGGAATTATTTCTTCAGGCTGAAAAAATCAGCGGGTGTGTAGGATAAACAACGGCTAAAAACCTTTGACCCGGTAAAAATAGGCAGATAAATTTTAGTAAAAAATACCACAAAGCGGGTATAGACCACCCTTAAAAGATAAAAAACCGCCTTTAAAAGTTAAAGACGGCAATTTTGTTTTGCTACGGCTGGATTTTAAAAACGGGTTGTAAGTTAGACTTCTAAAAATAAAAAAAACTTTTTGTTATTTAGCCCTGCTTCGCTTCTTTTTTTATCCCTTTTTCCACAAATCTTTTCACACAGTCTTTTACTTTCCCCTGAAAAATCAATTTTTGCTCCATGGGAAGATTAACTTTGAAACATGTCGCTGAACAGGGAAAAACTCGAAAAGAAATTTAATGAAGAATACAACAGGCTGAATGAAAAACAAAAGCTGGCTGTTGATACCATTGAAGGGCCTGTAATGGTTATTGCAGGACCAGGTACCGGTAAAACACAGATTCTTGCGAGCCGTATTGGTAAAATATTACTTGAAACCGATGCCCTGCCCCAAAATATTCTTTGCCTTACTTATACCGACGCTGGTGTGGTGGCTATGCGAAAACGTCTGCTGGGTTTTATTGGCCCCGATGCTTATAAGGTAAACATCTGCACTTATCATGCCTTTTGCAATGATGTAATTCAGGAAAATCTGTCCATCTTTGAAAAAACGGCTCTTGACCCGGTTTCTGAACTGGAAAAGATTGAGCTGTTTAAAGAACTGATTGATTCTTTTCCAAAAAATCATCCGCTCAAGCGTTACCGTGGTGATGTTTACTTTGAAGTAAATAACCTGGACCGCTTGTTCAGTACCATGAAAAAAGAAGGATGGACAGCCACATATATTAACCGGAAAATTGATGAATACCTTACCGATCTGCCATCAAGAGATGAATTCATCTACAAAAAGAAATACAAGCAATTCAACGCAGGCGATCTGAAAAAAGAAAAGCTGGAAGAAGAAACGGTACGCATGGAAAAACTCCGTGCTGCAGTTAACGAGTTCGATCGTTACCATGCAATGATGCGCAAAAGAAGCCGCTACGATTTTGATGACATGATTACCTGGGTTATTAAAGCATTTGAAGAAGATAAAAACCTGCTGGCCCGTTACCAGGAACAATACCAATATATTCTTGTTGATGAATTTCAGGATTCAAGTGGTACACAAAACCGTATTGTAGAACTGCTCATCAGCTACTGGGATGTGCCCAATGTATTTGTTGTGGGCGATGATGACCAAAGTATTTACCGTTTCCAGGGAGCAAATGTTGAAAACATGCTTCACTTTGCTTCAAGCTATAAAGACGATTTGTTTACCGTTGTACTCACCAACAACTACCGGTCAACACAACCCATCCTTGATATTTCAAAATCACTCATCAACCGCAACGAAGAAAGATTGATTAAAAAGATTGATGGGTTAACAAAAGAGCTTGTATCAAGCAATCAGAAACTCAGTCATCTTTCGCACCTGCCTGCAATAAAAGAATACCAGTCGCAAAGGGAAGAAATGATTGATATAACACTACAGGTTCAGAAACTGCTGAACGAAGGTGTAGGTGCCGGAAAAGTAGCTGTGATTTATAAAGAAAACAAGTATGGCGAAGAATTACAGCAATACTTTAATCACCTGGGCATACCGTTTTACAGTAAACGTAATCTCAACATTTTTGAAATACCATTTGCACAAAAGCTTCTTCTTATCCTGAAATATCTCGCTGCTGAACATGATGTTCCTTACGGTGGCGATGAAATGTTATTTGAAATACTGCACTTCGATTGGTTTGCAATTCCACCAATAGAAATTGCCAAACTGAGTGTTGAAACAGCCTCATTACAATTCAGTGAAAACAAAACTTCACTTCGCAGGTTACTCTTTGAAAAAGCAAATACTCCCCCAAGAGATTTATTCTCGCAGGGAATACACACCGGATTAAAAACAGCAAGTACAGTTTTTGAACAACTGATTGCCGATGTGCCGAATGTAACACTTCAACATCTTTTTGAAAACATTATTCGTGAAGCCGGCGTGCTGAAACACATTATGCAAAGCACCGATAAACACTGGCTGCTGAAAGTATTAACCGGCCTGTTTGATTTTATTAAAGATGAAACAGCACGTAACCCATTGCTGAACCTGCAGGAACTGATTAGCGTAATTGAACTGATGGAAAAAGAAAATATTGCACTGCCCTTAATTCAGATCAGTGGTAGCGATAAAGGAGTGAATCTGCTCACCGCACATGGATCAAAGGGACTCGAATTTGAATATGTATTCTTCCCGGGATGCAATGCAGGTTTCTGGGAAAAGAAACGCAAACCATCGGGCGGGTATAAATTACCTGATACAATTTTCGCCACTTCATCCGACAGTAACGATAACAACAATGAAGAACTGCGCCGCTTGTTTTACGTGGCATTAACAAGAGCAGAATCGCATCTTTCCATATCATACAGCAGGTTTAAAAATGATGGCAAGGAACTTGAACCTTCCATGTTTGTGGCCGAAATACAGGATCAGCACGACATCAAAACACAAACCGTTATTGTAACTGAAGAAGCATTAAGTGCATTTACTGCACTGCTGTTTGGTGATGCAACTGCACCTGAAATTGAAAAACTGGAAAACGATTTTATTCAGCCAATGCTCGATAAGTTTGTGATGAACGTAACAGCGTTGAACAATTATCTCAAATGCCCGCTGGAGTTTTATTATAAAAATCTCATCCGTATTCCTTCACCAAAAAACGAGGCAACAGAATTTGGTTCAGCAGCTCACTTTGCATTGGAACAACTGTTCCGAAAAATGCAGGATGGAAAAGAAAATACATTTCACTCAAAAGAGCAGTTTATTAAAGACTTTGTTTGGTACATGCACCGCCACAGGGAAAGCTTTACACTTGAACAGTTTAACAGGCGATTGGAATATGGCGAAGAAATTCTCAGCAACTATTACGACAAATACATCAACACATTTAATAAAATAGTAGCCATTGAACGCAACATCCGCAATGTGGTTATCCGTAATGTGCCCATTAAAGGAAAGTTAGACAAACTTGAGTTTGATGGCAAAGCAGTAAATGTGGTTGATTATAAAACAGGCAATTTTGATAAGGCAAAAGATAAATTAAAAGGCCCGAACGATAAAGAACCAAACGGTGGTGATTACTGGCGGCAAGCAGTATTTTATAAAATTCTTGTTGATAACAACGAAGCTAAAGACTGGAAGGTTGTGAGTACTGAATTTGATTTTGTTGAGCCCGATGACAAAAAGAAAGAATATCACAAAGAGAAGATTGTAATTACTCCGGCTGACATTGAAACCGTTACCCAGCAGATTACAACAACATGGGAAAAAATTCAGAACAAAGAATTTTACACAGGCTGTGGCAAAGAAGATTGCCATTGGTGCAATTTTGTAAAGACCAATAATCTTACAGTTGCATTGCATGAGATGAATGATGAGGAGGAAGTCTGATTTAACTGATTGAAAGAATAAGAGCTTTTGCTAAGCCTATGGTCAATAACTTAAACCCAAAATGGTGTTATAGCATAGAAGCAAATCAATCCACTCCTTTCCAAATCATCACTTACGCTTAATAAGTCAGTTCAAGTTGTCCAATCATAATCTGCCTATTCTCTTTCTTGTCAGAGATATACTCATTGATACAGTTTGCAACATATTCAGCCAGTTTTACAGGAACTGCATTCCCTATAATTTGTTCGAGGTCTGTTTTACTTCCATTGAAAACAAAATCTTCTGGAAATGTTTGAATTAAACTTCTTTCTTTAGTTGTAAGCGGTCTTACTTTATCTGAAACTTCAACAGGATCACCTTCATGTTTTGTATAGCCTTTTGGAATTGGTCGGTTTACCCCACGTATTGTAGGACTTGGTTCATAAATACTAAAAATTCCTCGTCTTGCATAACTTCTTGGGTGCCGGTAATAATACTCAACTTCTAATGATTTACCGAAGTAGTCAAACATACTCATTGGTTTGCCTGACAAATTTTTATTGAAATAGGGGATTAAAAAATTGTCAGTTGAGTACTTGTGTCCAACCAGGAAGAAACGTTTTCTTGATTGTGGAACGCCACAAAGACTTGCATCCAATACTTGATACGAAATACCATAACCCGCCTTTTTGAATATCTTTAAAGCATCTTTTAAAATATGACTTTTTGTTATTCTTTCAACATTTTCCATTACAAACCATTCAGGTTTTGCAGATGCCACAATATTCGCATAAGAAATTGTTAAGTCTGCTCTACCCATTGTTTCATCACGCTTCCCGGCACTTGAAAAGTCCTGACAAGGCGGACCTCCAATAATCATTTTAGGTTTTAAGCTCTGAACCAATTCAACTCCTTCATCAGTGCCTAAGTCCCTATTATAAATTGGATGATTAAAATTTTCTCTGTAAACTTTCACTGCTGGCTCCCAATTATCAACAGCGGATAAAATTTTAAAGCCTGCATTTTGAAAACCAAGCGACAAACCTCCACATCCTGAAAATAAATCTACTGTTTCCATTACGTGAATAGTTCGGGTGAGTTGTAAATTATTGCATCAAATCGTCTTTCAGGGCTTAACAAATCCTGTCCACCACCAAGAATAATTTTTTTTATATCTTTCTTATCAATTCTTGGTTTTATCAATTCTGGACAGGTCATATATTTATGTGTAACACGACCACTAACAGAAAATGCTTTGTCATTTTTTGTGTTATACGAAAGCTCATCTATGATTTTGTGATGATTGATTTGCCCTTGCTTTGCAAAATCATAAAGCATTTTGAACAACCAAATAATTGTTCTTATCTGTCTTGTAATTCTGTTATTTTCGGAAAGTTCGCCTCTTGCAACATCAAGAAAAAGTTGTGTAAAAGCAAAATTGCTCCATACAAAAACATCCAAACAATTATCAGAAAGCTTTGACGATTTTCCGTTTGTTTTCCAAACCGGTTGCAGCAAAATAGGTTCTTGTTTTTCCAAAACAGAGAGCACTATTTTATCAATAGCATAAATCATATCAGGAATATACGGCCAAACAGAAACACCATTCGACCAATCAGCAATTTCTGCAAACCTGTCGCCAAATATTTGAATAAGTTGCTTGCTGTCATCTTTGAAATTTTCGGCTATACTACAGGCTAAATAAACAATTGTGTCAGGTCTGATTACAATTTCACAGCCATAATTTTCTTCGCTTAAATGGCAGGTTGAATTATCCGGCAAAGCAGTTAGTTTGACTTCAATGGGCCGCAAAACCTGTCCGTTACCTCTTGATTGAGTGACCAGATCAACTCTTGGCAAAGATCCTATAACTAACTGTTGATATGGTGTGTATTGGCTTTCAAATGAGAAAAACAAATCATCTGAGTTCGGCTTAGCTCCATAAAGTTTTTCAGCCGAAATTTTACTGTGCTGAACTTTAAGTTCTTTATCAAGAAATATATAAACGTTATCTATGTTTTTTGAAGCAAGAAAGTTTGTCAAACCTGCCGGAAATGAAGAATTAAATTGATTCTTACCCCAAGTATCTGCTTGCGCAAAGTCTCTGTTTGAATATTTCACGCCATAAAGTCCGGGGGGTTGATTTGCCATTTTACTTTCTAACTAAATTTCAAATTTAGTTAAATTGACTGTTGATTGCTCCGAAAACTCGCAGATTTTGTCAACGATTTTTTCCATCTGAGACACTTCTTAGCTTGCAATCAAATTCTGCAAACACGACAATTCAGCTACACCTCTTTTGGTCATGGTCAAAATTTCCTGTTAATCTCACTAATCCCATAAATCCCGGTTCGCACAATTATTCTATGTTTGCAACTGCAATGAATAAACTCTTTTTATATATCATTTTTGGCGGATTATTTCTCCTCAGCATCTTTTCCGAGACTGGCTGTGCCAACATTGTTCCCCCCAGCGGCGGACCAAGAGACAGTCTTCCCCCGGTACTGGTAGCTGCCAATCCAAAAGATTCGGCACTGAATGTAAACACTCAAAAAATCACATTGCTGTTTAACGAGTTTGTAAACAGTTTAAATACTGCTTCAGATAAGATTCTTATTTCACCGTTCCCGGCTAAATCGCCCAATTACGAATCAAAACTGAAAACTGTAACTGTTCGCTTAAAAGATTCTTTACTTCCCAACACAACTTACAGTATTGATTTTGGTGATGCTATTTCTGACCTGAACGAAACCAATATTCTCAAAAATTTCCGCTTTACCTTTTCAACAGGTTCAACCATTGATACAAATGAACTGAGAGGAAAAATTATTCTGGCTGAAACAGGTACAACCGACAGTACCATGTTTGCACTGCTTTACACCAAACAGGAAGATTCAACAGTTGCTAAAGAAACACCACGCTACGTTGCAAGAGTTGATGTAAAAGGAAATTTTCGTTTCACCAATTTACCTGCGGGAATTTTTTATGTTTACGCATTGCTTGATGTTGATGGCAACAAGAAATACAATCAACCAATCGAGCAATTTGCGTTTCTTGATTCGCCGGTTGTTATAAATGGTGCAACCAAACCGGTTCTTCTATATGCTTATGCAGCAGAAAAGGAAAAGAAAAGAGAATCAACTGCTGCAACTGCAAAAGGCGAAATAAGAACCCTGCGTTTTACAAATAATCTTGATGCAAACACCTTTGATTTCTTGGATAGTCTTGAATTAACTTATCCAAAACCCATAAGAAAACTGGATGTTTCAAAGATTACACTTATCCAGGATTCAGCAACAATAATCAACGACTTTTATATCAGGAACGACAGCCTCAACAAAAAACTCATTATTCAAACCAACTGGAAGCAGGACAGCAGATATGCTCTCTATCTCAACAAGGATTACGCTTCCGATTCATCGGGTTTAGCTGCTGTAAAAAACGACACCCTCAAGTTCAGGGTAAAAAATGAAAAAGAATACGGCTCTGTAAGAATCCGGTTTAAAAATATTGATACAGCTAAACATCCCGTATTGCTTGTTTATTCAAACAACACATTGGTTGGAAACTATCCTTTTAACGGAAAAGAATTTTATCAAAAATTGTTCAGACCCGGTAATTATACACTTGCAATTTTGTACGATAACAATCAAAACGGAAAATGGGACCCGGGAAGTTATTTCACCAAAGAAAAAAGGCAACCCGAAATTGTTGAACAGATTCAGGCATCGTTAACGATAAAAGCAAATTGGGACAACGAAACAAATATTGATATAAAGCAGCCGCCTCCTTCGCCTGCACAGCAAAAGGGGCCAAATCAACCAGGCAGGGGATTTTAATTCTTCAACCTTCGTATTTTCGCCATATGTCATTTTCATCTTCCCTTCTGGAACATGCTGTAAATGAATTTGCCAAACTTCCCGGTATTGGTAAAAAAACAGCGTTGCGTTTGGTTCTTCATCTCGTAAAACAACCAGAGGAAGAAACACAGTTTTTTGCCGATACCATTGCCAGGATGCGCAAGGAAATCAAATTCTGTTCAAAATGCTGCAATGTATCTGATACAGAAACCTGCAACATCTGCAGCAATCCCATGCGCAAAAAACAAATTGTTTGTGTGGTTGAAAATATCCGTGATGTAATTGCAATTGAAAGCACACAGCAGTTTAATGGATTGTATCATGTTCTTGGCGGCATTATTTCACCACTCGATGGTATAGGCCCCGATCAACTGACTATTGAACCACTTCTTAACCGTATTAAAGAAGATGAAGTAGAAGAACTCATCTTTGCACTTAGCCCAAATATTCAGGGTGATACAACCTTGTTTTACATCAGCAAAAAAATAAAAGATTTACCGGTAAAAATTACCACCATTGCCCGTGGTATTGCTTTTGGCGGAGAACTGGAATATGCTGATGAACTTACGCTTGCCAAAAGTCTCCAGAACAGGCAACCCGTTGCCAATTACGTTTCAATGAAATAGCTGTTAATGCTGCTTTTTCCTGTAACTTTGCATCGCTTTGGCGGATTTGTTTATTGTTCGGCCGCAACAGAACTAATAAACGTTATAAACTTTCACAAGTTTCTCCAACGTTTATAGTTCAGTTCCCTAGGGAATAGAAAATGATGATGTCAGCTTCATATCGCTGTTCATCTTCTGTTGCGTCGCACACTTCAACACAAATACTTCCATCAGCAAAAAACATTTTATATGAGTGATATCAGAAAAGAGCTGGAAAAAAGAATTCTTGTAATTGATGGCGCAATGGGCACCATGATTCAGCGACACAAACTTACTGAAGCCGATTATCGTGGCGAAAGGTTTAAAGACTGGGCTTCCGATTTAAAAGGCAACAATGATTTATTATGTCTTACAAAGCCCGACATTATCAAAGGCATCCACAAACAATACCTTGCTGCCGGTGCCGATATTATTGAAACAAATACATTTAATGCGCAACGCATTTCATTGGCCGATTATCATATGGAAAGCCTGGCTTATGAAATGAATCTTGCAGCTGCAAAAATTGCAAAGCAGGCTATAGCTGAATTCAACGCAGAAACCAATAATACTGTTCCAAAGTTTGTTGCCGGTGCTATTGGTCCAATGAACAAAACATTATCGCTGAGTCCCGATGTAAATAATCCCGGCTTTCGTGCAATGAGTTTTGATGATGCAATGAATGCATATTACGAACAGGTGAAAGGATTGGTTGATGGCGGTGTAGATCTGTTGCTGATTGAAACCATTTTTGATACACTCAATGCAAAGGCTGCCATCTTCGCTATTAAAAAATATTTCCAGGATGCCAACAAACCCGAACTGCCTGTTTCCATTTCTGGAACAATCACTGATGCAAGCGGCAGAACATTAAGCGGACAAACATTGGAAGCATTTTATATTTCAGTGATGCATGCAAAACCATTGAGTGTTGGATTAAACTGTGCGTTGGGTGCACATGAAATGCGCCCGCATATTGAAGAGTTATCTGAAATGGCTTCTTGTTATGTTTCAGCTTACCCCAATGCAGGTTTACCAAATGCAATGGGCGAATACGACGAACGTCCTGAAGACACAGGTCATTACCTCGAAGAATGGGCACAGGAAGGTTTTGTAAATATTGTTGGTGGTTGCTGCGGCACCACACCCGATCATATCAAGCACATTGCTGATCATGTAAAAAATATCAAGCCAAGGGAGTTGCCTGTAATGCAGCAGGAATTAACCACAGAGTAACACAGAGGTTGATCACAGAGAAATGCAGGAGTATAATATTATAACAGAGAATGTTTTAAAATATGCATTTCGGGTTCATTCAGAACTCGGGCCAGGACTTCTGGAATCATCTTATAAAGAATGCCTGTTTTACGAACTGAATAAAAATGGCATTTATACTGAAAAGGAAAAAGCGCTTCCGCTTATTTATCACGATGTGAAATTAGAAATTGGTTACCGTGTTGATTTAATTGTAGAAAACAAAGTAATTATAGAAATAAAAGCTGTGGAAGCATTAACCGATGTTCATACAGCGCAAGTGCTTACTTATTTAAAATTATCAGGCTGTAAAGTTGGCTTGTTATTAAACTTTCATACAGCGCATTTAAAACAAGGAATAAAGCGATTTGTATTATAACCTCTGTGTTGCTCAGTGATATCCTCTGTGTAACTCTGTGGTTTCAAAAAAATAATATGAGTAATTTAATTAAACCATATAGCCGTTTCGCTGGACTGGAACCTTTAATCGTTCGTCCTGAAACAAACTTTATCAACGTAGGTGAACGTACAAACGTAACCGGTTCAAAAAAGTTTGCACGTCTCATCCGTGAAAACAAATATGAGGAAGCATTGAGTGTTGCACGTCAGCAAGTAGAAAACGGCGCACAGATCATTGATGTAAATATGGATGACGCATTGCTTGATGGTGTTCATGCTATGACCACGTTCATCAACCTGCTGCAAAGTGAACCGGATATTGCAAAGGTTCCGGTAATGCTTGACTCTTCAAAGTTTGAAATTATTGAAGCAGGCTTAAAATGTATACAGGGAAAATGTATCGTTAACTCCATTTCAATGAAGGAAGGAGAACAGAAGTTTATTGAACATGCACGCATCTGCCACATGTACGGAGCTTCGGTGATTGTAATGGCCTTTGATGAAAAAGGTCAGGCAGATACAAAAGAACGCAAAATTGAAATCTGTCACAGGGCATATAAAATTCTTACTGAGCAGGTAGGCTACGATCCGCAGGATATCATCTTCGATCCCAACATTTTTGCATTGGCAACAGGGATGGAAGAACATAACAACTATGGTGTTGATTTTATTGAAGCAACAAAAGAAATCAAACGCCTGATGCCGTTGACAAAAATCAGCGGTGGTGTAAGTAATCTTTCATTTTCCTTTCGTGGAAACGATCATGTGCGTGAAGCAATGCACAGTGTGTTTTTGTATTATGCTATCAAAGCAGGCATGGACATGGGCATTGTAAATGCAGGTCAATTGGTGGTATATGATGAAATTGAACCGCAACTGAGAGAATTGTGTGAAGATGTGATTCTCAACCGCAATAACAAAAACAACGAAGCAACAGAAAAACTCATTGCTTTTGCAGAAACAGTAAAAGCAAAAGGTAAAGTTGAAGTAAAAGATGAAGCATGGAGAAATACTTTGGTTGAAGAACGTTTAAAACATGCTTTGGTTAATGGCATCACCGATTATATTGATACCGATACAGAAGAAGCAAGATTAAAATACAGCAGACCGTTAGAGGTAATTGAAGGTCCGTTAATGGCAGGGATGAGTGTTGTTGGTGATTTGTTCGGTGCAGGAAAAATGTTTTTGCCGCAGGTTGTTAAGAGCGCAAGGGTGATGAAAAAAAGTGTGGCATGGCTTACTCCTTTTATTGAAGCTGAAAAACAGGAAGCATCAAATGCTCCAACAATATTACTGGCAACAGTAAAAGGTGACGTACATGATATTGGTAAAAACATTGTTGGTGTTGTTCTTGGTTGTAACGGCTACAACATTATTGATCTAGGTGTAATGGTTCCTGCAGATAAAATTCTGGATGAAGCAGAGAAATGCAATGCATCAATCATTGGTTTATCCGGGTTAATTACACCATCACTCGATGAAATGGTGCATGTGGCACATGAAATGAAACGCCGCAATATGAAACAGCCTTTGCTGATTGGAGGTGCAACCACATCACGTATGCACACAGCAGTAAAAATTGCACCAAAGTATGACGAAGGTGTTGTTCATGTGCTTGATGCAAGCCGTAGTGTAACTGTTGCAGGTAGCTTGCTGAGCAAAGAACAGAAACCTGAATTCCTTAACAACATCAACAAGGAATATCAAAAGCTGAAAGAAGATTTTGAAAATAAAAAACCTGTAAAACAGTTTTTGAGTTTTGCCGATGCACAACAAAACAAAGCAAAGATCGACTGGACAAATTATCAGCCAGCTGTCCCTGCTTATACTGGCGCAAAATCATACGACAACTATGATTTAAATGAACTCAGGAAATACATTGATTGGCAACCATTCTTTATTGCATGGGAACTGCATGGAAAATTCCCTGCAATTTTAAGCGATGAAAAAGTAGGTGTTGAAGCTACCAAGCTTTATAATGATGCAAACCTGATGTTAGACCAGATCATCAAAGAACAATGGTTAACAGCAAAAGGGACTGCCGGTTTCTGGAAAGCGAACAGTGATGGAAAGGATACCGTTACTGTAAGCAATAACGGAGCAACTGTAAATCTTGAATTCCTTCGTCAGCAGATTAAAAAAGCAGAAGGGCAACCAAACAGTTCGCTTGCAGATTTTATTGCTCCGGCTGAAACAAATCTCCAGGATTATATCGGTGCATTTTCAGTAACCATTCATGGCATTGAAGAACATATCAAACGTTTTGAAGCAGCACATGATGATTACAGCAAGATTACATTACAGGCACTAGCCGATCGTTTAGCTGAAGCCTTTGCTGAATTACTGCACGAACGTACAAGAAAAGAATTCTGGGCTTATGCAAAAGATGAGCAGTTGAGTAATGAAGATTTGATTAAAGAAAGCTATACAGGAATACGTCCGGCTCCGGGTTATCCTGCATGCCCCGATCATACAGAAAAATACAAGCTGTTTTCATTGCTTGGCGGTGAAGCAGCAACCGGCATTCATTTAACTGAATCGCTGGCCATGTATCCTGCAGCAAGTGTTTGTGGCTGGTATTTTGCACATCCTGAAAGCAAGTATTTTGGTGTGGGCAAAATTGAAAAAGATCAACTGGAAGATTATACAAAACGTAAGGGAATGAGTATTGATGAAGCTACAAAATGGTTGAGACCGATTTTGGAGTAATAAAAGAAAATAGTTTCACACAAAGTTCACAGTGGATACAAAGCTCACAAAGAAAAATCATACGTTGTGAGCTTTGTTCCTTTGCGTGAAACATCTTTTATATTACTTAGAGAACTTCTCTTCTCACCAATTCTTCCTTCAGCAAATCTGCATTCCTGAAATGAATACTTTCCAGCCCGAGCTGTTTTGCTGCTTCAATGTTGCGCAGGTTATCATCAATAAACAATGCTTTTGAAACATCCACACTATACCGGTCAAAAAGTATCTGGTAAAATTCAGGAAAAGGTTTTCTTGTTTTTTCCACTCCACTTACAACAATCCCATCAAACCATCCAAGATAATTGTAACGTACAAGCGGAATGTTAAACAAATCGTGCTGCCAGTTGGTTAATGCATAAATTTTATACCCGCCGCAGTCTTTTAACTGTTTGAATATTTCAACTGCTCCTTCAACAGGTCCGCCAAGCATATCCGTCCATCTTCCGTAATAATCACGAATGGGCTGCTCCCAATCGGGATACCGTTCAATGAGAATATTTGTTGCTTCAACTATTGAGCGACCGGCATCCTGTTGTTCATTCCAGTCGTGTGTACAGATGTGTTCAAAAAAGTAGTTCAGCTTTTCTTCACTATCAAAATAATTCTTATAAACGTACATGGGATTCCAGTCAATCAGAACTCCGCCAAGATCATAGATGATTGTTTCAATCATTCGCTTATTTGTATTTCTTTATTGCTTTTATTTCTTCTGCTGTTGCGGGTTTTATACTTATTGCACATCCTCCACCCGGAGCCAGTTTCACTTTGAAATTTGTTGAGTTGGTTATAACAAATTTTTCAATTACATAAGCTTCCGCATCTCCGTCATAATTCGCCTTATCTGCATCACGATAAACAGTAGCAATATATTTCTGATTTGCTTTCAGGAAACTCAGCGGCACCATAAAGTTTCTTGCCTGCTCATCTGTTATAGCGCCTAAAAACCAGTTCTCTTTGTTTTTTTCTTTTCTTGCAACAATCACATAATCTCCAGGCTCTGCCATTAAATATTTACTGTCGTCCCAATCAACAGGCACATCTTTTATAAATTGAAACGCATCTTGCTTTGCGTTATAATTTTCCGGCAGGTCAGCAGCCATCTGCAAGGGGCTGTATAATGTTACATACAGTGCAAGCTGCTTACAAAGAGTTGTATGCATACGACGATTTGGCGCTGCTGCTGCATAGCCTGTTAATTTAAAAATACCCGGCGTGTAATCCATTGGCCCACCCATTAAACGTGTAAAAGGAAGAATGGTTTCATGTTCGGGGGGACTGCCTTCGCTGAACGCATTAAACTCATTTCCTCTTCCTGCTTCGCATGCAATGAAGTTGGGGAATGTGCGATGCAAACCTGTTGGACGAACAGGTTCATGTATATCAATCATCACTTTATGATCTGCAGCCTTTTTAACTGATCTCAGATAATGATTTACCATCCATTGTCCATCGTGATGTTCGCCTCTTGGAATAATATGACCTACGTATCCTGTTTTTACTGAACGATAACCAAACCGGTTCATAAATCTGAAAGCAGTATCCATTTGCTGATCATAAGTTGCTGCATCTGCACTTGTTTCGTTATGCATAATCATCTGCACATTTTTTTCAGCAGCATATTTCTGAATAGCTTCCACATCGAAATCAGGATAGGGTGTAACAAAATCAAAATGCCTTCCGCTCCAGTTGCCATACCATCCTTCCCATCCTGTATTCCAACCTTCAACAAGCAAACCCTGTATGCCGTTTTTTGAAGCAAAATCAATATAACGTTTTACATTTTCTGTATTTGCACTGTGATGCCCGTTTGGAACAGGTTTCCCATCAGCGCCAAGCTCATCTGGCTTATCGGTGTAATTCCAGCTTCCTTTATTTACCTGCATTTCCCACCAAACACCTATAAACTTCATTGGCTTAATCCATGATGTATTACTGATTTCAGATGGTTCATTCAGGTTCAGAATCATTTTTGAGGCAAGAATATCCGTCGCCTTATTGCTTACAATAATTGTACGCCAGGGCGATGTTGCAGGTGTGCGTAAATAAGCTTTGTTACCAAAAGCATCGGGTACAAGATTAGCACTGAGCAAATGTGCAGTTCCGTCAACATGTAATTGCATTGCCGGAAAATCAATGAGAGCAGCTTCATGAATATTTATATACACGCTATCCGCTGTTTTCAGCATCAATGGTGTTTGCACAGCATATTGATCGGGCACATTCAGCTCTCTTCCGCCAACTGAAACCATGTCCGATTTCCACGCATCTACTTTACTTAATTCAGAAGTTGTATATAACTGTTCATTTGTATCATAATCACCGGGAATCCAGAATGCCTTATGATCGCCTGTGAGACTGAATTGAGTGATTTCTTTTGTGATAATAAAATACGTTATGTTCTGCTGGCGTGGAAATTCATATCTGAAACCAACGCCATCGTCAAACACACGAAATTCAATATTCAGTAATTTGTTTGTGCTGTTTTGCTTCAGCATCAATTTTAGCTGGTTGTATTGATTTCGGATTGTTTTCACTTCGCCCCAAACAGGATTCCAGCTTTCATTAACACTTTTTGCTTCATCAGCAACAATGCTGAAACCGGAAAAAAAATCTTCATTACCGGCAAATACAAACCCCATATACGATTGCTGAATAACCGCATGTTGATTATACGTAACTGAATAAAAAGGTTTACCCGACCCATCCACATCAGCAATTACTTTTATTTTTCCTGATGGTGAAGAAATTTCTTTGGCAAATGCACTTGAAAAAAGGAACAGAACTGAAATAGCAAACAATGACAGAATTCTCATAATTTCGGTTTGAGGAAATGCAAGTTAATCATCTCAACAATAACAATTACTGATCATGCGCATCATTTCTTACAATGTTAACGGAATAAGAGCCGCTATTAAAAAAGGATTTCTTGACTGGATGAAAACAAACCCGGCAGAAATTGTTTGCGTTCAGGAAACAAAAGCCACAAAGGATGATGTTAATCATGAAGCATTTCACGAACTGGGCTATTACAACTACTGGTTCAGTGCGCAAAAAAAAGGGTACAGCGGTGTGGCAGTGTTTACAAAAATTAAACCCAATAACATTGAATATGGTAACGGTCACGGCCCAAGTGATGATGAAGGCAGGGTAATTCAGCTTGATTTTGGTGATGTGCGTTTAATCAATACTTACTTCCCCAGCGGAACAAGTGGCGATGAACGCCAGAGTTTTAAATACAAATGGCTGGATGAATATTATGCATGGCTCAACACATTAAAAAAGAAACATCCCAAATTAATTCTCTGCGGCGATTACAATATTGCACACAATGAAATTGACATTCATGATCCGAAAGGAAATAAAAATTCAAGTGGATTTTTACCGGAAGAACGTGCATGGATGACAAAGTTTTTAGAAAGCGGATGGATTGATACATTCCGTGAATTTCATCCAGAACCTCATCGTTACAGCTGGTGGAGCCAGCGTTTCCCTTCTGTACGTTTGAACAATAAAGGCTGGCGTATTGATTATATCAGTGTTACAGAACCGTTGAAAAAAAATCTGAAAGATGCAGAAATTTATCCTGATGTAAAGCACAGTGATCATTGTCCTGTGTACCTTGAACTGAACCTGTAAAACCTCCTTTATGGAAGCCCTTATAATTCTGATTATCCTTGCAATTCTTGTTTTGATAATCATAAACGCTGCTAACCGTAATCAAAAGCAGAATGAGATTCTAAACAGGATTAAATCTGTTGAGAATAAACTTATGCAGATGAATGATAAACTGCAGCAGCAATTTGTAAAGTCTGAACCCGTTAAAGAAAAAACAGAGTCTGTTCTTCAGCAAAAAACAGATCCGGTTAAGGAAGCACCTGCTGTAAAAGAAGAAAAGCCTGCCCCAGCTTATATTCATCCCAAAGTAATTGAACCACCTGTTGAAAAAGCAACTCCGGCTCAACCCACTGAAACGGTTCCTGTTAAAAAACAGCAGCAGGTTACAATACCTCAACAAGTTTCGGAAAATAAACAAAGCTGGTGGGAAAAGTGGGTAGCAGAAAATCCCGACATTGAAAAATTCATTGGTGAAAATCTTGCCAATAAAATTGGCATTGCCGTTCTGGTGCTGGGCATCGGATTCTTTGTAAAATATGCAATTGATAAAGAATGGATTAACCAGGTTGGCCGTGTAAGTATTGGTTTGTTATGCGGCGCAGCATTGATTTTTCTTGCTCATCGTTTAAAAGAAAAGTACCGTTCGTTCAGTTCGGTATTAGTAGGAGGCGGCCTTACAGTTCTTTATTTTACAATTGCACTTGGCTTTCATCAGTATCATCTCTTTTCACAAACATCCGCATTTATTATAATGATAGTGATTACTGCTTTTGCAGTAGTGCTTTCGTTATTATATAACCGTACTGAACTGGCTGTGCTGGCAACAATTGGCGGCTTTGTAACTCCTTTCCTGCTAAGTACAGGAGAAAACAATTACATATCGCTGTTCATTTACCTGTGTATTTTAAACACGGGGCTGCTTGCATTATCTTATTTTAAAAAGTGGGGCATTGTTCATTACATTGCGGTTTTCTTTACCACAATAATTTTTGGAGGATGGCTGGTAAACCAGGCAGTCAATTACAATATTGTTCCGTATAAAGCCGCTATCCTGTTTGCATCATTGTTTTATGTGCAGTTTATTGCCATGGCAATCATAAACAAACTACGTACAAATGAGTTGTTCAGCAAGTTCGATTTTTCTTTGCTCCTAGGAATTAATGCACTTTACTTTAGTGCAGGGATGTTTATTCTTTCCAAATGGAATAATGGCGACTCTAAAGGATTGTTCACAATCATACTTGCAATTATAAATTTCGTGTTTGCCTGGGCTTTCTTTAAACGTTTTAAAACCGATAAAAACTTTATTTACCTGCTGATTGGTTTAACACTTACCTATATTTCACTTACGGCTCCGGTACAGCTAAATGGAAATTATATTACCCTGTTCTGGGCTGCTGAAACAGTTCTGCTTTTCTGGTTATATCAGCGTTCACAAATAAAACTGATGAAGATTGCTTTGTTGATTGTGTTTGCTGCGCTACTCGTTAGTTTATTAATGGACTGGATTGATCTTTACGCCCAAGTTTCCGAAAATCGGATGATCATTTTCAACAAAGCATATCTTACTTCAGCATTTGTAAGTATTGCACTATTTGTTTATTATTCATTATTGTACAAAGAAGCAGATTCATGGTATCTGAAAGGTTTCTCCAACCGCTTCGTCCGCAACACAATGTTGAGTGCAGGGATTCTCATTCTTTATATTGCCGGTATGTTTGAACTGAATTATCAGCTTTCAACACGGCAGTTTGCTGCAGGTATGTTTACACCTTACAGTTTCTTTTATACTGCTGTTTTTGCCGCTGTAACAGTTCTTTTGCTAAGGCAATTGAGAAAACACAGCCAATCATTGCTGCTTGCAATTACAGGCTATGTTTTCATTTTTTACTGCACAGGGATAGTCGGCACCAAAGATTATTTTGTAAACGATCTTATTCTACAGCACAAATCTGCACTTCCTGTTGCTGCACATTGGGCAGGTGTTTTATTACTGTTCTGGCTCATGCTTGAAACGATACATTCGCTGAGCAAAAATTATAAAGAAGAAAGACTATCTGTTACAACTTATATTATAGCAGCAGCTTACCTTTTGGTAATCAGCTTCTCTCTTCTTTATCCGTGGCTGATACTGAATAACGTTAATACAGAAAACAGCAACTTCTATTTCAACCTGTACAACAAAGCTGTGTTAACCATTAGCTGGAGCATCAGTTCATTTGTAATGATGTGGCTTGGGTTAAGAAACAGTTTTAAGCCATTGCGCTGGGGATCAATTATCCTGTTTGGTATTACATTGGTGAAACTGTTTTTATACGACATCAGGAATATACCTGCCGGAGGTAAAATTGCTGCATTTATTCTTCTGGGGGTGTTGCTGCTGGTAATATCATTTATGTATCAGCGTTTGAAAAAATTGATTATTGATGATGAAAAACAAAAAGCTTAAACTCATTTTTCTGCTGTTGATTTTTTCAACAGAAATTTCATTTGCACAGCAGTTTAACTACAAGGCTGATCTTGATTCTGTAAAGGAAACAGGATTTTATACAATTACATTAAGTCCTGAAATCACATCTCATCTTAAGACAGATTTTTCTGATTTCCGTATTGCTGATGAAAAAGGAAAATGGATTCCGCATATTATGCTCAATGGTGGAGAAGTAATTGCAAAGGAAAAGATTATTGATTTCCCCATCATGAGCAACAAACTTACCGACAGCGGTAAAACTGAAATCATTCTGCTAAACAAAGCTGATACGCTTGTTTCCAGAATAAAATTCTTCCTTAAAAATACAGATGTAAGCCGCACAGGCATTATCAGCGGCAGCAACGATCAGAAACACTGGTTCATTATTTCCCCTGTTTTTATTGAGCGCTCGTATGAAACAACAGTTGCTGAATATGTACAGGAGTTGAAATTCATTTCATCGGACTACCGGTTTTTTAAAATTGTGATTAATAATTTTCAAAACGACCCGCTTAATATTTTACATGCAGGTGTTTATACAAAAGAATATTTTGAACCCCCAAGGTTATTTATTGAACACAGCAATACAATATTTGTTCAAACAGAGTCAGGCAGTCAAACATTGTTGATGGTAACTGAACAGATTCCCAGTCATATTGGCAAACTTCGTTTGAAAATAAATGGCCCTAAATTTTATGCAAGGCATTTTGCTGTTTATCTCCCGGATGAAAAAGGAAAGCCGGGAAAATTTATAGCAGAATTTGAATTATTACGGGGAATACAGGAGTTTGAATTCCCTGTTGTAAAAGCAAAACAGCTTCTTGTTGTATTTGAAAATAAAGACAACCCGCCATTAACAATTACCGATGTTTATTGCAGTGAGCCAAATGTATCGGCGGTCTCTTATCTCGAAGCAAATCACAAGTACCACTTGCTGATGGAAAACGATTCAGCTTCACTGCCCGATTTTGATCTTGAGCAATTTAAAGACAGTATTCCTTCAAACACAATGATTTTAAAAGCAGGAAAAATTGCAGCAGTTGAGAAAACAAAACCTGAACCAACTGAAAAATCTTTTTTTAAAAAATGGTTTATATGGCCGGTTTTACTGGGTGTACTCACTTTGTTATTTATTCTTGTAAAAAGTTTATTGAACGATATTCGTAAAACAAATACTTAATTCCATGATTATTTATAATGTAACCACCAAACTTACCTGGAAAATTCACGATGAATGGGTTAAGTGGATGAAAGAAATTCATATGCCCGAAGTTGTAGCCACAGGCTGTTTCACACACTCACAGTTATTAAGAATTGTGGAAATTGATGAAGAAGAAGGACCAACTTATGCTGCACAATATTTTACTCAATCAACCGAAAATAAAAATGAATACATAGAAAAATTTGCTGAAACATTACGTAATAAAGCATTTCAGGAATGGGGCAATCAGTTCATTTCTTTCAGAAGTATTATGGAAGTTGTACACTGATTGTGGAAAAAGTAAATTCAATCAGTTTTAACTTTTATTCATCAAAAAAACGGTATTTTTTAATCAAATTCATAATGCCGAAAAGCTGAAACCCTTTACAGTAAATGGTTTCAGCTTTTCGGTTAACAGATGTTGTTCATTTTTAAAAATCTGTCATCACCTGTAACCCTTACCCAATAAGGATTTTAGAGGATTTCACACAATCTATTTTCAATTAAAAAAATTTTATTGAAATACAAAAGCATCTATATTTGTCCCACTTAAAAAATTCTCACTATGAACAAAGCTGATTTAGTTACAAAACTTGCCGACGATGCAGGTATTTCTAAAACTCAGGCAAATGCTGCATTGGATTCTTTCATCGATGCTGTTACCAAAACATTGAAAAAAGATGGCAAGGTAACATTAGTTGGTTTCGGTACTTTTTCTGTAAGCAAACGTGCTGCTCGTACTGGCCGTAACCCGCAAACAGGTGCAACAATCAAAATCAAAGCAAAGAAAGTTGCCAAGTTTAAGGCCGGTAAAGAATTAGCTGCAAAGCTCTAATTACCTGAATTATTCAGAAAGAGCAGGGAACAAAAGCTTTCCTGCTCTTTTTGATAAACATGGTTTTTTAATTTATCTTCAGATTTCAATTAACATCAAATAAAATTTACTATGGGAAGAGGTGATAAAAAAACAGCAAAAGGCAAACGCTTTAAAGGTTCTTTCGGAAAAAGCCGCCCTGCAAAAGTTGCCAAGAAAGCTGCAAAAAAAGACGCAAAGAAAGCGTAACAACACACTAAAGAAATAAAAAAGGATGGCAAAAACACCATCCTTTTTCTGTTTATAGCTGTTGGGTTTTACAGTTTTTGACCCGCAGAAATTTTTGCAAGCATTACTTCAATTTCTGATAAACGTGAAAGCTGCGCTTCCAGTTTTTTATTATGATCTGAAACCTGCTGCAGATCTCTATTCAGCTCTTCCAGAAATTCATTACGCTTGTGCAGTTGCTGGCGCTGCATATTTGCTTCCTTCAGTTTGCTTTCAAGTTCAGTTGCCTCCTGCGATAATCTTGAATTTTCTTCAACCACATCTCTGTATTTCATCCGCAGATCATTTAACTCCACTGAAAGTAAATGATTCGCTTCCTCAAGTTCATCATACTTCAACACATTGGCCTGTGGTACAGAAAGCTGCTGTTCAACTTTCACAAGCTTTGATTGCAGTTCATTAAACTCATCATAAGCTGTTTCAAGCCTGTTCTTCATTTCCTGTGTAAGCACTGTTTGTTCACGAATGGCATTCAGCTCTGCTTCTTTTTCCTGTAAAGAACGGCGCAGGCTTATTAACTGCTCATTCAAAAACTGGTTTTGCTGTAATGTTGACTGGTGTTTTTGTTCCACTTTTTCAAGCAGTTCAACCTGTTCCAGCAACCGTGAAATATTTTGATTGTGCTGCAGTAAATGATCCTGTGCCGATTTAAGTTGTGCAAGATATTCGGCCGGAGAAACTTCCTCACCTGAAGTTTGTTGTGTTATAACAACAGGGGCTTCCCGTTGTTTCTGCATCAGTTCCTTATTCAGCGCTTTTACTTCATCCAGTTCTTCCAATAAAATGCGTTCATTATCCTGTGCGCTTGAAAGCTCTTTTTGTAAATGTTCGCCCGATTCTTTCTGGTTTTCGAGAATGTTGTAATATTTCATGCGCCAGTCGTGTGCCTCACGCTCATATTTTTCCACATCCAGTTGCTGATCAAACTGGCTGCCATGACGCATATTCCAGAAATAATGAATCACAAACCCAAGTACAAGAGCCCCAACCTGGAACATGATAATTTCAGGAACAGATATACGGATTTCAAGAAGAGTTAACAACATTTTGCAATGCTTTTGTTATAAAACAAATTAATTTATCTGAAAGGTAAACCCTTCAGAAAACCTGATAAAGATGGTAAGGCAGAAATTTATCCCCAATCAATGCGGAGCTGTGTATATTATCCGGTTGTAACAATTGTTCCCACCTGTTCGCCAGTAACAACACGTCGCAGATTATCGGGCCTGTTCATATCAAATACAATAATAGGCAGATTATTTTCCATGCAAAGTGTAAAAGCGGTCATATCCATTACACGCAGGTTTTTATCAATACATTCTCTGAATGTAATTTTTTCGTATTTCGTTGCTTTGGGATCTTTTTCAGGATCGGCTGTGTAAATACCATCAACCCTTGTTCCTTTCAGAATCACATCTGCATTTATTTCAATTGCTCTTAATGAGCCGGCAGTATCAGTTGTAAAATATGGGTTACCTGTACCTGCTCCAAATATCACCACCCTTCCTTTTTCTAAATGACGTATTGCACGCCTACGGATATAAGGCTCAGCAACCTGCTCCATTTTAATGGCGCTTTGCAAACGGGTATATACACCTGCTTTTTCCAAACCGGCCTGTAAAGCCATTCCGTTAATTAAAGTTGCAAGCATGCCCATATAATCGCCATGCGCCCGCTCAATACCGGTTTCTGCTTCATTCATTCCACGATAAATATTTCCTCCCCCTATCACTATCGCCACCTGTACACCAAGCTCTGTAATGCTTTTAATATCCTGGGCATATTGCGAAATAACAGCAGAATCCATCCCGAAGTTTTTGTCGCCCATTAAAGATTCACCTGATAATTTGAGGAGGATGCGTTTGTATTTTGGAAGCATACTGCGAAGATAAAGATTTCAGATGATGGAAAAAACGGATTGTTCTTATGACTCTGTTTTAAACAAAAAACAATGAATAATTATAATTGCAGTTCGGGAAAAATTCACCCGGAGGGAACGTTATAGAAAAAGCATCATTATAAAAATAAAGAAGATGATTTCATAAATAATCATTCACATTGCTTTATGATCAAACACCTTTTCTAAAAACAATCCTGATAATTCTTTACAATTCGTGTTATTGAACAACCCTTTTCACACCAACGCATCAAACAACACTTCCACCGGGTGCAATGCTTTTTTTGCAGTTCCATCTTTTATCTGGTGACGGCAACTTGTACCCGGCGCTGCAATAATTGTATCATCAGCCTGCTTACGTATAGTTGGAAACAGAACCAGTTCTCCAATCTGCATCGAAAGATCGTAATGCTCTTTTTCATAACCAAACGAACCCGCCATACCGCAACAACCCGAAGGGATGGTTTCCACTTTATAATTTTCAGGCAAGCTTAATACTTTCACCGAATCTGCCAGCGAACCAACCGATTTCTGCTGACAATGCCCGTGCAACTGAATCAGCCTTGGTTCTTTGGTGAATTGTTCTTTGCTGATGTTTCCTTTTTCAATTTCTCTTGCCAGAAACTCATCAATAAACAATGTATTTTTTGCAAGTTCTTTTGCTGCTGCAAGGTTTTCATCACTTGCAAGATCAGGATATTCATCTCTGAACGTTAATATTGCTGATGGTTCAATTCCAATCAATGGAGTTTCGGCAGTAATCACATCTTTCAGCAATGAAATATTTGTATTGGCAATTTCCTGTGCTTTGCGGATTAACCCTTTCGACATCCACGCTCTTCCGCTTTCAACATGCTTCGGTATTTCTACATTGTAGCCCAGTTTCTTCAGCAACTGAACTGTCGTTGCACCAATGGGTGCATCGTTGTAATTGGTGAACTCATCACAAAATAAAAAAACAGTTGGTTGTTGACTGTTGCTTTCTGGTTTTAACTTTTCACTTTTAACTTTTGAATTTTTCTCAAACCACTTTTCTAATGTAACCTTCGACAAAGTTGGCATTGAACGTTTCACTCCAAACCCAACAGTACGTTTAATGATATTGCTCGTGAGTGGATTGGTCATGAAGAAATTATAAAGCGATGGTGCAATGGAACCAAGCTTAGCGGCCATTGAAAAATTGGCAATCATTTTTGAACGGAACGGAACACCATTTGCATCATAATAATGCTGCAAAAATTCTGCTTTCAGTTTTGCCATATCCACATTGGAAGGACATTCACTCTTACAGGCCTTACAACTTAAACACAAACTCATCACTTCATAAATTTCTTTATGATCGTAACGGTTTACTTTGTTTGAATGAGTTAAGAACTCACGGAGAATATTTGCTCTTGCTCTTGTAGTATCTTTTTCATTTCGTGTAGCCATGAACGATGGGCACATGGTTCCGCCGCTGAGATGAGTTTTGCGGCAGTCGCCCGAACCATTACATTGTTCTGCATGCTGCAATATATTTTGCTGATGAAAACGAAAGATGGTTTTGAACTCAGGTGTAAACTGCCCGGGTTCGTAACGCAGCATCGTATTCATTGGAGGAGTGTCAACAATTTTGTTGGGATTGAAAATATTGCTGGGATCCCAGGCATACTTCACCTGCTTCAGCAATTCATAGTTTTTCTCTCCCACCATTTGTTTAATAAACTCACCACGCAAACGTCCATCACCATGCTCGCCACTCAAAGAACCTTTGTATTTTTTTACCAGTGCAGCCACTTCTTCAGCAATGGTGCGGAAGAGCTGGTTACCTTCAACTGTTTTTAAATTGATAATGGGACGCAGATGTATTTCACCCGAACCTGCATGTGCATAATGCACCGAATACAATCCATGCTTTTTCAGTACTACATTAAATTCACGGATAAACTCAGGCAGATCATTTACATCCACTGCTGTATCTTCTATCACTGCTACTGCTTTTTCATCGCCGGGAAGATTACCTAATAAACCAAGTCCGGCTTTGCGTAATGTCCATATCTTTTTGGTATCTGCTCCAAACAAAACAGGGAAATGATAACCATAACCTGCAGCACGTAATTCAGCTTCCAGTTTATTGGTGATCTCCAGAATTTCTTCCCTTGTATTTTTGCTGAACTCAAATACAAGAATAGCACCAGGATCGCCCTGCACAAAAAAGCGGTTCTTGCTTTGTTGAATATTGTTCTTGGTACATTCTAAAATGTAATGATCAATGAGTTCACTTGCACTTGGTCCGTACTTCAAACCAATTAAGTTGGCATGAAGCGATTCATCCACCGAATTAAAATGCACACACATCAAACCAATTTCTTTTGGTGGCAGCGGAACAACATTCAGTTTAATTTCAGTAATAAAAGCTAATGTTCCTTCCGAACCTGCAATGAGTTTACAGAAATTAAACTCTTCGCCGCCTGCAGTAAACGGTGAAGTTTCCACCAACAGATCTATAGCATAACCTGTATTTCTGCGCTCAACAGTTTTCTTTGGAAACTCTTTCCGTATTTCAACCTGGTTATCGTAATTGCTTAACAGGCTGCGGATGTTTTTATAAATTTTTCCTTCCAGGTTATCCAGCTCACATTTCGTATGAAACTCCTCAATGTTCAGTGTTTTAAATTCAGCTTCCGAACCATCACTCAGCAATGCTTTTACTTCCAGCAAATGTTCTCTTACACTTCTGTAAACAACTGAATTTGAACCGCAGGAATTATTCCCAACCATACCACCAATCATTGCACGGTTGGCAGTTGAAGTTTCGGGTCCAAAGAATAAACCATAAGGTTTGAGGAACATATTGAGTTCATCACGGATCACGCCGGGCTCAACTCTCACCCAATGTTCTTCTTTATTTAACTCAATGATTTGTGTAAAATATTTTGAAACATCCACTACAATGCCATTACCCACCACTTGCCCTGCAAGTGAAGTACCTGCAGTACGTGGAATCAATGAAGTTTGATTAGCTGCTGCAAATGCAATCAGCTTTTTCAGATCATCTTTTGTATGAGGAATGGAAACGGCAAGCGGCATTTCCCTGTAAGCCGAAGCATCTGTTGCGTATAATGTTCTGATAGTTGTATCGAAAAAAAGGTCGCCTTCCAATTGTTCCGACAACTGCTGTAACTTCTCCTTCATCACCTGGATTTAAGGGTAGTGAATAATCTTCGTCGGAACGAAATTAAGACATGATGGGCTGATGGATGTTAGTTTTGTTTTTAAGGAAGAAGATAGAAACACATATTTAACGGATAGAACTGATTTTAGCTGATTTTTTTCACGCAAGGAGTCAAAGAAATGCAGAAAAGGGGTTGCTACAGGTGCATGGATAAATACAAATTATGTTTTAATCAGCGCAAATCCGTCTAATCTGCGTCATCAGCGTTTCTATCAATTCGTGTAATCTACTCCCCGCTTTCATAAATCCACAACAACACCGGCTTTGCCGAATGATCGATGTATGTTTTCAGTTGCTGAAGAAAACCAGGAGCAACTGTAGGGCAACCATCGCTCTGGCAAATTTCATTGTACACTTCTGTTTCCGGAACACATGCATGCGAATGCAGCACAACAAAACGCTGAAAGGCATTGCTGTTGGTTGAATCAAGTCCGTACAGTTTATACGCCAAGCCAAATCTTCCATTATACGGTGTACCAATCCTGTACCTGCCCAAGGATGTGCAGCCGCAGCCGGGCTCATTACCATATCGTCTTCCTTCAAGCCAGCGTTCATTGCAGCGGCCATGCGTAACCACTCCCGATTTCAAAACTTTGTTTTTGTTAAGATCATAAACAAAAAACCGGTTTTGTCCGGAACGTATTTTCATATCAACCAAAAAGCAAATGGAGTTATTATATTGATGAGCTGCTGCAAATGCTTTTGCTTCGGTAGCTTTCTGTTTTAATGCAATGGCTGCAGCATCGGGTGCCTTTGATTCTATTGTTTTGTTTATTTTAGGAAGATTGATATTGACTGGATGATAAACTGACTGGATAATAAAAAAGCCTCCGGCACAAATCAGCAAGACAAGAAGAAAACGAAGCATTGATTGGAAATTTTTTCAATGATGCAGATGCGGAAAAAATCCATAAAGAAAATTCGTAATAGAATTAATCTGATATTTCTTTGCCATAATATTTTTTCTTCAACATAAACGCCACAAGAAAATCTGCACTATACGTTTTGTTATCCGTTGTAAATGGCTTTGCATATTTCAGTTCTGATCTTGCTGAAGTAATATCTGATAAGAAATTTTTTGCCTGAGAGGAAGTAATAAGAAAATAAAACTGATCAAACCTAAATAACGTAAAAATGAATTTTTCTCTTCTAGAGGATAGTATTATATGGCTCCCCTTCTTGATTGACCATTTACCCGTATCAACGTTAGATTTGATATAACAGTCAAGACTTCTTTTTAAGTAAGTATAGTTATCATTTATGAGCAGGTCGTAACCACCAAATCCATCGCTTACAGTAAACCGACCGGTTATTTCGTTTACAGTGATTGAATCTATGATAGCCAATCCATTTATGCCTCCATAAGATCTCTCATTAGTCGATTGTGAAAAAGAGGGTTCAGAAAACAGGAGAATTAATAACAACAATGCTTTATTCATACAAAAAGCGTTTATCAATTTCATTAATTATTCAGAATAAAATCAATTTAAACTCATTCTCCTGTCGGTCATGAATTTTCGATGAGTGTCACCTCAAAGTGTGGGTTTGCCAGCTTGGTTATTTTTCATTAGCAAGCGCAATAACAATAATGTAATTCTTAAAACCAAAGCCAATATTTTGTCGAATTTCCTGGTATTTAAAATAACCATCCGGGACACCCACAAAGCTCCCTGTTTCATATCCGATTATTTCGAACATTTTTCCAACATATTTCTTTTTCATTGTTTCTTCTTCCTTTAAAGAAAGAGCACCCGTAGTCTTTCCATACAAATATTTATATAATCCAAACATTTCATTTGGAAACTTGCCGGTTTCATCTTTAAACTCGATTATAACTGGTGCAGCTAATTTCTTGTTACCAACTCTTAATACACGAAACAGGAACATGCCTGCATAACCCTTCATTCGTAATTCATCTCCATCAACAATTTCGACATGCATCTTTTCAATTGTTCCAAAAGGAACCTTCAGCTTTGCTTTTATTGAAAGAGCCAAGGAGTCTGTTCCCTGTGCTTTTGTTGTGCTAATACAAAAAAGCACCCATCCCAAAAAAAATATTTTTCTAAATTGAACTATCAGAAAGGGATTCATATTCAGCATATTTAAAACGATGAGGTTCTATCTAAAGTTAAACAAATCGACGTTAGATATATCTTAATGGAGAAAGGTAATTTCCCCTGCATACACCACGAATAACATCAAAGCCCGAAACTAAAAAATTATAAATACCGTTCGCATGAAAAAGCAACTCCCCGCATTTTCTAATTTAGATTATTTATAAAAAATCCAAACTATCGATCACAAAAAAAATCCTTCCATAAAAGGAAGGATTTCTGTCAGTTATAAATGCGTTCAATTGTATCCTTATATTTTTCCATAATCACTTTTCGTTTCACTTTTAATGTAGGAGTCAGCTCACCTCCATCAACCGACCATTCATTGGTGCATAATTCAAATTTTTTTACCTGCTCCACATGGTTAAACTGTTCATTGTATTCTTCCACAATGTGCTTATACATTTCCAGTACAGCCGGGTTGCGTACAAGATCATCTGTTGTTGAAAAACCAATATTGTTTTGCTTCGCCCACTCTTTCAGGTTTTCAAATGCGGGCACAATTAATGCGCCGGCAAATTTTCTTTCAGGACCAACCACCATCATCTGCTCAATAAACCGGCTTTCTTTCATCTTGTTTTCAATTGGCTGGGGTGCTACATATTTACCACCGCTTGTTTTAAAAATTTCTTTTTTACGGTCGGTGATTTTTAAAAATTTATTTTCAACAAACATCCCAATATCACCGGTATGAAAATAGCCATCCGCATCAATTGCTTCAGCCGTAAGATCGGGACGTTTATAATATCCCATCATAATGTTATCACCTTTGCAGCATATTTCGCCATCATCAGCAATTTTTACATCAATACCACTGATTAACGGACCAACAGTTCCAAACATGCGGTTCTTTTCACTAAAACGGTTTACAGCAATTACCGGCGAAGTTTCAGTTAAGCCATAACCTTCCATAATATTGATTTTTCCCGCAGTGAAAATGCGCAGCAAACGTACCTGGCAGGCAGCAGCACCTGTAACAATGGCTTTTATCTTTCCACCAAGCCCTTCACGCCATTTTTTAAAGATGAGTTTGTTGGCAATGCCCAGTTTAGTACGGTAAATAAATCCTTTGTGTTTATTAATTTCAAAATCTTCAGCCACACTCACTGCCCAGAAAAATAATTTGCGGGTAACTCCTGTAAGCTCCTGGCCACGCCCCATAATGCGTTCATATACTTTTTCAAGCAAACGTGGCACCGTTGTAAAGATAGCCGGTTGCACTTCTTTGAGATTTTCCCCAATAGTATCAAGCGACTCAGCATAATAAACCGAAAGACCGTTAAAGAGATAAACATAAGTCACCATCCGTTCAAAAATATGATTCAGCGGAAGAAAACTCAATGCTCTTTCGCCCGAATGGCAAAACTCAATAAACACTTCTTCACAACTCATTACATTACTGAGTATATTTTTATGGCTCAGCATAACACCTTTTGGAATTCCTGTTGTTCCTGATGTGTAGATGATGGTTACAAGGTCCTCATACTTAACCTGCTTTTCTGCTTCTGTTAAAACATCAAAATCTTTCTGGCCCGCACAGCTCAGTATTTCTTTCCAGTATAATGAATGCTGCACTTTATCGAAAGAATAAATAGCCTGTACCGAAGGGGTTTTACTGCGCAGGTGCTGCACTTTGTTGTACAATTCCTCATCGCCTACAAAAACAAGTTTTACTTCTGCATCATTCAACACAAACTCCAGTTCATTTACAGCGAGTGTAGGATAAATGGGTACAGAAACAGCACCGATTTTCTGAATAGCAAAATCAAGGAACATCCATTCGGGCCGGTTACCGCTGATGATGGCAATTTTATCTCTCTTTTCACTTGTTCCGTCATTTGCACTGATACCGAGATGAATAAGGCCGGCAGCAAGTTTATCTACAATTTCTTTTACTGCTGCGGTACTGTATTTGTGCCAGATTCCGCCTTCTTCCTTGGCAGCAAACATATCTTCACGGGGAAATTTCTGTAATTGTACTTCAATACAATCAAACAAGCGGTTTGGACTCATATAGCATGCAATTGTTTTGGAAGATAAGGAGATTTGATTAAATGAAAAGGCAAAAAAAATCCTGCCAGTGGCAGGATTTTTATATAAATTAATTAGAATACCTGTAATACTGCCCTGAAGGAACTTTAAACAATTTTGATTTTTGAAATTTTGTAAAATCACTGTATTGTTCAGCATTCATCTTTGTCCAGTTTTCATATTTCGCCAAGTCACCGGCAGCTTCAAAAATCCAGTGGTTATAGGCTTCAAACATTCCATCCTGCAACAATTGTGTCTGATGATCGAATAACCGGAACGGGAATTTAGCAGCATATTGTTTATTCCAGTCTAAAATAAAACGGGTGCGCAGCATGGTTAAACTTTCTGTTGTTATACCACTGTTGATGACTAAACTATTTTGTTTCATAACGGCAGTAAAAGCATCGCTGAATTCATTTTTCACTTTTACTGATTTCAGTTTAGGATCATCAGAGAAGAACTTTTTATAACCATCCAGCAACATATTTTTTATTTCAGCAGTTCGGCTGCTGTAGCTTTCCATGTTAATAAACATCTCTCCATAAACCAACGCCCATACTTTATCGGTTGAAAAGAAATAGTAGCGTGAAGCGAAGTAATAATTACCTGCATACGCCGGGTCGGCTTTAATACCTGCTTCCCATTGCACAATACTAGCAGCCTGCTCGCTCATCAGCCAAAGTAATTCGCCATACTCAGCATACAAAGCACCACTTTCAGGAAACTTCTTCAACGCCTTTTTATACATTTTTTCGCAATCTTTCGATTCCTGTATGGCTTTGTAAATATTTCCTGCAACCTGGAAAACCTGTACATCAGCATCTTCCCTGTCAATCAGTGGCTTGATTGTTTCTTTTGCCTTTCCAAAATCACGCTGATAGTAATAAGTAATCGCAAGGTCTTTTTGTATAGAAAGGCTGTTGGGTTCTTTTGCAAGCGCTTTGTTCAGTACCAATACAGCATTTGCCCAGTCGCCACTGCGCATAAACTGCCTCGCTGTTTCCTGCAACTGATCGGCATCGGGTTCCTGTGCAAATACTGCCGCAGAAACAAATAACATACTGAAAGCTATAAGTAGTTTCTTCATAACAGGATCAAAAATAAATGAAAAGCGGCGTTTGCCTTAACCCCGCTGCTATATTTTGATTTTATTAAGATTCATGATAAATGAGGTGGGTAAGTAAGCCATCCCTCAGTTTTGGTTCAAACCATGTGCTTTTGGGAGGCATAATGTTACCACTGTCGGCAATATCGAACAACTGTTCCATTGTTACAGGATATAAGCTGAATGCAATTTTCATTTCACCACTATCAACTCTTTTTTGCAACTCTCCAAGACCACGGATGCCACCAACAAAATCAATACGCTTATCAGTACGCTGATCTTTTATGCCAAGATGCTTATCAAGCAGATTATCTGAAAGAATCGTTACATCCAGCACACCAATAGGATCGGCACTGTATGTACCTTCTTTTGCAGTAAGTTCGTACCAGTTACCTTCAGCATACATTCCAAAACTGTGCAGTGCAGATGGTTTAACCGGCGTTTTACCAATCAGCTTGTAATCAAAATCGGCAGAAATTTTTTCCAGTAATTCGGGCAGCGATAAACCGTTGAGGTCTTTGATTACACGGTTGTAATCCATAATCTGTAATTCACTTGCAGGAAATAATGTAGTTAAGAAATACATACTTTCTGCAGTTGCATCTTCGCCCAGTGCTGCCCTTACTTTTGCTGCTGATGCTGCACGGTGATGACCATCGGCAATATATGTGTGAGGAACCTGCTTTTTAAAAATACCGGAAATGGTTTTAATCACATCATCATCATTCACAACCCAAATGCTGTGTTGTATTTTATCGTCGGCAACAAAATCATACACAGGGCTTTTATCTGCTTTCCATTTTGCAATCATGTCATTAAGTTCTGTTATATCACGATAAGCAAGGAATACGTTTCCTGTTTGAGCGCCACTTGTTTTGATATGATTAATACGGTCGTTTTCTTTGTCGGGACGGGTGAACTCATGTTTCTTAATCACATCTTTTTCATAATCCTTAACTGCACTTCCGCAAACCAAACCGGTTTGGCTTCGTCCATCCATCACTAACTGATAAATGTAATAACAGGGTTTACTTTCAAGAAACAATACTTTGCGCTGCATAAAAGCCTGCAGGTTTTCTTTGGCCTTGGCATAAACTTCTGGAGCATAATGATCTGTTTCTTCCGGAAGATCAATTTCCGGTTTGGTGATATGCAAAAAAGAATAAGGATTGCCTTGTGTTTCTTCTTTAGCCTCTTTACTGTTTAACACGTCATAAGGGCGAGATGCCACTTGTTTAGCAAACTGAGCCTGTGGGCGCAATGCTTTAAAAGGAACTATTGTAGCCATAAATTTTTTGTACTTACAAACCGGCTGCAAAGAAACGGAATTTTCAGGGGATGTGCTGAAGAACTTGTTTTTGATGAATGAGTGTAAGTTATATTAGCACAGGTTATCTTGATTTTTGGCTTTCATCAATCTTTCATACCGTATCATGACAAAAAGGCTAATAAAACAACATTTACTCTTTGATGTATCTTATTTTAAAGTTTACCTCAACCTTCCAAACTGCAATCCTAACTCAATACCGTAATACGAGTTTCTTTGCTGAAGTACAGTCCAGAGTGCAGCAGAAACGGCCACTTTTTTTGTAAACATATATTTGATACCCGGCTTTAGATATAAGCCAAAGCTTTTACTTGTCTTGTATTCATAATCATAAGTGTCGCCCCAGTTAAACCAGCTTGAATTAAAACTTGTAGGTGCTGGTACAAAAACAAAATTATCAGGATATTCCCGTTTTGTGTAAGACACGCCTGCTTGAAATGTTGGAATAATTTTGGGCGAGTGCATTTTGAACGAACATACTGCTGAGAGTAAAAACAACTCGTTTGTTTCATCGGGCAAGCCATCATCTCCAAAAAATGAAAAACCGAATGCCTTAAAATCTGCAGGAAGATTTTTCGCATTTACAGAACCTCTTTTGCTTTCCAGCGACAACCCCCATTGCTTTTTGCTCATTACAGTTAACCCCAGACCTGACAACAGATAAAAATTCCCGTAACTCAGGTTGGGTACACTTACATACCAGATTCGTTTTTGTTTTAGAATCGGCAGAGATGATTGCTTTAAAGAGATTGTATCAAAGGTTTGTGCAACGGCCCCTATCTTAAACAACAGCATCATACAGGATATAAAAATCGCTTTCATGAGCATGTATTTTACTTATATAAAGGTATTCGTTGCAAATTCAGATATAAAGGTTGTTTTTCGCTTTGTATGCAACTTTAAAGTGTGTATTCGCATAAAATGAGAAAAGAAACGCCGTTTGTTTCTTTTCTCTACTTTTATGCTTTCATAAACAGAATCTATGGAACAGCTACAGGTACGGTTTCTTCAACAGTTAACTTTAAAATTGAAAGCAAATCAGCATTTAGCTGATGCATTAACTCAGGTATTATACATCAGCAAAAGTGAAGCATACAAAAAAATAAATGGCAAATCACTATTAACACTTCCGCAAATCCAAACAATTTGCAATCACTTTCACATAAGCTTTGCTGTTTACGATGAACAAACAAGCAACAGCAGCACTATCAGTTTTACTCCATTTCACACAGGAAAAATAGGCGTTAAAGAATACATCAGGAATCTTGAAAGCTTTTTACAATCTATTGCCAATGCCAAAGTAAAAAAGCTTACTTGTGCAACAGACGACATTCCTATTTTTCATTTGTTCCAATACCCGGAACTGACCGCTTTTAAGCTTCATTTCTGGCAAATGCGTGTAATTGAAAAAGCGCCTTTTAAACTATCAATGAATGAATGGGGCTCTTCTTTGTTAAACCCTGCGTTACACATGCATGAATTATATCTTCAAATTCCCAGTGTGGAAATATGGACTAAAACGAGTTTACTCAATACATTGGAACAGATAAAGTATGCATCTGAAACAGGAATTATAACAGATAAAAAACTCGGGCGTATCATTTGCGCCCAGTTAAGAGATGCACTAAGCAATATTGAAGTATATGCAGTAACAAGGAAAAAACAAGCGGACAACAACAGCAGTCTCTTCGACTGGTATTTCTATGATATTATTGGCACAATTACCTACCTCGCCGAAATGGATGGAAGACTTGCTGGTTTTGTACGTTTTAATACCTTCAATACAATACAGGAAGAAAACGGGCCGCTTTGCAATGAAGTCAGCCATTGGCTACAAAGCCTTATACAGGATGCTACCGGCTTTAGTGGTCAGGGAAGCGTTCAACGAAATAAATATTTAGCGAAAGCATATGAGCAATGCGATGCAATGGCAGAGTTGTTTTAAAAAACAGCCAGCATATCAGCCTATGTTTTAACGGTATTCTTTATGTTGTCCTGTCTCAATTTAAGAGGTTATCCGTTTTTCGCTGCAAAATCTTTCAGCAGTTGCAGCATTGCTTCCACACTTTCCATACCTAACGCATTGTATAAACTCAAACGGAAACCACCCACACTCCGGTGCCCCTTCACACCATACATCCCATGTTCCTTACACAGTTGCAGAAAAGCTGCTTCCTTTGCAACATCATTCATAGTAAACACTACATTCATTTTACTCCTGTCTTCTTTTGCAACAGGCAGGTTAATAAAAGGAATTGCTTCCAGTGCAGAATAAATAAGTTCGGCCTTTTTATTGTTGATTACTTCAATAGCAGATACTCCCCCTTGTTCCTTTAACCATTTAAGTGTAAGCATTGCAACATACACGGCAAACACCGGTGGCGTATTGAGCATACTTTCTTCTTTGATATGGTTCCTGTAATCAAGAATAGTTGGAATGGTACGGTTTGCTTTTCCCAAAATATTTTTATTCAGCACCACAAGGTTTACACCTGCTGCACCCATATTCTTTTGAGCACCTGCATAAATAAGACTGAATTTAGAAAAATCAATATCACGGCTTAATATATCACTGCTCATATCTGCAACAAGCGGAACTCCTGTATTGTAAGGAATCATATTCCACTGCGTACCTGCAATAGTTTCGTTGGTTGTAATATGAAGATAAGCTGCCGTTGGTGTTACTGAAAGCTCTTTGGGCATGGATGTGTAATTGCTTTCTTTTGTTGAGCCGGCAATTTCTACATGACCAAACAATTTCGCTTCTTTGATTGCTTTACCAGCCCATGTACCTGTTTCGGTATAAGAAGCAATACCATCATCGCTCAGTAAATTCATTGGCACCTGCATGAATTGAGTAGAAGCGCCTCCATGCAAAAACAATACTTCAAAATCGTCATTTAAACGCATTAGTTCTTTTACCAGCGATCTCGCTTCATTCATCACATCTTCAAATACTGCTGTGCGATGACCAATTTCGAGAATGGATAAACCACTATTATTGAAATTTAGAACCGCCTCACTTGCTTTCTGAAATACTTCCTTTGGTAAAACAGAAGGCCCTGCGTTAAAATTGTGGATCATGCCGCAAATTTAATGGTTTCAGAGGGAACGTATGTTAGGTATAAATCAACAGGATTTTTAAAAGTTAAACAGCATAATGTCCAACATCATAATTATTTTCACAGAAGAACTTTGATGATTGAATGATACAAATGCATCACTAATAAATTTGTTTTATGAAGAAAACAGTCGCATTGCTTGTATTTATCCTGCTTAACAATGCAGGACTATTTGCACAGAAAACTTACCTTTTACTGCCTGATCGTGTGTTTGATGGCGTGCAGGTTCATGAAGGATGGGGTGTATTGGTGAAAGACAGTTTAATTATTTCGGTTGGATCTGTTGCACAACTGCCGAAAGAAAATGCAGAAGTAATTACGATGAAAGGCTGCACATTATTGCCTGGTTTGATTGAAGGGCATTCGCATTTGTATTTACATCCTTACAACGAAACTTCATGGAACGACCAGGTGCTGAAAGAATCCCGGTCTTACCGCACAGCAAGAGCTGTTGTTCATGCAAAGCGAACACTTGAAAATGGTTTCACCACTGTTCGTGATTTAGGTACTGAAGGTGCGATGTATGATGATGCAGGTTTAAAAAAATCAATTGATGACGGAATTATTCCCGGCCCACGAATGCTGGTTGCTACCAGGGCAATTGTTGCAACAGGAAGTTATGGTGTAAATAAAGGTTACAGCGCCGATGAAGATTTTCCAAAAGGTGCGGAAGAAGCAGATGGGCATGATGCAATTGTTAAAGCAGTGCGTACACAAATTGGCAAAGGTGCTGATGTGATAAAAATTTATGCCGATTACCGCTGGGGAGTAAATGGCGAAACGCAACCTACATTTTCACAGGAAGAAATTGCATTAATTGTTGAAACTGCAAAAAGCAGCGGAAGACCGGTTGCTGCACACGCAGGTTCGCCGGAAGCAATACGCAGGGCTGTGCTTGGCGGATGTGAAACAATTGAACATGCTGATAATTGTACTGCAGAAGTTTTTCAACTCATGAAAGAAAAAGGAGTTTATTACTGTCCAACGCTTGCTGCAACTGAAGCCATTGCAAAATACCGTGGTTGGATAAAAGGAAAAGATGCAGAACCTGAATCTGTAAAAAACAAAAAGCAATCGTTTAAAACAGCAATGGAAGTTGGAGTGAAAATCATTTTTGGTGGTGATGTAGGTGTTTTCCCGCATGGTGATAATGCCATAGAAATGGAACTGATGGTGGAATACGGAATGAAGCCGCTTGATGTGTTACGTTCAGCCACATCAATCAATGCAACTGCTTTTCATCTCAACCATCTTGGGCAAATTAAGCCGGGTATGCTTGCTGATATTCTTGTTGTTGAAGGCAAACCCGATCAACAGATTCAATCAATCAGGAAAATAAAACTGGTGATGAAGAATGGAAAAATTGTTGTGAGAAATTAAGCGGGTAATTTATTCATGTTCTCTCCCGGCAATTTTTCCTTTGCGCCAGCTTTCATTCAATAATTCAAATTCTTTTAAGTCTTCTTCGGTAAACTCCTTATTTGTGAGTTGCTTTAAATCAGGCTGACCAGCATTAATCCAGGCCGTGTACCAGAACGATGCAACTGCAAAAATGCTTTGCCGCATGCGGCGTTCAACCATGCCCAGCAGTTTATTATTATAAGAAGTGGTATATGATGTTGAATAAACTCTGGTTGTAATGCCGTTCCTGTTTTCAAAAGAAAATTGCTGATCAGTTGGAAATTGCTGACTCAGCAAACGTTCATACAGCAAAACAGTATCGGCCGCAGCAGCGCTTTCCAATACACGGTTCCAGATAAACTGTCCGGGATTTTTGATAAACTCTGCTTTGCCAATCCAGAAATCAAATTCTTTATCAGCCAGTAATTCAGGAACACGGCTTTCCCAAAATGCGTGGATGCCTTTCTGGTTACTCAGTTGCCCGTTATGATTACTGTTTGCATGCAGTGGCACATGGGCATCGGCAATGTAATGCCCTATTTCTGCACTTAGCTTTAAAATTTTTGTTTGATTCTTTTCTTTAAACGCCGCAGTTAAACGCCACAACATGGTTTGTACCCACCAGGGCACAATACCATAAGCAGCAATCGTATCGGCACTATATTTTGCAACAGCGCTATCATAATTGCGTGGCAATTCTTTATAAGGGTAAGCTCCGTAACGGTCAATATCTATATAATGCCTTGCTCCTTCATCCGGCACTGCATACCTGCGTTTATCCGGGTCAGGTGCATGTTCGGCCAGGAAATCAATGTTTGCTTTGTAAAAATGCAGCATTTCAGGGGGCAATAAAAAAACTGCCAGGTAATTAATTTTCCGGTGCCCATAAAATCCCCAGCAAAACACTTGCTGAGCGGCACAAGCAAACATCAGTGTTAAACAGAATCTTTTCATTAAGGTTTGCGTTTGGTTAGTTTCTTTTTCCGCAGGAAAACACTATTGCTGCTGCTGATCTTCTTCCACTTTTGTAACACCGCCACTGATGGCAAATTTCATTGCTTCGCCCGGTGTAACAAGCTGATCGATTGGTTTTACCCTGCTTGAAGGAATAAGATACACATTTCCTGCAATTGAATAACTCATGGGCACATAAACTGCCACATAATCCTTCAAACCAAAATCCTCCATATCGGCTTTGGTAAGAAACGCCACACGCCATACATCGTTATCATCAATATTAGCCAGTACGGGCTTATTAAATTTCTTTTTCTCACCTGCAAAGGCTTCAAAAAATTCTTTAACTGTAGTGTAAATAAATTTAATACCGGGAGCACGCTCCAGCCAGCGGTCGAACATGTTAAACAATCTGCTCTGAATAAAGAACGTACTCAGGTAACCAACAACGCTGATAGTGCCTATAACAATAAGGAACCCAAGGCCGAAATTGCGCACTTTTACATTTCCGCCTTCATCGGTAAAAGTAAAAATAGGTATCAGATCGTCTATACTGGTTATAATCCAGTAAATGGCATAACCGGTTATTACAACCGGGGCCAAAACAAGCAGTCCCTGCAAAAAATACTGGAGAAAGTTCTTATAGCTGAATGTTTTAAACATACTGATGAGTTTGAAACCAAAATTACAGTTTCACAAGGCAGGTGAATGTTTCTTTTTTGTGACGAAAGGGAAAAAATAAGGATGGAAACTTTTGCAACAATAAAAGTTTCCATAGTTTTGCGTCCTGTAAAAGTGAATATGGAACCAAAAGACAGAATACAATCAAAAGCCCGTGAGCTTTTTCTCCGGTACGGAATCAGATCTGTATCGATGGATGATATTGCCTCTCAGCTTGGTATGAGTAAAAAAACAATTTACCATTCGTTTGCCGACAAAGACGAGCTGGTGGCAGCCGTGATGAACAATGAAGTTACCCAGATTCATCATGATTGTGAACTCTGTAAGCGTGATGCAAAAGATGCGGTGGATGAAATTTTTATTACCATGCACCGGCTTTACGATCAGTTTACACAACTGAATCCGATGGTTTTGTATGATATAGAAAAATTTCACCCCCGTGCATTTGAAACCTTCAGGAAAATGAAGGAAGAATACCTGATGGAGATTATTGCACACAATCTGGAACGTGGAATAAGGGAAGAACTGTACAGGGAAGATGTAAATGTTGAACTGATGAGCCGTTACAGGGTAGAAACAATTATGATACCTTTTTACATCACGGCCTCCTCACCATCAAAATTTAATCCCATCATAGTTACCACTGAAATAATGGAGCATTTTCTGTACGGACTTGCCACATTAAAAGGACATAAACTGATTACTAAATACAAAGAAGAACTATTAAAAAAGAAGGTGTATGAAATTACGCACAAGAAGTAAGCTGCTGTTGTTAATGACCGTAATGGTAACGGGGAGTATTACTGCCCAAACGCCAACAGAATACAAACTGTCGGTGAAAGATGCAGTAGCCTTATCGTTAAAAAACACGATTGACATCAAGAATCTGCGGATTGACTCACTGAAGCAGATTGCGCAGAACAAAGAAATAACCGGAATGGCATTGCCGCAGGCTTCTGCAACCGGCCAGGTTGGTCATTACCTCAACCTGCCAAAAATTTTATTCCCCGATGCAGGCGAAACAAGCATTTATTCTGTTTTAAACAGAGAAGGTGTGAAAGACAGCAGCGGTAATACCGTACAGCCAAAAAATAGCTTTACAGTAAGAGAATTCAGTTTTGTACAGCCATGGAATATTACCGCAGGCGCATCGGTGAGCCAGTTGTTGTTTCAGCCCGAGGTGTTTGTTGGTCTGCTGGCAAGAAAAACTTCGCTTGAATTTGCATCAAACAATATTAAAGTTGCAGAAGTAAAACAAACTGAACAGGTGCAAAAAGCCTATTACCAGGTGTTGATTGCAGAACAGCAGTTAGAGGTGCTGAAAAAAACAATTCAACGCATGGAAAAACTGGCAAGCGATCAGCAGCAGTTATACAAAAATGGTTTTGTTGAAAAATTAGATATAGACAAAACAACAGTGTCTCTCAACAACCTGAAAGCAACTGAAACGCAACTGAATAATATGATTGAGCTTGGATATGCTGCTTTGAAATTTGCAATGGGCATCAACCAGGATGATATTGTAATTCTTACTGATAAACTGAATAATGAAACAGTTAAGGAAAACATTCTTGATGACGGTACGCTTGATTATAATAACCGCACCGAAATGACACTCCTTAATACTGTAAAAAAACTCAACCAGCTTGATATTAAACGCAACAAATTAGGCTATCTGCCAACAGTTGCTCTTTCATACCAGTTTCAGGAGCAGGGACAGCAAAATAAAAGCTATGCAGATATTACAGGCAGCAGTTGGTTCTGGTACAATTCAAACCTGATAGGATTAAGTGTAAGTGTTCCCATTTTTGATGGCTTTCAGCGTAAATACAAAATTCAGCAGGCTAAATACAGCCTTGAAAAAACAAACAACAATATTGAGCAGTTTAAACAGGCCGCTGATCTTGAGCACAATGTTTCAAAAATAAATTTAAAAAATGCTGTTCTTACAATGGATGCACAGAAAAAAAATCTTGAACTGGCAGAACAGGTTTATAACACAACAAAGAAAAAATATGAACAGGGCGTAGGAAGCAGCTTTGAGGTTCTGCAGGCCGATACAGAATGGCAAAGGGCGTACGGAAATTATTTTGATGCACTCTATAACGCAGTTGTAGCAAAAATCAATTATCTCAAAGCAATCGGAAAACTTAATTAATTCAATCAACCAAAACAATTATTCAGGTATGAAATGAGCTTCAAAAAAATCTGCAAAACCAATTGTACAGCAGGTTACTTTTTGGAGCGAATAACATGCGACAATTAAAAAAACTAAAAACAAACGCATGAAACGCATATTACAATACACACTCATTGCAGGAATAGCAGTTATAATTGCATCCTGTGGTTCGGGCAGAAAAGAAAAGCTTGGCACTCTTGGCGAAAAGAAAGCACAATTGGAAGAGCTCAAAAAACAACAGTCGTCCATTGATGCAAAAATTCAGAAACTACAGGATGAAATAGCAAAGCTTGATACCGGAAGCGCCGCTGCAGGCAAAGCAAAGCTGATTGCTGTTGCACCTGTAACAATAGAAGACTTTGCACATTATATTGACCTGCAGGGAAAAATTGATGCAGAGGATATTTCTTATATCGCACCATCAAACGGACAAGGTGGCGTGGTAACTGGTATTTTCATTAAAGAAGGTCAGTTTGTGAAGAAAGGCCAACTGGTATTAAAGCTTGATGATAAAGTACTTCGCCAGCAGATTAAAATTCAGGAAACACAATTAAGCTTTGCAAAAGAAGTGTATCAGCGTCAAAAAAATCTCTGGGATCAGAATATTGGTACAGAAGTGCAATTGCTTTCTGCAAAAAACAATGTGGATGCATTAGAAAAACAGATTGCAACCATGCAGGAGCAAATTAAACTTTATACAGTTTACTCTGCAGTAAGCGGGATTGCCGATGTGGTAAATGTAAAAGTAGGCGAACTGTTTGTTGGAGCAAATGCATCGGGGCCGCAGATACGTATTGTAAATTCAGCAACACTCAAGGCAATTGTTGATGTTCCTGAAAATTATATGAGCAGAGTACACGTAGGAAGCCCGGTTGTGGTAACAGTTCCTGATATGAACCGTACATACAACTCATCGGTTCGCATTTCATCGCAACTGATTAATCCTAACAGCAGGTCGTTTACAATTGAAGCGCCGGTACCAGGCGGAACAGTTCGACCAAATTCCGTTGCACAGGTTCGTATTAAAGATTACAGCGCACCAAATGCTGTTGTGATTTCGGTAAACCTTGTACAAACCGATGAAAACGGTAAATATGTTTATGTAATGGAAAAAGATGGTAAAGGAAGAAACGTTGCTGTTAAAAAACCGGTTGTAATAGGTGAATCGTACGACAATAAAGTTGAAATAAAAGGCGGGTTACAGTCCGGGATGCAATTGATTACCGATGGATACCAAAATCTGTACAACGGGCAGGTTGTAGCCACTACGGCTTTATAACTTTTTGAATTAACGGATCATTCTTTCTGTACAGCTTTAACGAATCAGGCTTGATGAATAAAGAACAAAAGTACAAGTGTGCGATGCCTGTGAAGCTGAACAGTATTACAAATGATGACTATAAAAAAATATTATGCAATCAAAATTTTTAGAAGGGGTAAGTAAAAAGTTTAAAGAAATATCTTTTACCAGTTGGAGTATAGATAACCGCACAGCTATCTATATTGTAACGTTACTTATTACTGCATTGGGTTTGTATAAATTTCAAACCCTGCCCAAAGAACAGTACCCCGATATTGTGGTGCCTACTATTTCGGTGGTAACCGTATATGTGGGAAATGCTCCTGCCGATATTGAGAATCTTGTAACACGCCCTATCGAAAAGCAAATCAAGAGTATCAGCGGTGCAAGAGTAAACAAGGTGCAATCCATATCGCAGCAGGATTACTCGCTGATTATTGTTGAATTTGATACAGATGTTAAAACAGACCTTGCCAAACAGAAAGTAAAAGATGCGGTTGATAAGGCAAAAACTGATTTACCGCAGGATCTTACATCGCAACCGGAAGTGCAGGAATTTGCTTTCAGCGAAATTCCTATTATGTATGTAAATGTAAGCGGCAACTATGATGCCGTTAAACTGAAACAATATGCCGATAAACTGCAGGACAGGTTTGAGGGACTGAAAGAAATTACAAGAGCAGATATTGTTGGTGCTCCCGAACGTGAAATACAGATTAATGTTGATCCTTACCGGATGGCAGGTGCAAAAATTACCTTCAGCGATATTGAAACTGCTATTAAGCGTGAAAACGCCGACATCAGTGGCGGGCAGGTTGAAAGCGGCAACATGGAACGTACAGTACGTATCCGTGGCCAGTTTAAAACGGCATTTGACATTGATAAAATTGTAGTGAAAAATGTGAGTGGTGCTCCTATTTACCTGAGAGATATTGCTACAGTTAAAGACACGGTTAAAGAAAGAGAAAGCTATGCACGTTTAAATGGAGAAAATGTAATTACGCTCAATATTATTAAGCGAAGCGGCGAAAACCTTATTTCAACTGCCGATACAGTTAAAGGCACTGTGGCAGAAATGAAAACAACAAAAGAGCTGCCCGACGACCTGAATGTAACAATCACCGGCGACCAGAGTAAACAAACAAGAACATCATTCAACGACCTGGTAAATACTATCATCATCGGGTTTATTCTTGTATTGCTTATTCTTATGTTCTTTATGGGTGTTACCAATGCGTTCTTCGTGGCATTGAGTGTGCCGCTGAGTGTGTTTGTTGCGTTTATGTTTTTACCCATTGGCGACTGGATTGTCGGCACCGGTATTTCACTCAACTTCATTGTATTATTTGCATTGCTGTTTGGATTGGGAATTATTGTTGATGATGCCATAGTGGTAATTGAAAATACGCACCGTATTTATCACAATGGACGTGTCCCCATTATACGAAGTGCAAAAGAAGCTGCAGGTGAAATATTTATTCCGGTATTGGCTGGTACTGCAACAACTCTTGCACCGTTCTTCCCGTTGCTTTTCTGGAAAGGAATCATTGGTAAGTTTATGATTTACCTCCCGGTCATGCTCATCTTTACATTAACAGCTTCGCTGGTTGTGGCATTTATCATTAACCCGGTATTTGCTGTGAGCTTTATGAAGCCCGAAGGAAGAGAATATGATGAGCCAAAAAAAGCAATCTTCAGAAAATGGTTCTGGTGGACATTCTGGATTGGTGGTGCTTTAATGCACGTACTGGGCAATCACGGCATAGGAAACTTCCTGTTCTTTATGGCTCTCATGGGGGTATTGAACCGTTACCTGCTGCGTGATTCTATTTATTACTTCCAGGAAAAAATATTACCGAGGCTGATGAACAGTTATGAAAAACTGTTACGCTGGGTATTAAAAGGCCGTCGCCCTGTTTACATGCTTGTATCGTTGTTTATTTTATTCCCGGTATCAGCAGCAATGTTGTACCTGCGTGGCAACCCGGTTACATTCTTCCCAAGCGGCGATCCAAACATCGTATATGTTTATATGAAACTGCCGGTGGGTACCGACGTAAAATATACCGATTCTATTACAAAAGTACTTGAACAGAAAGTTGACAAGGTGCTGGCGAAAGAAAAACCAGGCACAGAAGGTTCAATTGTTGAGAGTGTGATTACCAATGTTGCTGTAAGTGCAAACAACCCGAGGGATAATAACAGGAGCACACAACCAAACCTCGGTCGTATTCAGATTTCATTTGTGGAATATGAAAAACGGCATGGAAAAAGCACACAGCCAATTATGGATGAAATCAGGAATACGATTAGAAATATTCCAGGTGCTCAGATCAGTGTGGAAAAAGAAGCAGGCGGACCAAATACAGAACCTCCTGTTAATATAGAAGTTAGTGGCGATGATTATGCAAGCATTTCAAAGGTTGCTACTGATCTGTACAATTATCTCGACACGAACCGTGTGGAAGGAATTGATAATTTACAAATGGATGTTGACCTGAACAGTCCTGAAATTACCATAACCGTTGACAGAGAACGTGCATTGATTGAAGGAGTAAGCACAGCACAGGTTGGTATGGAAATACGTACAGCATTGTTTGGTAAAGAAATCAGCAAGCTAAAGGAAGGTGAAGATGAATATAAAATTCAGTTGCGTTACAGCGATTTACAACGTAACAATATTACCGACTTGATGAACATGAAAATAACCTTCCGTGATTTTAATACCGGCCAGATAAAACAGGTACCGATTAATGCTGTTGCCAAGTTTGATTATACAAGTACAAGCGGTGGCGTTAAACGCAAAAATCACAAACGTACCATCCAGTTGCAATCAAATGTTGACGATCCTAGTAAAACAACACCCATTAACATTGCCCTGAAATCAAAAATTGATGACTTTAAAAACAAAACAAGGATACCTGATGATGTAACTATTAAACAAAGTGGTGAAAGTGAACAACAGAAAGAAACATCAGCATTTCTTGGCAATGCACTGATGATTGCCATTGGCCTGATCTTTATGATCCTTGTATTACAGTTCAACAGTTTAAGTAAACCGTTTATTGTAATTACAGAAATATTCTTCAGTGTAATTGGTGTAATGATTATGTATTCAATAACCGGGCAAACCATTGCAACAATCATGTTCCTTGTTGGTATTGTTGGTCTTGCAGGTATTGTAATTAAAAACGGTATTCTCCTAATCGAATTCACCGATGAGCTTCGTCATCGTGGATACAAAACAAGAGAAGCAGCTATACAGGCAGGTAAAATCCGTATTATCCCCGTATTGTTAACAGCACTTGCAACCATGCTTGGCTTGTTACCCCTTGCAGTTGGATTTAATATCGATTTCATATCACTGTTTCAGCATCTGAATCCAAAGATTTTCTTTGGTGGTGATAGTGTGGTGTTCTGGGGGCCGTTAAGCTGGACAATTATTTATGGTTTACTTTTCGCATTCTTTTTAACACTGGTAATGGTGCCGAGTATGTATGTTATTTCTGAACGTTTACGCAGACCAATGGAACGTTTTTATGGAACAAAATACATTGCCTTACTCGGGTTCCTCGGGCCATTGTTCTTTATACTGGTTGGAATCATGTATCTCGGAAGAGCAATACAAGGCAAAAAAGTGTGGATGGGACAGCAAAGAAAAGCAACAGATTAACAACGTAGAGATGTCTTGATATTTGGTTATAAAAAACCCCTTCAAATGAAGGGGTTTTTATTTGAGAAAGTTTGCAGGCAACCACTCCTTTCAAACTTTTACTCAAAAGGTTTGTCAAAATATCTAACCAAAAAACACATGCAAACCACAAAAAAGCACCCGTTTTTACGTTGTAAAGTAATTGACAAATTTCTGTATTAGCAATAACACAATCAGGTAGTTTTTCAGTTTATTTTATACCCTGTTTGCAGTATATGAACGGTTCTGCATTCAAAACAAAGAGCCTTAGATTTGTAACATCATTTTTAAACAAAACAACCTTTTATGGCACAGGCACACGAAATCGATTATCGCATTGTTGGTGAAGAAATGCAGTATGTTGAAGTAGAATTAGACCCCAATGAAACAGCAATAGCAGAAGCCGGCAGTTTTATGCTGATGGATGATGGCATTCAGATGGAAACAATTTTTGGCGATGGAAGCAGCAATCAGGGCAATAGTGTTTTAGGAAAACTTTTCTCAGCAGGGAAACGTTTGTTGGTTGGTGAAAGCCTGTTCATGACCGCTTACACTAATGTGGGTCAAGGGAAAAAAAGGGTAAGTTTTGCTTCACCTTATCCTGGAAAAATTATTCCACTCGATCTTATGCGGCTTGGCGGAACAGTCATTTGTCAGAAAGATGCTTTTCTCTGTGCAGCCAAAGGCGTAAGCGTTGGCATTGCCTTGCAACGTAAACTCGGCACAGGGCTATTTGGCGGCGAAGGTTTTATTATGGAAAAACTCGAAGGCGATGGGATGGCTTTCGTACATGCAGGCGGGCATGTGTTTGAACGTGAACTACTGGCTGGCGAAATACTGAAAATTGATACCGGCTGCGTTGTTGCTTACACCAAAACAATCGACTTTGATATTCAGTTTATAGGCGGCATCAAGAACAGTATTTTTGGTGGCGAAGGTTTATTCTTTGCAACATTAAGAGGTCCGGGAAAAGTATGGATGCAGACACTCCCTATTTCACGACTTGCAAGTCGCATTCTTTCTTATTCACGCCCCGGTAACCGCAAAGAAGAAGGAAGCATTCTCGGAGGTATTGGCAACCTGCTGGATGGTGATGGATTTTAATGCAAGGCAATCTTCATATTAAAAAAGGAAGCATTTTATTGATGCTTCCTTTTTTAATTGCCTTTGAAATCATTGCAAAATCAAAAGATTATTTGCCAAACTACCCCTGTCAGTAACCCATAACACATGATAACTACCAGCAGGAATATTATCAACTGACAATTGGGTCTCAATCGAATTTCTTTGAACATCTTTTTGCAAAATAATTCGTCCTTTAAAATCAATGACTTTTATTACAGAGGCCTTTAATGAAGCTGAGTGTTTAATTGTTACGATATTCTTTGCAGGATTAGGATAAACAATCAGTTGGCCTTCAGTAATTCTGTTTATTGCATTAACAGGTGTTATAGTATTATAAACAAAACCATTATTGAAATTGAGCCTCCGGGAGTAGTAATTGATATTTTACCTGATGCGCCACTACCAACAGTAGCAATAATGCTGTCCTGGGAAATAATCGTAAAGTACAAGGAAGGAACATCGCCAAATGTTACGCTTGTAGCCTGACCAATGTTTGAGCCAGTAATGATTATTTGTGAGCCAGAAGAACCTGATTGCAGACTAAAATTATTAATTAATTGAGGTGGAGGAGCAGCCTCATTCATCCTGTTTCGTAAAATTCTCACAACATTCGCCCCTTTATAAACTAGGCAAAGTTCAGGTTTTGAGTCCCCATCCAAATCGCCTGTAATTGTTTTAATACCTGCCGACATATTAAATTCATAAAAAGGAGCAAATGAAATAATACCATTGTCACAATTATACAATTTTCAAAGGGTAATATTCATTGGAAATCATAAAATAGGTTATCCTAAAGGCAGGTCTTTTCTGCACAGAAGATCAAGAGGCTTTTGAAAAATATATTCCCTCCTGAATGGCTGCATTTTTCTTTTCCGCAAATCCTATCTTCGCCGCATGCAATTCAGCAACATCATTGGTCAGCAGCAGGTGATTCATCAGTTACAGGAAATGATGGACAACAACCGCCTCAGCCATGCTTTGCTTTTCATTGGCAAAGAAGGCAGCGGAGCATTACCACTTGCACTTGCTTTCAGCACCTATGTTGTTACTCAAAGCGAAAAACAAAAACCGGTTGCAACAACTGCAGGTTTGTTTGGCGATGAACTATCTCCCCTCTCTGAAGGAGAGGGGCAGGGGGAGAGGTTGGCTGAACAATATATTCACCCTGATATTCATTACAGCTACCCGGTTATTCCACGCAAGAGTGGCGATAAACCCATCAGCACCGATTACATTAATGAATGGCGGGAATTTATTAAGCAATATCCCTACGGCAACGTGTACGATTGGTTGCAGTTTATTGGTGCCGAAAACAAACAGGGAAATATTACCGCAGCCGAATGTGCCGATATCATCCGCAAACTCAACCTCAAAAGTTTTGAGAGCGAATACAAAATACTTGTGCTTTGGATGCCAGAATACCTCGGCAACGAAGGCAACAAATTGTTAAAGTTGATTGAAGAACCTCCGGCTAATACATTGTTTATTCTTGTTGCCGAAAATGAAAGCCTGGTGTTGCCAACTATTGTAAGCCGTTGTCAAACGGTGCGCATTCCACCTGTTGAAATAAAAGATGTGGCTGAAGCTCTGATCCAGCGAAGCAGGTTAAGTGAAGATCAGGCCATGCAGATTGCCGGTGTGTGCGAAGGCAATTACAGGGAAGCACTGCAACTGATTCAGCATGCAGAAGAAGACTGGCAATCACTGCTGCGTGAATGGCTCAACTCCATGCTTAAAACCGGGCCGGTGGCACAGGTTAAATGGGTTGATATCATCAGCCAGCAGGGGCGTGAAAAGCAAAAGCAGTTCCTGCGTTACTTTACGCATTTGCTGGAGCAAAGCATCCGACTGCGAACAATGGGCGAAGACAATCTGCCACTTACCGGTGCTGAAAAAGATTTTTCCGTCCGCCTCAACAAGCTTTGCGATGTCAGTCAGCAGCAGGCCATAACACTTGAACTGGATAAAGCCGCTTATTATATTGAACGTAATGCCAACGCCAAAATGCTCTTTATGGCGCTCACCATCAAACTCTATCATATTATTGCCAATAAATCGGTGATTGAGGTGAATTGATTTTTTTTGATAGATTGCTCCCAATAGCTGCTTACCCAACCTTTTGCAATAAGAAATTTCCTATTCTTTAAAATATTCAACACCATTTTGTCCTACGTACCCAACCTTACCATTTACTGTAACCTTTAATACAGAAAATACCTGAGGATATCCTTTTGCATCGTTAGAATATAAATCTTTTACGAATTCTATAAAATCATATTGGGGTTCAATAATACTCGCTTGCTTTCTATAAAAAAAAACTCCAAGTTTTGATTTTTTCCAAAGTAAAAAATACGATTGATCTTTTTCTACTTTATTGTAAATGAAGGGAAGCAACTCTCTTCCAAATTCATTTGCAATACCTGTTCCATTATTTTTTTTACCTATTATGATAAAGCGGCTTCCGCCTGAAATACTTCGCCCAAGATCGTCAGGAAATAAAAAATAAATTCTATCATATTCATATTGTGTTAACAGTTCTGGCTTAGCATTCTGAGTAAAAAAAACTACTGCTGCATATTTGCCGTTTTTTTCAATCGCATAAGCCCAATATCCTCCAATACCCTCAATAGACCTAAAGGCATCAGGAGAAAACTCTTGCTTAATTTTTTCTCTGTGAAGATTATAAATTTCATCTTGATTTGGTTTTACCCCTCCCCAAAATGGTTCATCTTCTAACAAAGTAGGTATAAGTAAGGATTCATCTTTTGATGATAATAAAACTGATTTCCCAGTTAATTGATTAACCTTATATTTATTTTTACCTTTCACACCAAGCAAAAAACCGCCTGAATTGATTTCGTTCCTAACCGAATAAATGGTAATATGATCATAAACAACTGGAATAATCAATTTACCAGCAGAGTTATACATTCCTTCTTTTTTATTTTCTATAACTTCTATATTACTTCCGAAAGAAAAAACATGATCATATTTTATAGGCACAATTACATTGCCCTTATTATTAACAGCACCCCATTTTTTCCCATTGTTTGATATAATAAAAATTTCCTTATCAATTTGAAGAAAATTATAAAGAGGTTCAACAATAACTTTTCCTAAATTATTTATTGCTCCAACCTTCTTATTTATTTTAACAACTGCGTACTTACTTTCTTCAAAAAAGCCAACACTATCCCATACTGGCGAAAAAATGATTTTACAACTTGTATCACAATAGCCCCATTTGTTAACTTCTCTATATGGCATTAAATATTTTTCAGACTGGGCAAAAGAAAAAATTCTTGTGCTTATTAAAAAACAAATAAGAGCTATTTTCTTCATAGATAATTATAAATTTTAAGCAATTATACGATAATAACATTTTTATTCTTCTGTAATGAGCGGCTCACCGGCTTCGTCATCTTTTTTATCGGTGAGCCACCTTGCAGGTAACCCACCGTACCCACCGAATCTACCGCATATCAAAACATCTGTTTGTTTGCGCAAAAAACTTTATTTTTGATGAATGACCTGTGCCGTAGGATGGTGAAAGAGAGAACAGGTTATAAGAAGAAAAGATTTTGTGTGCAGGCTTTTGAAATGCTATTGGGCTTCGTTGTGTCACTCACTTCAACATACATTGCTACTATTGGGCAAAAAAAGCCAGCTCCGTAATGATATGAACGTACAAGAGTGCGACGCAACAAAAGAATAATAGATATTCTGCTGCTTGCTCCCAAAACTGCTTCTTCATTTTTCATTTTTAACTATTCATTTCTCATTTAGTATATGGGTTGTTCAAGTTGTGGTACAAATAGCGTCAATGGATGCAAAAGCAACGGTGGCTGCAGCACTGGTGGCTGTAACCGTTTGAATGTACACGACTGGCTGGCCAATCTGCCATTCAGCGATCCCGACAGTGATTGCCGTGTTATTGAAGTTACCTTCAACAACGGCAGTCGTAAAGATTTTTACCGGAACAATACGCTTCAGACTTTCATAAAAGGCGACATGGTTACTGTTGAAGGTGTAAGTGGTTTTGATGTGGGTATGGTTAATCTTACCGGCGAGCTGGTGCGTTTGCAGATGAAGAAAAAGGGTGCAAAGGAAGATAACCCTGAAATGAAAAAAATTATGCGCAGGGCCAATGAAATGGACCTGCAGAAATGGAGCGAAAGCAAGAGCAGGGAAAAACCTTCGTTAACAAGAGCAAGAGCAATTATTATACAACTGAACCTGGATATGAAACTGATTGAAGTGGAGTTCCAGGCCGATGGAAGAAAAGCAACTTTCTATTACACTGCCGAAGATCGTGTTGATTTCCGTGAGCTGATTAAAATTTATGCTTCTGAGTTTAAGATTAAAGTGGAGATGAAGCAGATCGGCATCAGGCAGGAAGCTGCGAAGATTGGTGGCATTGGCAGTTGCGGAAGAGAATTATGCTGCAGCAGCTGGCTCAGCGATTTTAAAAGTGTTACAACCACTATTGCACGTTACCAGAATTTAACCATCAATCAAACAAAACTGAGCGGACAATGCGGACGTTTAAAGTGCTGTTTGAACTATGAACTGGATACTTACCTTGATGCATTACAGCAGTTTCCTAATAATGCTGATACGCTGGAGTTAAGCCGTGGCACAGCAACGCTGATAAAAAAAGATATTTTCAAAAATCTGATGTGGTATATTTTACCCGACAGTAATAAACAATATCCTGTTCCTATTGAGCGAGTAAAAGAAATCAGGTTCATGAATGCAAAAGGTCAGCGGCCTGATGAACTGGGAGCAATTGAACTTTCGCCTGTTAAAGCAGAAGAAAAAGAGCATGTGCATGTTGAACTTGTTGGACAAATAAGCTTAAAGGCTTTGGAACGTAACAGCCGCAAAAGAAAAGATAAAGAGCAACAGCAAAAACGCCAGGATCAGCAAAAGCAACCGCAGCGGCCTCAACAACAAAACAGGCCACAGCAAGGCGGTCAGCAGCAAAATAAACAAGGTGGCAATCCGCAGAACAGGCAAGGTAATCAGCAGCAAAAGCAGGGAGGTCAACAGAAGCAGCAACAACAACCAAAACAACAGCAACGACCTCAACAACAAAACAGGCCACAGCAAGGCGACAGGAATAAAGGCCAGCAACAGCAGCCTCCTAAGAAATAAAGAAAAGCCCCGGCATTAATAATGCCGGGGCTTTCAGTTTAATGCTTTTACATTATCCTCGTCTTCGCTCAAGCAGGGCCATCATCATTAACCCAAGCTGCACTCTTGTTTCTTCACCAGTTTCAAAAGAAGCTTCCTGGTTTAGTGAAAATTTGCGGCCAAAAAACGAAGCCTGTTTTTTAAACGTGGCCACCAATGTGCCATCGGGACGTTTTACAGTATAAGCTGGGTTAAAAAAGTAACCGGTCAAAATTCCAACAAAAGGTATTTCAGAAAGGACGGCATCACCCACTTTTACCCATGCATTCTTTTCCTGTATAATCAAATCCTGCTGGTCTTTTTCATCATATAACTCGTAATGTGCTTTCCAAAGCGAACGCCATCCTTTACGTGCCACCCGGCCAATATGTACCCCATCCGCCCTTGTAAAAGTATAAGTTGTATTAAAATCGAGCCATTTATTGGCATTGATTGTATAAAGCAAACTGCTTTTTGTTTCATCGCTGAACACTTCTACATGTTCAGTTAGTTTAAACAGTTTTGCTTTTACATAAGCCTTTGTCATGCCCGATGCATCCACTGCCCTGAAATCATTGTAAATAGTTCCAATACGGAAAATAAACTGATACGGATAGAATACCGGATCAAAAACAGACGTGTCGTTCATAATTTTTTTTGCAATGATAGAACAGGAACTGAATACTTCCAAAACAGGTTGAGTTAGACTTTACGTCTGTCCTGAATCTGGCGACAGCCGATCCGGGATAATGTAATGGTTAAAACAGGGCGGGTGGAATGAAATGAAATAATGGTAAAGGGCGATGAAGTAACCACCTGGCTCAACGGCCACCAGATGATAAACACAAAAAAGCCGCTTAATAATTAAGCGGCTTTATATCATCTGTCGTGTAAGCTTATTGTGCTACCTGTGCATTCATTGCTTTTGCAGCTTTCTTTCTTTCTTCTTCATCCAATATTACTTTACGCATACGGATGAAGTTTGGAGTTACTTCAATACACTCATCAAATTCAATATACTCCATACATTCTTCCAGCGTCATCAACGTTTTTGGAGCAATACGTGTTGCATCGTCACTTCCGCTTGCACGGTGGTTGGTTAATTTTTTACCTTCAGTTGCATTTACTACAAGATCGCCGGGTTTAATATGCTCGGCAATAATCTGTCCTGCATAAACCTCTTCACCCGGATCAACGAAGAACGTACCACGGTCCTGTAGTTTATCAATCGAGTAACCGGTTGTTTTATCCTGGAATTTAGACAGCAGAACACCGTTGTTACGTCCGGGTATCTGTCCTTTCCACGGTTTGTATTCGCTGAAACGGTGAGCCATTACAGCTTCACCTGTTGTGGCAGTAAGCATTTGTGTACGCAAACCAATTAAACCTCTTGAAGGAATATCAAATTCAAGATGCTGCATTTCACCTTTTGTATCCATTACATGCAGTTCACCTTTACGGCGGGTTACAAGATCAATTACTTTACTTGCAAACTCCTGCGGGACATCCACCACCAGAGATTCGTATGGCTCGAATTTCTTTCCGCCAATTTCTTTTGTAATTACCTGCGGCTGACCAACAGTTAATTCATATCCTTCCCTGCGCATGGTTTCAATTAAGATACCGAGGTGAAGAATACCACGGCCATATACCACAAGACTATCACCATTTTCACTGTCTTCTACACGAAGAGCAAGATTCTTTTCAGTTTCTTTCATCAACCTGTCACGCAGGTGACGGCTGGTAACAAACTTACCATCCTTACCAAAGAAAGGTGAGTTGTTTACGCTGAACAGCATGTTCATGGTTGGTTCATCCACGCTGATAACCGGTAATGCTTCGGGGTTTTCGATATCAGCAATGGTATCGCCGATATTAAAATCATCCAAGCCAACTACTGCACAGAGATCGCCTGCTTTTACTTCAGCAACTTTTTTCTTACCCATTCCTTCAAACACATACAGCTCCCTCACTTTCGATTTTTTGATTGTGCCATCAGCCTGTATCAATGCAATCTGCTGGTTTTCTTTAATCGTACCACGACTTACTTTACCAATAGCAATACGGCCAAGGAAAGAAGAATAGTCGAGTGAAGTAATCTGCATCTGCAATGTACCTTCTGATACATGTGGAGGCGGAACATATTTGATAATGCCATCCAGTAAAGGAGTGATATTGTCAATTTCAGTTAATGAATCGTTGAACCAGCCGTTCTTTCCACTACCGTAGTAAGTAGGGAAGTCGAGTTGTTCTTCTGTTGCATCAAGGTTAAAGAAAAGCTCAAAAACTGCATCGTGCACTTCATCAGGACGGCAATTTGGTTTATCTACTTTGTTGATTACAACAATTGGTTTCAGGTTTAACTGCAATGCTTTTTGCAGTACAAAACGGGTTTGAGGCATGGGGCCTTCAAACGCATCCACCAGCAGGATCACCCCGTCGGCCATTTTCAATACACGTTCCACTTCGCCACCAAAATCAGCGTGGCCCGGAGTATCAATTACGTTAATCTTTACATCGTTATAAGTAACGGCTGCATTTTTAGAAAAGATGGTGATACCACGTTCACGTTCCAGGTCGTTGCTGTCCATGATCAGGTCGCCTGTTTCCTGGTTATCACGGAAAACCTTTGTGGCATGTAAAATTTTGTCGACCAGTGTTGTTTTACCGTGGTCAACGTGTGCAATAATTGCTATGTTGCGGATATTCATATAATCTTGAGCTTTTAGCTGATAGCCATTGGCTTATAAGAAAGCATCCGGTTACCGGAAGCTGTAAAGCATTTGGCTGGCAGCGAATTAAGGCCGCAAAGGTAGGTCATTTGGGCGGGGGAGGCAAGAGAAATCAAGGTTATCTTAAGGGTAGCTGTTGGTGATAGCCATAAGCATGTTGTCGGCAGTAAAGAGCCGGTAGTCGTTAGTTGATAGCTTTTAGCCTTTTGCCTTCAGCCTTTAGCATTACACTTATTGCAGCACAGCTCCCTTCATCTTCCGGGCAGCACGTTCGCCACGTTTCATGGCAATGGCTTTTTTGTAGTTAAACCATTTCTGCCCACGTATCTTAAACATAATATCATCAAACTTGCGGCGGCCGGTTACATTCCACAGTCCGTTTAAAATAGTGCCGATGCTGGAACCGATGGTACGTACCGATAAACCAAAACCACCTTCTGTATATTCAATATGATGCCAGTAGCCGCTTGGCATAAACAAGGTATCGCCATGTTCAAGAATCGTACTGCTGCCGGTTGCATACTGCAGGGCAGGATATGTTTCGAAGTCGGGTTTATCAATATCAACCAGTCCGTGCACATTGAACGGCAGACGGTAGAGATATTCGCTCTGGTTGGGGTGGAACAATACCACACGACGCTTACCTGCAAACTGCGTGAGGAACACATTGCTCATGTCGATATCCATGTGCATGCGGGTAACCGAGTTTTGGGGTCCGAAGAACATAAACGGAACCTTGATATACCGACCGGTAATTTTGGGATAACCAAAATCTTTCAGCAATTCGGGTTTGTGTTTAAACACGGGGAAAAGGAACAAACGCAGATCGGTTGGTTCTTTTTCAATCAGCTCAAGGTATTCGTTGAACTTCATTTTGGCATGCGGCACACTCAGCGTTTCGCTGGGGTTGGCCTGCTTGCTGCTGAAGAGGTTGACTTCAATATCACCCATTGCCTGCTTAAAGAAATCCATTGTCCACTTTTCATAAGCAGGGTATTGCTTCCAGAGTCCACGAAGAACAACAGGTTTCTGCGGTTTCAGATATTTCTCTGTAAATTCTTTGCGGGTAATGGTGCTTCCATCAACCACTGGTATAGGAGTATCAATATTCATCTTCATGCCGGTATATTTTTTCTTGAAAGGATTGCTGAAAAACAAATTTAGAGGAATTCGCAGAACAGAAAAAAGTGAGAGTGATCAGTATTTTATTAAAGATCGTCCCAAACCTTTTTTGAAAACTGCTCCAGGCTGGGGTCACGGGCTCCCATCAGCAGCAATACACAATCTTCAGTAAAATGAGAACGTACTTCGTTCAGCAGATTATTCCTGTTCTCCACAAAAAAAGCATTGCAGCCTTTTGCTTTAATATCAGTAATAAGATCGTTGGCCGAAATATCTTTTGTAGTAGTGCCGCCTGCATAAAAAATTTCGCTCATCCATATTTCATCCTGCGGACGAAGCACCTTGCTGATTTCTTCTACAAAATCATTGCGCAGAAATTTGGTTGGTGCAAAGCCATGCGGCTGAAACCAGGCAATAACTTTTTTTGCCAATGGCTGGCAGGCTTCAATACTTGCAGCACATTTGGCGGGGTTGTGAGCATAGTCATCAATCAGCCACACACCATTTTTTTCTCCAAGTATCTGATGACGGCGGTAAATGCCTTCGTATTGTTTTAGAGCTTCATCTGAAGTTTGTAACGGAACACCAATCAGTCCGGCAACAGTTGCTGCAGCAAGCGCATTTTCCATATTGTGTTTGCCGAGAGCGTGAAGCGTGAAGCGGCAGTCGTGAATGGAGGAGGCTTTATGTTTAACAGTAAAAGAAATTTTAAATCCTTCCTGTTTAAAATCAGTTGCATGAAAAGCTGCATCATCGGTTTCATCAACCGAAAAATTAAAAGCAGGATTTGCTGATAATTGTTTTGCCAGCTGATGCGATTGATTCACCACAAAGAATTCTTTCGTGTGCTGCTTGAACTGGTTGAAGATATCCATCAACACATCAATTTCTTTATGGTCTTTATCAATGTTGAGCAATAAACCAACTTCAGGTGTGTACAGTACAATGCTGCCGTCGCTTTCATCGGATTCAATCACAAGCCAATCACCTTTACCCACTTTTGCGTTACCTATTTTTCCTTCTTTGATAATGCTTGTTAATCCTGCACCGCTGATGATGCTTGGTTCCATACCTGCATGCTGCAGTATTTCAAACAGCATGGCACTGGTGGTTGATTTACCACTTGTGCCGCCTACTGCAATTGTTTTTTTGCTTTGTGCAATCAATGCCAGCAGCTCAGCACGGCGTATGATGGGGATGTTTAATTCTTTTGCTTTGATGATTTCAACAACGGTATCTTCTATTGCAGTGGATGCAACCACAAGATCAGTTTCGGCAGTAATGCCATCGCCATTCTGCGGAAAGCATTTAATTCCTTCTGCTTCCAGTTTTTCTTTTGTTTCGTTGTATTCACCCGGATGAAAATAGCGGTCGCTGCCGCTTACTTCTTTTCCAATTCCCTGCAAGTATTGTGCAATAGCACTCATGCCGCTACCTGCCACACCAATAAAAAACGGTTTCTGAAAATCGTTGATGGAATTTATCATGATCGCAAAAGTATTAAAACAGCAGTAGGTTTTTGGAAAAAACGAAAACTGTATTGTTAGTCCGAAGGACTTAAATTTGAATAGCCACAGGTTATGCCAGTGGTAAAGAAATTGAATTCATCACAACCGCAAGGCGGTTGAATCATTTTCCTAAAGCTTCAGCTATGAGCTCCTATAAACAAATTTTTTATCAGATTGTATTTGGTACAAAAGACAGAAAGCCAGCAATACCTTTTACTGCAGAATCTGAACTATACAAATACATCTGGGGAATAATTGAAAAACACAATTGTAAACTTTACAGAATAAATGGAATGGAAGATCATATCCATATATTCTCTGACTTGCATCCTTCTGTCAGCTTGAGTGATTATATTAAAAACTTAAAAGTTGCCAGCAGCATCTGGATGAAAGCTCATAAAGGATTCCCGGAGTTTAATGGCTGGCAGGATGGTTATGGAGCTTTTACATATTCAATTCGTGAAAAAGATATGATAATTGAATACATTAAAAATCAGAAAACTCATCACAGGAAAGAATCTTTTTACGATGAATATAAAAGGCTGCTGACAGAAAGCGGAATTTCATTTGATGAAAAATATCTCCTGTAAATAATAAATTCAACCACTTCGTGGTTGTTGTTAACAGCTGATCTGATCTTCGGGACTTACCCGGAGCTATTTTTATTTAAGCCCTTCGGGCTTTATTTCAACAATTCATCAATCCGCTTAAACACATATTCTTTTTGCTGTAGAAGCTGAATCAGCTCAGGAAGACGATTGTAAAACTTATCCGTACGTTTGGGATCAGTACCAATATGAACCAGCAGAATAAAACCATTCAGCCCTGCAGGTTTTGATTGTTCATAATTTACAACAGATTGAAAAATGGTTTCACTGCTTTGATAGTTGTTTAATGCAGGCCATGTATAATCAGCTGCTGATTTTGTTCCCGGCGAATAATTGATGAGCTGCAGACCAAGTTCCTTCGACCATGCAGCAATGGAATCGTTATACCATTCATAAGGCGGAATAAAGAATGCTGCGTTTGATTTACTGATACCAAAACGTTTCATCTCAGTATAGTTCTGCAGTAAATCTTTTTTAAACTGTTGCTTTGTTACCAGCAGACTATCACGTTTGCTCCAGCCGGCATACAGCAAATGTTTATTGGAATGTGCACCGAGATAATTCCCGTTTCTTTTTAATTGTGTAATGAGCGGTGCAAATTGTTTGTTGCGGTAAAAATCACCTGTAAAAAAGAACGATGCTTTGATGTGTTGCTGCTGCAATGTTTGCAGAACAGCTGTGCCTCCATCAGCAAACTCATGACCTGTAAATACAAGCGCTATTTCTTTTTTTGTTGTATCGCCACGCACAACTGCAGCATGATCGTAACGGAAATTTTTTGCAGCAGCATTTGTTTTTTGAGGATGAGAGGATGATTCCATCGCTGCCAATAAATAAACCAATGATGCTGTACCGTCCATTGTTGGTTCATTGCTGCTGTAATCGCCATAATCATCATGGTACACTGCCAGCTCACTTTGAAAAGGGGCATACTCATCATCATGATACAGTTTCAACCCGATTAAATTTTTGAAGATGCTGGTATAAACCGGCCCATCAACCAATCCTCCATCGATGGGATAATTTTTCAGATGCGTGAATGCACTGTGCGGATCAGCAGGCCAGTCACCCCACGAAGGCAAACCATACACCATACTTGTTCCCCATGGATTGCAACCAAACAACCAGTCAATATTTGCCTGTTCTAGTTCTTCAAATGTTTGATCGTTGGTTAACTGCCTGTACCAGTAACATTGCATGGCAAACGAAGTGGTTAAATTATTGCTGCACCAGATAAACGGAACACCACGGTAAAATGCATTTTGTTTTGCTTTGTTCCATACACGGGTGATGCCTTCTTTATAAAAGCTGATGATTGTATCTCTGCGTTTGTCTGTTAATTGTTTAGCTAATTCATAATGACCAAGATTGATGAAAGGATACCATTGGTAATGATTCGCTGTGTCTTTTCCTAACCAGGGAGTAACAGGTTCCAGTTTTGAAAACCCTATTGCTGAATCAAGTAATTCACTAATTAGTCCAGCATATTCCTCTTTCCTGTGGTTGATGTTGAATATATTGTTCAAAGCTGAATAAACTGAGCTGTAACCAAGCTCCATATCATCTACCCAGTTATCTTCTGCATAGATATAAGGAGACTTTACTGAAACAGTTTGTGTAACCCCTCTTTTTAATTCAGCAAAGTCAATCGCTTCGAGCGATTTATTAATAAGCTGACTTGAATAGTTGCTATCGAGCGGTAGAAATACTTTAGTTCCCAAAGCAAACACACTTGCAAACTTTGCAGCAGTAGAACTTGTGCCTGTTGTATTGTTCATGAATTTTCCACGTTGCTGTGGCTTGCCATCAATAAAATAAACAGGGCGTTCAAATCCTTTACCGTACTGCGAATCCATTTTTGGAATGCGCATGCTGATATGGTCCCTGTCATCGCCCAACTGGTTGTACATTTCATTATTCGCAGGAAACATTTTCAGCAACCAGTTAATTCCCCAGTTTGCTTCATCCAATACATCGGGAAGATGATTTTTTCCATCCAACCCATTTGCTAAATGTTCATCAGCAAACACTGCTGGAAAATCCCTGTAAGCCATCAGCAAATGATAAGTTGCATTGGCCGATGTAGTGGAGTACTGCAGGTAATCGCTTGCATCGTGCCAGCCTCCAACCACATCAATATGTGTACTATCGGGGATGCCTGCTTCTTTTCCGTACAAGGTATATCCATCCTGTGTATGACAACTGTCTTTTAAAAAAGGGTTGAAACCGCTGCGTTGCTGCCGTATATAACGCAGGCAAAAATCAGCAGCACCTTTGTACACATTTTCGTTAATGGAAAATACAGGCGAGGTTGCATTGCCTGCCTTGAGATAATATTTTCCTGCTTTTTTAAACGCAGAGAAATTTAAACGGCAGGTTTGTGCAAATGGCCCGTAGCTGCCAAATGCCTTTCCTGCTTTGGACGTAAAAACCGTTTTTCCTGTAGCAGAATCAACCAACATAAACTGCTGAATGGTATCTGTTTCTTTACTGCACCAAACAGCAACCTTAATGCCACCGGGTTTATAACCCAGCTGGTTGATGCGTATCCATTCATTTGTTTCTTTCTTATTTGTAAATGCTGCAATAACAACAGCAAGCAGGAAGAACAGGAACATCTTCTTCATACATTCAAGTTAGTAAATTTCCATTGCAGACATGATGACAAATGAAGAATGGCGTTTTACACTGATATATCTCATCGTGTTTTTAACCGGGATGCATCATCTTTGCGGTAAATTTGAAACATTACAGCATTAATTCAGCACTGTTATGATGATTGACTTAAAAGCACTGACGGCTATGCAACGCACACCCTGGTTGCAGCATGCCATTGCACCCAGGCCCATTGCATTTGTATCAAGCATGGATAAAGAAGGAAACGTAAACCTCAGTCCGTTCAGCTTTTTTAACCTGTTCTCCACCAATCCTCCCGTAGTTGTTTTTTCTGTATTAAGAAGGGTAAGAGATAATTCAGAGAAAGACACGTTGAAAAATGTATTGGAGTTTCCTGAAGTGGTGATTAATGTTGTTGATATGGAAATGGTGCAGCAGGTAAGTCTTGCAAGCTGCGAATTTCCAACAGGCACAAGTGAATTTGTAAAAGCAGGTTTTACAGAAGAACCTTCATCAATGGTAAAACCTCCAATGGTAAAAGAAAGTAAAGTAAAGCTTGAGTGCAAAGTGCTTGAAGTAAAACCATTGGGTACAGAAGGCGGAGCAGGCAATCTTATCATTTGCGAAGTGCTTTGCATGCATGTACATGAAAGCATTTTAAATGAGGAGAAAACGATGATTGATCAGCGCAATCTTCACCATGCAGCAAGGCTTGGTGGCGACTGGTACAGCAGTGTTGATGCAACAAATTTGTTTATGGTTGAAAAACCAAATACACAGCTGGGCATTGGTATTGATGCATTGCCCGAAGCCATCCGCAGCAGTAATATTTTAACAGGAAACAATCTTGGTCAGCTGGCCAATGTGCATGAATACCCTGTTGTTGATGCAAACTATGAAGATGAGCGGTTGAAAAATATCTTCCAGTATTTTTCTGTTAACCCAATTGAAATGGATAAAGAACTGCACAAGTATGCAAAAGAGTTGCTTGATGCTGGAAAAGTAAAAGAAGCATGGCAGGTGTTGCTGGCTGATGATTAAAAATAGAAAGACGATTATGAAAATTTTAGTTACAGGAGCTGCGGGATTTATTGCATCGGGTTTGGTGCACAAACTTGCACAACAGGGGCATGAAGTACATGCCATGGTACGAAATGTAAACAAAGCACAACATCTTCAGCATCCCAATGTAAAATTATTTAACGGCGATATTAATGATGTTGATTCTATACAAACAGCAGTAAAAGATTGTAACCAGGTATATCATATTGCAGCGTATGCACGTATGTGGGCAAAAGACAGGAACGAGTTCTTTAAAGTAAACCTTGAAGGAACAAAGAACATGCTCAATGCTGCTGCACAAAACGGTGTTTCAAAATTTGTATTCACCAGCAGTACTGGTGTGCTTGGTGCAACGCCTGGTAAGGTAATGACAGAAGCTGATCCACGTACATCTGAGTTTGATAACGATTATGAATACAGTAAACACCTGGCTGAAGAAGAAGTACGTTCATTTGCTGCCAATGGATTGAATGCGGTCATTGTAAATCCATCAAGAGTATATGGTCCCGGTCCGCTTTCTTATAGTAATGCCGTTTCAAAAATGATCATCCAGGCATTGAAAGGAAAACGGGTAGTGGTGCCGGGCGGAAATGCAGTGGGTAATTATGCATTTGTAACCGATGTCGTTAACGGGCATATCAAAGCAATGGAAAACGGTGTGAGCGGTGAACGTTATATTCTTGGTGGCGAAAACATCAGCTATCTTGAATTTCTTGATGTGGCGAAAAGTCACCTGGGCGAATTTAAATCGTTGCGGCTTTCATTACCTGTTATGAAACTTGCAGGAAATATTGAACTGCTTCGTGCAAAGCTCACCAATACCTTTCCTGCTATTACACCAAAAATGCTGGGACGTTATTTTGTTGATGCTACTTATTCATCACAAAAAGCAGAAAAGGAAATTGGCTATGTAATTACACCGTTCAGCGAAGGAATTGGACAAACCATTCAATACATCAGGCAAAACCTGTTGTAATTGCCATAAAATAAACACAAGTGACAACCGAAACCTACACGCTTATTACCGGGGCCAGTTCGGGCTTTGGTAAATCGCTGGCGCTGGAGTGTGCATCAAGAAAAATGAATCTTATTCTGGTTTCTTTGCCAAGTGAAAGGCTGAAAGAACTCGCTAGTATCATTCGTGAAAAATATGGCGTAAATGTTACAGCCATTGAAAAAGATCTTTCAACTGAAGATGGCTGTTATTCATTATATACAGAAGTAACACAACAAAATCTGCATGTAAGTACACTCATAAACAATGCAGGTGTTGGCAGTACATTTTATTTTTATGAGGGAGATACCGGTTTTTTTGAAAAGCAGGTAAAACTGAATGTACTTGCTACAACATTACTTACCCGGTTGTTTCTGCCGTTACTTCAACAGCATCGTCATGCTTATATTTTAAATGTAAGCAGCTTGTCGTGTTTTTTCTACCTGCCACGAAAATCGGTATATGGAAGTACAAAGGCATATATTTATTATTTATCCCGCACATTGAGGAAAGAATTAAAACCGTTTGGTATATCAGTCAGTGTTATTTGCCCCGGGGGCATGAACACTAATGCAGTAGTAACACAGGTAAACCAAAGTGGAACATGGTTTGCACGCAACTCTGCAATGGAGCCCGATACGGTGGCCGCCGTTGCCATTAAAGGAATGCTGAGAAAAAAGGAAGTGATTATTCCAGGCAGGCTGAATAAACTGTTTAAACTGCTTGATTATGTAGTTCCTTCTCCGATTAAAAATATCGCTCAGCAATACCAAATGAAAAAGCTGAAGCGGAGTGATGTGGTTTGAATGAAATTTCAGAAATACTAATTCAAAAAATTATTTAATGAACCTATATAGTTACATCTTTTGTTTCAGAGGTGGAACTTACATTTCCCAAGTAAAGGCAGATAATGTTAAAATGAGTTTAAGATTGTGGCCAAGAGAAGTTAAGGCAAGTGAGATTAAACATTTTGGCACGGAAGCTAAAAAACAAATAGTTAATCAGGCTTCATCTGATACTCCATCTTTATTAGAAGGATTAAGTAACGTTTTGTATTCCGATTTTAAAAAATTTACGGGGCTTTTTTATTTTTATTACAAAGTCCCCTTCACCATTCCTCCATCAACTGTAATAGTTTGCCCGGTAATATAACGGCTTTGTTTGCTTAAAAGCCACACAGCAAGCGAAGCAAAATCATCTGCTTCACCCAAAGCTCCAACCGGAATCTGGTTAATTGCAGCCTGCTTAACTTCTTCAAAAGGCAAACCCGTCTGCTCGCTTTTTTTTACATACAACCTGTCAATAGCAGGTGTGTTATGACTACCCGGACCAAGTATATTTAACGTAACACCACTGCGGGCAATTTCCTGGCTTAATGTTTTAACCATTCCCACAACAGCCAAACGCAATGAATTACTAAGCACTAAATTTTCAATGGGTTGTTTTACGCTTGAACTTTCAACAAAAACCAATCGCCCGTAACCAGCTTTCATCATTGAAGGAACAAACGCCTGTGTAAGCTCCACTTTCCATCGTAGTATTTTCTGGTAAGCATCATCCCAATCTTCAAGTACTGTTTCCAAAACCATTTTAGCGGGCGGGCCACCGGCATTCACCAGCATACCATGCAATTGGCGATTGCCAACAACGGTTTTTAACTTTTCAATAGTTACATGCTGTGTAAGGTCGCCTTCAACAATTTCTGCTAATGGTTCATGAACGTAGAGCTGCAGCAGTTTTTCTTTGCCCCTTGCCACAACAATTACGTTTGCTCCTTCCCTAATTAATGCAAGAGCTACTGCTTTGCCAAAGCCGCTTGTTGCACCACCAACAATAAATAACTGACTGTTCAATTCAAGATTCATAAAAATTTTTTTCATTACAAATGAAAGCCCATCGTTGCGATGGGCTTGAAATACTTTCTACAATAAGGCACTTAATCAGCATTCATGTGGCTATCGATCTGCTCACAGATTAATGCAAAAATTTCATCAATACTTCCTTCGCCTTTTACTTCAGCCAGTTTATCAAACTGTTTGTAGTACTCAGCAACAACTGAAGTTTTTTTATGATATTCCACAATCCTTGCACGGATCACTTCTTCGTTTGTATCATCACTTCGGCCACTGGTTAATCCACGGTTAAGTAACCGTTTTACCAGTTCTTCTTCCGTAACAAGCAAAGAAATCATGGCGTTGATCTGTGTGCCTTTCAGCTTCATTAATTTATCCAGTGCTTCGGCCTGTGCAGTTGTGCGTGGAAATCCATCAAACAAAAAACCTTTTGCATCCGGGTTTGCTTCAAGCGAAGAGCTAATCATTCCTATCACCACTTCATCAGGCACAAGTTGCCCTTTGTCCATTAATTTTTTTGCTTCCATTCCAAGTGGTGTCTGAGCAGCAATTTCGCTTCGTAGTATATCGCCGGTACTTAAATGTTTTAAACTATACTTTTCTATAAGGCGTTCGCTTTGTGTGCCTTTTCCGCTACCGGGAGGGCCAAACAAGATCAGATTAAACATACGTTACAGTCCTTGATTCAATTGTAAATATAAACAGCAAACATGAAAAAAGGCCATAAAAAAAGCGGGTTTTAAAAAAGCCATTTAAAAGCCGTGTTATTGATTTTTCGATATACATAACTGATTTAAATGTTAAGAATTTGCAGAACATGTAAAACGGTTATGCCGGGCATTACAGCTTTTGTAACTTTAACCAACAATTGAAGGAAAATGATGAGCAAACGATTATCAATCAAGAAAACGCATTTATTCACAGCTCTGGTATTATTTACTATGAGCAGTTGTAATGCACAACAATCTCAACCAAATACAAAAAAAAATTCCATGAGTGAAGAGAAAAAAAACAATCCTGTTTATTCTAAAACCGATACATCAAAAATTGCAATGAGTGAAGATGAGTGGAAAAAAATTCTTCCATCGGATGTGTATTACATCGCACGACAAAAAGGTACGGAGCGACCGTGGACAAGTAAGTTTGAAAAGTTTAATGAAGTGGGAACGTATTACTGTGCTGCATGTGGCAACCCCTTGTTTAAAAGCGATACCAAATTTGAAAGCGGTTGCGGCTGGCCAAGTTTTTATGAACCCATCAGCAAAGGATCGATTATTTACACTCCCGATCACAGCCACGGAATGGACCGAACAGAAGTGCAGTGCGGCCGATGCAAGGCGCATCTTGGTCATGTGTTTGAAGATGGCCCGCCTCCTACCGGTTTGCGTTACTGTATTAATGGTGTGATACTTGATTTTGAAAAAGCAAAAGAGGCGGAGAAGAACTACGGGAAGAAAGATTAAAAACACATCAAGTTTAAAAAGAAAATCCCCGACGTTATTGTCGGGGATTTTTGTTGCAATGTATTACGATGGTAATGGAACGAGTTGCATATTGAGTGTGGTGGACTGACCTAATGTAACACTGACACCAGTTTGTGTTTTGTTGTTGTAGCCTGCAATGATTGTGAATGCAAGATTGTACGTGCCGGGTACAGGTATTTTAACGGTGTACTCACCTATTGCATTTGATGTGGCTGTATAGGGCTGATCAACGACCTGTACTGTTACACCTGCAACCGGCTGATTGGTTTCGCTATCGGTTATGATTCCTGTAACCTGTGTTGAAGATGTTGCAGCATCGAGTATAATGCGGTTTTGTTTGTATGCATTATAAAACTCAGGGTTATTTATTTTAAACTGCAATGCCACTTTATCCATCTGCAGTTTTAATAATGAATCAGCATCTTTCATGAGGTTTTTGATTGCTTCGCTGTATGATGTGCGTTGTGCTACTGCATTGCGTGGTGTTGCAATGATATCTGCATACGCTTGTGTTGCATCGGCAAGATCGCTTAATACTGTTGTTGTAAGACCATAGGGAGCCAAAGATGCAAGATGTGTGGTTGCAATGTTGTGTATGTTATTGCAATTGGGCACAACCATTTCGTCACGCATTTTTTTAAACCCGGTAGCGGTAAAATTTACCTGCTCTTTAAGTGTATTGTTGGATGTGGCTGCTGCATACGAAAACACTGCTGCGCTTACCTGCAATGCCAGATCGGTTGCAATTTGGCGTACCTGTGTTTTATCCATTGCCACACCTGTTATTGCTTTTGTTTCGTTTTGTACAGCATCTACAATATCGTTGTAGATACTGCGCAATGTTGTAACCTGCGTTGCAAATGCGGGAACTGTTGCAGTAATGGTTGTGTTAGCTTCGGCATGTGTAATTACTGCGTTGTACATGCTGAGTTTTGCTTCGTTACGAGCGTTCATAAATGAAATTTTTGGTTATAAATTATTGTTTAAAACATTAAATTAATTTACATAAGACGTGGCTGCAATACCACTTTGTGGTAGTTTTTATGAACGTGCTGATTTGGGCAATAACAGTGTTTGTAATCTAATTGAAGTTGGTTATTTCTTTAGTGCAGATTACTGTTGACTTACTGCAGATATGGTTTTCTTTTCAGAAGTTCAGAATTTCTTTTCTATTGTTGCTTTTTGAGTTGTTGCAGATGCTTATTTCTTTGTTGCAGTTAGCTTTTGAACTGATGCGGTTGTTTGTTTCTTTACTGTAGTTGCTTATTTCTTCTTTGCAGATGGCTTTTTCTTTAATGTAAGCTGCCATTGCTTCAGTGTAAATTGCCGTTTCTTCATTGTGCGTGTTCGTTTCTTTACTGCACGCAGTCGTTTCTTTGATGTAAATGCTCATTTCTTTACTGCGGGATGCTGTTTCTTTAATGTAAGCGGCTATTTCTTCGATGTAATTATTCGTTTCCTGAATGTAAGTATCCATTTCTTTGATGTAAGAGGCTTCCGAACCGGGTGAAAATGATGTTTTTAGGTTTTTTTTGGACAAAATGGCTGTTTTTTATGCTACTACTTTGTTTGGCCAATTTTTCAGGGGAATTTTGTTGGCAGGGATGCCAACAAAGGCGTAATATCCTGAGTTGCAAACTGAGGATAGCGGGAAACTTTCTTGTTGCATTTAATTGCTGTATGTTCTTTTGTATTGACACAAAAGAACCAAAAAGTCAAGATGGAACATATTACCCCCATGTTCCGTCGAAAGCCCTGATTAAGCTTTTGTACTGCTGTGGTTAACTGCTTCTGTAATTCTATTTGGGATTTTATGTGCAGCAGTTGGTGAATCTTGTTTTGTTGGCAGGGATGCCAACCGTAATATCCTGAGTTGCAAACTGAGGATAGCGGGGGTACCTGAACTTAAGGCAGGCTTAAAAAAGTTCTCTTTTTCTTTTTGCTTGCCCAAAAAGAAAGAAAAAGGGCCCCGAAAACCAATATCCAGCATGGTTTTCGGAAAAACACCCTGATTGGGCTTTAGTGCAAAGTGGTGAATTGCTTTTGGAATTACATGTGCAGGTTAGGTGGGGCAGGTTGCAAGAGTTGTAACTGTGTGAAGTTATTTTGTTGGCAGGGATGCCAACAAAGGCGTAAACTTCCACGCTTTGATGCAGATTGCTTCGGCACAAGGCAAACGCACAAGGCCTGCTTACCCTCCTTGACGGATGCGATGGTGTTTTTTCTTACGAAGAATGATTATTCTTTTTTACGTCTTTGCGAGGAGGTACGACGAAGCAATCTATATTATTACGAAGGAAGATTTAATTTTTAAGAAAGCCTAATTCGTAAACCATTGGCTGTAACTTTTCTGTAAGGGCTTTGTATGAATCTTCAAATGCTTTAAATGATACGGGTGGAAAATCGCCGCTGCTGTTGCGTGCCTGTAATGCTTTGCGTACTTGATACCAGCCAACATCGGGACGGTTTAATTTTAATTCGTCTCTTACAGTGTGTACGTCGGTATTGGCAAAGTATGCCTGCCATAATTTTTTCCCTTGGGCTAATACGGCTTTGGCTTCTTCACTAAACGTTTTATGCTGCATATAACGAACCATAAAATCGCTTTCAAACCTATCGGGTGCGTTTACTTCTTCTTCGGTATATGGAATGAAATGATTAACGATGCTCCAGGTTTTACCATTCCATTCCAAGTTGTTTGCGCTTGCTGTAAGATTACTACCGTTAAATAACATCCAGATTAAACAATCATTTTTAAACTCGTCGGTTAATGGTTCTGTGGGTTGAAGGAATTGATCTCTATCGTTCAACCAAGTTGGTTTGATTATTCTACGAACTGTAAAAATTGTGGCTGATTGCCAAAGATTTTCTTTTGTGACATAAATCGCTCCCTTATGACCAATACCTTGGGCAGACGATAAAATTAAAGTATAAAGGTTCGCATTTTGAAAATCATTACTATCACAAACCAGATGACCAATAGCGCCATCAGACCATTTTGTAGAACCACTTTTAGATTTTGCGGGATTAATGGCATTGCTCAAGGAAATCACTTCCTGTTTATTTGCTTTGGGTTTTTCTACCCAATTGCTTAAAAACAATTCATTTGGTAAATTATAAAAAGTTTTTACTCCTATCGGATTTGCATTTTTATCCAAAACATCTACTTCTATTTCTGAGAAAAAATTTTCAATGTTTTGACGTTTTTCAGAGCCCTTAATAGAATTTTGATTTGTTTTCCAAACTAAAAAACCAATAGGAAAATCGCCTTTTAATCCATCGAAAGCTTTGCTATGAACAACGAATCCTCCTAAATATTTTCCATTCCAAGTTTCTCTAAACTTCTCAAAATTTGAACCATTAATATATTTCATTTTGCTAAACATAGCCAAAGTTGCAGATGGTATTTCTTGTGCTATTCTTGCAACAAATTGTGTAAATAGTTCATTACTTGCTTTGCCATATTGACTCATAGCAGAAGTTGCAAATTTCGTTTTAGCAACACCTTGTTTATTTCCAGCCCCTAACCCTTCCCCACTTTCTGCATAAGGCGGATTAATTAAAACCAAAATCTTTTTGCCGTCAGCAATTGCTCTACGTAAAGGTTCGGGGAGTTTATTGGTAAGTGAGTAATCAATTTTTCCATCTTCAGTAATATCATCGTTTAAATAATCGTACTGAAACCTTGTTGCAGCCACACAGGTTTTTGTTGCCCTCATAACATCCACATCGGCCTGATCGAGCGTGCTCATAAAAATATTACGGGGGTTGCTGTGTTTTACTTCCAGGTTGCCTACACCGCAACACATATCCCATACAATGTATTTTTCCTGCCAGTTGCTGCCAAGTGTTTCGGCCAGTTTATCGTAAGCTTTATCAACCACTGCAAGGGGTGTGTAGTAAGCACCTTTAAAGCTGCGTTCATCAAGTGGTATAAGACTATCTCTACGTTCGAGTAAATAGTTACGGTATTCCTGTTTTGGAGGACGGTGATAGATTGTCCAGAACTGGCGGTACCCTTCTTTATTACCAAGTTCGTACAACTTACCTTCCAAGCTAAAAACGGGTGCACCATTTTTATGCAATAACTCAGCAGGAAGGTTTGCATGTGTACTGATTGTACCATCGCTCATAATATCGGCAAAAAACAAAAGAGCGTAATCGTCCTGATCGACACCTTTAATTTCATTGCCAATCATCTTCACCCATTTATCAAAAACCTGTTTTAAGTTATCGGGGGTTATTTGTGTACGGATGATGTCGCCGCTTTTAATGGCATTCTTTATTGTATTAATAAACTCTTCTTCGTGTGTTTCAATTTTAAAACTTACGAAGTGTGTACCAATGTGTGCGGAGATAGCATCTAACGCCTCCTGCGTATAGCTGCTGGCGCTTTTGCCCCATTTAATTGTTTTCTTTTCGAGAAAAGGCAGCACATCGCTGCTTTTCATAAGGGCTGCCTTTTTTGTATCGATTACACATAAAAACGGCGGCACATATTCGCCTTTGTTTAATGCCTGCTGTACATAGTGCATTAACTGTGTAAACATCTGATAGGTGGAAAGCTTGCCGGTATCTTTTGCTTCGAACCAAATTTCCTTTGTTTGAATATCAATGAGGTTTTTGCTGTAGCCTTTTAAACCAAGTGCTTTTATGTAAGCATCTTTTACATCTTCTTCCGTTCTGGCCTGTTGCAGTTTTTCGTAAAGCTTCATTTTTATTCTGATGTGGTTAGTGGTGTTTAACGTACATGAAAAACTAAGATAAAGTAAATTTTAGTCTTTGGAGGAATAGGATTAAGAATCATGCTGAAGCAGAACAGGCAGTACAAGAGTGCGACGCAACCGGTGTTTAACAGATGCAATGGCCCCGGTTACAAAATTGTTTTGTTGTTATTGCCAAAAGGCAATAACTATTTACACAAAAGCAAAAGCCGCTGAAAAAATCCAGCGGCTTTTATATACTACCAATCAAAAAAAGACAAATTAATCGTGTGTTTCTGCAGCGAGTTGGTACACTTTAGGAGAACGCCATAATGCACTCAGCAGTAATTCACGCATGTACATGAATTCTTTTGGCATACGGTCGTACAGTTTTTCAAACAACTCTTCGTGACCAAGTAATTCCTGTTTCCAGAGTTCACGGTCAACCAGCATAAGTTCGTTGAATTGTTCTTTGGGGAAATCTAAACCTGTCCAGTCCATATCGGCATAACGTGGTCTCCAGCCAATTGGGCATTCAACAGCGCTTGTTTTTCCTTTGCAACGATTAACGATCCATTTGAGCACACGCATGTTTTCGCCAAAGCCAGGCCAGATAAATTCGCCTTTTGCATTTTTGCGGAACCAGTTTACACCGAAAATACGTGGTGCATTTGGAAGATCACGGCCAAACTGTAACCAATGGTTAAAGTAATCGCCCATGTGATAACCCATGAATGGCAACATTGCAAACGGATCTCTTCTTACTTTACCAAGTTCACCAAATGCAGCAGCAGTCATTTCGCTACCCATTGTTGCAGCGAGGTAAACACCAAAACTCCAACTGAGTGATTGATATACTAAAGGAACAGTGCTTCCTCTTCTTCCGCCAAATACGAAGGCTGTAATTTCAACACCGGCAGGGTTATCCCAGTCTGAATCAATTGCAGGGTTTTGGTAAGCTGGTGCTGTAAAGCGGCTGTTAGCATGTGCTGCAGGTTTGCCACTGTTTTTATCGTAAGGCTGTCCGTGCCAGTCAATCAATCCATCAGGAACTTCTTTCGTCATCCCTTCCCACCAAACATCACCATCAGGAGTAACGGCTACGTTCGTGAAGATAGTATCGGCCTTGATAGAAAGCATTGCGTTTGGATTTGTTTTGGCATTAGTACCGGGAGCAACGCCAAAATATCCTGCTTCGGGGTTGATGGCACGTAAATGACCTTCTTCATCTTTATGAATCCATGCAATATCATCACCAACTGTTGTTACTTTCCATCCATCGAGTTCTTTTGGAGGAATCATCATTGCAAAGTTGGTTTTACCACATGCACTTGGGAATGCAGCAGCAATATATGTTTTTTCTTTTTCAGGATTTTCAACACCAAGGATAAGCATGTGTTCTGCAAGCCAGCCTTCATCACGACCCATTACAGATGCAATACGGAGAGCAAAACATTTTTTACCAAGTAAGGCATTTCCGCCATAACCACTACCGTAAGAAATAATCAGCCTTTCTTCCGGGAAGTGAGAAATATATTTCACTGTTGGGTTACAAGGCCATTTAACATCTTCCTGACCAGCCTGAAGAGGAGCGCCTAATGTATGAAGACATTTAACCCATTCTCCATCAAGGTAAGGAACAACATCTTTACCCATGCGTGTCATAATACGCATATTCACCACCACATATTCACTATCGGTTAACTGTACGCCATAGCGTGAATATTTTGAACCAATTGGCCCCATACAGAAAGGAATTACATACATGGTTCTTCCTTTCATGCTTCCGGCAGTAAGGTCATCAAGAATTTCTTTCATTTTCTGAGGTTCCATCCAGTTGTTGGTTGGCCCTGCATCCTGCATACGTTTGCTGCATATATAAGTACGGTCTTCAACACGGGCAACGTCGCTTGGATCACTGAAACAAGCAAAACTGTTCGGACGCTTTTCAGGATTCAGCTTAATGAATGTTCCCTTATCAACCAGTTGCTGACATAAATTATCATACTCTTCTTGTGAGCCGTTGCACCAATGAACGGCATCGGGTTGAAAATGTTTCTGCATACTTTCAACCCATTCTTTCAAATCTGTTTTGACTGTTGCTATCATATTTCTTTAAATTGATTTGTGCCCAAAATAAGGCGAGTAAAATGGAATAACAAATTTGTTCGGGTGCAAGATTACTACACAATAGAAAATTATCGAATGAGAAGAATCAGTGCCATTTCTAATCACAATTAGTTTCCGTATTGAAGTGCCAGAGAATCAACATCTCATACTCAATTTGTTCATACAAAAAATAAAACCAATTTTTGCTAACGAACACTAAGTTATGGTTGGATCATTAGTATCGTTATGGTGGAAACTGAAAGGCTGGAAAGTTAGCGGCACATACCCCGCAAACGTTTCCAAAATGGTTATTGCAGTTGCGCCGCATACCAGCGCATGGGATATAGTGGTTGGAATGGCTGCACGAAAAGTAATCCCGATTAAGAACGCATATTATCTTGGAAAAAAAGAATTGTTTGATAGCCCCTTTGGCTGGTTTTTTAAATTAACCGGTGGAACTCCTGTTGACCGTTTTTCATCAAACGGTGTGGTGCAGCAGGTGGCAGAAAAATTTAATCAACATGATGTATTCCGTTTGGCAATGAGCCCGGAAGGAACAAGAAAAAAAGTTGACAAACTCCGTACCGGGTTCTATTATATTGCCAAGGAAGCCAATGTTCCCATATTACTTGCCGGCTTTGATTACAAAAACCGGCAAGTCGTTTTCAGTGATTTGCTTTATCCTTCAAATGAGCAGGAAGATTTAAAAAAAATCATAGCTTTCTTTTCAACAATTGAAGGAAAAAATCCTGAAAAGGGAATGAAACACTTTGCTTAATTATTTTCAGCAATCGATTTTATGTGAACAAGAATGGGGTTCCATCCCTCACCGTTATTATAACTGTCGGCGTATCGTTTTTTGCCTTCAGCCACAGTTTCAAAACCCTCCTGCATAACAGTTAATATGGTTGTACCGTTCTGCTCTTTCAAAAAATATTTAACAGTTAAATAATTTTCAGGCACATCGGGTATTGCAGGATTATTTGGATCAATAACCGTATAAACCAGCAGTTCAGCAGGAATAATTTGCTGAATAAATCCTTTTACAAAAACCATTGGCACTCCTTCGTAATCGCCACGCCACAATAATTCATCACCAACATTCCAGTTACTTACTGTTTCGCAGCCAAACATGTATTTCTTTGTTTGCTCCGGATTTACAAGTACATCCCACACGTTTGCTGCAGATGCATTGATTAAAATTTCGTTGCAGATGATTAATTCGTTTGACATTTTTTTGATTATTGTTTGCTGATTTGTTTAAAATTTAAAACACATGCTCATCAGCACTTGGGCCGTAACTTCCCGGGATTGGAACATTTAATAAACGAAGATATACACCAAGCTGGGCACGGTGATGAACAATCTGACTGTAAGTCATACGTATTACTTCTCCTTTTTCTCTAACAGTGTAAATAGTGTCACCATTCCGCATCGTCCACAGAGGAAGTAAATCTTCATCCGTTGCTTTTTCAAGAAGAGCTTTTCCTTCAGCCTGGCATTGCTCAAAATAATCCAGCAATTCTTTTGTGTTGTTAATTACTACAGGATTGTAAGGATTAACTGCAAAATCAAGTTCATCAGTAGTAAGCGCCATGCTTACCCATGTTGGCAGTTCAGCAATATGTGTGGCAAGACGCTGAATCGTCATACTTTTTTCATGTGGTTTCCATCCGAATTTATCATCAGGAATTCTTGATAACATTTTACGTGTTGTAGCAGCTTCCTGCTCCATTTCTTTTACAAGTTGTTGAACGGTTGTCATTATTAATTTTTTTTGTTAAACAAAGAAATTAACACTCACTGACAACCCTATGGCAGTGCTTCTGAAAAAAATTAATAATTAACAGGAAGCTGTTTCATGTACTCTCCTAACTGAATATGATTTTTTTTGCGGAAAGGTTCGGCAGTTGTTTTTAAATCAACTATAGAACTAACTCTGAAGTCCCTGTATTCATTTCGTTTATAACACCAGGCAATCAGGTGCCAGTTGTAAGCATAAAAAATTAATCCAAGCGGCTCAGCTTTTCGTTTACTTGTAATACCTTCTTTGTTTTTGTATGTAAATTCAACAATATGTTTATTGGATATTGCTGTTTGCAAAGGCGAAAGATAATTTACTTCCGGGGCCACCATAAAGCTTGTTTGCAGACGTATATGCTCCTGTAGTGTATCCAGTTGTTCTTTTTGTGAAGAACGCATGACTGATTTAATTTTATCAAGACCGGAGGAATAATGTTTAAAAGTTGTTTTATCGGAAAAGCGTTCAACCACTGCATTCATCAATAAAAAAGCATTTGCTTCTTCGGGTGTAAAGGATACAGGCGGCAGAAAAAACCCCTGCACAAGAAAATAACCTTTACCCTGTTCAAAGCTCACCGGTATTCCCTGTTCGGCAATTGCTTTTACATCTCTGTAAACTGTGCGTATGCTGATATTGTATTTCTCTGCAATTTTTTCGGCAGTAATATATTTTTTTGATTGCAGAGTGGTGATAATTCCAAGCAGGCGGTCGATGCGGTTCATAGCTAACAGAAATTAAATTATTTCATTTCTTCAAACATGCCTGTTTGTTTATTCTTACGTACATTATCCCAGTTAAAATATCTGCCGTTCATAGCTACATAAACACCTGCAGGCAATGTTTGTGCAAAAGCCAACGCACTGCCAAGATTAAACAGCCCGTCGCTGCTGCCGAATTTGATTGGGATCATTGCACCTGTAAGCACAACAGTTTTATTTTTTACTTTTCCGGCAATTACTTTGGCTGTTTCGGCCATCGTATCTGTTCCGTGGGTGATAACAATCTTCTCTTCATCGCATTGGTTACACTGATGCACAATCAGATCCCTGTCTTCGGCACTCATTTCAAGACTATCAATCATCATCAGGGTTCTTATTTCCACATCAACACGGCAGCGACCCATGTCAAGCAAATCGTGCATATGTGTGTCATTAAAATATAGCTGACCCGTAATTTCATTGTATTCCTTATCAAAAGTTCCGCCTGTAATAAAAATCCGGACTGACATGATTTAAATTTTGAGTGAAATTAATAAAACTGCCAACTCAATGCTCTATATGCAAAAAAAGGCTGCCTTTTGGCAGCCTGTAATATTTTAAGATTCTCTTTTAAATAACCAGTCCTGAAGTATTGATATAGTTTACAAGTGCAGCGCTGTTCTTCAGGTTAAGCTTTTTGAGAATATTATGCCTGTGTACCTCTACTGTTTTTAAGGAAATATTCAGTTCCTGCGAAATTTCTTTTGAAGAAAGCCCCTGCTTAATATACTTAATCACATCAAGCTCACGGGTAGAAAGAGAATTGGCCCCGGAAGATGTTTCTTCTTCAAATACCTGTTCAGATAAAATTGTTTTGATTTCGCTGCACACATATCTGCGGCCCTGGCTTACTTCAACAATGGCATCAAACATTTCCTGTTGGGGTGAATTTTTTGTTACATAACCTAAAGCACCCATTTTCAGTAATTTCTTTGCATAAGCAGGCTGCGAATGCATTGAAACTCCGATAATTTTTGTAGCTGGCGAAAACTTACGTATCTGTTCAGTAGCCTCAATCCCGTTTACAGGATCCATATTAATATCAAGTAAAGCTATTTTGGGCCTTAGTTTTGTTGCTATCTCAATTGCTTCCTGCCCGTTACTGCACTGTGCAATAACACTAAAACGAGGATCCGAATTCAGTATAAAACTCCATGTTTCCCTGATCAGCTTATGATCATCAGCTATTAAAACTGTAATCTTTTCCATTTTAATTGTTTTTTTATTTATTGGTCTCTGGTTCTTTGTCCTGTTAAATTACATTCTTAAACTGGCTCTGTCAATACCTCTTTCTTTAGCTCCTTTGTTTTTTATTTCTTATTTGAATTAAATGACAACATCTTTTAACTGATTGTTGTCAAATTCAAAATAAAAACTGCAAAACGAATTAAACATTACTAAACAATATTTTCATTTTGGCTCAATTACAACTGAATATTTTTTTAACCCTGTCCCTGCTAATTCTAATATTCACAACATATTTTTATTGAACATACATCACTTTAATTTTACGTAATGCTGTAACAATATTTTTTGAAAAAGAGCAAAAAATTTAAGCCATAATTCACTGCTATAATGAGTTGCGCATTCCGGATTTTGAAAACAGTTATTAAAAGCATCATGAAAAAATATGCTGTTTTTTAAATCTGAATGGTTCAGAAAAAAAGTTTTTATAACCAAAAAATGTTTTATGAAAAAAAAATGGAATCCTCCAGAGTTAAGCACATAATAATCAGGCAAGGTAAAGTTTACCGTGTTTGATGATAAGCCAGATTTTGGGAAAATTTCCTGATAAATCATATACTTTGGAAACGGAACAAATCTATAACAAAACAAATATCTTTTTTGTAGTAAAAGACGCAATTTAAAATAGTAATTTTCCCATGCAATAATCTGGCACTAAACAGAAATTTACTGACTAAGCAATTGTTTTTTGGAAACTGATACTGTTGTTTCTCTTTCTAAAACTCCGTATTACAAGGAAAAAGTCAGGTAATTATAAAACATTTTGAAAATGATGAGTAAAATAAATTAGCTTAATAAGCGTTTCTACTTAGTCAGAAAAACATAATCACAGAAATATCGTTTTCGTTTTTATGAAAATAGCCTTAACCAGTTTCATTGCTTTTTTTATTAGCTTTTCCTCATGCAGAAAGCCTACAGATGCTCCCACCCTTAAAAACGTCATAAAACAAGGCACATGGTATGTGAACCTTATGAAAGTTAATGGCGTAACCTATACATCAGCTTACAATGGATGGAAATTTACTTTTTTAACCGATTCAACTCTTACAGCCACTAACAGTACAGTTAGCTACACAGGAACCTGGAATGAAGATACAGACAGGGAAAAGTTTACACTTAATTTACAAACCTCAAACACTGCATTAATCATGATTAGCCAGGAATGGGACATCAAACTTAAAACCCCTGGCAGAGTTGTGTTTATGGACGATAAGTATAACCCATCAGAAGAACTTCAACTGACAAAATATTAATTCATTAAGTTCTGAATAATTTATTCCGATGTTCAGAGGATTGGTTTTATTATCAAATTATCCCGGTTCCTCGTTTCAATCATCCGCTCATCCATTCTTTTGTTTATGAAAGTGATTTTCATTTAACTTAAGCGCTTATTACTAAATCATATCTGAAAACATGAGAAAACTTGCTTTTTTCTCCTGGTTATTGTTCTTTTCAACATTATCCAGGGCACAGGAAACATTTCCTGTAAATGGAGTGGCCGATAACCGGAGCGGCACATATGCTTTTACCAATGCTACAATTGTTAAGGATGGCAGTACTACTATTCCAAATGCCACCATGGTGATTAAAGAAGGAAAAATCACTGCAATAGGAACAAATGTTTCTGTTCCTGCTGATGCAGTGGTGCTGGATTGTAAAGGCAAATTCATTTATCCATCGTTCATTGACATTTATGCCGACTATGGTATTCCTGCACCGCAACGACAGCCAGGTGGTTTTAATTTTAATGCACCGGCACAGCTTACATCAAACCAAAAAGGACCTTTTGGCTGGAACCAGGCTATACGTACAGATGTAAATGCAGCAACACTTTTTTCAGCAGACGAAGCAAAAGCTAAAGCACTTCGTGAAAGTGGTTTTGGTTCAGTACTTACACACCAGCGTGATGGTATTGCAAGGGGCACAGGTGTATTTGTTACACTCGCCAGTGAAAAAGAAAATAAAGTTGTATTAAAAGAAAAAGCTTCTGCACATTATTCGTTTAACAAAGGAACTTCAACACAATCATATCCCTCTTCCATTATGGGAAGTATTGCATTGCTGCGCCAGACCTATCTTGATGCACAATGGTATAAAAACAATCCAACTGCCGAAGGAGTAAATCTTACGTTGAAATACTGGAACGAAGAACAATCTGTTCCGCAGATTTTTGAAGCATCTGATAAATGGAGTGTGTTAAGAGCAGATAAAATTGGTGATGAATTTGGTGTACAATATATCATTAAAGCAGGTGGTAACGAATACCAGCGCATCAGTGAAATGGCAGGCACAAAAGCTTGGTTTATCATTCCGCTTAATTTCCCTGCAGCAATGGATGTGGAAGATCCGCAGGATGCACGCTTTGTTGCGTTAAGCGATTTAAAACATTGGGAAATGGCGCCAGCTAATGCAGCGATGTTTGAAAAAGCAGGAATTAATTTTTGCTTAACCAGTTCTGATCTGCGTGATGTAAAACAATTCTTAGCCAACCTGCGCAAAGCCATTGAATATGGTTTAAGCGAAAGCAAAGCATTTGATGCGTTAACCAAAAACCCGGCAACGTTATTAGGCGTTTACGACGAGGTGGGAAGTCTTGAAACCGGAAAGGTGGCAAACTTCCTCATCAGCAGCGGACCCATCTTCGCAGAAAAAACGGTAATTTATCAAAACTGGGTACAAGGTGAAAAATATGCAGTGAAAGAAGCTTTGTGGAATGATGTAAAAGGCTCTTACAACCTTGTTGTAAATACAGCAGGTGGCGCAAAGAATTTTACATTGGATGTAAAGAGCAGCATGAGTGCAGCTGTTATTTCAAAAGATACAGTGCAAGGCAAATTCAGTTCTGATGGCAAGCTGGTTAAACTCAGTTTCCCCGAAGCAAAAGGAAGCCGCAATAACATTATGCTAAGCGGTACTTCAACCAACCGCATCTGGAGTGGTGTGGGCGATGATGCAAATGGCAATCATTTTACCTGGACTGCAACGTTTATAAAAGAAGCTGATGCAAAGACCGACACTTCAAGAACAAAACCTGCTCCTAAAATCGGAAAGATCAACTATCCGTTTGGTGGTTATGGTTTTGAAACAATGCCGGTACAGGAAACATTTCTGATTAAAAATGCAACTGTATGGACCAATGAAAAAGAAGGCATTTTACTGAACACAGATGTGTTGGTGAAGAATGGAAAAATTGCAGCAATCGGGAAAAACCTTTCTGAACCCGGCGCAAAAATCATTGACGGAACTGGTAAGCATTTAACAGCAGGTATTATTGATGAACACTCACATATTGCCGCTGCATCTATCAATGAAGGCGGACAAAGTGTAACATCAGAAGTTCGTATTGCTGATAACTTAAATCCTGATGATATCAATATCTACCGCCAGTTAAGCGGCGGTGTTACTACATCACACATCCTGCATGGTTCTGCCAACACAATTGGCGGACAAACACAACTCATTAAACTCCGCTGGGGTGCAGATGCAGAAGAGCTGAAGTTTGCAGGTGCAGCACCTTTCATCAAATTCGCTTTGGGTGAAAATGTAAAAAGAACAACTGCAACCCAGAATAACCGTTTCCCCGATACACGTATGGGCGTAAGCCAGGTGTTGATGGATGCATTTACAAGGGCAAAAGAGTACGAAGCTGCATGGAAAAAATATGATGAAGAGAAAAAGAAAAATCCAAAAGCAGTTGCACCACGTCGTGATCTTGAACTGGATGCATTGGTTGAAATCATCAACAAAAAACGTTTCATCACCTGTCACTCTTATGTGCAAAGTGAAATTACAGACATATTACGTACTGCAGAAAAATTTGGTTTCACTTTAAAGACACTCACACATATTCTTGAAGGATATAAAGTGGCTGATAAAATTAAACAGCATGGAGCTAACGTTTCTACATTCAGCGATTGGTGGATTTACAAAATGGAAGTGGTAGATGCCATTGCTTATAACGCTGCGATTATGCAGAAAGTTGGTTTGAATGTGGCCATTAATTCTGATGATGCAGAAATGGCACGTCACTTAAACTTTGAAGCTGCTAAAGCAATCAAGTATGGCGGAGTAAGTGAAGAAGAAGCTTTGAAAATGGTTACACTCAATCCTGCAAAAATGCTGCATGTTGATGATAAAGTTGGCAGCATAAAAGTTGGGAAAGATGCTGATCTTGTTTTGTGGAGCGATCATCCGTTGAGCATTTATACCAAAGCTGAAAAAACAATCGTGGATGGCATTATTTATTTCGACCGTGAAAAAGATAAGCAGATGCGTATTGATATGGCAAAAGAACGAGCAAGGATTATTGCAAAGATGATCAATGAAAAGAAAGCTGGCGGACCAACATCGCCTTATTCTCCAAGTATTGAAATTATGCAGACTTGCTCAGATCATTATCACAATCATGGTTTGCTTGTCGTTGACGCAGCAGAAGAATACCAAACACAAAATCAATAAAACGAACAGCAATGAAAAAAATATTCTTATTCATAAATATCCTGTTTGTGGCAATTGCAGCGTTTTCCCAAGAAACGGTTTATCCTGCAAAGCCTCAATCAGAAAAAATTACAATCATCAATGCAACTATTCATGTTGGAAACGGAACTGTTATCAGCAATGGTTATGTAGTATTTGAAAACGGAAAAATCACAGCAGTTGGTGAAGGAAGCACAAACGCTGGCAGTAAAATAATTGATGGAAAAGGGAAACATGTTTATCCCGGCCTTATTCAATCTATTTCACAACTTGGTTTGGTTGAAGTAAACAGTGTAAGAGCTACAATTGATCACACAGAAATCGGAACATACAATCCCAATATCCGTTCAATGGTTGCGTACAATACCGATTCTAAAGTCATCAACACACTAAAATCAAATGGTATTCTGTTTGCAAACATTGTTCCTGAAGGAGGTATCATCAGCGGTTCATCTTCAGTTGTGCAATTAGATGCATGGAACTGGGAAGATGCAACTTACAAAGCCGATGGACAAATTCATTTAAATATGCCTTCATTGTTTTACAGACCAAATCCTTTTGCAGGATTTCGTGGACAGGCAGATACACGTACACCAGCTGATGTAGTGAAAGAAGGTTTGGATAAAGTAGAAGAAACAAAATCATTTTTCCGTGAAGCAAAAGCATATTTCAAAGAAACAACTCACAGCAAAATCAATTTAAAATTTGAAGCTGTAAAAGGGTTGTTTATTAAAAAACAAAAACTCTTTGTGCATTGCGATGTTGTTCGTGAAATGCTGGTTGCCATTGATTTTGCAAAAGAGTTTGGTTTTGATGTGGTGCTTGTTGGCGCAAGCGAAAGCTGGCAGATTGCTGATTTACTGAAGCAGAATAATATTGCAGTTATTCTCGCTGAACGTCATGCCTTGCCAACAATGGCTGATGATGACGTAGATCTTCCGTACAAATCAGCAACCTACCTGCAGAATGCAGGCGTGCTCTTTGCAATAACAGATGAAGACGGTCAAACAAGAGGCCGTAACCTTTCGTTCAATGCAGGCACAGCCGCCGCTTATGGTATTACAAAAGAACAGGCACTTTCATCCATCACTTTAAATGCAGCAAAAATTCTGGGCATTGATAATATAACAGGCTCAATAGAAACAGGTAAAGATGCAAACATTGTTATCAGCGATGGTGATATTCTCGACATGAAATCAAGCAATGTTTCTTATGCATTTATCCAAGGCAGGGAAGTAAACCTTGATAACAAGCAAAAACAATTGTACGAACGATACAAATACAAATACGGGATTAAATAAATAAAAATTATATAAGTGAATAAATAAAAGAGGTCTCTGCTTTTTAGCAGAGACCTCTTTTATTTTAAATTAATACTCACAGCTTAATTAATATCCCAAAATATCCGTGAAGTGAATTTATTAATTGTTCCCTGAGCTGCCACATTAGCCTGATTTGATCCAACCTCAGTTGAAGGATAGAATAACCGCACAGGGCGATCTGTTCCTGTTGCAGTTGCTGACTGTGGTATGTTTGGATAACCAGTCCTTCTATACTCTGCCCAAGCCTCCATTCCAGTAAAATCGGCAGTCGCTAACCATTTCTGCGTAATGATTGCTTTGATTTTATCTGCGCTTGCAACATAATCAGCATTATCTTTCCCTTCTGTAAGAATTGTATTAGCTGCTGAAGAAGATGTTCCGGTTAGACGTAAAGATTCCTTAACACCTTGCTCATAATAACTCTGAGCAGTTCCAGAAAATCCAATTGAAGGGTATCTGTATTTAGCTTCTGCAAGCAAAAATTGAGCTTCCGCAGCAGTCATCAATATCATTTTTTTACCAAACTGGCCCTTCACAATCTGGCAGGGCCCAATAGCTGATGATACAGTAGCAGTGTATCCGCTTGCCGTACCAAAAGGAATACCAACGTAGTTACTTACTAACTCAGCATTTACACTTACACCTGGGTTACTTCCGCTTTCACCTCCTTTTGCATAAGCCAGTCGTTTTAAACGAAGGGTATCATTTGAAGCAACTAATACATCAACAAGGTACTTCGTAATACGAGGAAAGCGTCCCAAAGAGCGAACTGCTCCATTTGGATCGTAACCCCATCTGTCATAATAAGGGTTTGTTTTACCAGCAGAAGCCAAATACCCAGGATTTACACCTACATCTTCACCTGAAGCTAGTAGCCCACTTCCTTCTGATACTATTTTAGCAATCTCTGAAGTGATATATGAATCTCTTCCAGAAATTAATGACTGACGAATAAGCATCCGCATTTTCACTGTATTAGCAAAACGAATCCATTTTGATGAAGACCCTCCAAACATAATATCAGACGAAAGGAAAGCTGAAGGAAATGAATTTGCTTTTAATTGAACAATTGCAGTATCTAATTGCTTAATTAAGTCTTCATAAACAGCTTTCTGATCATCAAATTTGGGAGCAAGAGATTTCAGACCTGTTAAAGCATCTGTGTATGGAAGATTTCCATACAGATCAACTAATTGCTGAAACCAAAACGCTTTCATTACAAGAGCAGGACCTTTCAGAAACGTCTGACCATCTTTATCTGCATTATCAATTACATACTGATAGTCATAAAGATTATCATAAATAGGATCCCAATAGTTGAAGTCGCCATTTGTATAAAGATAAGAGAACGTTGTTGCGCTCATAATGTAAGAGTTACTTTGCGTCCATAATCCGGCAAAGTAAGAGCCTGTTTCATGTTGTGTAACATAATTTGTGGCTGACACATTCTGTGCGTTGGAGAATACAAAGTTTGAAGTGGCACTTGGTGGCTGGTTCGGATTTTTATTTACATCTAACCATCCTTTTTTACATCCCGTTACACCCAAGCCAGCTAGTATTGCTATAATTAATAATTTATTTTTCATGTTATATTACGTTTGTAATTAGAAAGTTAGGTTTAAGTTTACACCAAACTGACGAACCGGAGGTGTTTGTAAACTGTTGTTGATTCCAATTCCATTACCTGTAGTATAACTAAACTCAGGATCAGTATAAAAGTTATTTTTATCAACAATTGTAAAAAGATTTCTGCCATATAAACCTAAATTGGCCGCAGAAAATATTTTTGTTTTGCCTACAAGATTTGAAGGAAAATTATAACTGAGGTTAATATCTCTGAGCTTAATAAACCAACCCGGGGTTACAAAGTTTGAAGCTACCTGACGGTAATAATCAACCCAGTAACTATACTCAGCTTCTGCAACATATACTGTTGTATTGGGGACAATCTTTCCGGTACCATCATCATAACCACTGTTAGTCATAATAAATGGAGTACGCTGATCTGTCCACTTACCGCTACCGGTAAATGTCATATCTCTTCCAATCTGGTTAAATATCTTATTTCCACCTCTATACTCAAAATTGAACGTAAGGTTAAAGTTGCCATAACTAAGTTTAGAGCCTAATCCAATCATATGACGGGGAAGAGTTCCACCCATATCAACAAGTGACGAAGTGGCCAAAACGGGATAGCCAGTAGTTTTATTAACTACACGTAAACCTGTTGTTGCATCTCTTACATAATCTGTTGTTTTAAGGAATGGGTAGCGTTGATCTTTAACCACATAAGTTGAGGCATATGAATATCCACCATAAGCAAATTGATCAACACCACTATAAAGTTCTACAACTTTATTATCATTATATGAATAACGAATGTTCAAGTCGGCTTCGAATTTGCGACCACGAACAAGTTGAGCCTTTAAATCTGCTTCATAACCCCAGTTTTTACTTTTACCAATATTCAACAAGAGATTTTGGAAACCTGTAGTATTGGGTATTCTTACTGTTAAAAGTCCATCTGTTGTTGTTGACCAGTAAGAAGTAAGATCAAGACTAATACGGTTTTTGAATAACTGGAATTCACCACCAACCTCAAATGTGCTAACCATTTCAGGCCTTAGTTTACCATCGGGTAATGTTCCGCCTACAGTATAACCCACATTGCTTCCATATGGATAGTTAGTACCTACCGGGTAAATTGGATCAAGGTTATAAGGCCCAATATTATCAGAACCATTCTTATTATAACCAACTCGCAATTTGGCAAAACTTAAAACGTTCGACTTAAGAGTAGGGAACAAATCTGTAATAATTCCTGAAAGAGTAGCACCATAGTAAGGGAACTGATATAAGCTTACATCTCTTCCTTCTTTATAGAACACAGATGTGCCATCATAGCGAAATGAAGCATTGAGATAGATCATATCTTTCCAGCTCCCTGTATAATCTGCATAGTACCCCCATTTACGACGAATTGAATTACTTTCACTTCCCGTTAATTCTCCTTGGCGATTTGCAACATTGTAAACTTCGGGAACAACGACAGAACCACTTCCTATTTCAATAAATTTGGTTTTGCGCTGATATAAACTTTGACCTACTAATAACTTATTATCAATTACGCCGATTTGTTTTTCAAACATTGCCTGAAGCTCATTGTTAATAACATTTTCGCTGGTTGAAGCATCATACACAGAGCCCAGGATATCAGTACCAGCCCTGTCAATTCCATCATAATCATTTGCCCAATCCCAAGGCGCAGGAATATACGCATCGTTTTTAGCCCAATCTGTATAAAGAAACTTACCTGTTGTGTTTTTACGGTTTCTTGTGTTATTAGTAAGGCCTAAACGTTCTGTAAAACTTATCCAGTTGTTTAATTTATAGTTTAATTCCAGATTTCCCTGAATATTATAATCACTATATACCTGGCGGTTATTATCCTTATTAAAGTAAGGGTTGTTGTAATAATCATTATAATAACCATTAGGATTTGCAAATTTATTTGTCTTCCAATCCCGTAATTCATTCAAGGGAACATGTGCGGCAGTATTCATAACATCATAGTAAAAATCAGAATTTGCCCTATCATAATTTGCCTGAACATAAGCCACATTGAAAGAAGAAGTCAATTTGTTCATGTTTCTCGAAGACGATAAACGAATACCAGTTCTTGTACTTTTATCTCCAGGAACAATTCCTTTGGTTTGATTATTTTCAGCAGATAGATAAAAGGTTCCCTTATCATCGCCACCAGAAAAATTTATTGTATTGTTCCATGTTGTACCAATATCAAAAGTTTTTCTTCGAATGTCTTTGATTGCGGAATATGGCCTTACTAGTTTACTACCATCTTCCAATACACGGCCAATAATTCTATCCTCGCCATTGTAAGGATCTCCATACTGTTGATTTTCAAATGGACGCCAGTTTAAACGCATACGTTCCTGATAATCAGGAATACTTGTATATGATGGCGAATAGTGCGAACCTGACCCATATTTATCCTGAAAATCAGGCAGGAAACTTATTTGCTCAAAATTGGCAGAAGTTGAATAAGAAACCTTGGGTTTCCCTTTTGTTCCCTTTTTTGTGTTAATTACAATTGCTCCATTAACACCATCAGATCCAAACAAGGTTGCAGCCTGACCACCTTTAAGAATAGTAATACTCTCAATATCATTAGGGTTAATCAATGGTAATACAGTTTGTGTTGTTTGAATTCCATCCAATACAACCAAAGCCTCATTATTACCTGTTAAAGAACGATACCCTCTCAATACAACTTTAACCTGTGGGTCAACACTGTTGTTGACATTGTAAATTGCTAACCCTGAAATTTTACCAGCAAGCCCCTGCGCAAGTGTAACAGGACGGCCAACAGTAACATCCTCGTTAC